>Ga0189290_100021_pt1 | contig 217427 bp, 221 predicted proteins | sample UW140minimetaG_FD_130318 | JGI IMG/M metagenome (GOLD analysis project Ga0189290, IMG submission 130318) | Marine microbial communities from the Costa Rica Dome - UW140 mini metaG | ecosystem: Environmental > Aquatic > Marine > Oceanic > Photic zone | place: Costa Rica: the Eastern Pacific... | reverse complement strand
CTCAGCCTCACGAAGCTTCGAGATAATCTCTTCGGGTTTGTAGCGCTTCACGCTCATCTTTATTCTCCTCTGAACTCGCAAATCTTCCACTCAAAGTGGCTGCGTTCAAAGGGGTCGGGTCAAGCGAGGCTAAGACGACAAAAGCAGCCAGATTGTCATAGGGCTGTAGATGCTCGCTTAAGTCAGGTCCTGCGGCCTCGGCACGCTGAAGGAATGACGCACCGCGCTCCAGATGGGTTTTGTAGGATGTGTCGAGGTTAGAAAATTTCGTCTCAAGATCAGTGTCATGCCAGAAGTCGATGAACGCATCGAGCGAAGAGGGCTCAAGCGCAATCTGGTAGATACGATCGACGATCATATCCCGGTCGATCCCGGCTGGGTCTTGGTCTTGAGCGCTCAAACTTCAATGCTTTCCTTTGGCGAAGGCAGGTCGCGAGCAAGAGAGCGCGATTTGCTTTGTCATTCAATGTGTTTCAAGCACTTTGAAGAGAGCTATCAACGTGGTGTGCCCACCATTGCACGTATGACGTCGTACTTGGCAGACACACCACATATCCCCCGGTGCATCAGGGAAAGAAGACACACCAAGAGATCTCAAACAAATTCACTCACTCCATCGGGCACACGTTCAAACGAACGCCATCCAGCCGCCGCCAACGGTAAGGATGCCAGCCAAACAACGGTTTAGGACCATCATCGAGTGAGGTGAGCGGGCTAATCTGCTGATCTGCGCAGCGAAGATGATGATCAAGCCAGACCCTGCCAGCAGGGCAATGAATGTTATGAAAGCCACGATCAGCAGCTGAGGCAGTTTGATCGCTGTGATGTCCATTAAGCTTGGAAGCACCAATGGAAACAAAACCATCATGTAGGGCGAGATGAAACAGGTCAGCGCTCCGGCGCCTAGCGACGGCAACATTGGCAGATGCTTGGCATCGCAAGCATTTGTTAAATCAAACCCACCGCGCCATATCTGGTAAGCTAGGCATAGAATATATGCCATCATGACATACTTGCCGTACACCAAGGCAGCTGGAGCGGCCGTCAACCAAGCGCCCAAACCGCAGCAAACGGCAGCGGTGATCAGCAGACCGCCAAGTGCAAAGCCCATAGCAAAGCCAACCGCGCCAGAGATATCGTTGCTTGCTGATCGGACAATCAGCATCAATGCCACCGGTCCAGGTGCCAGAGTGATCGCAATCAAGGTCACGAAATAGGAGGCGATATCGGAATAGGACATCACGTCCTGTCCCGCCTGCCAAGCCGCGCCACAGCGTGATGGTACACGCCAACCGTCAGCAGAACGCGCGAAGAACAGAGCTCTCTGTTCATCCAACTGAATTGGAAACTTTACGACCAAGACGGGTAGGCCAAACGGCCAGCGACCCGGTCAATTGGCGCGGGTTGATCTGCGCGAAATATCGAATGCTTGCCAACATGCTTCACCCCCCAGCGATCACGACCGCCTAGGTAGGAACAATGTCAGCTTGCAGCATCTCCCATATGGGAGATGGACTCGCAAAAAAGCGTTCCAAGCATGGAAAACATTGCAACAAGCGCCAGCTGAGTCCGAAACAGAGGGACAAAGATATCGCCAAGCACCTGGTCATGTTCACCATGCGGTGCTGACAACAAGAGAACTCAGAGCCGCGCGCGACTTGGCCCAGTTCAACATGGCGATTGATAGCTAGCTCAGAGGGCACGATCTTGTTCGCCTGAAGGTGGCTGACGTCTACACCGCCGGTGCGGTCAAAGAGCGTGCGTCGATTCTACAAAGCAAGACCAACACCCCAGTCCGCTTTGAGACCACCGATGGAACATCGCAAATCGCTGGCTGATTAGATCGCCCATCCACTTATGTCAGGCCAACAGTTTCTTTGGCCGGGCCGATTTCATGACCGACCACACATCTCAACCCGGCAATACGCACGCATGCTGAAGGGTTGGGTTCGGTCAATCGGTCCAGAGCCGAGCGCAAATGGTACGCATTCCATGCGACAGACTAAGGTTGCCCAGATTTATCTGAAGACCGGCAACCTGCGAGCACCCCAGCTACTTCTGGGCCAGACCAAGATGGACAGTACAGTTCGGTATCTTGGCGTCGATCTCGAGGACGCGCTATCGATTTCCGAAAGCGTTGAAATCTAAAACCCGGGCCGGTGACAACGTCGGCCCAAAGCAGACCTGTGCCAAACACCTGGGTTGTGTCCGCAACTGGCGGCAAAGCGGTCTTGGCTGAACGGACGTGTCGGCTCCCAACCGCCGCTTGCAAGTTGACGTCATCTTACAAGGCTCTTCTAAGAGAGGCGCCAATGAAAGTAGTTGGCTGCAACGCGGCCAACAGCCTAAGCACCTTTTCCGGTAGAATCGCAAAACGCTTTGATCACGAAATCTGCCGTGCCTGGACCGAACGCGTTGAACGTCTCCTAGAACCACACATCGTTATCGTACATGTCGGCGAGTGCGGTCATCTGAGCGCTGTCACAGGGATAAAACCACCTGTCGATCAGATCGGCGTAAGCTTTTGCGAGGTTCTTCGCTTCGGCACTCTCAGGTGAAGCATCTCTTGCGGCCAACGCCGCAAAGCCAGCACAAATCTCATTGTGTTCGCTATGATACCGTTTCCAGTCGGTTTCGGTGTAATGACGAGTCCGTTTTGCAGTAATCGCCCAGGCGTCGGTTTTGCCCCACCACTCTTTGGCCTCGTCTTCGAATAGCGCTGGGTCGAACCCACCAAAGAGAGTCTTCATGTCCATATCTTTTTGCGATCTGTTATCAATGAAGGCCAACGCCTCATCTATGCCGCGAACCAAGGCTTCACTCTGGGAGATCTGATCCGTGATGGCTTGACGTTGCACCAATAGAGCGGCGCGACGGTCAAATGCCGGGCATCGAGGAGGCTCGCGGTCTCACCAAGGGCGAAACCGAGCGTGCGGTAGGTCAAAATCTGCTGAAGCCTAAGCACGCTGTCCTGGTCATAGAACTGCCGGCCAGTGTCACTACGTGTGGGGGGCTTGAGCAGGCCAGTCGCATCATAATGGTGCAAGGTGCACACCGTTAAAGCCGGCTGTTCAGCAAGCTATCCAGCCGTATGAAGCTTGGTTCGAGACATGGCTCCTCGATAGAACGTCACGTTGGGTGAGGTGCAAATGCGGATGTTCAATTTTCGCAGATGCCTCGCTCATTCGGGCTGAATTCAGAAAAACTTCAGAACTTTCTCAGGTGTTCCGCCAGCGCCCAATGTAGAGCCAGAAATCGCACGCTGGCGCCTAGGCGCTTGTCTGCCAAACACCCCTGAAAGGACAAACCAATGACGCTTGCAATTGGCGCAACTGCCCCCGATTTTGATGCGAACACGACCGAAGGCGCTATCCGATTTCACGATTGGATCGGCGATAGCTGGTGCGTGCTTTTCTCCCACCCCAAGGACTTCACGCCGGTTTGCACGACCGAACTGGGGGCAATGGCCAAGCTCAAGCCGGCGTTTGAACGGCGTGGCGTGAAGGTCATCGGCCTGAGTGTGGATACGGTGGAGTCCCACACGCGTTGGTCTGACGATATCGCCTCAACGCAAGGGATGGCCCCAAACTATCCGTTGATCGAAGACCCCGACCTGCGCGTCGCAAAGCTCTACGACATGCTGCCAGCCAACGCAGATGGCAAAGCGTCCAATCGGACAGCCAAAGACAACGCAACGGCGCGGTCAGTCTTCATCATCAATCCCGACAAGACGATCATGCTCACGCTCACCTACCCGATGACCACTGGGCGGGACTTCAATGAAATTCTCCGTGTCATCGACAGTTTACAACTCACCGCAGAGCACAGCGTCGCCACTCCGGCCAATTGGCGCGACGGCGAGGACGTCATCATCGTGCCAGCCGTCGATGACGAGATGGCTGCCGAAAAGTTCCCAGACGGTTGGAAGGCGCCGCGCCCTTACCTGCGGATTGTTGCGCAACCGCGCTAATCCCTACCTCCTTAACAAGAGACTTGGATATGACCTATTCCCTCACACGCCGTTCCTTCGGCGGATTGATGCTTGCGACGACGCTGGCGCCCCGCCTAAGCCTTGCGCAGTCGACCGCTTTTCCGAACCCCGAATTGCTGGTCAACGCCGATGCACTGGCGGCAAGGATTGGTGCCGACGGGCAGTTGCTGCAAAGCTCCGACAACAGTGATTTCGCCATCGTCGATGTCCGCTCTACGGAAGACTATCTCGTCGGACACATTCCTGGCGCGCTGCACATCGATCCCAATGCTGTGGTTGAACAAGAATCCCCGGTTGAAGGCTCGCTGAGATCCACATCGGAGATCGCTGAGATGCTCGGCTCCTTGGGCCTTGATGCGCAAACCCGTATCGTCTTTTACGACGACCGCGGCGGTTTCCACGCGGCGCGCATGCTGTGGCTTCTAGAGTATCTCGGCCATAGCAACATCGCCTTGCTGAATGGCGGCCTGACCGCCTGGCAGGATGCTGGCGGTGGCATGTCGACCGAGTTGGTTGTTCTGCCCCAGCGCCTGTTTGGGATTGCACCGATGCCGCGTCGGTTGGCAACGGCCGATTATGTGTTGCAACAACGCGATGACCCGGAGAGCATCGTCGTCGACGTCAGGCCCACACACATGTACGCTGAAGGGCATATTCCCTGGGCTATCAATGTGCCGTGGGCGCAGAACCTGGGCGATGACAACCTCTTCCTTTCGGCTGACGCATTGGGTGCGCACTTTGCCAGCCACAGCATCACCCCGGATCGCAATGTGATCATGCACTGCCAGGTTGGGCTCGCCTCTTCGCATAGCTATGTCGCATTGCGCCTGCTCGGCTATCCGCGCGTTCGGGTCTACCATCGGTCCTGGGCAGAGTGGGGTGCCGACCCTGCCCTGCCGACGGCCACCGGAGCCTGAAGCAAGCCTGGGATGCGCACGCCCCTCGGCGCATCCCAGGTCTACCCAATCCATACGTCGAGCGGTTCGATCTGAAGAGGCCGTGCCTTGGATATGACCCTTTCATCCCGTTGGGCATCAGGTGTTGTGAGACTGCGCATGCCGAAAAGCCAAAACATGCTGCAAAGACAGGAAACAACAGGAAGGCCTTGCCTCGCGCTCGCTGGGTTCCGGCTACGCCCTGCCCGAGCCCATGATCTGAGCGCGGTCAAACAGCTGCTGCACAACGAAAAGGTGCGGCGCTATCTCTGCGATGACACACGGCTACCCGATGAAACGGTCGCCGCGATTTTGCAACGTAGCGAAACGTTGGCTGCTCGGGGTCTTGGAACCTGGATCATCGAAGAGCAGAGCGGCGCCATGCTCGGAATCATCTGCCTTGAGCCCGTTTCCGAGATCGTCAGCGCCAGCGCGTTGACGAAAAATGGCATCGAGCCGACCATCGCCTTGCACCCAGATGTTTGGGGTCTTGGCATCGCGAGCGAGGCCTTGCGTGCGATAATCACCTATGCTGCCGAGATACTAGGCCTTTCCGACCTGGTGGCCGCAGTCGATGAACCCAACTCGGCATCGCACCATCTTCTAAAGGCTTGTGGGTTTGCAGAGATCGGACAAACCACCGGCCCGACCCATACGCTCAGACTTTATCGATTGAGCTTGAAGTCTCGAAGAGCAGGCTGAAAAGGCCCCGATAGTCGAGACTTCAAGATCGCCCTCATCCCAACCACCTCACAAACGTCACAATACTTGTCCATTCGCCCGTCCCTTACGCAAACGCCCGATGCACGTTACGATGTCGACCGCCATGACCCTTTTTGACCACACCCAAGGCATGCACATCGCTGACCTCAATGGTGAGGACGCGCGGTTCAAGGTGGGCGAATGGCATGTTGACGTTTCAGCACGGCAGGTGACCAACGGGCAGATCTTGAGGTCCCTTTCGCCGCGAGCCATGGGCGTCCTTGTGTGTCTGGCGCGAGCCGAAGGCCGGGTCGTCACGCGCGACACGCTCCTGGCGTCAGTATGGCCTGACGTCACGGTCGGCGATGAAAGCTTGACGCAAGCCGTCGCTGAACTGCGCAAGGTGTTCCGCACCAAACGAACGGTGTCCGGCATCGTCGGAACCGTGCCGAAACGAGGTTATCGGCTTCTCGTTCCCGTCGAGGCACAAAACGCTGCATTGGACTTGGCGGACGATTGTGTGCCGGCAATCAGTATGGAAGCCTATGCGCTGGTGCTCGAGGCCAAGAACGCGTGGGTGCGGGCTGAACCGAATGCCGCGGCCCATGCAGTCGCTCTTTGCCGGGAAGCTGCTGCGATATCGCCCCGGGCAGCCGTGGCACAGGCACAGCTATCGATCGCGCTGGCCCATTTCGGGCTTTATGGCGGCGGGTCGAACGATGATCTGGTGGACGCGCTCGACGCTGCTGTTCAAGCCGTTCAGTGGGGGCCGGATGCGCCCTTGGCCCATGCGGCGCATGGCTTTGCGCTATCGGTCCTCAGCCGCACCGACGTGTCGGAGATAGCTTTCGCGCGATGCTTTGAACTGGGCGATGCCGATGGTGAAGGCCATTATCTGGCAGCCCGGGCAAGCTTTGCCGAAGGACGGTATCGCTCGGCCGCGTCTCTAGCGCTTAAGTCTGCCGACTTGGTGGCAGATGTGCCGCGACCCCTGTTCCTAGCAGCACGCGCCGCCAAACGGATCGACCCCGTGCTTGGTTGCCGCATTGCGCATTCCTGTTGCCGCCACCTTGATCAGCGCCTGTCAACCGACCCGCACGAGTTGCGCTCGCGCTACACGATGGGCCCGGCATTGGCTTTGGCGTCCGAGCGCGACCCGGCCCATGAATGGCTTGCGCAGAGCTTGGACGGTGGCTCAGTCTGCGGCATCCACAATGTCTTTGGTTACGCATCGATCGATAATGTCGATGCAGGTCTGAATTCCTTGGAAGAAGCCATTGATGGCGGCTACCGCGACCTGCGGTGGCTGATGCGCGAACCAATGGTCGAGCGGTTGAAAGACCAGCCGCGCTTCGAGCAGCTTACCCGAACACTCCAGGCCGCCTAGGCACATAATGGTCAAAAACGTCCAACATCATATGAGTTCCGATTCAAATCGACGTTCTTGAGCCAAACTGAGAATGGGCCTTGTTGGTTTACGGAATAGGAAGGTGAGGCTGGGCCTGATGATCAGCGCCTAGAATTCCGTTTTCGCCAAACCGCAGGCGAAGGTTTCGCAGTTTGAATGCGAGGCCTCTTCCATGTTGCCTTGGCGCTAGGGCATTAAGCGGACTTAACTGAACTGCTAAGAAATGAAACAGATAGCAATCTTGTGGAACTTCCGAGACCCTTAGCGGACTTCTTTCGCCCGCGTATCCATCCAAAGGATCGATTGGGTGAGATTTCCATCGTCGCGTTGTAGCCAGTCTGTGAACGAAAGCATCAACTAGCAGTGTTGGCCATCCGCTGCTGCGCCTGTCCGTGCAGCAGATATGAAGGTCGAAACGGCCGATGAAATTGGTCTCTATTCTGGTCGACGGATCACAGAGGTTTCTGAATTTCGGGAGCAGCGGATTGCAAGATGATTCGAGCCGCCTTGCCCAGGTACCTTAGCGACGACCACAGCTGGCGGCAAAGCAGCCGTTGGCGCTGGCCCGTGCTTCAATGCTGATCTTCACAGGAAAGGAGATTAGTCATGGCTGTTATATTGCAATAAGCCGATCCACACCCCCTTGGAACAAGGGAAACTCGTCGGTCAGAAACCACCTCTCAAACCCCGGGAGGTTTGGGCGATCCGCGTTCGACTTCAGATCGCCAAAAAGAAGCGTGGTCTGGCGCTCTTCAATCTGTCGCTCGACAGCAAGCTACGCGGCTGCGATCTGTTGAGCCTCAAGGTCTCAGACGTCCTCACCGGCGGCGATATCCGGGGTCGAACCAAAATCATTCAGAAGACGACCGGCAATCCGGTAAAGTTCGAAATCATGGATCAATCGCGTGACGCGATCCGCGACTGGTGCGAGGTCAAACGACTGGAGCAGTACAACTGGCTGTTCCCAAATCGGAAGAGTCGCAACTGTCACCTCTCGACACGGCAGTGCGCCCGCCTGGTTGACGATTGAGTTCAGTCCGTTGGCCTCCGGCGATCTGGCTACGGAACCCATTCAATGCGTCGAACTAAGGCAACGTTGATCTATCGAAAGACAGGTAATCTGAGGGCGGTTCAGTTAATGCTTGGCCATACCAAGATCGACAACACGGTTCGTTATCTAGGCGTTGAGGTAGAAGACGCTTTGGAGTTGGCAGAGAGTATCGAACTTTAGTCCCACGGCCCTTCCACTCATGGCGGCGAAGCGGACAAGAATTGAATATCTTGGCATTGTTCCAAAAACGTATTTTTTTGAAGCGTTTTGCAGTGATCTTCACATTTGCTTAGAGCCCAGAGTCAGCAACTATGGCTGTGGCTAAAATTGTCGATCACTGGCAGGTAGAGATGTTCAGTATCCGCCAAACTGTTCTGTTCGAACGTTGGCACTGTCGACGCCGAGTGATGCCAGAAGATCCTGCATCGCCGTAACAAAACCGCCGGGACCCACGCAGTAGTAGGTCGGCTCTTTCAGGTCGGGCAAATGCCGGCGAAGCATGCCGGAATCAACGTACCCGGTCTCACCAGTCCAGCCATCGCCGTTTTGGCAATCCGTCATGGTGGCAACCAGCTGGAAGCTTGGATTGGCTGTACTGAGCCCCTCCAACTCAGTGAGCATAGCGCTATCAGCTGGGCTACGGTTGGAATAAAACAACGTCGTCTGGCTGAGCTGATTGGTCTGTTCAGCGGAACGGATCATCGAGAGGAAAGGCGTAATGCCGATGCCACCTGCAAGAAAGACGGTTGGGCGCGAGGCCCCAACCTCCTGGATAAAGCTGCCGAAAGGCCCGGTGATTTCCAGCTCCGCTCCATCTGGCATGCTCAGCAATGCCTGCTTGAACTGGCTTTCACGAACGCGAGTCACGAATGTGAGGTCAGCTTCATGAGGTGCGCTAGCAATGGATAGTATGCGGGAGTGCCCACCCGCTTCTTTGCTGACCTTGCTTGGGATTGTCAGACGAACGGCCTGTCCAGCCTCAAAAGAGAAGCCGGCTGGCTTTGCCAAGCGAATGGCAAGTGTGTTGTTCGCGACCATTTCGCGTCCAAGCAGTTTCGCGGATATCGGTCGAAGGGTGCGACCCGTCAGTTTTGCGCCGTCGCGGGCGTTCAGAGCCAAGAGCGTGAAGTTGGTCGCTCCGGCAAGAAGTTCGACCCCCTGAAGCGTGTAGAACACAGTATCAAACGTTCCCGCCGCGGCCCTAGCTTCAAGGAAGAACGCCATTGGCAGCAAAACCAGAAGCCCGTTCGCCGCGATGAACGGCATGCGCTTCTTCTTTGTCGCGACCAGCTTGTTAGAGCGGCCAGCACTAAGTGACATGCCGGATCCACCCGCTATGGCCATCGCAGGTATCAATATGACCATCCCGTAGAGGATCAGGCCCTTCACGGTGGCGATCGTTTCATAAGACCCGAACAGCTCCGAAAGGACTGTTGAGGTCCAGAACACGAAGATCATCAGCAGGCCAATGGCGCCTGCAATAGCGTGAACACGGGTTTTCATCGGCAGAGGCTTTCGTGATTAGAGGCTCGGATGACCAGGGCCAGTGTTTTCTGATTTCTAGCGTGCAAGGCCGTTAGCCCTTGATTGCGATGCACCCGAAAACGGCGGCTGCTGTGCCAATGGCGATCCGCAAGTAGTGAAGTGTAAGCCACTGGTTCAGCTTGGCGGCGCCTGTTGCCTCATCCAGGGTTCCGCTGGCAAAGGCTGTGTTTGTAGGCACGAAGAACGCGAATGTAAGGATGGCAACCACAAGAATGCAGAGCGCACTTAGAACCCAATAGCGCCCTTCAGGGGCACCCCAGGACAACCAAACCGAGCCAACGACCCCAATGAATGCTGGTAGGAAGGTCGGTGGGATTGAGCGGGAAATGAACTGATTGTTGGAGGCAAACCAGTCCAAGAATTCAGCGGTTGTCAGGCTTCGCCAATACCCGCCCAACGTCACTCCAATACTGAACATAACGCCCGCAAAGCAGGCTGCGCCGCAGATCGCCAGAATGTTGAAGATCGCCCTGATCATGGCCGCGTTCCCTCGCTTTTGGATCGGAACCACATGCGCCAAATCAGCCCATCCTTCTTGATGAAGTGATGGTACAAAGCTGCGCCCGCATGCAGCATTATCAAGGCCACCATCAGCCGACCACCGAGGCCGTGAGGCACACGAGGCAAAAACGCGGTGAAGTCTGGCAGCGGGCCCGCTGCCGCCCCAAACAGGATACTCCCTGCGCCTGAGAGCGCCAGCATCCCGATACCGCTTGCGGCCATACCCAGGATCACGACGTAGAACAGGACGTGGATCGTTTTTGCAGAAAAGGTCTGCCAAGCAGGGTCTCCTGCAATTGGGTCCGGCTTGTCGTCAAAATGCCACCACCAAAAAAGGCGAAAGAGGGTCAAAAGCAGCACCAGAACGCCAAGCGGCACATGGACCATCAGAATAGCTTCCTTGGCTGTGCTCTCGGTTTGGGATGCCGCCCTGAAACCGGAACCAAGCATCGCAAAAATGATGAGCGCGCTGAGCCAATGGAGGGTGACAGCGACAGAACCGTATCGAGATGGTGAGCTTTTCATGGGGCTTGCCTCCTGAACTCGACCTGCCAGACCTACTGGTTCGTGATCGCCGCGCGATAAGCGCGGATGACGATATAGCCCCCGAGGAACTCATCGCGTGTCAGGAAGGCATCGCTATTGAGATCCGCTCTACGAAAATCCCAAAGCATCGACTTGTTGTACTCGCTTCGATCGATTTGACCGTCCGCATTATGATCCCAAATCGCAAAGAGTATCCTTTGCGCTGTTTCATAGGAGACTTGCCGTCCGTCATCTTCAGCAATGAAGTTGAAGCCGAAGTCCCATCGGGAAAACTCGGACATGTCGACATAAGCGTCTTGATCGCTGTCCATAGACACGAAGACTTCGCGGCCGAATTCAACGAACTGTCCTAGGTCAACGCTCTCGGACGGGTTGCTGTCAATAGAACCGTAGATCAGTTCCGACAGCTCACGCCCCGGTGTGGGGTCGTCAGATTGAGCCATTGCCACGCCGGTAAGAGCGATGAGTATGCCACAAAGTGCTGCCAACTGCTTCATATCAAGTTCCAATCAGATTTTTATTGAATAGCATGCTATCTAACATTACATAGCAAGCTATGCAACACTAGATGCATACGATGGAATTTGATCGAATGTCCTCTGCGGGATACCTGGTGAACAATCTCGCCCGCTTGCTTGTTGAGGTGCTCCGCAAGCGCATAGCTCCACTGGGGATTGTGCCCGGGCAGTTCCCAACTCTTTTAGCCTTGTGGGAGAAAGATGGGCTTACCCAAAAAGAACTTCTGGCGATCGTGGATGTGGAGCAGGCAACGCTTGCAAATACGTTGACGCGCATGGAGCGGGATGGGTTGATCGCCCGCGAAGGCCATCCAGTCGATGCACGAGCGAAAACGATCCACCTGACCGAAAAAGCGCTCTCGATCAGAGAAGAAGCGTATCGAGCCGCGATGACGATCAATCAGGAGATAATGGAAGATTTCTCCGAGGAAGAGGTGGAAGCATTCCTCGAAGCGATGCGCCGGATCATAACCAAGCTGAAAGATGGTGAGGTGTCTTGATTAGCAAGACGGCGTTCTCACTCCAATAACCGCTGTGCCAGAAATGGTGTTTCTGGAACGGGTCAACGCAGCTAGCAAAACCAGGCCTCGCGACCTCTCAATAACCGCTACCTAAACCCGGCTAGTTTTGAGAGGTTTTTGGAACCCGCTTGGGCCGACCGCTTCTGGCGGCAAAGCCGACATAACCCAGGTCCAAGGCGGCGTTCTAAAAACAGCCGTTTATGGAGTTTCCAAAAGGCACGTTTTTGGAACACTTTAGATTTAGACCAGGCAGCTATATTTCCGCCGCCTTGGTAGCGCTCTGGCTAGCGACCTACTCCGTCAGAAGCTTCCCCAAGAGCCTCATCAATGTCCTCTGCTCTTCAGGGTTCAGGTTGCTTTGGAAGCGCTCGTTCACGCTCTGAACAATAGCAGGTAGCTGATTGGCTTTCTCTCGGCCCACCTTGGTTAAAACAATCCGGTTGGTGCGGCGGCTGTTGGGGTCAGGAAGGCGATCAACATATCCTGCCTCGACGAGAGCATCGACTGCCCGGCTTGTGTAGTATTCCGGGAAATTCAGGCGTTTACCGATCTCGCTTTGATTGATGTTGTCCTCTTCAGCCAGCACCATGAGGTTGGCGAATAGCTTCAGGTCGAGATCAATTTCAGCCAGCTCGCGCTTCATCTCTGCATCAAGCCGACGCGCGATGTTTTGGATGGCAAAACCAAAGCTGGTCTCGCGCGTGCGCCGGTGATCGGGGACTTGTGCCATCAGATAGACGGTCCTGAGCATTCCAAAGATTCCTAACACTTGCATGACGCAAGGGTTGCGTCCACAACTCCTTTGGCATAGCTTGTAAATGCAAGTTATGCAAATGCAAGTAACTTTACTTAGGTCTTTGGAGCACCCCATGAAACGCACCCTTATTGCCTGCCTCGCAGGCGGTCTTTGCTTGCCCGCTACACCCGCACTCACTCAAGACGAAAATGAAGGGCGCCGTTTAGCCGAGCTTGCCTTCAACGGCCTCGACACCGAAGGGCGGGGTTTCATCAACATGAGTCAGTATCTACGTTTTGGTGCTGAGGTGTTCACGTCCATGGACAGTGACCAAGATGAACTTCTCACTCTTGCCGAGTTCGTGAATTGGGACTTCGGCATGAAGAACGTTGCCGAGGAACGCGGCCTGGTCCCATCGTACGAGACCGCTCTTCGCGTCGTATATGCCTTCTGGGATCGCAACGGTGACGATCAGATTACGTCGGCCGAACACGGGCAGTCTCTGGCACTCGATTTTCAGCGCGCTGACACAGACCAGGACACGCTTCTAACCGAAGCCGAGTTTCTTGGCGGCTTTTCCGTCATGGTCGCGCTGCGCGCAGCCCTCGCCCCAGATGTTGGCCAATAGACCGACCAAGAAGGGAATCGAACCATGTTGAAACGCCAAGGGCTTTTCGTGATCGGTGCAATGATTATGCTGTTTGCAGCTTTACACATCGCCTTCGCGTCAGAGGCGCACGACACACGCACAACCATGACCACGATGCTCGGCGGCGTGGCTTTTATCCTGATGACGGCGTCAATCGTCTTGTCGACGCGTCTTCCAGTTTTTGAAAACCTCTTTGGAGGTCTCGACCGGGTCTATCAAGTGCACCGGGTTGCGGGCGTCTTCGCGGCCATCTTCGCACTGGTGCATTTCTTCGGAGTGCCTAAGGAGTTGCCAGCCGGTGTGGACCCGATTGCGCAAGCGATCTTCCCCTCTGCCCCGCTTGGGATGCTGGGCCTGATCTTCTTGGTGATTGGCTTGTTCGTCGCGCTCAACCGGAAGATCCGTTATTCGCGGTGGCGCCCGACCCACAAGATCATGGGTCTGGTTTACGGCTTGATCATCGGCCATTTCATGATGGCACCCGCCATCTTCTTTGAGCGGTTCAGTGCATCCGGCTTCTTGCTCATCGCCCTTGCGGTGATTGGCGTTGTCGCCCTTGTGTACTCGGTGTTCGGTTTGAACAAACGGACAGCCAAGCGCTTCAAGCTCGAAGCAGTAAACGCCATGGAGCGTGCGACGGAGCTGGTTCTAAAGCCAGTCGATGGCGGCTTTGATTACAAACCTGGGCAGTTCGCCTTCGTTGAGGTTCAGGGTAAGGGCTGGAATGAGCCGCACCCTTTCACCATTTCCAGTGCGCCAAGTGAAAACAGTCTGCGCTTCACCATCAAGGTGCTCGGCGATTGGACACGTCAGGTTCGTGAAGAGCTGACGCCTGGAACTGAGGTTCTGGTACGCGGACCTTACGGACGCTTCGACCCTGCGAAGTCCGGCACCAAGCAAATCTGGCTTGCTGGCGGCATCGGCCTAACGCCCTTCTTGTCCTCTATGCGGGCGATGCAACCGGGCGACCCACGGCAAATCCATCTGGTTTATGCAGCGCGCGAAGAGAAAGATGCTATCTTTCTGGATGAGCTGAAGGCGCGCGCAGCAGAATTGGGGAACGTCACCCTTGTGCCGTTGTTCTCCAATGAGGGCAACTTCGCGCGGGTCGACATGATGCAGCAAAAACTGCCGGACCCGCTCGACACCTACGAGTATTTTCTGTGCGGCCCTAAGCCCATGATTGATGGTCTGGTGAAGGACCTCCAGAAAGCAGGTGTCCCACGCTCCAAGCTTCACACCGAAGCCTTTGAGTTCCGGTGATCACCATGACAGCTTTCAAGCCTTGGCTTCAGCTCATCGCGCTGATGGGCGGAGCGATCACGTTCGGTACAGCCTACTATCTGATGGTGCTCGCCCATCCAAGTTGGAGCACCGCACCGTTCGATAGCTTCCTGCCGATCTTTCAAGACGCGATCCTGAAAATCGGTATGAGCCAAGTGACCATTTCGACGGCTGCGCTGCTGTCCTGCGTTGTGCTGTTCTTCATTGACCGGGATTGGTCGTGGCTCGTTGCCGTGGTGATGCTGCTTGTCAGCCTGCCCGTAACGATGGTCCTGCTGATGCCCATCAACCTGTACTTCCTGGAGCTCGAGATAGGCACTGCTGGTGCGCAGGAAGCCTCGATGCTGGCCGATTGGGGCCGCTATCAGATCGTCCGCGTGATCGGTGATGGCCTTGCCTTTTTGGCGATGTGCAAACCGCTCATCTGGCCAAAAAACAAACCTCTCACAAACCTTCAAACAGAAGCAGCCACATCATGAGCAGCAACCCACCCTTTTCGATCTCCATCATCGTTTTTGCGACTTATGTCGTCGCATTCCTCATCGGCGCATTGTGCATGGCGGCCTTTGGAAGCATCGGTTTCATTGGCGTGGCGGCTTTGGCACTGGCCGCTTTCATTCCTGTCCCGCTGAACGGGATGATCCGGCAGATGATGGCAAAAGCCTTGGCGCGAACAGCCGGTGCTTCCGGCAGTTCACCCATGGCCTTTTCTTATCCGGTGCGCATAGCAATTGGGGCAGTGGTTGCAGTGTTGGCGGCTTACGGCCTCACCTTGGCGCAGCTTGGCTTCGGATTCCTTGCAGGCGGGCTCGCCGCTGCGCTCACCTCAATGGTTCTTTCTCTCGTTTTCGCCCTCGCCGTCGCTTCACGGTCCTGAGGCCAACTTCACCAAAGGAGTTATCGCTATGAAAAACATCTGGCTCTTCGTTATGATCCAATCCATGGCCGCCTGTGTCATAGGATGGTTCGGCGTTGCCGCCGTAATGATCTCAGGGAACATCACTGGCTGGAACATCGCTCTGTGTATCGCCGCCGGGTTCGTGATCGCCTTCCCAGTCGCTTGGGTGATTCAGAAGCGCATGACCAGTGGGCCAAAAGCCCCGTGAAAAAGCTCCTCAACTTCCTCGGTGACATCGGCAACATTCTCTATGTTGGGGGCATTCTTTCACATATCGTGATCGGCATTCTGTTTGCGGGATCCGACCCGCAGACCACAGTGACGGTCTACACTTACAAGCTCCAAAGTGCTTACATCCTGATCCTGCCAGGGCTTGGGCTTAAGATCATCACCGATCTCATGCTGTTCTTCATCTTCGCCGAACGCGCTTGGTGGATGTGGATCAAGCTTGCAGCCATGACGTTCCTCACTGTCAACGCGGCTGTCTTCCTCGTGCCCATGATGCCCGAACTGTTGGCGATGGCAGAAGCAGGCGTTGTGGATGGCGAACTAAGCGAAGCATTTCATGCTCTTGAAGCACGCGAGCAGTTGGTCGGTATGTCGAACATCATTCCGCTGCTCATCGAGTTGATCATGGGAGGCTTTAAACCTGCGATCTCAAAAGCAGAGCGAAGCAAGGCCGTAAACGCATGATGTTTCGCCTCAGGCTTGCCTGTATTGCACTTGCCATCCTGGCATCAGGCGGGCTGTTTGGCTTCTTCTACACCATGTCGTTTTCGATCATACCCGGGCTGGATGATACCCCGGCGTATTCCGCGCTGATCGCGAACCAGATGATTGGTCGCGCAACTCAGGGCTCATCGTTCATTGTTCTGCTCCTCGGAGCACCTGCGATGATCATCGCTGCGATTGCGCTATCGCTACCGAAGGCCAAACGTCTCGCCCTACCGTGGTTAGTTGCAGCACTTCTGTGTTGGATTGGCATGGTGGTTGTCACACTCACGCTGGATGTACCCCTTAATCAGGCCCTTGATGGTCTTGCCTTGCACCCTGGCATGCCAAATGCCGAGGAGGCATGGTTGGCTTACTCGCCTGAATGGCAGCAGTGGAATTTCTGGCGTGTTGGATTCAGCGCAGTTTCAACAGCGCTTGCGACGGTCGGCATAGTGTTTGCTATTAAGGTAAAGACTTTCGAATAGTGCCAAAAACGACCCTTTTTGGGAACGCCAGGCTCCGTCCCTGGTTTTTTTCGGCTGTTGTGTTTCATAAACCCGTTCCAAAACCGCTGGCCTTTAGGAAGGTATTTGGAACCCAGTTAGGCCGACTGCTTCTGACGGTAAGGCGACCGCTAGTGCCGGCTCATGCTTCAATGCTGATCTTCGCTCGCAAGGAGATCAGTCATGTCCATAGTATCGCAACACGCCGCCTCACATCGCTCATGGAACAAGGGCAAACTCGTTGGGCAGAAACCGCCGCTGAAACCACGCGAAGTGTGGGCCATCCGAGTCAGGCTTCAAATAGCAAACAAGAAACGCGATCTGGCGCTCTTCAATCTGTCGCTCGACAGCAAGCTGCGCGGCTGCGACCTGCTTAGTTTAAAGGTCTCAGACGTCCGAACCGGTGGCGATATCCGGAGCCGAACGAAGATTCTTCAAAAGAAGACTGGCTATCCAGTTCAATTTGAAATCATGAATCAGTCACGCGATGCGATCCGGGATTGGTGCGAATCTAAGCGGCTTGAGTAATATGACTGGCTGTTCCCAAGCCGAAAGGATCACAATCAGCATCTCTCAACCCGCCAATATGCTCGATTGGTGGATGAATGGGTTCAGTCGATCGGTCTTCGATGCTCAACGTACGGCACTCACTCCATGCGTCGAACCAAAGCGACCCTGATTTACCGAAAGACAGGCAATCTACGCGCGGTACAGCTTCTGCTTGGCCATACCAAGATCGACAGCACGGTTCGTTATCTTGGCGTTGAAGTAGAAGATGCTCTCGAACTGGCTGAGAGCATTGAGCTATGATCTGAGGTTCGGCTATTTATGGCGGCAAAGCAGCCATAAGCAGATCCGGCAGTTTCGACCCAGTGCCGACGTTGACGAACCGTGAGTTCAGGGCAGTAAAGCGTTTCGAAAGCTGGTGCCGAAAAGAAAGCTGATGCTTTTCGAACTAACGACAGCTTTTATTTGAGCGATTGATTAGGTAGCCGAAATTTTATGCGGCACAAGTTTACTCACTCAAAAACTATGCCTGTTGTTGCTCACGCTCGGCCATCAATGAGTGATTTACGCAGCGTTGAATTGTTGCAGCAGCCGGCGACCTATCGCCAATAAGGAAAGCGCCAGAAAAACTGCCAAAGCTAACACGGAGATTGCACCGGTCCACTCGCCGCTGGTTTGAACAGCAAGACCAACCGTTATGGGTCCGGCCAAATGGCCAATCCCGGCAAATTGATAAAGAACGCCGGACACCATCGCTGGCGCCGCTCCTGATTGTTCTGAAAGGGCTGGAACAAGGCTCCAGATCACACCGGGCGGGCCACCCGCAGACGCCATGAACACAAATCCTGCGAGAATGCGAAGCAAAATAGGTAGGCCATCATAAAAAAAGATCGCTCCAAAGATGCCCATTGCGGAGAAAGATGTCGCGAGCAACAGTACCGCACCTATACCGCGTGAGAGCAATGCCGAGGCGGTGATGTTGCCTGGAATGACAAGCACTGCGGCAAGCCCACCCAGAAGCGTGCTCTGCTCAATCGACATGCCCAACGTATCGACTGCAACGCTTGGCAAGAAGCCTTGCACGATGAGATAAATCGCAGAGAAGAGTAGAAAGAGCGATGCAACCAGAAGTGTCGTACGGTTGAGCTTCTTAAGACCGGTTTTTTTCTATCGAAGCAGGAAAGGCAGCAGTGCGCCCATGGGAGAGCATCCGAGCTAGGCCCATGGCGGCCAGCAACGAAATCGCAGCGCTCACCACAAACAGCCCGCGCCAGCCAATTCGGTCAATCCAGAAGACTGCGATCAACATTGCGATCGCGATACCAAGCGGCAACCATGTAGACCACAGCCCCATGGCTAAAACACGGTCGCGACCATTGCTGTTGACTTGCACAATAGCAGGCATAGCCGAAACGACGAGCGGTAGTCCTATGGCTTCTACCAGCCGACCCGCCATCAGCACTGGCCAAGAGGGTGCAACTGCAGCAATCAACGAGCCGACGCATAAGCAGGTAAGCCCGATATGTCCGGCACGGCCAGGACCGATGCGTAGTGTGAAAAGCCCGAGAACAGATCCGAACAAAGCCGCGCTGAGGCTGAGGAACGATAGATAAAGAGAAAGCTGGGCCACCCCAACACCGAACTCGTCCCGAAGCAATGGAAGTGCGACGCTCGCCTTTCCAACCTGCATCGCTGCGGTAACACCAGCCGCAGTGGACATGATCACGATTGGCCAGTTGGCCCCGTTGCCTTCGATCTTACGCGACGATGGATTGTTCACCTGCGCGCTCGCGCGATGGCCAAGTCTGCTGCTTTTTCGGCAATCATAACGACCGGAGCATGCGTGTTGCCCGATGTGATGGCTGGCATTACGGAAGCATCAGCGACGGAAAGACCTGCCATCCCATGAACACACAAATCAGGGTCGACCACTGCATCGTTATCGGTGCCCATACGCGCGGTGGATACCGGATGGAAGATGGTCGTTGAGATGTCACCGGCTGCTTTCAACAGCTCGTCATGGCTGGCAATGGCTGGGCCGGGGATCCGCTCTTGCGGTACATAGGGGCGCATTGCTTGCGTTGCCATGAGCTTGCGCGCATGGCGAATGCTGGCGACGGCCACGTCGCGGTCGGCTTCTTCACTGAGGTAGTTGGGTCTGATGGCGGGCGGTGCATCGGGAAGAGATGCGGTGATATGGCAGCTCCCTCGGCTTTGCGGGCGCAAATTGCAGACCGAAACCGTCAGCGCAGGAAATGTGTGCAAGGGCTCACCGAAGCGATCCAGAGACAGTGGCTGCACGTGGTACTCGATGTTGGGCGTGTCGAAAGCGGGCGAGGATCGTGTGAAGATGCCCAATTGGCTTGGTGCCATGGCCATCGGTCCACTGCGGTTGAGTGCATATTCAGCGACGATCTTTAGTTTGCCCAGCAGGCTAGCGTTGCGATCATTGAGGGTTTGCGCACCTTCGATGCCGAACACTGTGCGTATCTGGAGATGGTCGGTGAGGTTCTCCCCCACGCCCGGTGAGTGGTGTTGCACCGTTATGCCATGTTTTTGAAGCACCTCACCTTGCCCGATGCCTGACAGTTCCAGCAATTTTGGTGTTCCGATGGCACCGGCACACAGGATGATCTCACATGCGGCCTTTGCGGAGTAGCGCTTGCCCTTTTGACGGAAGATGATGTCCGTTGCGCGCCCATTGTCCAATTTGACGCGCTCGACATCGGCGTGGGTCAAGATGCGCAGGTTGGAGCGCCCGCGCGCCGAATCAAGAAACGCCTTGCGGGCATTCCAGCGGATGCCACGCTTCTGATTGACCGGGAAATAGCCGACACCTTCGTTTTCTCCTCGGTTGAAATCTTGGGTGCGCGCAATGCCAAGCTCCACCGCTGCATCGGCGACAGCATCAAGGATCGGCCAGTTGAGGCGCTGCTCTTCAACACACAGTTCGCCATCAACCCCATGGGCCTCGTCGGCGCCGCCATAATGGAGTTCGGAGCGCTTAAAGTAGGGAAGCACATCATCCCAGCCCCAGCCGACACTCCCCATTTGTCGCCAAAGATCATAGTCGCGGGCCTGGCCGCGCATGTAGATCATACCATTGATCGAGGAGCAGCCTCCCAGAACCTTCCCGCGAGGATAGTCGAGAGCACGACCATTGAGCCCAGGCTCTGGCTGTGTTTTCAAGCACCAATCCAAATTTGGATTGCCCATGGCGTAGAGGTAGCCAACGGGCACATGAACCCACAGCTTGTTGTCGTTTCCGCCTGCCTCAAGGAGCAGAACGCGCCGCGAGGGATCGGCGCTCAGCCTGTTGGCCAAAACACAACCGGCCGACCCCGCACCCACCACAATAAAGTCATAGGTGCCGCTATCGTGACACTCGGCGTCGGCTGCACTCACGGCGAGGCAACACACACGGTCTGTTGCTGGTGACCCAGACCTTCGATCTCAAGGCGCATGACGTCGCCATCTTGCAACCACACCTGAGGGCGCATTCCAAGCCCAACACCAGGCGGTGTGCCTGTGGTAATCACGTCGCCTGGTTCGAGCGTCATGAAATCGCTGAGATAGCTGACCAGGGTAGCAACACCAAAGATCATTGTTTGCGTGCTGCCATCCTGTCGTCGCACGCCGCTCACATCGAGCGTCATACGAAGATTGCCGGGATCAGGCACTTCATCAGCCGTCACAAGCCACGGGCCCAAGGGTGCGAAGCCATCGTAGCTCTTACCCTTGGTCCACTGCCCTTCACGCTCGGTTTGCCATGCCCGCTCGGAGATATCGTTCACGATGCAATATCCCGCGACATGCGAGAGGGCATCAGCTTTAGCAACGTGGCGCGCCCGCGTCCCGATGACAAACCCTAGCTCCACCTCCCAATCAACCTTGAGCGCATTCGGCGGCAGCACCACCTCGTCATTGGGGCCGGCGATGGCAGTGGCTGCCTTTAAGAAGACAATGGGTTCGGTGGGGATAGGAAGGCCAGATTCTTCGGCGTGATCGGAGTAGTTAAGACCAATGCCGATCAACTTGCCCACTTTGCTGACACATGGACCGATGCGCCTGCCCTCCGGCACGGAGTCCAGCGTGGTCAGATCGATCTGGGACAGTTTTTGAAGTGATTTAGGGCTGAGCGCATCACCATCGATATCATCGACGATTCCCACCAAACTGCGCACCTTGCCATCATCATCGATACACCCGGGTTGCTCCTCGCCGCGCTCACCAAACCTTACCAGTTTCATGGGTAGTGACTCCTAAGTCATAGGTGCGTTGTGAAAAATTTCCAACCAATAGCGTTCAAGAATATCGTGCTGGCGTTCACCGCCTTGCGGTACGGCAGCATCTGCGGCTTCCAGCACTTTGTGATCGACAGGTTGGGCTGCATCGGCCTCGACAAGCAGAAGGAATTGCTGCTCACCCGGCCCGCCAGAGTAGATGCGACGCTCGGCTGTTTTTATCCCAGAGGCGGCTTCATCGACCGACCAAAGTTGAACGCGACCAACACCTTGCTGTGTCGCCATCGTCTCCAACCATGCAGCCACCGCTTGGCTGTCCATCTCGTTTGGACGGTTGAAACGCAGGGCTGTTATCCAGGTCGCACAGAAGTGCCCTTCTGAACCCAAGCTGGCGACTTTTTGATAGATGTTGCGACTGGGATTGCGAAAATGGGTTAGCGCCTCGCGCGTCCAATTTGTGGGTGAATCGAGAGCTGCTAGGTAGGCTTCAGAAGCGAGCGCCTTCGATGTCAGCGTCTCGTACATCATGAGGAAATGCGCGCGTCCATCCTCTGCCCGATAACGCCGTCCTCGCAAAAAGCCGGGAATGGACACCCGTTCGGGCACATGCTCGCAATTGTGCCATTGCTGAAAGCATTGAAGGTAATCCTCATCAATATCCGACCAGAACGCCATTAAACCGGATGCTTCATTGTAGTTAGTCATCGCGCGGCTACTCCATACCCAGCAGGCCGTAGACCTCGCGGGCATATGCGCCAAAGTCTTCGTGAGTCTTCATGTCCAGTCGTCGTGGGTAAGGCAGCTTGACGTCGATCTTCTTAGCCAAGCGTGCAGGGCCAGCGGTCATAACGGCGATCTTGGAGCCAAGAAACACGGCTTCGCTGATCCCATGCGTGACGAAAAGGATGGTCTTGCCGCTCTGCTCCCAGATGCGCAGCAGCTCTAAGTTCATGCTCTCGCGGGTGAGCGCATCAAGCGCGCCAAACGGTTCATCCATCAGCACAAGTTGTGGGTCGTGGATAAGCGAGCGTGCGATAGAGACGCGTTGTTGCTGCCCCCCCGAAAGCTGCTTTGGATACTTGTCTTCCTGTCCCTCAAGGCCCACCAGATTCAACAGGTCGCGAGCCCGTTCACGCGCCTCACGCATGGGCAACCGTAAGAACTCTGCTGGCAATAGAACATTGTCTAGAACCGTACGCCACTTAAGCAGAAGCGACTGCTGAAACACGATACCGACATGCTTGTGCGGGTCGAAAGTACCAGAACCACCACCGATTTGCAGGGTACCGTCGGTTGGTTTCAGAAGACCTGCGATGATCATGAGAAGCGTGGACTTTCCACAGCCGGAAGGGCCGACAATGGAGATCAGCTCGCCTTGTTCGACTTCCAAACTGACATCCGACAGAGCCAGATACTCGTTTGCCCGGCCGGGATCGTAGACCTTGCGTAAATTGGAAAGATGGATGAAGGGCTCCGCCATCACGCTGCGCCTCCGCGCTTGACTAAGATCCATTCCAGCAAAGCAACTGCGCCGTAGAGCACCACACCGATTAAGGTAATCAGCAGCACCGCCATAAACATCGTCGCAGTGTCGAGATTGATCTGCACTTGCAGCATCAAATAGCCCAGGCCCTTTTCCGAGCCGATAAACTCACCGACGACCGCACCTGCGACCGCCAGCACGGCAGATACTTTCATGCCGGAAAATATGTAAGGCAGAGCGCCAGGGAACTGAATCTTGCAGAATATCTGCCATTTGGAAGCATTCACCGTGCGTGCGAGGTACAGCAGTTCCGGTTCGATCTCGCTTAACCCGCGCGCCGTCGTGATGATGATCGGGAAGAAGCAAATCGCAAAGGCAATCGCCATGTTAGTTGGAATGCCATAGCCAAACCACACGATGATCAACGGGCCTAAAGCCACTTTGGGGATCATGTTCAGCGAGACAAGCAACGGCGTGAAGAGAACGACCAACCAACGGCTCCAGCTGAAAAAGAGAGCAATAGCGACGCCGATCACGACCGCCAGCAAGAACCCGCCAATGATCTCCAGCGCTGTAACACCCATGTTCTCAAGCCAACGGTTCCTCGGCTCGAACAGAGTGGCCAGTGTTTCGGTTGGAGAGGGCAAGATGTAAGTCGGCAGGCCGCCAAAATCAGCGGCGACCTGCCAGATGGCGATGACCACAAGGTGCACAAGGATCGGTCCAAGTGGCCCCTTGCTCAAAGCCGCCGTCGCGGCCGAAAAAGCAGATGTCATAACGCGATGCTTTCAAGAGCGCGGCGTGGAGGCGCGACTAGTTCGCAACCTCGATCATCGTGATTGACGGATCGATGAACTCGTTGGTGAAAATCGAGTCAGGATCGAACGGCTCGGCGATGTCGAAATAGGTGCTCACCAAGTCGTAGTCGGATTGAATCCGTGCTGGATCAAAATAGCCAAGACCTTGTGTGGTTGAGAACTCGTCAGCCATCAGCCGCGTTGTTACCGTCCAGTTGGCCATCTCGTTTTCCGGCACCAAACCGCTGGAATACTCCGACAACACACCAACGCATTCCTCGCCGTTTTCGGCGCAATAGCGATGTGCCCTCTGCAACACCGCTACCACGCGTCCAACCACATCGCGGTTTTCTTCCAGGAACTCACCATTGGCGATGATGGAATTACCGTAGGGATTAAGCCCCCTGTCGGACCAGGCAAACCAACGCAGATCCTCGCCAAACGCATTGGCCATCACATGGTGGTAGTTGGCAAAGAACGTCGTGCCGTCAATGGTACCCGACGCCAGAGCGCTGACTTTAGCGTTGGGCGCGATATTGACCCAACTGATAGCCTCGGGGTCCATATCATTAACACCCGCTAAGGCAGGCCACATGGCACGCGCTGCATCCCCTGGGGGGTTGCCGAAGCGATGGCCCGGAAAGTCTTCGAGGTCTTCAATTCCAGAACTGGCCAACCAGTACATCTGATAGGGCGAGTTGGCGTAGATGTTCATCACCGCCACCAGATTTGCGCCCGCGCCGCGCGCTACCATGGATGTGCCTAAATCGGCGATCCCCATATCCGAAGCGCCCGCACCTACGCGTTGAGCCGCAACGCCGGAACCCTGGCCTTGCTGGATGTCAATGTTGAGATCGGCTTCTTCAAACCATCCGGCATGGTCGGCATAAAAAACGGCTGCGTGCTCGCCGGCCGTTACCCAGTTCAAAACAAAGCTCACATCGTCTTCCGCGGCGACAGTCGCAACACTTGCCGTGCAAAGCATTGCGGTCGTGGCAGCCAGTCCAATGAGACGTTTCATGAATATTTCTCCCATTTGTTTTTCGATGCCCTTTTTGATTGTTTTTGACGACGCAATCGGACAGCTCGCATCGCGTTTTGGAACGGCTCTTGCCGCTAGAATGCGCCTTGGCGTTCTTCGTAGTGCGTGGGTTTGTGATGGCTTGGCATGTCGCGCATCATCCAGTCGGCCACCCAATCGATCATGACGGCCAGGGGAACGGTCGGATAGCCAAACAGGCGTTGCGCAGCCAAAGAGTTGTTGTACCAGCCATCAGGCTGCAACTCTCCTTCAAACACCGGCTCTTTGCCAAAACGTCGCCCGAACTCGCGGGCCGCCATGATCACACTCATGTGTTCCGGACCGCCGACATTAAGGGGGCTGGTCGGAACTGTGGTGTGGGCCAGCGCTCCAAGGATTTGCGCGATCGCGTCGCCCTGCCAGATCACAGAGGCAAACCCAGTGCCGATTGGTATCGGCGTTCCATCTCGCACCCAACCAGCAATGTCGTGCAACACGCCATAGCGCATATCGATGGCATAGTTCAGCCGTGCTAGGCGGCCAGGTGTATCGTAGCGTTGCGAGAAAAAGCTGAACATGCGCTCACGCCCAACGCAGCTTGTGGCGTAGTCGCCAGTTGGGCCAGGCTCAACCTCCTCGTCGTAGCCACCCTCGGCTACTGGTGCGAACGGGTAGACGCAAAGCGTGGAGAACACGACAAGCCGAGATGCTTTGTATGCCTCAGCTACCATCGCTGGGACGTGGGTGTTCATCGCCCAGGCAAAGGAACGGTCCTCATTGGTGCCGAACTTCTTGCCCGCCATGTAAACGACGTTGTCGGTCTTAGGCAGCGTGTCGATTGCGGACCGGTCCAGTAAGTCGCAAACAATCGTTTCAACACCCCAACTCTCAAGACGCTGACGCACATGAGGGTCAGAAAAGCGCGCGACACCGGTAACCGTTTTATGGGGAGCTGCGCGCTTGGCCATGCGTGCCAATGTCGGGCCAACCTTGCCACCAACACCCAGAACGATGATGTCCCCATCCAGCGCCGACAGCTTGTCGCATAGCCATTGCGGTGGGCGCGAGAGCAACTCCTCGAGCGCATCCTCATCATCGATACGCTCGGGTAAGTCGGCAAAAGCTAAAGCAGATGGCATGCTGTATCGCCTCCATTTTTTAAGTGTTCACTTAACTTTGGACAACGCAGCATGTCAACTTATTTTTAAGTGTTCATTTAATTATGCGAAGTGTCTGTCAGGAAGGATAGGACTACATTGACCACATGGGCCTCGCGCGCGGCGAGGCTTTTTTCGCTGTGTAAGTCACGATGCAGGATGTAGCCTAGGGTGTGCTGGTTCGAGAGATGGAAATAGCTCTGTGCGTTGATCGTAATAAAGAGCTCAACCGGGTCCACACCGTCGCGGAACGTACCCTCAGCAACACCGCGCGCGAGCGTCTCGGCGATGAAATCCAATAGCGGATTGTAGAGATTGCGGATTTGCTCCGACTGTTTGATATGACACGCGCGATGCATGTTCTCCGAGCTTAACAACCCTATGATATAGGCGTTCTCGCTAAACAAGCGAAAGGTTGAGCGCACGAGGTCTGACATCGCGGCTTCAGGGTTGAGGGCGCGCAAGTTCATATCATTGTGGTGGGTACGAATTTTGACATAGGCCGCTTCCATAACGGCAACGAACAAGGCCTCTTTGTTTCCAAAATAGTGATAGACGAGATTGATGTTTACTCCCGCCAAGCTGGCGATGGGGTCAACGCGCGCGCCGTCAAAGCCTTTGGCCGAAAACTCGTGTGTCGCGGCCTGGAGGATTTCTACGCGTAAATCCGCCGACTCTTTAGAGGAACGTCCTCGTCTGCGCTTGGTCTTTTCCATGTGCATCATCCGCAATATCAGGAAGTGATTTAAGTACATGATTATTTTCGGTAGGGAACCCGTTCGGTAGGGTATCTTTTGCTTGACCAGATTTGGTGGGCTTTCACCGAACAACACATCTGGCGCGCTACGATCGCGGTGCGTTTGCGGCCAATAGCTGACCTACGCTGACCGATTTGGTGCCGTCCGCAATTGGCGGCAAAGCTGCCGTTGGCTGATTAGACAATTTCGGCCCTTAGCTGCCGCTCGTGCACATCGATGATGAACCGAAGCGGTTCCAGAAAGCTGCCATTGGAGATACCCACTGAACTCGGGGACCCAAAGGAACGCTAAGCGGACAGAGCGACTGCGTGTTGGAATCGGTCAAATGTCAGCTTTGACTTTGTGACCAAAGTCGGCGCTTCGCTTAACGAACCGTTGGTCTGAACGTTAATGAGAACCGTGAGGTTATTCTGCGCCCTCCCAGCCATCTGCAATACGTCCTAGAACTTGATGCGCGGGCCTGCGGAGGCGAAAAGGTGAAAGGCGGATTTTTGTTTCCAGCAGGGCTTCGGCACAGTCGTAAGCGGTGAGGCCAAAGAAAGCGCTGAGCACTGTGTCATCTCCTATGCTGTTGAGGCCGCATTAAGCTTCGGCCAGTTCCAGCTCTAACCCTTCAACCGCGCTCAAGCCCTCAAAGTTTGGGTGGCCCAGGTAGAGCGGCTTGTTCTGGCCGGCGCCTTTGTGCGCATCACGAAACGATTGGCTGCGCGTCCAATTTAGGAACGCTGCTTCATCCGTCCATGTGGTGTGCGACACGTAGAGCGTGTGGTCTTCTGCCTCGGGGCCTTTGAGCATAGCAAAGCGCACAAAGCCTGGCTCTTTGTGGATGTGGATCTCTCGGTTTTGCCAGACAGCTTCGAAAGCGGCTTCCTCGCCCTTTTTCACTTTGAACCGGTTCATTGCGATATACATCAGCTTATCGTCTCCCTTCTGATGTTTTGAAATCAGCAACACGGCTTTGCCGTGTGTTTTCAGCCCAGCTTTCCATGAATCCATACACCAGGGAATCGGCGCAACATTCTTCGTTGCAACGACCGTACAAGCGAAAAGCGGCTTCATGACAGCAGGGTTGAGCATCCAGGGGTGCTTTGCCATTTCGAAGCGGCGTTAGAGCAAACCGCAGCATTACGGTGAGCAGATCGCTACCCATCGCTCGACCACCAGTCAGCAACAAAGTTGGACGAACGCCCAAGCTCCCGGTCGTCTGCGGACATGATCCCCTGACGCCAGGCGAGCCGCGTTTCGTCATCTCGCCAAAGAGGCAGATAGGCAAAACTCCCACGCACCAATCGGTCAAAGGTTCGCCCTGCGGCGACGGCATCCTCCATCGTACGCGCTGACGATAAAGCATCCAAAGACGCGTCTATGTTGGTATCCTCCAGACCGGACAGTGCGTAACTGCCAGGTCGCGCGGCCAAGTCGCTGTGCCAGAGCAAGCGTTCAGCAGATCCGGGCAGACGGCCAGGCGCCCATGCAAGGGTGGCAAGGTCGAACTGGCGATCAAGCAGTTGCCGTGACGCGATGGATGGTTCCAAAATCTGCGGAACAAGCTCAACGCCGATACGCTGAAAGGCCAGCACCACTTCCCCAAGCACACTGGCGTAGAGTGGGTTTGTGGAGACCAATTCAAAGCGCAAAGGCTCGCCAGTCTGCGGATCGATCCGGCGTGTTCCATTCAATTGATAGCCTGCTTCATCCAGCAATTGGCTCGCTAAACGGGCTGCCTCGCGACTGCCCAAAGGCGGTCCATCGGCGTTGGCGTCAAAATCAGTGTCAGCAAAAGCAGTGCCTTCGAACAAGCTGGCTATTGGCTGAAAGAAGTCGGCGAACAAGCGTTCTAATGTTTGGGCGCTATCAAAGCTCAGATGCAACGCGCGGCGCACTCGAACATCGGCGAGCGGACCAGAGCGCACATTCATCACAAGCCCATGCAACCTGCCTGGACCATCATTGGGCGTTGTTGCGCGCAAAACGGCGGGTGAGGCATCGGCCAGGTCATCATAGCCATTGTGCCAACGCGTTGGACTGGTTTCAACACGGGCATCATATTCGCGGGCTCGAAAGGCCTCGAAGGCTACATCTGCGTCTCTGTAGTAGCGAATGGCCAGACGATCAAAGTTGAAGGCACCGCGAACGGTCCCAAGGTCAGCTGCCCAATAGTCTGGTACACGTTCTAGCACGATACGGCTGGGAGCATCACTCTCAACAAGCCGATAGGGACCGCTGCCGAGGGGCAGGTTCTCAGGGCCAGGCGGTTCTTGGCGATGCGCTGGATGAATGGGAAGACTTGCCAAGCCGCTGATCAGGTCACGATCAGGCGTTCCCTCATTGATGAAGGTAACGGTCCGCTCGGCGGTCTCCTCCACGCGAACAGCACGATAAGCTTGACGGTAAAAAGGGGCGCCAAATGTCTTCAGCGTTTCAAAGGTGAAGAGAACGTCTTGCGAAGTCAGAGGTCGCCCATCATGCCAGCGAGCGTCCGGCGCTAAGCGAAACGTGATGCGCGACAGATCATCTGAAATCGCCACACCACCGGCCAAGTGACCGTAATAGCTGGCCGGTTCATCAGGGCTCGGAATGACCAGTCGATCATAGATCAAGCGCAGGTCCGCTGGCGGGCGACCGGGATAACGCAGCGTGTCCAACGTGTCGAAAGCGCCGACACGGGCCAAGCGCAGCACACCGCCCTTGGGGGCTTCAGGGTTGCGATGCACAAAGTTTTCAAAGCCCGCCCGGTAGGCAAGGTTCCCCAATGGCGAGGCGCCATGGGCGAGCGCCTCGTCATCTGCGCCCAGCGCAAGCAATGAACCGACTGGTTGAAAAAGGCTGGCGGTGAGCGAAGCAACGCCAAGCTGGATCGCGCGCCTGCGGGAGAGCTGGATCATCGCCCCCGGGCGCCGGTGATCGGCTCCACGACTTCAAACACGGCGGCGCACTCATCGCGGTTTCGGAACCCTCCATCTACCTGACACGTTCCGACCACGAGCACATAGCTTTCAATCGAAGCGCACGGTTCGTTGGGTGCGTCCATGGTCATCTGGAGCGCTTCACCCGGCGCAATCGGCCCGGCCAACACCCCTCGCGAGGTGTTGATCAGTCCATCGGAGCCAATCAAATCAACGAAAGTGTTGATGCCCACGAGCGGTGCGTCGGAGATGTTCTCGATCTCGATGGTGGTGGTGCAATAATAGTCACGTGTGCCAGCTTCCGTGAGGCTGACACGGTAGTCAGCAGCAGCGACCGGCGCCGCCAAAACTAATGCCACCGAGATTGAACTGACAGAAGCCACCAATGACTGACGTAATCCAAAAAATGTCATCGACCACTCCTTTTTCGACACGATGTAAAAGGAGCATCTAATTGTTGCTATTTAATGTCAACAATTTTCGGTGCGCTGCGGCATAGTCCACAGCGTTGGGCAAAAAGCGTTTCAGAAACCGCGTTGTAGCCGGCATGAAGCCAGAGCCATGATGGTAGATCGGGTCAAGACTCGTGACCAGCACGCGACCCTTGCCAAGCGGGTAGTCCACCATCAACGCACCGGCTTCACCGTTCGCGCTGACTTGCCGCGTTGGGTGCCAGCTTAGCAACACGTCGCCCCCTTTCGGTACCGACAAAGTGCCATGCACATGCCATGCACAGTCCTTAGCGGTGAGACCCAACAAAGCTTGGTGCGAGGGCCTTTCGACCTTCACACCCAGATCAAGGCCCGGCTCGCGCCACCACCAAAAGTTGGTTGGCTCAGGTGTGAAACGCAATCCGTTGAGAAACAGGTCGGGATTGGTCTCGCCCATCACAAACAACAACCCACCATCGCGGATGTAGCGATCCAGCGCTTCTTTATGTGGTGCCAAGCGATGCCCTGGCGTACGGCAGGGGATCATCAGTGCGGCGTGGGCGCTTGGGCTCACATCAGCCAGCGCTTCGATACGAATGCGATCTGAGAAAATGCTGGCCTCTTCAAAGTCAGCGAAAGTCCGGCGTTGATAGGCAAGGCCTGCGTCTGCAACGGCAATGCTCATGCAGGCCTCTCGTTTGCCATCCAATCGAGCATGTTGGCGTAGAACCGCCCTGCACTGCTTTCATCGTTGTGAACAAACCAAACATCATTACCTGGATGCACCAGAACCCGTCCGCCCCCATCGCGGTGCCAGACAAAGTCCGTTGGCGTGTCATCGCCGATCATGTTGGTCAGCACCGTGGACCCCAAAGGAACCGGAAAGCTGCCACGGGCCCAGAACCCAATGACACCTTGGCGATAGGTGAGATCATCGGCCAGCACACCTTCAGTAATCGGGTGTGCGCCTCCAAGTCGCAAGATCCAGTCCTGCGCTTTGCCGCTCGGCAAGGGCGCGTAACAACCAAGACCGTGTAGGCAAGGTTGATAGAGTGGTCCGTTCAGGTTGATCGAACCACCTTGACGCAGGTAACGCTCTAGCATCGGTGCGCATTCGCACAGATGCTGTTCATCCAGATGCTGGCTGAGAAGAAGTCCGTCGGTGTCGGCAAGGTCGTGACTGGAAAGTTCATACTGATCGATAACATCGATCGCATGCTCGCCCGGCGGGGATGCAATACCGCCAGGAATTGACACCGTGTTCTGCAAGAAAACAAAATGGCCCATAGATCAAACCCTCGCCTGGCGACGCGAGCGGGCAGGCACAGCGACGGCCGCTGCCAAAGCGCTATCACCGCATTGTTCGCGAAGAACGCGTACCTGCGTCCCATAGAGCGCTGTCAGGCTGTCATGGGTGATGACCTTGTTCACTGGACCGTCTTGACGGTTGGTTTCCATGAGAAGAAGCGCACGGTCCGCAGCTTCCAGCGCATGACCAGGCACATGAGTCGTAAAGGCAATGCCGAGCCCATCATCATGGGCCAGACTGGCCAGAACATCGAACAGCATGGCTTGGTTCTTAAGGTCCAGAGCGGAGGCTGGTTCATCGAGGATCAGGCAGTCGCACTCACCAGCAAGCGCCTGGGCGACCATCACCAGCTGACGTTCGCCGCCCGATAGGCTGGCAACGCCACGCTGCGCCAGAGCATGGATGCCCAGACGGTCAAGCGCTGCATCGGCGCGTATGAAGTCGCGCCTACCCGGCGACCCAAACGTGCCGATGTGTCGTGCCCGCCCCATCAAAACCATGTCGCGCACGGTGAAATCAAAGGTTGAGGCGTTGGATTGGGGCACATACCCAACCGTGCCAAAAACCTGCCGCGAACCTGAGGTGAGCGCCAGTGTACCAACCAGCGTACGTATTAAAGTGGTCTTGCCGCGTCCATTGGGCCCAAGAATAGCAAGCACTTCACCAGCATCGACGCCGATATCAAGCCCATCGAAAATGGTGCGGGCTTCAAAGCGAACACTTGCACCGGAAAGCGATAGCAAAGTTGTTTTGGCTTGCGATGTCATGGCGCGCGGCGCCCCCAGCTCAAGGGAATCAGCCTTGGCGTACGTTTGGCGTAGGCTTGCCATGCTGCGCCGAAGTTGGACGCCATCAAAGCCTCCTCCCGACCCACACGCAGCAGGTAAAGCGCTCCGAATGTCGCGAGGCCCGCAAAACCAGCCAACCAGTTCGACAACAGGCCTGCCTGCGCGATGACAATCAAAAAGAGTGCTGAATACATGGGGTGGCGCATGAGCCGATAAACACCGGTATCGACGAGCGTGTGCCCCTCTTGGATTGCTAGAGAGACCGACCACTGCCGATCAAGATCAACATGCGAGCGATAGAAGAGCGCAAGGCCCACAGCTCCAACAATGGCAGCAATCATATGGATTGCGGCAGGCAAAGCGTAGTCAGCAAAGGCAAAAACTGGCGTTGCGACAAAGAGCAGTGGGATCGGACCCATCCCAAGAAAGACGCCGACGAGCAGCACCCGTTCCAGTATATCCGACGCTTTGCCAACGCGTCCGATGCGAACTTCAAAAACCGTGCGAATGACAATTACGAGAAAAAAGGTCACCACAAAAACAGCTGCGCCCCACGACAGTGAACCTTTGATCTGAATGGCAGAGATAAGCGCTGCAATGCTGATGAGAACGGGCACGATCAACCTCTTCAATACGGTGGTCATCCTCGCCCCCAACGTTTCAGGTGCAGCCGACGCAACAGAACAGCGAAGACTGGGGCACCGACGAGGGCCGTTAAAATGCCAATGGGAATTTCGGCGGCGGACATCGTACGCGCCAGCGTATCAACGATTATGAGATACCCGGCACCGGCGAGTGCAGCTGCGGGCAAGAGTTTGCGGTGATCAGGCCCGACAATCATACGCGCCAGATGCGGCATGACGAGGCCAACCCAACCCACCACGCCTGCCACGGAGACGACACCGGCAACGCCGAGCGCGACCGCAGCCAGAATAGCCCAGCGTGTTGGTTCCACACGAATGCCCAGGGCTGTGGCCTCTTCTTCACCCAGCGACATGATGTTGATGCGAAAGCGCAACACGTGCAGCACGAGCGCCGAGACAAGAACGGCCAGCGCCAGAATGCCGAGCTTTTCATAAGTCGCGGTGGCGAACGAGCCCATCAACCAATAGACGATGGCCGGCAGGGTGTCGTTCGGGTCCGCCACATATTTGATCAGGCTGACAAAAGCGGTGAAGGCGGCTGACACCACGACACCGGCAAGCACGAGCATCAGCACAGGCGCACGTCCGCCGACGCGCGCAATGCTATAGACGATGAAGACGGCGACCAAGCCGAACACAAATGCAAAGCCGACCGTTGCCGCCGTGGTGCCGACCAGGAGAATGGCCAGCGCCCCACCAAAAGAGGCACCTGAGGTGACGCCAATGATTTGCGGACCTACCAGCGGATTGCGGAAAATGCCCTGCAAAGCTGCGCCCGTCATACCGAGAATGGCGCCTGCAAGAGCCGCCGAAAGAATGCGCGGGGCACGAACCAGCTCGACAACGCGTCGCGCCGTGTCCGGTACGTCGGCGTCCATCACCCCGAGCCGGGCGAGCAGGATGCGCACCACATCCAACGGCTCGATGGCATACCGGCCCAGCCCGAGCGCGATCACAGCGATAGCGATCACAATGGCGCAAGCCAGCAGCCAACCTCCGCCTGCAAAAACCGCAGCGGACACAACCGCGCGTATGGAGGGTGCTGGTCCCGCCTCGCGTGCGGTCTCAGAAGGTGCTGAAACGCTCATACCCTGCCGAACTCTGATTGGCGTCGATCCGTAGCATTCGCGCAATGTCCCCTGCTTGCGGCGCATGGCCATAAAGCAGTTGGTGCGCGGATGTGATCTCGGCGGTGTAGTCCCATTCAAAACGGTCAGGGTGCAGCAGCTCAGAGAGCCACATCCAACCGAGCGGGCTTTCTGCAACAGGCGCTTCCCAGCGATCCCCGCCCACCGGAAACGCGTAGACTTGGCGTTCACGCACGGCCGTCAGAGACTGCAATACCGGATTGTCGTAGACCATTTGCGGGGTCAGTTCTGGCTGGAAGGCGTTGAGCAGAATGACATCCGGGTCCCAGGCGATCAGTTGCTCGGCGCTGATTTCAGCGGAACGCTGGGGAACCTCTGCGGCAACATTGACGCCCCCCATGGCCTCAATCTGCCAGCTGCGAAAATGACCGCCACCAACAACACGCAAAGCGTCGCCATAGCGCGCAAGGTGCGCGACCGTTGGGCGATCCTCATCTGGCAAGTCGGCCAGCGTTGCAGTGATCGATCCAAGTGTGTCTTGCCGCCAGGACAAGATGGTCTCAGCGCGTTCTTCAACGCCATAGGCCGCGCCCATCATTGGAATCCAATCAACGGCATCATCATTGGCGGTGACGTTGATCGTCAACACCGGCAAGCCAGCGGCGATGATCGGTGCAAGCACGTCCTCGCCCATGAATCCAACTTGAAAAACAAGGTCCGGATCGGTTGCCAGAAGCTCTTCGATGTTCGGCACGAAACCACCGCCAATCGCTCCAGTCGGCAGATCAGCAAGGTTTGGGAAATAGCCCGACAGTGACCCTTGCGTCATCACAGCTTTTGACCAGGGGTGCGCCGTTACCAAATGGTCGGCGTCACCGGGAATGGCAATTGCAAACGTGCCGAGCGGTGGTGGCAAAGGTGCCGAGCGGACGGATGGCACTGTCAGCGTGACGGTGTTGCCATTGACGTCCGTGATGGTGACGGGCCCATCATCAGCCTTGCCAAGGGTTGCACCGGCGAGCGCCGCGACAGCTAGAACACTTGCAACAACAAGCGTTGTTTTCAGCGTGTGGAAAGGAAAGTGCACCGCTCGCGAACGAGCAGCGATCTGCGTTTGGTTCTGCAATTTGGTTTGGGGGGACATGAACGCCTCCTTGGCGTGGTTTTTCCTCTACGGCGTTTTGTAAAATGTGACGGTGAACTGACCTGCCTGCGCAAACGCGACGGCATGTGGCTCTTCTGGCGCGACAATCGCGTGGGTGCCTGCAGGCAAAAGATCTTGACGAAGCGGGGCACCATCATCGGCAAACCGAGAAACGGTCAGTCCGCCCTCCAGCACGTCAATACGGCCCCAGACACCTGCTTTGGTGCGATGCATGGCCAGCAGAGCAGCTGGTACGGTTTCCGGTGTGAAGGCTTGCGTGGTTTTGTAGGGCGTTACGTTCCCAGGCAGACCCGTCATCGTACCAGACCCAGCTGGCAGGTCATGCTGTCGAGCGCGATCATTGTGCCGGTTTCTTTGATGAACTGCGCAACCTGTTCAGGATCGGTGGTCCCCAATCCACAAATCTCAGAAATGCCGTAGGCGTGGAGAATTGGAGCCACGGGCGTGCTTGGCCCAACGAGCATGACGCGCGGGCATCCGGCAGCGTGATGAAGCAAGGGTTCCAGAGATCCATTCATCAGCGTTTGTGCGGTGATCGCGACGGCTGGTGCCTCGCGAAGCGCCTCGGGAGCTTTTGTTGCTGGAATGTCATTGCCTTTGGGTTCGCGTTCGACAACGCGCGCCCTGTTAAGGCGTTCCAGCGTTCCGCGAAAACCGCCGACAATGACCAAGCCTTCGCCGGGTGCATCAAATCGCGCAAAGCCCCATGGGCCTTTTTCGTGCGGCCCGCCTCCAGGCACACCGCTCTGTCGGTTCCAATAGGCATTGACCGCAGCCAACCCAATGGAGCGTCGGAGTGGATTTAGCGAGCATATCCAAAGAGCCAGCTCGCGAAGTGGCCGACCGGCAATTGGCTCGCCGTCTCGCACGGTGCGTGCGCCTTGCGTTCCGCGATCGGGCGAGCGAGCAATCCCAGTCAACGACCCGGCGGAGACCATGGTCCAATTGAGACCGACCATCACCTCATCGACGATGACGTCGGTTGCCACCGATAGGGCGAGATCGCGATCCAACCCGCCGCGCCCAACAGCGCGCAACAGGCCATGCCCGTTGACAGGAAGGTCATCGCTGGCATTGCGGCCAAGTGGCAAGGCCACCGGCCTGGCTTCACCGATACCTATGGTGTGATAACCGTTGCGTTCTCCAACGGTCCAACCCGCTTCTCTAAGATAGTTTAAGGCTACGGAGAGCGGCATTGTATCGGAAAACCCGATGCCGACAGACTGCTCACACATGATGACGTCGTTGCTTTTCATGCCGCGCTCCTCAACGGGCGAAGCGGTCATAGTGCGCGCTCCCTCCATTACGGGCGATCCGCAAAATCCCATCGATCTGATCATCGCTTGGCACCTGGCCGTAAAGCAGCTGGTAGCGCTCTTCGATCTCAGCGCGGATATCGGTGTCGAAGCGCTCCGGGTGCAAAAGTGAAGCGACCCAGGCCCATGTCAGCGGGCTTTCCTGATTGGGTGGATCCCAGCGGTAACCGCCCAGAGGCAACTGGTAGACCCGTCGATTGCGAACCGCTGAAACATCAGCAAAAACCGGATTGCCATAAACATCGTCTGGAGAGAGGTCGTCCTCAAACCCGTTCAGCAGGATCACTTCTGGATCCCAGGCCAGGATCTGCTCAGGGCTCACATCATTGAAGCGGTTAAGTTCGCCCGCGACATTGGTGCCACCGGCTAAATCGATGGTGAAATCATTGTAGGTACCGCTTCCAGCCACCCGCAGGCTTGAGAGATAACGCAGGAAGTAGAGCGTGCGCGGGCGTTCTTCATTGGAGATGTCGGCGGTCGCCGCTCTCATGGCCTCAAGGGCGTCAGAACGCCACGCCAAGATCGCATCTGAACGATCTTCGCGCCCGAGAATTTGCCCCATCATGCCAAGCCACTGTGCCGCGTCTTCTTCCGTGCCATAGCGCAGTGTCACAACCGGCAAACCGGCATTAACGATGGGCGTGATGATATCATCGCCACGCGTTCCCCATTGCAGAACAAGCTGCGGATCGACGCTCAGCAGTTCTTCGACATTGGGCATGAAACCATCACCCACAATGTCGCTTGGAATGTCGCGTGTCTCTGGGAAGAACTCACCCAATATGCCGTTGACGATGGCCGTCTTGGAAAGGCCGTGCATAGCCACCAGAGCATCGGAATTACCAGCCACGGCAACCGACATGGCAGCCGCTGGGATCGGCACCGTGGCCAAACGCTCTACCGGCGCGTTAAAGGTGATCTCTCGGTCATATTGATCGGTAAGCGTGCGCTGCTCGGCTTGCACCGCCGAAGCAGCAACAACTGCGCCCATTGCGGTGGCTGCCAGAAGGTAAGGAAGCGCAAATCGCCAACGGTCGGAACTCATAGTGCCATGTCCTCGAAAAGTTGAATTTCAATTGCAGCTTTTAATTCTTGCAAGAAAATGTCAACTAATCAGGAATGCGTATTCGGTGTGTTCGACCAGTAGGAGCGATGGGTTAGATGGCTGTCATGAGGCAAGGAGCTATAGCAGCAGCAAGCCAAGAGATGGTTCGGCTAATTTTGATCCAGAGACGGCTTAAGCACTGCTGACACTGGGTTGATCATTGCCCGGCACGGCCAGGACATTGGTCGGAAAGGCACGCTTGAGTTCGCGCTTGCCAACGGAGTCATCCGCTAGCAACTCCTTCTCCGTTGAGACCAATGTGACAACAGCCTCTGCCTGACCTTGTAGATCAAGCACCGGTGCGGCCAGCGCATAAAGACCGGGGATGAAGGATTGCCGTGCTTCGGCAAGTCCTGCCTTGCGGATGTCAGAGCAGAGCGTTTTGGCCCGCTCTTGCTCCTCGTTGGACAAACGCTCGCCCACCAGCCGTTCTGGGCTCCAGGCCAGAAACGCAAGCCCGGTTGCTGAGGTGAGAAGCGGCAGCAGTGTGCCAACCCCGAGCGCAGTTACCAAAGGTGGGCTTGATCGCTCCCAGCGCACGACGGTCGGACCCAAAGTGCCCCAAACTGAAAGCATTGCCGTGCAACCGGTGGATTCCACAACATCAGGGAGCATGTCGGCAGCTCGGTTCACCACATCGAAACGCGCGACAGCGGCCATCCCGACCTCGGCAGCTGCGCGACCCAAATCGTAGCTACCGGTCTTGCGATGCACGACCATGCCAGATTCAATGAGGCTGGCGAGGTAGCGGTGAACCTTGGCTGGCGGGATGTTGACCGATTGCGCGACTTCACTAAGCGACATCGGCCCCCGCTTCGTGCAGAAGGCTTTCAAGATCAGCATGCCGATCTCAACGCTTTGAACGCCTTTGCTGCGGGTCAAACTTTCATCCGGCATGATGCTTTTCCAATATCTTGCGGATCGCCGCCGGGATATCAGCTTTACCGATCACCCCGTCTTTCTCGGTCACAAAAGCGCGAGTTTCGTTGCCCCGCGCGATCGCGGTGTCGCCGATCGTAAAACCGTAAGCAAGCGAAAAACTGCTTCGACCGACCTTGGTGATCGTCAGCTCAACCACCAGTCGATCATAGTACCGACCGGGCCGCAGAAACTGGCACCCAGCCTCAACCAGCGGTGTTCCAGCCAAGTCATAATCGTTTCTCAAGCTTGACTGATCGAATCCTTCAGATCGCGTGAAAGCGTGAAACGTCGCGTCCATCCATTTGAAAAAGCTCGGATAAAACACGATGCCCATGGCGTCGCATTCCCCCCATTCAATCTCGCGGTCGCATTGAAACATAGCATCTCCTCGCATTGTCGCTTGACAGTTTTCACATAACGTAATCAATTACGCAAAAAGAAAAAGGTATCACCACGATCGGGAGGACGTGATGAAGGTGACGATTGTCGGCGCGGGGCCTGCCGGCCTTTATGCGGCTATTTTGCTCAAGCGCATGCGCAGTGATCTCAACATTTCGGTGATTGAACAAAACACGTCGAACGCGACCTTCGGTTTCGGTGTTGTGTTTTCCGATGATGCACTGGCGTTTTTGCGCAAAGATGACCCCGAGACCGCCGATCTGATCGAGCCGCACATGGCGCGCTGGTCTGACATCCACCTCGCGCACAAGGGCGAGCGGATCGTGATCGATGGCATTGGTTTTGCCGGTATCGGACGATTGGAGCTGCTGTTGCTTCTCCAAGAGAGGGCGGCAGCGCTTGGTATCCACCCGTCCTATGAAACGCGCATTGATGATGTGGATGCGCTCGATGCTGATCTCATCATCGGTGCGGATGGCCTAAACTCACAGGTGCGTGCAACCGGCAGCTTTGATGAAGCGATGGGCTACCAGACCAACCGCTTCGTCTGGTACGGCACCAACCGCGAGTTTGACGCTCTCACACAAACCTTCATCGACAGCCGCTACGGCCCGATGAACGCGCATCATTACTCCTATGCGCCCGGCCGAGCGACGTTCATCGTCGAAGTGGCCGAAGAGACATTCAAGCAAAGCGGGTTGGGCGAGATGTCCGAGCCCGACTACCGCGCGGCCTGCGAAGAAGCCTTTGCCGATGTGCTTGAAGGCGCGCATCTGATCGAGAACAACTCCCATTGGCGACAGTTCCCCAATCTCTCCTGCGGGCGCTGGTATGACGGAAAGAAGGTGCTGGTTGGCGACGCCTTACACACGGCGCACTTCTCCATTGGGTCAGGCACCCGCCTTGCCATGGAAGATGTCATTGCCCTGGTTGAAGCACTGAAAGCCAATGACTGGTCAGTGGGCCGAGCGCTGCCCGCTTATCAAGACACCCGCGCACCTGTGCTTGCCAAGCTGGTGTCGGCGGCGCGTACATCATCGGACTGGTACGACGATTTTGAGCAGCACATGCAGCTCGACCCTTGGCCGTTCGCACTGTCTTACATCTTACGTGCAGGCCGATTGAACCCCGACAGGCTGCGCAGCCTCTCCCCCCAATTCGCCGCCAGTCTGACGCAAAACGGCATCACGCTGGAGGATGCAGCGTGACCAACACTGTTGCTGAACTGGCAAGGCAGGTCGGTTTTGATCTGCCTGAAAACTACAACGCATCGCGCTTGTTGTGGGACAATCTACAGACCAACGCAGAACGTGTTGCCATCTATCACGCATCCGGCACTTTGACTTATGCCGCGCTCGCCCACCTGGCAGCCTGCATCGGCAACGCGTTCTTGAATGCTGGTTGTTCGCCTGGCGACCGGGTAATGCTGCTGATGGACGATGAGCCTGCCTATCCCGCCGCCATTATGGGCGCGATGCGCGCTGGTCTGGTCCCTCTGCTCATCAACATTCAGTCGCCCAGCGACCTTCTCGCGTTCTTTGAAGAGGACAGCGATGCCAAAGCGGTGCTTGTCAGCCCGGGTCTCGCTGATCAGATGCAAGGTGCGTCACTTCCAGTGTTGCGCAGCGACGGCCCTGAAATCGCGAAGGCTTCACCAAGACTTCCCGAAGCGCACACTAAGCGTACGGATATGGCATTTTGGATGTACTCCTCAGGGTCAACCGGAAAGCCTAAAGGCGTGGTGCATAAGCACGAGGATGCCGCTTACACAGCGCATACCTACGCGCGTGACATCCTCAAACTCACACCGGACGACATCTGCTTCTCGGTGCCAAAGATCTATTTCGCCTATGGTTTTGGGAACGCGGTGGCCTTCCCGATGGCCGTTGGCGCTTCGGCCTTGCTGCTTACCGGTCGCCCGACACCTGATCGCTGTTTTGACGCCATAGAAGCGCACAAACCCACCGTTCTTTTTGGCTTGCCAACGGTCTACACCGCACTGATCAGTCACGCAGGCTCCAAGACAACGGACTTGTCCTCGGTACGTCTGTGCATATCGGCCGCCGAGGTGCTGTCCTCAGAACTTGCTGATAGCTGGCGACAGCGTTTCGGCCATCGCATCGTGGAAGGGCTCGGCTCAACTGAGATGCTGCATATCTATCTGTCCAACAATGAGGGCATGCAGAAACCTGGATCAGCCGGTCGTGTCGTTCCAGGCTATGCGGTTCGACTGGTCAACGGTGAGGGTCGGCCTGTCCCCGTTGGCAGCGAAGGCATTATGGAGGTCTGTGGGCTTTCGGGCGCTGAATGTTATTGGAATCGCCCCGATAAAACGGCCGAAACCATGCGTAATGGCTGGCTTTACACCGGCGACCGTTTCACCTGCGATGAAGACGGTTTTTACTTCTTCAAAGGCCGCGCTGATGATCTGGTTAAGGTATCTGGCCAGTGGGTTTACCCACTGGAGATCGAGCTGGCGCTGGCCGAACATCCCAAAGTTCGAGAGATTTGCGTCCAAGCCATTCCGCTGGCCGATCAGCGGATGACCTTGACCGCGTGGGTGACGCCCAAAAGCCAAACCGACGCAGGTGACGTTTTGGCCAGGGAACTCAAAGACTTTGCCAAGGCGCAGCTGCTGCCGCACAAATACCCCCGGACCATCCATTTTCTCGACCATTTGCCGAAAACAGGCACCGACAAGATCGACCGCCAAGCCTTGCGAGCGCTTGCTGCGGACCGGATCGGCTCGGCTCGGCTGCCTAACACCAGAGGACTGTTGTCATGAGCCTTGATGGGCCACCCCCCAACACACCCGAACGCCAGGCCTTTTACGACGCCATTGAGCCGGAATCGATGCGTGCTCTTTGGTCGGTTATGTCCGGCATCATCACGCCAGAACCAAAGTCCGACTGCGTGCCGGTCAAATGGTCGTATGAAAGCGTGCGTTCGCGCCTCCTGGAAGCCGCCGATCTTATCACCGCCAAGGAAGCTGAACGTCGCGTGCTAATCCTGGAGAATCCAGGTCTAAAGGGTACATCGAAGGTCACCACCAGTCTCTATTGCGGCATTCAATGTGTGATGCCGGGTGAAGTAGCCCCCGCGCATCGCCACAGTCAGAGCGCTCTGCGGTTTGTTCTGGAAAGCGAGGGCGGTGTGACCGCCGTGGGTGGCGAAAACACTGATCTTAAGTTCGGCGATTTCGTCATCACGCCGAGCTGGGAATGGCACGACCACACAAGCCGCTCTGACTCACCTATCTTTTGGCTCGACGGCCTGGATATTCCGGTCGTGCAATTCCTCGATGCTTCGTTTGCCGAGGGCATGGGTGAGGATCAGCAAGAGATCACCAAACCGATGGGTGACAGCCTGGCGCGCTACGGCGCGAACATGATGCCAATCGGCTATGAGAAGGCTGCGCCAACATCCCCCATTTTCAACTACCCCTATGATCGCTCTCGCGAAGCGTTGGAGCAGATGCGCAAACGCGAAGAGTGGGATCCCTGCCATGGGCTGAAGATGCGGTATGTGAACCCCGTCGATGGCGGATGGGCGATGCCAACCATCGGCGCCAGCTTGCAACTGATGCCCAAAGGTTTCTCCGCAGTGCCGTATCAATCCACCGATGCCACCGTTTATGTCGGCGTTGAGGGCAAAGGCCGGGCCACCATTGGAAACCAAACGTTCGAGTGGGGCCCGCGCGATGTGTTCGTCGTGCCCTCCTGGCACACGCTCACCCACGAGGTGGATGAGGATGCGGTGCTGTTCTCCTATTCCGACCGACCCATTCACGAAAAGCTCGGTCTTTTCCGCGAACGCCGAGGCAATGCATGATCAATTACGTTCTCCCCCCGCCAGGTCAGGCCAGTGTGGCTGTCGTTGGCACCGATGATCGGTTTCCGGTCCGCCGGATTTTCTGTGTAGGCCGCAACTACGCTGCGCATGCCCGCGAGATGGGCCGCGACCCAGATCGTGAGCCACCTTTTTTCTTTACCAAGCCTGCCGATGCGGTGGTGGAGAACGGAGCGACAGTTCCATACCCGCCGGAAACGGAGAATTTTCATTACGAGATCGAGCTGGTGGTCGCCATCGGTAAAGGTGGTAGCAACATCGCGGAAGCAGAAGTCCCCAACCGCATTTGGGGCGCGACCGTTGGTATTGACCTCACCCGTCGCGATCTTCAACTGGCTGCGCGTGACAAGGGGCGTCCCTGGGACTGGGGAAAGGCGTTCGATCTATCGGCACCAATCTCGCCACTGGTTCCCATTGCCGACGTGCAAAGCCTCACCGAGGGACGCATCTGGTTGGCGGTCAACAGCGAGGTGAAACAGGATGCCGACATCGCTGATCTCATCTGGTCGGTGAACGAGCACATCTCGATCCTTTCCCACTCCATGACGTTGGCACCGGGCGACATTATCATGACTGGCACACCAGCTGGCGTCGGCGCGATTGTTCCTGGCGACACCGTCACCGGCGCTGTTGAGGGTTTGGCCGAGATTGCCATCACGATTGGAGAGCGGGTGTGAGCGACACGCCCGACCTTCGCCTTCACGGGTTCTTTCGCTCGTCCACCTCCTATCGGGTGCGGGTCGCGCTGAACCTCAAAGGCCTTGTCTATGATCAAACCACCTATGTGCTGCGCAAGGGCGAGCATCGTGGCGAAGACTATTTGGCATTAAACCCACAAGGTCTGGTGCCAACGCTTGAGACCAATCAGGGCATGATCGCGCAATCGCTGGCGATCATTGAATGGCTTGATGAAACCCATCCTGAACCAGGAATCCTACCAAACGATGCCTGGGGCCGGGCACGCGTGCGTGGTTTGGCACAGATGGTCGCGCTTGATGTGCACCCGATCAACAATTTACGCGTGCTCTTTTACATTCGCGACCAGTTTGGCGCCGATGAAGATGCCCAAACCGCTTGGTTTCGCCACTGGGTGAACGAGGCCTTCAGCGCGTTGGAAAAACGCTTGGCCAACGACAAAGAAACCGGTGTGTTTTGCCACGCAAACAGGCCTGGCTTGGCTGATATTTGTTTGGCGAGCCAAGTGGTGAACAACCGTCGTTTCGGCGTCGATATCGCGCCTTATCCAACTCTTGAGAGGATTTTCAACGCCTGCATGGCCGTGCCTGCTTTTCAGGATGCCTTGCCGGAAAACCAACCTGACGCGGCTTAACCGCGCGACCATAAAACCGGGAGAAAATGATGAAAAAGCAACTGATTGCCAGTGCTCTGGCACTTGGTGCCACTTTGGGATTGGCAGCGCAAGCCAGCGCGCAGACCGTTTCCATTGCCACCCTGCCGCAGGGTTCGGTCTGGAACACAATGGGCAATGTGATTGCCGGTGCCGTGCGCGAGGATGGTGTGCGCATGGTGGTGCAACCCTATGGTGGGAACCTCGCCATGATGCAGGCGCTGGAACAGGGCCTTGCTGAGTTCTCGATCAACGACATCAATGATGTTATCGCGGCAGCAGAAGGCATAGACCACTATGATGGGCAGGCTCAGTCGAACCTGCGCATCGTGGCTAAGATCAACCCTCTGCCCATCGGCCTTTATGTGCGTACCGATAGCGGTATGACGCAGATGAGCGAGCTGGAAGGCCGCCGTGTTTCTTCTGGCTGGGACGGTTTCCCGCTGGCCAACTCGCACGTCTCAGCGCTGCTGGCGACCGGTGGCTTGACCTATGATGACGTCGAAGGTGTGCCGACACCAGGTCTGATCCGTGGGTCAGATGACCTTGCAGCTGGACGCACCGAAGCGGCCTTCTTCGCTGTTGGCGGGCCGAAAGTGGCCGAAGTCAACGCCACCGTCGATGGTGTGCGCTTCCTTCAGGGCGCAAGCGATGACGCAACGCTCGATGCCATTCAGGCCATTCGCCCGGCCTTTTACTTTTCAGAAGTGCAGCCCGCCCCCTTTCGGGTTGGCATCGAAGAGCCAATGATGATGGTAACCTGGGACAATGTGCTGGTTGCTGGTGCACACGTGTCTGATGAAACGGTGATGGCGTTGCTCGCATCGATGGCCGAGCGCCAGAGCGACATGGCCGAAGCCTTTCCACCCTTTGGTGCCTTCGGCATTGAGCGCTCCTATGTGGATTATCCAGGCGCCGTCTACCATCCCGGTGCCATCGCATTTTTTGAAGAGCGCGGCATTGCGCTGCAGAACTTCTGATCTGTGAGCGAAATGGCTGATCAAAGCGCGATACGCCGCCATTTGGCGGTGATCGGAAACCTCTTCGCGGCTGTCGTCACACTGACGGCAGTCGCCTGGGCTGCCGATGTGCCGCGCTCAATCGGCCTTGCACCCTACACCGAGCAGTTTTTGGCGCTTATTCTCGCCTTCTCTCTCGCACTAGTTTTCATCAAGAAACCAAGCTCTTTTGTCGGGCTGGATATTGCGCTTAGCCTGCTCGGCCTTGTTACCGCTCTTTGGGTGACGTGGGAGTATCCAAGGCTCATCTTCCAACAAATGAGCCTGCCGCTGGACGGACTGATTGCAGGCTCCATCCTGTTCCTTCTGATCATGGAAGCGCTAAGACGCTGCACAGGTTGGCCACTGGTTATCGTGGTTGCCTGTATCGGGCTCTTGGGCTTGATCGGCCACACCATTCCAGGCGCGCTTCAAACCCGTGAGGTCGCGCCTGAACGCATGCTGATGTATCTGGCCTTTGATGCCAACGGGTTGTTCGGACTGACACTCAACGTTGCGGCCACCGTTGTCATTGCCTTTGTGCTGTTTGGCCAGTTGCTGCTGAAGTCTGGCGGTGCGGACTTCTTCAACGATATCGCGGTTGCCCTGATGGGCCGCCGCCGTGGCGGCTCGGCGAAAATAGCCGTGGTGGCGTCGGGCCTTTTCGGATCGATCTCCGGCGTCGTGGTCTCCAACATCGTGGCCACGGGTGTGGTGACCATCCGCATGATGATCGCTTCGGGATATCGCCGCCACCAAGCCGCTGCGATTGAAGCCGTCGCCTCAACTGGCGGCCAGATCGTTCCGCCTGTGATGGGCGCAGTTGCGTTTCTGATGGCGGATATTCTCCAGCGCCCTTACACGGAAATCGTGGTCGCTGCGATCGTTCCCGCGCTTCTCTATTATGTGGCGGTGTTCGCGCAAGTTGACCTGCAAGCCGCGCGCGATGACATCGCACTGGTTGATGAAAGCGAGATTCCCGAAACGTCTGACGTTTTCAAGCATGGCTGGGTGTTCATCGTTCCTTTTGCGGCCATCGTGCTTGCACTTTTCTCCTTTGGTCAACGCCCTGAAACAGCGGCGCTCTACGGTGGTGGTGCGGCACTCGCGATAGGCCTGATCAAGGGTTACCGGCACCGCATGAGCTTGCGCGAAATTTGGCAGGCCCTTTGCGAGACCGGCTCATCCGTCGTTGATATCGTGATGATCGCGGCGGCTGCCGGGTTCATCATTGGTGTCCTCAACATCACTGGCCTTGGCTTTGGTCTTACCTTTGTTCTTGTGTCACTGGGTGGAGAGAGCCTGATAGCTTTGCTGGTGATCGGTGCGGCTGTCTGCCTGGTTCTTGGCATGGGCATGCCAACCGTCGGCGTTTATCTTTTGCTGGCAGTTCTGATCGCGCCATCACTGGTGCAAAGCGGTGTTGATCCTATCGCAGCGCACCTCTTCATCTTCTATCTCGGCATGATGTCCATGGTGACACCTCCGGTTGGGATCGGCGCTTTCTTTGCTGCTGCCATCGCCAAGGCCAAGCCCATCCAAACAGCATTCGTCGCGATGCGCTATGGCTGGACGGCCTATGTGATCCCGTTCCTATTCGTCCTCTCACCCACCTTGATTTTGAAAGGCGACACGATTGCCATCGTGGTGGATGTGATCACAGCAGCGGCCGGTGTCTACCTGATCTCCGCGGCGGCTGTGGGATGGTTGCATGTTCCCCTTCAACCTTTGATGCGGCTTTTGCTGATCTTCGCTGGATCAGCCCTTCTCGTGCCGCTCAGCCTGCCGTTCTCTCTCTGGTTCAACGGACTTGGAATTGCAGGGATGGCAATTGTCTTTCTGGCCCATCACCTTGCTCCCAATTTGCTCAATCCGCGCGGGCGTCAATGGCGCCCCTATCTGCCACCCCTGATCAAAAGAGGCCCTGATGCGTAACCCCTTCAAAAAACTCGATAAGCATGCAGACCTCATGAGCAAAATGGGGACTGCAACAGATGCTGATCTGTCCGACGCGGCGTTTGATGGGCGACTGGATGCCGAGACCTATCGAAAAGCGCTCAAAGCCTGCACACACTGCAAATCCGTTGACACCTGCCTGTCTTGGCTTGAGCAGCATGAAGCGGACAATGGCGCAAAACCGCCGGAGTTTTGCGCAAACAAAGAACTGCTGAGAAGACTGCGCGCCCCAAAACGCTCGAGTGTTTAAGTGATCACCGATAACAGCGGAAATGGACGCGATTGGCGACAGCCTAAATAGCTCTGCGTAAAAAATACGAGCCCTGCAGCAGAAAACGTGGCTGACTGGTTGAGCTGTGATTTTGGCCATGTTTTCCGAGCAAGGGCTGCCTTTGTAGTCGACCGTTGCTTGGGACCTCATCTAGGTAGACCGACGAAATCGGAGCACTCCCTTGCCTGAAGGGTATCTTAGAGAGTGAATTCTGCAGCGAGCAGGATTAGTGAGAGGCCGCTGCGGGCCCGAAGCACCATTTCGACCATTCTCTCTTAGTGTCCAAAATGGGCTCGAAGCGGTCAATTTGACCAACTCCAGATTTTGGTATGGTGCATTGCTCAAATGTCTGGAGTGTTGCGGTGTGGAGGGTATGGCCAATAGGAACTGCCATGTCTGCTTCGAACCTTCCTATGGTCATCCCGTCAAATAAGGCCTGGAATCATGGCCGCATCATCGGCCAGAAACGACCGCTGCTTCCCAAGCACGTTTGGGCCATTCGTGTCCGACTTGAGCTGGCGGGAACCACGCGCGACCTTGCCCTATTCAACATGGCGGTCGACAGCAAGCTGAGAGGCTGCGATCTCGTCCGCCTAAAGGTGGCTGACGTCTTCTCCGCCGGCACAGTCAAAGAACGTGCATCGATCCTGCAGAGCAAGACCAGCACCCCAGTACGCTTTGAGATTACTGAAGGGACGCGTAAATCGCTCGTAGATTGGATAGCTCATCCGCTGATGTCGGGGCACGAGTATCTTTGGCCCGGTCGCTTCCATGACCGCCCGCACATATCAACACGCCAGTATGCACGGATGCTCAAGGACTGGGCCCGTTCGATTGGGCTGGAACCGAGCGCATACGGCACGCACTCTATGCGCAGAACCAAAGTTGCACAGATCTATCGTAAGACTGGCAATCTGCGCGCCGTGCAACTGCTGCTTGGTCACACCAAGATGGACAGCACCGTCCGCTATCTGGGTGTCGATCTAGAAGATGCGCTGTCGATTTCTGAGAGTGTTGAAATTTAGGCCGGAGCCTTGGCGATGGGTCGGTGGCGACATCGGCCCAGAACGGACCTTGGATAACGGAACGTCTAGGATACTCTTTCGAGTGGGCGCTTGCGCAGCTCGGGTAAAACGCGTCCGACGATACCAATCAAAATGGCCGTGCTGATGCCGAACGAGAGCAGGCCCGTTATGGCAGCGAAAGCACCAAAATTCCGGAGGCCTTCGCCCAGTGTCAAGTCGCCATAGCCGAGCGTCGTGTAGGTTACAAAAGCAAAGTAGAAACTGGCCTCTAACGTAGGCAACGCATCAAGACCCCAAAACGCGATTGCCCACAACCAAATTTGAACCGTATGAGCGGCCACAATCACAGCGGCACCGCCAGTTAGCAAGGTTGGCGTCCAAAGCCTGGATTGTCGATCAATGGATTTAACGAGCCGTTGCAAGAACGGAATGCCAATGGAAGTGATCGTGACATGGCCAATGGTACATATAGCCAAAATTCCTGATCCAAGGGCAATCTGCAGCGTTAACATCATATGGATTCTCTTTGTCCTGAGCGACTATTCAGCCATGTTGACCAAACAAGGCACGACTATCTGTGGGTCTCAATCATGAAATTAGCTTTCCGGACCGCTAGCGCCGCGACCGTTGTTGTTCTGGCGTTAAGCACACATGGTCATGCCCAAATGACGGAGCCGGTTGCGCGGCCAGCTCTTGTCTACACAGTTGAGGAAACCACGTCGCAACTGCGGTTCACCTACCCGGCGATCGTCTTGCCATCGCAGGAGGTTGAGGTCTCCTTCCGTGTCTCCGGACAGATCATCGAGCTTCCCATTCGCGGCGCGCTTCAGGTCAACGAGGGAGATGTGTTGGCGCGGCTGGACCCGCGTGATTTCGAAACGCAGATCAGCCAATTGGAAACTCAGCGTGATCAGGCTGATGCGCAGCTGCGAGCCCTAAGAGCGGGCGGGCGGCCCGAGGAGATCGCTCAGTTGGAAGCCGCTGTGCGAGCCGCTCAAGCGCAGTTCCAACAAGCTCGGGAACAGGTTGCGCGAACACGACAACTTGTCGAGAGCAATGTTGCGTCACCTGTTCAGCTCGATCAGGACCTGGCGGCTCTGAACGTTGCGCAGGCCGAACTGGATGCGCAAGAACAGCAGCTGGCCATTGGACAGTCAGGCGGGCGCCCAGAAGAATTGGACTCGGCTGAGGCAGCGCTCCGCGGGATCGAAGTGCAGCTTGAGAACGCGCGGTCCGCGCTTGATGACGCCACCCTCCGTGCGCCGTTTAGTGGTATCATTGCACGCCGTGACGTTGAGAATTTCACCAACGTTCAGGCAGGTCAGTCTATTGGACTGTTGCAGCGACTGGCCGTGGTTGATCTTTCTTTTGATATTCCCGGAACAGACATAACGGCCTTGGCGGAGGCCGGTTTTGATGGTGTGAGTACCCAAGTCGTGTTCGATGCATTACCGGACGCGACCTTCGATGCCGAGCTTGTTGAGTTTTCAACCCAGGCTGATGCGGCGACCCTAACCTATCGCGGACGTGTGGCGGTTGAGGTGCCTGTAGGATCGGTCGTGCTTCCGGGCATGGTCGGTAACGTTGTGACGTCTGCACCTACCTCACAGACGGCTGTCAGCATTCCACTGACGGCACTCGGTGCTGGTGCCGATGGATCGCCAATCCTTTGGGTTGTTGGCGACGATGAAACAGTGTCCAGCCGACCGGTCACCCTCGGCGACGCCAGCGGCGATCACGTCACGGTGCTGGATGGTATCGAGCCGGGCGACGTCGTGGTCTCGGCGGGCGTGGGACAACTCACTGAAGGTTTGGCCATACGGCCGATCTCCCGGATTGGGGGATAACCCCATGGATCTGGCGCGCTTTGCGATCAACAAACGGCTGATTTCTGCTGTCTCAACGCTGCTTATCTTAGCGGCTGGATACTATGCCTATGTGAACCTCCCCCGGTTTGAAGACCCGGAATTCATGGTGCGGCAAGCCCAGCTGGTCACGCCTTATCCTGGCGCGACGGCTGAAGAGGTGGCCGAAGAAGTAACCGAGGTCATCGAAGCTGCCCTTCAGGAGCTTTCGGGCGTTCTAGAGGTTCGCTCCGTTTCATCGCCAGGCCTGAGCAACGTGAAGATAGAGTTCACGATTGCCGCCGCGCCCGACTATCCAGAGCTCAACCAGCTTTTCACCCAGATGCGCGCGAAGGTTGCCGACGCCCAGGCTGATCTACCGCCCAATGCCCTACCAACGCAGGTTTTTGATGACGTCGGCGACGTTTTTGCCCTCTATTTTGCCATCGTTGGTGATGGCTACACGCTTCCACAATTACACACCTACGCTGAGGAATTGCAGCGCGAACTGGTCACTGTGGACGGGGTCTCAAAGGTTGCCCTCAGCGGCGTCCAGGAGGAGGTCATATATGTGGAGTACTCGCCCGCCCGCCTTATTGAATTGGGTATCGCGCCACAGCAGATTGCCCAGCTGTTTGATGGCCAGAACCTTGTTGCCCCCGCCGGTGCGATCAACGCTGGCGATGTCCGCCTGGAGCTTCGCACATCTGCAGCCATCACCTCGCCAGAACAAATCGGCGACCTTCTGGTTACCGATGTTCAATCGGGATCGTCCTTCCGGCTATCCGATATAGCGACGATCACACGGGGCTTGAAAGAGCCACCAACAGACCTGTTGTTTCGCGATGGTCGGCCGGCCGTTGGCATCGGTATCTCGAATATCCGAGGCGGTAACGTGGTGAATATGGGCGAGGCCGTAAAGGCGCACATGGATGCGCTGGTTTCCGAGCGACCCATTGGCATCGAGGTCCTGCCCATTTCGGACCAATCTGTCACGGTCGCCGACTCCATCAGCGACTTCGTGATGAATGTCGTCCTGGCGCTGGCGATCGTGGTGGGCACACTGCTGATCTTCATGGGGCTGCGGTCTGGCATTCTGATGGGCGGCATCCTGCTCGTGACTGTGGCAGGCACGCTGTTCGGGATGTACATTTTTGGGCTCGACATGCAGCGCATCTCATTGGGTGCGCTGATCATTGCCTTGGGTATGTTGGTCGACAACGCCATCGTTGTCGTTGAGGGCACTCTGGTGCGGGTCCAACGCGGCGAGAGCGCCGCTGAGGCGTCAATCGCGATTGTCAATCAAACCAAGTGGCCGCTTTTGGGCGGAACTATTGTTGGCTTTCTCGCCTTTTCACCGATCGGCCTGTCACCCGACAACACCGGCGAATATGCAGGCAGCCTATTCTGGACGATCATGATCGCCCTGCTGTTTTCCTGGGTTATCGCTATTTGGCTGACCCCTTACTTTTGCACCCTTCTACTCAAGCCAGGGAAACAAACCAGCGAGAAAAAGGAAAACGCCCTGTTGGTCGGCTATCGCCGCCTTTTGGGCCTGGCGCTTCGGCTACGCTACGTCACCGTAGCCTTAGTTGTGGGCCTCCTCGTTTCGGCCATTTCGCTCTTTAGCTTGGTTCCTGCGGGTTTCTTCCCGACTTCTACGCGCGGGCAGTTTATCGTGGACTATACGCTACCCAACGGAACCACGATTGACCGAACGCGGTCAGACCTCCTGGAGATAGAGGCCCACATTGGTGACCTGGAAGGTGTGACCGGAACCAATCTGAGCGTTGGCAACGGGCACCAGCGTTTCATGCTGATTTATGAAAGCGAAGACGCCAATCCTGGCTATGGTCAGATGCTGGTTGATGTCGAAAGCTTTGATGTCATCGACGGACTTCAAGCAGAAATCCAAGCATGGATTGATGAACGCTACCTCGATGCTCGCGCCAAGGTTTGGAAGTTTGTTCTGGGCCCTGGAGGCGGCTCAAAAATCGAAGCACGCTTCTTTGGCCCAGATCCAATTGTTCTTCGTCAATTGGCCGAACAGGCAAGGATCATTCTTGTCGATGCAGGCGCAATCGCGATCAAAGACGATTGGGGCGATCAGGTTCGCACCATCCGTCCGGTCGTCAACACGGAAAACGCTCGTCGCCTTGGACTAACGCAGGGTGAGATCTCCAGTGCGCTATTCAGCTATTTGCAGGGTGCCACGCTGGGTGTTTACCGGGAGGGCGATAACCTCCTAAACGTCGTGATGCGACCCCAAGAACAACACCGCGATGATGTTGCCGAACTTCAGAATGTCCAAGTTTTCAGCCAGGTTGCAGGCGGATACATCCCGATTTCGCAGGTCGTTGATCGTTTCGAGATCGTCTTTGAAGCGGGCAACTTGAGACGCATTGATCGTAAGCTGGCTATCACGGCCCAGGCCGACAACGCACCTGGCACCCTGTCGGGTGATTTGTTTGACGCTGTCCGTGGCCCAATTGAAGCCATTGAGTTGCCACCTGGCTACTCGCTTGAATGGAGGGGTGAATACGGCAACAGTCAAAACGCAAATGCCGGACTGGCAGCCACGATGCCCATGGGCTTTGGCGCGATGATTCTGGTGGTGGTGTTTCTGTTCAATGCAGTCAGGCAGCCACTGATCATCTGGCTAACGGTCCCCCTTGCTCTCATCGGCGTGATCTATGGTCTGGCAATAAGCCAAACCCCACTGGAGTTTATGGCTATTCTTGGCATACTGTCGCTGACGGGGATGCTGATCAAAAATGCCATTGTTCTGATTGATGAAACCGATAGTCAGATCAATGACGGGAAAGCGCGCTTGGATGCCGTGATTGATGCCGCAGTCAGTCGTGTGCGTCCGGTTTCGCTGGGTGTGCTGACGACTGTTCTCGGTGTAGTTCCGCTCATCTGGGATCCGTTCTTCAAGTCTCTTGCCGTGGTGATCATCTGCGGATTGAGCTTCGCCACGGTTTTGACCTTGATCATCGTGCCGACGCTTTACTCTATCTTCTTCCGGGTTAAGGGCGATGAGGTCGCCTAGAGCCCGACAAAGAAGCGAATGACAAACACATTGGCAAGATTAACGAAAAACGCGGACAACAGCGGCAGCACAACAAAAGCCAAAGGAGCTGGACCATAAGCTTTGGTCACGGCTGACATATTGGCGATGGCAGTTGGCGTTGCGCCGAGAGCAAACCCGGCGAACCCGGAGCTTAGCACGGCAGCGGTGTAGGTTTGGCCAATTACACGGAAAACAACGAAGAGAACGAACAGGGCTGTAGCAACGATCTGGAGCGCCAGCACCCCCAACAGTGTGAAGCCAAGATCCGATAGCGCCCAGAACTGCATGCTGAGTAGCGACATGGCCAGGAAGATCGACAAACTGTAGTCCGACAGAACCGCCAGCGCCCTCGTTCCGGCGGGCCACGCCATCTTTGAGAAGACATGTGGCAATGTGTTGGACATCAGGATGCCAACCAGCAAACACGGCACGAAAAGCGGCAGTTGCAGGCCTATTTCCAGAATGGCGACTTGGGTAAAATAGCCGAATAGGATGGCCATGTGAGCCGCCAACGTTGCACGCATGAGGCTGACATAATTGACGGCCTCGTCTGGCTGTCCTTCCTCGGAGTATTCCAGCCCGACAATGGGAGCGGCGTCCTCGCTGCCCTGAAGCTCGTGTTTGTCGATCGGGCCTCCAATCAGGGCGGCAGCAACAAGCCCAAGTGTGGCTGTTGCAATCCCGATCTTGGCGGCAGCCTCAAAACCCGACACCTCTTCGATCTGTGGACCCCATGCAATTGCAGTTCCATGCCCACCTATGAGTGAAGCCGAACCCAGAAGGACAGAAGCGGCCGTTGGCAATCCAAAAAGCGAGACGCTCAGCAGGCCGACCAAATTCTGGAGGAGCATGAAGCCGACAGTCAGGGCCAAGAGCGTCACAAGCAGGCGCCCGCCACGCAACAAATCAGAAAACCGCGCATTCAACCCGATGGTGGAGAAGAACAGAACCAGCAGGTAATCGCGAACAGCTAGATCGAATACGATTTCACGACCGGTAGCAGCAAAAAAGATCCAAGTTCCAAGAGCCAATGTGATGCCGCCTGAAACAGGCTCCGGAATGTTGTAGTTTCGGAGGAATCCAATCCGTTGGGTCAGGAATGCTCCGACAAAGAAAACGATGGTTCCGAGTGTTACAGCGATGAATGCGGGGACTTCGATCGGCATATTTCTAAGGGTCAACTAGCGTTGATTTTTGTGCGTGATTACGCTGCCATAGTTGTTGGTGTGGGCACAGAGTGTAACGCGGCCAAATCGCGTTCCAATTGTGGTTTTGCGCAAGCATCGTAGGTCGGCTCCCCGCTCTCTTTCGCCTTTCACTATGCCCTGAGTGAGCCCCTCCATGGTTATCCATCCCTAGGTACCGACGAGGATCGCCTGCAATGCCTCTTCGCTCAGTCGCTGCTCTTCGACAGCCTTGAGCGCTCTTAGCTTGTGTTACTCGCTGCATTGGTAAGCAGCGCCGCCTGATCTGAGCGTTGCCAGTAAACTGGCCTCGGTGAGTTTGCCTGCGTCAAACATGTCGAAGGCTTTATCGATCGCAGGTGCCGTTGGTTTAGGTGAGCTAGGGTTGTCGATATTCTGCCCCGGAACCGCAACTGGCTATGCTCTGCAGCCTCATCCGCCTTGATAAGCGCATCAAGTTCGTCTGGTTCGTCTATGGCTGTGTTGCCAACCCGATTTTTGAGGTTGTCAGCTGAGATCGCCTTGGACGCCACCGTAGCCATGGTTGCCGCTTCATCTTGATCGGGATCGTGGCGCTTTCCGGTGAGCACTTCTTTTTGCAGCCTTGGTTGTAGATGGCTGTAATGGCGCTCGATCATTTGTATCGACGTTCCCATTTGGACGGCAAGCGTGTGTATGCTCATACCGTCATTCAACAGAGCGAAAGTCGCGTAGGTGTGTCGGAAGCTGTAAAGCGTTCTATTGAGGCCAGTGCTTGGGCATGTAAGCAAACCTGTGTCGTCCATGAGGATTTTGAAGGTCTGCCGCAAGTTCTTCGTGACCGCCCCATTCGGCAGCCGAAACACTGGTTTGTCGATCTTAGCATCGAGAAGTTCATCAAAGCTGAGATGCACGATATCTTTGGTGCGCTCGTGAATGCGCTTGAGGAAGTTGATTGTGTTCGCGCGACAGATCAGGTCGCGTGGTCCGGTTTTTCCATCGACGCGCAGCTCCAAGAACTGCTGGCCGTTTTCGGTGAACAGATGCACATGTCGCCACATGAGACTGTCGGTCTCGGTACCGGGTCGGATGCCGGTGTTGGCAAGGATCAGGATATAGTCACGCAGCAAATGGCGCATCTCACGTGACTTTCCTTTCCGGCCCGCTTCAATCCATGCAGGTAGCTTGCGGATGAACGTGCGATACTCCTCAATCCGAAAGTCAAGCCTGCGCTCGCTCTTTTTGCCCTTGTTGGTCAGATCGGGGATCTGGCGCTTCTCGACATAGCCGCGCGACACAGCCTCATCGAAGATACGGTTTAGTGCACTGTTGTGCGTGCTTAGCGTCGAAGCACTTGGGTCACGACCGAGCAGCTTCGCACGCCAAATGGCAAAGTCTTCAAGGTCAGTCTGTTTGACATTGGCAATGGATCTGGACCCAAAATAGGGCACCAGATACTGGTCGATGACTATCTTGTAATCGCGAAACGACCGCTTGCCTGCCCCTTCCGCCGTCAATCGATCCATCTCCGCAACGCAGTATGCCGCGACATCTGAGAACCGCTTGGTGACGATAGGCATGCCGGTTTTGTGGCGCGCACGATATTCGTAGAGCAGATCAACGGCGCGTTTTTTGGCTTTGCCAAGGTCTTTGGTGCCGGTGCTCTTGCGAACCCATCGATCACCAATCTTGAAGGCAGCTTGAAAGGCCTGGCTATGAGCCCGCCGAAAAAGCCTGATCTCGCCATCGAGCAGGGTAATCGTTTTAGGGCTCAGCTGTGGCAAGATTCACCCACCGCAAACACACCAAAAAAGTGATTGTTTTGCCCCAGCGATGGCCAACAGTGGTGCAGCACCAGTGTCCCCGAACGGTGTGTTTAACACAGTGTTGTTTGTAACGCGTCCGAACCCAAAACGCGAGGGCAAGACTGCGCTACCACTGCGCTACGGGTGAATCCGATAGACGCCACCTCGAAATCATTGATTTTACTGGGAAAATGGTAGCGGAGGAGAGACTTGAACTCCCGACACGCGGATTATGATTCCGCTGCTCTAACCAGCTGAGCTACTCCGCCCCAAAGGGCGCTGGGGCTACAAAACACCCCACGCGAGAAGGCCGTATAGGCGGCGCTCCGCCCCCCTGTCAACCAAGATTGGGGGCCAAAGGCGACACAATACATGCCGTTACGCAGCATCCTTTTCAAAGGCATTGATAGCGCGCGCAATAAACCCGCCGCCCAACACCCGTGCACCGGGGCCGTCATGCTCATAGAGAACACAGGCTTGGCCCGGTGCGACGCCTGTTTCACCTTCAATCAGATCAACGAAAGTCTGGCCATCACGGCGATAAACGCTGGCTGGTTTCGGCGGGCGCGTTGAGCGAACGCGCGCAGCCACTTGCACCCCTTGGGACAGATCGGCACTAGGATCACCGATCCAATTGAAGTCACGCAACGCCACGCGGCTAACACCCAAAGCCTCGCGGGGACCAACAATCACCTCTTTGGCGGGCGCATCGATTTTCACCACGTAGAGCGGTTCGCTCGCTGCAATCCCTAGCCCGCGCCGTTGGCCCACCGTGTAATGGATAATGCCGTCGTGGCGTCCTAAAACCTCGCCGGTCACATCAACGATGTTTCCAGGTTCTGCCGCTTCAGGGCGCAGCTTGGCAATGATGTCAGCGTACGAGCCGTTGGGCACAAAACAAATGTCCTGGCTGTCCGGCTTGGTAGCGATCTCCAAGCCCATCCGCTCTGCATGCGCGCGGGTTTCATCCTTGGTCAAATGTCCCAGCGGGAAGCGCACAAAATCCAGCTGCTCCTGGGTCGTCGCGAACAAAAAATAGCTCTGGTCGCGATCAAGATCAGCCGGGCGGTACATCGCCATATGGCCAGACGTCTCCTCCAGACGCGTATGAGAATAGTGCCCCGTCACAAGCGCAGCAGCACCCAACTCACGGGCGGTCTTCAGTAGATCGACAAACTTCACGCTCTGATTGCACGATACGCAAGGGATCGGCGTCTCGCCGGCCAGATAGCTGTCGGCGAACGTGTCGATCACCTGCTCTTTGAAGCGGCTTTCATAGTCCAAAACATAGTGCGGCATGCCGAGCGTATCGGCGACATTGCGCGCATCATGAATGTCCTGGCCAGCGCAGCACGCACCTTTGCGGTGCATTGCCTCGCCATGATCGTAGAGCTGAAGGGTGATGCCTACCGCGTCATAGCCAGCCTCTTTCACGAGACCCGCAGTTACGGAGCTATCAACGCCGCCGGACATTGCCACAACAATACGTGTGGCTGCCGGCTCCGGGTTGCCGGGCAGAAAAAGATCCATTGTTTTACCTTCATGCAGCAGGGGTCAAGAGCCTGAGATGAGATGTGCAGTCCTAATCCAATGCGCCCTGCCCGGCAAGATGCGCCGCCAACCCGGCAAACCTTGCCGCATCGGGGCAAGACATCTCAACGATCAGCAGCCTCATACCATTGAAATATAAAAGTTTTTCAATCTGGCACGGCACTTGAAGCACCTCGCGCACGTCAATGATGCAAATGAGAGCAGGCCCAGTGTCCACCTTGCCAGACCTTTTAGCGCCCATCGCACCACCTGCGCCTGCCGAGCGCCCTGCCCCCAAAACTCGCAGCGATGCGCAGGATGATGCACCGCGCTTTTCTGATCGTTTGGACAATGAACGCGCAGATGCCCAACGCTCATCAACGCGCGAACCAGCTGAGGCCAAAGAACGCCCGGATACGTCAGAAGCCTCTGAAACAACGGACACCAGTGAGACCGAGATCGCGGCTGCCGATGAGCAGGCCGCATCGAACGACAGCACGCAAGACGATGATCAGGTAAACGCACCTGTGGATGGTGATGCGTCTAACAGCACTGATAAAGCAGACGATGCAGTCGCCGCCCTGGTTGACCCAGCACTGATCGCCGACACCGATGTTGTGCGCGATGAAATCACCGTCACCACCCTTTCCGGCGAGACAATGCCACTCGTACCACCGCAAGCCACAGGTCCGGCAGACCCCGGTGTGCTAGGCCGCTGGTTTGCCCAGGCCTCTGGGCCCGTCGAAGGCCCCATCGCACAGAGCGCCGGTCTTTTGAACAAACTGGCTGGCCAACCCAGCCAACAAGCCCTCGCTGGCGCAAAGGGCGCGAGCGATGATGGCGTTGTGAACAGTGCTAACCCCAACGCAACGGGCCAGAATACACAGATGCAAGGCGCACAGATGAGCTTTGCTGACGCGATGGCCAACGGTTCGATGGATGGCGACACCATGGCCAGCAACACAATGGCAAGCAGCTCTATGGATGCTGAAAGCCTTGATGCGCTTGTGACCCAAGCCATAGCCAAGACCAGCGCATCGCTTGAGCCGGGTGGCACCAACGCACCAGCTATGACGACGGGCCAAACTGTGGCAACCGGCGCGCAGGCTGCAATGACCGCGGTGCCGCAGGCCGCGACCGGACAAGCTGTTCCCGTGACGGCGCTTGCCGTTGAAATAAACCGCCAGGCGATGAACGGCAAAACCCAGTTCGACATCCGCCTCGACCCACCGGAACTGGGCCGATTGAACGTGCGCTTGGAAATGGATGCCAGCGGCCAGACCCGCACACACATGATTGTAGAGCGCGCTGAAACCTTGGACATGTTGGCTACTGATGCCCGCAACCTGGAGCGAGCATTGCAGCAAGCTGGCCTAAAAACGGAGCCCGGATCGGTCACTTTTGAACTTGCTCAGGACGCCGCCGATGGCTTCGCCCAAGATCAACAGAGCGCCAACGCCGATGACCAATCCGCTGAATCAGGCTCCGGCGATAGCAGCACACTCGGCGCTGAAGAGCAGCTTTCGGCTGAGGATATCGCCTCGCCTGAGGCCATACGCCAACAGCTTTATGTCACCGGCCATTTGGATGTCCGCATTTAGTAGCCGCGTCAAAGGAACCCGCACCCATGTCGACAATTGACCAACTTGCCGCCGCATCCACCGCCTCGGCACAGCAGGCCGAGGCTCAGCGCGATCAGCAGATGCTGGCCGATGATTTCGATACGTTTTTGCAGCTCCTAACCACGCAACTGCGCAATCAAGATCCGCTCGAGCCAATGGACACCAATCAGTTCACGCAACAACTGGTACAGTTCTCAGGCGTTGAACAGCAAATCCAAACCAACTCCTATCTAGAGAACCTCATCACATCGACTGAGGCACAGTCGGTCAATGCGGCGGTCAGCTATTTGGGCTCAACGGTAACGGTAGCAGGTGTGACCACAAACTTGGCAGACGGCCAAGCCTCTTGGGAGCTGGTCGCAGGCGCCGCCGCTCCAGATTCCACGGTCACCATCTACGATGCTAACGGCAGTGAGATGTTCAGCACCAAACACGCTGTCGACCGTGGTGAGAGCACATTCACATGGGATGGCAAAACCAATGATGGAACAGACGCGCCCGATGGCATCTATTCCATCCGCGTCATTGGCAATACCAGTGATGGCCAGTCCGTGAATGTTTACTCGGCAATATCGGGCAAGGTGACAGGCGTTGACTTCACTGGCAACGAGCCGGTGCTACAGATTGGTGATGTGCGCGCCAATCTCAGCTCGGTGATGGAGATCCAAGCACCAGCCTCCTAAAGCTGGCTGTCACCCAAAGCCTAGCGACGCACAAGAACATCCACTCGCCGGCGCTCAAACGTGCCGGCGTCGTCTGTTTTTACATCGCCTTTTCATTGCTTTGATAAATATTGAGCGATTGCATTTACCTGCACCTAACTCTGTCAAAACGCCGTCCCAAAGTCCTAACAAAGCATGAGCAGCCCCTTAGGGTGTTTTTAAGGACCGTCCTCTAATCTCACTCTCGCGTTATCGAGTGTTTTAGTGAGAGTACGATGACCGAGTTCAAGCGTCCGCGCGTTAAATATGTCATTGGGCCAGACGGTAGCCCCCTGACCATTGCGGATTTACCGCCAACCTCAACCCGTCGGTGGGTCATCCGCCGTAAGGCAGAGGTTGTTGCCGCCGTACGCGGTGGTTTGCTGTCGTTAGAGGAAGCGTGCGAGCGCTATCGCCTAACGGTGGAAGAATTCCTGTCTTGGCAAATGTCGATTGATCAACATGGCCTTGCAGGACTTCGAACAACGCGCATCCAGCAGTACCGGGCGTAAAGCCCAACCGGTTCATCGGGAACGGGGCCCATCCGCGCCACGTTGTCCTCAACCGAACTATGAAGACCAAACAGCCGGTCCAGGGTCATTACCCAGGGTCGGCTTTTTGCGTTTGTGCTCTTTTTTCACTCTGAAACAGCACCAACGGCCAAGAGTTAACGTCCTGTTTACCATCTACCGGGCAATTCTTGCCTATCTGCTTTTCGACGCACTGATCTGTGCGCAGACTAAGCGATCCAGATGGGCGAACAGGCATTCATGGTTGCATTCTTTCAAAACTTGGGTCCTGCACGTTTAGGGGCGATGGGCATCGTCGCCGCTTTGCTCATCGGCTTTTTCGCGTTCATCACCATGCGTGTCACTGCTCCTGTGATGGTGCCCCTTTTCACGGAGATGACGTTCGAAGATTCTTCGGAAGTTATCCGTCAGCTCGATAGCACCGGCGTCAACTATGAGCTGCGTAACGACGGCACCACCATCCTGGTCCCGCAGGAGCGCGTGCTGCGCCTGCGCATGGAGATGGCCGAACAGGGCCTGCCGTCCGGCGGCACGGTTGGGTACGAGATTTTCGACAACTCTTCCACGTTGGGCGCAACCAGCTTCGTGCAGAACGTCAATCAGTTACGCGCCCTAGAAGGTGAAATTTCGCGCACCATCCAATCGATCAACCGCGTTTCAGCAGCGCGTGTGCACCTGGTTCTGCCCGAGCGGGAACTCTTTCAGCGCAATCAACGTGACGCCACCGCGTCCATCGTCCTTCGCGTGCGTGGTGATCTTGAGCCTGGCCAAATCCGCGCTATCCAGCATCTAACAGCCTCTGCGGTTGACGGGCTATCAGCGAACCATGTGTCCATCGTCGATGAGGCCGGACAACTGCTCGCCTCTGGCGCCGGAGAAGATGATGAATCGATGATGGCTGCCTCACTCGATGAGCGGTCTTTGTCGATGCAGAACCGCATCCGCAGCCAAGTCGAGGACATTTTGTCCGAAGTCGTCGGGCCGGGCCGCGCCCGAGTGAATGTGGCTGTTGAACTCAACCACAATCGCATCTCTGAAACCTCTGAAATCTTTGATCCAGACGGACAGGTCATTCGCTCCAGCCAGGTGCGCGAAGAAACCGGCTCAACCAATGACACAACAGCTGGCGAAGTGACTGTCGGCAACGAATTGCCCGGCAGCGATCCAGGAACAACAGCAGGCGGCATCCAAGAAGCGCGCGAAACGCTCGAAGAGGTCACCAACTTTGAGATTTCATCGACCAATCGCACGGAAATACTAGAAGCCGGACGCCTGGAACGCCTGTCTGTGGCCGTGTTGGTCGACGGCATCTACTCCCAAGATGAAAACGGCGCGCCAGTTTATGCACCACGCACACAGGAACAGCTCGACCAGATCGCCATGTTGGTGCGCTCCGCTGTCGGCTTCGATCAGACCCGCGGTGACGTGGTAGAAGTGGTAAACCTTCAGTTCGCTGCCCGCCCAGACCTGACATTGCCGCCAGACGAAGGCCTGTTCTCGTTCACGCGCGATGACATTTACCGGGCCGCTGAGCTGGCGATCATCGCTGTTCTCACCCTCATCGTTCTGTTTTTCGTGGTCCGCCCGCTGCTCGCCCGCGTGTTTGAGGATGACAACACCAACCTAGAATCGCTTCCAGCTGGAGGCCCAGACGCCGAAGGCGTGGTGATCGGCCCCAATGGCGAAGTGCTGCAATCACCCATGCCCAATGTGCCTGCCATTGCACTGGAAAACACGACGGTGAAAGCGTTTGAGAACGCAGTCGCCCTTGGCGCCCTGCAGAAAAAATCTCTCGAGCAGGTCGGTGAATTGATCAAAGAGCGCCCCGAAGACTCCGTCGGCGTGCTGCGCTCGTGGCTATCTGAAACGGCAAAGGCGTAACCGATGTCCGCAGCCGCAGCAGTCGCTAAAAACTCTACCCCTATACCTCCCGCTGCCGGTGGCGCTGGCTTAACGCTCGCCCAGCAAACTGCCGGTGGCGACCAGTCTTCGGTCAAGCTTGATGATCTTTCCGGCGCTGAAAAAGCAGCCGTTCTCTTGCTCGCACTGGGCGACAAGCATGGCGAGCCCTTGTGGCGCGGGCTTGATGAACTGGAACTGCGCGACGTCTCTCAGTCGATGGCGGTTGTGGGCCGGCTTTCTACTGATGTGATCGAAGGAGTGATGATTGAATTCATCGACAACGTCACCACCAACAAAGCTCTATCAGGTGGATATGAAGCCACCGAGCGGCTGCTTGGCTCCTTCATGGAAACCGACAAAGTCGCGGCCATCATGGAAGAAATTCGTGGCCCAGCTGGCCGCAACATGTGGGAAAAGCTCTCCAACGTTCAGGAGAACGTTCTCGCCAGCTATTTGAAGAACGAATACCCGCAAACCACAGCCGTCGTGCTCTCAAAAATCCGTTCTGACCACGCGGCAAAAGTGCTCTCGCTTCTGCCGGAAGAGCTGTCACTGGAAGTCATTCAGCGCATGTTGAAAATGCAGAGCGTACAAAAGGAAATTCTCGACAAAGTCGAAGAAACGCTACGCGTGGAGTTCATGTCGAACCTTTCCACCACTCGCCGCCGTGACAGCCATGAAACGATGGCCGAGATCTTCAACAATTTTGACCGTCAGACCGAGGCAAAATTCCTGGCAACTCTGGAAGAAGATAACCGGGAGTCTGCGGAAAAAATCAAAGCGCTCATGTTCACGTTCGAGGATCTTGGCAAAGTCGATGCTTCCTCTATCCAAATCCTTCTGCGTGGCGCAGATACCGACAAGCTGCCAATTGCCCTCAAAGGCGCCAATGAAACTCTGCGCGAGTTCTTCCTGGGCAACATGTCTGCCCGTCAGGCCACCACCATTCGCGAAGAGATGGAAATCCTTGGCCCTGTGCGCTTGCGCGATGTCGATGAAGCTCAGATGGCGATGGTGAACCTGGCCAAAGACTTGGCTGCCAAAGGTGAGATGGTGATCTCCAAAAACTCAGGCGATGACGAGGTGATCTACTGATGAACACCTCATCGACCTCGGCTGCAAGCTCACGTTATCTGTTCGACCTCGATTTTGATGCGGAAAACCGCGTCAAGGACGAGGTTGAAGTTGAGCCAACCATCAGTCTTTACGAGCACGAAGCTCAAATGGCAGCGCTTGAGCGCAAGGTTCGCGCCGAAGCCCACGAAGCGGGGCGCCAGGAGGCCGTCGAAGCGGGGTCCAATGCGCTTGCCGAAGAAACCCAACGCCTGACCAGCGTTGTTCAAAGCATGCTTTCGCGCCTCGATACGGAGATAGGCTTGCGCGAGGAAGGCGCTGTTCGCATTGCGGTTTCGGCTGCCAAGAAGCTGGCGCGTCGCTTGCTCAGCGCCGAACCGGTGGGCGAAGTCGAGAATCTCTTCAGATCCTGCTTGGCCCCGATGTTCGATGCCTCCCATCTGGTGGTGCGCATGAATGCTGACCATGTGGACGATGTGCGCGAACGCTTGGAAGCCATCGCCGCCACGCAAGGGTTTGAAGGGCGTCTGATTTTCATGGGCGAGGAAGACTTCGCGCCCGGCGACACGCGCATTGAATGGGCTGATGGCGGCCTTGCCCGAAGCCAAGACGAGATCGAAAAAGGCATTGATGATCTGGTCGCGGGGTACCTCGCAGCCCGCGGTCGATCATCAGCCCCTCAACCCACAGACCAATCCCAGGCCTTGAAGGCCTCTATGGAGGGCGCACTCGATGAGTGACACCGACGATGAACTGGCCACCAAACAAGGCGTCGAGCTCGACCAATTGGAAGGGCCTGGCACCGAAGCCGACGAGGCTATTGATCCCAACAGTTCCAAGGACGCCAGCGATCTGGAAGCCGTCTTTGACGTGCCGGTGCGCGTATCAGCGATTCTAGGCCGGTCCGGCATGCAGGTGTCTGAGCTGCTCAACCTTGGCCCCGGCACTGTGGTCGAGCTGGATCGACGTGTCGGCGAGGCCATCGACATTTTCGTCAACGACCGGTTGGTCGCGCGCGGCGAGGTGGTCCTGGTTGAAGACAAGCTCGGCGTGACCATGACTGAAATCATCAAAAGCGACAAATAAGATAAAGCGGCAGGATTAAACCATGCGACTTCTCATCTTCGGCAATCTCGGCGGACAAATGGCCAGCGCGACGCGCATGGCCATGGAACGCGGCGCCAAAGTTATTCATGCCGACGATCAAGCCACGGCGCTCGATGCACTGCGTGGCGGTCAGGCCATCGATCTGGTGATGGTTGATGTGGCTGAAAACATCAAAACGCTGATCCAAGCCATGGAGCGCGAGCATATTTCTGCGCCCGTGATTGCCTGCGGCGTGAAGAACGATGCCGATGCTGCTGTCAAAGCCATCAAAGATGGTGCGCGCGAGTACATTCCGCTGCCGCCAGACCCTGCCCTCATCGCCGCTGTGCTGGCCGCCGTCACCACCGAAGAGTTGGACATGGTGTCCACCGACCCGGCGATGATGAAGGTGGTGCGCCTTGCCGAACAGATCGCGGGCTCCGATGCCTCGATCATGATCACCGGCGAATCTGGCACCGGTAAAGAGGTGATGGCACGCTACGTCCACACCAAGTCAAATCGCGCAACCATGCCATTCGTTTCGGTGAACTGCGCAGCCATCCCCGAAAACCTTTTGGAATCTGAACTTTTCGGCCACGAGAAAGGCGCCTTCACCGGCGCGCTGGCCCGCCGCATCGGCAAGTTTGAGGAAGCCTCCGGCGGCACGCTGCTGCTTGATGAGATTTCTGAAATGGATGTGCGCCTTCAGGCGAAACTTCTGCGCGCGCTTCAGGAACGCGTGATTGACCGCGTCGGCGGGTCCAAGCCCGTGCCGGTGGATCTGCGCATTATCGCCACGTCCAATCGCAACTTGGCCGATGCGGTGAAGGAAGGAAGCTTCCGCGAGGATCTGCTCTTCCGCCTCAACGTGGTGAACCTTGCCCTGCCCGCTCTTCGTGACCGTCCTGCTGACATTCTGGCCCTGTCGGATCATTTTGCGAAAAAATATGCCAAGGCCAACGGCTTTCCGCTGCGCCCAATCTCGGAGCCTGCCCGCACGCGGCTGATGTCCGCCCACTGGCAGGGCAATGTGCGCGAGTTGGAAAACACCATCCATCGCGCCGTGCTTCTCGCATCCGGTCCAGAAATCGGCCCCGAAGCGCTGATCACACCCGATGGCGCCGATTTTGCAGCCCAAGCAGCGCCATCTTCAAGCGCGGTGCAAAAAGCAGCCATGACAGCCGAAGCGGTAACGCGCGCATTGGTTGGACGCACGGTGGCAGAAGTGGAGCAAGAGCTGATCCTCGACACGCTCGACCATTGCCTTGGCAACCGCACCCATGCGGCGAACATTTTGGGCATTTCCATCCGCACGCTGCGCAACAAGCTCAACGACTACACCTCTCACGGCGTGCCGGTTCCGCAGCCGGGCCAAGCACGCGTGATGCAAGCAGGATGATCCTTCACTGCGTCTTTTGCCATCCCCTGGATGGAGCAGTCGAAGAGCTGTCAGGCATCATCGATGAGCTTAAATCCTTCAGCCAAAGCTTGGAGGGTGTCATCGCGTTCGACTATGGCCCCAATCGGGATTTTGAAGCCAAGTCACCCGATCATTCTATTGGATTTGTGATCCGCTTTAGCTCCGCGCAAGCACTTGCGCACTATGCTGAGCATCCCACGCACAAAGCCCTGGGCGGCAAGCTTTGCGATCTGTGCGTCGGCGGCGCAGACGGCATCATCGTCTACGATCTGGAAGTCTGAAACCAGTTCAAGACTGCGAAAAGTTGGCACGTGCCTGCGCTTTGATAGCCTGCGTGAGCGGAGCAAGAGGCTCAGAGACGAGACGGCTCACCTGCCAGAACAGTGGCGTTGAAAGCGGCTCCGGTGAAAGCACCACCAATTCGCCCGCTTCCACATGATCAAGCACCAAGCTTATGGGGTTCAGTCCCCAACCGAGCCCCAAACAGCAGGCGGAAACGAACGCTTCGGTGCTCGCGATGTGATGAACAGGCAGCGCAATGCGCTTGCCGATTTCCCGCTGAACGAAGTCAGCTTGAAGCCGGTCTTTGGCGTTAAACGTCAACGAGGGTGCGGCACGCAAACCGGCCTCCGTCAGCCCGTCAGGAAAATACCGCTCGACGAAAGCCGAACTCGCCGTCGCCAAATAATCCAGTCCACCAAGCGTGTACACATCGCACCCATGGACCGGCGCAGCACGACTGCAAATGGCCGCGGCCACGCCGCCTGTGCGCAACCAGTCAGCGGAATGATCTTGATCGTCGATCACAATGTCGAACAGCATGTCATCAACACTCGCAAAGGCCGGCAAAACCCACGTCGCCAAACTATCGGCGTTGAGCGCGATGCGCACGGTTGGTCGCTCGGCAGACTGGCCGATGTCGCGCAGGGTCACGCTCTCCATCAATGCAACATCTTGGGCGTGGCGGATGAGACGAGCCCCGATATCGGTGGCCATACATGGCTGACCACGCACCAACACCGGCGCGCCGAGACGATCCTCCAAAGCTTTGATACGTTGAGAGACTGCTGACTGCGTGACACTGAGAGCATTGGCCGCTTTCTCGAACGTGCCTGTTTGAGCAACGGCGACCAGTGCTTTGAGGTGGAGAAGATCAAACATTAGTAGTTCTAATTCATAGTCTATTTTCTTAATTTGTCTAATGTCTTGGTGGCACCTAGACAAGCGCTATGACGGTTTCTTTCTTGGCTGGGTTTAGTCTCAGCGCTTCTCTCATCATCGCAATCGGTGCGCAGAATGCCTTTGTTCTGCGCCAAGGGTTACGGCGCGAACATGTGCTGCCCATCGTTATCGTGTGCGGTCTGTCCGATACCGTGCTGATTGCCGCTGGCGTACTCGGCTTCACTGCGATGACGAGTGCCGCTCCCTGGGTGGAACCAGCGCTTACTTTTGGTGGCGCAGCTTTCCTGTTTTGGTATGGAGCGCGCAGCTTCTGGTCCGCTTGGCAGGGTGGCGAAAGCCTAAAGCCAAGCGATGAAAGCGCCAGCTCGCTGAAAGCCGTCATGCTCACCTGCCTGGCGCTCACCTGGCTCAACCCGCACGTCTATTTGGATACAGTCGTGCTGCTAGGCAGCGTCAGTGCCCAGTATGATGGCAAGGCGGCTTTCGGCATTGGCGCCGCGCTTGCGAGCTTCCTGTTCTTTTTCGCCCTAGGCTATGGCGCGCGGCTTTTGGTGGGCCTGTTCGCCAATCCACGCAGCTGGCAAATCCTCGATTGCGTTATCGGTGTGGTCATGTGGACCATCGCTGCGAAACTAATCCTCAGCTGAACGCTCGCAGCGATCAGTTTGTTAACCACCTGTTTACCCTAAAAGCGGCAAAAACTGCCTAGTCGCACTTTCCAATCGCGAAAGTGCAAAAGGGGCGCTGCGCATGGCCGATACATCGGCATCTACACCGACGAAATCAGGCCTGCCATTCCCACTGCCGTCTTTCGAGCAGTTAAAGGGCGCGTTGATCCGCGGCGATCTGGCGCTGGCCTTTGGCGTGATGACAATCCTTGTCGTCCTCATCATGCCGATGCCGCCGTTCATGCTCGACCTGTTCCTGGCGGTCTCGATCATCTTCTCTGTGCTTGTTCTGATGACGGCTTTGTTCATCCACAAGCCGCTGGAATTTTCCGCCTTTCCCACGGTGCTTTTGATCGCCACCATGATGCGGTTGGCGCTCAACCTTGCCTCCACCCGCCTCATCTTGGCCGATGGTCACACCGGTGGCGATGCGGCTGGCGAGGTGATCGAAGCGTTCGGCTCGTTCGTCATGGGCGGCAATTTCGTCATCGGCCTTATCGTCTTCGGCATCCTTGTGATCGTGAACTTCGTGGTCATCACCAAAGGTTCGGGCCGTATCGCGGAAGTCGCAGCCCGCTTCACGCTGGATGCCATGCCCGGCAAGCAGATGGCCATCGATGCTGATCTCTCAGCCGGCCTGATTGACGAAGAAACCGCCAAGACTCGCCGCAAAGAACTGGAAGACGAAAGCTCGTTCTTCGGGGCCATGGACGGTGCCTCGAAATTCGTACGCGGCGATGCCATCGCCGGGTTGATGATCACCTTCATCAACATCATCGGCGGTATCGTCATCGGCGTTGCGCAGATGGACATGTCGTTCGGTGATGCAGGCCGGGCTTACACGCTGCTCACGGTTGGTGATGGCCTCGTCAGCCAGATCCCAGCACTGATTGTTTCTACCGCTGCCGGTCTTCTTGTCTCCAAAGCTGGCGTGTCAGGTGCAGCCGACAAAGCGCTGATGACGCAGCTCTCCGGCTATCCCAAAGCGCTGGGCATGTCATCCTTCGTCATGGTGGTGCTTGCAATGCTGCCTGGCATCCCATTGATCCCATTCCTCGGGCTGGCGGGAGGCGCGGGCTATCTTGCCTGGCGATCCTCAAAGAAAATGCAAGAGGCTGCGACCGAGGTCAAAGCCCAAGAGGTTCTGGCCAAAGCAACCGCCGAAGCCCCGCCCGCCGAAGAGCCAATCTCCAAAGCGCTTCGCATCGATGATCTGCGCATTGAACTTGGCTATGGGCTCTTGAACCTGATCGACGATGGCGAAGGCGCGGATCGCCTGACCGAGCAGATCAAGGCTCTGCGTCGGTCCTTGGCCAGCGAGCTTGGCTTTGTCATGCCCTCGGTGCGGCTGCTCGATAACATGCAGATCGGCGCCAACACCTATGTGGTGAAGGTCAAAGAGGTCGAAGCGGGCACTGGTGAAGTGTTCTCCGGTCAATTTATGACCATGAACCCAACCGGCGGCGCGGTTGATTTGCCGGGCCGTGAAACCACCGAGCCGACCTTTGGCCTGCCTGCCACATGGATTGAGGGCAAACTGCGCGATCAGGCGGAGATCAAAGGGTACACTGTCGTTGACCCCGCAACCGTGATCTCCACCCATCTCACCGAAATCATCAAATCGTCGACCGCTGATCTGCTGTCGTACGCCGACACGCAAAATCTGATCAACGAACTGCCTGCTGCGCAGCAAAAATTGGTCGACGACATCGTACCTGGACAAATTTCGGTGTCCGGCATCCAGCGCGTGCTGCAAAACCTGCTATCAGAGCGCATCTCTATCCGCGATCTGCCCACCATTTTGGAAGGCATCGCCGAATCCAGTGCGTTCGCCCGCACGCCGCAGGCGATCACCGAGCATGTTCGCACGCGCCTTGCTCTGCAGATCTGCGCAGCCCATCAATCACCAGCTGGCTATTTGCCGCTGCTACCACTCTCCCCCACTTGGGAGCAGGCTTTTGCCGATGCATTGGTGGGCGAAGGCGACGACAAACATTTGGCCATGGCGCCAACCAAACTGCAGGAGTTCATCGCTTCAGTGAACACCGCCTTCAACGCGGCCGCTGAACAGGGCGAAGTGCCCGTGATGCTCGTCTCACCAGGTGTCCGCCGTTATATTCGTGCAATCATTGAGCGCTTCCGTCCACAGACCGCCATTCTCAGCCAGGCAGAGGTACACCCGCGCGCCAAGCTGAAGACCTTTGGACAGATCGCCTGATGCCAAACACACCCTCTTTGCCAACCTCTCTTGCCCTAGAGAATGGGTTCGCCGTCGTTCCGGCGGGCCTGCTGGCCACCATCGAAACCAGTCTTGAAAGGACAACACCGCCGAACACAGACGCTTTTCCTCTGCCACCGGGCTACGCTTTCGTTCAGCCAAACCCGGTAAACCCTGATGACTTCAAAAAGCTGTACCGCGCCGTGGGCGACCCCTGGCTCTGGTTCGGTCGCTTGCAGAAGAGCGATGAGGCTATTCGTTCTATCCTCACCGCGCCCACCACAACCTTGCGCTATCTGCTCGATCCGTCCGGTTTGCCCATCGGATTGTTCGAAGCCGAGCAGCAAGACACCAACACTATGGAGGTGACCTATTTTGGGCTTGTTCCCGATGCCACAGGCAAGAAGCTTGGCTCTGTTTTAATGGAGCATGGCATCGCTGCAGCCTGGAAGCCGGACATCAAACGCGTCTGGCTACACACGTGCACATTTGACTCCCCTGCCGCTCTCTCGTTCTATCAACGGCAAGGCTTCAAACCGTTCAGGCAGCGCTTGGAGCTAGCGCCTGATCCTCGATTAACTGGGCTTCTTCCACGCGAGACCGCTCCGCAAATTCCTCTGGCAGACTTCTCCGACCCTTAAAGGACGCACGATGGAAAAACCCACGCCTCCTATGACAATCACCCACAAGGAAGAAGGCTCGAAAGGCGCCTATACCTCGCACATTGAAGGCAAACCCGATGCTGAGCTGACCTACTCACGGGCGAGCGAGACGCTGATCATCATCGATCATACAGGCGTGCCCGATGAGCTGCGCGGCATGGGTGTCGGCGTCAAATTGGTTGAGCGAGCTGTGATGGATGCGCGCGCATCCGGCACAAAAATCATGCCGCTCTGCCCCTTCGCCAAAGCACAGCTTCAGCGCCACAAAGAGTGGCAGGATGTGCTGAACTAGGCAGTTCTTGGGTTATGACTCGAAAACAAGGCTTCCATCAGGGCCGGATTCTTGTCCACGGGCTGGCTGGTCTGTCCAAGAGTTGACCAGCTCGTTGGCAACAGGCGTTGGAACGGGTTTAAAGAACCAATAGCCCTGCGCGATGTCACACCCAAGCTTCTGCAAAGCGACCGCCTCTTCCCTGCGCTCAACACCTTCGCCGACTGTTTTGAGGTTCAAACTGGCACACAGATTAATGATCGATTCTACAATAGCGTGGCCACTGTGAATCTTATCGCAATCGGCAACAAAGGACTTGTCGATTTTCACGCTATCGAACGGCAACTGGCTCAAATAGGTCAGGGACGAATACCCCGTGCCGAAATCATCCAGCGCGAACCGAACACCACGAGCACGCAGGCGTTTCATGGCATCGCCTGCTGCGCTCATATCGCGCACAACGGCGTTCTCGGTGATCTCAAGCACCAGCCGGTCTGGGTCAAAATCAAAAAGTCGCAACGACTCCAAAAGTTTGTCCACAAATCGATCGTCCGCCAGCTGAACGGGGGAAACGTTGACCGATACTTTGATCTTCGGGGACCAAGCCAGCGCGGCGACACAGACCTTTTTCAAAACACTTTCAAACAGGTCACCGATCACGCCCATTTCTTCAGCCGCTGTGATGAAGGCACCAGGAGCTATGACGCCCCGGTCGGGGTGCACCCAACGCGCCAAGGCTTCAAAACCGACCAAATGCCCCGTTTTTAAGGAAATCAAGGGTTGGAAATAGGGCTCGAACTGCTTCGCCTCCAAAGCTTCCTTGATATCGGTCGTCAGTGCAACGAACTTGCGCTGCTCCTCGTCCAACGTTGCATCGTAGTAAATGGCGGAGTTTTCGCCAGTTCTTCCAGCGCGATGAAGAGCAACACCAGCACACCGCAAGAGCGCTTCAGGCGATGCGCCATCTTTCGGATAAGTGGCAACGCCAAAATGCGCGGAGAGAGCTGTTCGATACCCTTCACTGGTTTCGAGGCTAACAACCAAGTCAGCAATTCGCTCAACGATGGATTCAGCGGCACTGGTTGGCCCATCCAAAGCGATTATCAGGGCAAACGAGCCATCGCGCATCCTCGCGACAAGATGACGACCAGCTTGCCTCTCAACAAGCTGAGTAAGGCGCTGACCAAACTCTTTGAGAAGGTCGTCCCCTGCCGCCTGCCCAAAGAGGTCAAGAACACGCTCAACACCGCTTAGTTGGACCAAGACGAGTGCGAAACGTCCATTGCCGTTAGACGGAGCACCAGTACGTTGCAGCAACTCTTCATCAAGCTGGATCTGATTGGGAAGGGACGTAACGACGTCGCGCCGCACAAGGTAATGCAGACGATCTTGCTCCAATTTACGTTGCTTAGCCTCTTGGCGAACCCTGACGATCAGAACAGCGATAAGCGCAATCAGCGTAGAAAAAGCGGCAACCACCATTTCGTCCGCCTCCCAGGCCTCGTAGGCCCTGGTTAGGTAATAAAGCTGCTCGAAAGCGTCGAAAGCGGCAAGTATCAGCGTGAGAATGACACCAGCACATACAATAAAAACGTAAGGCATCGCATCAAGGACGCGGGAATAATGCTTGGGCAACTGTCGAATGCTCGCTTATGGGGCAATATTAGTATTTAGATTGCCGCCTAAATAATAGCGCACAAACTCGGCACAGCAAGCAAAAAGTGCGAAGGGCAAGCGACCCGAAAACACCCACTGCCCAAACTGGGCACGTGTATCGTAGTTTTGCACACCCTGATCGCCCGCTGTTCGCCGATCATCAGCCAGCGCGTCTGCCACCAAAATCATGCCACTCTGCCCCTTCGCCAAAGCGCAGCTTCAGCGCCACAAAAATGGCAGGGTATACCGAGTTAGGCTATCTTATATTACAGCGGCATCTTGGAAGGATTGGAACAGCGCACGAGCGCGCTCGATAAACTCGGGCATGCGGAGCATGTTGGCACGATCAACAACGATCCGCCCGGTGCGCAGGTCACCCCAAAGAAACCGGGCAACGCAATTGTTGATTCGACCCGGCCCCAGATCCGCACATTTCATCGCCCATACATCGTCGCCATCATCGCCATATTGGATGACGACAAACGCATCACGGGCACCGGTCGCCAAACAGCTATCCGCAATGCGAACAGGGCTGAGCTCTTCCGGCACAGCAGCAAGCTGTTCGGGCGCGTGACCATAACGAACCGAATTCGGGAAAGGCCCCTCGGACAACACGCACCCTTCTTTTGATGCGAACATACTTTGTGGCGCCCTGCTGTTCCCTCCAACCCACATGGAGCCAAAGACGTGCCGTCTGCGCTCCGTCTCTGGAGCAGCCATATTGACAGAGAAACTAGCTGATACCGGCACAATGCCACGACGTTCCATTTCCTCTTCAAACCGCTGCCGGGTTTCGCGATTTGGGAAGTCTGGTTGCGGACGGGAGGACCAACGATTTCTTGGGTCCGATCCTTCGAGGATGGGGATGCCCATCTCATTCGCGACGATCATCATCATGCGCTCTTGCTCAAGCTGGAAAGGCACATCGCTGTTGATTAGAAATTCAATACCAACCGAGGTGATTGTGTCTCGCTCGCGGCGCGGCCCAAAATCTTGGGTGATAACCGACGCAATGTAGGCCGCTGGCACGACCATTGAAAAATATGGGTCCACGCCCTCCAGCTCGCCCGCTTCGATCCGCGCAATGGCCCGTCGATCGAAGAGATCGAAACGGATCGGGTCCATGGTGAACGCACGGATGTTGCGGATCGATGGCTGACGTGGATCGGTGGTGGTGCCAACAATCGACCCGAGAATGCGCCCAACAAAGGCGTCCAGACCGACATAAAACCCACCGACAACAGCCAGGCCAATCACACTGCCAAATAAAACTGCCCGCCACCGCATCGTTGTCAGATTATCCAACCTATTGTCGACATACTCCGTGAGACCTTTCGTCATGACGGCCCTAACCGCGAAGATTTTCTGGCAATCACAAAGACACCAACATCGCCCGGGCAAAATGGACCACATCGTAACAAATGGTCCATCGGGGATCGTCCACAAAAGCCGATGGCAGTAAACAAAAAGGCCCGGCGTTAGCCGAGCCTTCAATCGTTTTAAACCGACGTGTCTCATCAGCTGGTCATGCTGCCAAAGCGCACAGCACGGTCACAAGCAAATGCGTGTGGAATGATCAGCCGATCATGCCACCGCGCGAGCGGCGCGCCTGGCTGAGCTCTTCCAGCTCGGCCTGTTCGCGTGTCGCCATCGTGACACGCTGGGCTTCCTGGTCACGCTCTTCGAGCAGCTCAACCTTCTTCAGATCTTCCACCGCTTCAGCCAACTCGTCTTGAGCAGCTTCAAGCTGACCACGAAGATTGTCAGCGGACTCCCGCAAATTATCGCGGCGCTGCGCGGCAGCCTTGGCGTAGTTTGGATAGGCATAATGGCCCATATCGGTGATACCGGCCTTCTCCTGCTCGATCGAAACCTCTCGATCCAGCTCGCTCGCCATACGCTCGAAATCGGCCATCATGGCTTCAATCTGACTCACCTGGCGGCGCTTCTCGTCAACTTGATACCGCTTCAGGCGGATCAGGCTTTCACGCGACTTCATGACTCAATACTCCCAATCACGCGTCAGGCTCTCCATCCACAATACGGGCGAGAGCCTCATATCCTTCGTCTAGCGATGTCGCTTCACCCTTACGCTGGCTCAAAAACGCCTCCAGCTGCGGGTTGAGGGCAATGGCCTCATCAACAACGCTGTCCGACCCTTGGCGATAGGCGCCCAAACGGATCAGTTCTTCCATATCGCCGAAAGAGCTTAATAAAGCGCGAGCACGGCGAACCGTCTCACGCGCACTTTCCGGCACACACCCAGGCATTGTGCGCGAAACTGATTTAAGAATGTTGATGGCCGGATAGCGGCCGCGTTCCGCAATGGCACGCTCCATGACAATATGCCCGTCAAGAATTGACCTTACGGCGTCCGCAACCGGCTCATTGTGATCGTCACCCTCCACCAGCACCGTGAAGAGCCCAGTCGTGGTCCCCTCGCCTTTCAAGCCAGGACCAGCTCGCTCCAAAAGGCGCGGCAGTTCGGTGAACACGGTCGGTGTGTACCCCTTGGTCGTTGGCGGCTCTCCACCAGCAAGACCAATCTCACGCTGCGCCATGGCAAAACGGGTCACACTGTCCATCATCAGCAGAACATTTTTGCCTTGGGACCGGAAAAATTCGGAAACCGTCATCGACATATAAGCCGCCTGGCGGCGCATCAGCGCACTTTCATCCGATGTTGCGACCACAACAACGGCCCGCTTCATGCCTTCGGGCCCGAGATCATCCTCGATAAACTCTTGCAGCTCGCGGCCGCGCTCACCGATCAACCCAATCACCGCCACATCGGCCTTGGTGTTGGTCGCGAGCATCGACATCAGCACCGATTTACCGACACCAGAGCCGGCAAAAATGCCCAGACGCTGGCCCTCGCAGCAGGTGACAAAGGTGTTGAGGGCACGTACGCCCAGATCCAGCGGACCACCAACGCGTGAACGACTGGCAGGTGGTGGTGGCGCCGCGCGCAGGTCAAAGGCGTTCGCACCCGCGGGCAACAGACCCTTGCCATCAATGGGGCGGCCCAGCGCATCCACCACCCGGCCCAGCCAAGCCTGCGATGGTTTGGCCTGAGCTTCCGACGCCACAAGAACCGCACGACACCCTAGGCGCATACCGTCGAGCGGATCATAGGGAAGGCAAAGCGCACGTTCGGGCTTAAACCCAACGATCTCGACAAGAACCGAACGGTCTTCGCTAATCTCAACAGAAAGCCGCGAGCCAACCGCCAACAAATGCAACGGACCAGCGATTTCCACCAACAGGCCCTGGATACCAGTCACCCGACCAAAGACTTCGCGGTCCAAAAGGTCGTCGATCTGATCAGCTAGGTCGTGCATCGGTCACCTGTTTGCACCGTCTTTGGCTCATTCATCATCGCCTGCGCCTCGAAAGCAGTTGCATCGCTGATTCGCCGTCTGGTAAATCTTAACGCAATGCGGGCGAATCACCCCGCATGCTTTCTAAAGTGTTGCGTAAATCAGTCCTGTGGAAGGTCTTCTTAACCTTTCGCTTACCACTCACGGTTAGCGTTAACGGCGGGGCAGAACGAAGCCCTTCGTTGTTTGGCGTTCTCGAACGGCGAAAACCTAGGATAGGGCAAAAGGGGATTGGCATGCGTGTATTGCTAATCGAGGATGACATCGCAACGTCGGAAAGCATCGAGCTGATGCTGAAGTCCGAAGCGTTCAATGTCTATACGACGGACCTTGGTGAAGAAGGCGTCGACCTCGGAAAACTTTACGATTACGATATCATTCTCCTCGATTTGAACCTCCCGGACATGTCAGGGTACGAGGTGCTTCGCACACTTCGCCTGGCAAAGGTTAAGACACCGATCTTGATCCTCTCCGGTTTGGCAGGCATCGAGGACAAGGTTCGCGGTCTCGGCTTCGGTGCCGACGACTATCTGACCAAACCATTCCATAAAGACGAGTTGGTTGCCCGCATCCACGCCATTGTGCGTCGGTCTAAGGGTCATGCTCAGTCGGTCATCACCACCGGTGATGTCACGGTCAACCTGGACACCAAAACCGTTGAAGTCGACGGCCAGCGTGTTCACCTGACCGGCAAAGAATACCAAATGCTGGAGCTGCTTTCGCTGCGCAAAGGCACCACGCTCACCAAGGAAATGTTCCTCAACCACCTGTATGGCGGTATGGATGAGCCAGAACTCAAAATCATCGACGTGTTCATCTGTAAGCTTCGCAAGAAACTGGCAGCTGCCACCGGTGGTTCAAACTACATCGAAACCGTTTGGGGCCGCGGCTATGTGCTGCGCGACCCGGATGAATCCACGATGAAGCAAAGCGCTTAAAGGCGGCTCTGCCCTAAACCCTTTTGCCAAACAGTTTGAAAACGCCGCCTTTCGGGGCGGCGTTTTTGTTTATGTGCACAAAAACGCCTCACGACGCAAAGAGTCTCATCGCGCTGCTTGAGAAAGCAACCAAACAAAAAGCCCGGCCAATGGCCGGGCTGTCTGACAGGCTTATCGCGCGACGATTTTGGAAAAGCTTACGCCGTCCGGCGAGCCGCAAAAGGCGAAGCAGAACCGGCCACAAAATCTGGGTTCGGCTGGTAAAGGCCACGGCTGCCTGGCACCGCTTTGAAGGCATCGGTCAAACCGACCACCGTTTCAGCAGCACCCAAAACCATGAAGGCATCGGGCGCCATCTGCTTGGCCACCCGCTCCAAAATGGAAACCTTGGCTTCTTGCTCAAAATAGATCAGCACATTGCGGATAAACACCACGTCGAATGTGCCAAGCGCACTGAAGCTATCGAACAAATTCAAGGGTCGATACTGCACCATCTGCCGAATGGCCGGTGAAATCTCCCACGTTTCACCTTTTTGGGTGAAGTGGTTCAGCAGCATCTGAATTGGTAGCCCACGCTGAACCTCAAATTGTGAGTACGTTCCGGCCTTTGCCCTCTCAAGCACTTCGCGGGAAATGTCGGTGCCGATGATGTCAAAGCGGTAGGCAGAGGCCTTTAGACCCATATCTTTAATGATCATCGCCAAGGAATATGGCTCTTGGCCGGTCGAGGCAGCGGCACACCAGATACGAATTTTTCGCTGTGACTTACGCGCATCCATCATCTGTGGAAGCATCACATTGGAAAAATGATCGAACGGCGTCTTATCGCGGAAGAAGAAGCTCTCATTTGTGGTCATTGCTTCAACCACAGCCTCACCGGCAACACGGCCGAGCGGGGTTTTAAGCTTGGCCACAAGTGCTGAGATCGTATCAAGACCTTCCTGCCGGGCGACAGGCATCAAGCGGCTCTCGATGAGATACTGCTTGTCGTTCGATAGGATCAAGCCAGAGCGCTCTTTCAAGAAAGACCGCAGAAAATCGTAGTCTGCCGGTGTCATGGGCGCTCCCCTTTCAACAATTTGGCAATTTTGCCTGCAAGCAAGTCCAAAGGCAGGACCGCACAACAGGCTTTGTTCTGAACAACGGCCTGCGGCATGCCCCAAACGACCGAGGTCGCCTCATCCTGGGCGACAACACTGCCACCCGCATCACTGATGCGCACTGCGCCCTTACCACCATCATTGCCCATGCCAGTCAGCACAGCAGCCAAAACGGCTGGGCCAAAAACCTCGGCAAGTGAGTCAAACAAGGGGTCTACAGCAGGTTTGCAAAAATTCACTGGTGGACCGTCCGTCAGAGCGATTTTCCCACCTCCGGCCTCCGGCTTGATAATCATGTGCTTGCCACCAGGCGCCACATAGATGTGGCCAGGCTTCAGCACTTCACCATCGCGCCCTTCAGCAGCGGGAAGACCAGCGGCTTTGCCAAGGTTCTCAGCCAAAATGGCAGTGAACGTGGCCGGCATATGCTGCGTTACCACGATAGGTACGCGCGTTGCCGTTGGACCAACGGTCTCAAAAAACTTCGTTAGCGCTTGCGGACCACCCGTCGATGAACCAACCGCTAGGATGCGCGGCACGCTGGATGACCAACGGCGCATATTGCCCGCTGAAACCGTGGCTTTGTTGACCAAAGACGGTGCAACTTTGCCGACCACTTTAACAGGTGCGTCAGGGCGTGAAATGTGGGGTGAACGCGCTGTCGCCTGACCGCGAGACCCAAGAGCAATCACCTTGGCAACAAGATCGCGCTTGAATTCCGGACTGGTCGACACGCCGGAATTGCTTTCCGGCTTGGGCACGTAGTCAGCCGCGCCAAGCGATAGCGCTTTCAATGAGATTTCAGCGTTACGCCGGGTAAGCGTAGACGCCATGACCACTTGGACGCCAGGACGCGCCTTGAGCAGCAATGGCAAGGCTGTTAGCCCGTCCATCTCCGGCATTTCAATGTCGAGAACCACCACGTCAGGCTCTAGCTTGGCAATCTGCTCAACCGCTAGCTTTCCAGTGCGCAAGGTGCCAACCACCGCAAGCGCTGGGTCTTCGTCGATCCACCGGGCCATCAGCCCACGTGCCACAACGGAATCATCCACCACCATCACGCGAACCGGATCGGTAACAGGCTTTTGTTGGTGAGCAGCAGCTGCTGACATAAACATCACTCTAGCAAGAGAATCCGCGCATAGTCACGCGGTGGGAGTAAGGTAATAGAAGGCAGAAGATCGAGCCGACGGGCGCGTCTAGGTCAGACCAACTTCGGCGAACTTGGCCTCAACGATCTCGCGGTCGAACGGCTTCATGATGTACTCATTGGCCCCGGCACGCATCGCCTTAGCAATATGCGCAACATCGTTCTCAGTTGTGCAGAACACGACCTTCGGAGCCTCACCGCCCTCTTCTGAACGCAGAGCCTTCAAAAACTCAAGGCCGTCCATGACAGGCATGTTCCAGTCCAAGAAGATGGAATCGGGCATAGCTTCGCGGCACATTTCAAGCGCCTCCTGGCCATCCGCAGCTTCCAGAACTTCAAACTGCAAGTCTTCGAGAATGCGTCGCGCGACTTTTCGGATCACGCTGGAATCATCAACAACCAGGCAGGTTTTCATTGCGAAGTGTCCTTTCAAGAACCAAGTCTTAATCCCGCATTGGGGAAACGCTTATGCAGCGGCGCTGACACTCATCGACTGCAGCACGCTATCTACATCCAGGATTACCATCAGCGTTCCTTCCAAACGGTGAACGCCGGCAGAAACTGCTGACCAACGCGGATCAAGGTTCACCGGATTGGGTTCGCGTTCGCCCATTGGCAGATTGAGCACCTCGCCAACCCGATCAATGATCAAGCCATAGCTCTCGCCCTTGTAGTCGATGCCAACCGCCATGCGGTTCAGATCCTCATCGGGCTGCGGCAGATCAAGCTTCCACCGCATATCGATAGCGGTGACGATGCGACCGCGTAGGTTCAAAACCCCGGCAACCTCTTTGTCAGACAGCGGTACTGGCGTCATCGCATCAGGCGTGAACACATCGTGCACGCGGCTGATGGGAAGACCGAACAGCTGATCGGCAATGTAAACCGTCACATACTGGGTGACATCTTTGGACAGCACGTCGAGGCCAGAGGCGATCCGGCTGTCGTCGTTGTTTGCATCACGAATGGCGCTCATGCCGCCAACTCCACTTCACTGGTTTGTTCTTTGATTGCGGCAATCAGACCGGTGCGGTCGAACTTAGCCACATAATCGGAGAAGCCTGCTTCGCGGCCCTTTTCAATGGCCGCTGGCGTGGCGTGCGCCGACATGGCGATGATCGGCGTGTCGGCATAGCGCGCATCTTTGCGCACTTCGGTTGTGAACTCGTAACCAGACAGGCCAGGCATCTCGATATCCGAGACAATGGCATCATACCGGCGCCCTTCCTCAAGCAACTCAAGCGCTTCCTGAGCGTGTTCACACGTCGTTACGCTGTAGCCCGCCGACCGTAGGACTGGACCAAGCATATTACGGAAGAAGGTGGAGTCATCGACCAGAAGAACTTCAAAGTTTTCCTGGGCTGAACCGACATCCTTCATCATAAACCAATCATCAAAGGCCAGTGGCATGAAATAGCCAACATCGATCACTTCGGTGGCCTTGCCCTTGATGACAGCAGAGCCAAGCAACCCTGGCTTCTCTGATGTCACCTCGATGTCCAAAACCTCTTCAACGATATCAACAATCTCGTCGACCATCAGGCCCATGGAGCGATGCTCATCGGCGAACACCAACATCGGTTGCGTACCCTTGTCGCGCAGCTGCATATCATCATGCACCTTCACCAACGGCATCAGGTTGCCGCGATACTGCACAAGGTCGCGATCATTGGCGTGCTCGATGGCCTCGGTCTGAATGTCTTCAAGACGCGTGACCAACGACAACATGACCGCCTTGGGTTCTTCACCACCAGCTCGGAAGACGAGCAGCGAAACCGGCTCGGCTTCGTTGGATGTAACAACCTTCTCTTCCGTCTGGGTCTGCTCAGCCACTTCGCTGTCGATCGCAGAACCGATCGCGTTGGCGATGCCGTTGGGATCAAGGATCATGATCACCGAACCATCACCCAGAATAGTGTTGCCAGAGAACATCGACAGATGCCGAAGCATTGACGACATCGGCTTGACCACAATTTCTTCGGTATGGAACACCGCATCGACCACAAGACCAAAGGTCTGATTGCCAACCTGCATGACCACGATGAAGCCTTCTTCGCCAATCGTTTCGGTACTGCTGGTGCTCTCGACACCCAACAGGTGGGACAATGGTGAGAGCGGTAGCAACTTGTCACGCAGACGTAGCACCGGCGTGTTGCGTATCGTCTCGATCTTGTGCTCGCTATCTTTCTGCGCACGCACCAGCTCAATGACGGCAAGCTGTGGAATGGCAAAGCGTTCACCGGACGATTCCACGATCAGCGTCGACACAATAGCCAGTGTCAGCGGGATCTTGATCATCACGACCGTGCCAGAGCCTTCTTTGCTCTTCAGGTCGATAGTGCCGCCAATCGCTTCAATGTTCGTGCGCACCACATCCATGCCAACACCGCGACCAGAAACATTGGTCACTTTGGCAGCGGTTGAGAGACCGGGATGGAAGATCAGCTTATGGATCTGCGCTTCGGACATGCGCTCGATTTCAGCTTCAGTGTAAAGCTCGTTATCGATCGCTTTGTTTTTCAGCAGCTCAGTCGGCAGGCCCTTACCATCATCAGCAATCTCGATGATGATGTGACCACCTTCATGGTAAGCTGAAAGCTTGATGGTGCCTTTTTCTGGCTTGCCAATGGCAGCACGGTCGGCGGGCATCTCAAGGCCGTGATCAGCCGAGTTGCGCACCATGTGAGTGAGCGGATCTTTGATAAGATCAAGAACTTGACGATCAAGCTCGGTTTCCGCGCCGACCATTTCCAGGTCGATGTCTTTGCCAAGTTCGCCAGCAAGGTCACGCACAATTCGTGGCAGCTTCTGCCATGCGTTGCCAATTGGCTGCATGCGCGTCTTCATGACGCCTTCCTGCAGCTCAGCTGTCACGTTCGACAGGCGCTGCAGTGGCACTTTGAATTCAGAATCTTCGTGGCGGCGCACGATTTCCAAGAGCTGATTGCGGGTCAGCACCAGCTCCGAAACCATGGTCATCAGATTTTCCAGTGTGTCGACCGACACACGGATAGACTGAGCTGCCAGCGATTTTTCGCCAGCCGGTTTTGCCTCAGCGGCAGCGCCAGCTTTGGCGTCATCCTTTTTGGCTGCTGGCTTGGCAGGTGCAGGTTTTGCCTCTGCTTTGGGCGCTTCAGCTTTTACAGGCTCAGGGGTTTTTTCTTCGTCGGCAGCAGCAGGCTCTTCAGCAGGTGTATCACCACCGGCAGCTTTTACCTCAGCCAACGCCTCTTCCATCTGCTGTTTTGCAGCAGCTTCAGCGTCATAATCGCTCTCAGTCTCATTGAAGATGCGATCAAGTTCGTCTAGCGGAACTTCACCAATACGCACTTCGCGCTCTTCTTCAGGCTCTGGTTCCGGTTCAGGCTCTGGTTCCGGCTCAGCAGCGGCCTCACCGCTCTCAGCGGCGATCGACAGGCGTTCCAGCTCACTGATCAAGTCTTGATCATCACCAACGGACTCAGAACCCGTAGCTTCCAGATCGGCCAAAATGGCTTTCAGACGGTCAATGGAGAGAAGAATGAGGCTGACGCCCTCGGTCGTGACAGGGCAGCCATCACGATACTTGCCCATAAGCGTTTCAGCGGCATGCGCCAGGCTTTCCAATCGCGGCAGACCAAGAAAGCCACAGGTTCCTTTGATGGTGTGAACCAGTCGAAAGATATTATCCAAGATCTGCGCATTGTTTGGATCTTGTTCAAACTTGACCAACTCAACGTCGACCACGTCGAGGCTCTCATTGGTTTCAGTCAAGAATTCTAGAAGTAGGTCATCCATACTCACACCCCCGTTAGACGCCCTGCAAGCAAAAGGCGAAACACATGCCTGCACCTGCTCACCACCCTCCAGTGGTCTTCACAGGCACTTTCATGCAGAGTGTGAAATGGAACGGTTAATTTTAGCTGAAACCGACGATTGCAAAGATCTTGGCCGCAACTTTGCCAAACGAAAATGCGCAAAGCAGAAAGTGACTTACGCCAAGTTCATCGCACTTGACCTTAGGGTTTTCTATAGCGCTGGTTAGAGCGGCACCGTTTTGAACGTGATTGAGTCATCATCCATGTCAGGCTCAATGCGAACCCCAACATCATCGGCAAGGTGCACCAAATGGTAGAGATGCACGTTCCGCGCGTGGATGCCACTCTCAAAGCGACGCGACAATGCGTCTTCCGCCCCTTGCGGGATAATCACCTTTTTTGCCTCACCACGAACAGTGAACTGCGCCTTACCAGTGAGGTCAGTCCCATCAATGGTAATGGCTCCACCGCGTGGAACAGCATCCTTGCACAGCGACAGCAGACCCATCGCCAGTTTGGCAACAGCCTTTGGCGCAATGACACGTTCTAAGTTCCAGGCCAGTGTCGTGCGGTCATCAGTGATGTAGGGCATCGTGGCATCCATCGCCTCTCCCAGATCAACATCACCGCCAACATCGCCATAGGCACCGTAGGCAAGCCGCACAAAAGACAGTTTGTGAACCGCTTGCGCTGCCGACTTCTGCATCAGCGTCTGCGCCACTTCGCGGGTTGAGTCATCCTTTGCCGTCGTCCACATTTCCATCGCACTGGATGATGCACCCACCGGCGAGATGATGTCATGACACGTTTTGCTCACAATCAAAGACGCCAACTCCATCGGGGTCGGTTGTGGAAATGCGGACATGCTTGTGTTCCTTCGCGTGGCGCAGAGCAGGGTGATGACGAGCGAACCAAGGCAGACAACGCCAACAGGTTTTCGCTGTGCTTTCGAATCGCCCGCAGCTTAACAGGCCATATACCTTGGAAGACAAGCCATTTGGCCCACAGCGCGACAATTCACTGCCTTAAGGAGAGAGGGTTTCTCGCACCTCAGGCCAAGCGGTGTCGGCCAGCCTGATCTGGGCGGCAGCTTCGAGCAAAAAGGCGTAGCGCGAGGCAGCATTGCGAAACAGAAAGACCCGCCCACCAAAGGCCCACCAAACGGTTGGTTGTCCAACCGCCGCAGCGCCACGTGCGATCATCGATGCGTCATGGCCACCATAAGCTGGCACAAAGCGTTGCGGATCATCAGCAAAAGCCAGCATATTGCCCTCATTGGCAAAACGCCAAACCAATCGCTCGTAGATGACTTCAAACTCTGAACCGCCAAGCCGTGGCTGGCCGTCGGCAAGATAGGCCACTGGGTCATAGCCAAACAGCGCGATCTGGTGATTGGGATCAGAAATAACACGCTCATTGGCGTGGACAGTCGTCGCCAAAAGACCGGTTGCGGACAGCATAGCCATCGCGACAAGCGCCATGGCAATGCGCACGCCAAAACTCTCCATGCTCCTGACGGCCATCTGAACCATTTGTTCACCATATTCCCATTACTTTGCCGGGAAGCTCTCGGGCAGGCGGTGTGATCCGCTTCCCAAGCCGGTCCGGCCTTAGAATGGTCAAACCTTAGCGATGATCCTTAAGCGGTCCGTTAAGCCAGGCCAGAAAAGCCACAAGCTGCCGCGATCGATCCGCGCGTGCAGCAGCATGACTGCACCGTTTTTGGGATTGTATTTGGAAGGAACCGATCATGTCCCTCGCCATCACATCATCTTCGCAGGCCGCTCTTTTGCGCCGCCGCCTACAAGGCCCGCTGCTCGCTTGCTTACTTGCGGCCGCTCTTACGCTTGTCTCACCACTGCTGGTGCACGCACAGCAACAGCAAGGCACCGGCAACACGTTTTCCTCGCAAGAGCTGGTCGATTCTGGTCATGTGTTTTTCGGCACGATGGCACGCGGCATGGCCGATGTGGTGGAAAATCTCACCAGCCAATATGGCCAGCCCAATGGTTATATCCTCGGTGAAGAGGCCAGCGCTGCCTTCTTTGGCGGGCTGCGCTATGGCGAAGGCGTGCTTTACACCCGTAATGCCGGCAACCACCGCGTTTACTGGCAAGGTCCATCCATTGGCTTTGACATGGGTGGTGATGGAACGCGCACAATGGTCTTGGTTTACAATCTGCCATCGGTAGACACCATGTATCAGCGCTTCCCAGGCGTAAGCGGCTCAGCCTTTTTGGTTGGTGGATTATCGGTATCAGCCAACCAGTCAGCGCAAGTCGTTGTTGCACCCATTCGTGCGGGCATCGGCGCGCGCCTTGGCATCAATGTTGGTTATTTGAAATTTACCCGCGAGCCGACCTGGAATCCATTTTAGCCCGCGCTACTTAGCACAAGGGCCCGTCATTTAAGCGGCGGGCTTGGCGCTACGTAATCCTGAAGCGCACAAATCGCTAAAATGTGACCGCTGTCACGTCCCCTGCACGCTGTTTTGTTAAGCTTGTTGGCCAGTCAACCCTTGCGCAATTTCCGCTCATGGTTGACAGTCAATTAACAGCGTGTGCCAGGTGGATTTCCAGTGACAGTAGCCGATATCGTCGTCTTTTTACTCGGTTTTTTCAGCGCGTGTTTGCTGGGCCTGATCGCCTGTAGGCTCGTATGGGTTCGTGCCGTTCGGTTGACCCGTGCACGCCTTGAGCGCGACCGCCCTGAAACACTTCGTGCCTTTGAAGCACGCATTGCAGGCGCTCAAGCCCGCGCAGCCATCAGCATCCGTGAATTGGAGCGCGCGCTAGATCGAGAGCGGCAAATGTCTGCGCAGGCCCGCCTCATGGCCGATCAGATGACATCTTCTTCCGCCCTCGCCCTAGCTGAGCGCGATGACACCCAGTCCTCTCTGGTGAATTTGAGCGATACGCTCAACACCACACGCGAACGCCTACGCGAGCACGAAGAAACGCTAATGCGCCGCAACGCCGATTTGGCTGACATGCGCCGGAATTTTTCCGATGCGCGCCAAGAGTTGGCAATGCGTGATGATGATGTCAGCCGTTTGACTCAAGAAGTTGAGAGCCTGCGTGCTGAACTTGCTGCCCATCTGGCAGGCGATAGCGATCCAAGCGTAGCCTCACGACTTGCTGAAACTGGCGATGCGGCCTCCATGGCGCGCGCTCAGATTGAAAACCTGCGCGAAACGGTGCGCAAACTGCGCTCAGACAAGAACGCCGCTGAAGCGTCTGCAGCACGCGCTCGCTTGTTGCTGGACGCACGTGACGACAATCAAGCTGTCGCTGCCGCAAAGGCTGACTTTGAGGCTGATCGCGAACGCATGATGGCGAAGATCGTCGAGCTTGAAACCGAGCTACGCAATGCTCCTCGCCCAGGCCCGCAACTGGTCAGTGTCGATGGTGAAGAACTGACAATCCCAACATCAGCCAACAGCACAAACGCGATCCCAACCGACCCGGAAACCCTTCGCGCGTCCATTGATGAAATGACGGCGTCTCTCACGGCCAACGTTGCCGTTGAGCTTGATGGCAATGATCGCATCAACGCACTGCTGGATGAAGCTGAGCAAGATGGCGCAGACAGCAATTTGGTGACCTCCCTGGTCGAAGCGCGTGATCGGCTTCGTTCCAAGAAGAAAGCGCCCACGCGCCGCAAGGCACCAGCCAAGTCCACGTCCAAAGCGACAGGCAAAGCAGCAAGCACCCGCAAATCCAGCAAAGCAGCATCTGATGCTACTGGATCCTCAACTTCGGGTGGAAAGATTGCAGCCGCCACCGCGTCAGGCACACCGGCGGAGAAATCCAGCGGCTTGCCACGTGCTAGCGAAAATGACCTCAAAGTCATCTAGAGCAATTCCAGCAAACAACCGATCAACAGAGTGTCACGAAGCGCGTTCGAGCGATAGCGAGAGGCAGCGTTTCGTGACTCGGTTAAAGCTGGAAATGCTATAGCAAAACACTGCTATCGACGCAGCATTGGCGTCGGCGTTGTCTAAGCGACTAAGACAGCTTTACTTACAAAAACTACATCAATGTTAGACGAACGCTGGTAAGCAACTGCACGAATGGGTTTCACACGACTTCCAAAGCTTTGGGTAGAGTGGAACAGTGCGTTCATTGGCAATTCATTGATGTGCCAATGGATGCGTTAACATCCACTCCTCCCTTAAATCTCCTCCAGGTGCCACATGGCACCTTTTTTTTGCCTGCACACGACGTCATTCCACCTCGTGCATCAAGATGATGATGGCGCGCTGGTTGGTGTCAAAGGCAGATGAAAAATAGGGGAACGTCAGCCGGCCTGTTCAAGCGGCATGCCGTTTTCGTCTAGGGCAACACCAATTTGCGTGCGCAACTGCCCCTCATTTTGGCTGCGTGGCTCTGGCCCGAAATACTCATCCGTGCTCACAAATCGGCGCGGATAGAGAATGCAATCGGCCATACGATTGTAGAGCGCTTTGGCCGACACAGGCTTAGAGAGAAAGTGGTTCACACCAAGCTTTGAGGAGGCAAGCACCCGGCTGCGCTCGGTATGACCCGTCAGCATGATGATGGGCACGTAAGCGCACACAAAGTTCGGCTGGCGGATGAGTTTCACCAACTCAGCACCATCCAAAACCGGCATCACCCAATCAACAATGATCATATCGGGCGGTTGCATCTCGATTTTTTCAAGCGCATCTGCGCCATCTTCAGCCTCGTGAATACGCCGCGCGCCAAACCCGCGCAGCATGGCCGAGACGATCCGGCGCATATAAGCCGAGTCATCAATCACCATAATGTCCAGAGGTGCCACATCAATATACATGGGCGCAGATTACCCGATGTGCCTTAAACCAAGTGTAAACGAACCAAGGCATGTGCTTACGTTTTTTCGCACATACGGCAATCACACGGCAGAGGGCCTTTAACGCACAGGAAAAAATGCATCCATGCCGCGGTGCATTGACGGCGGCCACAAGACGTCTAGGTTCGCGCCAAACATAGCGCCGACGGAGATCTCAATGGCTCAAGCATACCCATATTCTTACGTTTCTCGAGCCGGACTGCAGGTGGACAAAGACCTCTGCGCGCTGATTGAAGAGGATGCGTTGGGAAACACCGACATTAAAGCCGACGCATTTTGGAACGCTCTGGCCACATTGGTGCGTGACTTTGGTCCGCGTAACCACGCGCTGCTGGAAAAACGCGAGGACCTTCAGGCTAAAATCGATGCCTGGCACCGCGAGCGCAAAGGCCAGGCCATCGACATGGCGGCCTACAAGGCGTTTCTTGAGGAGATTGGCTACTTGGTGCCGGCTGGCCCAGACTTCAGCGTTGAAACCAGCAATGTTGATCCAGAAATAAGCTCCATCCCAGGCCCGCAGCTGGTCGTTCCCATTATGAACGCTCGCTATGCGCTGAACGCTGCCAATGCGCGCTGGGGCTCGCTGTACGATGCGCTTTACGGCACCGATGCGCTGGGCGACCTGCCACAGGGCAAAGACTATGACCCAGAGCGCGGTGCTCGCGTGATCGCCTGGGGGCGCGACTTTCTTGATAAGAGCATCCCGCTGGAAGTTGGCAGCCACGCGGATGTCGTCACCTATGTGGTCGCCCATGACCGGCTGGTGCCGACACTGGAAGATGGCACAATCACCGAACTGAAAGAGCCTGAGAAATTCAAAGGCTTTCACGGCGACCCGATGGCGCCTTCGATGCTGCTGTTTCAAAACAACAGCCTCTATTTTGAGATGTATTTCGACACCGAAAACACCATCGGCAAGAGTGACAAGGCAGGCATAGCCGGTATCAATCTGGAAGCGGCTGTCTCCACCATCATGGACTGCGAAGATTCCGTCGCCGCTGTCGATGGCCCCGACAAAGCGCTCGCCTACGCCAACTGGCTTGGCCTGATGAAGGGCGACCTGGAAGAGGCTGTGCAGAAGGGCGAGAAAACAATCACCCGCAAGCTTTACGGCGACTTTGAGTACAAAGCGCCCGATGGCGTGCCCTTCATGGTGAAAACCCGCGCGCTGATGTTGATCCGCAATGTCGGCCACCTGATGACCACCCCGGCCGTGCTTGATGGTGAGGGCAAGGAGATCCCCGAGGGCATTCTCGATGGCCTGTGCACCTCTATGATCGCCATGCACGATCTTGCCAAGGATGCGAGCCACAAGAAGCGCAACTCCACCACCGGCTCGGTCTATATCGTGAAGCCCAAAATGCACGGGCCAGAAGAAGTGGCCTTTGCCAACGATCTGTTTGGTGCCATCGAAGAGCATCTCGGCCTGCCCAAATTCACGCTGAAAATGGGCATCATGGATGAGGAACGCCGCACCACGGTGAACCTGAAAGAATGCATCCGCGCCGCCAAAAACCGTGTCGTGTTCATCAATACCGGGTTCCTTGATCGCACCGGCGATGAAATGCACACCTCCATGGAAGCTGGCCCGATGCTGCGCAAAGGCGACATGAAATCCACGCCTTGGATCGCCGCCTATGAAGACCGCAATGTGGATGTTGGCCTGGCCTGTGGCTTGGTTGGCAAAGCGCAGATCGGCAAGGGCATGTGGGCCATGCCTGACCTGATGGAGGCTATGCTGGAGCAGAAGATCGGCCACCCACAATCAGGTGCCACCTGCGCCTGGGTGCCCTCGCCCACCGCCGCCACGCTGCACGCCACGCACTATCACCAGGTGGATGTGAAAGCCCGCCAGGACGAGCTGAAAAGCCGCCCCATGGCCAGCGTTGATGACATCCTGACCATCCCGCTCGCCGACCGCCCCAACTGGCAGCCGGATGAGATCAAAGCTGAGCTTGAAAACAACGCGCAAGGCATCTTGGGCTATGTGGTGCGCTGGGTCGACCAGGGCGTGGGCTGTTCAAAAGTACCCGACATCAACGATGTTGGCCTGATGGAAGACCGCGCCACACTGCGCATCTCCTCCCAGCATATGGCCAACTGGCTTCACCATGGCGTCGTCAGCGAAGATGAGGTGATGGCGGTGATGAAGCGCATGGCAGCCGTCGTGGATGAGCAGAACGCCAGCGATCCGAGCTACCAACCGATGGCTCCAGCCTATGACGGTGTCGCCTTCAAGGCCGCGTGCGATCTTGTGTTCAAGGGCAAGGAGCAGCCATCTGGCTACACCGAACCATTGCTGCACGAAGCACGTTTGGCGTTAAAGGCTGCTGGGTAACTCGCAGCACCCCCCCTCCCAACCTCCGGTTCGACCCTCCCCATCAAGGGGAGGGTTGGCGGCCAACACCGTGCTAAATCCCACTCCCCCTAGCGGGGAGGGGTTAGGGGTGGGGCATCCACTTTGAATCACACCACTTCCCCTTTGCCATTCCAAGGCAGGCGTCCTTCGATCTCCACCTGAAGGGCAAAGCTGAGGAATGTGCGGATAAGCACGATCCCGCCGAGCAGCAGCACGTTTTCCAGCGTCAGCTCAAAGGCAACGGTCTTGATGATGTCGGCAGCGACCAGAAACTCTAGCCCGAGCAGAATTGAGCGGCCCAGATTGGCCCGCAGCGCCTTAAAACACTCATCATGCGGCAACTTGCCCAGCCAATCACGCCCATAGATGCCAAGCGACACCACCGCACCAATAACGATGGCACCGATGCCTGCGACCTCAATCGCCAGAACGATAAAATCGAGCCCGTGTTCGATCATGCGCGTGTTCCTTTTGCATTTGCGCAGCGCTTGCGTTACATCGGCCACCCACCAAGAGGAGCGCCCTGACAGTGACCAACTAATCCATCGCCCAACACCTACACCAGCACGAACATGTTGGTGCGCGATCGATTGACCTGTTTCAGGAGTGCTTCATGCAACCCCTTATTTATGACGTGGCCGTCTCCATTGACGGCTTCATCGCTGGCCCCGTTGTCGGCGAACACCCTGATGTGTCCTGCTTTCCTCACGAAGGCAGCATCGTTGAAGACTACCAAGCCCGCCTTAGCACCTATGCCGTCGCCCTGATGGGCCGTGCGACCTATGAGTTTGGCTACGCGTTCGGCTTGCCACCCGGCGCCAACCCCTACCCAAACATGCGCTCGGTGGTGATCTCAGAAAGCATCGACTTACCAGTCGGCGCAGATGTGTCAGTGATCCGCGACAATGCCATTGCAGCGGTGCGCACGCTGAAAGCTGAGGCGACGGGTGCCCTCTACCTCTGTGGTGGTGGTGTTCTGGCCGGATCGCTTCTTGCTGCACGCCTGATTGATCGTCTGCGCGTGAAACGGGCACCGATCGTGCTGGGCGATGGCGTGCCGCTGTTTTCCGGGATCGATGACGCGCCGATGCTCACGCTTCTGGAGGAAAAGGCGCACGACAACGGCGCGCTGTTTCAGGAGTTCGCGGTGGAACATCCGAACGCTTGAGCATCAGGCGACCTTGCGATCCAGCCATCTGACTCTATCGCCTTGCCCACCAACATGACGTCACCCTCGGGGGTCCACGCAGCACGGGCTACGTTCCCATCCCGAGGGTCCATAATTGAGGATCATCCATCAGCAACGTTCATTGGAATGGGTCCCGGCTCACACGCTAAGCGTGATGGCCGGGATGACGACCGGAATATGGGCGATCATTTCGTCGTCCTGGCCGATCAGCTTTCCAGCGCTTGGGCCACAAATCATTCCCCTCCCCACTGGGGAGGGGTGAGGCTATTTGAGCCGGATTTTTTGCGCAGATCGAGCAGCAAACCAGCTTACATGGACCTCTGGCGAGGGCGGGCTGTTCTTGAACCGTTAGATGATGCTGAACGCGAGACACACCCCCTCACCGTTGCGCAGCAACGGGTAGCGCCCGTCCCGCCCCAATGGGCGGGCGCTACGCTTCCGCCCTCGGGCCGCGCGCCATCCTTCTCACGCCAAATGGATGGGGCTACTTAAGCCGGAACTTGTTGCGCAGACCCAGCAGCAGGAAGAAGAAAATGAACAGGCTCAGCATCGCCTGGCCTGTGCCTAGAACCGTGAACCAATCTGGGCCCGGTTGGGCGTTTTTTAAATTGCCACATTCGGAACTACGCCAAGAAAATTCTCTATAGAAGGCAAGCTGCTAGGATGCTTGAGGCCTGCGCTCTCACAGGACACTCAACGCGGCGGCCAAATGCTCCCCGCAAGGGAACGGACAGCAACGGCAGTGTTGTGTAGTTGTGGGCTTAGGACAAACCTAGTATATCGCCCAATTCGAAAGCAGCCTCTTCAGAGGCAAGTTTCGCCAAAATAAACACCTGTTTACTGCCCCGTTCATCGGTTTCTCGGCACAAGAAATAACCGATCGAATCGTCTATACTCATGTTGTTTTCTGCTGCCATACCGGCATTTATTGGCGCAATGAAAAGACGTTCATCGCCACCGTGACTTGTGAGATAATATTCGGACATAGAGGACTTCCCTTTGACCAAGACGCATCGAGAGATCAAAGACCCGCGCCTTTCTGACAATAAACTCGCTGACTATATGGGCGCATCAGAACAGCGAAAACGATCCATTTTGCAAAGCTGTAAATATCAGCGTATCGCCGCAGTCATTCAGCATCACGACGCCAGAAAAATGATAGCAGATTCAATGACTTCTGGCAACATTGATGTCAAAATGTTAACGGAAAAACTTGAGATATATGAGGGCAAAATAACGGACACCGATCACGAAGAAGAGGTCAAGGCGCACAACATCGATTACGTTAAGAGCGTGTTAAGCATGGGTAGCCCTCAAGTTAACGGCTCGGAGTTTACGAAGTGCCAGTCCAATAAAAAGGTCGATATGAACGGGACAATGATTTCGTTCTTTCCCGAATTACTTGTTACTCGTACCAATAAACGGAATAATCGGAAAATTGGTGCCATCAATTTCCGTTATAGTAAGTCTGCAAAGCTGCCAGAAAACGTGGCGGAATACCAATCCGCACTCATGTTTGGGGTATTGCGTGATGAACCGTTCGAGGCCGAATCAACGCCGGAGCATGCCCTCTGCCAAACATTCGATGCTTTCAACGGAAAGCTTTATCAAGCTCCATCAAACTCGATTTATCTGTTCAACGAAATGAAAGCTGCGTGCGCAGGCATCTCTCAGCAATGGCAAAATATACCGACGCCAAAAGGGGCAGTGCTCTAAAGGGAGTGCTACCAAGTGAGCACATAGCGCTTGCGGCGTTTCGATGCGATGAGCAAACAAAGCCGACACCCTCGGGCTAGCCCCGAGGAGCGGTCGGCAAATATTGAGGAATGGATCTCTGCGACGAGCACAGAGATGACGACGGTGGATGGCGTGGCGCAAATCAAGCCTATGCCGCCGATAAGTCGATGAACTTGCCAACCTAGAACGCGTCATCCTCGTCCCCGGATCTAGTCCGGGGCTGGCTCTTGTGGCGGGGATTCATTTCAGTGAGTTACATTGCAAGCGCAATGGTTCGAAGACGTTTTCCGGAATGGATCCCTGTGACGAGCACAGGGATGACGGCAGCGGATGAAACGTCTACCGCTCCAAAATACCCCTGATTTCGCTCATGTTCGTGCGAGCCCGCAAAATATTCTCGCTCATGATCGAGAGATGATCGGGCATCAGCACGCCATCCTCGCGGCCATTGGAGATGACCAGTGGAGAAAGCGCTGCCGCCTCAGCGATGTGCTGCTCCATGCGGTCCCAGACGCCGCCCAAGTTGCGCGAAGCCACAACATCGGCAAAGTCCTCACGCGCCGCCTGAAGCAGGCCGTGATAGGCAAACATCTGGCCAGACGCTTCCATGAACAAATTGTCGGCCCGAAAATCGAACCAGCCACGATCATTGCCCTCACCACGCACAAAGGTATCCAACTCAGGGTCATAACGCTGACCGGTGGACCGGCGCGACAACTGATCCACCGAAGAGCCAATATCGCGCGCGACACGGTCCAAGAACTGGATCAAGTTATCGGCGCGTGCATCAAACAGCGCATCACACGCTTCCAGCCGATCATTGTAACGCTCGTAAAGCGGAATAGCGTTGGCATAGAGCCGCGAGGATGGCTGCACTGGGCCAAACGGACGGCGATCATCAAACGGGTTGAACCACCAGGTCTGCTCATCTGCCTGCAAGCGGCCACGGGCGGTCTCAAGATCCTCATCGGCACCCGACGTGCCACGCTCACGGCCCAGCACATCCACCAGCTCAACAGCGGTACGGCGCAGAGCAATCAACACGCCGGTTTGGAAGGCGGCTTTGTTGTCGAAATAGGGTGTCGCCTCCCACTCCACCAAGCCAAGAATGCCGACCTTGTATTGCGGCATCGAAGGGATCCAAGCGTTGCGGTTCACCATCAGGTCCAGCAGGTAAACCTGCATGTCGACGATCTGCGAACGGTCGCAGGTGCGCGCATCATTGGGCGAGCCATCGACGGTTGCGGTCTCTTCGGTGGCCACCATCGCGTTGGCGCGCAGCACATCCTGCGGGTAAGTCAGCGTATCACCACGCGTCCAAAGCACGTTCCAGAAAAACGTGATGTTCCAAATCAAAAACAGGATGAGGAAGATCAGCAGACCGCCGCGCCAAAACACGCGGCCAGCGGTGCGCGTCTTGCGGAATTTCTCCGGCCCACCCTCTTCAGGCTTGGGCAAGCGCATTTTGAACAGCGCGATAAAACCGCGCCACATGGCTTTAATCCAGTCGATAACAGGGTCAAGCATCACTGTTTTCCTTTAATGCAGCCCGAAAAAAGCTTCGCGCACTTTTGCGCGCATGCGCCAGCGGTCATGGGTGTTGGGGGCGTAATGGGTGGTCAGATACTCCACCGCAAACGCCTTTTGTCGCTGCGTATAGGTTTCATAGATCGCATAAAAACGACGCTTGTTGAGAATAAACGTTGAAAGCAGATCAAATGGCAAATGCTCCACGATAATGCGGTCGATGTCGGCGGCACCCGGCGCATCTGGCACCGCGCGGCGGAAGTAAAAGCGCTGCTCAGCGCTCAAGCGACGCTCATAGGCTGCCGCTTCGGCCGGCGTATCGAGCAGCCCACGCATCTGGCTGATCACCCGGAACCGGCGATCCGGGTTCAGCTTGGCCATGTTGTCAGCGATCCAACGCGAGAGATACGCGTCATCAATCATCGGCGTGGCGTCAAACTCGTGATCGCCGAGCATCAGAAGCTCGGCCACCAGCAGGCGCAGGCGATGCTCTAAAATCCCTGACTCTTTAAGCCATCTCGGATTGAACGGTTCCAGCAGCCGCTCCTCCTCAAGGTAGGAGAAGAGCACCGGCGTTTCGTGCAGCGCGATGATCGACGCGCCAAAGGGTTTGGGCTGAAGCTGATCGGGATCGCCGATCATCACGGCCCCATCATCTTTGGCGATGACATAAGCGCCGCCGAAATGGCTGGTCCAAAAAACGTTCGGCCATTGGAAGGATAGCTTCTGCGGCAAGAACCCGTTGCGGCGCACATCGCCCACACGGCTCGCGCCGGATACAATGGCATCCAATAGGCTCTGATCAGACCAGGCGTTCGGCTCCTTCAGGAACCGGTCCATCTTCACTTTCAGCGTCTGCGCTTCTTCCAGAAGACCCGTGGGTGTGCGCACCAAAAACCGCACATCGCGGATGCCAAGCACGTCGGCGGGACGCTCCACATCGAACACAAGGTTCTCAATCTCGCCGTACAGTGCGTCCTTCAGCGTCACCGCGCGGATCATACGGTCATTGGCGGAAAAGAAGGCGCGGATCACCTGTCCATCGGCAGAGAAAGAGGTGCGGATCAGTGGTAGGTCGGCCTGATCGGGCGAGAGGATGATGAAGCGCCGATTGATCCCTTCCGGATCCAAATAACTAGCGTTCTGCATCTCCAGCGCGACTTCATACGAGTAGCCCGACGCATCGATGTAGAAATCGGAAAGCTCGGTCTCCGGCAGGCCAAGTGCGCGCAGCGCCGCGTTATAGCGGGCCACGAGATGGGCGTGATCGACATGCAAAAGCCCGCCAAAGCGCAGGCCTTCTTCAATGAGGCGTTGCATCAGCGGTCCCCGGCATCAATCATCATCAAGATCATCCAGGCGCTCGGCAGCTTTCTGACGCACACGGTGGTCGCGCAGCAGCTCTTGGATCGCGGCTTCGTCGGACTTATCGGAATAGCGGAACTCGCTGTCGGCGTAGCGGTTGATCTCCTGCAGAATGAAATCCATCGAGATCGGCTTTTGCAAATCCTCGATCATCGCCAGCTTGTCGTCATACCCCTTTTGCAAAAACGCTTCGGGGTTCTCGAACCAGTCATCCGGCAACTCCACATCCATCGCGCGATACTTTATCGCATCCGTCACATTCTTGATCGCGCGACCGGTGAAACGCGGCTCGGCCTCTTTGATCTCGTGCAGATAAAGGCCGACGTCGCGGATCGTTTTTGGCGCACCGTGCTCATCAATGAACCGCTCCCACACCGCCAGCAGACCATCCTCTTGCGGGCGATTGTGCTGTGCGTAGCTTTTGGCCACCGCCTGCTTCAAAGCCTGGTCGGCAAAGAAGTCATCCTGGCCCAAAGGCACGTCATGTTTCTTGCCAAGCAGCAGGTGGAAGATATCGATATAGTCGTTCTCGGTTTGCGGCCCATCCACCAGCCAACGCGCACCAGCGCGCTGGCGCAAAGCGTCGTCAACTTTCTCTGGATAGTTGGAAAACATGCCAAAACTGGCATTACCCCGCACAACGGTTTCCGCGCCGGAGAATGCGGCCATCAGAACACCTGTAACCTCTTGTTGTCCTGAGGAACTTTGCCGATCGTCGCGCTTGCCAGCCACCTGATCGATGTCGTCAATCGTGCCAAAACCAATGGCTTGCGGGTCCAAAACCCTGTCAATGAAGGCGCGACAGTTCTGACCCGACGTGCCCTGATACTCGCTGATCTGGTCGATGCCAAAATTCTCGTAAACGAAGGGATATCCGGCCAGATCGCAATACTCTTTCACCAGGCCTGCCGTCATCTGGATGAGGGTCGTTTTACCGGTACCCGGAAAGCCGTCACCGACGAAGGTGAAGAGGAAACCACCCAACTCGACGAACGGATTTTTCTGCCGTTCGAAGTCGTAGGCGACAAGCATCTTGGCGAGCTTGATAGCCTGCGCCTTGGCGATGTGGTTGCCGACCACCTCATGCACCTGCTTGAACTGCATGACGAGCGGCTTGCGGCCCTTGGTCGAAGCGGAGCGTTCAAACCCTCGCACATGGAAGTCGTCAGCCTCGACCGCATAGGTGCGTGCCAGAAAAGCCGCCAAGCTGTCGCCCATGATCCTGTGAGCATCACCTTCCACACGGTCGATCACGTCGGCCATGGCGCGGGCGATACGCGGGCCAAGATCTTCGTCATCCACGGCATCGGTTGCGGCCTTGGCCACATGCGCCACCACGAAACTCAGCGCATCATTGGCCGTGTCATAACCAGGTTCATCCAGCGCTGTCGGCTCACCGGCCGGACTGTCGCCCAACGCGTGCAAAAAATGGCTTGCTGTCACGAACGTGGCCACCAGCGCCCTCGCCCGCACAAGCGAGCGAAACTGCGTCTCATCCGCCGCCGAGAGGCCCGAGGAGCGTTTCTTCTCACCAAGGTCCAAATACCCCAACGGCTCGATGAAGAACTCGGAGACCGTCATCCCGACAGCCAAAGCCCGGCGCAGGGACACCAAAATGCCGTGCTCGCGGGTGGAAAGCAGAGGATCATCACCACCTGACTTGCGTAGCGCCGCTTCAAGGTTGGCCCGCACCAAGCGCCGCGGCGCAGATGCGCCTGCAATAGGCGAGACGAAGCGCGTTCTTCCCGGCGCATCGGCAGGGCGCGGCAGCGCCTCTTCCACTTGCGCATTTTCCATCAAGCCGAGCGCGGCTGGATAGGCTTCAACAATCCGCGCCTCAGGGATGCGAACGGAACTCGCTTCGATCATGGAGCACTTCCCTTTGCCGCAATGTCGCGGGCGTAAAAGTCTGCAACCCCTGAACCAGTCTGGGGCGGGCTTTTTACTGACATTGCTTAGATATCCTCAAACAGTTCACCGCCCGGCGACAGTGAATGCGCGCGCATGCCACGCATCAGCGTGTCGATCCCGCCATCATACCCGGCAAGCTTTTGGTGGGCGCGGTGCGGCAACAAGGCATGGGCGCGCGAAGCGCTGGCACCACGTTCGGTGGCCAGCCCATCGGTGGTGTCCACCGCATAGGTTTCGCGATAGCGCGTCGGCGCCAAAAACCAGCTTTTGGTCTCTTCCGTGCCCACCGAAATTACCTCATCCACATGCCAGACAAACATCCAGGCATCTTCAATGGGCAGATCGGCAAACAGCGGCTCAAACGCCGGTGGCACATCCATGAAAATGGGCGAATAAAATGGCCCCAGCGTCCAGCGCTTCAAGCGTTTCAGTGCAATGTTATCAAACGCGTCATCAAACTCGATGGCGCTGGCAAGCGGCGTAAACCCAGTGCCGGAAAACTTGCGCGCCAAGGCTTGCATCTGCGTGTGCGGAAAGGCTTGCGGCTGACGATACTCAAGCCAGGCCTGGGTAAAGACGGGCCGGTTGGTGCCGCCATCCCAATGGTCCCAGGATATCTGCTTCAGGCGACCATCATCCTGCGGGTTCAGCGAACGCCCTTCTGGCCAAAAGATCGGCAATGCCCCGCGCACGGCCTCTTGATAGATCGCCCGGCCAATTTCTTGCAGTTGCAGGGCGCGCGGCACACGCCGTCGCTCCATCATCTGGTCCAACAGACGCTCACGCAGCTTTGCTGAGCTTTGCTCAGGCTCTTTGCGCTCTTTGACCTCCCGCGCCAGTGCGATCACATCAGCAAGGATCGGAAGACCGCTATCATTGCGATCCACGCGGGCAGCCAGGCCGCCAGCATCACGCTTGTCCAGCAGGCCGAACGAGGCATCCAGGCGCGCGGCAAGGTCCACCAACACCGTGTCGGAGGATTGCAGAAGCCCTGCGGTTACCCGCGCCAGCGTCTGGAAATAGACCCGCCGAACATCGGGGGGTGTTTGGTGGATCGCATTCAAGATTGAGCAGACCTATTCGACATATTTGCCGGATTCGACCTGGTCGACGATCTTGCCAAAACGCCGCGCAAACTCCGCATTGGCCAAATCGGCCTTCTGGCGAATATCCGCAGTACGCTTCATGTAAATTTCGTGCGCTTCCATCATCGACACGATGCGGTTCTCTGAACTGATGCCGATCTGCGTGATCATCGCTTCGGCCTGCGCATCGGTTTCCCGGCCCACATCATCAATGCGGTGACCGATGTTCTGCTGGGCGGATGTGCGCAAAGATTCCACCAGCGCATCGTACATGATGGTGCGCTGCTCGGTGTCGATATTGAGCTTGGAGATCAGCGTCTGCTGCGCAGCCTTCTGCTTGGCAAGACTTTCCACATAGTTCGCATAGATCGAGCCATAGCGCTCGAAAGACTGCTGCGTTGCCACCAGCTCCTGCTTCTTGGCGGTGGCCTCATTGTAGGTGTTGGCAAGTTCAGCGCGGTCAGCTTGCAGGGCTTTCAGCGCTTCACCTGTTGCATCAGCAATCTGTGCGTCAATGGCAGAAATCTGCGGCGCCAGCTCATCCAACCGAGCATCGGTCTCTTCGATCTGGCGGGCCGTCGTCTGCGCGCGGTCCAACACATCAGCTTGCGCGGTCTTTGATTTGTCCAGCCGGTCATCGATCACCGCCAGCTGCTCTTCCAGCAGACCGCGGATCACCTCAGATTTTTCGATCAGATTGTTGAGGTTGGAGCGAATGTCAGCGTTGCGGATGCGGCTGGTCTTCATCTCTTCAGAGCGTCGTTTGGAAAAGATACTCGTCAGCTTCTCCATAAAGGTGCTCTCACTCATCGACTGGAACTCAGAGCCAAATGTCTGCGTGATCTCATCCAGGCCATAGACCAGCGAAGCGATGTTGCCCTGCAGCTTGTCTTCGTTCTCCACCACCGACTTGAAGTCTTGATCGTCAATGTTGACGTCGATCGTCTGCATCTGGCTCTCGCCAAGCACTGTGCCGAGCCGCTCATCGATCTTGGCTTGCGTGGAGTTGATCTCCTGCACCTGGCTTCGCGTTTCGGCGATGCCGCGCTCCAACTCATCAAATTTTGCGCGTGCCATATTTTCTCAATCCCTCAAAAAGTCGCGTAGTGCGGTGTGGTAAATCATACTTGGTGACGATTTGCCGGTTTTCACCGACGTTCTTGCGACTTAAGACCAAAGTTGAGCCACATGCTAGACCTTGAGGGCGTGGCAACAGTAGGTTGAGTTCGGGAACCAGCATTCATGAGCACAGCAAAGCACGAGCGAGCACCCCAAGCGGTAGACGTTTGCGTCATCGGTGGCGGCATCAATGGTGCAGGCGTCGCCAGGGACGCTGTTGGCCGCGGTTATTCGGTCTTGCTCGTCGAGATGGGCGACATCGCTAGCGCCACGTCCAGCTGGTCCACAAAGCTTATCCATGGCGGCTTGCGCTACCTTGAGCATAACGAATTTGGCTTGGTGCGCGCATCGCTGATCGAGCGGGCGCGGCTGCTCTCGGTTGCCTCGCATTTGGTAGAGCCGTTGCGCTTCGTGCTGCCGCACGGCTCAGGCATGCGCCCGGCATGGCTAATCAGGCTCGGCTTGTTCCTCTACGATAATCTCTCCATGAGCCGGAAGGTGCCTGGCTCCAAAGGCATCAACCTTGCCAGCGACCCGGCAGGCGAAGTTCTCAAACCTGATCTGCGCACGCGCGGCTTCACCTACTACGACTGCCAGGTGGATGATGTGCGCTTGACACTCGCCAATCTCACCGATGCGGCTGAGCGTGGCGCCACCATCCAGCCCGGCACGAAGCTGGTTGCCGCAACAGCAAGCGATGGCATTTGGAAACTGACTCTTGAGCGCCAATCCGATGGCGCGCGCTATCAAATCCATGCCCGCCACGTGGTGAATACCGCAGGGCCATGGGCCGACAAGGTTGCCCATCTGCTTACCGGCTCCAACTCGCCCATTGGGCTGCGATTGGTGCGTGGCTCGCACATCGTGGTGCGCAAACCGGCTGGTCTGGAAGATGCCTATCTTTTTCAGCAACCCGATGAGCGGGTGGTTTTCATCATCCCCTATCAGGGCGATTATGCGCTGATCGGCACCACCGATGCTGATCACACCGACCCCGGCGAGGTTCACATCTCAAGCGAAGAGACCGACTATCTGCTCAACGCCGCCAATCTCTACCTTGAGAAGCAACTGACCCGCGAGGATATTGCCTGGACTTTTGCGGGCGTGCGCCCGTTGCTCGACGATGGCACCGACGACGCGCAGGAAGTCACCCGCGACTATAAAATCCTTACCAGCAAACATTTGAAGGCAGGCCTGACGAACGTGTTCGGCGGCAAGCTGACCACCTTCCGCACACTGTCGCAAAAGGTGGTGGATGATCTGGCAGAAATCACCAGCCCGTCTGGCCATGGCATGGAAAGCGGTTGGACCGGTTACACCGCTTTTGATGATGCCTTTGTTGACGATGTTGCCCGCGCCAAAGTGCTGGAGCAGGTACAAACCCAGCTTTCTCAGACGTTGAGCGTGGTGGATGCCGGAGCGCATGCTGAACGCCTGGTGAAAATGTATGGCCGCTCGGCCCAGTCGATTGCAGGCATCATCGGTGCAGGCAAAGAAACCGCGCTGACGTGCGGCCTCTTCCCCAGAGAAATCGAGCATATGGTGGAGGAAGAATGGGCGCGCACCGCAGACGATGTTCTGTTTCGCCGTAGCAAGCTCGGCATTGATCAACCCAAGCAGGCCTTTGACGAGGTGCAAACCATCATAGACGCACTGCTGGCCAAACGCGCCGCCGCCTGACAGAAAAAACAAGACAAACCTTTACCTACCAACGGCGCCGACAGAGCGCCGGCCATTTTCGGGAGACCCACCATGAGCCTCATCCTCGCCATCGACCAAGGCACCACATCCGCGCGCGCATTGGTCTACGATGCTTCGCTAACTGTGCTTGCCAGCGCTCAGGAAGAGCTGCCGCAGATCTATCCTGCCGATGGCTGGGTGGAACACGACGCCGAGGTGATTTGGAGCTTGGTGCAGACCACGGTCAAAAGCGCACTCGACAAGGCGGGCAAAACGCCGTCCGACATTGCGGCCATCGGCATCACCAACCAGCGTGAGACGGTCGTGCTTTGGGATCGTGCGACCGGCAAGCCGCTGGGCCATGCCATCGTCTGGCAAGACCGTCGCACCGCCGAAACCTGCCGCAAGCTCAAGGCCGATGGCGCTGAACCCATGGTGCAGGAGCAAACCGGTCTGCTGCTTGACCCCTATTTTTCCGGGTCCAAACTTGCCTGGATGCTCGATCAGGATAGAGGGCTGCGCACCCGCGCCAGCAAGGGTGAGCTGGCCTTTGGGACCATCGACAGTTTCCTCATCTACCGTCTGACCGGTGGCAAACGCCATGTGACCGACGCCAGCAACGCTTGCCGCACACTGCTCTTTGATATCGGGACGCAGGAGTGGTCCGATGATCTCTTAAAGCTCTTCAACATACCAGAAGCGCTTCTGCCAGAGGTCCTCGACTGCGCAGATGATTTCGGCATCACCGATCCTTCCGTTTTTGGAGCCTCCGTGCCGATTTTGGGTTGCGCCGGCGACCAACACGCCGCCACCATCGGTCAAGCTTGCTTCAAGCCCGGCATGGTGAAAGCCACCTATGGCACCGGCCTGTTCGCTGTGCTAAACACTGGCAGCGAACGCATCCAGTCAAAAAACCGCCTGCTCACCACCCTCGCCTACCGCTTGGATGGCAAACCAACCTACGCGCTGGAAGGTTCAGTGTTTATCGCTGGCGCCGCCGTGCAGTGGTTGCGCGATGGGTTGAAACTGATTGAAAGCGCGCCTCAGGTGAACGACCTGGCCAACAAGGGCGTGCGTGGTGCGATCACCCTGGTGCCAGCTTTTGTTGGCCTCGGCGCGCCCTATTGGGATCCCGACGCACGCGGCGCCATCTATGGCATCACACGCGATACAGGGCCGGAAGACTTCGCCCACGCAGTGCTGGAAAGCGTTGCCTTTCAAACCCGCGACCTGCTGGATGCGATGGCCCGTGATTGGCCTGAAGGAGAGCGGTCGGTTCTGCGCGTTGACGGCGGCATGACTCAGTCAAACCTGACGCTGCAACTTCTCGCCGATATCTTGGATGCGCCAGTGGAGCGCCCCAATGATTTGGAAACCACGGTCAAAGGCGCAGCCTATTTGGCGGGTCTAAAAGCCGGCCTTTGCCCAGACCTCGAAACCTTCGCCTCCACCTGGCAGAAGGACGCTGAGTTCACCCCGCATCTGGATGAAGAAACCCGCCAGTTCCACATGGATCGCTGGCATGATGCGGTAAAGCGTACGCTTTCGACCAGTTAGTCGCTGAACCTAACGGTCGAGACAATCTGCCAAGTGGCGCGGTCGATCTCCAAGATCACCGGGCCATCGGCATGTGAAACACTGACGAACAGCGAGCGTGCATCCACGCTCATGCTATCAATCACGGCACCTGGCATGCTTTCCACAACAACGGTGCGCACCTCGTCAGCCGTGATATTGGCCGGATAGTCATTGCTCGACGGACCGCCCAGAGAGCGGTAGAGAATGACCCCAAGCACCGCAAATATGCCCAGAAACATGATCCCCGATGACACAAACGACAATCGCCGCATCTTGTGCGCTACCGCCTCAAGCCGCGGGTCAAGCGGTTCTTCCTCGTCTGGCGATTGCGGAGCGTTGGGGAACTGAGACGCCATGAGCGATGATATCCTAGAGGTCGAAGGGGATGGAGACGATGTCCTGCGCCTTCAAGCATCTGACGCGCACCGGGGCAAGCGGCTCGATGCCGCGCTTGCCGGTGAAGCTGAGGGCACAGGCCTGTCTCGCAGCCGCATCACCTCGCTTATCAAGCAAGGTCATTGCACGCTGAACGGCGTGCCCCACAGCAATCCAGCGGTCAAACTTCGTGGCAGCGAGACCATAGAACTGGACATTCCAAAGGCTGAGGATCCCAACCCCCAGCCCGAAGCGATCCCGCTGGATATCTTGTTTGAAGATGACGCGCTGATCGTGCTCAACAAACCCGCTGGCCTTGTGGTGCATCCTGGCGCTGGCAACCCAACCGGTACCTTGGTCAATGCGCTTTTGCACCATTGCGGCGACAGCCTATCTGGCATTGGCGGCGTCAAACGCCCGGGCCTTGTTCACCGGCTGGATAAAGATACATCCGGCGTGATGGTCGTCGCCAAAACCAATCAAGCGCACCAAAACCTGTCAGCACAATTTGCCGACCATGGCCGCACCAACGATTTGGAACGCATCTACACCGCTTTTGTTTGGGGCAACACGAAAACGAAGTTCACCGTGGATGCCGCGATTGGTCGAGATCGCGCCAACCGGCTAAAAATGGCCGTTTCCAAGCGCCCCGATGCCCGCGAAGCCATCACCCACGGCCATCGGCTTAAAAGCTATGGCGACAAGGACAATCCGACGATCTGCAAGATAGCCTGTCAGCTGGAAACCGGGCGAACCCATCAAATTCGCGTTCATATGGCCCATATTGGCCATGGCGTGGTTGGCGATCCAGACTATGGCCGAGGTGGCCGCACCCGCGCCAACAGGTTTGAGGAAACGACAAAAGAGGCCATTTTGGCCTTCCCCAGGCAGGCTTTGCAGGCCACAACGCTGCAATTTACCCATCCCAAGAGTGCCGAAATCATGCGCTTTGATGTGGGATTAGATAAGCAATTACAAGAGCTTGAGGCCATTCTCTCAAAACAGTGAACAAACTGTAATGCGCCCAGCCCCTGTTTTGGCCAAATCAATACCTATATCAAACGTTCAAAATGGGGTCGCTTTATCAAAAAGGACCCGCAATCTCTCGCCTGATTGGGAGAGTCTACAAAGGGAGCGTGCAATCTAAATGGCACAATCAGTTTCCACTCTGCCGTCCATTGATGGCGGCTTATCCGGCTATCTGACAGAAATTCGCAAGTTTCCAATGCTTGAGCCTGACCAGGAATTTATGCTGGCCAAACGGTTCGTTGAGCATCAGGATTCTGGCGCAGCCCACCAGCTTGTGACCAGCCATTTGCGTTTGGTTGCCAAGATCGCCATGGGCTATCGCGGCTATGGCCTGCCAATTGGAGAAGTTGTTTCCGAAGGCAATGTTGGCCTCATGCAAGCCGTCAAACGCTTTGATCCAGACAAAGGCTTCCGCCTGGCGACTTACGCCATGTGGTGGATTAAAGCGTCGATCCAAGAGTACATCCTGCGCTCATGGAGCCTCGTTAAAATGGGCACCACGGCCAACCAGAAGCGTCTGTTCTTCAATCTGCGCAAGGTGAAGGGCAAAATCTCTGCGCTTGAAGAAGGCGATCTGAAGCCAGAACAGGTGACCGAAATCGCCAACCGCCTCAACGTATCTGAGGCTGAGGTAATTTCCATGAACCGCCGTCTGGGTGGTGACAGCTCGCTCAATGCCACCGTGCGCCAGGACACCGAGAGCCTGGAATGGCAGGACTGGCTGGTTGATGACGGCGACAGCCAAGAGGTCATGCTGATCGACAGCGAAGAGAAGGATAACCGCCGCTCTATGCTGCGCGAGTCCCTTGACGTGCTCAACGATCGCGAGCGTCGCATCTTCGAAGCCCGTCGCCTGTCAGATGATCCGCTAACCCTGGAACAGCTGAGCCAGGAATTCGGCGTCAGCCGCGAGCGTGTGCGCCAGATCGAAGTGCGAGCGTTTGAGAAGGTTCAGGAGGCTGTTGTGGCCGCTTCGGCCATGCTCGAAGAGCGTGGCGTGGACGCGCGTTAATCAGACTTTCTTTAAAACGACGCAACACAACCCGCCGGACGAGCAGTAGCGCTCCTGGCGGGTTTTCTTGTGGGGTCGGACGGTCCCGCAGGGCGAAGCGATCCGCGTTAAGAGCTTAGGTGTTGTTGTCACATGGGTTGGATGTCGGAAAATTAATCGTGCCTTGCTTCGGCGAAGCGCCATCCTTGCTGCGCTTGCAAGGGTAGTCAAACTCCGGCCCCGTCACATCCGGATTGTTGCCGTTTGGACCTGGAAGTAGATCGAACGGCAACACATCAATGCTTGGTAGCTCGGTGATCTCAACCCCGTTCACCTGCAACCCAGAGCCCACGGACGGCAATTCAATCGCGGCAATAATCTGCGATTGAACGCTACCAGGCACCGCCGCTGGTCCAATAGGCCCTGCCCCTGCTGAAGGCACGAACACACCAAACCCTTCACGGCGAATCTCCACTGATCCACCGGCCGTTTGAACAATCACGCGCCCGCGCTGGGTGATACCATTGTAGTTGGTGTCCGGTCCGCGCAGCACCACGAAAACCGCAGTCGATGGGTCCACCACAGTGCCCGGCGGAATGAGCCCAGCCGCTTGCGCCAATGCAACAGCTTCCGCTCCGACCACAACATCAAAGGTCGTGCCGCGCGATCCGATGGTCGCCGATGGCGTTTCGATGGAAATGTTCTGCGGCGCAATGGCCCCGATACCGCCAGAAACGAACCGCAAAAAGCCTTGTGTCGAGCGTGCCGCAATCTCACCCACCGAGCGATCAGGATCATAGACAAAGCGGTCGATCACCAGATCGTTGCTCTCGCCGATGGTGAAAACACTTTCATCTAGCAACAGCACTTGCATCCCCGATTGGCGTTGGGTCAGCACTCGATCGCCAAGCAGCATGGCATCACCACCCGACGGCGCACGCGCTGCCCCACCGGAACGTACTTCAACCGAGCCTCGAACAGCCGCAGCAGTGCCCACTTGCGCCTGCTGAGAGAAAACCGGCAAAACCGCAGCGTTCAAAAGGAAGCCGATAACGCCAACAAACGCCAGCAGCGCCAATGGGTGCTCAAAGGCTTTGCTCAAGGGTCTCACGGATCTGCGCGTCATGGTCTGCGCCTCGTTACATGGAGAACCGGCGAGCGACAGATAGCCCCACGGTCCAGTTTTCGCTGTCATAGACAGGAATGTTCGATTCATTGATCTGGTAGCGACCAAACGTTTCCAGCGACCAGCCGCTCGCCCACGCGCGATCACCATCCACCCTAAGATGATCCAGGATCAGCGTGAAGGGCGCAGCAACCGCCAAGTCCAAGGCGTAGCGCATCTCATCACGGGCCACTGTGGCAGGGATCACATTGGGGTTGATCGCGTCGTAGGAAACATCACGCACCGAGCCGCCCAGACGCACCTGATAGCCAGACGCATTGCGGTAGCGCACAGACAAGCCACCGCCATAAGCATCATAGCTGAACCAAGCACTGCCAGCGTCCTTGGTGGCGTAAAGCGCATGGGCCGTCACGTCCCAGGTATCGGTAATGCGGTAGGTGATCGATGGTGTTGCGGAAACTTCCCAACCATCCCCGTCGCCAACATTTGTGGTGGAAAACAGGTTGACGTCCGTGCGGTCGTGGGCCGCTTCCACGCGCAACGTCGCGGACACACGATCCGACACATCCACGATCACCTGCGCACGACCACCCAGTCGCGTGCCATAAAGGTCACCGCCGACAAACTCAGCCTGCGCCAGCGCCATCAGATCGAAAAAGGCAAAGCCCAAGTCAAAACGCGGGCCAACGGCCAAACGCCCATAGGAATGGCCGCGCGAACCGTCATCATGGGCGCGGGCAAAGCCGTGGCCTTCAACGCGAAAGCTGTGCCCCTGCCCGCCATAGGGCAGTTCGCCAACAAATTGCAGCTCGCCAAAACCACCAAAGGCACCTTCGGCAGGAAACGCGAAGTTTTGGCCGCTTAGAGAAAACGTGCCGGGCCGCTGGCCCGGATTGCTGTCGTACAGCGCCCCAAATCGGATGACGCCGGACAGTGTCGCAGCCAAAGGATCAGAGCGCACAGACGCTGCCAAACGCTCGGCTTGCGCACGGTCGTCTGGCGAAAGCGGGCGGGTTTCCAAATAGGCCAGATCGTCGGCAGCCCCAGCATCATCGCCAAGGCGCAAGAACACGGCCACGCGGATCAGGCGGGCTTCATCGAAATTGGGGTTTTGCAGCAGAATGCGTTGCAACGTCACCGAAGCGGCGGGGAAGTCGCCTTCATCCAGTTGCACTTCAAGCAAGGTGACATTGGCTTGCAAATCATCGGGATTGGCAAGAACCGCATTGTAGGCGGCTTGGTGCTGCGCGCTACCAGCTAGGGCGACGCCTGCTGTCAACAAGACCATACCGGCAGCAACGGCCAGTCGGCTGACTATGGTACTCACAACGCACATGCGCCTCACCCCGATGGTCATGCGGGCACGCACCTTCAACGCTCCCCCAAAACGTTGTCGCAAGCCCTGTTTTACCTTTTCTTAGGAATTGGCCGTACGGGCAAGTACCTCAGCTGATCACAACCTTAAAGCGACCCGCAATAGCTGCGCACTGTTGCCGATTCAGCGCACCGCAGCCACAAAGCACGCCACATTCAGGCCTTGACGGCGCTAGACGGCACACCGTCTTGCCAGCTAACGATACGCCATGGCGCGCCTCTCCCGCATCCTTGTACCGCTCGTTCTGGGTCTCAGCTGCCTTGCTGGTGGGCTTCTGGTGCGCGCGGTTGATCCAGGCTTTGTGCAGATTGTGCGCGAACGTGTTTTCGATCTCTATCAGCGCGTCGATCCACCAGTTTTGGGCCCGGAAATTCCCATTCGCATTGTGGATGTTGACGATGCCTCGCTTGCCAGTCTTGGCCAATGGCCGTGGCCGCGCACACTGTTGGCCGACATGGTCACCACGCTGCATCAAGCGGGCGCTGCTGTCGTCGCCTTCGATATGCTGTTCCCTGAGCCCGACAGGGCAAGCCCGCTCAGTGCCATTGAAGGGCTTGCGGTGCCTCCAGATGTTGCGCGCCGACTGCGCACAACATTGGCTGACCTACCCACCAATGATGAGGTTTTCGCGCAGGCCCTGGCAGCTGCTCCGACCGTGCTCGGCGTGGCACCAACCCAAGGTGCTTCAACGTTCACATCGCGCGCAGGCGTTTCGATGGTCGGCCCAACGCCTGCCAGTCACTTAACACGCACCAGTGCCGTCATCGGCAACGTTCCCGCGTTAGAGGAGGCTGTTCAAGGGCTAGGCGGCATCCACGTTTCAGCCCGCGACGACGATGCTGTTGTGCGCCGCATCCCGGTACTGACCAGCGTTGGCGAAGAAACCAGCCAAACCATCATGCCCAGCATGTTTGTGGAGGCACTGCGTGTTGTCCAAGGCGCCCAAAGTTTAGTGGTGCGCACCAACCCCGCACCAGGCGCACCTGAAACGGGCATCCCGCAGGATTTGCGCGTTGGCGCGCTGATCATCCCACTCACGGAAACCGGCGCCTATCGCATTCGCTACGGCACGCTTGATCCAGCCATCACGCTGCCAGCAAGCGCGGTGGTGCAGGCACGCGATGATCCTTCAAGTCTCACAACGCAACTGCAAGGCACCATCGTGCTGGTCGGCACATCTGCGCCGGGTCTTTTTGATTTGCGAGCAACGCCGCTCGGCACCATTGTGTCCGGCGTTACCATGCACGCCCAGGCCATTGCCAACATCATCGCAGACACACATTTGGCTCGGCCTGACTGGACAACCGGCCTGGAGCTATTTCTGATGGTATTGGTTGGCTTACTGGTCATCGCGGCCGCGCTGGCTCTGCGCCCCTTTGCAGCAGCGCTGGTGGCCGCAGCAACCCTTGCGGCGTTAGGCGTTGGCTCATGGTGGAGTTTTTCCACCCATTTGCTGTTGGTGGACGCCAGCTTCCCTATGGCGCTCACCCTGCTCACTTTCGGCGCGGTCACGGTGCCTGTTTTGGTCGGCACCGATCAACAACAACGCTTCATCCGCAACGCGTTCGCCCACTATCTGGCAGAGCCTGTCCTGGCGCGCCTGGAAAGCAATCCGAACGCCCTCAAACTGGAAGGGGACCGGCGCACCATCACCATCCTTTTTATGGACATTCGCGGCTTCACATCTCGCTCTGAGCATATGGAGCCGACCGATGCAGTTGATCTGCTCAATACGCTTCTGGACCCACTTTCCGAAGCGGTGCTCGCCGAAGAAGGCACCATCGACAAATTCATGGGTGATGGCATGATGGCATTTTGGAACGCGCCGCTGGACCAGAACGACCATGCCGCCCGCGCTGTGCGCGCAGGGCTGGCGATGAGCCAAGCCATCGCTACTTACAATGCCAGCCAAGGTGACAATACCCAGCCCTTGGCCATCGGCGTCGGCATCCATACTGGCGAGGCCTTTGTTGGCAATATGGGGTCCAAGCGCCGCTTTGCGTATTCAGCCATTGGCGATGCGGTGAACCTTACCGCGCGCGTTGAAGCGCTGACAGGCAGCCAAAACCACAAAATGCTGATCACGCAGGAAACGCTCAACGCTGCCAGCACGCATGACGCCAGCTTGGCTCAACATTTCAAGCTTGCTGGCGATCACACAGTCAAAGGCCGCAGCCAACCGGTCACGGTGCACGCGCTACGCGACAAGACGTGATCCAACCAGTGATTACTGAGCAGACCACGCGTCCAGCGCTTGCTGGAACACCGCAACGCCATCATTGCCTTTTTCGAACGTGATAATCGCGCGACGATTGTCATCGTAAAGGATCGGCAGATCGAACCAACGACCATCGCGCAGCAACGGAACGTTGACGGCTTGATCGGCCTCACCGGCAGCAAGCGCTTGCCAGAACACGCCCTCGCCCAAATCAACAATCGCACCACGCAGCGGATCGCCACCTGACTGTTCCTGTGGCTTCACCACAACGCCCACCAGTTCAGCAATGCTGGTCGCCGGGAAGGCTTCAGACAGTTCAAAAGAGAACTCAATCAGGTGCGTGGCAGGCAGCGCATCATCAAGGTTACGGCTGATGCGCATGTTCATCAAAATGCCGCGTGCCGGCACCTCAATGGTCCCGATAACAGCGGGGTTGTCGCCCTCTTCAAGGCGCCACACAGCACGGCCAGGCGCAGTAAACCCATCGGCATCCGGCGTCAGCCCTTCTTCATAAAGAATGGCTGTCTGCGCCACCGGCAAGCCAGAACCTGATGGCTCAACGGCTGCCACTTCTGGTGTCTCAGGCGCTTCTTCAGGTGTCTGATCAACAGTGCCCTGATTGTCCGGCAACAACCGTTCGCTGGACTGGGTTGGATCCGAACCAACGGTGCGAACGTCTGGCGCTTCCTCGGTGGGTTCATCGGGCGCGATGACCAATTCAGGACCTGACGTGTCATTCAAATAGGGATCAAGAAATCCGAGCTGCCACGCAGCAACGCCACCACCTGCCACGACGAGTAGGCCGAAGATGCCAACCAGCATACCGGCCATACCACCGCGCTTTTTGGCTGGCTTTGCCTCAGGTTGGCTGCGCTCGGGCTCAAAATCGGGAAGGTCAGCCGCTACCGGTTCGTCAACCGAAACAGGCTGCGGATTGTCAAACGTTGGTGCCGGTCCAAAATTGGGGCCAGCGCTGCTCTGTGCAGCTACTACGGGCGGCACTGCCGCAGGCGCAGCGGGCACCATAGGAGGGGTTGGCGGCGTTGCTGGAGGAGCAGCAGGCGCAATCGGTGTGGCACGCGATACTGGCGCCGGACGCTGCGCGGGCGGCGCAGAAACCGGAGCTGCAACAGGCGCGGCAGTAGGTGTAACTGGCGGTGCAGCGGGTGCAGGTGGCGCAGTGGAAACAGGGGCAGCGGCTGGCGCAGGCGCACCGGGAAGGGTACCGCCATTGGCAGCCACATCGGCCTCCACCTTGCGGATCGCCGATTCCAGCGCCAAGCGCTGCCGTGAAATATCTTCAGGGGGAAGCGGGGGCTCAAAGCCGGTTAGTTGGCGCACCAGCGCCTGCCGCGCACGCTCATAAATCTTGCGACGCTCTTCGCCCGGCGCACCAGGCCGCGAAGCCAGCGCCTTGCGCAGAATTGCATCAAAATCTGCCATACTCAAACCAATCCCGAAGCGTGCCACCACCTGCGCGGAAAACTCATCTCGCGCACCATCTTGGCCAGTAATGCCCAATGAACACAGCCTCGGTCAATGGGCTGGTAACGGACAAGACGCCAGATCAAAGGCTTAGCACGTTCTTGCCAACAAGATCGTTAAGACGCACGCACCCTCGTTACAATTTTAGTCCTTAAAAGGATCATGGACCAAAATTGTGTCATCGCGCTGCGGGCTGGTGGAAAGCAGCGCCACCGGCGCGCCAATCAACTCCTCGACGAGGCGTACATATTTCACCGCTTGCGCCGGAAGATCTGCCCAACTGCGCGCACCGGCTGTCGTATCAGACCAGCCTTCCATACGCGTGTAGATCGGCTTAGCACGGGCCTGTTGGCCTTGGCTGGCTGGCAGATAATCCAGCACTTCGCCATCAACTTCATAGCCGGTGCAGATCATCAGCTCATCCATGCCATCCAGCACATCAAGCTTGGTGAGCGCGATCCCGGTGATGCCCGACGTCTTCACGGTCTGGCGCACCAGCACCGCATCAAACCATCCGCAGCGACGCTTGCGCCCCGTCACCACGCCAAACTCATGGCCCTTTGTGCCAAGAAACTCGCCGATCTCATTGAGCTGTTCGGTAGGGAACGGTCCCTCGCCGACCCGCGTCGTGTAGGCTTTGGTGATGCCAAGCACATAGTCGATGCCGCCAGGGCCAATGCCCGATCCGGTCGATGCCTGGCCGGCCACCGTGTTGGACGAGGTCACGAACGGATAGGTGCCATGGTCAATATCGAGCAAAGCGCCCTGCGCGCCCTCAAATAATATCCGTGAGCCTTTGGCGCGGTGCTCATCCAGCACTTGCCACACCCGATCAATGAACGGCGTTACTTTATCCGCCACCTGAAGCAGCTCATCCAGGATGGCTTGCGCCTGGATTTCTGGGGCTTCCAAACCACGCCGTAGCGCATTGTGGTGAGCAAGCAACCGGTCAACCTTCGCAGGCAGCGTGGCCGGATTGGAAAGGTCCATCACGCGGATCGCGCGGCGACCGACCTTATCCTCATAGGCCGGGCCGATGCCGCGCCCGGTGGTACCAATCTTGGTGCCGGTCTGCGTGGCGGCGCTTTCGCGCATGCCATCAAGCTCGCGGTGTAGGGAAAGGATCAGCGTGGCATTGTCGGCAATGCGCAAGCGTTCCGGCGTGATCGCAACGCCTTGCTCTTCCAGGGTCGCGATCTCTTTGACCAGATGGTGCGGATCGATCACCACGCCATTGCCGATCAGCGACAGCGTGCCCTCGCGCACAATGCCAGAAGGAAGAAGGGACAGTTTGTAAACTGTCTCGCCAACGACCAGCGTGTGCCCGGCATTGTGGCCGCCTTGGTAGCGCACCACCACATCAGCGCGCTCCGATAGCCAGTCCACAATCTTACCTTTGCCCTCATCGCCCCATTGCGAGCCGACAACCACCACATTTGCCATTCTGATGCGCCCTGTTGTTTGCGCCAAACACAAAAGCGCCCCGATGATCGATTGAAAGCTCAACCGATCATCGGGGCGTTCGCTTTCCCTTAGCACATCTGCCGCAGATGCAAGCCCCCACTTCCAGCCCATCAACGTGTCAGTCGGATCGACGGCTTGCCTCAAGGGAACAAAACGTGTTGGTGCAGGCGATGAAACTGTTCGATCGCCCTTATCTGTTGCTCACGCTGACCACGCTGTTTTGGGCGGGCAACGCCATTGCTGGCAAAATGGCAGCAGGGGTAATTCCACCCTTCACGCTGACCTTTGTGCGCTGGACGCTGGTGGTCGCCATTGTCTTTGTGGTGGCCCGTCCGCACCTGGCAGCTCACCGCGAGACGATACGCAAGCACGGCCTGTTCGTGATGTTTCTGGGTGTGCTCGGCTTTTCCTTTTTCAATTTCGCGCTCTACGGCGCGCTTAACTTCACCAGCGCCCTCAACGTGTCCATCGAGCAGTCAGCCTTCCCCTCAGTGGTGATGCTAATGATGTTCATCATCTACCGCGAGCGGATCAGCGCACTTCAGGGCTTGGGTGTTTTGCTTTCAGTTGTCGGCATCGCCATCACGGTGAGCCAAGGCAGCTTGGACCGGCTGTTGGCACTGGAATTTAACATTGGCGACGTCATCATGATGATCGGCGTTTTCGTCTATTCGCTCTATTCGATTCTCTTGCGCTACAAGCCACAGCTGCCTTGGCACATCTTCATGCTACTGATGGCCATCGGTGCAACGCTGGTCGCCTTTCCGCCGGCCGTCTGGGAAGTTGCCAGTGGCGTCTATCCGCAGGCCAGTTGGAAGGTTCCGGCGCTGCTGGCCTACATCATCCTCTTCCCCTCGCTGCTGTCCCAAGTGTTTTGGGTACGTGGTGTGGAACTGATCGGCCCAAGCCGCGCCAGCGTTTTCATCAACCTGGTACCGGTCTTTGGATCGGGCCTTGCCGTGCTCATTCTTGGTGAGGTCTTCGCAGCCTACCACGCGGCGGGTATCCTGTTTGTGGTCAGCGGGGTTATGCTGGCCGAGTGGGCAGGCAAACGCCGGGCCGCGCGCATCGCCGCACTATCCTCGCCTGAATCCGTTCCCAAATAGCCGTATCCGCCATGGCCAAGCTCTACTTCCACTACTCCACAATGAACGCCGGCAAATCGACCATGCTGTTGCAGGCGGCCTATAACTATGCCGAACGCGGCATGACAACGGTGTTGCTGACGGCGCAGCTTGATCAACGCGCGGGCGAAGGGGTCATCGGCTCACGCATCGGTATCAAAGCTTCGGCCCAAACCTACGCTCGCGAAACCGATATCTACGAATTCATCGTCGGCCATTTGGCTGGCCTTGCCAAAATCGGCGAGGAACGCCCCGCCTGCATTCTGCTCGATGAGGCACAGTTCTTGACCGAAGAGCAGGTTTGGCAGCTCGCTCGCATCGTTGACGACATCAAAATCCCGGTCATGGCTTATGGCCTGCGCGTGGATTTTGCCGGTCAGCTTTTTCCAGGGTCCAAAGCCCTTCTGGCACTGGCCGATGAAATGCGAGAAGTACGCACCATCTGTTGGTGCGGCTCAAAAGCCACCATGGTGGTGCGCGTCGGCGAGGATGGCAAAGCGGTCACCGGCGGCGCGCAGATAGAGATCGGCGGCAATGACCGTTACATCTCGCTATGTCGCAAGCATTGGCGCCATGCCATCAACGAAGCCCAAGGCGGATCGATCAAGCCCATTGACCCCGTCCATGGCACCTTCCGTCCTGAGGATGGCGCTGAGACCAAAAGCTAGGCCAAACCGGCGATCACCCTCACAATAGGTTTCCAGTTGGCCGGTGAAAAATTCTTCGCGTGACTGGGTCTTTTTGCGGGTAGCGCTGCGCCTGGTGAAAGCCTAAAGCGCTCTCTTCTTATGTTCTGAAAGCACCACCATGGCCCACGCCACGCCCTTCACCGCGCAAAAGAAAATGACGTCGCCAGCCTGGCTTCTGCTGCTGGCCATGGCAGCTCTATGGGGCATTTCTTTCGTCTTAAGCAAAATCGCCGTTGTTGAAATCGAGCCGATGACGCTGGTCTTTCTGCGCACGGCCTTGGCGGCTTTGGTGCTGTTGGCGGTATGTCATTTCAGCGGCGTGCGCTTGCCAACATCGTTCAAAGCGTGGCGCGACTATGCCGTGCTCGGCTTTTTCAGCAGCAGCTTAGCCTTCTCGCTGATCTTCTGGGCGCAGCAATTCATTGATGCGTCTTTGTCAGCCATCCTGATTGCGGCAACGCCCTTTTTCACTGTTTTGGTGGCCGGTCTAATGCTGGCGGATGAACGCCTGAGCAAGCAAAAAATCATCGGCGTGGTCATTGGCTTTGTCGGCGTGATCCTGGTGGTCGGCCCTCGCCATTTGCTGGGTTTGGGAGATGATTTGCTGGCCGAGCTTGCCGTTCTTCTGGCCGCCGCAGCCTATGCCACGGCCAGCATTTGGGGTCGACGCTTTGCCGGGGAACAGCCGCTTGCAACTGCCACCGGACAAGTGACGGCCAGTGCCGTGATGATGCTGCCGATGGCGCTGATTTTCGAAAGCCCGTTGCAAATGAGCATGCCGTCATGGCCCATTATCGGCGCCGTGATTGCTCTGGCCATCTTTTGTACAGCGCTCACCTATTTGATCTTTTTTCGCGTGCTGAAAATGGCCGGTGCCAGTAACGCCAGCCTTGTGGGCTTGGTGATCCCGGTCTTTACCATGCTGTTCGCAGTCCCGATTCTCGGTGAGACGATCACGCTGCTGAAGCTTTCCGGCATGCTGGTAATTGCCATCGGCATGATGGTTCTTGATGGGCGGCCACTGGCTGCTTTGCGCGGTAAGCTGACAACCAATTGACGTTCGTTTTCGGGTGGCAGGCGCCCAAACCTTGCACTAGAGCAACCCCATGACAATCGCCTCCCCCCTCACGACGCAAAAAACCATGTCGACCACGGCCTGGGCGTTGCTGCTTTTTTTGGCTTTCATCTGGGGCGGTTCGTTCGTCTTCGCCAAAGTCGCCGTGGCAGAAATCCCGCCCTTCACCTTGGTGTTGCTGCGTGTTGGTCTGGCCGCGGCAACCTTATGGATCGTGTGTCTTGCCTCCGGCATTGCCATGCCGAGAACGCTTGGCGCCTGGGGCGCTTATGCTGTAATGGGCCTGCTCAACAATGTGATCGCCTTTTCCCTGATCTTCACCGGACAGCAAGAAATCGGCGCTTCACTTGCCTCCATCCTCAATGGCTCGATGCCTTTCTTTACCGTGCTTGTAGCGGGCCTCCTGCTGGCGGATGAAAAATTCTCGACCCGCAAAATCATCGGCATCGCCATCGGGTTTGCTGGCGTGGTGCTGATCATCGGCCCCCGGCATCTGCTTGGTCTGGGCGATCATTTGCTGTCGGAACTGATGTTGATTGGTGCGGCGATCTCCTACGCGTTTGCTAGCGTTTGGGGTCGCAGGTTTGCAGGCCAAAACCCGATGGCAACCGCTACCGGTCAGCTCACCATGTCAACGCTGATGATGATACCTATTTCCAGCATGATCGACCAACCCTGGACGCTGCCAATGCCATCCTTGGCAACGATAGGCTCGGTCATCGCGCTGGCCGTCATCTGCACAGCTTTTGCCTATGTGCTCTTTTTTCGCATTTTGGATATGGCCGGCGCCACGAACGTTTCGCTGGTGACCATGCTTGTGCCGGTTTCCGCCACGCTGCTGGCGGTTCCACTGCTCGGCGAGCGTCTAGAACTGCTCACCATTCTTGGCTTTGCGATCATCACACTCGGCCTGATGGTGCTGGATGGACGACCGGTGCGCTATCTGCGCGAACGGTTGGGAAGGATATAAGTCTTCCCCAAGTCCCAACCATCACGCAGAGCGTGCGAGCCGGGACCTCTCACCACCCGCACAATCGTCATCCCTGTGCTTGTCACAGGGATCCATTCCGAGGAGCCTATTGGCAACATTGGCGTTGCCGCAAAATTTTTCGGAATGGATCCCCGCCATAAGGGCGAGTATGACGTCTCGGGGTAAAGCCAGCCTTTGATTAAAAACTCAGCCGCTTGGCCTGCACAACATTTTCCAGCGCTTCGATTTTGCTGAGCACATCATCACTCACAGGCTCATCAACCTGAACCAGCGCGATGGCATCATCGCCTTTTTCGGCTCGGCCGAGATTGAAGGTCGCGATATTGATCTTTTCCGCTCCCAACAATGAACCCAGATCACCGATGAAACCCGGCTTATCCTTGTTCGTCACATAAAGCATGTGGGGGGCAAACTCGCCTTCCATATTGATGCCTTTGATCTGGATAAGGCGAGGCTTGCCGTCGGCAAACACGGTGCCAGCAACCGACCGTTTCTGGCGCTCTGTTGTGACCGTCAGGCGCATATAGGTCTCATACGCCCCTTCCTGCCCGCGCTTGGTTTCTTCCAACGCAATACCGCGCTCTTTAGCCATCGCAGGGGCTGAGACCACATTGACCGTGGACAGCAGCGGACGCAGGACACCAGCCAGCGCAGAGGAGGACAGCGCTTGCGTGTTGAGCTCGGCAATGTCGCCAGCATATTCAATGGTGATGCCTTCGATGGCCGTTTCGGTGAGCTGACCAGCAAACGAGCCGACCAGTTCGGCAAGTTTCACAAACGGCGCAAGGCGCGGCGCTTCCTCGGCGGAGATCGACGGTGAGTTGAGCGCATTGGTCACCGCACCAGTTGTCAAATAATCGGCCATCTGCTCAGCCACCTGAAGCGCCACATTCTCCTGCGCCTCGGTGGTGGCTGCACCCAGATGCGGCGTGCAGATCAGGTTTGGCGCGCCAAAAAGCACATTGTCAGTGGCGGGCTCTTCGGCAAACACATCCATCGCCGCACCAGCAACATGACCGGAATCCAGAGCCGCACGAAGCGCGTTCTCATCCACCAAACCGCCGCGGGCACAGTTGATGATGCGAACACCCTTCTTCATCTCGTTGATGGCATCTGCCGACAGAATGTTGGTCGTTTTGTCGGTCTTCGGCACATGCAGCGTGATGAAGTCAGCGCGAGCCAGCAGTGTATCGAGATCAGCTTTTTCAACGCCCAGCTCGATCGCCCGCTCTTCGGTGAGGAACGGATCGTAAGCGACCACTTTCATTTTCAGTCCAATCGCGCGGTCAGCAACAATGGAACCGATGTTGCCGCACCCGATCAACCCGAGCGTCTTGGCGGTGACTTCCACACCCATAAACTTCGATTTCTCCCACTTGCCGGCTTGGGTCGAATTGTCAGCAGCAGGAATCTGACGGGCGCACGCCAGCATCATCGAAATGGCGTGCTCAGCGGTCGTGATGGAGTTACCAAAAGGCGTATTCATCACGATGATGCCGCGCGACGTCGCAGCCGGAATGTCGACATTATCGACACCGATACCGGCGCGGCCAATGACCTTCAGGTTGTCGGCAGCCGCTATCAGCTTGTCGGTGGCTTTGGTGGCCGAGCGGATCGCCAAACCATCATAGTCGCCGATCATGGACAGGAGCTTTTCCTTGTCCTTGCCAAGACCTGGCTCGAAGGTGACGTCGATGCCGCGAGACTTAAAAATCTCCACGGCTGTGGGCGAAAGGCTGTCAGAAATAAGAACGCGAGGGGCCATGTGAGGCACTCCTGAATTTGAATTTTCGGGAAAGACGCGATGCGCGAAGCTTTTTCGGCGCAACACGGTTGGGCTGGCGGCCAGCCAGCCCAGAGAAAAGAGAAATGCGTTAAGCAGCTTGAGAAAGCGCTGCTTTCTCAAGCGCAAACGCCCAATCAAGCCAAGGCATCAACGCGTCCATGTCGGACGTTTCGATGGTGCCGCCCGCCCAGATACGGAGGCCTGCCGGGGCATCGCGGTAACCCGCAATATCCAGCGCCACACCTTCAGCTTCCAGGCGTTTTGCGATGGCTTTGGCAAAGGCTGCCTGTGCTGCATCATCGAGCGCCAAAATATCTGGATCGACGATTTTGACGCACACAGATGTGTTGGAGCGCGTCTCTGGCACCTCCGCCAAATAGTCGATCCAATCCGTCACCTGCACGAAGGCATCAATGGCTTCGGCATTGGCATCAGCGCGACCAATCAGCCCCTTCAAACCACCGATGGATTCAGCCCAGTTCAGCGCGTCCAGATAGTCTTCCACACAGAGCATGGAGGGCGTGTTGATGGTCTCACCCTTGAAGATGCCTTCAATGAGTTTGCCACTTTTGGTAAGGCGAAAAATCTTCGGCAGCGGCCAGGCTGGCGTGTAGTTTTCCAAGCGCTCAACGGCCCGCGGCGAGAGAATAAGAACGCCGTGGGCGGCTTCCCCGCCCAGCACTTTCTGCCAGGAGAAGGTGACGACATCGAGCTTGTCAAACGGCAGATCCTGCGCAAACGCCGCCGAAGTGGCATCGCAGATTGTCAGGCCCTGGCGATCCGCAGCTATGGCATCGCCGTTTGGCATGCGCACGCCGGATGTCGTACCATTCCAGGTGAAAACCACATCAGTGTTGTAATCGACAGCCGCCATATCGGGCAGCGCGCCATAGGGCGCTTCAATCTTAGTGGCGTCGAGCTTCAACTGCTTTATGACATCGGTCACCCAGCCAGCACCAAAACTTTCCCAGGCGACCATGGTCACCGGGCGGGCGCCAAGCAGGCTCCACATCGCCATTTCAACAGCGCCGGTATCAGAGGCGGGCACGATGCCAATACGATAATCATCCGGTACGCCCAAAATGGCGCGCGTTTTATCGATGGCTTCTTTCAGCTTCGACTTACCGATGGAGGATCTATGAGAACGACCGAGGGCTGCATCTTGCAGGCCGTCGAGGGTCCAACCGGGGCGCTTGGCGCAAGGGCCGGAGGAAAAACGCGGGTTCACCGGCCGCGTGCCGGGCATTGCATTGCTCATGATGGCTATCCTTCCAGATAGAAAGCCCTTCGTTGGGGAAGGGTGTCCCACCGCGGGCACTAAGCGATGAGGAAGGTGCCGTCAATTGCGAAGTTTCACCCATGTGGGTTTCACACAGCATGATGCAAAAAAGCCGCTGGCAGAAAACCAGCGGCTTGAAAGTGTGTATCTGGAATAAGCTCGGGCTTAGTAGCTTGAGTGACCGTAGCCGCTGCTGTGCCCACCGCCGCCAAAGCCACCCAGGGCATAGCGGAAGCCGAAGGTAACATCGTGAGAAGAGATGCCTTCAAACACGGCCACATTGTTGGGTGAGCCGGCGGCGTTCCAGGGCTCAAGATCACCGGATTCCGCATCACCGATATGGAGATACCGGTAGCCAAAATCGAGCGTCACGCGATCATTGATCTCATAGCCAAGTCCAGCGTGGACGGCCCAAGCAAACGCCCACTCACCATTGCCGCCAGCATAGGCCACGTTGCCTGGCGCAGCCGCAGTAACATTCGTATCGGTGAGATCATCAATCATTGTGTATGAGGCGCCAGCACCTGCCCCTAAATAGGGCGTAATACCATGATAAGTTCCAAGATCGACGAAGGCGTTGGCCATCACGAGGATTTCAGACTTATCCCCTGTGTACTGGTTAGTGCCATCCCAAGTGCCATCTCCGGTCGTATCGTAACGGTCCAGCCCATCAAAGGCGGTGCGCATCCGATATTCAGCGCTGATATCGGCACGGAACCATTCATTGAACTGATAGCCTATGGCGCCGCCAGCAAGACCACCAGCTTCGAACTCTGCATTCAAGATATCGATGACAGCAGCGGTACCAATCCGCGACGGATCGAATTCATCAACTTCTTGATTGGTGAAGCCAATGTAGCCGCGCAGATAGAGGTTCCCGCCGAACTCAAGCTCAAACTCTGGTTCGAAATCGACAATTGGGGGTGGAATATAATCGGCTGAGAAAGCCACGCCTGAGAACAGGGTCGAGGCGAGCGCACCGATGAACAGAGATTTGGATGTACCCATCACATCATTTCCTTCTTCGCTGTCGAACGGGCTCACGCCAAAGGTGGCAATGGGCCGTTTGCGAGAACAACTATGACGGGCAGAGGTTAAAGCAGGCTTAACCTTGATTTTTAACGTTAAAAATTAGAGTAAACAGAATGTTAAAGCAAGTTAACATCAAGTGTATACTTAATGAGAACTCTGTTTTGAATCGAGACAAGTCGCCCTTGCCCTTGGGAAGGATCATGAGGAGAAATTCAGTTTTTTCAGAAAGTTAGGCGGCTTTGCGAAGCGTGTCGCAAAGCTCGTCAACCAGCGTTTCAACCAATGCCGGGTCATCACCCTCGGCCATCACTCGGATCAGCGGTTCAGTGCCAGAGGGCCGGATAACCAACCGTCCCTGATTGCCCAAGCGTTGCTTGGCCGCCTCGATGGCGTCCTTCACAGCATCACGCGCCAACGGGCTGTCACCCTCAAACTGCACATTTTTCAGAATCTGCGGCACCGGTTCAAAACGGCTGCAAATCTCAGACACACTGCGCTCTTCCTGCGCCACAACGGAGAGAATTTGCAGCGCTGACACCAGCCCATCGCCGGTTGTCACGAAGTCCGACAGGATGATGTGACCGGATTGCTCTCCGCCAACATTGTATCCATTGGCACGCATATGCTCCACCACGTAGCGGTCACCAACCTGCGTGCGCACAAGCCCAAGGCCTTGCCCCTCCAGATAGCGTTCTAGGCCAAGGTTTGACATCACAGTGGCCACGACACCCGGCTGGGTGAGCTTGTTGCTGGCACGCCAATTGTCGGCCACCACCGCCATCAGCTGATCGCCCTGCACGATGCTTCCGCGCTCATCGACAAGCACCACACGGTCCGCGTCGCCATCAAGCGCGATACCAACATCAGCACGCAGCTCACGCACCTTGTCACACAGCGCCTGCGGCTGGGTGGACCCGCAGCCAGCATTGATATTCATGCCATCTGGCTGATCACCGATGGTGATCACCTCAGCGCCCAGTTCCCAAAGCACGGCAGGCGCCACCTTGTAGGCAGCACCATTGGCGCAATCGAGCACCACGCGCAGACCAGCAAGGCTCATGGAGCGCGGCAACGTGCGCTTAGCAAATTCAATATAGCGCGCCTGCTCGCCATCCAAGCGCTTGGCGCGGCCAATGCCTGCCGGTCCGGCGAGCAGATGCTCAACCGGCGCATCCATCAGCGCTTCGATCTCCAGCTCTTTGTCATCGGACAGTTTGTAACCATCCGGACCAAACAGCTTGATGCCATTGTCGTGAAACGCATTGTGCGAGGCAGAGATCATCACGCCGAGATCGCAGCGCAGCGAACGTGTCAGCATCGCAACAGCGGGCGTCGGCATCGGACCAACCAGAAACACATCCATGCCGACAGAGGTAAAGCCGGCAACCAGCGCGTTCTCAATCATGTAGCCAGAAAGGCGCGTGTCTTTGCCGATGATCACGCGGTGGCGATGTCCGCCATTCGTGAACAGCTTTCCAGCGGCCATACCAACCTGCATGGCGACACCAGCCGTCATCGTGCCAGCATTGGCCCGTCCACGAATGCCATCGGTTCCAAAATAACGCCGTACCACTGCTCAACCCCTTATAACCCTGGGCACTTGCCCACACCCCAGCCTAGCGTTTGGCGCCAAACATCGCGTTAGTGCAAGCTTTCTGGGCATCAAAGATCGTGACCAAGCTTTACAGATTGCAAACAGGCTTAACGCGGGACGCCGCCTAGGGACAGCCGCAGACAAGCAGGCGCGCACCCAAACCGAAACGTTTCTAAACGTAAAAGACCCCGGCGCTTAGCGCCGGGGTCTTGCAATTCTTGGCTTGAAGAACCAGCCTTAGCTCGGCTGCGGCTCCATATCACCGACGTCAGGCTCATCACCCTTATCGGTTGGCTTGTGGCCAGCGCTTGGCACGGCAGACCCGCGCGAACGTGTTGGCGTATCGTCGGTGTCGTCTTCACGCACTGGCGGTTTGCCATCCAACAAGTCTTTGATCTCCGTGCCCGACAGGGTCTCATACTCCAACAACCCATTGGCAATTGTGTGAAGCTGATCGATGTTGTCCAACGTGATCTTCTTGGCGGTCTGGTAGCCCTGCTCGACAAAGGCTTTCACCTCCTCATCGACAAGCTGCTGAGTTGCCTCAGACACAGACTGGTTCTGCGCTACCGAGTGACCCAGGAACACCTCTTGCTGGTTTTCACCGTAAAGCAGCGGACCCAGCTTGTCGGACATGCCAAACTGCGTGGCCATCGCTTTGGCAAGCTTGGTCGCCATTTGGATATCGCCGGAAGCACCGGAAGTCACTTTCTCGTAGCCGAAGATTTCCTCTTCAGCCACGCGACCACCCATTGCCACAGCCAAATCGGCGTAGCATTTGGCGCGCGTCAGCGAGACCTGATCCTTCTCCGGCAAACGCATCACCATACCCAATGCACGACCGCGCGGAATAATGGTTGCTTTATGGATTGGATCAGAGGCTGGCATATGCATCGCCACCAAAGCGTGGCCAGCTTCGTGATAAGCGGTCAGCTTCTTCTCTTCCTCGGTCATGACAAGCGTGCGGCGCTCAGCACCCATCATCACCTTATCCTTGGCGTCCTCAAACTCGCTCATCGTCACCAAGCGCTTGGAGCGACGGGCAGCCAACAAAGCAGCCTCATTGACCAGGTTCATCAAGTCAGCACCGGAGAAACCGGGAGTACCGCGTGCCAGAACTTTCAAATCCACATCCGGTGCGAGCGGGACATTGCGCACATGCACTTTGAGGATCTTTTCGCGGCCCACAATATCGGGGTTCGGCACAACAATCTGACGGTCAAAGCGACCTGGGCGCAAAAGCGCAGGATCAAGAACATCAGGACGGTTGGTCGCCGCGATGATGATCACGCCTTCATTGGCTTCAAAGCCATCCATTTCAACCAGCAACTGGTTCAGCGTCTGCTCGCGCTCATCATTGCCGCCGCCGAGACCGGCGCCACGATGGCGACCGACAGCATCGATCTCATCGATGAAGATGATGCAGGGTGAGTTCTTTTTCGCCTGCTCAAACATGTCGCGCACACGGCTGGCACCCACACCAACGAACATTTCCACAAAATCAGAACCGGAAATGGTGAAGAACGGAACATTGGCTTCGCCGGCCACTGCACGGGCGGTCAGCGTTTTACCGGTGCCTGGGGGGCCGACCAGCAGCACACCACGGGGGATGCGGCCACCAAGGCGCTGGAACTTTTGCGGGTCACGCAAAAACTCAACGATCTCTTCCAAATCTTCTTTGGCTTCATCGATCCCGGCAACGTCTTCGAACGTCACCTTGCCGTGCGCTTCGGTGAGCAGCTTGGCTTTGGATTTGCCAAAGCCCATCGCTTTGCCACCGGCACCGCCCTGCATTTGACGCATGAAATAGATCCACACGGCGATCAACAGCAGCATGGGGCCGAAAGAAATCAGCACCGAGAACAGCGAGAAACCTTCATCCAATGGACGTGCACTGATGCGCACACCGGCGCTGGTAAGGTCCTGCACAAGATTGGGGTCATCCGGAGCAAACGTCTGGAATTGGCTGCCATCGGTATAAACGCCAGAAATCTGCTGGCCCATGATGGTCACATCGCGGATGCGCCCATTTTGAACCTCAGAAATAAACTGTGAGTAGGCAATATCAGTGCCACCACTCTGCTGGGTCGGGCCAGAGAACATGTTGAACAGCGCCACCAGCAGCAGGCCGATCACCACCCAAAGGGCAAAATTACGGAAGTTGGAGTTCATAAAAGGTCCAATCCTAGACAGGAAGATGTGTTGGGTTGACCGTAGAGTCGGCGCAAATTCACCCGTTACGTTGAAAGATAGGTTCCTAATACCCGATTGCCAAGGAATGAGAGGTGAATCGCGACAAGATTCCACACAATGGGGTTAAAGGCCCGAAATATATCCACGTATTGTGTCCTCACGCCCCCGATTCAGGCTTTAAGGCACCGATAAACACCTTACCGGCCTCGCGGCAGGCTTCTTTGTTGGACCCGTCAACAGTCGCGACAACATCACCATCGCGCGCAGCGACCGGTAAACTTCCAAGAATTAACTTGCTCAACCCATCGCGATCCAACCCAGGCTTTGGATCTTTGGATTGCCACGCTCGGACCGTCAGACGCTCTTTGGTCCAATTGCAGATCTCAAAGCGATCATCCCATTGGCCACTCTCACCAGGATCCAGATCGAACTGCGGAAACCCTGATCGGCCAGCTTCGCCATAGGCTGAAAAGTGCTCGGAATTTTCAGCGCTTTGCCATTCCAGAACGGCGCCTCCGCCAACCCACTTGCCTTTGGGCTCATTGGCAATGCGCCGCGCCAACGCCACCATGCGTCCCAGACCAAACGCCAAATTACGGTCAGCCATCGATGATGCGCGCACGCGCGCAACGGAACCAAGCGCCATGCGCAGGAACCGCGCTTGAACCACCAGAGGCTGAACGCACAAGGCCACGTCACCATCGACAAAGCCGTGGGCTGCACCACCAACCTCGTCAAAAAGCTGATGGGCGTAATGGTCCAACGCCGCATTTTCTAGGACTGCGATCTGTGCCGTCTCGGCCAAACCGTCCACAATGCCACGTGCCCCATCAGGTGCCGGTGCATCAGCAAGCCAGTTGCGAAACCGCACGCGCGTATAGCTTTCATCCGTGTTAGAAGGGTCCAGCGTCGGTTGCCAAGGCGTCCCGCGCAAGACGCTATGAAGCGCAGCGCGCGGCCAATCCAGAAACGGGCGAACAACCAGAGCACCCTGCAAACGGGTCTGCGCGCGAATGCTTGCCAAGCCTTCACAGCCCGTGCCGCGCGCCGCTCGCATCAGCAGCGTTTCGGCCTGATCATCGGCGGTGTGGGCGGTCAGAACAACCGACTGTGTTTCTTCCGCGGTGCGCGACAAAGCACCATAACGCTCTGTTCGCGCCCAGTCCTGAGCGTTTCTGGCGAAAGGTTTGCGATCCAGTTTGGTGACCTTGAAGGGCACGCCAAGCTCGGCACAAACCTCGCCCACCATCTTAGCTTCATCCGCCGCTTCCGGGCGCAAGCCGTGGTCGATTGTCTGCACGCTTAGCTTGCAAGCCAGCAAACGCGCATCGCGCAGTTTGGCCAAACCAACCAACATGGCCAGAGAGTCCGGCCCGCCCGAAACAGCAAGCAAGAGTGACGAATGGTTGCTCGATAGGTCTGAACCAACAGCGCGCCAAGCGTCGCTTATCGTATCGTTCGTCGTTTCTGAGGATGTTTCCGCCAGCGTGTCTAGCACCCAGCAAGGCCCTGCTCAGTGCGCGCCGTATCCAACACGATTTGCGGTGCCCGCGGGTAATCAGAAAGCAGTTTGGTGAACGTCGCACAGGCTTGTTGCTGGGCGCCGAGGCGCTCCAGGCTCATTGCAAGCTTCAACAAAGCATCTGGCACTTTGACGTCTTCAGGGTAGTTGTTGAACACCGCCAGAAACTGCTCAGCAGCCGGTGTGTAAGCGCCCATGGCAAAGTGCGATTCCCCAAGCCAGAAATGCGCATTCGGACGCAGCCGATCCTCTGGGTAGAGATCGATAAAGTCTGAGAAGGTGGAGACCGCCTGGCCGTAGTCACCGCGCAACACATGATCATAACCGAGCTCATACACATCGTTAGGGCTGAGACTTTCCAGCGGATCGATGCTCGCTACGGCACCACTTAAAGGTGGCTGTGGACGCACTTCTGGTGCAGCGTTCAGTGTCAGTGAGGACAGATCAAGCGGGCCATTGGGGTCTCCGATCGTCGTACCAACAGCCTGGCCATCCGCGCCAACGCTTAACGTGCCAAGATCACGCGCAGGTTGTCCGCGCTCGCGCGCCAACAGCACATCGCGCAACTGAGCATCCGTGGCACCGCCATCGGCAGCTCCACCATCAACAGCGCCGCGCTCCATTGGCATGCCTGAGCCATCATTGATGCCATTGCCTTCCAGTTCGCGCAGGCGAAACTCCGTATCCTCGCGCGCCCGCGTCAACTCATCCTGCAATTGCCGCATCTGGAACATCAGTTGCTCCATCTGACCGACCAGATTGCGCAACTCGCCTTCCAGACGGTCCACGCGAATGTTGGTTTGCGCTTCGGCTGCAGGATTGGACTGCGCCAAAAACGTGCCTGTGGCGCCAGTGCTTGGCGCGAGCGTTTGCACACCACCACTGGGCGCAAGAGTCTGAGCACCAGCTCCGCCAACATTGCCTGGCGGGAGCGGGATCTGCTGCCCCGGAGCAACCTGTGCCAACGCGGGTCCGGCCAAAACACTGGTGAGAAAAACCGGTGCGATCCACGCAGAAAGCCGGAAACGAGGAGAAAGGAGGGCCATCAACAATCCCATAGCAAAACCGAATGTGGCCAATCTGGCCTGTTGTTACGAAGCTTTCCACCCAAAGGCGGCAAATGTGAGGAAAATGAGGGTGGAGCACCGAGCAATCGGTTACTGTCATGACTTTGTTACACAGCAGCTCGACAACGATGGCCTATCCGCGAAAGGCCACGTTATGGCAACCTACCAAACGATTTTGATCGATGGACGTACCGGCGGCGAAGGCCGTTACAAATTCACCGCGCCGGATGATTTGATGGAGCGCACCCCGGTACGGGCGATGCGCGCGTTCATGGAATCGGTGGAAGCCAAAGATGTTTTGCAGGGCCATCAGGATTATGAGATCAATGCAGCGATGAAGAGCCCACACCATGAGGTGATCACCACACTGGGCGTGTTGCATCTGACCAATGGCGATCAGGCACCGTTTATGGCGATGATCTCACCACAAGACTTTCACGTCTGAGTTATGCCACCAACAGTCCGCTTGGCAGGCGGACTAAGAGCAGACGGTCCGCATCCAGTCCGCCTTAGTCTGCTTGCCGTCCGCCCTTAGTCCGCATGTAGTCTGCATCGTTTTGCAGACGGTCTGCCTCATCAGACAAAAAAAGCCGGGCAAAAGCCCGGCTTAAAAAGTGTGTCTGGAAGAAGGTCCTTAGCCGCCCTGAAGGGCCGTCACCGCGCGCCGGTTCTGCGACCAGCAGGTGATGTCGTTACACGTCGCGACCGGACGTTCTTTGCCGTAGGATACGGTAGAAAGGCGGGTCGGCGAAACGCCGCGTGAAATCAAATAATCGCGAGTCGCAGCCGCACGGCGCGCACCCAGCGCGAGGTTGTACTCGCGGGTACCGCGCTCATCGGCATGACCTTCGATCTGAATAGCATACTGCGCATACTGGGCGAGCCAAACCGACTGGCGATCCAGTGTCAGGCGACCCTCAGCAGTGAGAACTGTAGAATCGGTTTCAAAGAACACCCGATCACCAACATTGACGGTGAAGTCCTGCGCACTGCCTGGAGGCGCTGCCTGCTGCGACAGCGGAAGCTCGTCCGGCGTTGTCGAGGCACAAGCTGCCATGAACAGGGCAAAAAAGGTTGCCATAGCGAGTCGGGCGAAAAGACTGACGTTTGTCAGGGCCATAGGGCGGGTCATCGGAAAGTTCTTTCTCAAATCTGGCAGGATTTGTCCCGCCCCAAGAAGACGTGCACCATTGTGTGCACTTTGGTCATAAATTGGCAACGTTAAGCGCCGGTTGTCGATCATGGTAAACGCGGGCTTTTTTGTGGCACGCGCCTTATTCACCTAGGATAGCTAGCGGCTTGATGAACCTATGCTGAATGAAAGGTTAAACCCGCACGTTCGCCAAGTGGTATCAAAGCGGCAGATCGAACCGGCCAGCCTGGGTGTTTTTGTGCAGATCACCGGCGGCAAACACCCGCCCATTCATCACACCATAGACGCCTGGCGGCAGGGTTTGTGCGGCAATCACTGCACCGCCCATGTTGAACGAGGCATCGGAGCGACCGAACGAATGCGGTCGCATCGCACCGGTCAGAACAACCGTTTTGGACCCGACTTTCCCATCAAGGAACCGCGCCGTCAGTTCCATAGTGCCCGTGCCTTGGCTGACCACAATAGCGCTTTGCTCAGCAGCTAGAACCGCGTCAAGAATCGCTTGGCGATCTTCATCGGTGAAATCCAAGCTGTCCTTCATCATCAGCTCAAACAGCGAGGCGTGATAGCAGCGCGCATTGTGGAGCAGATCAGCGATCTGCGCCTTGCCACCAAGTTCAAACCCGAGCCCCTCGGTTTGCCAATCATGCACCTTTTCAATGGTGCCGCCGGTGGTGAGAACGAGAACATCACGCATGGGCGCGACCCAACAGCAACAGTACTAATTCAGCAGCGGTGACCAGGCAGGGTCGGAACCAAAGGACGGGGTATCGACGCGCAGCTCGTTGAAACCAGTCAGATCGATGGTCCAAAGCTGCGGACCACCATTCGCACCCGGCGTGTCACGGAAGAACATCAACACACGGCCATTGGGCGCCCAAGTTGGACCTTCATTGTGAAAACCTTCGGTCAGAATGCGCTCGCCAGATCCATCAGGGTTCATCACCCCGATCAAGAAGCGTCCACCCTGTTGTTTGGTGAACGCAATCAGATCACCGCGCGGCGACCAGACCGGCGTGGAATAGGTGCCGGAGCCAAACGAGACGCGCTCCTGGCCAGAGCCATCGGCATTCATCACGTAAATCTGGCCAGAGCCAGAACGGTCGGAGGCAAACGTCACCCGCGACCCATCCGGCGCAAAGCTTGGCGAGGTATCAATCGATGGCGAGGAGGTCATCCGCGTTGTGGTCTGGCTTTGCAGATCAAACCGATAGACATCGGAATAGCCATCGTTCTGCAACAGGCTGAACACCAGATTGCCACCATCGGGCGAAAAACGGGGGGCAAAGGTCATGCCTGGAAAGTTACCGACGATACGGCGCTGACCAGTCTCGATGTTGAGCAGATACACCTGCGGCTGCCCACCATCATAGGACATGTAAGTGATCTCTTGGCGTCCCGGCGAAAAGCGCGGCGTTAGCACCAGGTCGGCGCCGGATGTCAGATAGCGCACATTGGCCCCATCTTGATCCATGATGGCCAAACGCTTGATGCGGTTTTCCTTCGGGCCGGTCTCATCGACAAACACCACGCGGGTGTCGAAATAGCCGCTTTCACCAGTCAAGCGCTGATAGATCGCATCGGAAATGATGTGCGCCACCCGCCGCCAATTGTCAGCCGTGGTAAAATACTGCTGCCCGATCATCGCCTCGGCGCCAAAAACATCCCAAAGACGAAAATCCACCCGCAAACGGCCATCGTTTTCGCGCTCAACCTGACCAACAACCAGAGCTTGCGCGTTGATCACACGCCATTCAGCAAAGTTCGGCCCGGCGCTTACCGAAAGCCCCTGCTCGATAAACGAGGCGGGATCAAGCGTTCGGAAAAGGCCGGATCGACTGAGATTGTTGGAAATCACCTGGCTCATCTGCGCGGCGATCTCGCCATCGCCGGTGGCGGAGGTGAAGGCAGGAATCGCAATCGGCAAGGGCTCAAGATTGCCCTGCGTGATATCGATCTCCAACACAGCATGGGCCGGCCGCAATGTGGCCGCCAGGCAGAGCAGCAGCAGCGCTGCAAAAAGGCCCATGGCATGGACGCTGCGGATCGCACCTGATTTCAGCATCAACATATTCTTACTCCTAAAACCGCAATTGGGACGTCCGCTGGGTTGTTAGCGCAACATCTCGCGCGGATCGAAATTGACTATCACATTCTGCCAGGCAGCATACTTCTCAAAGGGCAGAGAATAAGGCGCACAGCGGCGCACCGCGCGCACAGCACTGTCAGCAGCAGCCTGGAAAGCTGGGTTGCCCGATGAATTGATCACCGAGGCACCACTTCTCAACGATCCATCCTCAGCAAGGTTCATTTGCACCCGCACAACGAGATCATCGGCGCCAACCGCACCCACTGGTGGGTTCCAACAGCGGGCGATCTGGCGGCGCAACGCATCCATCTCGCTCTCTGAAAGGGTCTGATCGCGCCCTTCAGCGGCACCGCGTGTGGCAGGCGCCTGGTCAGACGCGCCGCCACCACCCTGATTTTCATCACGGTTGATAAGGGCCGCAATCTCGTCGGGGTTAAATTGGCTATCGTCGGGCTGCTGCACCGGTTCAGGGCGCTGCACTGGCTGTGGTGCAACGTCTGGGCGTGCCTGGGGCGCAGGTGCAGAAAAGCGCGCTGTTTGCGTCGGTTCAGGCTCTGGCGCAGGCTCTTCAGCAGGTGCGGGCTCTGGCTCAGCCACTTCTGGTTCCGGCGCGGGCGCAGGCTCCGGCTCAGCTTCCACCGGCTCAGGCTCAGGCTCTGGTTCTGGCGGAGGAGGTGGCGGCGGTGGCGCTGCCGTATCAGGCGTTGCGCGTGCATTGTCGGCAGCAGTGGCCGCATCTTGGCGGCCTTCACCACCGGTATCGGTGCCGCGATCCACCTCAGACTGCCCAGTCGAAGGCGGTGTTTCAGGTGTTGGCAAAGGTTCAGCGGTGCGCATACCGCGCGTGATCTGGCTGAACTCTTCCGACGACAAGATATCAACCGGCACCGCTTGCGCCGTGACCACGTCAAAAGGGTCCGGCTGCGACAGGTTCACCACCATGCCCGCAAAAAGCGCGCCATGAAGCACAACAGAAAGGGGAACACCAAGCCGCATGATCGATCCGTCAGCGCGCCGAAAACCGGCGACCTAAGACCCTTCCTCTTCTGCCGTCACAAGCCCCAAGCGCTGGTAACCAGCACCGGAAATGCGCGCCATAACCTGCATGATTGTCCCGTAGTCCGTACCGCGATCACCGCGCACGAAAATACGCGTATCCACGCCTTCGGAGGCGATGGCTTCAAGCGTTGAGAGCAGTTGCTCCAATGATGTTTCGGTTTCCTGCAAGAACACGCGGCCATCAGCGGTTACCGACACAGTGATCGGCTCTTCTTCGCTTTCCAGCGCATTGGCAGAGGTTTCAGGCAGATCAATCGGCACGCCGACAACCAACAGAGGCGCGGCAACCATGAAGATGATCAAAAGCACCAACATCACATCGACAAACGGCGTGACGTTGATCTCGCTCATCGCGCGTGGCCGCGCCCGCCGCCTACGCCGCGAGCCGCCCGATCCACCGCTGGCAACACCCATACCCATACCGTATCTCTCTATTCAGCTGCCGCTGGCTGCGCCGCAGCGCGCTCGTCAATCTGGCGGGAAAGGATGGACGAAAACTCGTCGGCGAAGCCTTCCATCCGCGTTGTTTGCCGCGCGACATCAGCCACAAATTTGTTGTAAAAAATTGTCGCCGGGATGGCGGCAACGAGGCCAAGCGCTGTCGCAAACAAGGCCTCGGCAATGCCGGGCGCAACGACAGCAAGGTTGGCGTTCTCGGTGGCCGCAATGGCCTGGAACGCGGTCATAATGCCCCAAACGGTACCAAACAGGCCGATGAACGGGCCTGCCGAGCCAACCGAGGCGAGCACCAAAAGGCCGTTCTCCATTTTCTCGGACTCACGGGCGATGGTGACATCCAGCACCTTTTCGATGCGGGTTTGCAGACCAACCATGGATCGAACGTTGCGCTCATGGCTGCGCTTCCACTCGCGCATGGCCGCAACGAAAAGGGCCGCCATGGTGGTGTTGGTGCGCTGGGCGGTGATATTGTACAGCTCTTCCAGCGATTGGCCGGACCAGAACACGCGCTCAAAACGATCCATAGCCTTCTTGTTGCGCGAGAACATAAGATATTTGTCGATCACGATGCCCCAGCACCAGACCGAGGCAACGATCAGACCAAGCATTACGATTTTCACCACAATGTGGGCCTGCCAGAACAGGCCAAGAAGCGACAGATCGTGGCTCTGCGTGCTCAGTGCGGTGGTAAGAACGTCCGTTCCGTCCATGGGGTTCCTCAGGTCTTGATCGTCAAGGGTGGTGGTTGGCGGGCGCTGGTGCGCTGCGATTGTGGCATCATCAGGACGCCATGCTGCGGCGCACATTTGCTGCACCAGCCGCGATGGCCTGTGCGCACAGCCTAACGGGCCAACCCTAAAGCATGGTTAACCAAGCGTTAGCGATGGGCCGGTGACGCAGCTATCTCAAGCTTTGGGTGGAAACGCGGCTCGTGCAGCCTGCGGAATGCGCGTTGGCCGCCCCGCCCGCGTCAGACAGGCCACGGTTACGCGCGCTGTGCACAAAACGCGCTCGCCGCAAAGGATGCGCTGGTCCATCGTCCCGCGTGCGCCTGTCATGCCAATGGGCATGGATTGCACGGTCAGAACATCGTCAAAGCGCGCCGCCGCCAAGAAGTCGATGTCCATGCCACGCACCGCAAAAAAGACACCTGCGACTTCACTGGCCATCGCCGTCTGGTCAATACCAAGGTCACGCAGATACTCGGTACGCGCCCGCTCAAAGAACTTCAGATAGTTGGCATGATACACGATGCCTGCCAGATCGGTGTCTTCGTAATAGACCCGCACGGTGAAGGTGTGGGCGGGCAAAAAAGTATCGGTGATGGGCATGGGGGTCTCGCAGAAGTCTTGGTCAGCACCTCTTCAACGGGCAAGCCGAGCTTGTCAAAGTGTCCAGATCATAATGCCTTGATTTCTGCCGTCTGCGTTCCACCCTTCCTGGTATCGCAACAGGAACCAATGCTTATGAAATTCCAAGCTTTCCCCCTCCCGACAGTCTTGGCCATATCGGTTGTGGCCGTAGCGCTGAGCATCGCGCCCGCCTTAGCCGATGTGCAAGTCACCTTTTCTGAAGGCGCGCCCAAAGATCGCTTCACCATCACCAACACAGGCACCTGTGCGTTGGGTCCGGTGGATGTCACCATCGATCTCTCTGGCTCATCGGCAGGATTGGTCTTTGATGTCACCGAACAAGGCGCGGGCGTACAAGTGTTTCAGCCGTTTGAGCTTGTTGCGGGCAACAGCCTTTTATCTTCCACACCCATCGTGCGTGACGGAGACAACAGCCTCACGCTCGGCCTGACCAATCTCGATCAGGGACAAAGCGTGGCCTTCACCATCGACGTTGACGACACGATCGGCGCACGTGAAATCACGGTCTCACGCTCTGAGATCAGCGGCACGGGCATCCGCATCGAAACCGATATCGCCCAAGCCTCAGGCACCTTTAGTCAGACGGCTATTGCCGTTGCGCCTTTTCAAGCTTGCATGTCCTAGCAAAAAGGCTCCCCGGTTCTGGGAGCCTTTTCAAATCTGCTCACAACGACCTAAAGCGAGAACTGATAGCTCACCGGCACATAGCGGAAACCATCACGATTGCTGTCCACATAGCCGAGCGCCGGGAACGGCATGTGGTAGCCGACGAACGGAATGCGGTCGGCGGCCAACATGCCAAGCACCCGGCGCCGTGAGGCGGCAGCGGCGGCTTTGTCGGCATCGAACCGTACCTCCCAATCGGGATAGGCAAGCGACCAGACATAATGGTTGGCAAGGTCAGCGATCAGCATCAACTGTGCGCCGTCGCTCTCAATAATATACCCCATGTGTCCGGGCGTGTGCCCGAAGGCGGCTATCGCGGTGATGCCACTGGTTACCGATCCGCCATCATCCAAAAACGTCATCTGGTCAGCCAGCGGCACGACCGAGGCGCCGATCATCTCAGCCAGCTGTGCAGGCGCGTTGTCGCCCGTCCAAAAATCAAATTCCACCGACCCAGTGATGTAACGCGCATTGGGGAATGCTGCACTGCCGCCTGCCATCAACCCACCAATATGGTCCGGATGCATATGGGTGATCACCACGATGGTCACATCCTCAGGTGAATAACCTGCGTCGGCCATGGCAGCAGGCAAATTGCCGTTGGCGCCGCCATTGCCGGTGTCGAACAGCACCACCTCACTGCCGGTGTCCACCAATGTTGGTGTGAAGAAGAACCGCGCTTGATCAATGGGCAAAAAGTTGTCGGCAGAAACCTCAGCAAACTCCTCAGCCGACACGTTCATGCCAAAGATGCTCTGTGGTTCAGGAACATTGCGCGCGCCATCGAGCAGCGTGACAACCGTGAACGATCCAACTTGAACCGTGCGCGAGAGGCCACCGCTCTGGCTTTGGGCGGCAACAGGTGTCGGCGCGAGTGTCGGCAAAACAGCGGACCCGAGAACAAGACCACCGCTGGCGGCCATCAAAGTTCGGCGGGAAAGAAAAGGCGAAGAGGTCATAACTGGCTCCAAACTGAGAGGAAAAGATAAGATGGTCTTTACCTAGAGCAACAATGCGACACGCCCATGGTACACGAAGTGATCGCCAAGAAGATATGGATGGCTCGACTTGACGCCAACGTCGTGACAAGGAGCAAAGCTTCACCACTTAAAAGGCCAATCCAACGTGACGACGTCTGAGCAGGCAGTTCTACGCCGCAAAACCGAGCCAGGTCGTGCGGAGTTCGTGGCGTTGGTGGCGATCCTGATGTCCATCATCGCCCTGTCGGTGGACATCATGCTTCCCGGCTTCGGTGATATCAGCGATCATTTCCAACTGACCGAAGACAATGATCGCCAGGCCATCATCACCGTCATCTTTGCCGGACTGATGGTTGGCCAGCTGATTTTCGGGCCGCTGTCGGACTATACCGGACGCAAACCGGCCATCGTGATCGGGCTGGGCATCCATATCATTGGGTCGGTTCTGTGCATCATCGCGCAGGACTTCATGATCCTGCTGCTCGGTCGGTTCTTGCAGGGCTTTGGCGGGGCGGCACCGCGCATCGTGATCGTTGCCATGGTCCGCGATCGGTTCGAGGGCCAGGAGATGGCCAAGATCATGTCGATCGCGCTGACCGTGTTCATTCTTGTGCCAACCTTCGCTCCCGCTATCGGGCAAGTGATCTTGATGTTCGCCCCATGGCAGGCCCTGTTCGTCGCACTTTTGGTGATGGCACTCATCGGCGGCACGTGGCTCACCGTGCGACAGCCCGAAACGCACACAAAGCCAGCACCGTTTCAGGCAGGTAAGCTGATCAACGCGGTCAAAACCGTGTTCACAACACCGGTGTCGCTTCTCTACTCCATGGCGGCCGGCTGCGCCTTCGGCACGCTGCTTGGATACATCGTCTCCTCACAACAGATATTGCAAGACTTGTATGGCACCGGCGATCTTTTCGCTGTCTATTTTGGTGCCACTGCAGCGTTCATCGCCCTTTCCAACACGTCCAATGCCTGGCTTCTGGGTCGCTACACAATGGAGATGATCACCGCTTCGGCGATTGGCGCGCAGGTCTTATGGTCATTGGGCTTTCTGGTGTGGCTTCTGATCACTGGAACCACCCCATCCTTGGCAGTGTGGATGGTCTTTATCAGCGTGGCGCTGTTTTTGGTCGGCATCACCTTTGGCAACTACAATGCCATTGCCTTGCGTCCTTTGGGGGCTATTGCCGGCATTGCCTCGTCCATCACCGCATCCATCCAAACGCTGATCAGCGTGCTGGTTGCTGCCACGATCGGCGCAGCCTTCGACATGAATGTTCTGCCGGTCGTCCTTGGGTCAGCCATTATGGGATTCCTCGCGTCCGCCTTGATGGTGCTGGCGCGTTACCTCAGCAAGCGTCAGGCGGCGCTGGCCGACCCTTCCGCGTCGAGGTCGAGCGGCACATAGCGAAACGCCTCACCCACACGCCCCACGCGACCAAGAGCCGGGAACGGCATGTGATAACCGGCAAAGACGAGCTGCTCATCCGCAGCGCGGCCAAGCCAGTGAGCCCGCATCGCAGCTGCTTTTTCGCCGTCCGCATCAAAACGCATGTGCCATTCTGGATGCGCGAATGCCCACACCGGATGATTGGCAAGATCGCTGGCGACCAGAACCGAGCCAGAACCCGATTCTATCAGAACACCCAGATGTCCTGGGGTGTGACCGCACATATCGACGAGAACAATGCCCGGTAAAACCTCAAATCCCGGCGCCACAGGTTCAACGATGGCGCCAAGTGCGGCTAGCACCGGATCGGATGGCGCAGCGTTCACCTCGCCAGCGGCAATCAAATGCCGCGCCTTGGGAAAGCGCGGTGTTCCAACATCGGTCAAAAGCCCGCCGGTATGATCGCCATGCAGATGGGAAACCACCACCACATCAATACTGTCCGGATCAATGCCCAGTGCCGCAAGGCCCTTGGGCAGACCACCGCTGTGCGACGGGCCGGACGAGCCGAACCCGGCATCGACCAGCACCCGCTTACCGCTCGATTCGATCAGCGTCATCGTGACGGGAAAATCGAACTCTGCCGGTGACGTGCCCAGCGAAATACACTCCTCATCAAACGTCAGATCGTCGACATTGGTGCCGAAATAGTCGTGGGCAGGCGCATGGTGATCCCAGCCATCATGAATCTGGACAACACAAACATCATCAAGAGCGTAGCGGTAAAAGCGGCCTGGCATGACACACAACTCGAAACGGGGCCAAAGTCTAGAAACAACCGCCCGCAGCGTCCAGCGTCAGATGGTCTAGGATCAGAAACTCAAGTGCGACCACCCTCGTCCTGATCATCGAGCAAAAGCGCCATCTGCGCCGGGTTGAGATCGCGCGGCGCCGCGATACCCAGATGAGAGAAGGCCGCTGGCGTCATCAACCGGCCACGCGGCGTGCGCTGAATAAACCCTTGCTGCAGCAGATAAGGCTCCACTATCTCTTCCAGCGCATCGCGCGGCTCAGAAAGCGCAGCCGCCAGCGTCTCAATGCCCACAGGGCCACCACCAAATTTTGAGGCGATGAGATCAAGATAGCGCCGGTCGAGCATATCAAGCCCGATGGAATCCACATCCAAGCGGGTCAGCGCCGCATCTGCATTGTCGCGGTCGATAGCACCAGAGCCTTCCACCAGCGCGAAGTCGCGCACCCGTCGCAGCAGACGCCCAGCGATACGCGGTGTGCCGCGTGAACGTTTGGCGATCTCGCGCGCACCCTCATCGGAGATCGGCACACCAAAAAGGCGTGCACCACGCCGCACGATCTTTTCCAGCTCTTCCGGGGTGTAGAATTGCAAGCGGATCGGAATGCCGAACCGGTCGCGCAACGGCGTGGTGAGCAGGCCAAGGCGCGTGGTTGCCGCCACCAATGTGAAACGCGCCAAATCGATCTTCACTGAGCGCGCTGCAGGCCCCTCGCCGATGATGAGATCAAGCTGGAAATCCTCCATCGCCGGGTAAAGAACCTCTTCAACTGCGGGGTTGAGGCGGTGGATCTCATCGATGAACAGAACATCGCGATCTTCTAGATTGGTGAGGATCGCCGCCAGATCACCGGCTTTGGCGATCACCGGGCCAGATGTTGCACGGAAATTTACCCCAAGTTCGCGCGCCACGATCTGCGCCAGGGTCGTTTTGCCAAGACCCGGCGGACCCACGAACAGCACATGGTCGAGCGCTTCTTTGCGCGTGCTCGCCGCTTCGATGAAAACCTTTAAATTGGCACGCGCATCAGCCTGGCCAGTGAAATCATCAAGCGCGTTGGGGCGCAGCGAGACCTCTTCCGGCTCACGGTTTTCAGCATCCAGAAGCTGCGAGCGCTCGCTCATCAAGTTCGCTCCAAATGGTCGCGCGCATGGCGCTTGAGCCAAAACCATAACAGGCTGGCTGCCAGCAGAGATGTGGCGATCAAGGTAAGGCTTGTGATGCCGCCGATCAGCAGTGACATAACGCCGAAACCGGCAATGCCACCGGCCACGATGGCCAGCGCGATCCAGCCAAACGACAAGCGACGACCCGACAAGATCACCCAGCACAGGGCGCCTGCTGAAAGCAGCGCGGGCACCAACCCATAAAGATAGCCGACCAATGTTCCGGCCGTCAGCAGCGCAAAGAGCGCGCGCGGATAATCAGACAGTGACAGCCGTGCAAGGTCATAGGAACTGTCGCCCAGCACTTGCAGCACCAACATCAAGACACCTGCGATGGGCGGCAGAAACACCACAGCCACGCCGGTGACAATCAATGCCAAAGGAAGGCGATTGGCAGCGCCCTGCGCGCTCATGCGTCACGCTCCCCTGATGACTTGACTTGGCGCGATGCCAACAGCCGCAAGACCGGCAACAACAGCAGCACAACAAGACCGCTGATGACAACGCTGAAACTTGCGCCATACAGCCCAGCACCCAGGCCAAAAAACTCGCTGACCAGAAAGTATACCGCGCCAACACCAGCGCCTGCCAGCACACCACCAACAGTTGGTACCGGGCCGCGCCAGCCCTGGTGCCACCCAAAGAAGGCGCCAAGCAGCACCGCCGGAACCAGAGCCCAGAATGGCGCAAAGTAAAGTCGCAACAGCCCAGAGTCGGTGGCATCGGCAAAGAGACCTGCCAGCGCTTGGCCAAAGCCGATCTCGCTGCCCGCCATTGCAAACAGCGCTAGCATGACGACGCCCAGCAGCGCACCAACAAGCGGCCCCAAAAAAGCAAACACCAGTGTTGAAACCACCAGCGAGGTCATAGGGCGCTCTGGCAGAGTGATCACGTGATCGGACGTTGGAGCATCAGAGGACAACGAGGATCACCGCCATCAATAAAAACAGAAGAAAACCGCCGAGCCAGATCACACGGCGTTGGAGCTTTTCATACGCGTTTTTGACATAGTCGTCTTGCGTCACAAGCACCCACGGCTTGTCCCACACATAGATGCGGCCAAACACATCACTCTCAAACTGCTTGCGAAATCCAAGCGCCACCATCAAGCCAGCAGGCGCGATGGCAAAAACCAGGATGAGAAGTACGATCAAAGCCTTCATGGGCCTGGGTCCTATATACGCAACGTCAATTTGGTCACCGCTCTAGCTCGATAAAGCTTTCAATCCAAGCCGAATGAGCGTTGCTGCTGGCGCATCGTCTCCAGCGTCCTTCACGGCCTGCGCCACGGCGCCCGAAGCCTGCTGCGCGGAGTAGCCAAGATTGGTAAGCGCAGAGACCGCATCCACCACCGCGGAGGCCGCAACACCCTCGCCCAATTCCTGCTGTAAACCGATGGTGCCAGTCGCATCGCCAGACATGGCAGGGGCTTTGTCTTTCAGCTCAGCAACAATGCGCTGGGCAACCTTTGGGCCAACGCCGGGCGCACGCGACACCATGGCTTTGTCTTGCAAGGCAATCGCCGAGGCCAAGTCACCGGTGGACAGCGTGCCGAGTATCGCCAAAGCCACCTTCGCACCTACCCCTTGCACAGATTGCAACAGACGAAACCATTGCCGCTCTTGCTGGCTGGCAAAACCGTTGAGGCGAATAAGATCTTCGCGCACCAACGTGTCGATCCATAGCTCCACAGCCTCCTCGCCACCTCGATAGTGGCCAAGCAGTTTCGAGGAACCAAAAATCTCGTAGCCAACGCCCTGAACATCCAGGATCAAACTGTCTTCCAGCACCGCATCAATACGGCCGCGCAATTTGCCAATCATCGTGTGGCCACCTTCAACTGTCGTGCGGGGCGTTGGTGCGCGTGGCAGATCGCAATCGCCAGCGCATCGGCCTCATCAGCGGAGGAAAAATCAGCGCGCGGCAGCAGCACCTTCACCATGGCTTGCACCTGTCTCTTGTCTGCATGACCTACCCCCACCACCGTCTTTTTCACCTGATTGGCGGCGTACTCACCCACCGGAATACCAAGCCGCGCTGGCGCAAGAAGCGCCATGCCCCGCGCCTGGCCAAGCTTAAGCGTGGACGCCGGGTCTTTGTTGACGAAGGTTTCTTCCACCGCAGCCTCATCGGGCGTGTGCTCGCCCAGCAGCGTTTCCAAGCCTTGGTAAAGCGCGGCCAACCGCACCGCCAACTCATCCTTAGCAGGCGGAGAAATCACGCCGCTGGCCACATAGGAAAGTCGCGTGCCGGAAAGTTCCACCACGCCCCAGCCCATGTGGCGCAGGCCCGGATCAATCCCAAAGATGCGAATCGCTTGTGGTTCCATGCCATCTCAGCTACCGCACTCCACTTCGCCACCAAAGGGTCAAACACGATGTCAGCGCTTATCGAAGCGTTTCTCTCCGCTTTTGCGGACATGGCAAGCCATCCTGCGCTCATTCCAGCGCTGATGGCTGTTGCTCTGGCAGGATCAGTGCGCGGTTTTGCGGGCTTTGGCGGCGCGATGCTGTTCATGCCGTTTGCGACGTTTCTATTCGACCCACGGTTGGCGGTGGTAGCGTTCTTCATCATCGACACCAGCATCACTCTGCCACTGGTCACCAACGCACTGCGCCATTGGGATTGGCGCACGGTGATCCCCTGCGCCGTTGGATCGTGGGTGGGGGTCTGGTTCGGCGCCTATCTGCTGGCCACCACGGACACGTTGGTGCTTCGCTGGACGATCTGCCTAATCATCATTTTGCTGGTCGGCGTCATGCTTACCGGCTGGCGCTACACGGCTCGGCCGAAAACGCCAATATCGTTGGGCGTTGGATCGGTGGCCGGGGTTTTGGGCGGCATCAGCCAAGTGTCCGCGCCGCCGCTCGTCGCCTACTGGGCAGCGGGGCCGTTTCCGGCACAAGTGATACGCGCCAATCTCATTTGTTTTTTCTTCTTTGCCACCCTTGGAAGTCTGGCGGCATTTTTCGCCAATGGCGTGTTCACAGCGCAAACCCTTGCGCTGGCCATCTTGCTGGCACCCGCGTATGGGTTGGCGATTTTTATCGGCGCCAAACTTTTCAAAGGCGCCAACGACACGCTGTTTCGCAAGGTGGCGTTCGCGATAATCCTGATCGCGGCCCTAACCTCGTTGCCACTGCTGGACCCGCTTTTGAGAGCTTAGCCCTCAGCCAAGGCAGCCATTACCTCTTCGGACATTTCGAAGTTTGCGTAGACGGTTTGCACATCATCATCGTCTTCCAACGTATCGATAAGCCGCATCAACGAGGCGCCCTTGTCGGCATCCACATCGATGGTGTTCTGCGGTTTCCAGATCGGGTTCACCGACTCTGCCTCGCCCAGCGAGGCGGCCAATGCCGTGGAGACCTCATTGATATCTTCAAACGCGCAATAGATCGTGTGGCCATCATCGTCGGAGATCACATCCTCGGCACCAGCTTCGATGGCCGCCTCCATCACTGTGTCGGCATCGCCTGAATCAGCGGGGTAGACCACCTGACCAACCCGGTCGAACATGAACGACACCGAGCCGGTTTCCCCCAAGGAGCCGCCGCTTTTGGTGAAATAGGAACGCACCGCGCTGGCAGTACGGTTGCGATTATCCGTCATCGCCTCCACCACGACAGCGATGCCGCCCGGACCATAGCCCTCGTAGCGAATTTCCTCGTAATCGTCGCCTTCACCAGCCTGCGATTTTTTGATCGCCCGCTCAATATTGTCCTTCGGCATCGACTGTGATTTGGCGTTCTGCACCGCCAGACGTAGGCGCGGGTTCATGTCCGGATCGGGCATGCCCATTTTCGCCGCCACAGTGATCTCTTTGGCAAGCTTGGAGAACAGCTTGGAGCGCGCCTTATCCTGCCGCCCCTTGCGGTGCATGATGTTCTTAAATTGACTGTGTCCGGCCATCGAAGCCTCAACTTTCACAAAATTTCAGATGCGTTCGGCGGTGCGCCTTTGACCGGCTCATAAAACGGCTTTGAACGAAAATCCAGTCGGCTCCGCAACGCGGTGCAACCACTCGTTAACGCTATGCACGCAATAGTTGCGCCGCAAATGGCAAGAATAGACGGCCATTTTCTACGCTAAAATACTTATATTGGCCTGAGCGCGGGGGTGTTGAGGCCAGAATTCTTCGGGGGAAGACCATGTTCGGACTATCAAGGAAGGCTCAAAGCGAGCCTGAAACCGCTACCGTTGATATTCGCGACCAACGCGATGTTCTCAACTCAATGCTCGATCAAATGCCCATCAATGTGCTGGTCGCTGATCCAGAGACTTGCGACATCATCTATGCAAATTCAGCAAGTCGGGCGACACTGCACTCCATCAAACATCTGCTTCCAGAGTCTGTGAACCCGGATGATATGGAAGGCGTCAATATCGATATTTTCCATAAAAATCCGCAGCATCAGCGCCGGATTCTCGCCGATCCAAGCAATCTGCCATGGAACGCCAAAATCAAGCTTGGCCCTGAGACGCTGGCGCTAAAAGTTGGCGCGCTTCACGATAGCGACAACACCTACATCGGCGCCATGGTCACCTGGTCGGTCATGACCGATCTGACAAACGCTATCGACGCCTTTGAAGAAAACGCACAAACCTCGGTGGCCCGCCTTACATCGGCTGCCACGGAGATGAGTACGGCGGCGGCCCAGATGACGCAGACGGCCTCAACCTCGTCCAGCAACGCTACAAGCGCCGCTGCTGGAGCTGAAGAGGCAACGGTCAACGTGGAGACGGTGGCGCAAGCTGCACAGGAATTGAACGCCTCCATCGGAGAGATCACCGAACAGGCTGCCAAATCATCTGAGGTTGCGTTAAGCGCCGTCGGCAAAGCCCGCACCACCAACGAAACGGTGCGGGAATTGGCAACAGCCTCCGAACGGATCGGCAAAGTGGTCAACCTGATCCAGGACATTGCCGCTCAAACCAACTTGCTAGCGCTCAACGCCACGATTGAGGCGGCACGCGCTGGCGAAGCGGGACGCGGTTTTGCTGTTGTGGCCAGCGAAGTCAAAACGCTGGCCGGTCAAACGACCAACGCAACGGAGGAAATCACCCAGCAAATCAGCGCGATCCAGGAAGCGACCAACGATGCGGTGAACGCAATTGAGGAGATCTCAACCACCATTGATGAGATCAGCAACGTCACCAGTTCGATCTCTGCGGCGGTCGAAGAGCAAAGTGCAACAACCGCCGAGATCAGCCGCAACGTCAATGAGGCCGCAGCAGGCACACGTGATGTTTCTGCCAACATGGTGCAGGTGCAGGAAGCTGCCGATCACACCGGGAACGCGGCCAACAAGGTTGAAACCGCGTCCGGTGAGTTGGGTGAGCAAGCGCATCATATGGATGATGCGATCCGCCATTTCATTGAACGGGTGCGTGAAATTTAGGGCCGGAACCCTGAGCGTTCAGGTTTGCCAAAAACTTGGAATGGTGGGCTCCAACTGCCCACCAAGCCGCACGGGCGCGCAAGCCGTGGCAAGCCCGGTTTTGGGATCAGCCTGCACGGCAATACCAGAGAGAGTAGGCTCACCTTCTGCCGGTGAAAACCGCCCTTGCGGCACCTTGCTCAAGAACCGCTGCACCGGCTCGGTTTTGTCCATGCCGATGATGGAATCATAATCCCCGCACATGCCTGCATCGGTCTGAAAAGCGGTGCCGCCCGGCATAACCCGGTGATCAGCGGTGGGCACATGGGTGTGGGTGCCGACAACCAGCGTGGCGCGGCCATCGAGATGCGCGCCGATGGCCTGCTTTTCCGATGTCGCTTCGCCGTGGAAATCCACCATCGCAAAATCAGCCACTTCGCCGAGCGGACAAGCCTCCAACTCGCGATCAATCACTGCAAACGGATCTTCCATGGCATCCATGAAAAGCCGACCCATGGCATTGATCACCAGAACGTTTTCGCCGGTTTTGGCGCGAAACAGCCCTGCCCCACGTCCCGGCGTGCCTGCCGGAAAGGTGGCCGGGCGCAGAAGGTTTGGATAGCGCTCAATGTAAACGAGTGTTTCGCGCTGATCGAACGCGTGATTGCCAAGCGTGATGACATCAACACCCCAATCAAACAGTTGCTCGCAAATGCCCTCATTGATGCCAAAACCGTGGGCAGCATTCTCGCCATTGCAGACAACGAAGTGGATCGGAAAGCGGGCCAACAGATCCGGCAAATGGTTGGCAACGGCCTCACGGCCAGCTTTGCCAACGACATCGCCAAGAAAAAGAAGATGAAAGCTCATCGGTGTGCCTTAGAGCGTTTTGCGTTTCAATTGAAACAGTCTTATCGCAAATCGCGTTCGACCGATGGGAGAGGCAGCGAATTGCGCTTCAAACCAAACGCAAAGCGCCCTAGCAGGCCGGTGCTGCGCTAGGAAGAGGCGAGGAAGGGCAGAAGCGCCTCACGGCCATGATCGAAGACACGCAGACCGGTCGGTGTGAGCACACCGTGGAGAGGAATGTCATGGGCCTCCACTTCAAACGGCGACACTTCCTGTTCGTCAAACGCCAAGCCAACATAGGCCGGGACGTGCCCGGCAGCATGCATCTTTGACAACGCACGATCATAATGCCCCTTGCCATAGCCAATGCGCTGGCCCGTCGATGAGAAGGCCGCGAGCGGGGCAAGAATAAGTTCAGGCAGCACCTCTGGTTCATCATCATCAGGTCCCAGCGTACCAAAGCCGACCGGCACCAGCGATTTACTGCGATCCCATGCCCTGAAAACCATGGTTTCTTTGTCGAGAAGAACCGGCAAGGAAAGCTGCGCCCCCTGCCCAGCAAGAGAATGCATCAGGGGAGCTGGGTCGATTTCTGATCCGATAGCATGATAGCCGGATATCGTGTGCCCACGCATGACCAATACATCATAGGGCAGGGGCAAACGATCCAACAACGCATCACGTCTCTGCAGAGCAAGACGCCGCAACGCTATTTTACTTTTGCTAGAAGCGCTCATGAGACCCAACAAAAAACCGCAGCGCCAGAAATGGCGCTACGGTTGCTAACAAGCTCTTCAGTGGTCGTGCAATGACCTGATGCGCAATACGAGCTTACGCCTGCAGTGCGGCATCGAAAGCCTCTCTGCCCCAACGAGCGATGATTGCGTCCTGAAGAACAAACGCTCGGCCCGTACGCCAAGAAAACCCGTCGTACAGCTGTTCATTTAGTCCAAAACTAGCAATCCAAGCATCCAGGAAGTCAAAAACTCCATCAGACTCGTTTTGATATGCAGCCATCGCTTGTTCGAACGTCACCGATGGATGAAGAGCATTCAGCAACGGCTCATGCTGCGACTCAAGGAAAACATCGATCGCGCTGGTGCTTTGGCCAGTGTAACCGTCGATGTTTGAACCGCTGCTGTCGCCTGAGTCGCCGCTCGACGATGACCCGCCGCCCGTCGATGTCGACGACGTGGATGTCGACGACCCACCGCCTCCACCACCGCAAGCAGAAATACAAGCCTGTGCCGGCGCAAAGGCTGCGAACGAAACTGAAGCTGCCAGAAGGGCCGAAACCAAAAGACGCATGATGAAGCTCCCCATTTATTGCGTGGAAGGGAGATAGCAAGTGCGCATTTTGGTTCGGTAAACAGCCAGCAATATCAGCGGGTTAACGCGTACTAACCTGAACAAGGTGCTGCTGATCATCGTAAAGCAAAAGTGAAGCCGCAACGACCGTGTCAGCGTCGATCCTGGGAAACCTACAAAGTAGGTGGGCGCCGTGTAATCCGGTCCACGGACCGGTCCAGGGACAGCTCCCGTTCGGATCGGTAAGGCCCCAGGAATATGTGCCGATGCACGAGAAGCGCAGCTTCGACTGCGAAGATAGGCTTCGACCGAGACAACTTCAATGCAATTCGGTCGCTGCAGGGGCGAGAAATCAGTTTGGCTGAGCGCTCTGTGTGATTTGCTCCAGACGGGTGGCCAATTCGTCCACCTTCTGCCGCACTTTGTCATCTGTGCCAGCGTTGGATGTCTGCGCCAGAGAGAGGCCCGCTTGCAACTCCGCGACCTGCGCGCTCAGCCGCTCTATCTGCGTTTGCGCATCGCCCAGCTTATCGGTCATCACCAGCCCAGCCATCACCGCAAGGCGCGTATCACCAACCTCGCCAAACGAACCACGCAATTCATCGACAGTGGCATCGAAGGTTTGCGCCAGCGCGGTAAGGCGCGCCTCATCGCCATCCTCACAGGCTAGCCGGAAAGAACGCCCGGCGATGGTGACAACAACTTGGCCCATACTGTCCTAAAAAACTCCGCGAAACCGAAAGGTCTAACCGGCGGCTGATGAACCCGCACTTGGTGATCCATTTGGCGACCCGCCATTCGAATCGCCCGCCAACACGGTACGAATATTTTCCATCACATCCAAAAGCCGCTGCGAAACAGCCTGATTGGCCGCTTCCATAGCGCGGGTTTCAGCACGGGCACGGTCCAGAAGTTGGGCAAGCTGGGCACGATCTGTGGAAAGGCGGGCCACTTCGGCGTAAAGCTTTTCGCGCTCTTCTAGCAGTGCACGGCGATGACCGGTGTCAGCCTCCACGCTTGTGATCGCGCGATCAAGCCGCTCAAATGCTGATTGAAGATCACTGCCAGCCATTGCAATCGCCCACACATCCGTTGGCAGTTTTTGCGAACCGCCCCACACTTTGCCCAATGTAGGGATCAGGGCCGATACCCGTCAACGCACCAAAACCAATTTTGGTCGCTTCGCAGCGCCCACATCTTTTCAAGAACGCCCTCCTGCTTTAAGACGCATCCGCATCCAGCGAAAACACGCTTGGGCGGCAAGACCGCCCTCCAGATCAGACGGCTTATCACCATTATGACCGAGACCGACCGCCATACGGACATGGCCAACGCCATCCGTTTCCTTTCCATGGACGCTGTTCAGAAGGCCAACTCCGGCCATCCGGGACTGCCAATGGGCGCTGCGGACATCGCAACTGTCCTGTTCTCCAAGTTCATGAAGTTCGACCCGACAGAGCCAAATTGGCCTGATCGCGATCGCTTCGTGCTCTCGGCCGGTCACGGCTCAATGCTGCTCTACTCGCTGCTTTATCTTCTCGGTGTGGAAGATATGACGCTGGACGATCTGAAAAACTTCCGTCAGCTCGGCTCCAAAACCGCTGGCCACCCTGAATATGGATTTGCCGGTGGCATCGAAACCACCACTGGTCCGCTTGGCCAAGGCCTTGCCAACTCGGTGGGCATGGCGCTGGCTGAACGCATGCTAGCGGCTGATTTCGGCGAAGAGCTGGTCGATCACTACACCTATGTTCTCGCCTCAGATGGCGACCTGATGGAAGGCATCAGTCACGAGGCGATCTCCATCGCTGGCCACATGAAGCTCTCCAAGCTGATCGTGCTGTGGGATGACAATGACATCTCCATTGATGGCCGCGTCTCACTGTCGGAGTCCGGCGACATGCTGGAACGCTTTGAGGCCGCCAATTGGGACACCGTGCGCATTGATGGGCACAATGCTGCGGACATCGAGGCGGCCATTGAGCGTGCACGCGGAAGCGACAAGCCAAGCCTGATCGCCTGCAAAACCAAGATCGGTTTTGGTGCGCCCAACAAAGAAGACACCTCCAAAGCCCACGGTTCACCACTGGGCGATGAAGAGATCGCCGCCACACGTGAAGCGCTTGGCTGGACCCACGAGCCGTTTGAAGTGCCGGTGGATACGCTTGATGCCTGGCGCATTGTTGGCGTCAAAGGCGTGCATGAGCGCGCTGAGTGGACCAAGCGCCATGACCACGCTGATGTGCAAACGCGCGCGGAATTCGACCGTCGCATGCGCGGTGATCTGCCCGCCGGTTTGGAAGGCGAAGTGGAAGCCTTTATCGCCAAGATGATCGAAGAGGCGCCAAAGGTTGCCACGCGCAAAGCCTCCGAGATGACGCTTGAAGCGATCATTCCGAGCTTGCCAGAAGCTGTTTCTGGCTCAGCTGACCTTACCGGGTCCAACAACACCCGCACCACCACCATGGTACCGGTTGCCCCTGGCGAGTATGCTGGCAACTTCGTGCATTGGGGCATCCGCGAGCACGGCATGGCCGCTGCTATGAACGGCATGGCGCTGCATGGCGGCATCATCCCAATGTCCGGCACCTTCCTGGTGTTTTCTGACTATTCACGCCCGGCGATCCGCCTGGCGGCGATCATGCACCAGCGCGTGATCCATGTTTTGACCCATGATTCCATCGGCCTTGGCGAAGACGGTCCGACCCACCAACCGGTGGAGCATCTTGCGGCGCTGCGCGCCATCCCGAACCTCAAAGTGTTCCGCCCGGCTGATATCGTCGAAACCGCTGAGTGCTGGCATCTTTCTTTGCTCAGTGAAGATGGCCCAAGCGTGCACGCCCTCACCCGCCAAGGTCTGCCGTGCCTGCGCACCGAAAACGGCGGCAAGAACCGCTCCGCCAAAGGCGCCTATGAGCTGGCATCTGCTGGTGGCGACGCGCAGGTGAGCCTGTTTGCGTCCGGCTCAGAAGTTGAAATCGCCATGGATGCCCGCAAACTGCTGCGCGAAGCTGGCATCAACGCCCGCGTGGTTTCCGTGCCTTGCTTTGAGCTTTTCGAAGCGCAAGAGGCTGACTATCAAGCGTCCACCATCGGCAAAGCACCGGTGAACATTGCCATCGAAGCGGCCATCCGCATGGGCTGGGATCGCTTCATTGGCAGCGACGGCATCTTCATTGGCATGGACTCTTTTGGCGCTTCCGGGCCGTACAAAGAAGTCTACGCACACTTTGGCATCACTGCCGAAGCAGCAGCCGAAGCCGCCAAAGCTGCGCTGCCTGAGGATTGAGAACATCGGAGCTAGGTGCGCGGTGCATAGCTGGCGCGCATTTTTCCGCTCTTTATTGTCACGCAAAGGCGTCATAGTGTGCGCCTAAAGTCGATAAAATGCCGAACGGTTGCCCACCGGAAGCGGTTTTGCTGAAGCGACAACCAAGAACACCATCACCACTACGGGTCTAGGAGACAAAGAATGACGGTTAAAGTTGCCATCAACGGTTTTGGACGCATCGGGCGCAATGTTGTGCGCGCGATTTATGAATCAGGCCGCAAAGACATTGATGTGGTTGCCATCAACGATTTGGGCCCAGTGGAAACCAACGCCCATTTGATGCGCTACGACTCGGTGCACGGCAGGTTCCCCAAAGCGATGGAAGTTGATGGCGACACCATCAAGATTGAAGGCGGCGACAGCTTCAAAGTGCTCGCCGAACGCGACCCAACCAAATTGCCCTGGGGCGAAATGGGCATCGATATTGTGATGGAATGCACAGGCATCTTCACCGCCAAAGAGAAAGCCTCGCTGCATCTCCAGGCCGGTGCCAAGCGTGTGCTGGTCTCCGCGCCTGCCGCCGGGGCTGACAAAACCATCGTTTACGGTGTGAACCATGATGTGCTGACCGCAGATGATGTTGTGGTCTCCAACGCCTCCTGCACCACCAACTGCCTGTCGCCGGTTGCCAAAGTGCTCAACGATGCCATCGGCATCGAAAAAGGCATGATGACAACGATCCACTCCTACACCGGTGACCAGCCAACGCTGGATACCATGCACAAGGATCTCTATCGCGGCCGCGCAGCAGCGCTGTCGATGATCCCAACCTCAACTGGTGCAGCCAAAGCTGTTGGCCTGGTTCTTCCAGAACTCAACGGCAAGCTAGATGGTTTTGCCATCCGCGTCCCAACGCCCAACGTCTCAGTGGTCGACCTGAAGTTCATCGCTAAGAAATCCACCACGGTGGAAGAGGTGAATGCAGCCATTAAAGCAGCTTCACAGAGCGGCCCGCTCGAAGGCATTCTTGGCTACACCGAAGAGAAGCTGGTCTCCATGGACTTCAACCATGATCCGCGCTCATCCATCTTCCACGCCGACCAAACCAAGGTGATGGATGGAACCATGGTTTCGGTGCTGTCCTGGTACGACAATGAGTGGGGCTTCTCCTGCCGCATGGCCGACACGGCCATCGCAATGGCGAAACTGATCTAGAACCCATTTGGCGCAGCTTCGGCTGCGCCATTTTTTCGATGACGACAAACTCGGCGATCTTAGTTGTTTGTGGAATCGCCGTATTGGTGATCGTGGGTTTTTTGGTCCTGCAAGACCAACGAAAAGAACAAAAACGAAAGTCACAAGGTGACTATTGGATTATGGGTGGGAAACAGCCGCGACAAAACACCGGAGATGGTGCATCGCCTGGAGCTGGACCAGACTCTAATGTCGACGGCAGTGGTGGAGACTAGACGATGCTGCAGACAGTCCTGATTGGCGCGGGCATCGTTGCCCTCCTCGCCTACTGCCTGTTGGTGATGCGCCTGCTGGGCCATTCCTTTGGCAAGCTTGGTCGTCTGAACGACACGTTGAACGAACGCGAAGCCGACAAAAAACGGCTCGAAACGAGAGGCAACATGACCTTCAAAACGCTTGATGACATGGACCTTGAGGGCAAAATCGTCCTTACCCGTGTCGACATCAATGTGCCTGTCGAAAATGGCAAGGTGACCGACGCGACACGCATTGAGCGTATCGTACCGACCATCAAGGACATTCAGGCGAAGGGCGGCAAGCCGGTGTTGCTCGCCCATTTCGGTCGTCCAAAGGGTGAGCCGAACCCGGACTTTTCACTGCGCATCACGGTGCCAGCCCTAGAAGCAGCCCTCGGCCAGTCGATCACGTTTATCGAGCGCCCAGACCGCGCCACATTGGATGCCGCGCCCGCTGATGCTGTGATCCTGGTCGAAAACACTCGCTTTTCCTCCATGGAAGAGGCTAACGACCCAAAGATGGCGCAGTTCCTCGCCTCGCTCGGCGATGTATTCTGCAACGATGCGTTTTCTGCGGCTCACCGCGCGCACGCTTCCACCGAGGGTGTCGCACGCTTGCTGCCAGCGTGTGCAGGCCGTTTGATGGAAGCGGAATTGACCGCGCTGAGCAAAGCGCTGAAGTCGCCTGAGCACCCTCTGGTCGCCGTGGTTGGTGGTGCCAAAGTTTCCACCAAGCTCGACCTGCTTTCCAACCTTTTGGCCAAAGTCGATCATCTGGTGATTGGCGGTGGCATGGCCAACACATTTTTGGCTGCCAAGGGCATCGAAGTCGGCAAGTCACTTTGCGAGCATGATCTGGCCGATACGGCACGCGCTATCATGGACAAGGCAGAAAGTGAAAATTGCACCATCCACCTGCCCATCGACATTGTGGTGGCCCAAGAGTTTGCGGCCAACGCCTGGAACAAAACCGTTCCAGTCGATCAGTGCCCCGCCGATGCGATGATTTTGGATGCTGGACCCGAGACGGTCAAAAATGTGGTCGATACGATCAAAGCGGCCAAAACGCTCGTCTGGAACGGACCGCTGGGCGCTTTTGAGATCACACCTTTTGATGCAGCAACGGTTGCAGCAGCCCAGGGCGCGGCAGAAGCCACCAAAGCCGGCACACTGCTTTCCGTGGCAGGCGGTGGCGATACGGTCGCAGCCCTCAACCATGCTGGCGTTTCCGACGATTTCACCTACATCTCCACCGCTGGTGGCGCCTTCCTGGAATGGCTGGAAGGCAAGACCTTGCCGGGGGTTGCTGCTCTTGAGCAGCAGACAGACTAAAATGCTGTTGCGGCGCTGGAAGCAGCACAGAAAGACTGACTTGGCGTCTAAACGCTGAAAGAAAAATCGACCTTCCAAAACAATCAAACACCGGGGGAACCAATGCCCAACGACCAACAGACCGAACAGATGACCAACGGCAAGGGCTTCATCGCCGCGCTCGACCAGAGCGGCGGATCGACGCCTAAGGCACTTAAGCTCTACGGGGTCAATGAGGACGCCTATTCGTCCGAGGCCGAGATGTTCGACCTCGTCCATGCCATGCGCACCCGGATCGCCAGTGCCCCAGCCTTTACCGGCGATAAGGTGATTGGCGCGATCCTGTTTGAAATGACGATGGATCGCGAGATGGGCGGCAAGCCCTCGGCCCAGTATCTCTGGGAGGAGCGCCGCGTGGTGCCGTTCCTGAAGATCGACAAGGGTCTGGCGGATGAGGCAGACGGCGTCCAACTGTTGAAACCAATCCCGGGCTTGGACGACCTGCTGTCACGCGCGGTCGATCATGGCATCTTCGGCACCAAGGAACGCTCCGTCATCAACAAAGCTTCGGCGAGCGGTATCGATGCTGTCGTCGCCCAGCAGTTCGAATTGGGCGCCCAAGTCATCTCTCACGGTCTGATGCCCATCATCGAGCCGGAGGTGACGATCTCGATTGCCGACAAGGCCGAGGCGGAAGACCTGCTGCTGGCCTCAATCATCAAACATCTCGACGGCGTGCCGGATGGTCAGAAGGTCATGCTGAAACTGAGCCTGCCGACCAAGACCAACCTCTACAAACCGCTGGTCGATCACCCTAAGGTGATGCGGGTTGTGGCACTCTCGGGCGGGTATGAGCGCGACGAGGCCAACGCTATTTTGGCGCAAAACACGGGCGTGATTGCAAGCTTCTCGCGCGCGCTCAGTGAAGGTCTCTCGGCACAGCAGAGCGACGAGGAATTCAACGCCACCATCGCCGCGACAATCGACTCGATCTACGCCGCTTCGGTGGCTGGGTAAGACGACGACGCAACACTTATGGTGGGGGTCCATTCCGTTGCGCGCGCAGTGTCGCAAAAGCGCCGATAGGCTGACGGAATGGATTCCTGTGATGGAAGCGAGACTCGTGGCTCGCGGACCCATAGGAATGACGACGGTGGTGCGACAAGCACCTTCCACAAAATCGCCGTCATTCCCGCTCTTTTGGCCAGAAATGACCACCAGGACCGTTCATGGCTTTTCTCGACTTCCGCTCTCGCCTCTTTCTGATCACACCACGCACCCTGCCGGAGGATTTCTCTGAGCGGTTCGCCAGCGCCGTGGCCGGTGGTGATATCGGCTGCATGCTGTTTGATGGCGACCAGAGTGACGAGCGCGCCTTCCAAGATTTGGCCGCGCCTTATGTGCAGACCGCGCAAGGGGCGAACATCGCAGTGCTGGTCGCCGACGACAAACGTCTGGCCGATCGCCTTGATGCTGATGGCGTGCACCTTTCCGATCCCAAAGCGATGGACGCCGAAACACAGGCCAAGCTCGCTGATCGCGGCATGATCGTCGGCATTGGCGGTATCAACACCCGCCATCTGGCGCTGGGCACCGGCGAGCGTGAACCAGACTATCTGTTCTTTGGCCGCACCGACCGTGAGGCCACCGAAGAGACCCATCCCAAAACCGTCACGCTTGCCACCTGGTGGGCGCAGATGATGAAAATCCCCTGCGTGGCGATTGCTGGCACGTCCGATGAGGCGTTTACCGCATTGGCCGAGGCTGGCGTGGAGTTCCTGGCCGTGCGTGAGCAGATCTGGAACGCCCAGGATCCTGGCGCCGAAGTTAAACGTCTCAACACCATGCTTGATGCGATTGCTCACAAACGCGCGGAGGCCGCTGCCTGATGCTGCTGCGCGCCTCACTTATCGCTCTGTTGTTGGCATCCCCTGCCCTTGCGCAGAACTCTGAGACGCCGCCCAACCCGGAACCAGTGGATCTAGAGGCAGACGCAGCAACAGAAGCCGAACCGGACGATCCGTTCCAGCTCGACCCGCTGGTCGCCTTTGAGGCATTCTTTGCAGGCAACTACCAGCGCGCCTTCGATTTGGCCGTGACGTTTGCAGGGCGTGATGATGCACCATCCATGCGCCTTCTTGGCCAGATGTATTCTGCCGGCCTTGGCGTCGACCAAGACCAGGAAGAAGCCGCAGAATGGTATCGCCTGGCATCTGAAGCTGGCGATATGGATGCCAAGTTCCTGCTTGCCACCATGATCTTGGACGGCGCGTTCATTGAGCGCGACGAGGAAGAAGCCGCCAATCTACTGGTAGAGGCCACTGAGGCTGATCACACCGAAGCCAAACAGATGCTTGCCATGCTGCACCTGGAAGGGCGCGGTGTGGAGCGCGATCTTGAACGCGGAGCGCAGCTCATGCGCGAGGCCGCAGACGAAGGCAATGTCACCGCCATTTATACGCTTGGCATTCTTTACGCTGAAGGCGCAGGTGTGCGCCTCGATACCCGTGAGGCCTATCAATGGTTTGATCGCGCGGCCCGTCGCGGCAACACCGAAGCGCAGATTGAGCTGGCCCTGGGCCTGTTAAACGGCGATGCCGGGGAACCTGACCTCACCCAGCAGCAGCGCACCGAAAATGCGATTTTTTGGTTCCGCCGCGCCGCTGAGGCGGGCAATCCGGTGGCAGAAAACCGCTTGGCCCATGCCTTCTCACAAGGTTTTGGCGTGCCGCTCGATCCGGTGGAAGCGGCCTACTATCACGCCCGCGCTGTCGCAGGTGGCTTGGCGGATGCGCGCCTTGATGCCTTCGTCGCGTCACTACCTGAAGAACAACGCCAGGAAGCGCGAGACCGCATCGCCCGCGACCGTGCGCCGGACAACCCGCTGGATTAGGGTCCAGACCCCAACCCATCAATCACGTGTAGCCCACCGGACCCGCGACAGGAGTTGCCTTGCCTGCCCGAGTGTGGTCCACAGCCCACAACGCGCTTTGGCAATCCCCAATGAGCCAAGCGCATCTCATCAAGCCAAGCGCACCCGATCAATCAACGAGTACACGTTCCATGAAAATCAACGGCAATGAAATCCGCCCCGGCATGGTCATCGAATATGATGGCGGGCTGTGGGTTGCTGTCAAAGCCGGTGCTGTGAAGCCCGGCAAAGGCCCTGCCTATAATCAGGTTGAACTGAAAAACCTGATTGATGGCCGTAAGCTCAACAACCGCTTCGGATCCGACGAGCGTGTTGAGCGCGCCCGCATCGACACCAAGGACTTCCAGTACCTCTATGCAGAGGGCGATATGCTGATCTTCATGGACTCTGAAACCTACGATCAGATCAACCTGTCGAAAGAGTTTGTCGGCGACCGCGCCGCCTTCCTGCAAGACGGTATGCAAGTGATGGTCGAGCTGCATGGCGAAACGCCCATCGGCTTTCAGCTCCCCGGTCAGGTGACGCTGGAAATCGTTGAAGCCGACGCCGTGGTAAAGGGCCAGACACAGTCGTCGTCCTACAAGCCTGCGGTGCTTGAAAACGGTCTACGCGTAATGGTGCCACCCTTTGTGAAATCAGGCGAGCGCATCATCGTCGACACCGCAGACATCACCTATGTGAAGCGCGCCGACTAGGCGCAGACGCAGGACACGCTCGATGGCAAAATCTGCCCTCCTCACCATTATGGAACGCGCCGCCCGCAAGGCTGGACGCGGCCTCACCCGCGATTTCGGCGAGGTGGAACGCTTGCAAGTGTCCACCAAGGGACCGAGCGATTTCGTATCCGATGCTGACCGCCGCGCCGAAGAGCGCATCTACGATGTGTTGCAAGAAGCCCGCCCAACCTGGGGCTTTCTGGGCGAAGAAGGCGGCGAGATCAAAGGCAAGGACAAGCAGCACCGCTGGATTGTCGATCCGCTGGACGGCACCACCAACTTCCTGCACGGAATCCCGCATTTCGCTGTGTGCATCGGCTTGGAGCGCGACGGCGCGATGGTCGCAGGACTCATCTACAACCCAATTACCGATGAAATGTTTTCCGCCGAAAAAGGCCAAGGCGCATTTCTGAACGACAAGCGTTTGCGCGTGGCAGCCCGCCGCAAGCTGGCCGACTGTGTGATCGTCAACGGCATGCCGCATCTGGGACGTGGCGACCACGCCCTCTTCCTGCGCGAAGCAGCTACCATGATGCGCAAAGTTGCTGGCATGCGCCGCATGGGGGCCGCAGCGCTTGACCTTTGCTGGGTCGCCGCCGGTCGCATGGATGGCTACTGGGAAGATGGACTTTCGCCCTGGGATATAGCGGCTGGCCTGATCATTGTGCGCGAAGCCGGTGGTGTGGCCCGCGATACCCATGGCGGCACAAAAGTCTTTGATACCGGCTCGGTTGTGGCGGGCAATGATTTGATCGTTGGTCAGATGCTCAAAGTGCTCGGCGAGGCGCGCGCTGCCCAGGCCAAAATGGCCAATGCGAAGAAAAGCGCCTAAGCCATCCTGAGCTAGAAGATTGACCACCATCTAAGGATGGTCACAATTGATGGTTCTGTCTTCGACAAGAACACGCTATGAGGGAATGCGTCAGGGTCGCTGACCCGGGCCGCGAATCGATGACGTTCTAAGTGAGTATGAGGCACGCCGATGGCTGAAAGTGATGATCCCCACAGCCTATCTCGCCCGACGATTTACCTCGCCCTTATGGCCGTGTTTGTGGCCTTGGCAGGCTTCCTTGTCCTCATTCTTTACCGACCGATTGCCACGGCCTTCGCCGCCAACCCGGGGCTGAACGGCCTGATCATTGGTGTGCTTATCCTTGGCATCATCCTGTCGGTGTTTCAGGTCATGCGCCTGATGCCGGAGATCAAATGGGTCAACGGCTTTCGTCTGGTAGACCACGGCGCTGGTGGGTTTGACCAACCCAACCCACGCCTTCTCTCTCAGCTTGCCAGCTATTTGCGCGACTCGCAGGGCGCAAGCGGCCCCACCATGTCCACGCAAACGGTGCGCTCGATCCTGGAATCGGTCGGCACGCGGCTGGACGAAGGTCGCGAAATCCTGCGCTACATGATCGGCCTTCTGGTGTTTTTGGGTCTGCTTGGCACCTTTTGGGGCCTCACCCAAACCATCGCCTCGGTGGGCGATACGATTGATGGGCTGGATGTCACCTCCGGCGATTTCGGCACCATATTTGAGAACCTGAAAACCGGCCTCTCCGCCCCCCTTGATGGCATGGGCACCGCGTTTTCCTCCTCCCTGTTTGGTCTGGCAGGCTCCCTGGTGCTTGGTTTCCTCGACTTGCAGGCAGGCCAAGCGCAGAACCGTTTTTACACCGAGCTTGAGGACTGGATGTCCAACATGGCCGGTGTCGACGTCTCAACGGCAGGCGCCGAAGCCAGTTCCTCCGAAAATGCCATTACTTCGCTGGAGCGCTCCGTGGATCGCTTGGCACGGCAGATCGCAGCGCAAAACCAGCTTTCCTCAGCTCAAACAGGCTCGGCGTCCAGCGCCGCAGGGGCTGGCAACCAAGCTGAGGTCAAGCAGTCTATCGACAGCCTGGCTGCCGGCGTACAGTCGCTAGTGCAGCACATGCGTTCAGAGCAGCAAATGCTGCGTGACTGGGTGGAAGACCAGGGCGAGCACACCAAGCGTCTGGCCACCGTGATGGAAGATGTCTCGCGCACCATGTCCAGTTCTGCGGCCAATGGTGGTCGCGGCCAGGAACCGGGCGAATAATCGACGATGGCGCTTTCTCGATCACGGCGGCGCTCCGGAGCGGTCGATTACTGGCCAGGCTTCGTCGATGCCATGGCCACACTGCTGCTGGTCATTATTTTCCTGCTTTCGATTTTTATGTTGGCGCAATTCTTTCTAAGCCAGGAGATTACTGGCCGTGACACGGTGCTCAACCGTCTCAACTCACAGATCGCTGAACTCACCGAACTTCTGGCGCTGGAACGTGCCACCGGCCAAGAGCTGGAAAGCCGTCTAGCAACGCTGACATCAACCCTTGAGAGCGCCCGCGAAGAGCAGGAGCGCCTGACAGGCCTCCTGCAGACACCCGACACCGAAGATACCAGCGGCTCCATTATTGCCGGGCTGCAGAGCCAGGTCGATGAGGAGCAATCGATTTCGCGCGAGGCGCTAAACCAGGTGGAGCTACTGAACCAGCAAATCTCTGCTCTAAGGCGCCAAATCGGCGCGCTAGAAGATGCGCTTGATGCCTCTGAATCCCGCGACCGCGAAAGCCAGACCCGCATTGCTGATCTTGGACGACGATTGAACACGGCGCTGGCCCAGCGCGTGCAGGAGCTTTCGCAATTCCGCTCCGACTTCTTTGGCCGTTTGCGGCAAATCCTCTCGCAACGCTCTGACATCCGCGTGGTGGGTGACCGCTTCGTCTTCCAATCCGAAGTGCTGTTTGATTCCGGCGCTGCCGACATCAATCCTGGCGGTAGTGAGGAACTGTCGCGCCTGGCAGACGCTGTGATCGAGCTGGAAGCGGCAATCCCCTCAGAGATCAATTGGGTGATCCGCGTGGATGGTCACACAGACTCCCGCCCGCTTTCTGGCACAGGCCTTTACGCCACCAACTGGGAGCTCTCCACCGCCCGCGCGACATCAGTCGTGCGCTTCCTGATCGATGAAGGCGTTTCGCCGGAGCATTTGATGGCGGCAGGTTTTGGCGAATTTCAGCCCATCGCAGAAGGCGAGGATGATGAAAGCCTAGCCCGGAACAGGCGTATCGAGTTCAAGCTGACGGAGCGGTAGGGTAAGGCGCCATTCCTAGAAACCTGATCACTGCGCGGGCATTCACTTCAGCCAACCACGGACGTTATCGCGTCTCGCAACGCGACATCGCGCGGATCGGGATCGACACCGGAGCCAATCCTGTTGGTGACATAGCCGTATCCTAGACCGACTGAAGGGTCGGCATAGCCCAGCGATCCGCCTGCCCCAGGTGTGCCGAATGCGCCGGAGTGACCGAAGGGGAAGCCTTCAAATGGTTTCATGAAACCCAGCGAATACTGCGCGTTGTCCCGCAGCACCTCATCGAAGTACCCTCTGGTCGGTGGAACCGCTGGCGCCATGAGAGCGTTGAGCGTTTCCGAACGAAGTTCTAGTTCAGACCCACCCATTGCAAAGACGCCATACGCCTTTGCAATGGCGCGCGCAGTGCCGACACCACCGCCAGAAGGAACCTCAAGATCGCGTGCATAGATGCGGTCTTTGTCCATGACCACAGCTGATCCAGGGTTCACGATGCAGGCCCGGAATCCCGCTGACCAAGGGTTCAGCATCGTCAGGATCATCGGAAGCGGATAGCCAAGAATTGATTTGACGAAACCAGACATTGTAAGCGGCGCAAGCCGGGCGTTCGGAACCTCTTCAGGAAGACTGATGAAGAAGTCCAACCCCAGTGGCGCAGCGATTTCATCGGCAAAGAACTGGCTCAGAGCGCGATGTGCAGGGTCAACGCGGCATAGCAGCTCAGCTTCATAAAAACCAAGCGATAGAAAGTGATAGGCGTTGCGGGTTCCAGGCGGCCATGCCGGTGGCTCACGCGCCAAGATCTCAGATAGCAGAACCGGGTCGGCAATCGTGTCCCGATCGACCTTTTCGTGAAAGGCGTGCAAGCCCGCCTGATGCGACAGCAATTGCCGAACGGTGATCGTTTCCTTGCCGTTCTGGCCGAACTCTGGCCAGTAGTCTACGACGCGTGCCTCGTAATCAAACCAACCACGGGAGTGGGCCAGCGCCAGGGTCATCGCAGACATGCCCTTGGTGAGCGAAAAGACGATGACCATGGTGTCCTCTTCCCAAGGCGCACCAGTTTCTGGATCGCGAATTCCGCCCCATAGATCGACCACCTTTTCGCCATCCAAAAACACACAGCAGGCACCGCCCAATTCGTTGCGTTGTGTGAAGTTCTCCTCAAAGGCCGTTCTCACGCCTGCGAACTCTGAACTTACGAAGCCATGTATTTGGGGTGCCCGTGGATTGCTCATTCCCAACTTCCTTAGAAAGACAGGTTTCTTCCTTACCAACGACACGGGACAGGGTCATTGATCTGGTGTCAGCATGGCGTTCAAGCTGACAAAGCATTGGACGGTTGCATTGGACGGTTCGACTTAGACGCGTTCGACCGCGCGCTCAGGCACATCGGAAAATTGCAGATCGGCCAGGCGTGCGTAAAGACCATCCGAGGCAGCCAGCTCGCTGTGCGTGCCGCGCTCCACCACCTTGCCATCATCGAGCACGACGATTTCGTCCGCACTGCGCACAGTGGCCAAACGGTGGGCGATCACAATCACCGTGCGACCCACCATCAGCCGCTCCAGCGCGTCTTGCACCAGGTGCTCACTTTCGGCATCCAGTGCGCTGGTGGCTTCATCCAGCAGCAAGATCGGCGCGTCTTGCAGCACCGCACGGGCGATGGCGATGCGCTGACGCTGTCCGCCGGAAAGGTTCACACCGCGCTCGCCCAACATCGTGTTGATGCCCTCTGGCAAGCCATAGACGAAGGCTGAGGCATTGGCAGCAGCCAGCGCCGCCTGAATATCATCATCGCTGGCATCAGGCCGCGCGAACGCAACATTGTCACGCACACTGGCGGCAAAAATCGCAACGTCCTGCGGCACCAGCGCCATCTTTTCGCGCAGGGCAATTGGGTCCATATCAACGACCCTTTTGCCATCCACCAGAACATCACCACTCTGCACATCGTAAAAACGCATCAGGATTTGCAGCACCGTCGACTTACCTGCGCCCGACGGACCGACCAGCGCCACGGTCTTTCCGGGCAGCGCTTCGAACGAGACATCGCGCAGCACAGGCACCGTTGGCTTTGTCCCCGGTTCCTGCCCATAACCGAAAGACACATGATCGAAGACCACATGGCCAACATCGCCTGCAACCGGCGTAACCGGGGCACTATCCTCGCCGCGATGTTCCGGCAAAATTTTAACGTCCACCTTGAGCAAACCGCAGAGCCGGTCGGCAGCACCCACGGCTTGGGCCACCTCGCCCACAACCTGGCTCACCTCGCCCAGAGCGCCAGCAGCAAACACCGCATACAGAAGGAACTGGCCCAGTTCACCAGCGGTCATGTCACCAGAAACGACCGCGTTGGCCCCGTACCAGAGTACCAGAACGACGCTGGAAAAGATCACGAAGATCGCAAAGGAGGTAAGCAGCGCGCGGGCCACGATGGAGCTGCGCGCAGCCTCAAACGAGGCTTCCACCGCACCGCCAAACGCACGCGCCAAACGGCCTTGCGCGGTGTGCGCCTGCACGGTGCGTACCGAGCTGATCGCTTCGCTCGCCATCGCAGACGCATCAGCCAGCACATCCTGCGCTACACGTGAGCGGGCGCGCACCTGACGGCCAAAGACGATAAGCGGCAGCACGATGAAAGGGATCGCAATCAGCACAGCGCCGGAAAGCGCAGGGCTTGTCACCACCATCATGATGCTCGCGCCGACAAACATGAAGAAGTTGCGCAGCGCCACCGAGACGCTGGTGCCCACAGCCGACTTCATCTGCGTGGCATCGCTGGTGAGCCGCGAGACCAACTCGCCGGAGCGCGAACGATCATGAAACGACAGATCAAAGCGCATGATGCGCTCAAAAACAGCCGCGCGCAGATCAGCGACAACGCGCTCGCCAAGCCACGTCACCAGGTAATAACGCAGCGCACTCATCACCGCCAAAATGCTAACGACAGCGATGAGGCCAAGGAACACACCGCCCAACGGCACGCCATCTTCACCGGTGAACCCACGGTCGATCACCATGCGTACCGACAGCGGCACCGTTAGCGTTGCCGTGGTTGAGCCCACCAGCGCAAAGAACGCGGCAATGATGCGGCCCTTATAGGGCGCAACAAACGGCCACAAATCGCGCAACGTTTGACGTGCCGACTGCACATCAAGGCGCGAGGAGGATTGGGTTTGATCAGCGGAATTGGCCATGCACTTCCCTACCGATCAAATCGGTTTGATGGCAAGGTTTGACACCCCATCACTTGGGGGAGTGAGCCGATTGATCGCAGGCAAGGCCAACACACCCGCAGAGTCTGGCGCAAGCCGCTTGCAAGCAGCCGTCCCATCGTGTATCGACGCGCGCTGAAGCGATAGATTTTTGACCTCTGGCCAATTTCAGTCGCGACCGAGATTTTTCACACCAATCGTGATCAACGCTGCACCAGATAGGCGCGCGGGCGTCGCAATGACGGATAAAGACGATGAAACAGGATATCCATCCCGACTACCACACCATCAAAGTGGTGATGACCGACGGCACCGAGTATGAAACCCGCTCGACCTACGGCAAAGAAGGCGACACGCTGCGCCTCGACATCGACCCGACAACGCACCCGGCCTGGACCGGCGGTCAGCAGACCCTGCTCGATCGCGGTGGCCGTCTGTCGAAGTTCAAAAACAAATTCGATGGCTTCCTCGGCTCCTAAGGGTGCCGAAAACCCATCGCAGACATGCAAAAGGCACCCAATCGGGTGCCTTTTTTGTTATCAGAGTACAGCGCTGCTAGATCAGCCAAAAGCATCCGACAAACGGGCCATCTGCTCGGCCACCGGATTGGCCACAGGCTCGTCGTCACGCACCGTATTGCCGCGCTGGTAGAAAATACCATCCAAGCGCTGCACCCGCGTTTGCAAATCAAGTGATGCATCCACCAATTCACGCAGCGTACTTGGCAGTTCATCCCAACCGGGGCCTTGGGTCGGGCTGGAAAGCCCGTGGATGCGCACCTTGGCTTTTTCCTGGGCAGCCTGCTCCAGCGTCATCTCACCTTCATGCACCGCGCGCTGCAGCAACAACCAAGAGGCTAGCTGCATCAATCGGGTGGTGAGACGCATCGACTCCGTCGCATACGCCATCGCGCCGGCGCGGGCCAAATCCTTGGCTTCTTCGCGGCCTTCTTTGTCAAGATACTCAGCGGTCGTTTCAACCAGCTGCATGCCATGCTCGAACAGGTCATGAAACGCGTTGGAACCAACCAGCCGGTCAGCAAACGACACCGGGTCATCCTGCGTCATCATCGGGCCATCATCTACGCCGCTCGTACGATCCATATTGCTAAGCCATCATTGTTGTTGCTTGGATTGTGGCAAAGCATAGCCCATTTGACCGCCCCGTCCATATCCCACTGCAACCTAAGGGTAGCGATCTTCAGGCTCGGTTAATGCTGATTGGTGAGGAATAGCCGCCTGTTTTGCCAACAGAAGGCAAAAAAAAGCCGCAGCAGGTGCCACGGCTGAATAATCAGTTTGAAAACAGGGAGGCGTCAATGAGCAACCATGAGCTCAAAAACCGTCGAGAAAACTCGATACCTGAGAAGGTAAGCGAAAAAGGTTTCTGAAACTTTAATGCCTCAAAATAGAGTGATTTTGTTTACCGCGTGCTAGCCACATACTTTCGCAAACCCGCCGAGTAACCAAGTGATCATTGGGTTTTTCTCATCGCGCACATGCCGCAAGGCTTGCACTTGAAAGGGTCGCACCGTCACCGGCGGTGACGCAAAGGCCAGGCCAAAACGCGCCGCATGGGTGCGCACAAGGGCTGCCGGCAGAGTCGCGATCAACGCGCTATCGGCCAGCATCGCTAAGGCTGGCATGAACAGTGGCACCGAAAGTGCAACGCGCCTCGCTAGACCCTGCGCAGCCAACACCTCATCGATGATGCCAGACATGGAGGCATCGCCAGACACCAGCAGATGTTCGGACGCCAGATAGCGCTCCAAACTGGCGTTCTCACGCAGAAACGGATGATCAGCGCGTGCGGCCACCAGATAGGTTTCCTCCAGCAGTGTTACGCTGATGTGCTTGGCGCTGAAGTCCGGAAAAAAGCCGAGTGCAAGATCAATGTCGCCAGCCTCAAGTGCCTTCAGCGCATCGGGCTTGGAAAGCGCCTGGATGGAAAGCGTCATATTGGGTGCTGATTGGCGCAGCCCTGCCATCAGCGCAGGCACGAGGGTCGCGATCTCATAATCTTGGGCAGAAAGGCGCACATGCGCATCGCTCTGGCTGGGCACAAAAACACTCGGTCCGGCAAGCGCGCCCTGCAAAGCGTCCAAAGCAGATTGAACAGCGGGCTCGATAGAGCGTGCAAATGCCGTCGGTTCGAGCCCATGGGGGCGGCGCAGAAAAAGCTCATCCTCAAACACATCGCGCAGCCGCCGCAGCGCATGGCTGATCGATGAGTTGGTAAGGCCAAGCTCTTGGGCCACCAGCGTTGCTTTGCCGTGCCGTATGAGCCCCGCAAAGATCAACAGGACCGTAACGTCCAGACGTCTGAGTTTTATGTTATCAAAATCTGACATGAACGCATTTCAGTTTCATTGAACATGCATCACGGCTTATCCCCGTTGCTGAGGGCACGCAAGAGCGCGCCAACCAGCAAACAGGAAACCCCATGACCCATATTCTGATGATCGCTTCCAACCCCGCCACGTCACCGGTCACCGGTTGGCCGATTGGCTTTTGGTGGGCGGAACTCACCCACGCCTATAAAGAATTCGAAGTGGCCGGTTACGCCATCACCATCGCCTCGCCCGATGGCGGTGACTTGGCCGCCGACGGCTATTCCGACCCTGAAGATGAAAGTGGCTACTCTGCCAAAGACACCATCTCGCTCGCCTTCAAACAGACGCCAGCGAAAATGGCGCTGCTCACTGGCACATCGAAACTCTCCGACTTGAACGCTGATGATTACGACGCTGTGTTTGTCGTTGGTGGCCAAGGCCCGATGGTCACCATGATCGACGACATCGCGACACAGAATTTCCTGGCAAGCTTCTATGAAAGCGGCAAACCAACCGCCGCTGTCTGTCACGGCACCTGTGTGCTCTTGAAAGCCAAGCTGTCAAACGGCGAGCTTCTGGTGAAAGGCAAGCGCTGGACCGGCTTTGCCAACTCGGAGGAAGAGTATGCCGAAAACGCCGTCGGCCAGAAAATCCAGCCGTTCTGGATCGAAACCGAAGCCAGGAAAATCCCTGACACTCAGTTTGAGGTGGCTGGCCCAATGGAAGAGTTCGCCATCCGTGATGGCAATTTGATCACCGGCCAGCAACAAATGTCGGCAGCTGCGGCCGCGCGAGAAACTATCGCCGCCTTGCGCGGCTAGGCCTAACGCATGGGACAGATGATCCTCATCACCATGGCGCTGGCTACCGGTGCCATGGTCCCGCTCCAGCTAGCCTTCAACGGTCAGTTGGGCACGGCGCTCAAGGGGCCGGTCGCGGCCTCCTTTTTTGTGTTTCTCACCGGCGTTCTGGCCACCGGTCTGGTGCTGCTTGTTGCCCGCACACCTTTGCCGGATATGGCGACCATGAAAGCCGTACCGGTTTCCGCCTGGGTGGGAGGCATCATCGCCACGCTCTACATTTTGGCGGTGGTGTATCTTGTGCCCAAACTCGGCGTGGGGTCAGCGACTGTGTTGATCATTGCTGGGCAGTTGGTCACCGCGCTGGTGCTGGATCATCTGGGCGCGTTTGGCACAGCACAGGCCTCCATCACCTGGTTAAAAGCCGGTGGGGCCGGACTGGTGTTGGCAGGCGCAGCGCTGGTGAAATTTGCCTGAACCCTAGGATTTCGGCGCGCCAAACACCGCATCAGCGGCAAGGCGTGCCGCATCCTTGGATGTCATCGCCTCCTCGCAGCGGGCGATCTCGCCACGCAACGCTTCAATACGCTCAGCCAATTCACCGACCGAGGCATCAGACAAATCCTCGCCAACCGTGATTGTCGGCTTGGGTTTTGGTTCCAGATCAATATCCATCACATTGTCCCCCTTCATTGAAGCCAATTGCGGCGCTATGCGTTGAGGCAGCATACCGCCCCACCCTTGCACGCAACAAGTGGCCACCATGACCAACCTTTCTGATCTTCCAAGCAGCATCAACGTGATCACCATCGACAGGCCCGGCGGGCCGGATGTTTTGGTGCCCGGTACGCGGCCCATGCCGCAGCATCTCGATGAGCATCAGATCCTGATCAAAGTGGAAGCCGCCGGGGTCAACCGGCCCGATGTCCTGCAACGCGTTGGGGCCTATCCACCACCCAAGGGTGCCAGCGATATTCCAGGGCTCGAAGTTGCAGGCACCATTGTGGCCCGCGCGCGAAGCGCTGAGCGTCATGAGATCGGCGAGCAAGTCACAGCGCTGGTCACCGGCGGTGGCTATGCAGACTACTGCGTTGCCGACGAACGCCACGCCCTGCCGATTCCCGAGGGTCTGTCGGTAGAACAGGCCGCAGGCATCCCGGAAACCGCCCTCACCGTTTGGTCGAACGTGTTTGATCGCGGCGGGCTTACCGAAGGCGAGACGTTCCTGGTCCACGGTGGCACCTCTGGCATCGGCATGATGGCAATCCAGCTGGCAAAAGCCCATGGCGCGACTGTACTTGCCACAGCCGGATCAGACGAGAAATGCGCCGCCATGCGCGAGCTCGGCGCCGACCACACCTTCGACTATCTGAAGGACGATTACGTGGAAGGCACCAAAGCTGCCACCGACGGCAAAGGCGCCAACGTGATCCTGGATATGGTCGGTGGCGACTACATTGAGCGCAACTGGAAAGCTGCCGCCGTTGAAGGGCGCATCGTTCAGATCGCGTTTCTGAACGGCGCGAGCGTGGAAGCAGACTTCTCCCGCCTCATGTTGAAGCGCCTCACCCACACTGGTTCAACCCTGCGCGCCCGTTCTGATGCATTCAAAGCGCAACTGGCTGATGATGTGCTGCACCATGTTTGGCCGTTGATAGAATCCGGTGATGTGAAAATTCACGTGGATTCGGTGTTTCCGTTGGCGGAAGCCAGCAAGGCCCATGCCCGCATGGAAAGCTCCCAGCACATGGGCAAGATTATCTTAAGGCCGTAGCCGCGCCTATCCCAACTCAACAATCAACCAGCCCCGTCCCCTCAACCAAAGACGAAGGGTGGTACATCTGGACTTTTATCCATTATCTTTTTATATACAAATATATATAGAAATGGAGTTATACCATGACCGCGCTTTCAGCCGCCACCCAGCCCCAAACGGGGCAACCATCCTACAGCCCTCTTATGTTCCTCGCCGCACTGGGCGCGGGCGGGCTGATCGTTACGTTCTTCATGATGCTGATGTTCTGGGTCCCGCATCCAGGTCAGCCCGTTCCCGTGTTTGAAGACATCATGGCCGCCTTTTCCGGCGGTGGTTTTCCCATGCAGGCCGCCATCTCAATCGCCCTTGCAGGCATTGCCTTTTTCGGCGCGACGCTTGCTCGGCTGCTTGTCTGGAACGTTCAACGCTTGCGTCAGTTTGCCCGCATCGAAAGCTACAAAACCTTTATGAGCAGCAATGCTGGCAGTCAGATTATGGCCATGCCGCTGGCCTTCGCGATGGCGGTCAATGCCGGTTTCATTCTCGGCCTGGTATTCGTTCCGAACCTTTGGAGCGTGGTGGAGTATCTCTTCCCGCTGGCCATGATCGCGTTTGCCATTATCGGCTTCTACGCCTTCAAACTGTTCGCCCGTTTTGCCAGCAATGCCCTAGGCGGCGGACTGGACTGCGCCAAAAACAACTCGCTGGCGCAGATGATGCCAGCCTTTGCCTTCGCCATGATCGGCGTTGGTTTGGCCGCCCCAGCCGCCATGTCCACCAACGCAGTGACCGTGGCGTTTTCTCTTGGCCTTTCCACGCTCTTCATCCTGGCATCCATCGTGCAGGGCCTCATCGCGCTGACACTTGGTGTGCGCTCCATGATGGAAAACGGCTTGGCCGCTGATGGTGCCCCCACCCTCATGATCGGCGTACCGATCCTCACCGTGCTTGGCATCGCCTTTCTGCGCCAGAACCACGGTTTGCACGTGCACTTTGATCTGCACACATCGGCTGGTAGCACCTTCATGATGCTCACCACCTTCTTCGCCGCGCAGATCCTTCTGCTTGCCGCTGGCTGGGGTGCGCTGAAGAAGACGAACTATCTGGCTCGCTTTATCAGTGGACCTGAGTCATCCCCCGGATCGCTGGCACTGCTCTGCCCGGTTGTTGCGTTCTCGGTGATGGGTCACTTCTTGGTCAACAAGGGCTTGGTCGCTACTGGCCTCATCACCAAATTCGGCATTGCCTATTGGAGCGTCACCGCCATTCCGCTGTTGTTCCAAATGCTGGCCATCTGGCTGTTCTTCAAGCTGCTTGCTAAGCTGATGCGCCAGGCACCGGCAGCGCCCTTGAACACAGCCGCCACAGCCTAAACCCAAAAATCCACGGGCTGGACAACCAGCCCGTGGAACTGTGAGCCAACCATGTCCACGCAAACGCTTGAACGTCCCACCCCAACAGCTTCCTCGATGGCGGATAATGTCGGCGAAGTGACGGAAATTCTAAAGCTGCTCAGCGCACCAGCACGTCTGCTGGCGGTGTGCCATTTGGTGGATGGCGAGAAGTCCGTCGGCGCCTTGGCTGAACTCACCGGCAGCAAACCAACGACGCTTTCGCAGCACCTGGCCCTGCTGCGCGCTCACGGTTTGGTATCCACGCGTCGCGATGGAACAACCATCTATTACACGCTGGCATCGGAAGAGATCGCAGGCCTCATCGCTTATCTGCACAAAGCGTGGTGCAAAGCTTAGCTTGGCCAAACTGCAACCGGCCATTGCAACCGGTTTGTAAATTTACTATACGGTTCTCACCTCCCCGACATCGTTACGAAGATGCTCGGCCCCGTGATCGGAAGCACTCCGGCCGGGCCAGAAGAGCCTTATTGTTAGGATTCCATCATGGCCGATACCCTTTTGATGCCCAAAGCCACCGCCGTTTGGCTGGTTGATAACACCGCGCTGACGTTTGATCAGATCGCCAAGTTCTGCGCGCTGCATCCCCTTGAGGTCAAAGCCATCGCTGATGGCGAAGCCGCCCAAGGCATCAAAGGCCTCGACCCGTTGCAAACCGGGCAGTTGACCCGCGAGCAGATCACCGCAGCGGAAGAAAATCCGGCGCTGGAATTAAAGCTTCAGCCAGCCAAAACGGTTGTCGCCACAACCACCAAAAAGCGTGGACCGCGTTACACACCGGTATCGCGTCGTCATGATCGTCCCAACGCAATCCTTTGGTTGCTGCGCAACCACAAGGAACTCAAAGACGCGCAGATCATGCGTCTGGTTGGCACGACCAAAAACACCATCGAATCGATCCGCTCCGGCGCGCACTGGAACGCGGCGAATTTGACACCCATGGACCCGGTCACGCTCGGTCTCTGCAAGCAGATCGAACTTGATCTGGAAGTGCAGAAAGCCTCGCGCAACGCTCCACCGGCCATCGAAGCCGCTGGCCCTGTGCTTCTAACTGCAGAAGAAGCGCTCGAAGCCACGACGCCAACCGAATTCCAGAGCGAAGAAGAAGCCGGCATCGAAGAGGTGTTCGGCACGTCTGAGCCATCGGCTGAGCAGGAAGAAGAAGCCGCTCAGGAAGCGCAGGATGATTTGGACGCTGATTCGGTGTTTGCCAAACTCAAAGAGCTTACCAGCCCAGCTGATAATTCTGAGAGCGCTGACGAAGAGAAGTCGTAAGTTAGGCGCTGGGCTCCACCGGCACGGTGTAGTTCAGCCCCAACCGACCACCGTCGGCATAAAGCGTTTGGCCGGTGATGTAGCTGGATTGCTCGCTGGCCAAAAACGCAGCGATGGAAGCAATCTCGCTTGGCTCGCCAATGCGGCCAATCGGTGTGCGGGTCATCATCCGCTGGCGGATATCATCATCGGCCAGCACATTTTCCACCATCTCGGTCATAATCGTTCCGGGCCCAATGGCGTTGACCCGAATGCCATGCTTGGCGAGCGCCAGCGCCATCACCTTGGTCAACTGCCGCACGCCGCCCTTGGAGGCGCAATAGGGCACCTGATTTGGGATTGCGAGTTCCGCATTGACGCTCGACATGGTGATGATCGTGCCGGGTTTCTCTCCAGCTTCCGCGCGCTTGACCATATGTTTGGCCACGGCCTGGCAGGTAAGAAACACACCCTTTAGGTTCACCGCGATCACCCGGTCGAAATCGGCTTCTTCGATATCTAGAAAGTCCACCGTGTGGACGATGCCAGCATTGGCCACCAGCACATCAATCTCGCCATAAGCCTCAAGGCTCTTGGCGAGCAGATTGCGCACATCCAACCGATCTGAAACATCGCAATGGACGTAGGTTGCCTCACCGATTTTTGAGAGCCGCTCCACCACATCGTGGCCAGCGCTATCATCGATGTCAGCAACGATCACCTTCATGCCCTCTTCAACGAAACGTTCAGCAATGGCCAGGCCAATGCCTTGTGCCCCGCCGGTGACAATGGCTGTTTTGCGTTCCAGTGCGAAGCTGACGGCCATGAAGCATTCCTAAGTTGTTGAAGGTGCGCCGCGTTTACACTGCCGGGCGCTGGGCGGACAAGCGGCGTGCAATCATAAGTGATCGCCCGCCGCTTCTGACTGGTTCAAACCTTAGGCCGCGTAGCCTTTGGTTTTCAGCGCACCGCTGATCTCATCAAGGATCGCAGGATCGTCGATGGTTGCTGGCATTTTGTAAGGCTCACCATCTGCGATTTGCCGCATCGTGCCGCGCAGAATTTTTCCTGAACGGGTTTTCGGCAAGCGATCCACCACCATCACCGTTTTGAAAGCAGCGACAGGGCCGATCTTCTCGCGCACCAGCGCCACCATTTCTTTTTCAAGCTGCTCCGTTGGCAGATCAACGCCATCTTTGATGACCACGAACCCGGCTGGAAGCTGACCTTTCAAAGCGTCCGAAACACCGATCACCGCCGCTTCAGCAACAGCAGGATGACCAGAGAGAACCTCCTCCATACCGCCAGTGGAAAGCCTGTGACCGGCCACATTGATGATGTCATCGGTGCGCGCCATGATGAAGAGGTAGCCATCCCCATCGATCATCCCCGCATCTGCAGTTTTGTAGTAGCCAGGGAACTCTTCGAGATACGAGGCTTTGAAGCGCTCATCATTGTTCCAGAGCGTCGGCAGACACCCTGGAGGCAGGGGCAGCTTCACCACAATGTTGCCCAGCGTATCAGCGGGCACTGGGTGCCCGGCATCATCAATCACCTGCACATCGTAGCCCGGCATCGCCACAGTCGGCGAGCCGAGCTTCACCGGCAGCTTGCCAAGGCCCACGGGGTTACCAGCGATAGCCCAGCCCGTCTCGGTCTGCCACCAATGGTCGATCACCGGTACGCGCAGCTTCTCTTGCGCCCATTCAATGGTGTCCGGATCGGCGCGCTCGCCAGCCAAGAACAGTGTTTTGAGCGTGTGCAGATCATATTTCTCAATAAAGGCACCGTCCGGATCTTCCTTCTTGATCGCACGGAAAGCCGTCGGTGCGGTGAAGAGGGAGGACACCTTATGCTCTTCAATGACCCGCCAAAACGCACCTGGATCGGGAGTGCCAACCGGTTTGCCTTCGTAAAGAATGGTCGTGCAACCAGCCAGCAGCGGCGCGTAAACAATGTAGGAATGGCCGACCACCCAGCCAACATCCGAGGCCGCCCAAAACACGTCGCCAGGCCGCATGTCGTAGATCGCGCTCATCGTCCAGTTGAGCGCCACCATGTGCCCACCATTGTCACGCACCACACCTTTGGGGATTCCGGTCGTGCCAGAGGTGTAAAGAATGTAGAGTGGATCGGTGGCATCCATCGGCTCAGGATCACTGTCGATGCCGCGCGCGTTGGCGTCTACCAACAGCGCGTCATAGTCGTGATCACGCCCATCAATCAGATCGCACGGCTTCTGCTCGCGCTGCTTGATGACAGTAAGGTCTGGCTTGTGGGTGGAAAGCGCAATCGCTTCATCCAATAGCGGTTTGTAGGCAATCACCCGGTTGGGCTCGATGCCGCAGGAAGCGGAGATAATCGCCTTCGGCCTCGCATCATCAATGCGGGTGGCAAGCTCACTGGCGGCAAACCCACCGAACACCACCGAGTGGATCGCGCCGATACGAGCGCACGCAAGCATGGCGATCGCCGCTTCAGGGATCATCGGCATATAAACGACCACGCGGTCGCCCTTACCGACGCCAAGGTTTTTCAGCACCGCGCCAAAGGCGCTCACCTCATCGCGCAAATCTTCATAGGAGTAGGTCTTCTTGGTGCCAGTGATCGGGCTGTCGTAAATCAGCGCTGCCTGGCCTTTACGCCCGCGTTCCACATGACGATCCAAGCAATTGTACGCCGTATTGCACACACCGCCTGGAAACCAGCGGCCATACACCCCTGCGCTTGGATCAAACACGCGCTCAAACGGCTTCATCCAATCAACGCTTTGCGCCGCATGGGCCCAGAAGGCCAAGGGATCATCCTGCCAGTTTTGGTAAGTCTCGTGATAGTTCTGGCCGTAGGCAGTCATTAGCTGTTCCCTTCCCGTGTATCCGATTGCGGATCTATTCTTGGTGACACGTTGTTGCCGACAGGTGTGCCCAATCTGGTTCTAGCCTGCAAGCTGGGCAAAAGGTGATGAGCTTCGTCAAACTTGACTTTACAAAAGCCAACAAAAAAGCCGCCTGGCAGATGCCAGACGGCTTGGTGACAGGTCACCTAAACGGGGCTTCTAATTGGCCCGGGCGCCAGATGTCTCCTTACGCAAACGCTCCATCTCATCCTTCAAACTGAGTTTCTGCCTTTTGAGCGTAGCGATCTCTAGGCCATCCTTGGCCGGTCGCCGCTCTTCATCAGAAATCTTGCTGTCAATCGCGAGGTGCCGCCGCTCCAATTCGGCGAGATGAGATTCAACCGTCATGCAATCCTCCTTTTTCCAAACCAGATGAGGCTGCCATACTGATTTTTGTTCGTACAGATTGACTTTTTAAATATTCGACCTGTTCGCACAGCAGTTGCACATCTTTTTTGTTCTGCAATGCACGAAAAACCGGTTCAGAATCAGGCCCTGAGTGGCGCACTGCACAAGAGCATGGTATCGCTGAGCGCCCACAGGTTTTGTTTTGTGACCAGTTCATTCGGTCGAGTTGCTCGTTCATGACCCCCACGCCTTCCAATGATGATCAGGACGCGCGCCAAGAATTGGCGAGATTGCGCCAGGAACACCGCGATCTGGACGCTGCCATCGCCGCACTTTTTGAGACTGGCCGCGCCGACCATCTGCAAATTCAGCGGTTGAAAAAACGCAAGCTGATCTTGAAAGACCGCATGCTTGTTCTGGAAGACCAGCTGCTTCCCGACATCATCGCCTGAACGAGACGTCCATTCCATGTCCACGCACCAAGCTCCTGTCGCCATCATCATGGGCAGCCAATCCGATTGGCCCACCATGCGCCACGCCGCCGATCGGCTGGACGAACTGGGCGTTGCCTATGAGACCAAAATCGTCTCCGCACATCGCACGCCAGACCGGATGGTGGGCTTCGCCAAGGGCGCAGCAGATGCAGGGCACAAGATAATCATCGCGGGCGCTGGAGGCGCCGCGCACCTGCCAGGCATGGTTGCCTCCATGACCACGCTGCCGGTGCTTGGGGTTCCGGTGTCTGTCACCGCCCTTCAAGGGCAGGACAGCCTGCTTTCCATCGTCCAGATGCCCGCTGGTGTACCGGTTGGCACGCTGGCGATCGGCAAAGCTGGCGCATCCAATGCCGGGCTCTTGGCAGCCAGCATTTTGGCCCTGTCGGATTCTGCGCTCTCGGAGCGTTTGACGGCCTGGCGGCAAGCCCGCACCGATGGCGTGGCTGAATCACCAGTGGACGATCCCGCCTAATGCAGCCACTTGTCCCAGGTGATACCGTCGGCATCCTTGGCGGCGGGCAACTCGGTCGCATGCTGGCCATGTCGGCAGCACGTTACGGGTTGAAAACCCACATCTTTGATCCGGCCAAAGATGCCCCCGCCGCAGAAGTCTCTGCCTTGCACACCTGCGCCAGTTACACCGATGCCGACGCACTCACTGGCTTCGCCGATGCCTGCAAGGTCGTGACGTTTGAGTTTGAAAATATCCCTAAGGCGAGCTTGGAGCAGCTGGCGGGCGCGGTCCCGCTTCGCCCAGGCTTGGCCTCCCTGGAAACCAGCCAGGATCGCCTGACCGAAAAGCAGTTTCTGGAAGGCATCGGGCTGCAAGTCGCGCCTTATGCGGCGATTGATGGGCCAGATGCGATCCAGGGCGCCCACACCACGATGGGCGGCGATACGATCCTTAAAACCCGCCAGTTTGGGTATGACGGTAAGGGTCAAACGCGGCTGAAAACGACGGATATCGACGCAAAAGCAGCTTGGCAGACAATCGGCGAGGCGCCCGCGGTGCTTGAAGCGCGCATCCCCTTTGTCGCGGAAGTCTCTGCAGTCATTGCACGCGGCGTTGATGGCAACGCAGTCGCTTATGACGTGCCGGTCAATGTGCACAAGGATGGTATTCTGGACACCTCAGCGCTTGGCCAATTCGCCACGTTTGACGTTCCCGCCGACCTTGCCACCCAAGCCCAGAAATCTGCCATCGCGGTGGCCAATGCGCTGAACCATGTTGGTGTGCTCACCGTGGAGTTCTTCCTCACCGAGCAAAACACCCTGCTGGTCAATGAGATCGCACCGCGTGTGCACAATTCTGGGCACTGGACCGTGGATGCGTGTCTGCACGACCAGTTCGACAATCACATTCGCGCAGTAGCTGGCTGGCCATTGGGAAGTCCTGATCGCCACTCGGACGCCATTATGACGAATCTCATCGGCGATGACATCACGAGCCTTACTGGCCATGTGGCAAAGCCTGGCACCCAGATCCATCTCTATGGCAAGGCCGAGGCCCGAAAGGGGCGCAAAATGGGGCATGTCACGCGCATTGCGCCACGCACATAAAGTCGCTCCAACCCCGTGCAAAAGCACGCTGGCTTTGTGGACAAACCCCCCATGATCTGGTACTCGCCCACCTCATTCCGCATTGCAAGTTGGATGAGGAACGCCACCGGGCGGCCATAAGGGCGTCCAAACGCGGCTTTTTGGCTGTTTTGGCGCACCGACAAATTGATCTGCAAAGCATTGAAACAAGAGACCCTTTTCGCCCTCTGGCACGGCAAAAACACTGGCCATGGCGACAACGACAGGATGACACGTGCAGGTACTCGTTCGGGACAACAATGTTGATCAGGCGCTTAAAGCCCTGAAAAAGAAGATGCAGCGTGAAGGCATCTTCCGTGAAATGAAACTCCGCGGCCACTACGAAAAGCCATCGGAAAAGAAAGCCCGCGAAAAGGCCGAAGCTATTCGTCGCGCGCGCAAGCTGGCCCGTAAACGTGCCCAGCGCGAAGGTTTGCTGCCAAGCAAAGGCCGCCGCTAAACTATAGCGCTGGCCCCTATTCTGCCAGAATAACCCCTCACCAAAGGCCATGATGGTGTACACTCCGTGCATCATGTAGAAGGCAAAGATCGCGCTCCGCTAAGATGCGCGCTCGACCGGGGTCATGCTGAGGGTTTCCATGGTTTGCGTTTCACCAGAGTTTGATACCAAGCAGAGCCGCGTTGCCGCGCGCCAAGCACCTGCATTGCGCTGGGTTCCGCGTGTTGCGCTTGCCACATGCGCCGCGCTCTTTCTTGCAGCCTGTCAAACCGCTGGCCTCAACCAGGCCACAGGAACGCTCGCAGCAAGCCAGGCGGTGAACATCGCCTCGCTCACCGAAGTGATCGCATCCAATCCGCAAGATCCTGGCGCGTACAACATGCGCGGCACGGCCTATGGTCGCGAAGGGCGCTCCAACGATGCGTTGGCCGACTTCAACCAAGCGCTGGCGCTTAATCCAGGCTTTTACCAAGCCCTGGCCAATCGCGCACTAGTCCACCGAGAGCTTGGCAACGACGCGCAAGCATTGGCCGACTACTCAGCGGCTATCGCCGCCAACCCAGCCTATGACGCTGCTTATGTCGGCCGCGGCAACATCTATCGTGAGGCAGGCCGGTTCCCCGAAGCCTTGGCCGATTACGAACGGGCCATCCTGCTCAATTCTTCAGATGCACGCGCCTACTACAACCGCGCTTTGATCTTCCAATCGCAGAACAACCATGTGCTGGCGATTGAAGACTTCACCACCGCAATTGGCTTCAACCCCAATGCTACCGAGCCCTACATGGCCCGCGGCTTGAGTTATCTGGCGCTACGCGATTGGGGCGCAGCTGTGGAAGATTTCGATGCCGTGCTTGGCCGCGACAGCCGTAACACCGATGCATGGATCAATCGCGGCATCGCCTATGAAGCGGCTGGCAGCCTGGAAAACGCGCGTGTTTCGTACCAGCGCGCCCTGACGATCGACGAAAACAACCGTACCGCCCTCCAAGGCCTGGGTCGGGTAAGCTAAACTCGGCTTGCGCCCCTAGCCCTTTAGCGCCTGCGTAACCGCAAGCCTAAAGCCTGCATCGCGCACCATCAGATAGACAAATGCTTCCAAATCAAGCTGCCAGCCTGCGCACTCAGCGGCGTGCGCAAGCGCGTGTTTCTGCGCCCCAAACACCATGGGGTCGCCATCGCGCATGGCGGGCCCGTGGCGTGATCGATAGGTCCAAACGCCCTCAAGCCGCCCGCTGAGCCACGGCACCTCTATGCGCTGCTCCAGCCACACACGATCATAATTGGTGCCAACCGCCTCACTGGCATCCAGCGCTTTGATGTGTTGCACCGGAACCAGTTGCAGATGCGCACTGGTGTTCGTCGCCCCTGGACACTCGATCAGGGTGGCAGGCATCGCGCCGTAGCGCGCAATATGGGCTGAATGCACCTTGTCATGGCCCGATAAGCGCACTGGACCTTGAATGATATCGACCGGGCGAGCACCAAATTTGCGCCGCAAAACTGAAACCGCTGCGTTGGAACCGACGGCCAGCACAGGCGCGCAAAGACCGACACCTTGCACGACGACAAGACGTCCAGACACACGCACGCCGCGCGCGGTCAACGGCCCCGCGCGTCCCTGGCGAAAATGCAGCGGTGTGGGCGGCGTATTGTAGGGATAATCGAACGCTCGGGTAAGCAGGCTTGCCCGAAACGAACAAACCCGCCCAGGGCTACCTGAGCGGGTTTGTATCTCTAGCGTCTGCAACACGTAAGCAGGCCCTACAGGGCTTTGACGATGTCCTCGACCATTTTCTTAGCGTCAGAGAACAGCATCATCGTGTTGTCGCGGAAGAACAGTTCGTTCTGCACACCCGCATAACCCGATGCCATGCCGCGCTTGATGAAGAGCACCGTGCCAGCATCAGCCACGTTGAGGATCGGCATACCGTAAATCGCAGATTGCGGATCGGTCTTCGCAGCAGGGTTGGTCACATCGTTCGCGCCGATGACAAAGGCAACGTCTGCGGTGGCGAACTCAGAGTTGATATCCTCAAGCTCAAACACTTCATCATAAGGCACGTTGGCTTCCGCCAAGAGCACATTCATATGGCCAGGCATACGACCGGCCACAGGGTGGATGGCATATTTTACATCCACGCCCTCAGCTTTCAGCGTATCGGCCATTTCACGCAAAGCGTGCTGCGCCTGTGCCACCGCCATGCCGTAACCCGGCACGATGATCACTTTCGACGCGTTCTTCATCATGAACGCTGCGTCGTCAGCAGAACCCTGTTTCACAGGACGGGTTTCTTCTTCGCCGTCACCAGCCGCTGCAGCATCATCGCCGCCAAAGCCGCCCAAGATCACGGAGAAGAACGAGCGGTTCATCGCGTGACACATGATGTAGGAGAGGATCGCGCCGGACGAGCCAACAAGCGCACCGGTGATGATCAGTGCCGTGTTACCAAGCGTGAAGCCGATGCCTGCTGCCGCCCAACCTGAGTAAGAATTGAGCATCGAAACAACCACCGGCATATCCGCACCACCGATTGGGATGATGATCAGGACGCCAAGCACCAATGCGGCGAGCACGATCATCCAGAACACAAAGTGGCTTTCCGTCATCACCAGAATGACGCAGAGCACCACCAGCGCCACCGCCAAAGCAATGTTGATCAGGTGGCGTGAGGGCAGCATGATCGGCTTGCCGGACATGCGGCCATCAAGCTTGGCAAACGCAATCACCGAACCGGTGAAGGTGATGGCACCAATTGCGGCACCAAGCGCCATCTCAATCAGCGCCGCGGCTTTAAGCGAGCCGATTTCACCGATGCCGAACGCCTGCGGCGCGTAAAGCGCAGCTGCCGCCACCAACACGGCGGCCATACCGACCAGCGAGTGAAACGCAGCAACCAACTGCGGCATCGCGGTCATCGGGATGCGCTTGGCAATCACCGCACCGATGCCACCACCGATACCGATGCCAAGCAGAATAAGAAGGATGGAACCCATCGTGAGGTTGGTCAGGAACAGCGTGGTCACGACCGCAATGGCCATACCAATCATGCCGAACATGTTGCCCTGACGGGATGAGGCGGGGCTGGAAAGCCCACGCAAACTCATGATGAAAAGAACGCCTGCTACGAGATAAAACAGGGCTGCAAGATTAGCACTCATGGTCTCTGTCCTGCCCTACCGTTCTTTTTTCTTGTACATGGCGAGCATTCTGTGGGTGACCATGAAGCCACCGAAAATATTCACCGACGCCAGGATCAGCGCCACAAACCCGAAGGCACGGGCAAGCCCAGCTCCCTCAGCACTCATAATATCCACGCCCACAGCCAACAGGGCGCCGACCACGATCACCGAGGAGATCGCGTTGGTCACCGACATCAGCGGGGTATGAAGGGCCGGGGTCACTGACCAAACCACGTAATAGCCAACGAAGATCGCCAGCACGAAGATGGAAAGCCGGAAGACGAAGGGGTCAATAGCTCCGCCCGAAGCGCTATGGGCTGCTGCCGCCATCGCATCGGCGCCACCGTCCAGCGCACCGGCTGCAAGGCGTTCAGCAATGCTTGTTGCGTGTGCAGCAGCATCTGCCGCCTGTGCGGCAGCGTCTTGCGCTGCCTCAGCGGCCTCGCGCGCATTCAGCAAGGCTTCATTGGTTGCATCGCTCATGATTTGGCCTCCTCTGCAGGAGCGTCAGATGTTTCAGCGCTTTCTTTAGGCGCATCTGTTTTGGGCGCAAAGTTCGGGTGAACCACCGCGCCGTCGCGGGTCAGCACCGTCGCTTTTACCAACTCATCATCCCAATTGATGGCAAGCGCCTTGCTCTCTTTGTCGATCAACGTCTCGACAAATGCATAGAGGTTTTTGGCGAACAACAGCGATGCCGTGGCCGCGATGCGCCCAGGAACATTGAGGTAGCCCACCACTTTGGCAGGTCCAACCTCAGCGACTTCACCGGGGACCGCACCTTCCACGTTGCCACCACGCTCCACTGCCAAATCCACCAATACTGAGCCAGGCTTCATGGAGTTGATCATCGCTTTGGACACCAATTGCGGCGCCGGACGACCCGGGATCAGCGCCGTCGTGATCACGATATCCTGCTTGGCAATGTGCGCGGCAACCAGCTCAGCCTGCTGCTTCTTGTAATCGTCCGACATCTCCTTGGCGTAGCCGCCGGATGTCTCAGCCTGCTTGAATTCGTCGTTCTCAACAGCCACGAATTTGCCGCCAAGGCTTTCCACCTGCTCTTTGGAAGCTGGCCGCACATCGGTGGCTGACACAACAGCACCAAGACGACGCGCCGTCGCAATCGCCTGAAGGCCGGCAACGCCTGCGCCCATCACGAAGACACGAGCGGCAGGCACGGTACCAGCCGCCGTCATCATCATCGGCATCGCACGATCATAAACATCAGCGGCATCGATAACCGCCTGATAGCCAGCAAGGTTCGCCTGACTGGATAGAATATCCATCACCTGCGCACGGGTGATGCGCGGCATGAACTCCATGGCAACGCCTGTCAGCCCAGCCTTGGCCATCGCCTCGACGGATTTTTCGTTGCCATAGGGGTCCATCGCAGCAACCAGAAGCGCACCTTTCGGGTAGCTCTTCATGTCGGCGTCCGACGGGCGGCGCACGCGCAAGATAATGTCGGCGCCGTCAACAGTCGCCTTCACATCTTTTGCGATAGTGGCACCTTCTTCAGTGTAGGCAGCGTCAGGCAAACGAGATTTGTCACCAGCGCCTGTTTGCACCGTGACCTCAGCGCCCAGCGCCTTAAAGCGCTTGACCGTATCGGGGGTGATGGCAACCCGACCCTCATTGGGGTCGGTCTCTGCGGGAACCGCAATTTTGACCATGGAAAGGCGTCCTTGATACACCGATCCAGAGAACCTGGACCTTTAAACGTGTGAAAGCGCAACCAAGCATTGTGGCTGCGGCTGTGCAACCGGGCTTTTCGGCGTTTATGCCTGTCAGATAGGCCCGTTGGCGCTTAGAGCAAGAAAATCGCCATGCCAATCAGAATAATGGTGACGATAATGGTGCCCCATTTCAGCAGTTTCGTGAAAATCTCAAACGTGCGGTTGTGCTCGTTGTAGTCGTTGGAAACGGGCGTGGTGCTCTCGGCAGCGTCAGACACGGGCGCTCTCCTCAATTCTGAAAGGCTGGGGTTAGGTGAAGCGCTTACACCAGCTTGGCAGCGGCTGACAATGCACTGCGGCCACCAAAGCGTTGGTTATTGCGCGGCCACTGCTGGTTCTAGCCCGTCTAAACCATGCTCTTGCGCCGAAATGGGCTCCAGCCCAGCCTTGATCATCGCTTTGGTCTGCTTCTCAACCAACTGTGCGGCGTTGAAATCTTCGATCTCTTTCTGGAACAGCTGATAGAAGTTCAACTCGGCTTTGAGGTGCAGGAAAACCCCACCCAGACCGATAGCCGCCCGATCCATAAAGACAAACTCGCGTGGGATCTTTACCGGCCCAAGGCGCTGAAGCTCCTTGCGCACCATGATCGCCTGCTCGCGACCATATTCTGTGGCGTTCACACCGGCAGCAACAGCGCGCACTTTATCTTCCAGCAGCGGACCGTTGATGAACCGGGCCCAGATGTTGAGCACATCGCGCAGCTCTTTGGTGAGGTTTTCAAAACCCCAGAGCTCATAGGCATGGATGATCTGCGCCTCATCATCCTTCATCAGCCCTTCATTGAGCTGCAACACGCCTTCAACGAAGCGCGCCGGGAATTTGCGGATGCAGCCATAGTCCAGAAGGTTGATCCCTTCCGGCGCGCCGTCACGCTTGAACACCTGATAATTGCCAAGATGCGGATCGCCATGAATCACGCCGATATGAGCGAAGGGACGCCACCAGGCGTGGAAAATGGCCGTGGAAAGCCGGTTGCGCACTTCTTGGCTTTCCTCACGAAAATCCAAGATTTTCTCACCGTCCAGCCAACCAAGCGTCAGCAGGCGACCGGTGGAAAGCTCATCCACCACATCGGGCACGCGCACCAAGGCATCATCCGTGCCAAAGAAATTCCGGTAGAGTTTCGCGTGCGCCGCTTCCAGAGTGTAATCCAGCTCTTCGCGCAGCCGCTCGGCGATCTCCTGCTTCATCTCCGATGGATCGATGGCCGCATCCATGCGCCGGAAAAGTGAGAAAATGAAATCCAGCTGCGACAAGTCCGCCGCAACAGCTGAAGCCATATCGGGATATTGCAGCTTCACCGCCAGATCGTGGCCATCCAGTGAACGGGCTTTATGCACCTGGCCGAGTGAGGCTGCGGCGGTTGGCGCGTGTTCGAACGTGTCGAACTTTTCTTGCCAGCCTGCGCCCAGTTCAGCGCGCATGCGCCGCTTCACAAATGCCCACCCCATGGGCGGCGCTTCGCTCTGAAGCTTTTGTAGCTCAGCGGCGTATTCCGCTGGTACCGCATCAGGAATGGTGGAGATAAGCTGCGCCACCTTCATCAGCGGGCCTTTCAGCCCACCCAGCGCCTCAGCCAAGGCTTCGGCATCCGCCGGGTTCACCTTCGCGCCGCCAAAAAGCCGACGCCGCGCCATTGTGGCAGCCACCCCGCCGACGGAAGTGCTGACCCGCGCGTAGCGACCCAGTCGCCCGGTCAGACGGTTGCGTTCAGAATCGTTGCGAGCATCGTCGGCCATAAGGGTCTTTCATATGCAAAGGGGACGGCTTTGATACGCATATAGGGCATGAAAGGATTGCCACTAGGCCTGGCGCTTAGTCGGACCGTCATTCCCGTGTTCGTCGCAGGAATCCATTCCGCTGCATGTCGTTTTAGCTCAAAGGAGTGGACCCCTGTGACACACGCCTGCGTGACGCACAGAGATGGCGACTCCGCAGTTAAACCGGCTATGTCATCCCGGGCGGCTAAGCCGATCCGGGATCTTAAAACGCTGCGTTGCCGGCAGATCCCGGCTCAAGGCCGGGATGACATCTTTAGGCTTCCAGCGCTTCGAGCTCATCAATGAAGCCGGAAATCACATTCAAACCAGCCTGCCAGAAATTCGGGTCGCGCGCGTCTAGCCCAAACGGCATCAGCAGCTCGCCATAGGGCTTGGAGCCACCGGCTCGCAGCAGGTCCAAATAGTGCTCGGTGAAACCCTCATGGGCATTTTCGTAGCGGGCATAAAGCGCATTCACCAGACAATCGCCAAACGCATAAGCATAGACGTAGAACGGCGAGTGGATGAAGTGGCCGATATAGGTCCAGAAAGGCCGGTATCCATCATCGAAGCGCACCGCATCGCCCAAGCTCTCATGCTGAACGGAAATCCAAAGATCGCACAGTTGCTCTGAGGTCAGCTCGCCCTGTTTGCGCGCCTCATGCACCTTGCGCTCAAAGGTGTAGAACGCGATCTGGCGCACCACGGTGTTGATCATGTCTTCAACTTTGCCCGCCAGCAGGCTTTTGCGCTGGGCAACATCATCGGTTTGCGACAGCACCGAGCGGAAGGTCAGCATCTCACCAAACACACTGGCGGTCTCGGCCAGCGTCAGTGGTGTTTGCGCCATCAGCGCACCCTGCTTGCCCGCGAGTACCTGGTGCACGCCATGGCCAAGCTCATGGGCCAACGTCATCACATCGCGTGTGCGGCCTTGATAGTTGAGCAGAATGTAAGGATGCGCGCTTGGCACAGTGGGATGAGAAAAGGCGCCCGGCGATTTGCCCTCGCGTGATGGCGCATCGATCCAGTTCTCATCGAAGAACCGCTTGCCGATGGTCGCCATCTCTGGTGAAAACCGCTGATAGGCGTCGAGCACAATGCCCTTGGCCTCGTCCCAGCCGATCAACTTTTTATCGGCATTGGGCAGTGGCGCGTTACGATCCCAATAATCCAGCGCATCCTGCCCCATCCATTTGGCCTTCAGCGCATAATAGCGGTGGGAAAGCTTGGGAAAGCTGGCCCGGACCGAAGACACCAGCGCATCGACAACCTCGCCCTCAACACGGTTGGCCAAATGGCGGCTGTCGGCCACATCCTCAAAGCCGCGCCACCGGTCAGAGATTTCCTTGTCTTTGGCGAGCACATTGGTGATCAGCGTGAAGGTACGAAGCTCGCCGCCAAGGGTTTCGCTAACGGCATCAGCGGCTGCCTTGCGCTTGGCACCGTCATTGTCCTGAAGCAGCGAGAGCGTCGGTTCCAGCGACAGCGACTGACCGTTAACATCAAAGCGCAAACTGGCAATCGTCTCATCGAACAGCCGGTTCCAAGCTGCTCGCCCGGTCACTGACTTTTCATGCAACAATTGCTCCAACCGGTCTTCCAGCTGGTAAGGTTTTTCGCGGAGCGTGTCGTCAATCCACGGCTTGTAATAGGCCAGCGCCTTATCGCCATACCCAGCGGCAAGCGCGGCATCGTCCAGCTTGGTCAATTCGAGCGAGAAAAAGATGAGATGCGAGGAGGCCGTCGTCAGCTTCTCCTGGCAATCACCAAAAAACTTCGCGCGCTGCGGATCAGTGGTGTTTTCTGAATAAACCAGACCGGCAAACGAATAGAGGCGGCCCATCAGCTCTTCAATCGCCTCATAGGTGGCGATGGAGTCGGCCAGTTTTGCCCCACCTTCTGCCAAAAGGTTAGCAAGTTTGCCTTTGTACGTTGCTTCAAAGGCTTGGGAATCAGCAAGCACCTTGTCGAGATCAGCGCTCACTTGGGCGCTTTTGATTCCTTCATAGAGGGCCGAAAGGTCCCATTCTGGCAGATTTTTGAGTGCTGCATCCTGCGCGGTCATACCCAGGTTTATCCTTTTTATTAATTTTGCCGCGTAGCGGTACGCTTCGCCCAGTGCCCACGCAAGGGCCGTTTTTCAGACGACGGTAATCTGCTCTTACGAAGAAAGAAGGCAAACGGTTCTTATGCTTAATCGCCCGTTTACCCTATCACGGCATGCTGTCCCCTATCGAAACAGGTCGATGACCTCGGCTAAAGCAGTATTGCGTGGAGAAGTGCGTGTCCTTGCGTTCCTCAGTTCTCATTGTTGATGACGATCCTGTACAGAGGCGGTTGCTTGAAGCATCGCTGACCCGATTGGGCCACACACCCATCTGTCTGGAGAGCGGCCAGGAAGCGCTGAATTTTCTGCGCTCGCCCGAGGGCAAATCCATTCAGGCGGTCCTACTGGACCTTATCATGCCAGACCTTGATGGCATGGGCGTTCTCTCAGCGTTGAAAGCCGACAACAACGCGATCCCGGTAATTGTGCAAACCTCGCAAGGCTCTATCGACACCGTTGTCTCGGCCATGAAGCTCGGCGCCAGCGACTTCGTCGTCAAACCCGTTTCGCCGGAACGCCTGCGTGTTTGCTTGGCCAATGCGCTGAAGATGAGCGCCTTGGAAGACACTGTCAGCCAAATCAAGCGCTCGGCTGAGGGCCGCCTGACTGTTACAGATATCATCACCCGCTCGCCTGCCATGGCCCGCGTGGTGCAACTGGCCGAACGTGCTGCCAAATCGCAAATCCCAATTTTGATCGAAGGCGAGTCCGGCGTCGGCAAAGAAATGATTGCCCGCGCGATCAAGGGTTCCAGCCCGCGGCGCAACAAATCGCTGGTCACGGTCAATTGCGGCGCCATCCCCGAAAAACTCGTTGAGTCCGTGCTTTTTGGTCACGAGAAGGGGGCGTTCACCGGCGCCAATGAAAAGCACATCGGAAAATTCGCTGAAGCCCATGGCGGCACGCTGTTCCTTGATGAGATCGGCGAACTGCCGCTGGATATCCAGGTGAAGCTTCTACGCGCGCTCCAAAACGGCGAGATCGATCCCATCGGTGCAAAAGCACCATCACGCGCGGATTTTCGCCTGATCTCGGCAACCAACCGGCCACTGATCGATCTCACACGCGATGGGATGTTTCGCGAAGACCTTTACTACCGCCTCAATGTCTTCCCCATTTGGGTGCCGCCGCTGCGCGAGCGCATGGATGACATTGCCCACCTTATTCAGCATTTTCTCGTGCGCTTCGCCGCCGAGGAGGGCAAACGCCACATTCGCGGCATCTCCGCGCCAGCACTTGAACTGGTCAGCAGTTACAATTGGCCGGGCAACATCCGCCAGCTTGAAAACGCTGTCTTCCGTGCCGTCGTGCTGTGCGATGGCGACCAGCTGACACCGGCTGAATTTCCGCAGATCGCCGCCCATGAGGGCATGGTGCTGCCGCTGGAAAAGGCCAAACCTGCTCTACTTGGCCAGACGTCATCCCCGTCAGCCAATCGTGGCATGCTGGGCGAGAGCGCAACGCAATCGAGCATGATTGATACCGCCTCGCGCTATGGCATGGCCGACTTGACCGATGGCGCTGGTGCGCCTCGCACGCTGGCCGCCTTGGAAGAACAGGCGATCCGCTTTGCCATTGGCCATCTTGGTGGACACATGAGCGAGGTCGCTCGCTCGCTGGGTATTGGACGATCGACGCTCTACCGCAAACTCAGCGAGTATCAAATCGATGCATCCAACCCAGATGGGACTGCAGAGGACGCTGGCGCTGTTGCACAAGAGCAACCATCAAGGCTGTCAGCCTAGCTTCACGTGGATTTGACCGCCAGCGTGGCATCCCTGCGCTTGCGAGGCTTGGGGCACTCTGTCACCCCTTGGTCAGTGGCGTAACACACTCAACTGGAGTGATTCGCGTCACAGACTGGGGCGTACACATTCAGGCACTTGGCTGGCGACACGCAAAGACTGTCGCAGCAATGAGGAGACAATGGCTTTGAGAACGCGCACTTTTCTTTTAGCGGCAGCTTTTTCCACGGCCCTTACCAGCCTTACCCATGTCCCCCTCACCCAAGCCTCAGAGCGAAACCCGCTTGACCTTGAGTGCGAGATCAATCCGGTCTGTGTTGAAGACGCGATTGCCCGGGCGATCATCATCAATGCCGACTTCGACCTTATGGCCGAAGCAGGTGTATTCCCGATCAACCCACGCCTTGAACTGGCTCTCCCCACCAGTGAGCCGCAACGTCCCAACACCGTGATTGCCCGCACGATCACGCCCGCTGCTGTAACCGTTGCGCCTGTACCAGAGATCGATGAAACGGCGCTCGCCGCGCGCGATGCGCGCATGCTCAACACGCTGACCACCCAGTCGATTGCGACCCTCATTGGCCAAGGCCTGGAAAATGATGGCGAGACCACAAGCCAGGAGCGTCAGGCAGCTGAAGCCTTTTACGCAAGCCGCGATCACGCACCGCTGTTTCTGACTGGCGGCAAGCTGAACGCGTTAGGTATAACGCTGCTCAGCGTGTTTGAGACCGCTGGCACCTATGGCCTCGATCCGGTTGATTTTGAAAACATCGCGTTCATCACCAAAGATGACCAAGCCGATGACGCCATGGCCGCTGCAAATGCTGATATCAGCATGACGCTGTGGGCGCTGCGCTATGCACGCCACGCTACCACAGGCCGCGTGAACCCATCCAGCATCGCTTCCGATATCACTTTGGCCCGCAACTTCGTTGATCCAGCCACCGTGATGCCTGCGCTACTGGCCTCCGATGATCCGCGCCAGGCACTGCTTGGCTATCATCCGCAACACGACCAATTTCATGCCCTGCGCGAAGAGTTGGCAAAACTGCGCCAACGCTCAGAAACCGAAATCCTCGAGCCAATTGCCGAAGGCGGCACAATCCGTTTGGGTGACACCGACCCGCGTGTCCCGCAGCTTCGCGAACGTCTTGGCCTGCCCGATATGACGATGACGGCCAGCATCGATGAAACCGATGTGCGTTTGGTCAGCACACGCACCGACGAAGGCCCCGCGCCAACACCACCCAGCCCTAACCTCTTTGACGAGACACTCGACGCTGCGATCAAAGTGTTTCAGGCTGAACACAATCTGACAGCCGATGGCATTGTTGGCCCAGCAACCTTTGCCGCGCTTAACGAACAGGCCGGCGATCTGGTACCGCATATCATCGCCAATATGGAGCGCTGGCGCTGGATGCCGCGCGAACTTGGCGACTTCCACGTCATTGCCAATGTACCTGAATATCGCCTTTGGGTGATGCGCGATGGCGAGAGCATTTTCACCACCCGCACTGTGGTCGGCCAGAACCGGCACCGCACGGCCATATTCTCCGATGAAATGGAGTACATGGCGGTGAACCCCTATTGGAACGTGCCGTCCTCCATCGCCCGCAATGAAATCTTGCCGCGCCTGTTGGAAGATCCAGGCTACGCCAACCGTGGCAATTACGAAATCATCTACAATGGACGGACCTACGATCCTTTTGTGGTCAACTGGCAGGTGGCCGCAGAGCAGGGCATGCCGCGTATTCGCCAGCGCCCCGGCGCGCGCAACGCGTTGGGCGAAATCAAGTTCATGTTCCCCAATCAACACGCGATCTATTTCCACGACACGCCCTCACGAGGCCTGTTCGGGCGCGATCAACGCGCCTTCAGCCATGGCTGTGTGCGCGTGCTTGACCCTTGGGCGTTCGCAGAAGCACTGCTGACCAATGAGCCGGACTGGGATTTGGCGCGGGCCCGTAGCCTGCAAGGCCCGCGCGAGCGTAACCTCATTCTCGACAATCATATTCAGGTTCATCTCACCTACTTCACCGCCCGCGTGAACGATGATGGCCGCCTGATTATGGCGCGTGATATTTACGGTCATCACGGTCGCGTTCTTTCAGCCCTTGGCTTCACTGGCAGCTAAAGCGTTTTTGCTTTTTCTCTGACAAAGTCTCATCGCAAATCGCGTTCGACTGGAGGGAGAGGCAGCGAATTACGATGGAAAGCGGTTTCGCTTTTGTAACCAAGGCTTAACCCTAATCATGGAACCGTAGGCCACTTGCGCTTGCTCAAGGCGTGGTGCCATGTTTTGACCAAGTTTTACCGGTGTTGGGTACAGTCGGTTGGGACCATGCAAGCGTCGTGTGTACGGCGAGCAAGCAAATCGCGAACGTCATTGGGGACATCGCAAGGCAGCTTGCAGAACTTGCAACGCAAGCGAGGGCAGTTTGGGACACGGGACAGCACGAATGGGAATGGCGCCGCAGGCCAAGGCACGTGCATTGCCACAACGCGTGATCACGCAAGCCATTGCCAACCCGTTTTCTGCCAAACGTGTTTCACTTCTCCTTCTGATCACTGCCCTTTCGTTTTTTGCCTTTGGCGCCACTTTGAGTTTGGCGCAAGACCGCACGCTCTCACTCTACAACACCCACACGCATGAGCGCCTGACAGTAACCTACAAGCGCAATGGCCGCTTCGTGCAGGCGGGGCTGAACCAGCTCAACCGCTTTTTGCGTGATTGGCGGCGTGATGAAGTCACCCGCATTGATCCGGACCTTTTTGATGTGGTCTGGACTGTTTACCGCGAAGTTGGCGCCAGCGAGCCGATCCATGTGGTCTCCGCCTATCGTTCGCCAGCAACCAACAATATGCTGCGCCGCCGCTCATCCGGCGTTGCGCGCAACTCGCAGCACACTCAAGGCCGCGCGATGGACTTCTTCATCCCCGGCGTTGCGGCTGCTGAAATCCGCGCCGCTGGTCTACGTCTCCAGCAAGGCGGTGTTGGCTTCTATCCGCGCTCGGCGACACCCTTCGTGCATTTGGACACGGGTTCAGTGCGCATGTGGCCGCGCATGACACGCTCGCAGCTGTCGCGCGTGTTTCCCAATGGCCGCACCATTCATGTTCCTGCCGACGGGCAACCCATGCCAGGCTTTGAACAGGCGCAGCGTGAGCTTCAACGCGGCGGCGGACGCACAACGGTTGCATCGGCCAGTGTGTCGAGGGCACAAAATGATGGCGATGGTGACATCGTACTTCCTGGCGAGAGCGGCGGCGGATTCCTGCAAGCTCTATTTGGCGGCAACACGCCAGAGCCGGCCGCAGAAGTTCCATCCGCTCCAGCTGCCACACCTGGCCGCACGGTTGTTGCAAGCCTGCCAGCGGAAACCGAAGTTGCCAGCGCCCCACGTGATCGCTACGCCGCGCCTTCGCCGGTCCTGCCACCCTATGCAAGCCCCGATGGTACTTGGGCCGCGCCCTCAACCGTGGCTGGGCTGACGGTGCCTTCCCCAACGCCTGCGCCGACCATCGACGACATTCAACTGGCCGCTTTGGGCACCAGACCAGCGCCCGCTTCGCCTGGTGCCATCGCGCTGGACAATGCCTTTGCGACAGCACAATCGGCACCAACGCCACCCCCGCTCAGTGCACAGCCACTCGGTGCACCGGCAACAGCGCAGCAACCGCAGCCCGTTGTGCTCGCGTCAGCATCCCCTGCATTGGCGCAAACACAATTGCCGCCCATCAACCGCGCGCAGCAAATCGCGCAAAACGTGCCAGCGCCCGGTCAGATCGCCGCCATCATCGAAGCACGTTTTGCCGAACAGCGCGCTGCCGAAGCAAGCCTCACTGGGCAAGTAAGCCGGGCACTGCAAACCGCTTCCGTCGCACCAGCTCAGGCGGCAGCACCACTAGACGCACCGAGCGATCCCAATTCCTCTTTGCTTGCCTTCGCGCAGCCGACCGAGTCGCCCCTTACACCTGGCAATGTGCTCTCTGAAACTGGGGCATTGACGGCGCCAGGTGCCGTTGAGACCGCCAGTACACCGCGCTTCATCCCGCCGGTTCCTGCACCGTCTCCAACGTTGGTTGCCGCTGCGCCTTCGGCAAACACACCCGCGCCAGCGACGCCGACAACGTCAGATGGCAACAGCCTGATTGCAGCCGCGTTCGCCGCGCAGCAAGATACCCGCACACCAGCGCAGTCGGCCATTGAGATTTTAACGGGGTCTGCGGATACGCCCACGCAAACCGGCATCACCGGGCGGCTTTATCCTATCGCTGATGATCTATCGCCCGGGCTTGCCAAGCAATCGATCCGTGGCGCCGGGCATGCAACGCTTGTCGCGCCGTCAGCGTCAGTGACGCTGTCGCCCACGGTAGTGCAGTCCAGCGGTTTCGTGCCGACGAGCAGCTTCCAATTGCGCACCGACGGCTTTGGCCACTCAGGCAGCTAGAGCAATTCCAGCAAACACCCGATCAACAGAGTGTCACGAAGCGCGTTCGAGCAATAGCGAGAGGCAGCGTTAGTAACTCGGTTAAAGTTGGAAATGCTCCAACAACGAGTTTTCAGTCTTAGGGTCGGGACCCTAGCTGTCGACGTCTGTGGGTGATGGCGAGGCTGGTCCGCCCAAAGCGCCAAGATAGAGATCGAGAAGCGCTTCCTGCTCCTGCCGCTCAGCCTGATCCTGTTTGCGGATACGCACCACCTGGCGGAGCACCTTGGTATCAAAGCCGTTGGATTTGGCTTCGCCATAGACATCTTTTATGTCGTCAGCGATAGCCTTTTTCTCTTCTTCAAGCCGCTCGATACGCTCGATTATGCTGCGCAACTGGCCTGCTGCGACGCTGCTGTCCGCCATGTCTACACTCCGCTTGTGCAGGACCTCTGCCCTGTTTGGATTTGATCAACAACCAAACGCTCTAAGCGCGGTCAACCGCTAGGCAGTGCTTAGCCGTGGATGGTGATAAGAAGGCTGGGGACAAGCTCAGATCGCTAGGAATGCGCCCCGTGCGACTTTTCAAACGCAGCCTTTTGCTCAGGCGTTGCCTCGCTCTGATATTTGGCCTTCCACTCCTCATAGGGCATGCCGTACACCATCTGGCGCGCGCCTGCCTTATCGAGGTCAACGCCTGCATCCCCTGCCGCATCGACAAGCCAGTTGGAGAGGCAATTCCGGCAAAAGCCGGCCAGATTCATCATATCGATGTTCTGCGCATCGGTGCGTTCTTGAAGATGGGAGACCAACCGGCGAAAAGCCGCCGCTTCTAGGTCGCGCTGGGTGGATTCATCCATGAAGAAAGCCTCATTCTAGCGTTGATCAACAGGCAGTATGTGGCGAAGGCTTGGCTGTTCCACAAGGGTGGCAAGCATCGCGGTCAACCGTTCAGCCCAGGCGTCCACTCCAGCATCGTCGTGGATCAAGTCCTGCCGCACTTCCAGCAGCGCATGGGGCAAACCTTTGCACGTGCCATGGCGATGCATCGTGTCGCCAGGAAGCTCGCCACGATAAGGCTCATTGTCGCCAACGATTAAATCGCCTTCAGCTTGCAACGCTTCGATCAATGGCACAGCCAAACGTGGATCCTTGTCCCACAAAACACCGGCGTGCCAAGGCCGTGGATGCCCGCGCCAGATGGGTGTAAACGAATGCACCGAAAAGAGTACCGGCGCACGCGACGTTACACGATGAACATGGCCAATCGCCTCGGCGACAGCATCATCATAGGGCTCATAATAGTTGGTGATCCGCTGCGCGCGCTCCGCCGCATCGTGGCGGGCATTACCGGGCACAACCGCACCGTCCGACAGCCGCATGATGAGTGTTGGATCGTCGATACCGCGATTGGGGTCGATAAGAAGCCGCGAGAAGCGCGACATCACCAGCGTGGCGTTCAAGGCGTCGGAAAGCTTTTCGCAAAGCGCCTTGGCGCCAATGTCGTAGCCGATGTGCCGTTGCAGTTGCTCAGGTTCCATGCCCAGCGTGCCATAGGCTGGTGGCAGTGTATTCTCGGCGTGATCGCAAAGAATGATCAACCCATGATTGGTATCGCGCAGGCGCAGCTCATAAGGAGCCGTGTCACGCGTCTGCTGTGCCTGTCGATCGACCGGCTGATCCATGGGTCGTGCTTTCCGCTAGCAAAATCAAATGAGCAGGCCGTCGATAGACGCGCCCGCGCCCATCAGGTAGCGCTGATGATGCGGTCTATGCAAGGGCGTGGGCACGCATCTTCAAGCCGATTGATGGACGCACAAAGCTGATTACCGCGCCTTTACCCGCCTTCACAAACCCGCTTGCCGCAATTTCGTCGCGCGGTATCGTCATGGGATCGATAGCCATCGCTTCGCCGGCTTGCTTGGACCAGGCTGGGCATGGCCGCTTGCACCTGAATGAGAGAACGATAATAAGACCGTTATGAGGCTTCTAAACCCCACAGCTGGACGCGCCCGAAAACCGGGCCTGACCTTTGCTTTTCTTGTCACGGCCTTTGCCGTCGCCGCCCTTGTTGTTGGTGGCTACGTCGCGTTCAACCGCACGCAAGCGATTGAAACCACTGGTGAGGAAGGCATTGAAGGCCGCGTGGTAGAAGGCACCGACGCCATGGAAGAGGCAAGCACCGCCTCCAATGGCTTGGGCCTCGGCCCAACCGGGTTTCGCGTCTGCAACGAGACATCGAGCACCATTGGTGTGGCGCTCGGCTATGATTCTCGGCAGGGCTGGATATCCGAGGGTTGGTGGAATTTGCCCACTGACACTTGCGAAACTCTGCGCTCAGGCACGCTCGCGTCACGCTACTATTATGTCTACGCGATAGACTATGACCGTGGCGGGGAGTGGAAAGGCCGTCACTATATGTGTACACACGCACGTATCTTCACCATACGAGGATTCGAAGACTGCCCTCAGCGCGGGCTTGAAACGACCGGTTTCTTTGAAGTGGACACCGCCGGGCAGGCCAGTTGGACAGTGCAGTTGACCGAAGACTCCCTCCAGTAGCGACAGGCCGCCCATGCACAAACGCAACCGCAGCGTCAAAATTCTTGCAACCCTCGGGCCGGCAAGTTCCGAAGTTGAGCAAATCAAAGAGCTGCATCTGGCTGGTGCTGATGTTTTCCGCATCAATATGAGCCATGGCGACCCGGAAAAGATGCGGGCGATGATGGCCAAAATCCGCGAAGTGGAAGCTGATGTTGGCAGCACTATTGGCATTTTGGTCGATATTCAAGGACCAAAACTGCGCGTTGGTATGTTTGCCGATGATGCAGTGATGCTGGAAAATGGCGCCTCCTTCCGCCTTGACACCAAAGATGAGCCCGGCACGATAGAGCGCGTGCGCCTGCCGCACCCGGAAATCTTCGACGGTATGGATGTCGGTCACACGCTGATCCTGGACGATGGCAAACTGCGCCTGGAATGCACCGGCACCGACAAGAAAAGCTATATCGACACCAAGGTGATCGTTGGCGGCAAACTGTCCAGCCGCAAGGGCGTGAGCCTGCCCGACACAGTGATTTCCGGTGGCGCACTGACCGAGAAAGATCGTCGCGACCTAGCTGCTGCGCTGGAAGCCGAGGCCGACTGGATCGCGTTGTCGTTTATTCAGCGCCCCGAAGACGTGGCCGAAGTGCGCAAGATTGCCCGCGGTCGTTCCGGCATTTTGTCAAAAATTGAAAAGCCCCAGGCCGTGGAAAAGATCGAAGAGATCATCGAACTCTCCGACGCCATCATGGTTGCCCGTGGCGATCTTGGCGTGGAAATGCCGCTGGCCTCCCTGCCTGGCACGCAAAAGCGCATCACCCGCGCAGCGCGCAAAGCCGGCAAGCCAGTGGTTGTGGCAACGCAGATGCTGGAATCCATGATCACCTCGCCAGTACCGACCCGTGCGGAGGTCTCCGACGTGGCAACGGCCGTTTATGAGGGCGCCGATGCGATCATGCTGTCGGCCGAGTCCGCTGCTGGCGATTATCCGCATGAAGCGGTCTCGATGATGAACACCATCGCCATTGAGACAGAAAACGATCCGCTCTATCGCTCCATCATCAACGCGCAGCGCACTGAGCCGGAAGCCACCGGCGCTGACGCAATCTCCGCTGCGGCACGCCAGATTGCCGAAACGCTGCATCTCTCCGCACTGGTTTGCTACACATCCTCAGGTGCCACCGGCATTCGCGCAGCCCGCGAACGCCCGCAAACACCCATCATCGCCATCACGCCGCGTGCTCGCACAGCGCGTCGCTTGGCATTGATCTGGGGCATTCACCCTGTTGCGACCGACGATGCCACCGACATTGACGATATGGTGGAACGCGCCTGCGCTGTGGCCATGAACCAGGGTTTCGCAAGCCCCGGCAACCGCATCATCGTGACCGCCGGCGTGCCGTTTGGCACACCAGGCGCGACCAATCTGTTGCGCATTGCGTTCGTACGCGAAGACCAAGGCCACGGCTTGAGTTAGAGCAATTCGAGCAAACACCGGATCAACAAAGTGTCACGAAGCGCGTTCGAGCCATAACGAGAGGCAGCGTTTCGTGACTCGGTCAAAACCAGAAATGCTCTAACCCAGCTCTACCGACTGTCGCACTAAAACCATGATGTCGTCGATTGCATCCAGCACCAGCTCCGGATGCGTCTGGTGAGGCATATGCCCGCCACCTTCGATCACGATCTTCTGCGCACCGGTAATGTCACGTTCCAACCCATCAGAATGGATGTGCGGAAAGACCACGCCGTCCTCATCACCTGTGATGATCTGAACCGGCATCGTGATGCCCTGATAGCTTGCAGCTTCATCGATAACGAACGGTTTGAGGCGGTAAACATCCTCTGCATTGGCGCGAAAGGCTTGCGGCCTCAGCACCAGGCGCGGCATCAGCTGCTCAGCATAATCTGACCTTGGCGGTTCGGGCGCAAACACCCCCTCGACCCCAGATTTAACCTGGAACCATCCCGCTGGCAGCGCGATCAAGCGGGTGAACAGCCAGCCCAAAATGGGTCGGTCAGCGAACCCATAAAACCAGTCGACCCCGCCCGGCCAAGGGTGGGTAGCCGGAGCGACGAACACCGCGCCATCCACGATATCACTGTGATGAACAGCCATCTGTGCAACCACAGCCCCACCCCAACTGTGGCCGACGGCGATGATCCGCGTCACGCCTGCCGCACGGGCCGCTGCAATAAGCCGGTCAGCCTGCGCGCGCGGCGAATGATCACCTACCAGTCGTTCGCTGTGCCCCTGCCCTGGTCGGTCGACATAAAGCGCATGGAACATAGCACCGAAACGCTCGGGCAAATGCTCGCCTAGCGCGATCATGAACTCTCGATGATTGGAGCTCGCACCATGGACGAAAAGTAGGCTTGGCCGGTCAGCCGACGGTGTACCGTGCTCCACCAAGTGAACCGTGACGCCATCCACATCGATAAGGCGACCACTTGGCGGATGCGCATGGTTCAGCCATGCAGCGCCGAACTGCGTGATCACGCCAGCAGCGCCGACAATAACAATCAGAGCAAAAAGAAAACCGGTCAAATGGGCGCGCCGAGCAATCGTCGTTCAATGGCACCCAGCACTTCGCGTGTGCGATCCATATGCGGATGGACGCGCAAAGCTTCCGACAGGAAAAACTGCGCTTGGCTGTCTTGACCGAGTTCTTCGAGAATAAACCCGATGCCGCTGAGCGCCCCAAAATGGCGGGGTTCCAGGCGCAAGACCTGCTCCACATCCGCTATGGAGAGCGCATAGTCCTCGCGCAGATAATGTACGGTGGCTCGCCTGTTCCAACCTTCGGCATAGTCCGGCTCAAGCGCGATGACAGTGTCCAACAAATCCAACGCCACGGGGTACTCGCGCGCCTGCATCGCAACGCTGGCGCGCCGCATCAACAGATCAACAGCCTCGCTACCGGATTGATTCCAAAGGTTTTGCACCTGACGGGCCAAAATATCTGCGGCTTGACCGTCTTCGCTGAGCGCCAGCGCATCAAGCAAAGAACCGACGCTTTGCGCCTGCTCAGAAACACTGTCCAACTGGTCGGGATCAGTGGCTGCTTGTTCGCTGCCGATCACCGAAGCGGCGGTGTTTCCGTTAGCAAAAGCCGGAACACTAAACAGCGATGCAACAAGCAAAAGGCCAACAAACCGTAGGCCTGGCATCGCCAGCGAATCAATGGTGCTTTGGGCAAAGAAAAACCGCATGGCCTGAAGTCTGCATCAGGTCATGCGGTTCGTCAAAATCACCAAGCCGTGAGCGCCATGCGCCTCGGCAAGGGAAACAGGCTTAGCCCTGGCGCGCTTTGAAGCGACCCTGGGTTTTGTTGATGATGTAAACGCGGCCACGACGACGCACCATGCGGTTGTCGCGGTGACGCTTCATCAGCGATTTCAGCGAGTTCTTGATCTTCATAACAACGAACCTTCACAACATACGTGGCACGTGTTGGGTAGGCGCCACAAACAAAAGGGCGCGCATTGCTGCGCGCCTCAAAAATCTTGCGCTGTCCATGCCAAGTAGGCTGGAGAATGTCAAGCGGCACCCGCGGTTGTGCGAGGCAAAGACGAGCACAGAGCGAAAGGAAATGCGACCGAGCACTGATCGGAATGGCCCCCGCCACAATGGCGAGGAAGACGGCCGATGAATGAGGTAGTTATGGTGGGCGCTTGCGGTTGCGATTGGGGAACCCAATCGCAGAGCCAATAAAAGTCCGCGCCCCGCATTTGAACGATATTGATAATGGTGGGCGCGGGCAGGATCGAACTGCCGACCCCTTCGATGTCAACGAAGTGCTCTCCCGCTGAGCTACGCGCCCTCAACGGTGGCGAGGTCTTATCGGGTAAAGTGAAGCGATGCAAGCGTGCAAAAGCACGCGCCAAAAAGGGGTTGGCCTGTTAGGCGGCCAGAAGCTTTTCTACCTCATCCACTAAGTCCTTCAGATGGAAGGGTTTGGAGAGAACTTTGGCATCTTTGGGCGTGTTGGCGTCTGGGTTCAAAGCCACGGCGGCAAAGCCGGTGATGAACATAACTTTGATGTCTGGGTCAAGCGCGGTCGCCTTGCGAGCAAGTTCAATACCGTCCATCTCCGGCATCACGATATCGGTGAGCAGCAGCGTGAACGGCTCTTCATTGAGCCTGTTGTAGGCACTCTGGCCGTTGTCGAACGACACCACGTCATAGCCAGCGTTCTCCAACGCTTTGGCCAAGAACCGGCGCATATCGTTATCGTCTTCTGCCAAAAGTATCCGCGTCATATCTGCTTATCTCATCAATCGTCGCCAAGGCCCAAGGTCAGAGGCCCAAAGGTGAAAAGGCAGGCTTGGGGCATGCGCACATGATTCCAGACGCTGCCGCGTTGGCCTACATACGGCGCTGCCTTCTGCTTGGAAAGCCAAAGGGGCCGTATTGGGGCAAGATTTCTGACCAGAAACGACCGAACTGGTTGATAAATCATTCCGATTGGCAACGCTGACCGGTGGTGGACTTCACCCAGCGAACCTGCGATCCTTTTTTAAAGTCGCTGCTTTACGCAGCCTGAATGTTGAAAACCAAATGAACGCCATAGGCCTTAATGGATACCATTGAATCCTTCGACAGCGCACCACCCTACGATCTGCTTGTGCCGATCACCCAAACGGTGCCGTTTGTGTTCGGTTCGCCGCATTCTGGCACCAGCTATCCGCGCTCTTTTCTGGAAACCTCGCAACTCTCCACGCTTGATCTGCGTCGATCTGAAGACACCTATGTGGACCGGCTGATCACACCATCGGTCCAAAAGGGTGCACCAATGATCACCGCGCGGTTTCCGCGCTGCTATTGCGATGTGAACCGCGAGCCCTACGAACTTGATCCGCGCATGTTTGCAGATGCGCTGCCTGCCTTTGCCAACACCGCCTCGCTAAGGGTTGCCGGTGGATTGGGCACGGTGCCGCGCGTTGTCGGTGATCGCCAGCCAATTTATAGGCGCAAGCTACCTGTGGCTGACGCGATGGAGCGGGTGGAAAAACTCTACAAACCGTACCATTCGGCGCTGCGCCGCGCGTTGGCACAAACCCATGTGCGCTTCGGCGCTTCGGTGCTTGTTGACTGCCATTCCATGCCTTCGCTTATTCGCACCGCCAGCGGCACTTTGAGCACTGACTTCGTGGTGGGAGATCGTTTTGGCGCCAGCTGTGCCCCACACATTTCGGAAACCATCCTCGAAGTGTTGCGCGACCTCGGCTTCACGGTGGCCCGCAACAAACCCTATGCGGGCGGCTTCATCACCGAGCATTATGGCCGTCCCGACAAAGGCATTCATGCTGTTCAATTGGAAATCAACCGCGGCCTTTACATGAATGAGCGCACGCTGGTGCCCAATGCCGGGTTCAACGCGGTGATGGATGCCCTTAGCGAGATGATGGATGCGCTGTTCATGCTGGACACTGAAATTTTTGCGCCCGTTGATCGCGCCGCCGCCGAATAGCACATCCCTAAATCAGACAAAAAAAAGCCGTTTAACCCGAAGGTCAAACGGCTCAAGTCTAGGGAGGAAACGCCCAAGGAGGGCATTACGTCACGCCGGGAGGGCCATGACGCACTGCGAAAATGAGGTGTGCACCGCAACAAGTCAAGTCGGTCGATACGTTTTTTGACCAGATGCTCAAAAATGTCGCGCTTTAACAACGCAGGCGAACAATTATTGCGCGGAAGCGATAGATGCTGACACAAAGTGTCCGAATACCTATGCAAATCATCCACAGCCCCGTGAATCGCAAGCAACATGCCCATGCCTGGTTCAATGCAAAACCAGTTTACGCGCACATTCCTCCGTGCGATGGCGAGACCAATCAACCAACTGAAGACGCTGGACAATGACCGACCAAACACACGCCGCCATCGCCGCCCGTTCAGCTCTGTTTGACGCAATGCAGGCTATCGCCAAGCGTGAGACCTTGCCGTTTTTCCGAACTGCAATGACCATCGACAACAAGCAAGCCGATAGTGGTGGCTTCGACCCGGTGACGCAGGGCGACCGCAATTGCGAGGCCGCGCTGCGCGCCCTCATTGAAAAGCACTTTCCAGATGATGGCATCTTTGGCGAAGAGTTCGGCAATGTGCGCCTGGACGCGCCCTTTGTTTGGGTCATTGACCCGATTGATGGCACCCGCGCCTTCGTCGCTGGCGTGCCACTGTGGGGCATGCTGGTTGGGCTGATGCACAAGGGTGCACCTGTAGCAGGTTTGGCCCATCAGCCCTTTATTGATGAGGCATTTAGCGCACCGGGTGATGGGTCGGCACTGTGGTCCAAGGGTGGCGAGACACGCCCCATGGTCACACGGTCGATGAGCCAGCTTTCCACAGCCACACTGATGACGACCACGCCGGCGCTGTTCGATGACACTGAACGCGCTGCCTACGACAAAGTTGAAGCCGCAACCCGCAGCGTGCGCTACGGCACCGATTGGTACAGCTATGCGCTGATCGCCTGTGGCACCGCAGATATCGTGGTGGAAAGCGGCCTCAGCCCCTATGATATCCTACCGCTTGTGCCGATCGTCGAAGCCGCTGGCGGCGCAGTGACCGACTGGCGCGGCGCCCCGCTCGCAACGGTGAATGATGCCTTTTCAGGCCAAGTTCTGGCTGTTGGTGATAAAGCTTTGACCGGCGAAGCAACAGCGCTGTTAAGCCCAGCAGCCCGCTAGACGGCCCGGTAGCTCGGTAGACGGCACAGCCTCTACAGCAGGCTCACATCGAAGTTTTCCAGCGAGCGCTTCAAATTGCCCTGCCGCAGCTCCGGAATGGAGAAAAACGCTTCTGTGGCTGCCAGAAACAAATCGCGGATCGCATCGCGCTCAAACATCGGCTCGTGCTTGGAGCGCGGCAGGCGCAGCAAGGTGGCTGTCGGAACCGCAGCAGCCATCCGTTCAATCGCATCGGGTGAGACGATTTCATCATGCCCAGCCTGCACGAACATGCAGGGGGTTTTGATCCGGTCCAAAAACTCCTGATCCCAAACCCTGGCCATGCCGCGCGACATACGATGGAGCCAGCCAAAGGTGGGGCCACCGAGCCCCAGCTCAGGATGGTCTGACAACATGTCTGAAACAGCCGCATAGCGCTTGGGGTCAGAGGTCACGGCATTGTCTTTAAAAGGACCAGAGCCTGAAAGTGTTTCGCCCACACCCGGCGGAAACGATTGCCCAAGCCCCATCCAAGTCGCCCATTTGGAACCACGGGCAATTGTCTCGTGTGAGGCCGTGTTCATGTTGAACCGCAGCAATGGGACCGAAAGCACCATCCGGTCAAACCAAAGCGGCTTGCGCACCAGCATATGCAGTGCCAGCAACCCACCCATGGAATGGGCAAGCCCCATCAATGGCAACGGGCAATCCGGCAGCACGCCTTTTTCGATGACGATCTGCAAATCGCGCACATAGGCATCGAAATCATGGATATGCCCTTTGCGCGGATCATCGCGCAGCACCCGGCTGGAAAGCCCCTGCCCGCGCCAATCAAAAGTGACGACCACAAAACCAAGCTTCACATAGTGGGCAATGACATCAGCGTACTTTTCAATGAACTCGCTGCGCCCGTGCATCAGGATGAGCGTGCCGAGCGCCGTACCCAATGGACGGAAATGGGCAACACGCACCCGAGCATCGCGTCGCAAACCCACCGACAGGTAAAACACCCGGTGGAGCCGTTGCATCGGCATGCCATCAACCCAATAGAGAAACGCCCCATCCTCACCGACGATGGATTCCGGACGCTCTACATCGTCACTCATTTTGGGTTGCACTACCGCCATAACGAGTCTCTTGCCTCACTCTGCATGGGCTTGCAACATCGCGCGTTCCACAGCCGGGAATATGGCGGGGTCCAGCGTTTGCGCCACATTGAAACGCAAGAAACATTTGGCGTCATCTTTCAGGCTAAACGCCTGTCCCGGCGCCAACACGACACCTTCGGCAAAGGCACAGCGCGCGACGTGCGCCGAATCCAGCCCAACAGGCAGTTGGCACCATAAAAACATGCCTGCCTTGGGCTCCAGCAAGGGCGTGATCCCGATGGCGGCAAGCTGCCCGATCACTCTGCCCATGGAATCGGCCAAGCGCGAGCGCACGCCGCTCATATGTCGCCGATAAGCGCCATCGGTCAGCAGTTTGAAAACCAAGTCCGACGAAAAAGCACCACCTCCAAACGATGTGGCAAGTTTTAGATCAACCAATTCATCAACCCAATCGGGCCGAACAGCAATGAACCCGCACCGCACAGCCGCTGACAGCGTTTTGGAGAAACTTCCGACATGAATCACCCGATCCAAACCATCAAAAGCGGCCAAGCGCGGTGCTGCCTCATGCTCAAAATCGGCAAAAATATCATCTTCGATAATGACCAAGTCATGCGCCTCGGCAAGCTTCAAAACACGGTGCGCAACCACCGGCGACAAGGTCGCTCCGGTCGGGTTGTGCAGCGCAGAGTTGGTGATGTAGAGCCGCACGCGATGGGTGCTAAGCACCTGCTCAAGCTGCACCAAATCAGGCCCGTTCTGTGTGTAGGCAACGCTGACGACGTTCACCCGGTGGGCCCGCATCATGGCGTGAAAATTGAAGTAGCACGGATCATCCAGCAAAACTGTATCGCCAGGTTTCAGTAGAAAACGACACAGCAGATCCACCGCCTGGGTGCCCGATTCGGTGATCATGATCTGCGGCGGTGGTGCTTCGATGCCTCGGTCTGCCAGACGCCGCGAAAGAAGCTGCCGCAGCGGCGCAAGACCCTGCGGCGTTGCATAGTCGACAAGATGGCCACCCCCATCGCGGGCCACGCGGCGCAACGCACGCGCGATATCCTCTTCAGGCATCCATGATGCCGGAAGCCAACCACAGCCCGGCTTCAAAAGATCAGAGTCACGCTCCAGCGCGCGCCGCGTCATCCAAACCGGGTCAACATCCCGGTCAATGTGCTGATCGCTGGGCGCCAGAGATAAGGGTGGCAAATGTCCAGCCGCGAAAAACCCCGCACCAGGCCGTGAAGCAATGACGCCTTCAGCGACCAGACGGTCATAAGCCTCAACCACTGTGGATTTCGAAACGCCCATCCGCTGCGCCATGGCCCGGATCGATGACAGTTTAGCGCCTGGCTGACTGTGATGGTTGGCAATCTGACGGCGAACCGCCCCCATAACCATGTCCACACGGGTCTGCCCAGGTTCTTCGATGATGTCGCTCACACTCAATTGTATGCCTTTTTGTACCAGTACAGTTTTCTATAATTGTACTGAATTGTCTCTGGAATATCCATCGCCATCAGCGCCTTTGGAGAAAGACAAAGGAGCGCTTGATGAACCAGAGCAAAAACGGCTGGATTTTTGGCTTGATCGGCGTGATCATTTTCAGCGGCTCGCTGCCTGCCACGCGGGTGGCTGTCGCCGATTTTGATCCACTGTTTTTAACCGTTGCCCGCGCCGGGCTGGCAGGGTTGTTGGCCGTCGCCACGCTAACAGTTCTGCGCCAAAAACGCCCAGAGCGCGCCGACGTGCCTTCGCTGATCACCGTGGCGCTTGGTGTCGTGGTCGGCTTTCCGCTGCTCACCGCGCTTGCCTTGCAACACATCACATCGGCTCGCTCGATCGTGTTCATCGCACTTTTGCCGCTGGCCACCGCGATCTTCGGCGTTCTGCGTGCTGGTGAGCGTCCGCATCCAGCGTTTTGGGCTTTCTCGTTGGCCGGCAGTGCGTTCGTGGCAGGCTTCGCACTCGCACAGACCTCTTCAGGCTCGCTGATAGGCGACGCCTTCATGGTCGCCGCCATCATCGTTTGCGGCTTAGGCTATGCCGAAGGCGGCAAGCTTTCGCGCAAACTTGGCGGCTGGCAGGTTATTTCCTGGGCTCTGGTTCTTTCGCTCCCACTGATGGTCGCGATGACGTTGATCACCTTTCCTGAAACACTTGTCGGCATCGGTACACCAAGCTGGATCGCGCTCGGTTACGTGTCGATGTTCAGCATGTTTATCGGTTTTGCCTTCTGGTATCGCGGCCTGGCGCAAGGCGGTGTGGCCGCCGTATCGCAACTGCAATTGCTGCAACCCTTTTTCGGACTGGTATTGGCAGCATTGCTACTGCGCGAGGAGGTAAGCCCGACTATGGCAGCTATCAGCGTGGCTGTGGTGCTATGCGTGGCAGGCGCAAAGAGATTTTCCCAAGGTACACCAAACACAAAAAAGGCTGGCATCCCACAAAGGGGACACCAGCCTAGGTCCTAGATTGCCACCAGGAGGGCGGATCGGCGACGCTCTAAGCCCATTCTTGAAACGTTGGGGCAGCCTTTGTAAGCAGCCTTGGGGAGCAGGCTTGCGGCGTTAGCCGCGACCCCAGCGCCAGATGATGTTGCCGTTGAATTTGTTCACGGCGATCCGGCGGAAACCACGCTGACCGCGGGCTTCAAACACGTAGACCCGGTTGCGTTCACGCAGGAACGAGATGTTCCGGAAACCAGCCTGGCGCAGAATGCGACGCGCCTGACGCGGGCGGATCTGCTCACGCACATGGCGCGGCGGCTGATAACGTGGTTGGTGATAGCGCGGCTGAAAGTGGTGTCCGTTCGGGCCAAGCGTGAAGGTGCCCTGCGGTGTCGACCAGCTGAAGGAAAAGTTGTTTGCGTGGGCCATGTTGGCGCCGCCAGCAAGGGTGCCGAAAGCCAGCGCACCGGCGATGGCAGTTTTCATCAGGGTTTTGCGGTTCGTCATGATCATCTCCTTGATGTTCAGATGCTGAGCGGTTGGGGTTTGGCAGGAAGCTCTGGTGGTATGTGCCTCAGCGATGATCACAACTTAGGCCCCGCCCCCTGAACCCATTTGGAAGCGCACGTTCATTTTCGGTTCAGGGAAAAAAGGCGCCCCAAAAAGGGGTTAGGGCTGCCTCAAACACCCACCCCTTGAAAACGGCCCGCCCAATGCGCAGCTATAGTCTCGAAGGCGCCAAACGGGCCTTCAGCGCAGGTGGCAGCAGTGATCGCCAGATGGGATCGCACCGCTCAGCAAGGGCTCTGCCGCATGCGTAAACCTGAAACGTTGCTTCTTATGGAGAACACTCATGCGTGTTGATTATTCGCCCCTTTATCGTTCCACCGTCGGTTTTGATCGGCTCTTTTCCATGCTCGACCAGACGGTCTCGAACGAGACAAATTCCTACCCGCCTTACAACATTGAGCGCACCGGCGAGAATGCGTATCGCATCTCGATGGCAGTCGCGGGCTTCGGCCCTGATGAGCTGCATGTGGAAACCAAAAACCACACGTTGCATGTGCGCGGTGAAAAGGCTGCCGACGTTGCAAGCGACACCCGCGAAATCCTGTATCGCGGCATCGCAGCGCGCAACTTTGAACGCCGCTTCCAGCTTGCCGACTATGTCGAAGTGAACGGTGCTTCGATGGAAAACGGCCTGCTTCACATTGAGCTGAAGCGGGAGCTGCCAGAAGCCATGAAGCCGCGCAAAATCGCGATTTCCAATGGCACAAATGGTGGCGGTGACACCGCTGCCATCGAAGTGGACACCACCAAAGCCTAACCCAAGCGACGAACCAACTCCCTATGGTTCAACCGCGAAAGCCCGGCAGCAATGCCGGGCTTTTTTAATGGCTTGACCCCTACGTCATACACGTCAAGGTGGTACCTCCAAATCGGGGGAAACCAACCATGAAAAAGACAAGTGTAGCACGCTGGAGTGAACTGGCCGACCGCACACCGACCTATGCACTGGTCGCTGATGTCGACCTTGTGGTCGTGCGGTTCGACGACGAAGTTTCCGTGTTCTACGGGCGCTGCCTACACCGCGGAGCTTTGATGGCTGATGGTTTCGTGCGCGGCCAAAACCTTATCTGCGGTGTGCATGATTGGGATTATCGGCTCGACACCGGCATTTCAGAATATGCCAATGAAGAACAGCTCCCCAAATTTTCCTCCTGGATAGAGGGCGATGACGTCTGCGTCGATGCAGACGAAATCAGAGCCTGGGCACAGGACAATCCACAGCCCTTTGATCGCGATGCCTATCTCGGCCTCTACGCTGACACCTCCCACGGCACGGCAGAAGAGCCGCTAAACGGGCTCATTCAGCAATATGCGCGTGATAGCCTGTCGAAAACCGGCCATCATGGCATCGTCGAATCCATGGGCGTGCCCCGCGAGGAGCTTCCCAGTTGGGACGATATCCAGCTGCTCACCGCCCAGTTGCACAAGCCGCCATTGCTCGACGAAGATGCCGTCGGCACCGAGGTGGTGATTGGCCCGAACGCGCAAAAACCGCTGCGTTTGAAGATACCGCTGTTTGTTTCCGACATGTCTTTCGGTGCCCTATCGGAACCTGCCAAAGTGGCCCTTGCCCGCGGCGCCGAACTGGCTGGAACAGGCATTTGTTCGGGCGAAGGCGGCATGTTGCCTGAGGAGCAAGAAGCAAACTCGCGCTACTTCTACGAGCTCGCCTCTGCCCGCTTTGGCTTTGACTGGGACAAGTTGGCCAACGTTCAAGCCTTCCATTTCAAAGGCGGCCAAGGTGCAAAAACCGGAACCGGTGGGCACCTGCCAGGCGCGAAAAACAAAGGAAAGATCGCCGAGGTTCGTGGGATAGCTGAAGGTGAAGACGCGATATCACCACCGCGGTTCCCCGATTGGACGAAGCCGTCGCAAATCAAGGCCTTTGCAGACGAAGTCCGCAGCCGAACCGGCGGCATTCCCATCGGTTACAAGCTTTCCGCCCAGCATATCGAAAAGGACATCGATGCAGCCCTCCAGGTTGGTGTGGATTACATCATTTTGGATGGCCGTGGTGGTGGCACGGGCGCCGCGCCTATCTTGTTCCGCGACAATATTTCCGTCCCGACAATTCCAGCGCTGGCACGTGCACGCGCGCATCTGAACAGCCTTGGGCGCGAGGACGTGTCGCTCGTCATCACCGGGGGCCTGCGCAAACCAGCTGACTTCATCAAGGCTTTAGCGCTGGGCGCCGATGCTATCGCGGTTTCCAATGCCGCCATGCAGGCCATTGGCTGCATCGCCATGCGCGCCTGCCACACCAACAACTGCCCGGTTGGGATCGCAACGCAGAAGCCGCATCTGGTCAGCCGCATTGTGGTGGAAAAGTCCGCCCGCCAGCTCACCAACTTCTTCGAAGCTTCGGTAGAGCTCATGCAGGTGATGGCGCGCGCCTGCGGCCATGATCATCTGGCGAAGTTCAATCGCGATGATCTCACGACGTGGAAGAAAGAGATGGCCACACTGTCCGGCGTTACCTATGGCGGCGTCGCCTAAGCCAATTCAGCGCAGGTGCGGGGCGACGCCAAACCGAATTTAACGCCGCAAGGTCACACCGGCTTCGGCAATAAAGCGGTTGATATCCCCATCATTGTCCGGCTCGTGCTCAAACGTTGTATCAAGCCGGAAGGCAACAATGGGTGAGGCACGCCAGGTCAAACCCGCGCGTCCGGAATAGGTCCGTGTGTCCGCATTGATACCGCTGAATACAGTGTCATCGACACCCACGCCAACCCGCATATCCAGATTGCGCCGCAAGGCATGCGTCAGGCCAAGGTCGGCTGAGCGATTGATCCCAACGCCCGATCCGGCCTGCGTTGTCGGGTCAAACTCGGTGGCAATATCTAGGGTGACGCTGGTCAGCGCTGTAACATCCCACGTTAGCGAGGCCGCAGCGGTGATCGCCAACACATCCTCCAGCTGATCATCAACAAACTGTTCGCCAGCCAAACCGACAGAAGCCTCACCGCGCAGCGGGCCATCATCGGCAATCGTCAAACCACCGCGCAGAGCATAGTTCATGCTGTCGCGCTCAAATCCATTGCGATCAACGCGCTCATCAAACCGCCGCAGACCGATTTCGCCTTCCACAAAGGGTCGCATGATCGGTCCGGGTGTTTGAGAAAGCCGCAAGGTGATATCGCCATCAAAACGATTGCGATCATCATTGGATTGAACGCCACCGCCAGCCAGCGACGTTTCGCTGAACAGCGTGCGCGAACCTTCCAGTCCCAGCGTCGCCTCAACGGGGCCGATGGTACGTGCGAGCGTTGCCCCTACCTCAAAATCATGGGTGTCTGTGCTGCCATCAGCGCCAGCGGCGGCGTTGTCATCGCTGTCCGGTTCGCCGGTCAGCGTGTAGCCACCACGCAAAGTGGCCGTTGTCTCCAAGCCCAAATCAAGGCGCAGCTCACTGTCCAAGGCCAACGAGCGACCAAGGTCGCGGCCATCGTCGACATACTCCAACGTACCGCGCAAACTGCCTGTCCAAGCGTGACGACGCCAATCGCTCTCAACCGAAATCTCCGGAGAAAGCGTCACCGTGCGCACCTCGCGTGCATCCACATCACTGTCGGTGTTGCTGTCATACCCGACAGCCAGATCAATGGCTGGAAACCAGGTCAACGGCCCAGAGCGGATACCGACCGGCGCATAAGGGTCAGGAACACCGATGCCCTGCTGCGTAGCAAGCTCAGGCGTTGCTGGTGTCTCGATGGTGCCAGTTACAAGATCAGTATCAGGCACAGCAAAACGGCGCAGATCATCCTCACCAATCACCTGAGCAGCATCACTGCCGGTCTGCGAGGCGGTGAAATAGCGCGCACCCGGCACGCTTTCTTCAGGCAAGGTCGGCAAACCGCCCGTTGGCCCGATGGTTGGCCGCAAAAAAGCATCGCCGCGCCCTTCCTGCCCAGGAAGGACAACCGCGCTGTCATCCTGGCTTTGCGCATGCGCGCGCTCAGCACCCAGCAACCCCACAGACATTGAGGCAAGCAGGGCAGAGATCCCAAAAACGATCAAAGAAGATGGACGCACGCTCATACCGGCAGGGCTGCTTTACCAAGCGCGCGACCCAACACGCGCGCACAAAAAAGGGTTAAACAACCTTAAACCGCCACGGTTAACGAGGCGTTTCCGCGCCGTTTACCGCGCGCTAACGCTAAGTGCAGCTTTCACAGATCCTGTGGTTTTTTACCCACGCCATTTAGCTCTCGTTTTCCATCCACCGCGTAATCTGAGCGTGAAATATGCGGCGTTCAGCTGCATGAGAGAACAGCGCAACGGCCTGGGTGACCCCATGGATTTAGCAACGATTATCGGCATCATCGCCGGAGCAGGCGTCGTCCTTGTCGCTATGCTGCTGGGTGGCAGCATCGGGCAATTTGTCGATCTTCCTTCCATTTTGATCGTGATTGGTGGCGGGTTTGCCGCAACGCTTATTCGCTTTCCTTTGTCGGGCATCGGCCAGGCCCTGATTATGGGTGGTAAAGCTGCCTTCACGCACAAAAAGACGTCGCCCAGCGAGTTGGTGGAAGAAATCGCCAACCTTGGCGATGTGGTGCGCAAAAGCGGCCCACTGGGTTTGGAGAATGTCGAAGTATCCCATCCCTTGCTGCAAAAAGGCACGCAATATGTAACCGACGGCTTTGAGCCGGCCTTCATCCGCGAAAGCCTGGAACGCGAGCGTGACCTGTCGCTTGAACGGTTGGCCGAAGGTCAGCGAGTTTTCAAATCGCTCGGCGACGCCGCTCCAGCCTTTGGCATGATCGGAACGCTGGTTGGTCTGGTTCAGCTGCTGGCCAACATGGATGACCCATCCACCATCGGCCCAGCGATGGCCATCGCCCTTTTGACCACCATGTACGGTGCGATCTTGGCCAACCTTGTGTGTTTGCCGATTGCCGACAAATTGGAAGCAAAATTCGCTGTCGACGAGGTCAACCTATCGCTGGTGATCGATGGAGTGACGCAGATTCGCGAGAACAAGAGCCCGACGCTCATCCGCGAAATGCTGCTCGCTTACCTTCCGGAAAAAGCGCGCATTGAGCTGGTTGAAGCGGCGGAGGCCGCTTAGGCGGGGCAGAGAGCGATGGCACGCAAAAAGGCAGGCGGCGGCGGTGGCGTCCCAGAATGGCTGGTCACCTTCGCTGACCTCATGTCCATTCTGGTGTGCTTCTTCGTGCTCATCATTTCCTTTTCCATTCAGGATCAGCAGAAACTGCAAATCGTTGCAGGCTCCATGCGCGATGCATTCGGCAGCCAAGAGGTTATTCGCCGCTCAGGTATGATAGAGATGGAAGGCGCACCGCTGCGCGATTTCGTGCGCCGCGTTGGTATCGTTGAAACGCCGGAAGACTCCGAGTTCGCCACCGAACGCCACGATATGCGCCCCATGCAGGGTCCCGAAGCCAACACGCACACCATTGAGCAGGCTGAAACCGAAATCCCACGTCGCTTTGCCACTGCGGCCGCATCGTTGCGTCAGGCCTGGCAGGCGCTACCGGAAATCACCGAACTTTCTCAGCACATCGTGCTGGAGGAGAACGAAGAAGGCCTACACGTCTCATTGGTCGATCAGGATGGCCGCTCCATGTTCCCTGAAGGGTCGAAATACCCCTATGAGACAACGCGGCTTTTGCTGGCCCAGATGGCGCCAACTCTGCGCCAGTTCCCATACCGCGTGCAGATCACTGGCCACACCTCAGCCTCTTCAGCACCGCCGCTCAACGCAGCTTATACCGATTGGGAACTCTCCGCAGACCGCGCCAATGCCTCGCGCCGCATTCTGCAAGACCATGGGGTTCCAGCCGAACGCTTTGCTGGGGTTATCGGCCGAGCCGACAGCGAACCACTGTTCACAAACGACCCTGCGCTTCCCGCCAATCGCCGCGTGACGATCTTGTTGATGAGCGAAGAGCCGCCCATACCGCACGATCACATGCCGTAAAGCGAGCGTCCATCTAAAGCGCCTCAACCTGGAGCGTTCCACCGCGCGCACCAGCCACCCGTACACGTGCACCAGCCGGCAGATCCGGCCCTTCAACACGCCATAGCGTATCGCCCAGCTTCACTCGGCCCGAGCCGTCGACCAGCGGTTCGTCCAACGTGATCTCGCGGCCCAGATAAGACTTACCACGCTCATTAAGGCCCGGCGCATCGGTGGTCTCATCGCCTTGGCGGGCGAAGAAACGTCGTCCCGCGATGATTGATGTCAGCGCAAAGACCGCAAACAAGATCAGTTCAACTTGCCAGCTCATGTCGTTGAAAAACGCCACAAGCCCAACGGCGATGGCCGCAATGCCAAGCCACATGAAAAACACGCCAGGCGCGAGAAGTTCCAGGCCCAAAAGGGCGATACCCAGCGTTATCCAGGTCCATTCGCCCAGCTCTGAAAAGGCTTCTACCATTACCCGTTGCCGCCCGTTTTCTTGTCGCTCTGATCACCTAGCGCAGCCTTGGCGATCTCGCCAATACCGGCAACCGACCCAATAACCGATGCGGCCTCAAGCGGGATCATCAGCGTTTTCTGATTTGGTGAGGCAGCGATCTCGCCAAGCACTTTGACGTATTTTTCCGCGACAAAATAGTTCACCGCCTGAGCAGACCCATTCTCGATTGCCACCGACAACATCTCGGTGGCTTTTGCATCGGCTTGAGCCAAACGCTCGCGCGCCTCCGCATCTCGGAAGGCTGCTTCGCGGCGACCTTCAGCTTCCAGAACAAGCGACTGCTTTTCACCATCGGCGCGCAGCACTTCTGCCTGGCGCAAGCCCTCAGCTTCCAGAATCGAGGCACGCTTGTCACGCTCGGCCTTCATCTGACGGGCCATGGAATCCACCAAGTCACGCGGTGGATCGATATCTTTAATCTCGATGCGGGTGATCTTCACCCCCCATGGTTCAACGGCAGCATCGACGACACGCAGAAGGCGACCGTTGATCTCGTCACGATTGGACAGCAGCTCATCAAGCTGCATGGAACCCATCACGGTACGAATGTTGGTGAGCGTCAAATTCATAATCGCATTTTGCAGCCCCAGCACCTCATACGCGGCGCGCGGCGCATCAAGCACCTGATAGAAGGTCACCCCGTTCACCGTCACCGTGGCGTTGTCCTTGGTGATGGCCTCCTGGCTTGGCACGTCCAGAACTTGCTCCATCATGTTCAAACGCGATCCGATTTGGTCGAAAAACGGCACGATGAGATTAAGGCCGGGGCGCAGCGTTTTGGTGTAGCGACCGAACCGCTCAACAGTGAAATTGTATCCCTGTGGCACCTGTTTGATGCCCATGAAAATGAGCGCAATAACCAGAGCCAGCAGCACGATGATGACAATGTCAAAACCGCCAATGGGAAGGCCTGTGAGAGAGTTCATGTGTCTACACCTTGTAAAATCGCGAACGGCAGAGCGTTTTCAGCGGAAGTTGGCACCGGTTGTGCGTCAGAAAATACGACAAAACAAAGGCTCTAACCCCATCGTCTACATGTGCCTGCTAAAGCCTAGGCGCAAGCATCAACTTTCGCCCTACCACCAGCCATTGGACAAGAAAACCGACGCGCAGAAGACCTTAGCGTGCACGCGCAACCATAGCACCGGCAGCACGCCCCGCTGATGCGATGTAGTCCGGGTCGTGGTGAATGAGCACCGTTGAGAATGCCCCATCCATCAACAAAACCACGTGCCTTGCAAGCTCTTGTGGATTGACCAGCGCGTGCTCAGCGAAGGTTTCGGCCAGCCAGGCTTCAAACTTCTTTTTGTGCAAAGAACCAACTTTCATCGCTGGGTGCCCAGGCTTGTTGGCAAGCTCAGCAGCGGTGCGCAGGAACCCGCACCCTTTCCATTTGGGATGGCGCGCAGCATCCGCCAACTTAACGAACATGGCCTCAACCTTGCGGGCCAGGGGTCCGTCAGCTTCATCAAACCAGGCTTTGAAAAGCGCCAGATTGGGCTGATCGCGCGAGGCCAGATAGGCCTCAATCAGATCGTCTTTGCTCTTGAAATGATAGTAGAGCGTTTTCTTCGTGATCCCGGCTTTGGCGGCAATCGCATCCACGCTGACGGCGCGAATACCCTCGGCATAAAACAGGCTGTTGGCGGCATCCAATAGACGCTCTTTGGCGGGTCGATCGGTTCTTGGCATCGAGCATGTATACTACTCAGTGAGTATACGTCAATTTTTGCCAGCTCTATGGTCTCCTAAACACCAAGACCCCCAAGGAGAGACCCCATGAGTGACCTCATCATCGAAGAGAGAGAAGGCGCTATCGCGCTCCTTACCTTCAATCGCCCGGACAAGCTGAACGCCCTCAACTATGCTCTCAATGATAGGCTGCTGCACGTGCTTGACGAGATCGAGGATGATGAAACCATTCACGCCATTGTGCTGACCGGAGCTGGAGACAGGGCGTTCTCGGCTGGCGGTGATATTCACGAGTTTGCTCAAAGCATCAAAGCGGGTGTCGACATCGCCGTGAAAGACTTCTGCAAGCGCGGTCAAACCATGACGGCCCGCCTGGAGAGCTTTCCCAAGCCCATCATCGCAGCCGTCAACGGTATCGCCTATGGCGGAGGCTGTGAAATCACCGAAGCGGTGCACTTGGCTGTGGCCAGCGAGAGAGCCGTCTTTGCCAAACCGGAAATCAATATCGGTATTCCGCCAACCTTTGGTGGCACGCAGCGCCTGCCGCGGCTGGCCGGGCGCAAACGCGCGCTGGAACTCCTTTTAACCGGCCACACTTTTTCGCCACAGCGCGCCTATGAGATGGGCCTGGTGAACAAGGTGGTGCCGCACGACCAATTGCTGCCGTCGGCCTTCGCCTTGGCTAAGCAGATACTCGCCCACTCCCCTTTGGCTGCCTCACGCATCATCACGGCGGTGACTCGCGGTATCAACACGAGCATTGATGAAGGGCTGATGATCGAGCGCGAGCAGTTCGCGCGTATGGCGGTCACGAACGATGTTCATGAGGGGCTGGATGCCTGGATCGCCCGCCGCACGCCAAGCTACAGCGGAACCTAATCGCCGAGCAGACGCAGAGCGCTCCCTAAGACGCGGCCCTTGTTGCAGCCTGAGCGAGTTCCCACCTCTCCTAAGGGAAAGAACGGGAGCGATCACCATGCCAATGTCACGTCTTGCGCCAGTGTTGATGCTGGCGGCAACCCTATTTGCGCCGGCAGAAGGATTCGCCCAGCCAGCAGGTCAGGTGATCGAAGTGGAGGTTCCTGCACCCTCGCTGACCGGCAATCTGCTTCAAACCTCAGACACCCAGAGCGCAGCGGTCTATCTTCCTCCCAGCTATGACCAACAGCCCGACCGCAGATACCCAGTGGTCGTGCTGTTGCATGGTATTTTCGATGATTATGGCGTTTGGCTGGAGAATTTCGGCGTACCACCCATTCTCGACCGCCTCATTGAGGCTGACGAGATACCTGAACTTATTGTGGTCATGCCCAATGGCGGCAACCGGTATGGCGGTGGATTCTATCGAAATTCGTCCGTCAGCGGGAACTGGGCCAACTATATCGCAGATGATCTGCTGGGCTTTATCGATGATAATTTCCGAACCCTTTTCAATGAGGAAAGCCGCGCGATTATTGGCCACTCAATGGGCGGCTATGGTGCCATCAACCTTGCCATAACCCGTCCGGGATTGTTCTCAACGGTTTGGGCGATGAGCCCATGCTGTCTGGCCGCCATTGAGGATCTGAGCTTCGGCAACGATGCCTGGAAGCGCGCTGCCGCCGTTTCAAACGCGGATGACGTTCAGCAGCTGATCGACGCCAATGATTTCTTCCCCATCGCGTTCTTGGGTCTGATCACCGCTTTCAGCCCTGCTCCAGACGCAGCGCCGATCTATGGTGATTTCCCCTTCGAATTGGTCAGTGGTGAAGTTGTCTTGGATACGCCGGCCTATGATCGCTATCTGGATGCCTTCCCAATACGCCAAGTGCGCGATGCACGGCAAAACCTTCGCAACTTGCGAGGGCTTGCTCTCGGTGTGGGTCTTGGCGATCAGTTTTTGCACATCCCCGCAGGGACACTTGAGCTATCACAGCAGCTTGGTGAAGAACGGATCCTTCATCGCCTGGATGTATACGACGGGGATCATCGTCAGCAAGTGAGCGAACGGCTGGAAACGGTTGTCTTGCCTTGGGTTGGTGAGCGATTGGAAACCCGGCAATAGCTAGGCCAGAGCTGTCGATCTGGCCCACCGTATGGACCGTTATTTCACCCAGCCTTGAAGTTCGCGCCGCGTCAGCGCCTCGATCACGCGCATGCCGTTTTCGCTGTCATTGAGGCACGGGATGTAGCTGAAATTCTCGCCGCCATGCTCTTCGAAGATCTCATGGGCTTCCATGGCGATCTCTTCCAGCGTTTCCAGACAGTCTGAAACAAAGCCCGGATTGAAGACGGCGATGTTTTTCACGCCCTCGCTGGCAAGCTTTTCCACCGTTTTATCGGTGTAGGGCTGCAACCACTCCTCTGGTCCAAAGCGCGACTGGAAGCACGTCATCAGACGCCCTTTTTCCCAGCCAAGCCGCTCTTCCAAGAGCCGCGAGGTTTTGTGGCAATGACAGTGGTAGGGATCGCCTTTGGCAAAATAGCTTTCCGGAATGCCGTGATAGGAGGCGATCACCTTCTCCGGCTCAAAATCCAAAGTCGCCAGATGCGTTTCAATCGATCGGGCAAGCGCATCGATATAGACAGGTTCATCATGATAGGCCGGCACGGTGCGGATGGCTGGCTGCCAACGCAGCTTCATCAGATGCTCAAAGGCTTTGTCGTTCACCGTCGCCGTCGTTGCCGAAGCATATTGCGGGTAAAGCGGGAACAGCAAAATCCGGTCGCAGCCTTCCTCGCGCAACGCATCGACACGGCTGGCGATGGATGGGTTGCCATAGCGCATGCCCCAATCGACAACCACATTGTCGTGATCAGCGAGCGCCTCACCCAGCAGGTCTGATTGCGAGCGCGTGTAGGTGCGCAAATAGCTCTCATCCAGCTCTTTGTTCCAGATGGTCGCATAGTCTTTGCCCTTGCGACCTGGGCGCACCATCAAAATGATGCCGTAAAGGATCGGATACCAAAGCGCCTTCGGCCACTCGATCACGCGACGATCGGTGAGAAACTCTGCGAGATAACGCCGCATCGGCCAATAATCGGTCGCATCCGGCGTGCCCAGATTGACCAGCAGCACACCCACCTTGCCGAATTTGATCGGCGGATGACCATCAGGCAAAACCGAATTGTCACGTGAGCGGCTGGGCTGCGCCGGGGCAATGGTTGCATCGGCGAACGCTTTGTAATCCTGCGTGTTCACGTTGGGAAACTCCTCACGGCCTGTCCGGGCAGATTGTCTTTGGTGCATAAGCATAGTCCCATACGCGGCAGCAAGGCATTTGGATGGATCAATCGCCGCACCGTGCCATTGATATGAAGCAATCACCACGCTTGCGGCCTGACGTAATTCTGTCATGCTGCCGTCACACTGGGGCGGGACAGCTCTGGCAAGATTTCAACAACCATCCATACCACATGCCTTGAGGGAGGCTTTTCATGCATCACACCCCAACCCGTTTGTTGGCCGCACTCGGTCTTTCGACCGCACTGCTGGCCGCACCTGCGTTTGCGCAGGACTCCACCACCGTCAACATCACTTTCCTGCTGGTGAACGACGTCGACACCGTCGACAACATGTCTGATCAAGGCGGCTTTGGTCGCCTGGCAACTGTGGTGGCCGAAGAGCGTGCTGCGAATGAAAACGTTGTTTTCGCGTTCGCTGGCGATGCCATTTCGCCATCGCTGCTCTCCTCCTTTGATCAGGGCGAGCACATCACCGAACTTTTCAACATGATTTCGCCTGACATCTTCGTACCGGGCAACCATGAGTATGATTTCGGTGAAGAGGTGTTCCGCACCCGCATGGCCGAACTTGAAGCCCCGCTTCTTGCTGCCAATCTGCGCAACGAAGATGGCAGCATGCTTGATGGCTTCCAAGACACCATGATGATGGATGTCGATGGCTTCATGATCGGCATCATTGGCCTTACCGCCGAAGATGCTGTGGTGAAATCCTCGCCTGAAACACTGCAACTGGGCGGCGCGCTTGAAGTTGGCCTGGAACAGGCTGCTGCGCTACGCGATGCTGGCGCAGATATGATTGTTGCCGTGACGCACAACCATGTCGGCATCGACCATGAGATGTACAACACTGGCGAATTTGATCTCATCCTCTCCGGTGATGATCATGACTTGCGCGTTGAGTACAATGGCCGCAACGCACTGGTGGAATCGCGTGAGCAAGCCGATTACGTGACTGCCGTCGATGTGACAGCAACCATTCGCGATGGCGACCGCCGCCGTGTGGGTTGGGAACTTGGCTTCCGCCCAATCTCAACGCTTGGCATGGACCAAGAGCCAACAGTTCAGGCTCGTGTTGATGAGTTCAACGCCATTCTCGATGAAGAGCTGAACGTGACCATCGGCTCGATCACCGCCGAGTTGGACTCGCGCCGCGCATCGGTACGTTCCGGTGAAGCCACCATGGGCAACCTTGTTGCCGATGGCATGCGCGCAGCCGTGGGCGCTGACATCGCCATCACCAATGGTGGCGGCATCCGCGCCGACAAGGTGTATGAGCCGGGCACCGAAATCACTCGTCGTGACATTCTGTCAGAACTGCCGTTCGGCAACGTCAACATCATGATCGAGCTGACCGGCGCTGAAGTGCTGGCCGCTCTGGAAAATGGCTTCAGCCGCGTTGAAGATGTGTCGGGTCGCTTCCCACAGGTCTCCGGCATCATGGTTGAAGCTGACATCACCCGCGAACCAGGCGACCGGGTAACCTCGGTTATGGTCGGCGACGCCCCACTCGACATCAATGCGACATACACGGTGGCCACCAACGACTTCATGGGTCGCGGCGGCGATGGCTATTCGGTGTTTGCTGATGCCCCACGCATCGTGCGTGAGGAAGACGCCAAGCTGATGGCCAATGATGTGATGGTGCATGTGCGCGAGATGGGCGAATTCGCTCCAGCGCTTGATGGCCGCATCACACTGACCCGCTAAGGGCGACACCCTTTCAAAGACCAGAAGGCCGGGAGCGATCCCGGCCTTTTTTTGACCCTCTACTGCCGTCATCCTCGCCCTTGTGGCGGGGATCCATTCCAATGAACGTTCCGGTACATCGTCGTTGCAAGTGCATTCATAGAAATAGACCCCTGTGACAAGCACAGGGGATAAGGGAAAGCTAAGTTTCAGCGACAGTTTCGACCTGTTTTTGCGATGAGACAAGGTCCAGGCGACGGATTAATTCGGACTGGCTCAACCTCATTTTGACCCGACCCCTTTGAACGCAGCCACTTTGAGTGGAAGATTTGCGAGTTCAGAGGAGAATAAAGATGAGCGTGAAGCGCTACAAACCCGAAGAGATTATCTCGAAGCTTCGTGAGGCTGAG
>Ga0189290_100020_pt1 | contig 219135 bp, 184 predicted proteins | sample UW140minimetaG_FD_130318 | JGI IMG/M metagenome (GOLD analysis project Ga0189290, IMG submission 130318) | Marine microbial communities from the Costa Rica Dome - UW140 mini metaG | ecosystem: Environmental > Aquatic > Marine > Oceanic > Photic zone | place: Costa Rica: the Eastern Pacific... | reverse complement strand
GCGTATTGAACCCCTCTATCTGAATGAAATATAAGTTCTTTACCTATAGTTGTATTTTTAATAGCCATATTCCAAGCTTTTATGATGGTATTCTCTGTTGTTTAATCATTACTCATAGACCAACCAACAACTTTTCTATTATATAAATCAATAATCACTGTTAAATACATCCAGCCATTGCTGGTTTGTATATAAGTAATATCGCTTACCCATACCTTATTTATCCTTGACACATTAAATTGTCTATCTAGTAAATTAGCAGCTATTGGATAATTGTAATTACTGTTGGTTGTTACTTTAAGTTTACGTCTTCTTCTTGCATATAAATTAGTAGCCTTCATTATTCTGGCAACTCTTGGTTTAGATACGCGGTAACCTAAAGCAACTAGTTTTGATTGGATCCTTGGTAAACCATAACCTAGAAGGACCTAACTTTAACCAATGATAATAACCACTTTTACTAACACCTAATATTTTACACATCTTCTCAACTGGATATTTTAATTTATGGTGTTTTATAAACCTAAATTTTTCCTGTCGCTCTCGGAGAAGATGTATATCGCCTTTTTTAATATATCTCGTTCTAACTTAGCACACCTTAATTGTTTCTTTAAACTAACTATCTGTTTTTGCTCTTCTGTTAATTTTGGTTTGCCTCTCCTTAGAAAACTATTGGTACCATAATCTGATAATTCTTTACGCCAACGATGGAGTATTGAAGCATATATATTAACTCTTCTGCTACAGATTTTATATTTCCTCTAGCATGACTTAATTAGACTGCCTTTTGCTTAAATTCTAACGTGAAATTCCTTGATCGTTTTCTCATAAAAAATAATTGTTTTACAATCAGCGAAGATAATAACTCAACTAAATGTCAAGTCTAATATAGGAAGTCCAAAAAAAATGATGAAAGACGTTTAAATGCTAGTTTGAGCATTCGTGATGTTTTTGCATTCAGTAAATTTCAATCTGTTACTAACCAAACTTCTTTTTATAATACATCAAGCGGTAAAAGAGGGCGTTTTATAACTTTTGGAGTTAGTTTTGGTTTTGGTAAAGGAGATGCAATGGAGTTTTCAGGGCAAAAAAGATATTAAATCCTAGAAGCATCAATAAAAGATTTAAGTAATTGAAAAGCCGTTAAACGGAATCGGTTTTTCTATTACTTTTTTTCTAAGTGTTTCTTTAAATAATTTAGCAATACCAACAAGAATTTTTACCCAGCCAATAGGTCCACTTGCTATACTAATCCCCCATTTAATAACAATTCTTATAAAGTTTAATGTAGGATAAACTGCCGAAGCATATTGTTTTATCGTAGTGGCATGGATTTTTATATCTTCTGGACTAGGTTTAGAGTGTATTTTTGTAATACCATCAAAATCAAAATCGTAATCAGTAGTTATAAATGGTGTAGGGCTAATTATTCGATTACTAAATAAAAATTTTAACCCTTTACTAAAATTAAGAAAAGCTTCTCTTATCTCGTTATAAATAATTTTAATAGTCTTTTTTATTAATCTAAAGAGTTTCTCGAAAAGTTTTCTAATTTTAGTAATTACATTTTTAACAAATTTAAAAAGCTTAGAAAAAAATTTCATTATTCCTTTTCTCGCTTTATAATGTCTAACTTTTTTTTGCTTCTCATTTATAATAGCCTTAGATTCTTTTTGAAGTTCTTTTTCTAAGGTTATTTTAAGTTTTTCGCTATCTTGTTTTACTTCTTTTTTTGCACTCCTTTTAAAGGAACTCACCTCTTTTTTATCTTCTAAAACAAAATCAAAAATTTGTGAAACAGAAGAATGTTCTACAGGAACATTTGTTTTTTCAATAGGTATAAAATGCGTCGTTAACAGGTAATTAATATTAATGATGCATTGATCGTTTCTTAGGTTATATAATATTTTCCCTAATTGTTTCTTACCAGTATTACTATTTTCAACAATAGTCATTAAATAGTCACTTAATGCTTTTATAGATAAGGGGCCAAAATAATGGTCTAATCTCCCATGATATAACCCCATCATCCATAGTTTCACTTGCAATACACGTCTCATAAATATATTAGCAGTTTGCTGCATATATAAATTAACTTCATTAGAGACTTCTTTTAGGTCATTATGGTTAGTAATTCGAGATATAATACTCTTAGCTCCATTAGACACTATTGAATTCTGAAATCGTCTTTTAGTCTTTATATCTCTTCCTAACTCACGGATAACATTTCTACCTTCTTTAGATTTTATCTTTATAAAAACGCTATCCCCAAATACAGTATTTGATAACACAGGAGAATTTATACAAAATGAAGACAGTTCTTCTTGGTTAGCCAAGAGATTTCCAAAAAGCAACCACCCTTTGTAATAACCAATTGTAGTAGCAGACTTTTCAAGTTTAGAAATTACACTAGGTGTAAGTTTATGGTTTGGTAAAATTGTGCTTACTAAATCGTAAATACGATATCTATATATAAGAACTCTTGAGAATAAAGTAGCCTTGTTTTTTTCTACTTGATTAATAACTAATTCATTATCTAGTCCTGTGATTTCTTTTAAAACATGAAGTTCTCTATGCGTTAATTGAAAAGGAAGTGCCTCTTCGTGCTCTATAATTTCTGAAACAAGTTTAATTTGAGATAGATTACTCATTTCTTTCTTTTGTAATGCTTCATGATAATCTAAACGAAATCGTTGAATGGCCTTAGCCATTTCGGAAGATTCTACAATATTATCTTCGAAAGCTTTAAGCGGTAAATATTTTAAATCTGATAATAATTGAATGACCTCCATTCTGTCTAGCTTTTTAAAAGCCAAACTGAATTCATTCTTTACTTTAGTATTATTGAAAATTTCAAAAGCATTCATCTATAATCGTTTTTTAAAACGCTTAAAAGCACTCTGTAAAGACAATATCCCTTCATATAGTTTATTTGCTAATGAGAGGTTTTTATTACTGCCATGGATGGGACCTTTATTGGATATTGCAAAAGTATCTACTGGCTCAATAGAAGCATTAGCTACTTCTGTTTTGAACCATTGATACAATTGTCTAGATTGTGCTGGTGGTTGCAATTTTGGACTAAATTGATAGAATCGAATGTGTTGCATTAATCTACTTTAGCATTAAGAACTTTAAGTACAAAATCAAAGAAATCTTTTCTCGATTTTTGAGCACCTTCAACCATAGTATTATGTCCTTCTAAGAGGTGTTTTTTATCTTCTCCTAAATCACTATTTACATAGTTCATAGCATCACCATCTGTTTCAAATCTAGAATAACCTACCAAAGTAGATGTCGTTAAACTATTTCTAATAGCATCAAACACCTGTTGTCCTTTTTTATCTTTTAATTCAATTTGTGGCCCTGTAAATGAGGCAACTTCTAAAGTTGAAAGATCTTCTAATGCATCTGTAACTGTTTTTTTTAATTTATCTAAACTCATTATTTATTGATTATGTTAAACATTCTATTATAAATTTCGTTATGCTTGTTCTGGCTTCTACTGAAGCTGAAAATGCTTCATTGAAAAGCAAAAAATAATCCTCATCGATAGGCTCTTCACTTAAATAAGACATACTGTCTCCTGCCGTTTGCTGAAAACGGTACATGCATTCATTGTTATCTTCAAAAATCATGGCATGCTCTATACTTGTAAGATCTGTTAATGTATTTTCTAATTTGTCTTTTAAATCTTCAAAAAATGCCATATTAATTCACTTCTGTTTTTATCATTTTTATGCTGAGACTAGCTTAAATATCTGATTATGATTTTCTTATAACAACAACAAAACTCTCAAATATATTATAATATAATTTTAAGAGTTAAATACAAGCTATATAAGTGCTATTAATTATAAACTGTAGGGAAATTAAATATACAAAAAAAACGAAATAAAATCTGCTAAGATTTTGTTTTAACAATTTAATAACGAATAAGCTTTTAACAATAAAAAAAATATAATATATACTAGTACTGACTTAATCGAAATATTTTACTCTATAACATAACGACTGCTAATTAATTACTTTTTGTAAATAATGAGCAGTCATTTTACTTTAATTATTTTAAGAGATTTAACCTGAAAAATAATTTATTAATTTTTACAATCATTAATAGTATCTTGGATACATCCCATATTTGATTTTGTGATGCTAAAAAAGGTTTTTTCACAATAGTGTAAGCTACTGTTTCTTTTGTTGGATTGAAATCGAATTATAAAACTACATCTCCTACAATTGTACTCGTTGTTGCCGTTCCTTTATTTGCTCCTGGTGGAGAATAAACTGTTCCGTGTTCTGTTAAACTTGTTGTTTTTACACATTCCCATACAGAAGTGCTTACTTCGTTAAATGTTTTTGATTTTGACATAATATTATTTTTTAAAATTTATTGATTAATACTTTATTTACAACGATATATGCACAATATTAAGATGAAATTTAACTTTAAAAACACGTATAAATCCCTGTTTTAAAACCCCTTAAGTGTTTTATACAATAGATGGTTTATAAATTTACATATAAACTATTTTGAACTGCTTTTCGAGCCATATTTTATAATCTTTTTGTATTGAAAATAAAGCAGGAAAATCTGTAGTTGTTAAAGACGTTTTATAATCTTTTTTTGCTTTATCGGAAGTAAAACTATTTTTTGTTTTAAAATACTTTAAATTTTCTCCATTAACGCCTTGTATTAGAATTATAATATCAGAGTTATGCATCACTTTATTTTTCCAGTTTTCAATAGCTTTTTCAGTTATTAAACAATAACCAAATAATGTTTTAATTAATTCGGATTGGTCATTTAATAATATAACTGTACTCATACCATTAAAATGCTTATAAGGCATTATTATTTGCTCTACTTTGTGTCCTTTATTAATTATTTGACACGAAAAATCAACATCTTCAATGCCTGCAAAAGCTCCATTTTGGATTCTATTTATCATAACATCATGCCATTGAGGTTGTTGAATTAAGCAATCGTCATGAAATAGAGCTATATATTCTCCCCTAGCCTTTGCCACACCTTTATTATATGCTTTTGAAACACACCCTGTTTCAGATTCAATGATAGAAAAATCTTTAAACAGCTCTAAGTTTGCATTGCATCCATTGTAAACTATAATTATTTCGTATGGAATGCTAGTATTAGTAAGAATTGAAGGAATTAAAAAATGATGCGTAAAGTAATCATTAAAGGTTAGTAATATAATGCATGAAATTATAGGGTTTTCTGCATGAATATAATTTAAATTAAAAACACGTTCTGGTATCTTTTGGATATAACAACCAGCTAAACAAAAACCAACTTTTGGATTTCTTGTAAATGAAAGAATTTCTAACTTTTGATGATCTTGAGTAGTGGTTATTTTTAAATGAAAATTATTTGTTTTGTAGTCTATATCTTCATCATAAATAAATTCATTAAATATATACTCTAAGTGATTTGATGTTATTTTATTTTATTTGCTTTTATCATTACCAGATTTTTTAATTTATACTTTTTATTTAAAAAGTGTTTCGGTTAATTTGCTTTGGTAAATGTTGTGAGCATCATATTTAGCTAAAGTGGAAGCTCCCCAATCCCAATTATCATCCATAGTTCTATAAGTAGTAAATCCTTTTTTAATAGTTTTAATAAAAGCATTATTTGTCCATGGCCCTGATGGTGTATAAGCCCACCCTTTAGACCATTCTGGAACTACTTTAGCTTTTGGAGCTTTAAAATGATTTAAAAACCATTCTTCTAATTCTGTATAAAACTCATCGGAATATTTTGTTCTAGGAATTGTCAATACATCTAACCAAAGTGCAACATTCCAATTGTTTTTTATAGTTTCTTCGTCTGTAGCTAAGCTAGAAACCACAGGTCTTCCTGCAGGACCGCCTGTATACGAAGGCATATCATCTCCACTATCTAAACCTGTTACTCTTATTTCTAAAGGTGAGTTAATGGGAAATTTATTATCATCTTTATATTTTAACAGCATCATTTCAAATTGAGCAGCAAAATCAGAAATTGCTTGTTGTGCATCGTTTTTATTCATTAATACAGCATAACCGTTTGCAGTAACTCGCAGTGTTGTGTCTTTTACATAAAACAACGTGTTTTTTTGATACTCCCCAAATATCTCTAGATTGCTTGTAAACAGGAAAACCTAAAACTTTCCCATCTAAGCCTTCATCAGTCATTTTTTCAATGACCTGAAGTGTTACATCTGTTATCATTGTACGCCCTAATTGCGCCATTAAAGCTGTTAAATCCTTCTCTCCCCTTTTAAACGTTTTTAACATATAAGTTCCAGGTGTATCACTATCTGGATCTGTTACTACGGCCGTTAGGGATAAAATTCTATTACTCATGGATCCATAAGTAGTTTTAAAAGCATCGTTTGGTGGTGTTGAAACGGCTGTTCCGTGTGCATTAATTGCAATAACCCCTCCTACTGTTAAATGATCTGGTGCTGGTACAAGAACAAAACTGTATCCTGAAGCCGCACCATCACTACCAGGAATATCTTCTAAAAATTGTAACAAATTTTTCATAGTTGCCCCAGTCTGTACATTTACAGCTGGGGGCATTGTATCTGTAGATGGTATAAAACTCATCTTCTTTAACGCAACTATTGTTCTACTAATAATAATTTATCGTAATTAGGTAAATCGGGTGTTACTGCTAATGGAGACCAATTATGCATGATACCTCTAGCACGTACTGTCCATCCATTCTGTGCTGCCAAATTGCATACTTCGACTACATCATTGTCATTTGCAGGTTCGCAGGTCCAAATATTAGGTACTACAATTGCTTTTGCCCAATTTGAAAATGTTTCTTGCTTAATAGGAACATTTACAGGAAAACCTACAGGGCTTGTTTCGCAGTTATTTTCATGTTTCATAAAATTAGTTTTCGGTTATTTTTATCTAAATGGTTGACCAGAACCCCATAATACTAAAGATTTACGGGTTCCTTTTGTTACAGGAGTTACTCTATGTAAAAAGTATGAAGGAAATACAATTGCACATCCTTTTTTTCGTGGAAGTTTAATGATTTCTTTTCCTATTAGAAATTCAAAATCACCTCCCTCATATTCATCAGGATCAGATAATTGTACAGTAATACTTATTTTTCTTTTAGAGTATTTTCCTTTTCCTATATCCATATGCCAGTCGAAATGTCCTCCTGTATCATTATGGTATTATTAAACAATATATGAGCCGAAAAGGAAATTCCTAGAATAATGCGGTCGCAGAATCTTTTTTTAAATCCTTAAAAGTAGAATGTATATATAAACAGAGGTCTCAAACTAGGTCTCAAGCAGAATTACCTGTATTTAAAATGGATAAACGTGGTATAATAGAAAAAGATTACACTATGCATTAGGTCTAAAATCTATTGAAGAATTTGAACAGCAAACGGAACATCAAAAATTAGTAGCATAATCTCTCTTCCTTTTGTCCAGTTTTTTTTGTTGCAAGTCCAGTTATAGAAATTATTTAAAAAAACATCTTGAAGACAATAAACTATAAGTTCAATACAAAAAAAGCTCAAAATTAATTTTGAGCTTTTTTTGTATTGATAATATGTAAACTACATAGTTTCTGTTGGTCTACCATGTAAACGTTTTTCTATTTTTCGTTTTTTTTCAGTTAAACGCTTCATAACGTCCATTAATGAGGAGTCCTTTGTTTCTTTATATATTTCGTTTAATGCTAATATAAGCCTTTTAGCTTCTCTTGAAGCTGCTACTCGATCACTAGTTGACATATGACTCATTTTAGCGTTTTCAAATTCTAATGCTTCTTTTAATAAAATGTCCATAAATATTTTTTGTCAAATTTTGGGGTAAAATTAAATAAATACACTGGTTTAACAATACAATTTCTTAATGATTGTGATTATTTTAACATAAATAAATTTTATAGCTATTTATAAATGATTAGTTAATAACTATTGTCATCTTACACTATTAGTATTTGTGCATGCAAAATTAGTAAATACAGGTGTATTAAAAAACAGTAAAAAGTATTGTTATTTTGTTAATGATTTCGCAGAAAAAATCTCTACAATCTTGTGAGTTTTTGCATGCACTATTCCCTAATATTTATTACAGTTTTATTGATTTAAAAGTCTTTAAGGGTAACAAATTGAACTCTTTGTTGATATACTATCGAAGGCGGAATCTGAAAAGCCTAATTAACAGAGTAAGAATTATATAAATCGTTTATTATGAAAAAAATTATTTACCTATTATTTTTTGTTTCCACTATTACATTTGCAGATACTATACAAGTAGGAAACTCTACAGGTGACGTCATTCGAGTTAGAGTTGGATTTACTACAAGTGGAGGTTGTACACCAACATCTTGGGTAACGACTTGTATTGCCCCATACGATACACAAGTGTTAACAAGTCCAGGCATCCCTTTTGTTGTACGAGCTTATACAGGCTGCGCTGATTTTGATCCAGCTTCATTAAGTTGGACTTTTAATCCATGGGCAGGTTGCGCTGCCACTATTGACACTCCTGTATACAATATAATTTGGTCTGGTGCAATCGATGTTACAGATTCATGGGGAGCTACAGTCACTATATAATTTATTTTAAATCCTCTTGAACCTCGTTACATATTTTTATTAGCGAGGTTCTATTATATTAATTCTTACTCTGTTAATGAGACTCTTTGTATATTATAAAACCACCATTTATCGACAAAAATGCACACTTAATATAATTAACTGAATAAAAGTAAACTTTTTTAATTCAAACCGTAATTAATATTTAAGTTTACACTATAAATATATGTATATCATAGAATTGGTTGTTTTTTATTGATTAGTTAGGTTTATTGAAGCTCATTTTACAAACAACATATATTAGTAAAGACTGCTTGCTCCCTATAAAGCAGTCTTTTTTATTAACTCAGTTTTTATCTAATTAACTTCTCTTTTGATTTTACTTTAATCATATGGAATTTAAGGTCTTACATTGTTTTTTTTGCAAGTTTTTTTATCATAAAAAAATCTCAAACTTAAGAACAATATTAAGTAAAACTGAACAAAAATTTGAAAATGGAGATGGATCTTTGTGTATTCATGATGGACGTCTTATAGGATTTATCTGTATGAAATCTTATTGTTTAGAGTTGTAAAATTTATGAAGCGAAACTAAGTTCGCTTTTCTTTTGCTTAAATTTTAATTCTACAGAGTTACAGTTTACAAATTTGTGTTTAATTAATATTAACAACTACGATGTTGTTTAGAGTTAACTTAATTAACCTTAGGGTTATTAAGTTGTAACAATTTTTAATAAAGAAATACTAATAAGTATGTTGCGCTTTTTAAAAGTATGCAGCAACAATAAAATTAACTAATTTTAAGTAAATTTATTTATATGTCTTTACCTTGGGATTACATAATATTTATCTCTATTATTGTAATTATCATAGTTATGATTTTGTCTGATAAAAAAAAATCAAATGATATCGATTTTGATATTGACACTCATCTTTATCATGATGATGATGATGATTTCTTAGGATTTGATTAACTACTGTTTTTACTACTATAAAATAATTACTAATACTCACACAAAACTTTAAATATTATCTATCTACAATTATTATTTACTAATAATAATATTTTATAACTATTTGTTAGAGCTAAGAACTTATAATATATTTAGAGTCTAAACTATTAATTTGAATCCTAAACCAGAATACATTTACATTGCTTTCGATTTATTCCCATCTCAAAAAGGAGCAGCAACACATATTAATCATTGCTTAAAAGCGTTACAAAACACTTATGAAACAGGGTTACTTATCTGTCTTGGTAATGATGATATGCCTACGTTTCAATATGATGAAGATCGTAAACTATATGTCTATCGCTGGAAAGAAAAAATTGTTAACTTTTTAGAACGTACTCAAGCATTTCAAGAAAATGTTAGAGCATTATTAGTATCTAATTTGTGTACAGAAGTAAAGCTAATTCATTTTCGTGATATTTGGGGAGGAATTCCTATTCTTAAAACAAAATTAAAACAAGTCGTAAAAACAGTTTTCGAGATTAATGCCTTTGCTTCTATAGAATTACCTAATAGGTACCCCAATATTAATCCTTCTGTTTTATTTAAGATTAAAGCATTAGAATGTTATTGTGTAGAAAATTGTGATGCAATAATAACACCATCAAATGTAACAAAACAATACATTTTGCATACTTATAAGGTAATAGAGAAAATAACAGTTATACCTAATGGCGTTACTACTTATAATGTAGACAGATCAAATAATAATAAAACTTCTTATATTTTATATTTTGGAGCATTACAAAAGTGGCAAGGTATTAAAACACTTTTTAAAGCTTTTAAAGAACTTGAAGACATAAATATTAAGTTAATTATCTGCGCTTCGGTTTCAGAAAAAAGAGTACTTCCACAAAGAGAACTTGCTAAAACTATAGGTGTTGCTGATAGGATAGATTGGTTTTACGAGTTAAATAAAGATGAACTAGCTTTAAAAATCGTTAGCGCATTATTTACAGTAGCTCCATTGGCCTTATGTGATAGAAATTTAGTTCAGGGATGTAACCCTTTAAAAATTATAGAATCCTTAGCTTATGGCACACCTGTTATAGCCTCTAATATACCAGTAGTAAAAGAACTAATAGATGATAATGAAACAGGTTTTTTAGTTGATGCAGATAGACCGGAATTATTAGGGAGAAAAATGAGAACTCTTATTGAGCAACCCAAACAGTTACAAGTTGTAGGTAGTAAAGGAGAAAAACATATTCTAGAGAACTACCTTTGGAAATATCAAGAAGAAAAAATGAAAACTATATATTTTAATCTAACATAAATGTTTGATAAAGATTTAAAACTAGACGGAAAACGATTAAAAAAAACAAAAAATATTAAAGCTAGACGCCCTAGTGAATATTGGTTATTATTTTTTAAAAAGTATATTTTTATAAAACGCTCTCCTCCTTTTAGGTTGCGCTATTTACTTTTTGCTGTGCCGATAATTATTCTATTAGTTGTTTCAATTTTTTTTGGAAGTGACGATGTAGATTACTTTGCCCCCTTTATTATAGCAAGTGCTATTGTAAGTATTATTGTCAATGTCTTTCTTGCTCCATTTTTAGATAGAAATGATTTTATAGATAATCGATCTTTTAATTATTTAGCGAAGTTTATTATAGACATTAAAGGAGATGTATATAGAAACAATATTAATTTACACTTAAACTTAAACACCATAGAGTGCAGAAAATATAAGATATCTCCTTCAAAAATAGGACTTCGAAAAAAATCAGGTATTAGATATTCTACTTATCAACTAGAACGTTATAATGCAGGTCTAATATTAAAAGATGGTAGCTTATGTAATGTAGCGTTAAATCAAATATCTATAAAAGTATTTACAACTAAAAGAAGTAGTAGTGGCAAGCTAAAAACAAAACATAAGCATAAACATAAATTATTCTATACTTTATCTCTAAAGTTAAAAAAAGATAATTATAAGCTATTAGACGAATCTAAGCTAGGGATGCTTCAGCAAGTATATAATATTAGTACACAAATGGAAAATAATTTATATATCATAAAAATTAAACATAAAGAAAAATTAAGCAAAATTAGTTCATCTATATCCGAAAATAACCAACGAGAGACTTCTATTTATACCAATATGCTAAACTATTTAATAGATAAACAAATTATTATTTCTAAAACGTCAAACACATTATTATCTCAATAAAACTAGTATTATGAATTGTGAACAAAAATCTGGGATATTTTTAAACATAAAATGTAATAATAATGTAAAACACGAATGTAGTAACTGCGAAAAACAGGTTTGTAAAACTCATTTGCATCGTTATATTGGACGAGATCTTTGCGAAAATTGCTATTGGGAAACTTATATTTACTCTAAAGAAAAAATAGTAGATGATTACGATTATCATAATGAAACAACCATTATAGGTTTTCCATCTACAACTAATAATAATCATCCTGTTAGTTTTGAAGAAGAATTTGGAGGCGGCGAATTTGGAGGTGGTGGCGCTTCTTCTAGTTGGACCGAAGGTGAGTTAGAAAGCTTTAACGATACCTCTACAGAAATTAATGGAAGTCTCCTAGGGGATGCAGACAGTACTTTCTTTTACAGCTAAACTTATGACTATAATTTGGTTTACAGAAAATTATCCTCCAAATCAAGGAGGTATGGCTAGAAGTTGTGATCGGATAATTTCTAACTTAAGAATGTACCACACAATTCATATCTATCATTTTACAAATAAATTTAAACCATTTATTACTACTGCAAATAACAATGGAACATATACTTCTGTTCCAATTTTTGAAGACAACTCGCATAGTTTAAATATATTATGGGCATATATAAGTCAACAAGAACAAGTTTTAAATAGTTCTGTAATAGTGTCCTATGGCAGTCATTTAGCCTTAAAGGGATTGCCATTAATATCTAAATGGCTTGAAAAGCCATTGTTAACATGCATAAGAGGAAACGATTTTGACAATGTTATCTTTTCTCAAAAGAAACAAGATTTGCTTTATGCTTTAAAACATTCTGCTGCAATTGCATGTGTAAGTAAGGAAAAGGAAAAGCGTATTAAAACTATGGTCGTTAATAAGCCTGTATATTTCACTCCTAACTCTATTCATTTTTCAGATTGGACAATTCTGAAATCTGACATTAACTTAGCGAATAAGTTAAAACAAAATATAACAAATGAAAAAACTATTATTGGCTTAATTGGTTATTTAAAACAGAAAAAAGGTGTAGATTTCTTTATTAACACATTACAGAAATCTGTACTACGAAACAGTGTACATTTAAGAATTGTTGGAGAAATAGAACCTCATATTGAAGCTATGTTAATAACTAAAGATATACCATATTCTAAAGCATTACCTACAAGCAAAACACAACTTATTGCAAATTATTTATTATGCGATGCTATAGCTATCCCTTCTATTTATGATGGAATGCCTAATGTTTTATTTGAAGCAGCTACGCTTAATATTCCTATAATAGCATCAAAAGCAGGTGGCATACCAGATGTTTTATCTAATGAAACTGCTTTTTTATTTAATACCTTATCCGAAATTAGTTTATTAGAAACTCTTTCAGAATATAAAGCTATAGAAACTGAATTACGTATAAAAAAAAGCATCGCTTTAAAGAAACACATTAAAGACAATTTTAGTCCTACTCAGGAAACTAATAATTATTTAAATATATTTAAAAACATAACAAAAGTTTAAAGTTAATGATAACCATATCTTATTTTAAAAGATTTAGCCTTTTAGCTGTTAGCATATTAGTAATTAGTTGTAAAACGGATACTAAAACAACAACTGAACGTGAAATAACACCTATAGTTACAACGACTAGCGCATCTGAAAATGCACTATCTAATACTAATGCCATAGAATATACTTCTAAACAAACTAAAGCAGATAAAAGAAAATATTTTGATAGTAATAACAATGTGGTTTATGAAGTTAAATCCAAACCAGATGGATTTAAACTTAGAACACCATCTTCTGATTTATTATGGAAAATTAAATTTTATGAAAGTAAAATTAAACTTAGTGATAATGAAGACAATGAAAATGCATATGAAATTAAAATTGTAAATTCTTATGAGGCTAAATTAGTAAGAGGTGACATGAAGATTGCGAGAACTACATATAATTTAAATTCACAAATACAAACTGTAAAATATGAAGATAAGTCTAGATCAAGCTTATCTAAAAAGATGGAATATGCTCCTTATACACTATTAGTTAAAGGCATTAGAGAAATACCTAACGATCAACAACAAATTATTATTAGCGAATTAAAAGCAAAAGGCTATTAATGCATTTATTTTATGTACAAGGTGGAGGTTTAGGTCATTTAACTCGTATAGATAAATTAATACGGTTTTTAGATTTAAACAAAAAAGATATTGTTATTATAACTCCATCTTGCTTTACTGAGTATTTTAAGCAATATACTTTTATACAATTATCATGGAATTCTACTATAATTGAATGGATAGAAATCATTAGCAATACCATAACTATAAATAATGTAGAATCTTTTTATATAGATGCCTTTCCATTTGGTATTAAAGGAGAACTCTTCCCAGTTTATGAGCAATTTAAAACTATAAACTATATTTACATAGCTCGCATTTTAAAATGGGGAAATTATATAAAAAATATGCCTCAATTACTTAAGGCAAATTATAGTAATACTTTGGTTCTAGAAACCGTTTACTCTAATCATTACATGTGGATTAAACAAAATTCTAAGACAATTACAAAAATTGAAGCATCGCACATGTATAATAATAATGAACAGGTACCATTAATAGAATCTTCTTATTATTTAATTGTGCATTCTGGTGGAAAAAAAGATGTTATAGAATTATGTACAAAAGTAGCTCAAGAATTAAAAGATAGCACAATTCCTATTTTTGTAGTTACTCAAGTAAATTTAAAAATTAATAACCCAAAATTTATAATAAAACCAAAAATATATCCTGTATCTCAATATTTTAAGTATGCTAAGCACATATTTACCGGTGTAGGATTTAATCTAGTTAACGAATTAAAGCCATATAGATACAAGCATACTATGTTTCCTTTTAATAAGTTATATGATGATCAATTATTTAGAAAGAAACATACTATATAATTTATTGAAGTTTTAAACTATTTAATATAAAATCAAAGTTTTTATTAGAGTTACTATTAGTTAAATATGCATCTGTATAATGTTTAGATGATTTTGCTAAACCGAACCCTTGCATTTTTTTAATAACCGCTTTGTATTCTAAAGTAACTTTACCAGTTAACAATACATTTAAGTCATTATTTTTTTTTGCGTAGTTATATATTTTATTTAAACCAGTCAAGTACAAATAATCTTTTGTAAAACCGCCTCCACGATGTATACGTAGTGTTATTGTATAGGCTTTATTTCTATTTAGTTTGTATTGGTTATGAAGTAAATCGAAAGTAGACTTAAAATCATAACCTTTAGCTAGAGAATCGGCTCCAATAACTCTATATGCTAATTCTTTTAATCGGTTAATGGTTAGACAATCAGACATATACTCTGCATAAACAGCTAATCCTTCTTGTGTTTCTACATTATTAGGCAAACCATTTGAAAATATTTTTAATGGCTGTTCTAAGGCATTAAATGTTGTGACTAAATGCACGCCTATTTCATGATTTGCTAAAACTTTTAACTGATTTTTACTATACTTATGATTTTTACGTAACACCAATGTTTTTTGGTTATTTAAAACCATTGCGGCTGCAGAAATATTAGTTGATTTTTTTATAAAATACTTAAAATCGTAACGTTTGGCATACTCTTCAAAGTAAGCAATCGCATCATCCGCATTATACATTGGAAGTAAATCTTCCTCAAAGTCACTATCATCAAAACGCAAAATAAATTTTGCATTTTCAATATCACACTCTGTAGGCGTTCCAAAACTTTTTAAACTGTTATAGTAAAAACGTTTCCCTTGACCTATTGTTTCTATACATTCGATTAATCCAGAATATTCATAGATAATATCTTTATATAGGTTTCTTATATCATCGTCCTTTATTCGTTTTAATTTTTGCGAAAATAATTTTCTATGTAGTTTATATCCATCAAATTTAATTTTTGGGTACTTAAATTGCGGATTGTGGTTATATTTAGAAGAGAAAAAAAGCTTCTTCTCACTTTCAATATTTAACGGATTAATATAATTAAGTAATTCTATTTTTTGCACCAAATAATGCAAATTAGTATCTATTTTAAATAAATCTTCGTGGTTTCTTACAACATCTTCAGTTATCATTATTTCTTATGTCTTTTATAAAATGTATTGGCATGATTTACAATACGCTCTCTAAGCTGTTTTTCTACAGCTGCAACAACCTCTGGATACATAATGTAATTATATTCATCGCAATACACCTTTGCGATTTCAGTTGCCAAAACTAAGGTATTTTGAAAGTTTTGAGAAATGAATTTTAAGAAAAAGCCATTTCCTTGGAAAGTGTCATTAATTTTTGAGGTAGATTGTATTCCATTTGGCAAATGTAATTCGCCTAAACTTTCTCTCCATGCTTCTATATCCTCATTAAATCGATGATTATCTACATTAGCAGTTCCAAGATTCCAAGTGGGTACTTCCCTATCCCAGCGCTTCCAATTATAACTATGCATATCGTAAACAACGGCAACACCAAATTTAGATTCGATTTTTTGTATTAATGTATAAACAACTTTATAAAAAGCATTATGTTTTTCTATGGATTTTTGCTTTTCTGTATCTGGTAAAGGTATTTTCCAGAGCTGTTTACCCCAAGCATCTGTATAAATTGCAGTTTCCGGAGCTCTGTTTAAATCGTATTCAAACCGAGAATCGCACCCAGCTATGACTATAGGGTGTGAAACAATCATATTTTTAGTCTCTGGATCTTCTTCATACCAACGATCGTACTCAGTATGCAGACAATTATCCCATAAATCTTTTCTAAATTGATGTCCATCATGTACAGCTCCGCAGACGTATGGAACATAATCATCTATTTTTAAAGTAAAAGAATAGTCGCTAGAAACTGCATGAAATGTTTCTTCTTCTTCAATTTTAGAAATAATTTGATCTACAGTTAATTTTTGCATGTTACTCTATAATTAAACTCCCATATTCAGTCCAAGATCCATCATAAACTCTGGTATTTTTGTATCCTGAAATTGCTGCCGCTAAATCTAGAACACAGGCTGTAATACCAGACCCACATGTAAATATAAGTGGTGTATTTACATCTTTTATTTTAGTACTTAATATATTTTGCAATTCGTTTTTAGGTTTTAATTTCCCATTATGTAAACAATAAGTAAATGGTATATTTTTAGAGTTAGGTATTGTACCGCTTCTCAACCCTGCTCTGGGCTCTGGTACTTCGCAGTTAAAACGATTAGAGGCTCTTGCATCTACAATAGCCACACTGAAATCACTTGATAGTGTTTTTATACCCTCAAAATAAGCAATATATTCTGGTTTAAATTTGGCTTCAAAATCCCCTAAAACTTTATTTCGATTTTGTTTAACCTCTAGTTGAAAACCTTGTTTTTGCCATTCAGGTAGTCCTCCATTAAGTATAGCTACATTATTGTATCCAAATATTTTAAATAACCACCATACCCTTGCACTGGAATAAATTCCTTTATCATCGTATATAACAATTGCACTATCGTTATTAACTCCTAATTTTCTTGCCTCTGTTTCAAATTGTGATTCAGAAGGGATTGTATTAGGAAATTCACCTGAAATGTCACTAAAAGCTTTTTTTATATCAAAAAACTGTGCAGTAGGTATTTGTTTTTCTGCTTCAATTAATTTATAAGCTGTAACTTTTGGAATACTCGCATCAAAAATTATTATATTTTCAGCTTGTAAATGTTCATTTAGCCATTTTACAGAAACTACATGCTGTTTACTTAAATCTATTTTCATTTTGCAATCATATAAAATAGCTTACTCATTAAGCTTCTTCTACAGCTTTTCGTAAACGCGATCGCCTATTAAAGGCTTCTAAATTATCAAGAACTTTACTTTCTAAGAAATCGATAACTCTCTCTTCTACTTTAGTTTTATTTTTGTAAATTTTGTTAATATATGTAATACCTCCTGGAGACATTACATTAACTTCTACTAATTTTCCACCAATTACATCTAATCCAACAAAATACAACCCATCTTTTACTAATTTAGGCCCTATTTGTTTACATAATGCTTTCTCAGTTTTTGTCAATGAATGCTTTTGTATACTACCGCCAGCCGATACGTTAGAACGGTGATCGTCTGTTCCTGGTACACGCCTCATAGCTCCAACAGGTTCTCCATTAAGCATTAAAATTCGTACATCTCCTTGATCTGCACCTTCTATATAATCCTGAAGAATAACATAGTTTGATGAACCATCACCACTAGTAATATAAAAATCAAGTAAAGAGTTAATATTACCCATGGCCCTTTTTTCAATTAATATTACACCAGAACCTCCAAAACCGTTTAAAGGTTTAAGAATCATTTTATCTGCTTTTGATTCTTTTATTTGTTGTACTAAATACTTTTTGTTTTTAGATACATGAGTATTTGGTATAATATTACTATGTGCATCTCCAAAGGCAGCTGTATACAGCTTATTATTTGCTTCACGCATGCCTTGTAAAGAATTTACAATAAATACATCGTCTTTTACCGAATCTAAAAAATTAAGCATTATAGGGTCTAATGGAGGATTTGCTCTAAAAAAAATAGTATCGAAACCAGCTAAAGGAAGCATTTCTTCTCTTAAAGTTGCCTTTCTATAAAATGCTTTTAACGATGAAGGGACTTTATCCATTCTGCTAACTACTGTACAAAACGCATTAGTAACACTGTTTCGTATTGTTAGATTTGCTGGTGTACATAATGCTACACCATGTCCTCTTTTAACACATTCTTTTATTAATGCTAAACTAGTGTCATTTTCTGGATCTATCTCCTCCCATGGATACATTAAAAAACAAACATTCATATTCTATAATTTATGGTTTGGTTAGGTAAATAAAGTTAAAATAAAAATTTAAAAAATCTATTTTATTTTTTAGGATAATCATCATCCCATTCTACAGGTTTTGGTTCATGTAATTTTCCTAAAGATTTTGCTACTAATGTTGAGACCGTTGCGTCTCCAGTAACGTTTACTACTGTTCTACACATATCTAAAGGTCTATCTACAGCAAATATTAAAGCTAAACCTATTGGTAATAATTCTGCTGGAAAACCTATAGACTCTAATACGATAACTAACATAACCATACCAGCACTTGGTACAGCAGCACTACCAATAGAAGCTAATAAAGCTGTCGCTATAATAACTAATTGATTAGTAAAAGTTAATCCTTCTGGCCAAATAACTTGCATAATAAAAACTGCTGCAATTCCTTGATATAAACTTGTACCATCCATATTTACTGTAGCTCCTACAGGCAATACAAATCCAGACACTTCTTTATCTACACCAATATGTTCTTCTACACGTTCCATAGTTACTGGTAAAGTCGCCGCACTAGAACTTGTTGAAAAGGCTAATAATTGTGCAGGGCTTATTTGTTTTAAAAACCACATAGGTGATTTTTTTGCGAATACTTTTATTAATATCATATAGAATCCTATCATTAAAATTAATCCAAATACTACACAAAGTGCATATTTAAGTAATTTTAAAAGAATTTCTGGATCATCAAAAGCGATAATAACATTAGCCAATAAAGCAAATACAGCATAAGGTGCAAATAGCATAATTAAATCTACCATTTTCATAACTACCTCATTAAGAGAGTCAAAGAAATTAACTAGTGGTTTTGCTTTCTTTTCTGGTATTAATAATAAGCAAATACCTACAAGTAAAGCAAAAAAGATAATTTGAAGCATTTTAGCCTCTCCCATTGCTTTAAAAATGTTACTAGGAAAAATATCTACTAAGGCTTGTAATGGTCCAGAATCTTGCTGTGCGGTTGCTTTATTTAGCTTATCTACAACTCCTGAAGAAGTTTCATACTTCACTTTTATTTTCTCAATAGTCTCTTGAGGCATTCCATCTCCTGGTTTAACTATATTAACAATACTTAAACCAATAATGATAGCTATTAATGTTGTACCAATATAAATCCCTATGGTTTTTAACCCCATAGTTTTAATTTTAGATATATCTTTTAAATCGGAAATTCCTTTTATTAAAGATGCTAGTATTAATGGAACTGCTATTAGTTTTAATAGATTAATAAATATTTTACCAAATGGTGCAATCCAGTCGCTTATAAATCCTTTACCTCCATCTACAGTATTCATTATAAAACCAAAAATGATACCTAGTACCATTCCTATTATAATTTTCCAATGCAATGCTAGTTTTTTCATCTATTATATTTTTAGTGACCTCTTAGAAATAAGAGTTAATTTTTGTATTAGTAGTAATTAATATGTTTTATTCAATAAAAAGGCATCTACAAGTACCATTGCAGCCATTGCCTCAACTATAGGTACAGCTCTAGGTACAACACATGGGTCATGTCTACCTTTTCCATGCATTTCTACTATGTTTCCTTCTTTATCTATTGTTTGTTGTGCTTGCATGATAGTAGCAACGGGTTTAAAAGCTACTCTAAAATAGATATCCATTCCATTACTTATACCGCCTTGTATACCACCAGATAAGTTTGTCTTTGTAGTACCATCTGCATTGAATAAATCATTGTGCTCGCTACCTTTCATTTTTGCACCACAAAAACCACTACCATACTCAAACCCTTTAACAGCATTTATAGATAGCATTGCTTTTCCTAAATCGGCATGTAATCTATCAAAAACAGGTTCTCCTAGTCCAACTGGCACATTTTTAAGCACGCAAGTTACTGTACCTCCAATAGTATCCCCTTCTTTACGAATTTCTTTAATGCGAGCAATCATTTTTTCTGCTGATGCCATATCTGGACATCGTACTGCATTAGATTCTATATTGTTGAAATCTAGATCTTGATAAGGTTTGTCTATAAATATGTCACCTACTGAAGATGTAAAGGCATGTATTTCTATATCTTTTAATACTTGCTTTGCAATAGCACCAGCAACTACTCTACTAGCTGTTTCTCTTGCAGAACTACGTCCTCCTCCTCTATAATCGCGATGACCATATTTTTGGTCATAAACATAATCTGCGTGACTAGGTCTATAAGAATCCTTTATGTGTGAGTAGTCATTAGATTTTTGATTTGCATTCTCAATAACAAAACCTATTGGAGTTCCTGTTGTTTTTCCTTCAAAAATACCTGATAGAAACTTCACTTCATCTGGTTCTTTACGTTGAGTTACTATAGCAGATTGCCCAGGTTTACGCCTATTCATTTCATTTTGAATAGCATTTAAATCTATTTCAATTCCTGGAGGACATCCATCAATTATACCTCCTATTGCTACACCATGAGACTCACCAAAAGTCGTAAGGTTAAATAATTTTCCAAAGGAATTACCTGCCATATAATTTATTTTTATGCTAATGTAATTTTTATATCACAGAAACAAAAATTGTCCTTTAAGTTTATAGTTTTTAAGTTAAATAAATTACTTTCGTAAAATCATAAAACCCAACACTATGAAATTATATAAATTCACTACACTATTTTTAATTACCTTATTTACAATAACTTCTTGTTCTGATGACAACGATTCTGAGACTCAAGGAGGAAATGGAGGTGGTGAAGAGCCTGTTATAAACCAAAATTACTTTCCCTCGACTTTAAATGATTTTTGGAATTATGATGTTGCAAATACTAATAATGACACTAATGAAACGACTAACACTACAGATAACATATATGTAGCCACAGAAACAGCCACTAACTTCACATTAGAAGCTAATAATAACACAGTTGCAAATGGAACAATGAATGGTTTGTTAACCACAACAACATTGTCTCGTACTAATACAAAATTAATTATCAACGGTAATTTAGAATTACCTCAAGAGATTAGTGACTTAATTGAATTTGATATTAATTTAAATAATGTAGCATTATATGATGTAGATGCTAATAATGGAACAGAGTTGTCTTCAACTACAAACACCGTACAACAAGATTTTAACGGATTCCCTGTTAGTATTACTTATGTAATAACAACTAAGGCTCTTGGGCAATCTACATCTATAAGTTTAAATGGTGAAACTTATAATGATGTTTTAAAAGCAAACTTTAAAGTTAATTTAAAAGTAGTTACAACTGTAACAGTTGCTGGATTCCCTATAGATATTGATATTATAGAACCTCAAGACGTGATATCTATCGACAACTATTTTGCAAAAGATATTGGTTTAGTTCGTTCTGAAGCAGATTCTGGATATACTATTAGCGCTACCGCTATAACAGCATTAGAAGCTGCAGGAATAGATTTAGATGCTATTCCAACTTCAATCTCTACAACTAACATACAAGAATTAACAGATTATATGGTAACAGTTGAATAAGCTTAGATAAGCTTTAAATTAGGAATTTAGTTGTTTTTTAATAAACATTAAATAACTGACTGCTAACATTTAAGTAATAAAAGTGCACGTATTTTGTATAACAAAACACGTGCACTTTGAATTTAAAACGCAAAATAGAAGTAGTTGTTATATCTGATGTTCATTTGGGTACTTATGGTTGTCATGCTAAAGAATTACTAACTTACCTTAATAGTATTAATCCTAAGAAAATAATTCTAAATGGGGACATAGTGGATATTTGGCAATTTAAGAAGAGATACTTTCCAAAGTCTCATTTACGTATCATAAAGAAAATAATGGATTTTGCAGCAGATGGTGTTGAAGTCATATATATTACAGGTAATCATGATGAAATGCTTCGGAAATTTAGTGGAACTACAATTGGTAATATTTCTATAGTAGATAAAAAAGTATTAAACTTAGATGGTAAGAGAGCTTGGTTTTTTCATGGAGATGTTTTCGATGTTTCCATTCAAAACGCAAAATGGTTAGCTAAATTAGGAGGCTATGGTTATGATTTACTAATACTTATAAACCGATTTATAAACTGGTGCTTAATATACTTAGGTAAAGAACGTTATTCACTCTCTAAAAAAATAAAAAACAGCGTTAAACGAGCTGTAAAATATATTAATGATTTTGAAAGTGTAGCTGCTAATATAGCAATTGAAAATGGTTATGATTATGTTATTTGCGGTCATATACATCAACCAAAAATGATCGTAAAAAAGAATAAAAACGGTCAAGTCACCTATTTAAATTCAGGGGATTGGGTAGAAAATTTCACTGCTCTAGAATACCAATTCAAGCGCTGGAAGGTGTACGACTATAATAGAGATAAACGAACACCTTTTTTTGCTGATGATGAGATTAAAAAAATGAATATGCAAGATTTAATTGCTGCAATAACTATTGTAAAGCCTAATGATTAATTTAATAATGCTGCTTTTAAAATACTTATTGGATGCATAGCATCTCTAGATGTACCATCTTTAATTTGATGTCTGCAACTTGTTCCATTAGCTGAAATAATCGTGGTTTTTGGCGCTTTTCTTATTGCTGGAAATAAGGTTTGTTCACCAACGTCCATGCTAACTTTATAATGTTCTTTTTCATAACCAAAACTACCTGCCATACCACAACAACCACTTGGTATAATAGTAACTTTATAGTTTTTTGGTAGATTTAAAACATTAAAACTGTGTATTTGGTTACTTAAAGCTTTTTGATGACAATGCCCATGTAGTTTTATAGTTTTGGCTTCTAAAGTAAATTGAGTCTCCTTAATATTACCAATAGCTATTTCATTACTAATAAATTCTTCTATTAAAAAAGTGTTATTTCCTATTTTTTTTGCCGATGCCTTATCTTCTGCTAATTTTAAATACTCATCTCTAAACGTAAGAATTGCAGAAGGTTCTATACCTAGAAGAGGTGTTTCTTTAGTTATTATATCTTTATATAATGCTACATTTTTATTTGCAACCTTTTGCGCTTGTTTTAATAAACCTTTTGATAAAAACGTTCGTCCTGATTCAGAATTTTTTATTAGCTCAACGTTGTACCCCAGAGCATTCAATAAATGTAACGCATCTACACCAATAGATGTATCTAAATGATTAGTAAACTCGTCATTAAATAAATAAACAGTTTTATTATTTTTGAATCTAATTGACTTATTATTAATAATTTGATATTCTTCATCTAAACTCTTACTTGATAATAAAGGAAGGTTTCTTTCTTTAGCAACATTAAGCGATTTTTTTAGTATTGAAGCTGTGAAATTATTAGAAAACAGAAAATTTGTTAAACCAGTTGAGAATCTTCCTAATTCATTTAATTTATTATTATAAGCAAAAAGTTTTGTACGTAATGATACACCATTTGCTTTTTGATATTGATATTGAAACTCAGCTTTTAAACTCGCTACATCAACACTACTTGGACATTCACTAGAGCAGGCCTTGCAGCTTAAACATAAATCGAAAACTTCTTTTAATTCTTTATGATCAAATTTATTAACTTTTTCGGACTGTGTTAAAAACTCTCTCAAAGTATTTGCTCTAGCTCTCGTTGTATCTTTTTCATTACGAGTTGCTCGATAACTAGGACACATTGTACCTCCAAACTCTGGAGCCTTTCTACAATCTCCAGAACCATTACACTTTTCTGCTTCTCTTAAAATGCCTAAAGAATCAGAAAAATCTAAAAGTGTTTCAACTTCAGGCTCCTTTCTCCCTACTTCATATCGCAAAGCTTTATCCATAGGGTATGCATCAACAATTTTGCCGGGATTAAAAATATTATGAGGATCGAAAGTAGATTTCACACGTTTTAATAGCTCATAATTAGTTTCTCCAATCATTAATGGAATAAACTCTGCTCTAACAATACCATCTCCATGCTCTCCACTAAATGAACCTTCATACTTTTTTACAAGTTTAGCTACATCTGTAGTTATCTCTCTAAACAATACAACGTCTTCAGTTTTTTTCAGATCTAATATTGGCCTTAAATGTAGTTCTCCTGCTCCTGCATGTGCATAATAAACTGCTCTTTGATTAAAGTTTTTCATTAACTGAGTAAACTCTGTAATAAAATTTGCTAAATCTGGTAGTGCTACTGCTGTATCTTCTATACAGGCCACTGCTTTTTTATCTCCAATAATATTACCTAATAAACCTAAACCAGCACTTCTTAATGCATTAGCTTTATTAATAGAATCACCATATAATACAGGATTTGCATAGCTCAATTTAGAAGCTTCTATATCTTCTATAAGAATGTTTGCCTTCCTTTTTGCTTCATCAATTGTCTCTGCTCTTACTTCACATATTAAAATAGCTTCAGGATCACCATCTATAAACGAACGATTTTCTTGTTGAGTAGCATTACGTTTAGTACAATCTAAAATAGTTTTGTCCATCATTTCGCAAGTAAATAAGTTGTGCTTCATAGCAGGTTCTACTGCTTTTAAGCAATTCTCTATACTCGTGAAATGTGCAGCTACCATAACGCCTTCGCTTGGAGGAAGCTCATCTAATTTAAGTGTTATTTGTGTTGTAAATGCTAAAGTTCCTTCACTACCTGTAAGTAATTTACACATATTAAAAGGCTCTGAAGTTTCAGTAAACAATTCTGTATTTAACAGCTCATCAACAGCATAACCTGTATTTCTTCTATGAATCTCAGGTTTCGGGAAATTATTTTTTATTTCATTTTGTACTTCTTTTGAAGCTAACTCATTATATATGGTTTTATATATATGTCCCTCTAAAGTGTTTAATTTCTTTTTTTCTTCAAAATTTTCTAAGCTTATTTCAGAGAATAATGCTTCACTCCCATCACTAAGAATTGTTTGTAACTCTACAACTTTATCTCTTGTTACACCAAATTGAATAGAGGTAGTTCCTGAAGAGTTATTTCCAACCATTCCACCAATCATACATCTATTAGATGTCGATGTATTTGGTCCAAAAAATAACCCAAAAGGTTTTAAATAATTATTTAAAGTATCTCTAACAACCCCTGGTTGTACAGTAACTGTTTTTTTAGACTCATTAACATCTAATATTTTGGTAAAATGTTTAGAAACATCTACAACAATACCTTCACCTACGCATTGCCCTGCAAGAGAGGTTCCTGCTGTCCTTGGAATTAATGATGTTTTATGTTCTTTAGCAAAAGCAATTAATGTTTTTAAATCTTGTTCATGTTTAGGATATGCCACAGCCATTGGTAACATCCTATAAACAGAGGCATCCGTTGCATAAAGTGTACGCATTAAAGAATCATAATGTAATTTTCCTTCTAAAAGGTTATTTAGTTCATTTAATTTAGTATTTTCCATTATTTTGCTTCTGAAATTACAGGAATAGACCTATTAAAATTAGTTGTAAAACAAATAAATGAATCTGTGCCTGCTACTCCATCTATTTCATGTATTTGATTATATAAAACCTGCCTTAAGTGGTCATTATCTTTAGCATATATAAGTACAAAAATAGCATACTTCCCAGACACATAATTACATTCTTTAACTTCAGATATTTTTTCTAAATAGTTTACTACTTGTGCTGCTAATCTAGCTTCTTTCAGCCTAATACCGACATACGATTTTGTACTATATCCAATTTTTTTTTCATCCAAAATTAAATCCGCTTTTTTTATAACACCATCATCTTTCATCTTTTTAATTCGTTGATGCACTAAAGAATTAGATATTTTTAAATTTTCAGCAATTTTAGAATAAGCTTTTCTAGCATCAGCTTTTAATTCGCATATAATTTGTTGATCGATATAATCAAGTTGACTCATTTTTTGTAAAAATTTAATTTAAAAAAATCATATTAACCATTATTTGACATGATTGTTATTTATTTAAAAAAATAACAGCTATTAAAACACAAAAATAACCAATTAATACGATATAAATAATTAATTTGATTTAATTTTGCTTACATAAAACTAATATTATGACTACTACAGTATTATTTGACAAACTATGGAATGAATACGTCGAGCGTACACCTTCTGCACAAAAAGTAAAACATTTATTCGAATCTCAAGGAAATACTATTGCTAACGATCACGTTGCCTTCAGAACTTTCGATGACCCTAGAGTAAATATAGATGTTTTAGCTACTGCATTTATTAATAATGGTTACGAGTTTAAAAATGATTATCATTTTCCTAAAAAGAAATTATATGCTAAGCATTATGAGCATAAAACAGATAAAAATGCTCCTTTAGTTTTTATTAGTGAATTAATAACGAGCGAGTGCTCTATAGAGGCTCAATCTATTATTAACAATACTTTAAACACCATCGATTTTACTACCACTAAAGCAGAAGAGTTAGTGTTTTCTGGACGTTTGTGGAATACACCATCATTCGAACTATATAATACCTTATTAAGTGAATCTGAATATGCTGCTTGGTTATATGTTAATGGCTTCTGCTCAAATCATTTTACAATAAATGTAAATGAATTAAGTACTTTTAAAAACCTTAAAGAGGTTAATACATTTCTAAAAGAAAACAATTTTATGATGAATACCTCTGGAGGAGAAATTAAAGGAAACCCAGAATTATTTTTAGAACAATCGAGTATTCTTGCAGATAAAATAAATGTGAATTTTGAAGAAGGAATAAAAGAAATAACATCTTGTTATTATGAATTTGCATATAGATATAGTAAAGATGGAAAGCTTTTTAAAGGGTTTATTGCAAATTCTGCAGATAAAATTTTTGAAAGTACCAATGTTAAACAAAACGTTCTAGCTTAAAAGGCAAAGAAATAAAATATATTTACCATTTTGGCGTTATTTTTGTAATTGTCTTTCTATTAAAAAATAGGATTTATTTTAAGAAATAGATTGTATATAGATTTTAATTAAACTAAAAACTTAAACTTATGAAGAAATTATTTTTAGTAACTGTATTTATACTAGGAGCTTTAACATTTACGAATGCACAAAGTATATCAGACAACGCTATTGGGCTACGTTTAGGAGATAGTGATGGCTTTGGAGCAGAAATTTCATACCAACGAGCTTTAAATAATAATAACCGCTTAGAATTTGACTTAGGATGGCGTTCTGGAGATAATTATGATGGTTTTAAGCTTGCTGGATTATACCAGTGGGTTTGGCAATTAGATGGTAATTTTAATTGGTATGCCGGTGTAGGCGGTGGTATAGGATCATACAGTTTTGATTCCCCTATACCAGGTGGAGATGATAGTGAATCTTTCGTTTTTGCTGCTGGAGATGTTGGTATAGAATATGATTTTGATATCCCTTTATTAGTCTCTCTAGACTTTAGACCTGAATTAGGTTTTGGAGATTTTAGAGATGACTTGGATTTTGATATTGCACTTAGTTTTAGATATCAGTTCTAAGAATAGTTAAAATATGTACAGAACCACCTTTAATAAGGTGGTTTTTTTGTTTAATTTAGTCTTATGAAAAAAACTGAAATCATTTTATTTATACTCATAATTACTTCATTTATAATGAAGGTTATGAACTTACCTTATAGCACATTGCTAATAACATTTTCTACATTATTATTATCTCTTCTATACTTAACCTTTGGTTTTGCTTTATTAAATGGTATCAGATTTAGAAAAATTTTTAAACCAGAAGGTTATAAAAACGTTTCTATTTTACGAATTTTTGCAGGTATTGCTTTAGGGTTTATTTTATCCATAGTATTAATATACAGCTTATTTAAGCTTCAATTTTGGCCTTATGGTCAACAAGGATTACAACTAAGCCTAATAATGCTAGCTGTAGTAATAGTTGTAATTGCTATTTTTTATTTTATGGGTAGAAAACAATTTTTAAAAACTAATCGTGTTAGATTATTAATTATTGGTGCTTTAAGCTTTACATTATATATGACAAGTAGTGATAGTCTTGTAGATTTATATTATAGTGATAATCCTGAGTATGCTAAAGAGTTTAAAGAGTCGTTAGAGAACCCTAATAAAGAAAAACCTGAGTATTATAACTTAGATTAACAATTAACCGTTGATTATCAAATACTATTTTAAAAATGTGTTTTAGAAGAATTTATAATATATGAAACAACAAAAAGCATTAGCAATAATGGCTGCTGGATTAGGTTCAAGATTTGGAAGTTTAAAGCAATTACATTACATAACACCTAACTACTACTCTATTATTGACTTCTCTATATATGATGCAATACAAGTAGGGTTTAATACTATAATCCTTATACTAAGAGAGGAAATTTTAAATGAATTTAAAGACCGTTACGAAAATAAATTTGATGCCTCTATTACCATTGTCTATGTTATTCAAGACACTAAAAACATCCCTACTAAATATAAACATTTAAGGAAAAAGCCATGGGGAACTGGTCATGCTCTTTTAACATTAAAAGAAGTTATAACTAATAATTTTGCACTAATTAATGCTGATGATTTTTATGGAAGATCTGCTTTTACAAAAATGTATGGTGCACTTTTTAATTCAAAAACAAGAAATAGTAATTTTTTCCTAGGTTATGCATTAAAAAACACACTTTCAAGTAACGGCACTGTATCTCGAGGTGAATGTGTTATTGATAACAATGACTTATTAATAGATATTAATGAAAGGACAGAAATTAAAAAATTAAGTTCTGGTATTATTACATATATAAATGCCGAAAATAATAATATAATTCTTCCTTCTGAAACTATTGTTTCAATGAATTTCTGGGGGTTTTCTCCTAAAATATTTGAAATTGCAACAAAACAATTTAATCAATTTTTAGAAACTAGTGAAATTGGCGAGAAAACAGAATTTTATATTGCTAAAATTGTTGATTACACTATAAAAAACAACCTAATGTCTTTTAAAATGTTATCTACAGCATCTCAGTGGTACGGAATTACATATAAAAGTGATATTGATAGTGTATCTAAAAGTATATCTGAGTTAATTAAACAAAATGTTTACCCAAAAGAATTATGGTAAATCTTAAAGACTTACAAGTTATAGTTAATCAATTTGATATACAATCAGGTATAGAAAAAATAGAAACATTAGAGTCTGGACACATTAATGATACCTATCTGGTTACTACTCATAAAGGAAAATGTTATGTTTTACAAAAACTAAATACAAATGTTTTTAAAGATATTGAAAGCATAATTACCAATAAAGCTGCTGTTAGTGAACATTTAAAGCAATTAGAATCTCCTTATAAATCAGTGAGTTTCGTAAAAGCAAAGGATTCTAATTATTATTATAAGGATAATAATGGAAATTATTGGAATATAATGGATTATATTTCAAACTGTGTTACTCATGATGTTGCAAGTAATACAAAAATGGTATTTGAGGCTGGGAAACTTTATGGAGACTTTATTAAACAAACAGCATCTTTATCTTCAAGTACTATAAAAGAAACTCTACCAAGCTTTCATAGTGTTCCATTACGATTTTTGCAATTTGAAAAAGCACTTAAAAAAGCATCAAGTAAAAATATAGCTAATGCAAAAAGAGAAATCGATTTTGCTATAAAATGCAAAGAAGAAATGTCTGAACTAGCTATATTAAAAAATGAAGACGTATTCCCTATAAGGATTACACATAATGATGCGAAGCTATCTAATATATTATTTAACCAAAAGGAAGAAGGTTTAGCTGTTATAGATTTAGACACAATAATGCCGGGTATTGTTCATTTCGATTTTGGAGACTCTATACGTTCAATTTGTACTAATACTATTGAAGATAGTAATGATTTTGAGAATACATTTATTAAGCTAGATTATTACAAAGCTTTTTGTGAAGGCCATGCTCAAGCTACAAAAGATATTTTAACTCATCAAGAGATAAAATACTTACCTCTTGGAGTTAAAACAATAATTTTTATAATGGGATTGCGTTTTCTAACGGATTTTCTTAATGAGAATATTTATTATAAAGTAAAATACAAATCTCATAATTTAATACGTTGCAAAAATCAATTTAAATTAGTTAAAAGTGTACAACAACATTACGATAATATTATAGAAATCACGAATAAGTGTTACAATCTAAATAATATCTCTTAGCACTTCTGCTTTTCTATATTTTTCCCACGTTCCACCAGTAAAATCAGGAATTTTTGTACTAGCGCTTTCATTAGCTACAGATATTTCAGATAATGGTGTTATAGCGCTCCAAAGTATACCATCGTATAAGTTTATATCTAAAGGCAACCCTTCATTTAAACAACGAATAAGCCTATATATCATAACAAAATCCATTCCTCCATGTCCAACAGCATTAGCATCTATTTGTGTTTTTAACTTATTCCATAATGGATGATCATACTTTTCTCTATAGCTTTTATATTCTTCCTCTTTTAACCAGTTATGTCCCCAATATTTTAATTCAGGTTCATTAATAAATAATCTAGATGGGTAACCTTGATGCACGGCTTTAGTACCTGTTAATGTATTTAATCGTGAATATGGTCTTCCTGTATGCACATCAAACTGGAGCATTATACTTTTACCTTTTTTTGTTCTAATTAAAGTGGTATTCATATCTCCACAGGCAAACTTAGAAAATTTACTATTTTGCTCTTTTGCTGCTATAGATAAACTTTGCTCTCTAGAACTCATAGATACTAAATGATCATAATTATCGCCTCTACCAATATCCATATAAAAACTCACTGGACCAAGGCCATGTGTAGTATAGAAATTACCATTTCTACTTTCATGATGCTTAATGCGCCATTGATCTTCATAATAAACATCATCCAACATATGCTTTCTTAAATCATGGATGTAAGCTCCTTCTGCGTGATTTAAGTCTCCAAAAACTCCTTGGTCTACCATATTTAAAACCCATAGTTCTTCTCCATTAAAACAGCAATTTTCCATCATCATGCAATGTTTTTGAGTACGTTCTGCTGTTTCAATAATTCTCCAACAATCTTCTAAAGTATACGCTACAGGAACTTCGCATGCTACATGCTTTCCTTTTTCCATACCGTAAATAGACATTTCGGTGTGATATTTCCACGGAGTGGCAATTATAAGTAAGTCGATATCGTCTCTATCTGCAACTTTTTTCCATTCATCTTCTCCTCCAAAGTATAAATCGACTTCTTTATCTTGAATCTTTTTTAAATAAGCATTATTTTTTTGGAGTTTATCCTCTTTTAAATCTGAGAGCGCTATAATCTCTGCGAAATTGTTTTTTATCAAATATTCAAACATTTGAATTAAAACACTACCTCTATTTCCTAGGCCTATCATACCAACTCTAACTTTACTTATTGGAGCCGTTTTTAGGTTAACAACAGAACCTGTTGCCTTACTATTTAAAAGTAAAGCATTTGCTTCTTCTTTGTCTATAATAGTCTCATCTTTACAGCTACTTAATACAGGGGATAGCCCTAAAAATAAACTTGCTCGTGCGCTTAAATTTAAAAAGGATTTTCTATTCATGGTATCTTTAGTTTTAAGCAAGGAAAGTTATTAAAATAAAACTACTTCTTAAAATAAAGACGGTTAATACTTAGTGCAATAATTATAAAACGAACTATTTAACTTGTTCTCCAATACACCTAGATAAAGTAGCCTCATAAATTGCTTCGTATTTAGGTACAATTTGAAGAATATCAAATTTTGCAGCTTGAGCTTTCGCGTTAACTTTAAAAGATTCAAGTAAGTTTTCATCTTTAAGTATATGCAATGCATTTTTACTCATAGCATCAACATCTCCAACATTACTTAAAAAACCAGAAAATCCATTTTCATTTACTTCTGGAATACCTCCTGTATTACTTGATATTACTGGAACACCAGATGCCATGGCTTCTAAAGCAGATAAACCAAAACTCTCGGTTTCACTTGGCAATAAAAATAGATCTGAAAAGCAAAGAATACGATCAATCTCATTACTGTTTCCAAAAAACACTACTTTACTAGATATGCCTAATTCTCTACAAAGTCTTTCTGCTGGTTCTCGCTCTGGCCCTTCACCTACCATCATTAATTTAGCAGGAGTTTCCTGCTGTATTTTGTAGAATGTATTAATGATATCGGGTATACGTTTTACTTGGCGCATGTTACTAATATGCGTTATAATTTTTTCATCATCATTTGCCATCATTCCTCGTTGACAATCTGTAAAACCATGTTTAAATTTCTTTAAATCTATAAAATTGGTTATTACATTAATGTCTTGCTTAATATCAAATAAACGTAAAGTATCATCCTTTAAACTTTGTGAAACGGCTGTTACTGCATCAGATTTGTTTATACTAAACGTTACTGCTGGTTTATAAAAAGGATGACTTCCTACTAAAGTGATATCTGTACCATGTAATGTAGTTACAATAGGCACATATATATTATCTTCTCTTAACATTTTTTGTGCCATATAAGCTGCATATGCATGAGGAATTGCATAATGCACGTGTAAAACTTCTATTTTATGAAGTTTTACCATATCTACTAACTTACTTGATAAGGCTAACTCGTATGGTTGATAATGAAATAAAGGGTATTCTGGTACATTAACCTCATGGTAATGCACATTATTCCCTAATAATTCTAGTCGAACAGGTTGATTATAGGTTATAAAATGAATATTGTGCCCTCGTTTAGATAGTTCTAAACCTAATTCTGTAGCTACAACTCCACTACCTCCAAATGTGGGGTAACAAACTATTCCTATTCTCATATTTTTAAATTACTTTTTTTTTGATTGACTTTATTTAATTACAATTATTCTATAATAGCATCATAAATGGCTGCTTGAATATCTGTTCTTATATTTTCTCTTAATAATCTATTTTTTCCTTTAGAAGTTGGGTATGTTCTATTTGCTAAAAAAACATAAACCAATTCTTGTTCTGGATCTGCCCATGTATAAGTTCCTGTAAAGCCTGAATGACCAAAACTAGACATAGACACACAACCACATGTTGGTCCTTCTACTCCTAGCTGTGGCTTATCGAAACCAACCCCTCTTCTCACTTTTTTACTGCAATAATAGCATGTATTAAACTTGTTTATTGTTTCCGTTTTTAAATAACGTTTACCACCATAGAATCCTTTTTGTAAATACATTTGCATGATTTTAGCAATATCGTTTGCATTACTAAAAACACCTGCATGACCTCCTATACCTCCTTGCATTGCTGCTCCCATATCATGTACATATCCATGTACTTTTTGAAATCTAAAGTAATCGTCTATCTCTGTCGGGACAATATGCTTGTTACTTACATTTTTATATGGATTATATACTGTATTGTTCGCGCCTAGAGATTTATAAAAATGATCCTGCACTAATTCATTTAAAGGTTTAGCGTAATGCTTTTCTATATACCTTTTTAATATATAATAAGGCAAATCGCTATAACGGTAGCGCAAACGACTCAATAAATCTGTATCTTTAATTAACTTTGGTATAGAATCTTGGTAATCACTACGCATATAGAGGTTATTAGCGACCTTTATATTAAATTTTTTGTTTTTGGTTTTACTATAATATTCTGGTGATGGCTTTTTTGTTACAGAATCTAATGTTGCATAATAAAATGGTATCCAAGGCTTTAATTGTGCGTAATGTGACAACATTTTCTTTATAGTAATATTTTTCTTGTTCGATTCTTTATATTCAGGAAGTATCGTTGATAATTTAGTGTTTAATGAAACAATACCTTTTTCTTCTAACTCCATTAATAATGGTAATGTTGCAACAATTTTAGTTAAAGAGGCGACATCATAAATATCATTATATTTTACATTTTCACTATTTTTATCGTAAGTGTGTTTTCCAAAATTTTTATTGTAAACAACTTTACCTTTTCTTGCTATTACTAATTGAATTCCTGGCGTCATCTTGGCATTAACCGCATAATTAGCTATAGAATCTATTTTTTTTAGTTTTTTAGAACTAATACCTACTCGTTCCGGAATAGTATATCCTAATCGTTGAATTGCATTATTATAGATTCCATCTCCTTCTTTAAAATACTGACCAGCAGATACTGGTAATGTTCCTTTTGAAGGTAATGCTCCGAAAATAATTTGTGCAGATTTTTCTTGTGCTATTTTACTGTTTTGATAACTTACTAAAACACTTTCTATATTAGTAACTGTCTTAATATCTAATAATGCATAAGGTTTTGCAAAAACATTTAGTATTACATTATTTGTTCTTGCTATTTCGTATAACCATGTTAATTCTTTATTAGAAAATTTGTGATTTTTCCATGGATTAGCATTAGATTTATGATACCCAATAATAACTGTATTATACGCTCTTAAACGCGCAATTAATTCATCTAGATTATCCGCTTTTATCTCATGTATTTCTGTATAATTTTTAAGTGTATTAAAAAACGGTTTACCATCATCGTCTCCTAATTTTACATAAGCAATTTTTTTAGTTTCTAAATGACGTAAAGGCAGTACTTGATTAGAATCTTTTACAACTGTAATGGCATTCTCCATTAAAGTTTCATACAGCATATCATCTCTAGTTCTATTTAAATCACTTACTAAATTATGAATTCCTATTGGAGAATAATTATTTAGCCCTACTTTATACTTAGCTTGTAATACTTTTTTAACTGAGTGAGATAAGCGTTCTTCAGTTATTATACCATTATTATACGCTTCAGTAAACTTTTTTATACCAACAGCTACATCACTAGACATTAACATTACATCATTTCCTGCTAAAAAAGCGACTAAATCTATATCTCCTGGTTTACTAAAGTTCGAAGCCCCTTTCATTGTTAATGCATCAGTAAAAATAAGTCCTTTAAACCCTAAACGTTCTTTTAATATGTTAGTGACTATATTTTTAGATATTGAAGATGGGTATCCATCTCTCGATTCTAAACTAGGAATGTTTAAATGAGCAACCATAACACTAGATAAACCTTCATTTATTAATTTCTTATACGGGTATAACTCTACAGAATCTATTCGCTTTTCATCGAAATTAACCGTTGGTAGTGTTTTATGAGAATCTGCAGATGTATCACCATGCCCAGGGAAATGCTTAGCATTGGCCAATACGCCAGTACTTTGCATACCTTTCATAAACGCTGATGCCTTATCGGTTACATTATTTCTATCTTCACCAAAAGAACGATTACCAATTATTGGGTTTTTAGAATTGGTATTAATATCTACTACTGGAGCAAAATTAAAGTGAACACCTAAACGTTTACAATGCTCTCCCAATTGTTTTCCTGTCTGTTCAATTAGTTTGTTATCTTTTACTGCTCCTAAAGTCATATTCCAAGGAAAAGAATATGTAGAATCTAAACGCATGCTTAACCCCCATTCTGCATCCATCCCTATTAGTAATGGTGTTTTTGAAGCTGCTTGTAATTCATTATTTAAGCTTGCTTGGCGAACAGGACCTCCTTTTGAATAGATAATTCCTCCAATTTTATGATCTTTAATTAGTTTTACTATCTTATTTTTTTCTTGAGACGTTTGACTAGAAAATACTTGTGCCATATATAATTGCCCAATTTTCTCTTTTAGAGATAATGAATTATAAACACTGTCTACCCATTTTTTTTGACCTTTAAAGTCTTTAGCTAATAAAGGGTTACTGGTAGTTTGAGCATAGAAAGTACTCGTAATTAAACTGAAAGAAATAAGAAAAAATAATTTGCGCATAAATAATAGGGTTTAATAGTTGTTCTATTAGTATTCACAACTAAAAACTATGCCAAATTAGTATATTTCCTACTATTATTAAAGACTTTAAGATACTTTTATAAAGAAGTAATTAACCGCTATTAAGTTTTATACACTATAAAATTGTTTATATACAATTTTAAACGACGTTAAATCTAAAAACTTCTTCTTTTACTTTTTAATATTTAAATTGATAGGTGAAAAAACTATAATGTTTTTTTAAATAATCTATTTTTAGTATTTGGTTAAACTCCCTTAATATTTATATCTCTTCAACATATAGAACTTAACCAAATATTAAATTTTTTTTGAATATTGTCTTTATTTAATTCAAAAAACGATTATGCCAACTATCGCTCGCAGGTACTTCCCAGTTTTCTTTTAATTCGGCTATATTTGTAACTAAATTATTAAATACTATTGTTTTTTTAGAAACTGCTTTTTGTTTAGCCATAGTTCTAAAATCTGCTAATGTTTTATGTGCTACAAATTCGCCTTGCTTATAAGATACATTCATTTTATCCATTAAATCAACATTATATGCCTTTTCTAACTCTTGAATGAAATGCACAGAAGCATCTATAGAACAGCCTGTTGCTGCTTGAATATCTTGATCTAAGGCTATTATAATAAAGCGTTTATATCTAATTTCGTATGCCGCTTTTAAGTCACTTCCGTGTGCAGTCCAATTAGTAATAAATATATTAAGTTTTTCTTTTATTTCTTCTAATTCTAACTCTGAAAACGAACGATTAGCCTGGTAAATCCATACTCTTGAAGTTTCTGGTAAAGTGTTAAATTCTACTAACATATATATTGTGCTGTATTTTTAATTATTTGTAATACAAAAATACAATTTTACATCCAATCTAAACGTTGAGATTCTACCTTATACAGCAAGTAATTTGCTATTGTTTTTGCCTGATGTTCTTTAACAAAAGGAATCGTTATTGTTTTTGATGATGTAGCAATCTTTACAGATGCTATATGTCTACGCTTTTGGAAAACACTTTGTAGAACACTAACAGTTTGTATTTTATGTATTTCTAATAGTTCTATACTTGAACTCAACACCCCTCCACTACCTATAGATAAATAGTTCTCGTCTATGGTATAAAATGCTTTGTTATATCGAGACTGTATTGCAATTATTAAGTATGGAATAAAGAGTAAGTTTACCAACCAAAAATAAACTTCAAAAAAACTAAAAGCTAGTATATTTATTATAACTAAAACAGGAAACGATTTTAAAATTAAAACTCTTTTATAATACCATTCTGGCTTGTATTGCTGTAAATCTTTATTAAATGTATTGTACAAACGTTGCACTAAATAATCTATTTGCTCTTTACCTAACCCAATAATTGTAAAATGCTTCTGTTCTTTTTTTGTAACCATAGCTTGTTTAAAATTCATAGTATACAATCCAAGGTATTGCTTTACTTTATTTGTGGTAATTTGAATGTTTTGTATTCTGGATGATGTAAGGTTTAAAGACACTTTATTTAATAAGCCTTTAGTTATTTCTATACTTTTATTATTATCTATAACTTTTAAATTGTAATTAACAATTACTGTTTTCATTAATGACACTAAAAAAGTAGTAATTACTAAAACAATTATAATTAGAGAATTAAATAGAAGCATTTTAAGAAATGAACTTTCATCCATTTGTAACCATTTACCAAAATAATTTTGCCAATCTAGTTGTTTTACAAAATCTTTAAAATTAGTATAAACACCTCCTATAAAAGCTAAAATTATAAAAAAGCTTTGCAAATGGTTTTGACTAATCCCTTCAAGTAACAGTTTTTTTATTGAAGCTTTATAAAATACATTATCTTCAATATTAACTTCCTCTTTAGCTTCACCTGTTTTAACTTCTTCTTTTTCAGTGTTTAAAAATAATATTTCTTTTAATTGTAATGCTTTACTGCGTTGTAATGCAGCTATAGAAATTTCTGTACTATTATCTCCAGCTGTTTCAATATTTACTTGTACAACATTTATTAATTGTTGAAATATATTTTGTTTGATATATATGTTTTGAATTTTTGATTTTGGTATTAAAATATTTTCCTTTTTTAAAATGCCTGTGGACAAATGAAAATCATCCTTAGAAATATAAAATGTAAAATTCAAATATTTTAAAATTGCTTTAACTAACATTAATAAAATTACACCAACAAATAGTAATATTATTCGATTTTTTGAAAAGCCAAAGACACTTCCTTTTTGAAGTAAACTGTATGCAAAAACAAGTAATAACGTAATGCTTTTTTTTACAAATTTGTAGGTGTTAAACGCAAATAACACTAGAATTCCCTTAACAGATTGCCGACTAGGGCTACTAAAATCAAAGTCATTCATTTAGCTTACTTGTTATATGGTCTTTCAAATTATTAGCAACATTTATAGGTAAGCCTTTTATAGATAAATCTTCCCCAGAATCTCCAGCCGAATATATATTAAGTGTTGCCAATTTTAGTTTTCTAGCTAAAAAGGATCTAGAAATTTCAATATGTTGTATTCTAATAAATGGCAATGTAATGACTTTATTTACTAGAAGTCCTTTAGTATATGTTACATCATGATCTCTTAACGCATATCCTCGTTTAGAAAATGCTAGAATAGTTAAAATACTATTTAAAAGAAAAACTAAACTAATTACTATAAGCATAGGTACTAAAGAAAGCTCTATCTTTTCAAACTTTGAAGATTGTTTTAATAAAAAAAGTACTATCATTATAATAGCGTATATAATTACTCTATTAAATAATAGCACTTTTAAATATGTTTTAGAAACAGGCTTGTATACTATAGATTCTATTGTTGGTAATTTATCTATATTTATCTGTTCGTTTTTAAACATTAAAATTATTTAAAATCATTTCAGTGTTATCCATTTACTTGCATCTACAAATCTTTTGCATTTGCTATTAACTCTGCAATATCCATAACTTCTACATCTCCTTCCTTTTCTTTTCCTTTTACTCCATCTGTCATCATTGTGTTACAAAAAGGACAACCAGCAGCAATAATTTGTGGTTTAGCCTCTAATGCTTGCTCTGTACGCTCTATATTAATGTCTTTATTCCCTTTTTCTGGTTCTTTAAACATTTGTGCTCCTCCTGCTCCACAGCATAACCCTCTAGATTTGCAACTTTTCATTTCAACTAGTTCTGCATCTAACTTACGTATTAGGTCTCTTGGAGCTTCATATACATTATTTGCACGACCTAAATAACATGGATCATGAAATGTAATACGTTTACCTTTAAATTGCCCACCTTCTATAATTAATTTTCCTTCGTCTAACAGTTCTTTTAAAAATTGTGTATGATGAACAACATCATAGTTACCTCCTAAACCTGGATATTCATTTTTTAATGTATTAAAACAATGAGGACAAGCTGTAACAATTTTTTTGATTTCATAAGCATTCATTACTTCAATATTAGTAACAGCTTGCATTTGAAATAAAAATTCATTTCCTGAACGTTTAGCTGGATCTCCTGTGCAACTTTCTTCTGCTCCTAAAACTGCAAATTCTACATTTGCTTTATTTAATATCCTTACAAATGCTTTTGTTATTTTTTTTGCTCTATCATCAAAACTTCCAGCACATCCAACCCAAAATAATACTTCTGGGTGCTTACCTTCTGCCATAAACTCTGCCATTGTTGGCACTTTCAGTTGTTCGCTCATGATTTGTTAATTAGTTTTTTGCTTTTTTTTACTTTCTAACATTAAGTTTTGATTGTATTCTTTTGCTTTTTCTAAAATGCCAACTGACAATATTTGAAAAAACATTGGTGAATCTGGATCATAATTTAATGTTTTCCATAAATTATTGGTTGTATCATCTTTTATAAAAATGATTATCCTATCTTTCATTAATACATTTAATGCATTATTTGATATAAACTCAACATCCATTCCTTGAATTTTCATCATTTCTTGCATTGTATCTTTTTCTTCATCAGAAAATTTCTGGTTTTTAAAAGTCATTTTCATTTTTAAATCATAAGATAAAAAAGCATAATCTGCTTTTGTTTCTTTATCTATAAAAACATTTGAAATTTTAAACTCAGGAATATCCTTGGGAAGTTCTATGGCAAACTCTTCATTACCTTCAAACATAGACTTCAAAACTGGTAACATATTCTCTTTTGAAACTATTTCAAAAAGCTTTGGATATGTCATATCTAATAACGTATTAAAATCTTTATTATTTACGCTTTTAAATATGTTAACAGCTATACTATCTAGCTCATGAATAGAATTGTTGTCTTGAGAATAAGTTTTGTTACAGCCTATAAAGACTAATGATATTATAACTAAGAGTCTGATTGTTTTCATTTTATTTAATCACTTTTTGCATCATCAAAAACTTGAATTGTAACAGTTTTATCTACTAAATCAGTAAACTGTCCTTTATATCTAGTAGCCTTTACTAAATGATTATCTATCCAATGGTAATTTCCTCCTCTAGGTTTACCCATTAATAAACTATGAAACTTAAATCCGTGTCTATTTAACCATTCTGTGGTAACTGCTCTATGCTCTTCTGTTCTAGAAGTAAAAAAGCAAATCATGTGCCCTTCATCATACCATTTATTACATGTTTTTAATGCATCAGGGAATGGCTCACATGTAACCATACGTTCTGGTTCTTCATTAGGTACATCTTCAGTAATAGTACCATCTATATCTACTAAGTAGTTTTTTACTCCTTCTGGTAATACTGGACTTATTTTTTCTCCAGCTTCAACTTTTTCGTGTAGTAGTTTGTCTGCTTCTTCGCGTTTCATTCCTTTAGTTTGATGTTTATCTTGGTATCTTCTGTAATTGATTTAAAATCTTCTTTAGAAATTCTTATGTATATAGCCAATCGCTTTTTCCCGTTCTCTAATTTATTTTCAGGATAATACTTTTCTATATCTGCTCTTCTTAAAGCTTCTTCTCCTATACTTTTCGTTTGTGCTTCTGAACAGTAATCACAAAATACTTTTTTAAGCTTAATATTAGTAGCTTTACTACTCTTATATGATATTTCTGTATATACTTTTATTTGGAGTGAGTCTTTTTTATACGATTGTGCTAATACTGTGTTAAGTCCTACACTTAACAGTATAAATAAGATGCTATATTTAATTTGAGCTTTACTCACTTGTTTTTATTCTAGTTAACAACTCTGTAGTTATAACTTATATAATGATATGCTTATAGTACCAATAACATAAACAAAATATTTTACTCATCTTTCCAATTTAACCTGTCCATTTGGTTATATGGCCATGGGGCTCCATTATTTTCAATATTAGTCATCATATTGTTTAGTTCCATAGGAGCTGCCGATTCTTCCATTACTAAATAACGACGCATTTCCATAATTATATTTAACGGATCAATACTTACTGGGCAAGCTTCAGTACAGGCGTTACATGATGTACATGCCCATAATTCTTCTTTTGTTATATAATCGTTTAATAGTTGCTTACCATCATCTTTAAACTCTCCTTTATTGGCATCTATATTTTTACCGACTTCTTCTAAACGATCTCTTGTATCCATCATAATTTTACGAGGAGACAACTTTTTCCCTGTTTGATTTGCTGGGCATTCACTAGTACAACGACCACACTCTGTACATGTATACGCATTAAGTAAATTAACCCATGATAAATCTTGCACATCACTAGCTCCAAATTTAGCTGGAGGTTCTTCTGATTCATCTTCGGCTGGTGCAGCAAATGGATCTGCATTAGGATCCATCATTAACATAACTTCTTTTGTAACAGCTTCATTATTTGAAAACTGACCTTTTGGATTTAAATTTCCGTAATAAGTATTTGGAAAGGCTAAAAGTATGTGTAAATGTTTTGAATAGTATAAATAATTTAAAAACACTAAAATCCCTAATATATGTAGCCACCATGCAGAACGCTCAATAATAAGCAACCCACTTTCTGATACTCCAGAAAAAATTGGTGTTAAATATTGACTTACAATATTTCCTACCTCCAATGCCTGAAACGTTGTGTCTGTCGCATTCATAACTAGAAAAAGAGTCATTAATACCATTTCAAAATATAGAATGAAGTTTCCATCGTTTTTAGGCCAACCCTCCATTTCTGCACTCATGAAACGTTTAAGTTTTATAATATTTCTTCTAATCCAAAAAACTACAACTGCTATAAATACTAATGCGGCTAGCACTTCGAAACTACCAATTAAGAAACTATATAGAGATTCGGGTAAGATTTTTAATCCAATACGGTGTGTTCCAAATAATCCATCTATTATAATTTCAAGAACTTCTATATTTATAATTATAAAGCCAACATACACTACTATATGAAAAAAGCCAGCAACTGGACGTTTTACCATTTTACTTTGCCCTAAAGCTATCATTGCCATATTTTTCCAACGTTGTGATTTATTATCACTAAAATCTTTGTCTTGCCCTAGTTTTACATTTCTCCACAGTTTTTTTACATTTCTAGCAAAAAAGCCAATGCCAAAAATTAGTGCTATTGCAAAAAGTATATTGGGTATATAATTCATAAGTTAATTAGTTGGTTTACTCTTACTCTCTTTCGTCTTGAGGTTTAACGTATCCTTTTTTATCTTTTCTTCCAAATACAGACACATTAATGTAACGCTTTGGGTTTAGTTTAAAATCTTGTAATAACTCTTTTAATTGACTGGAGGCTACCTCTAAGTTATTATACAACTTTTCATCCTTCATTAGCTTTCCTAATGATCCTTCACCTTTTTCAATATTAGCCAATACAGTATTTACACTTGTAAGTGTCTTATCTAAATTATTAACTGTTTTTGATATTTCTACATCCTTTAAGTCTTTAGATAATATTGCAAGATTTTTACTTACTTCATTAAAATTATTTATAGTTGCCGTTAAACTATCCTTATTTTTTGTTATTACAGATTTAAATGAATTAGATAATGATTTAAAAGATCTTAATGTTTCATTTAATTCAGCAATTGTGGTCTTTAATCCTTTTTCAGAATCATCTACCAATAAATTGTTAAGGTTAACTAAAAGTGTATCAGCAGATTTTAATGTAGTATCTAATTCTGCACTTAAATCTGAAAAATTACTGGAAAGGTTCTTTACTAGTCCAACTTCTACTTCAGATGCAATGAAATCTCCACTTTTTGCAATTACATTATCTTCTGCATCTATTATAGCAAGTCCATTTCCACCCATTACTCCTAACTCATACATCCGTATTTTACTATTCTTTGAGAATTTTAATTGTTCATCTACCACAAAAGATACTCTGGTCTTCCCTGTTTTAAAATCATATATAATTTTTGTTACTTTACCTATGTTATTGCCTTTTATTGTAACTACAGAGGCTTCAGTAAGGCCATTATAATCGAATTCTGTATAGAATACGTTTGAAGAATCAAATAAGTTTTTCCCTTTTAAATAATTAAAACCGAAGATAAAAAAGACTATTCCTAATATTACTAATGTGGCTGCTTTTACTTCTCTAGAAATTTTCAATGTGCATTAGGGTTTGATTAAACAACAAAAATAAAAATAATTTACTAAGAATGACTCTAATTAGCATCTTGTTTTAGAGCTTTTTCTAAACTTATCCGTTTTCCATTCTTAAAAGCAACTAAGTAACAATCCTTATATCCTTTTTTCTTGGCTTTAGATTGTAATTTCTGAGCCTTATTATAGTCCGATGTATAACCGTAATAATATTTATACAGTCCATCCTTTTTTTCTCTAGAAATATCTTTCAAACCTTTAAAGTTATATGATTTAGGTTCTATTTTTTTAGATCCAGCTGCTATTTGAACTTTAAAAATTGTGTTCTTAATTACTTTTGCCTCTGAAGAGGCTCCAACTTCATCTACAGTATCATATTCAAATTCCCCTGTATTATCTTCAATTCCCTTTTTATACTTAACTATAGCTTTTTTCATAGCTAAAGCTAATTCTTGTTGTCCTTTATTAGAATTTAAATACTTACCTTCTTTACTATGTGTTAAAAAACCAGTTTCTACAAGTACACTAGGCATTACGGTTTGATGTAAGACTATAAAACCAGCTTGTTTAACGCCTCTATTTTTTCGTTTTAACTTGTGTGTGAAATTATATTGAATATTTTTTGCTAGCTGTATACTTTGATCCAGGTACTCCTCTTGCATTAAGGTTAAACCAATAAAAGACTCTGGAGAGCTAGGGTCATAACCTTCATAATTTTTCTTATAATCTTTTTCTAAAAAAATTACTTCATTCTCAAATTTCGCAACATTAAAATTTGTTTGGTTTCTGTGTATTCCTAAAACATATGTTTCTGCACCATAAGCTTGTGTATTGTGAGCATTACAATGTATTGACACAAATAAATCTGCATTAGCCTTATTAGCTATTTTTCCTCTTTTAAATAAATCAACAAAAACATCTGTTTTCCTTGTGTATATTACTTTTATATCTAGGTGTTTTGAAAGAGCTTTACCTAAAGCTAAGACTATTTTTAAAGCAATATCCTTTTCTTTACCATATTTTGAAGGTTTTCCAGGATCATGTCCGCCATGTCCAGCATCTAGTACCACAACAAATTTTTCATTATTTGTTTGAGCGGATACCGATATTGTAGTAGAAAATGTTAATACTAATATAAAGAATACGAAAAGGGTTTTTATATACGTTTGCATAGATATTACGAGCAAATTTTAAGCTATTATTATTATTTCTTAATTTTTTACGAATAATAAATTAATCATAAAAAATATATTTAATTTTGGCAATTCAAAAACCGAGCCATACTTTAGCAAAAATACATTTAAAAGCATTGCACACAAATAGATTTTATATACTTTTAGCCTTAAGTTTTACAGTGTTTATCAACACTTTTAGTTATGCACAAGTTGATGGTAAAACTAAAGGAGGCGAAATACCTCCTATTCAAGTAAAAGAAAAAGATTCTTTAACTCACATAAATGTTGAAGATATTATTCTTAATGAGAAAAAAAATGATACTACTGTAACAGATTCTGTAAAACCTAAAAAGGAATTATTAGAAGGTATTATTACTTATAATGCTAAAGACTACACTTCTTTTAATAGAAAAGAGCAAAAAATGTATTTGTACAATGAAGCCGAAGTGTTTTATAAAGACATGGAGATTAAAGCCGGTATAATTGTTATAGATTATAGTAAAAATGAAGTTTATGCAGGCCGTTTAAAAGATTCTTTAGGAGTATATTCTCAACTTCCTGTCTTTAAACAAGGCCAATCTGTTGTTGAGCCAGATTCTATTCGATTTAATTTCGACACTAGAAAAGCTTTAATATGGAATTCTAGAACAGAACAAAATGGAGGTACTATAATAGCAGAATTAACTAAAAAAGAAAACGACTCTGTATATTTTATAAATAGAGGTAAATTTACAACTGCTAAAGATTTAGACGATCCTGAATATTATTTTTTATTACGAAAAGCTAAAATCGTTCCAGATAAAAAAGTAGTTACTGGACTTACTAACTTGTTTATCTACGATGTACCCACTCCTATTGGTTTACCTTTTGCTTTCTTTCCTTTAAGTAAAAAAAGAACGGCAGGAGTTATATTTCCTAGTTTTGGTGAACAAAACGATAGAGGTTACTTCTTACAAAACGGAGGATATTATTTTCCTATAAACGAATATGTAGATTTAGCTATACTTGGAGATTATTACACTAATGGTAGTTATGGTATTAGAATAGAAAATAGATATGCTAAGCGTTATAAATTTAATGGGAATTTTGCATTTAGATACGAAAATCTTATAAATAGCGAACGTGGTTTCCCTGATTATTCTAAAAACACTATTTATAATCTACGTTGGTCACATAGTCAAGATGCTAAAGCAAACCCTAATTCTAGGTTTTCTGCCTCTGTAAATTTAGGAAGTAGTAATTATTACCAACAATCTAACAATCAAGTTAATTCTGCAAGTTTCTTAAATAATACATTATCATCTTCTGTCTCTTATTCAAAAACATTTCAAGGAGAACCACAGGTGAATATGAGTTTAACTGCTACACATTCTCAAAATACTCAAACAGAATCTATTAACTTAACACTGCCTACATTTCAAGGTAGCGTTGGTAGAATATTTCCTTTCGCACCAAAAGTAGGTAGCAAAAAAGGATTAATTCAAAATATTAATTTTCAGTATAATGTTAGAGGAGAAAATAGAATTACTACTACCGATTCTTTATTCTTTAAAAAAGAAATGTTTGATGATGCTAAAGTAGGTATGCGTCATTCTATACCTTTATCTACCAATTTTAAAGTACTTCAGTATTTTAGTTTTAGTGCAACAGCTAATTATGAAGAGACTTGGACTTTAAATACTATTAATCGGTTTTATGACGATGTAAATAACGAAAGAGTTACTGAAGAACTTAATGGATTTGACTCCTTTAGAACTTATAACTTTTCTGCTAGTGTTGGTACAACTATTTATGGAATGTTTCCACTTGAAAAAGAAGGGCAAAATAAAAAAATTAAGGCTATACGTCATGTCATTAGACCAGCTATAAGTTATAATATAAATCCTGCATTTGATAGATATTACGATACTTATGAAGAAACAGACATAAACGGAGATCCTGTAAATGTTGAATATTCTCGTTTTGAAGGTAGTTTGTTTGGCTCTCCCAATAGAACCTATTCTAGTTCTATAGGTCTTAATGTATCTAATAATATTGAGGCTAAGGTAAGAGACAGAGACACTACTAAAACCGAAGCTAAAAAAATTATATTAATAAATAATTTAAATTTCTCTACTTCATATAATTTAGCTGGAGACTCTTTAAGGTGGAGTCCTGTACGTATGTCTGGAGGGACACAACTATTTAATAATAAAATGAATATAAACTTTGGTGCAACTTTAGACCCTTACGCACTTGATAGTAATAATAATAAAATAGATAAATTTAACATTAATAATGGTGGTAGTTTATTTAGGATGACTAGTGCTAACTTAACAATTGGTTATAGTATAAAAAGCAAAGGAGCTAAGGATAGTAAAACCAGTAAAGCAAGTAGAGATGAAACGCTACAAAGTGGTGGTAGAGCTGATGATTTATTTGGTAGATCTCAAGATTTTGCAGACCAGCGCTATAATGAAGAAGAAGATGACGATAAAGAAGAAACTATTGGAAAACTATACAATTATGGCATTCCATGGAATTTACGTTTGGCTTATGCTTTAAATTACTCTAATACAAGAAGACAACAAGAAATATCATCACATTCTTTGATGTTTTCAGGTGATTTAGATATTTCACCCAGATGGTCTGTTGGTGCATCTTCTGGTTATGACTTTAAAAACCAAGGATTTACTTATACACAATTGCGCTTCTCAAGAGACTTATTAAGTTGGAGAATGAATTTTAGTTGGATTCCTTTTAGTAATAGAAGTTCATGGAATTTCTTTATAGGTATTAAATCTAACATTTTAAAAGATATTAAATACGAAAAACGTAGACGACCAGATCAACGTTTATAATAGTTTTCACTTAACTTAAAACCCAATTGTAAATTTCTCATTACTAACTAAAATATCATGAAAAAAATTATAACTACATCTAAAGCCCCTGCTCCTATTGGTCCTTATAATCAAGCTGTATTAAGTGGAAATACGCTATATACTTCTGGACAAATTGCTTTACACCCAGAAACTGGTGAGCTTATTTTAGATTCTATTCCTATAGAAACTAAACAAGTAATGGAGAACATGAAAGCTGTTTTAGAAGCTGCTGATATGACTTTTGAAAATGTTATAAAAACTTCAATATTTATTAGTGACATGAATAACTTTACAGAAATAAACACAGTATATGGTAGCTATTTTAATGAAGCAACTGCTCCTGCTCGAGAAACAGTAGAAGTTGCTAACTTACCAAAGTTTGTTAATGTAGAGATTAGTATGATTGCTGTAAAATAATTATCTACTTATTAAACCTATAACCTATTAAAATAACCTTTAGCTTCTACAAGAACATTAGGAGATAGAGCTATTGTTGTAAACATGGTTGGAATAGCCATTAACGCAAAAAAGCCGTCTATTAAATTTATCATCATGTCTAACGACATTGTAGCACCTATAATTATACTTATTATATATATATAGTTATAGTAATGCTTTTTATTTGCACCTAATAAGAAGGACATACATTTTGTTCCATAATAGGAAAACGAAAACAATGATGAGATACTAAATACTGCTATACAAACCAATAATAAATATTTACCATAACCAGGTATTGCATTACCAAAGGCTGCAGCTGTTAAAGTAACACCATTTGCACCGCTAGTTTGCCATACACCTGTTACTAAAATAGCTAATGCTGTTAAAGTACATACAATTAACGTATCTATTGCAGGACCTAACATAGCAACTAGCCCCTCTCTAATAGGCTCAGCTGTTTTTGCAGCTCCGTGCGCCATAGGAGCTGTACCTATACCAGCTTCATTAGAAAAAGCACCTCTACGAATACCTAATAAAATTAAACCTCCTAATACACCTCCAAAAAAGGAATCTCCTGTATAATTGTTAGCAGCGAAAGCATCTGTAAAAATAAGTCCAAAATACTTTGGCACAACATCAATATGCAAACCTAAAATTACTAGTATTAAAACAAAATATAATCCTACCATTGTCGGAACGAGCTTTGAAGCTACTTTACTTATTCTATTTAAACCACCTAATATAACTATAGAAGTTATAATCGCTAAGGTAATTCCAATAATTAGATTACTTGTATATCCAATTTTAACACCATTAGGTTCTAATAATACTGTATTAATAGCTTCTGTTAATTGGTTTACATTAAAAACAGGTAAAGCACCAACCAATCCGCAAATACTAAAAAATATTGCTAGGGGCTTCCAATGTTTACCTAATCCTTCCATTATAAAATACATTGGTCCTCCTTGTTCCATGCCATTACTATCTTTTCCTCTATACATAACGGCCAGTGATGATGTAAAAAACTTAGTAGACATACCAATTATAGCACTTATCCACATCCAAAATACAGCACCAGGTCCACCTACAGAAATAGCTACTGCGACTCCAGCAATATTACCCATACCTATAGTAGAAGACAAAGCTGTTGTTAAAGCTTCGAAATGACTAATTTCTCCTGGATCATTTGGATTATCATATTTACCTCTAAGTACTTGTATAGCATGCCCTAAATAACGAAATGGTAAAAACTTAGAACGAATTATTAAAAATAATCCACCTCCAACTAATAATATTAATAATGGTAAGCCCCATACAAATGAAGCAAATTCATTTATTATTTCATCTATTAATTCCATTAATGTAAATGTTACAATTCTATTCAAATGTATTAAAATTACATTGAATGTTATTAAACTTAGTTAGTGGGTTATATAAAAGTAAGTTAATCATTTCTAAGCATAAAAAAACCATTCTTATCTTAGTTAAGGGAGTGATAAGAATGGTTGAATATATTTAGCACCAACTAAATACTAAATACATTATTCTATATTATGCTATCATTTATTTGTAGAGGGTATTCATATTTTATAAAACATAAACACATTTACAATACATGTCAAAAGTATATTTTAAGCACAAATCTCCAAAATATATGTGGTAACAAAAGGTAACAATCCTATAAAAACAACTATAAAGTCTGAATAAATTGGTCTAATTCCATTTCTGAAGGCAAATTCATTTTTTTTCTAATTCTTGATCTTGTCATTTTTATAGCTCCAATGCTTACATTTCTAATTTGAGCAATTTCCTTAATAGAAAAATTTAGCCTAATAAAAGAACAAATCTCCCTTTCCGTTTTAGTTAAGTTTTGATATTTTTTTACTAATATATTATCAAAATTTGCATTAACATTATTAAGATCACTTTGAAGAAAAGTAAGACGCTCTTCAATTTGTATCTGAGATTTTATATCAAAAACTAATTCTTTAATAATAGAATCCGTGCTATTTCCTCCTTCTATTTTGTTTAAAATATTCACAAGAAATTTAGTTCTCATTTCATTGTCTGCAATAACATTAATAATATCCTTCTCTTTAGCCTCTAACATGTCATTTAATTTTTCCTTTTCCAAAGTAGTATTCCTTAATGTTAGTTTTGTTATTATATTATCTTGTTCTGTTCTTTTTTTACGTTGTTTTATTGCATAATTAATTATAATTAAAGACGTTATAGTAATGCATAACATAAGTATTACTAAAAACAAAAAGAATCTGTCTTTATTGTAGGAAGAATCCTTTTCTAAGGCAAGTTCTTTTTCTAATTTAAGCTTACTTTTAAACTCATTTTCTTGAAGTTTAATGTAACTTGTTATTGCTTCCTCATTCTTTACTTTATTATAATCAAACTTCTTTTTTAAATAGTTAGTTAATTCTTTTGAAACTTTAAAATACTGCTCGTACTCCTTTGCATGTTCGTGATTTAACAGTCTAGCTTTAAAATATCTTTCATACGCAAATGAAGTATCATCATAAATAATTTCATCAGAGTTTTTATTCATAAAATAAGCGTCTATAATTTTTTTAAGCTTATTCGCTTCTTTAAAATCTTTAATTATAGCCAAACTCTTTAAACGTTCAATGTCGGCAGATATAGCCCCTTTCTCATCATCATACTTTCGTCTTACTTTCGCTACTTCTTTTTGAATTGCTGCTGCTTCTTTATACTTTTTAGAATACTCTAAATATATATGAGCTATGTTCTCTGAAATATTTAAATAAAACAATTCACTCCATTTACCTATGTTTTCTATATTTATATAGCTTTTCGCTTTATTATAATAATTAAGAGCTTTTTCATAGTCTTGCTGCATGTAATAGAAATAGCCTAAATTATTATATCCAGAAGATAACCAGGTAATACCTTCAATGCATCTAGCTTCTTCAATAGCAAGTATATAATATTCTAAAGCTTCATTATACATTTTTTTTAAAGTATATATATACGCTATATCACTTATTAATAAAAACCTATCTATACTCGTTACTTCTGTATAACTATTATAGATTAATAATGCTTCTTTGTAGAATTTTAATGAATGTTCATAATCTTTTGCTTGTCTAAAAAATACAGCACATTTTGTAGCTAATGAATATCCTAATTCTGAAAACTTCAGTCTTTTATTTAGCATATTATATGCTATTCCTGTATAATAATGAGATTTAGTTTTTTCTCCTAAATTTTCATAATAGGCTGCAAATACATTATTTGCAATTATTTTAGCTTCTAAATCGTTTTTTTGTTCAGCTATAATTAAGCTTTTAGTAGCAATTTCATAGCTATTTTCTGGAGATTCTTTTACATCAAGATAGGCTTTATTAAGCTTATTTATAAGGCTATTATTTGTATAAACAACATCTTGACTATTTACTTTTTGAGCAGAAATAATGTTTATAAAAATGGTAATTATTATAAAATAATAATTTTTTGGTTTGTAGGGAAACATACTTAAGGGGTGAATTAATTAATGATGTTATACTCTTCATAGAGATAATAATCTTTTATCTAGATTTATTTTTCTTTGATTTATTTTCTTTAGGATTAGGAGTATTTATATTACTCGTATTTTGCAGTACATAATTTGCTAAAAGTTTTTCTATAAGTTCATCTTTGGTTAAATGATGAAATACAGTTTTAATACTATCTTTAAGTTCTAATGATAGATTATGATTGGGTTTGGTTTTAAATATTTGTCTAGCCCAAAGTACAGCATTGTTTTCTTCTATGCTTTGTGCATTTGGTTTATTATATTTAGTAAATGTAATCCCCAACTCTTCTTCAAAATCAGGAATTTCAAAAGCCTCTTCTTCTTGTATCACTGTTAAAGCCAAACCTTTTGCTCCTGCTCTAGCAGTTCTACCACTTCTATGTATATAAGACTCATAAAACTCTGGTAAATGATAATTTACAACATAAGCAACATCTTTTACATCTATTCCTCTTGCAGCTAAATCTGTAGCAACTAAAATATTAATATGACCTTCTCTGAATTGCCCCATAATACGATCGCGAATCCCTTGAGTTAAACTACCATGTAATGCTCCAGACGAAAATTTGTTAATAGCTAAATTCTTTGCTAGTTTATTAACAGCTGCTTTAGTTTTACAGAATATTATACCACGATAACCAGCTTTAGAGTTTAAGAAATGCATGAGCACATTTAATTTCTCTATTGGCTCTACAATAACATATTGATGGTTTATTCCTTGATGCCCTTTAGTTTTCATGTCTACAGTTATCTGCTTTACATGTTTAGACAAATAGTTTTGTATTAATTGCTTAATTACACCTGGTAAAGTAGCCGAAAATAAAATAGTGCGTCTTTTTTTAGGTAAAACTTCAATAATTTGATCCAAACCTTCTTTTAGAATAGAAATCATCTCATCAGCTTCATCTAAAACTAAATATTCTGCTTTTGTAATATCTATTGCTTGCCTTTGTATTAAATCTATTAAACGACCAGGTGTCGCTACTACTATATGCGTTGTTTGTGTTAAGCGTTCTATTTGTGGCTTTATTGGCACGCCCCCACATATACTCGCTATAGAGACTTCTGGCATGTATTTAGCAAACTGTTCTAGATTATTGAAAATTTGCTTCCCGAGTTCTCGAGTTGGTGCTAATATTACTGCTTGAATGTTCGCTTTACTAAAATCTACTAACTGTAATAAAGGCAAACCAAAAGCAGCTGTTTTTCCAGTTCCCGTTTTCGCTATACCAACAAAGTCTGAAGTATTATATAATAAATGCTTAATAGCATGCTCTTGGATCTCTGTTGGTTTTACAATTTTTAAATCGTTTAATGCTTTTAATAAGTTTTCTGAAAGTTTTAAATCTAGAAAGGATTGCGACATAATACTATTTTAAACAAAGGTAACATTCTTAATAGTTATTAACACCTATTATTATTTGAAATTATTTGGAATAAAAAAAGCCCATCAATAAAGATGGGCTTAGGTAATAAAGTTTAAGTATATTATTAAATAACTTTTACATTTACTGCGTTTAAACCTTTTTTTCCTTCGGCTAATTCAAACTCTACTGTGTCTCCTTCTCTAATTTCATCAATTAACCCCGAAATGTGAACAAAATGGTCTTTATTTGAACCTTCTTCTGTGATAAAACCATAACCTTTTTCATCATTAAAGAATTTTACTGTTCCTTTACTCATTATAATATAAATTTATGTATTAATTACTGAATATAAGTTAAATATCATGCCATGACTATTTAAATAACATTCACTCTCACTTTCTTTTTTTTCAATCTGCTATTATTTGTTCTAGAAATAACCGAATCCACTTTATGCTTCGGTACCGCTACAAATGCACAATCTTGCTTAAGTTCAATAACGCCTAATTCATTTTTATCTAATCCTCCTTGTTTAAAAAAGAGACCAGCTATATCTCCTTTAGATATTTTATCTTTTCTTCCTCCAGAAATAAATAAAGTCTTCCATTTAGAAACCTCAGGAATTTGATTACTATCTAATTTAATAATCTCTTCTGTCTCAATAAAATCAGGTAAATATTCTTCTTGCCATTGCAATACGTATGCTGTACCTTCTGTATTCATACGAGCTGTTCTACCATTTCTATGAGTAAATTCTTGAGCTTTTATTGGTAATTGGTAATGAATAATATATTTTAATTCCGAAATATCAAGACCTCTTGCTGCTAAATCTGTAGCAATAATGATTTGATGAGTACCATTTCTAAATTTTATTAAAGCACGTTCTCTATCTTTTTGTTCCATACCACCATAAAAACAACCATGTGCTATATCGTGCTCTTCCAAAAAACTACTAACATAACTAATAGTATCTTTAAAATTACAAAATATAATTCCAGGCTCATTACCTATATGGCATAATAAATCTACTAAAGTTTGGAGTTTGTTTTTGGTAGGCGATAATACTTTTTTAATCTGTAATTGTGAAGTTTTGGTGCCTAAATAATTAATTATTATTTCATCTTTTAGTCCCACAAAACGTGGAATTTCCATATCCTGAGTGGCTGAAGTTAATATACGTTTTCTAATTTGCGGTAAAAATGCTATTATCTCACTCATTTCAGATTCAAAACCAACTTCTAATGATTTATCAAACTCATCTATTATTAAAGTTTTTATAGTATCTGTAGAAAAAGTTTCACGGCGTAAATGATCAGCAATACGGCCAGGCGTCCCAACAAGTATTGCGGGAGCATGATTTAATTCTATTTTATCTTTAGAAAAAGGCCTACCTCCATAAACAGCATTTGTTTTAAAACCAGCACCCATTTTTCTAATAACCTGCTCTATTTGTATTGCTAACTCTCTAGAAGGTACTAAAACTAGTACTTGTAGAGATTTTAAATTAATATCTAACATCCCAATAACTGGTAATAAAAACGCTAACGTTTTACCCGTTCCTGTCGGGGACAATAAAACAACGTTATCTACAGATCGAATAGCAAGACAAGCTTCATCTTGCATTGGATTAAGCTCATTAATTTTTAATTTATTTAGTATTTGCTGTTGTATTTGGTATGATTTAGACATGTTGCAAAAATACTGTTTACCCTTTAGAGTTAATTATTTTTCACAAAAAATATACTCTAGATCTATTAGTTTAAAATTATATTATATTTAAAACATGAAATTGTTATTAAAAAAAGAATTAATTAACGCAATTATAATTTACCTATTTACTTGGTTATTCTCTTTCTTATTTGTAATCTATCAATTTCTTAATAATGGAGAGTCTTTATCTGATAGTCTTAAGTTTTTTCCTAACTTTATTATAAAAAAGAATACTCAAATTGTACTTTTTATTTTATTTCTATTATTCTATATTCTATTTTTAATTATAAGATACTTTATAAGAATATACAAAAAAAAAGGAGGCTTTATTATGCTAAAACATTTTGTTTTAAGATTATTGTTTCCAGTTCTATTATTATCTTTTTCCTATCGCTATATCGTAAATAAAAATAGTTTTGAAAATTTTAATTATCAATGGGATTATTCTGTAGAAAATAACACCAACCATTCTAATAACTTTTATGCTATAGATAAAAAACATCGTGGAGTTCATGCTTTTGGATGGAGACATGGACGAGATAAAACTATAAAAGACCTTTTAAAAAGTAATATTGAATGGGTGGCAATAGTTCCTTTTATAGACCAAGAAAATGAGCAAACAAAAGAAATGGGAGAACCTAAAACCATTGGGCAATGGACAAAAAATGATTCCATATTTATAAATGCGATTAAAGATATTCACACAAAAGGGATGCATGTTATGTTTAAACCACACCTTTGGTTAAGAAATGGGTGGCGTTCTAATATAAACTTTAAAACTGATGAAGATTGGAATACTTGGTTTAAATCATATCGAAAAAATATACTTCATTATGCATCTTTAGCTGAAACTTCAGGTTCAGAATTATTATGCATTGGTACAGAGTTAAGAACTTCTATCAAACAACAACCAAAAGCTTGGCTACAGTTAATTAAAGATATTAAATCTATTTACTCAGGAAAATTAACTTATGCAGCTAATTGGGATGATAATAATGACTTAGGTGAGTTTTGGAACGCTTTAGATTATATAGGCATACAAGCTTATTTTCCTTTAACCGAACATAAAAACCCAGAACTTGATACTATTAAAGCTGGATGGATAAAACATATTAAGAGTCTTGAAACACTATCCAAAAAATACAATAAACCCATTTTGTTCACAGAAATTGGCTATAAAAGTGAAGCGTCGGCAACAATAAAACCATGGGAATGGGATAGGCTATATAGTGGACTCTCTAGAGAGAAATCAGACAAAACACAACAATTAGCATACCAAGCTCTTTTTGAAAGTCTATGGCATAAAGATTGGTTTAAAGGCTTTTATATTTGGCAATGGCATACGCATAGTAAACAAGAAAACATGTATAAAAACATGGATTTTACCCCTCGTTATAAACCAGCTGAAAATACTATTGCAAAATGGTTTGGTAAACCTTTAAAAGAAGACTTCTCGTTTTATAAAAATTTAAAAGACTCGAATTGAAAAATTCGAGTCTTTTAAATTCATAGAGTGGTGTTAAATTTTATAAAGGGCTTCCATTTATATCTAACTCAATAATAGTTTTTCCTAATTTCTTAATATCATTAAATTGTGTTGCTTTATCACCAACAATAACATAAATCATATCCTCTTCATTTAAATAATTATTGATTACAGATTTATAATCATCTAATGTCATGGATACTAATTCTTTTTGATCTTCTTCAGTAAATGTATGTGATTTATTATACTTGCTAATACTTCTAAGCATACCTAATTGTGCTCCTAAACTTTCATATGCTCTTGTATTAGCCTTTAGTATTTTATTTTTTGTTAATTCAACTTCTGCTTCAGAAAAATCTGTAGAATAGTTAGATACCATATTTTTAATAATATCTAATGATTTAAGTGTTGCATTAGCTCTAACACTAGTGGTTATAGTAAAAGGCCCAATTTCTTTACTATTACGTACAGATGAATACGCTCCATAAGTATATCCTTTGCTTATTCGCAAAGTTTGAAATAAGTTACCACTAGAACCTCCTCCTAAAATTTCATTTGCAAATCTTAAATTATTAGCGTTTTCATCAACAGCTGATAATGCTAATTTGCCTACACGGATAACCGATTGTTTTGCACCTGGAAAATCTATAAAATAAAGTGTGTTTTTAGGTTGAATGTCTTGTAATGAATAATTAGGCGTTGGTACATACTCTATATTCCAATTATTAAGTATAGCCAAAGTTGTTTTTACGGTTTTCTTTTTTATTGCTCCTGCAATATGAAACTTAGCATGTTTTGGGGATAATAATTTATAATATGCTTTTAAATCTTCTATTGTTATATTTTTAATAGATTCTTGTGTACCTCTTCCTGATATTGACATAATATGCTTGTCTCCATATAATAACCTATTATACACTGTAGAAGCAATACTATTAGGGTTTGCTTCTGCTCCTTTTAAACTAGTTTCTAATCCTTTCTTTAAACGGTTAAATTCTTTCGTATCCCATCTTGGTTCTAGTATTATTTCTTTTACCAAGTTTAATGTTTTAGCAAAATGTTTCGTTAAACAAGATCCTGTTATATGAAAATCCTCGTTAGCTGAGTATATATTAATGTTTGCTCCTAATAAACCTATAGCTTCTTCTAATTCTGCAGATGTTCTAGTTGAAGTTCCTTCCATCATTAAGCTACTTAAAAGGCTGGCAACTCCAGACTTTTCTTTTGGATCCAATAAATGTCCTCCAGGAATAGTAATATCAAACTGTACTAATGGTACTTCATTATTCTCTATACCATATAAAGCTATACCATTGTTTAACTCATCTGTCCAAACTTTTGGTGATTTAAACAACGGCAATTCTCCAAATGCTGGCTCACTCCTATCAAATTTAGATTCTGTTTTCTCATATACAGCTTCTTCTCCTTGACTTACTTCTTCATTAGCAACATTTTGTTTAACCTCTTCTATCCACACTTTTGCTTCTTCTGCATCAGTAATAGCTAAATCTAAAGTTCCCTTTGGAACAACACTAGTCATTACATAATGCTTGTTTTTAATGTATTTATTATAAACTCTCATGACATCTTCAGCGGTAACTGCATTAGATAGTTTTGCTCTTTTTGTTATATAACTTGGGTCTCCTGCAAATTCGTTCCCTTCAACTAAAGTAAATGCCTTATTTAAAACAGTACTTATACCTCTATATAAATTAGTTTCTGATTCTGCTTTTATTCGTTTTAAATCTTTTAAGTCTACTCCATTAGTTTCAAAACGTTTCAAGCCTTTATCTATTGCTACTTTAACTGTATCCAAATCTACTCCTGTATTTGCTCTAATTCTAAAAACAAATTCTCCTGCTAATTCACTACTATTTTGATAAGAACTAACCCATGGCGCTAATTTTTGTTCTTCTACAATAACATTATAAAGTGGTGACTTTTTACTTCCACTTAATAATTGCCCTAATACATTTAATGCATAACTATCCTTATTATATTCTTCTACTGTAGGGAATACAATACGGAGTTCGGGCAACTTTGCAAAACCATCTTCAAAAAATAATGATTTTGATTTATTAAGGGTTACAGGTTTTGCAGGCATGTCTTCTACTTTAGGTCCACTAGGTATTTCTCCAAACCATTTTTCTACTAAAGTTTTGGTCTCGTCTATATTTATATCTCCTGCTATAACTAGAGAAGCATTACTTGCTCCATAATATTTAGTGTAAAATTCTTTTACATCATCAATTGTAGCTGCTTGCAAATCTGGTAAAGCTCCTATTACGGTCCAATTATAAGGGTGTCCTTCAGGATAAAGGTTTTTTCTAATAATTTCATCAGTATATCCATAAGCAGCATTGTCAACACGTTGGCGTTTTTCATTCTTAACCACTTGTTTTTCTCGTTCTAGAGCAGCTTCTGTTACAGTATTTATCATATAACCAAAACGATCAGAATCTATCCATAAAATCTTTTCGAATGCATCTTTTGGTACAACTTCATAATATACAGTATAATCATTTGAAGTTCCACCATTTCTACTTCCTCCCCATTCAGGAATCATTTTTCTATTGGCTCCAACAGGTACATTTTCGCTATCATTAAAGCTCATGTGCTCAAAAAAGTGTGCAAAACCTGTTTTCCCTGGCTTTTCTCTATTAGACCCTACATGCATCATAGTAGCAACTGCAACAATAGGATCGCTATGGTCTTCATGAAGAATTACTTCTAATCCATTATTTAAAGTAAACTTCTCATAACTAATTTTGAAGTCTTCTGTTTTAGGCTTTTCTGTTTTTGATTTACAAGAAAAAGCAAAAACTACCATTGAGGCAGCCATAATTTTTAGTATTCGCATTATGATTAGATTTTTTTTTAAAAGATATATATTATAATTAAATGATATTCATAAAAGTAAATATAGATTATTCTTAAATAATATTTGGTTTTTTCTTAAGTTTACAGTTCAAAAAAAAACTAATTTCCTAATGAAAAAAATTACACTCGTATTTTTTGCGTTGTTATGTACTATAATATATACTACAAACGCTCAACAATCGGTAGCTAGAGAATGGAATGAACAATTATTAGATGCCATTCGTACAGACTATGCTAGACCAACAGTTCATGCTAGAAATTTATTCCATTCTAGTGTTATTATGTATGATGCTTGGGCTATTTTCGATGATACAGCCGAAACCGTTTTCTTAGGAAAAACTTTTAGTGGTTACACTTGTGCCTTCGATGGTATTGCGCCACCAGCTGATAACGACATTGCCAGACATGAAATTATTAGTTATGCAATGTTTAGACTATTAAACCATAGATTTCAAAACTCTCCAGGAAGTGTAACTGCTTTAAGTGATTTTGAAACGTTTTTCACTAGTTTAGGTTACGATACAACATTTACTTCTACAGACTATTCTACAGGGTCATATGCTGCTTTAGGAAATTATTTAGCAGAACAAATGATTGCTTTTGGATTACAAGATTTTTCTAATGAAGTTAATGATTATGCTAATCAATTTTACACAACATCAAATGATCCTTTAATATTAGAAATTTATTCTGATACAAACCCTTTAAACGATCCAAACGCATGGCAACCATTAGCTTTTGATGTATTTATAGATCAAAGTGGAAATCCTCTCCCTTTAAACACACCTTCTTTTTTAAGTCCAGAATGGGGACAAGTAAAACCTTTTTGTTTAAATCCTAGTGATTTACAAATATTAAACAATGGTTTTGATTCTTATGTTTATAAAAACCCAGGAGATCCTGTGTACATTCAAAATTCTACTGCAAATGGTATAGATGACCCATATAAATGGCATTTTGCTTTAGTTGCCTCTTGGTCATCACACATGGATCCAAATGATCCCACAGAAATAGATATTTCTCCAGCATCAATTGGAAATTACGATATAGCAGATTACCCTGAAACCTTTGCTGAGTACCAAGTTTTTTATGATTTTACCAATGGAGGAGACGCTAGTACAGGACATGCTTTAAACCCTGTTACTAATATGCCTTATACTCCTCAAATGGTTAAACGAGCTGATTATGCTAGAGTTCTTGCAGAATTTTGGGCAGATGGCCCAGATTCTGAAACACCACCTGGACATTGGTTTACTTTAATGAATTATGTTAGTGACCATCCTCAAACTATAAAAAAAATTGAAGGTATTGGAGAATTATTAAGCGATTTAGAATGGGATGTTAAGACTTATTTAGCCTTAGGTGGAGCTATGCATGATTCTGCAATAGCTACATGGGGAATAAAAGGATATTACGATTATATTCGTCCAATATCTGCTATTAGATATATGGCGGGTAAAGGTCAAAGTACAGATAGTAGTTTGCCAAGTTTTGACCCTCATGGTTTACCTCTTATTCCTGGAAAAATTGAACTTATAGAAACTGGAGACCCTCTAGCTGGTACTGGAGATGAAAATGTTGGAAAAATAAAAATCATGGCATGGAAAGGCCCTGATTTTATTGCAGATCCTGCTACAGATGTTGCTGGTGTGGGCTGGATTCTAGGAACACACTGGTGGTCTTACCAACGGGGTACGTTTGTAACACCTCCTTTTGCGGGGTATTTATCTGGGCACTCTACATTTTCTAGAGCAGCTGCGGAAGTTTTAACTCTATTAACTGGTGATGCGTTTTTCCCAGGAGGAATGGGAACTTTTGATGTTACTGCAAATGATTTTTTAGTATTCGAAGATGGTCCTTCCGAAAGCTTTACGCTACAATGGGCAACTTATAGAGATGCTTCCGATCAAACCAGTTTATCTCGTATTTGGGGAGGTATTCATCCTCCAATTGATGATATTAAAGGTAGACAAATTGGTGCGCAAATCGGAGTTGAAGCTTTTGATTTAGCAAAAAACTATTTTAATGTAGATACCTCTTTATCTGCCGAAGGAGAAGCTTTAGCCAATAGCATTATATTATATCCGGTGCCATTTAATAACGAATTAACAGCTTCATTTAGTAGCGAAGCCACATTAAATGTAAAGATTTATAATATTACTGGTGCTTTAGTTTTAGATCAAGCTATTAATACAAATGAAACAATAAAAACAACCACTTTAGCCTCTGGTGTCTATTTTGCTAAACTATCTACTGGAACTGGCGAAGAGTTAACTGTTAGAAAAATTATTAAAAATTAAAATTTAATATGCTTAATATATTCCGCATTACAGCTTTTTTAGAAGGCCTATCTTATATTTTATTATTGTTTATTGCTACACCTATAAAATACTTAGGAAATGACCCTCAGTATGTAAAAATGCTAGGTATGCCACATGGATTACTATTTGTGGCATACATAGCATTAGCTATAGTGTTACGTTCAACTTATAAATGGGATAATAAAACTTTTGCTATAATTCTTGTGGCTTCTTTAATTCCTTTTGGAACATTTTATGTGGATAAGAAGTATTTAAAATCTTTAGCTTAATAAACCTTAGTATAAAAATAATAACGCCAAAATTGTATTAATTTTTGGCGTTATTATTTTTTATATTAGAAGTTAATTATTTTAAACGGTTTGTAACATACTCCACTTGCGTTTTACCATGTGGCTTTACATTTCCTTCACTATCTAAATTTACCATTACAATTTTATCTATAGTAATAATGGTCTCACGTGTCATCATATTACGTACTTCGCAACGTAATGTTAAAGAAGCACTTCCAAATTTTACAACCTCCATCCCTATCTCAATAATATCTCCTTGTTTTGCGGAACTTTTAAAATCTATCTCTGTCATGAATTTAGTAACTACATGTGGGCTTTCTAATTGCACAACGGAGTATAATGCAGCTTCTTCATCTATCCAAGCCAATAGTTTCCCTCCAAATAATGAAGCATTAGGGTTTAAATCTTCAGGCTTTACCCATTTACGTGTGTGAAATCTCATATGTTTAAAATAAGGTTTGTTGTTCGTTAGAATTGTCGTTGGGTATTTTTAAATTATAACCAAGTTCGGTATTTAGTTTTTTTATAAAATAAGCAGATAACAATGGAGATTCTACTTCTATATTTTGATGAATAAAAAAGTCTATTTCCTTTACTCCCTGTTCCTTCCATTCTTTTAATCGTAGTACCCAATCATCTAATCTAGTATAATCACTTTCATGATTGGCTCCAACATAACGCACAAAAGCTGTTGCATTAGTGAGTCGCATATGCATAATGTCACGTCTTCCAGCAGTGTCAACAATAGTATTAGAAACATTATTAGCTTCTAACAATTCATAGAGTTCATTAGCAACAGAAACATCATTGAACCAATCTGTATGCCTAAATTCTACAGTTAATGGTATTTGTTTGGGCCATTTTTCAATAAATATCACTACTCTATCGAAATCTTTAGGTGCAAAATTGGTATGCATTTGCAAAAAAACAGTACCTAACTTTTCTTTTAAATTAGAAGCATTGTACAAATAATGTTCTACTACAGCTTCAGTTTCTTGCAATCGTTTCCAATGACTTATTTCTTGATTAAGTTTAGGAAAAAACTTAAAATTTGTCGGTGTTTTATCGTACCATTTTACAAATTGCTCTGCAGGAAAAATACGATAAAAAGTTGCATTCATTTCAATAGAATTAAATTGTGAAGAATAATACACTAATTCATCTTTAGTTCCCTTGGGGTAAAATCCTTTTAAATCAGCTCTATTCCATTTTGCACAACCAACATATATCTTTGGAAGATTATCATCTTTAACAGCATTTAAAACACGTTTAGTGTCTTTATGATCGTTAGGAAAAGTAAAATCTATAAGTTCTGGATTAAGAACACTTCCGAATTTCATGATTTATTTAAATTATCAACTTTATTGTACACCAACTATAATAAATAAGGTTTTTTAATATAAAAAAGTTAGAATACCTCTACATTTAGAATATAAAGATAAATGTTCATAAGCCAGTTAACAAGTAAATTGAGTTTGATTTTTTTTTATAGACTTAATTAATATTTTTATATAGTAAATGTTTGAAAATACATGAATTTCGAACACTATGTTATTATCAAAAACTATTAATTATGACTTTAAGAGATCAACAATTACTAGACAACCGACCTATTATTGCTTCTATTAGGATTACCAATAATATGAGTAGTGATGAACGTTTTCAGAACATCACATTACGTCCAATAATAAAGCTTCAAAATAATTTATTAATAGAAGTATTTAAAAATTACATTAGAAAACACAAAAATGCATTTTATGATTTAAGTATAGATAAAGGTTTAATTTATATAGCTAATGCTATTAATAAGGATATTAAGTTTAGAAACTCTATAAAAGGGATGATTATTGGGCAATTTACAGTAGATGAATATTTACTTTATATAGAAAATTCTTCGGCTTTAAATAAACGTATGATGGCCATTGTTAAACAGCGTTTACAAGATAATATCATATTATTTACTAAACCTGAAACAAGTTTAGCGAGTTAAACGACATAAAGTAATATCATAAAAAAATGACATATGGCACCTACTAATACAAAAAGGTGCCAAATAACATGGAAATACATTTTCTTTTCTATAGCATAAAATATAATACCTAATGTGTAAGCAGCTCCACCTACCATTAATAAAATAATTCCGTTAGGATGCATTAAATCTGAGAGTTTAGAGAAATCAAAGACAATAAGCCATCCCATTATAAGATATAGTAAAGTAGAAAACAAATTGAATTTACCCGTAAAAAAAAGTTTTAAAATAACACCAAAAGCAGCAATACCCCATACTGTATATAATAATTCCCAGCCTAAACTTTGCGCTAATGTTATTAATAATACAGGAGTATATGTTCCAGCTATTAGTAAATATATACTAATATGATCTAATATTCTAAAATAGTGTTTCTGCGTTGTCTTTTTTACAAAGTGATAAGCTGTAGAAGCTGTAAAAAGTATAATAATAGAAACACCATAAACAATAACACTAAACAAACTCCATTCGGTTTTATTAGTATCATTTAGTATTAACAAAATTAAACCTAAAACTCCTAAAACTGCACCAATACCGTGTGTAATAGCATTTAGCTTTTCTTCAAGTTGAGTTTGCTCTCTCATTAATTTTCTGCTTCACTATTGTTTTTATCTTCTTTTAACCATTTATTAGTTAATTCATAAAAATCAAATTCTATAGCAGGTTTTTGCCTTACTAATACGCCATTTTGGAAATTACGTTCTAAGATATCTTCAATTAAATAGTCCTCTTTAACTTGTTCAGGATTAAATTCTCTTTTTAATGAAATATTAAATAATTTTGCGGTACTATTAAACCAAAATGCACGCCACCCATTTCTTAGCTCTTTAATTAATTGAAATGTAGTTTTTCCTGTTTGTCTATGAATTAATTTTACAAGTATCTGTCCTTCAGTTCTTGTTAGTTTCTTTAATTCGGCAGAAAATTCACCTTCAATATATTTCTGAATTTTCTTTGCATATTTTTTTCTAGCCCGTTTACTTTCTAAAGAAGCCAAGCGTTTGTTTAAAGATTCCAATCGTTGAGCAGCTAATTTAGCGTACGGATATACTTTTATTGTTTTTCGTTTTAAAATCATATAACGTCTCCAATCCTTTTTACTATCAAACTTAAGCTTATGTAATAACATCACTTCATCTAAGTCTATAGACGCTCTTGGAATAGAATCACCTTCTATAATAATGTATTCTACATCAGTAGAATCTTGTACAACTTCAATTGTTTCTTGAGCAAACATTAAAATTGGAAATAATACAAATAAATAATTTAAACATTTCATTTGGGTAAACATACTGTGTTACTAGCTAAAATCGTTCCAAATCTTATAATCTATAGCTGTTTTTGTCTTCGACTTTATATATTGTAAAATTACTAATTAACTTTATTCTAACTGTTAAATATAACTGAATATTGTTATTTTAGTAAAAAATTAAAATAAATGGCAAAAAAGAGTATACTCAATAAAAAGTCAATGGACTTTTTAGAAAAATATTTAAATAATGCAGCTCCTACTGGTTATGAATGGGATGGGCAAAAAATATGGATGGATTATTTAAAACCTCATGTAGATGAATTTATAACCGACACTTATGGTACTGCAGTTGGTGTTATTAATCCTAAAGCAAAATATAAAGTGGTTATAGAAGGGCATGCCGATGAAATTTCTTGGTATGTAAACTTTATAAGTAAAGATGGGCAAATTTATGTTACTAGAAATGGAGGTAGTGATCATCAAATTGCACCTAGTAAAATTGTAAATATTCATACAAAAAAAGGAGTGGTTAAAGGCGTATTTGGTTGGCCTGCTATTCACACACGTAATCGTGTTAATGAAAAAGCACCTAAACCAGACAATATTTCTATTGATGTTGGATGTAATTCTAAAGAAGATGTAGAAAAATTAGGTATTCATATTGGTTGTGTTATTACGTATCCAGACGAGTTTCATATTTTAAATGGAGATAAGTTTGTTTGTAGAGCATTAGATAACCGTATGGGAGGTTTTATGATTGCTGAAGTGGCACGTTTATTAAAAGAGAATAAAAAGAAATTGCCGTTTGGATTATACATTACAAACTCCGTACAAGAAGAAATTGGTTTACGTGGTGCTGAAATGATTACGCATACCATTAAACCAAATGTTGCTATTGTAACAGATGTTACACATGATACAACAACACCTATGATTGAACAAAAAATTCAAGGTGAAGCTGAAATTGGAAAAGGACCTGTTATTGCTTATGCTCCTGCAGTACAACAAAAATTGCGTGACTTAATTACAGACACTGCAGAAGATAAAAAAATTCCGTTTCAACGTGCTGCTCTATCTAGAGCTACAGGAACAGATACCGATGCTTTTGCTTATAGCAATGGAGGTGTAGCTTCTGCCCTTATTTCTTTACCATTAAGATATATGCATACAACTGTAGAAATGGTACACCAAGAAGATGTTGAAAATGTAATTAAATTAATATACGAAACATTATTAAAAATAGAAGATGGTGAAACATTTAGCTATTTCGATTAAATAAGCACATAACAAAAAGATAAAGCCTTGTAATATTTAATTACAAGGCTTTGAATTTTAATATAAGTACACAAATACCTTATTTTTTTGAAGAGAGAAGTTTATTTACTATTGCCTTTAGTTCTTTTATTTCATTCTCTAAAACTTCTATCCTTTGGTCTTTATTTTGATTACTTGTTTTAGCTGCAGATTGTGAAGTTACATTTTCAGCATATTTAGCACGTAATGCATAAGGCACACTTACAAACGATGTTGTTCCCATACTAATATAGGTTGTACCTCCAGTTACATCTAATTCAACTTCTAATGCATTATTATGAGACCAATCTATATCTCCAAACAAGCCAGAAACAATAGTTCCATTACCAATAGTAAAACTAGCTAAGCCTTGACTTGATGTCGTAACAGAATGTGTTTCGGAATACACTATTGTATTTGAATTTGTTATATCTATTATATTCATTCTAAAACTTACAGATTGATTTGGTAAGATGTTCCCTAAGTTATCTCTAATAGAACTTTGGTAATTTAGTAGCTCAGGTACAGCACCAATGCCTGAACCTGTTGTTGTTTTCCCTAACTCATTCCATTCTGTTCCATTCCAGAAGTAAAACAGGTTTTCATCTATATCGTATACCATTAAACCTGCATCTGTAGTCGTTAAAGCAACACCTGAAGCTGGTGTTGTAATCATATTTGTACGTTGTACAGTTGTAACTCTATTTACTAAAAATCCCTTATCTGTATCCGATAAGTCTAACGATGCGTTTCTGTTCGCTGCAACAGTACCTATTCCTACACTTAAACGGTTAGATGCAGTATTTCCTCCAAGAGCCATAGTGTTTGCTTGATTTACAGTAACATTATAGCCAATGGCAACAGCATAATTTTGTTGCGCCCTACTTTCATTTCCTAGAGTAATCCCATATCTACCATCTACTCGCGCTCTATAACCTATTGCAATAACATCATTATTGTCTGCAGCTGCTTGTGCACCAATAAATGTTGTTCTACTTCTGTTTGTAGACTCTCCTGTACCTCCCCAAAATCCATTAAGTCCAGTTAACTGATAAGCCCCTCCATAACCAGAAAATGTTCCCATACCTACGTTATCTTCACCTACCCTATTGGAAAAGCCAGAAAAAGCACCTACATATGTATTTCTATTGGCATTAGAAGTTGAGTTAGTTCTGTTATTATCTCCACCTGCATAAGACCCCACGAAAGTATTATAGTCTGCGTGTTCTGTAGCACACCCCGCACCATGCCCAACAGCAGTGTTATTAAAACCAACACCATTATCTATTAATGCAGAATCTCCAACTCCTGTATTCCATTGTCCTGTTGTATTATCATAACCCGCTTCGTCACCAAAAAAGGCATTTGCAAAACCTGTTGTATTTTGTCTACCTGCTGTATTACCTACAAAAGTATTATCACTTGACGTTGTAGAATTAAACCCCGCATCTTCACCTATAAAAACATTATCATCTCCATCAAGCAAAGCTTGACCAGCTTCTTCTCCTATAATAACATTATCACTTGCTCCAGAAGTCATAACCATACCTGCTTCAACTCCAATAACAGTATTATCTATACCATTTAAAGTTCTAGCTGCACGTGTACCAATAACAACATTATCTGTTCCTGTTGTTGCTTGATCACCTGCAAAAGCTCCAATAAACACATTGTCATATTGACTTGTATGTAGTGTTCCCGCTGCTGTACCAATAAATGTGGTTTGTCCTCCTGATGACAAAGAGCTAGCTGCTCCAGAACCTATTGCTGTATTATAATCTCCTGAAGTAGAACTTGACCCCGGAGCTCCTGTTGTAGTCGTTCCATCATAAGGAGCTACAGTTGAGCTAATAGTAACAGCATTTCCTGAAAAATAATTACCTGTTTGAGCATAAATAAAACTAGTAAAAAGTAATGTGTATAATAGTAGATATTGTTTTTTCATCGTTTTCCGTATTTGAAAGATTAAAGCACACAAATATAAGTTAATTTTAGTTAGCTTTACTTTTTTTTTAAAACCGATAATTAATGAGATGTTTTATTCATTTAATACTTATAACAACACCAATTATTGCTTTTGGTCAGAAGAGCGACTCTATTGCTAAAGAGTGGATGGATACACTTTTAGAAATGGTAAAAGAAGACGGCCAAGGCCCGACAATACATGCTCGTAATTTTTTTCACGTTTCAGCTGCTATGTATGATGCATGGGCTGCTTATGATGATAAGCAAAATACTTATTTTGTAGGACAAAAGAAAAATGAGAAAAAAATCAACTTCAAAAAAAATTTTAAACGACTAAGTAAAAACACAGATAGTTTAAGACGTATAGCTATAAGTTATGCTGCTTTTAGAATTTTAAAATCTAGATATGATGATTATGGAAGTAAAGGTAGAACGATTGATTTATTAATTAATACTTTTGAGAAGAATAATTTTAAAATAAACTATACTTCAACAGATTATCTAAATGGTAAACCAGAAGCTTTAGGAAATTATATTGCAGAACAAGTTATAACATTTGGTAAAACGGATGGTTCTAAAGAAGAAGATAGCCATGAATCTGAAAAATACTATCCAAAAAATGAGAATCTTTTACCAGATGTTCCAGGGGTAAAAAGTTTGAAATCTCCAAATCATTGGCAACCTATATATATAAATAAGTATCTCTTAAAAAAAGGTTTTGATAAATCTTTAAAAGACTGGAATCAATCACTTATTGAAGGTAATGTCGACTTTTTAACCCCGTTTTGGGGAGAAGTAGAGCCCTTTGCATTACCTGCAAAACCCAAAGCAGGTGTTTTACACTTTAATCCAGGCTCACCTCCAATGATAAATACAGGTAATGCAAAAGAAACAGATGCTTACCGTTGGGGGTTTTCATTAGTTCAAAAGTTTTCTAGTAAATTAGACCCTAACAATTCAAAAATATGGAATGTTTCACCTTGGGGTATAACAAATTTAAACAAACACTTACCAACAGGACTTAATGAATACAAGGTATATTATAATAATATTGAAACTAACCAACGAAATAGAAACGTTAAAAATCCTTTTACAAAAAAAAAATATTCAGAAAACTTGGTAAAACAAGCAGATTACTGTAGAGTTATTGCAGAATTTTGGGTAGATGGTCCCAATACAAGTTCTCCTGTTGGTCATTGGATAGAATTTTTAAACAAAGTATCCTATCACCCTAATTTCAAAAGAAAATGGAACGGTAAAGGCAAATCTTTATCTCAATTAGATTGGGATATAAAAAGCTATTTTTTAATAACTGGTACTTTACACGATGCTGCAATTGTATGCTGGAGTGCTAAAGCATATTATGATTATATAAGACCAATATCCGCTATTCGTTATTTGGCAAGTTTAGGGCAGTCGTCAGACCCCAACAAAGCAAATTACAATAGTTCTGGCCTAAAATTAGAAAAAGGACTGGTCGAATTAGTTACAGAAAACGATACCTTAGTTGGAGAAAACAAAGAGCATTTAAATAAAATAAAAATATATAGCTGGAAGGGACCAGATGCCATTCATGATTCGTATAGAGATACTGCTGGTGTTGGTTGGATACTTGCAGAAAATTGGTGGCCATATCAACGTTATACATTTGCTACCCCGCCTTTTGCTGGCTATACTTCTGGACACTCAACCTTTTCTATAGCAAGTGCTAGAATATTGACACATATTTCTGGTACTCCTTATTTCCCTGATGGTTTAGAGGTTTTTGTTGCTGAAAAAGATAAATTTTTAAGCTTCGAAAATGGCCCTTCAGATACAGTAACATTACAATGGGCTACGTTTTATGATGCAGCAATAGAAACATGTTTGTCAAGAGTATGGGGAGGAATCCATCCTCCTGCTGATGACATAGAAGGAAGAAAAATGGGGCTTAAAGTAGCAGAAAATTCTATTAAATTTTCTGAAAGTTTCTTCTATAAAGATTAACTACTTAAAACTTTTACTTTTAATTTTAGCTTCTTTTGCTTGTAGATATGAAGGGTTTAATTTTAGAGCGTTATCAAATTCAATAATCGCTTTTCTATGCTCATTAATTAATTGATATAAAAGTCCTTTATTATAATATATTAAATAGTTTTTTGAATTAATTTGTTCTGCTTTTTCAAAACTTGACTTTGCTTTATTATATTGTTTTCTATTCATAAATATAATACCTAAATTAATAAATGCATCTATTTGCTTTTCATCTAAAAATACGGCTTTATTATAATCTAAAACAGCCTGATCTAAATTACCTTTATTGAGCCATAAATGCCCTCTTTGAGTATGAGCTCTTGCAAATGAAGAGTTAATTTGAAGTGTTTTTGAAAAATCTTTAAATGCATTGTTAATATCATTATTTAAAAGATAAGTCTTACCTCTTAAATAATAAGTTTCGTCTAAATATTGATTTAATGTTATAATTACATTCAAATCAGCTATGGCTTTAGATATATTCCCTTTTTTATTATAAAGTAAAGCTCTGTTATAATAACCATAATATTCATTAGGCTCTAATTCAATAACTTTTGTAAAATCTTTAATGGCTTCATTAATTTTATTTTCTTCTGCATATAACAATCCTCTATTTAAATAGCCAATCATATACGAACTATCCTTTTGGAGTACCTTATTTAAATCTTTAAAAGCTAAAGCAGTATTTTTTAACCTAGCATTAATGAAGGCTCTGTTAAAATATAAAGCTACATAATCTGGATTCAAATTTATAGCTACGTCCAAATCAGCTAAAGCATTAGTGTATTTATTTCTAGAAATTAGAAACTCGGCTCTATTCATGTAAGCTAAAAAATTATCGGGATATACTTCTATAACATTAGACCATAATGTTTCTCCATTATGAAAAGTTTTCGAGTATTTAAAAGATAAAACACTTAATAATATAACATAGCTTGAAATACTGAGCACAATAACTTTTCTATAATTAGTATAATTATTAAATAACCAAACACTTCCCAATCCAACAAAATAAAATACTCCAAAGTATGGTAAATAAGTATATCTATCGGCTGTAACGGCTGTACCAAAAGGTAATACTTGTATTACAGGAATTAAAGCTATAAAGAAAAAAGCAAAAGCAAATACCGTACTCCTATTTTTCTTTATTATACTTAGTAATCCAAAAAACAATACCAATATAGGTAAACAAGATGCATAATAATACCATGGATTAGGCTCGCCTAAAGTATTTGGATATGGATGATAAGCACTTAAATTAAAAGGTATAATTACTTTTATTAAATAATTTAAATACCCGTAAAAACCAATAGATAAAGAGTCTACAACCGTTATAAATTGACGATGGTTCATTGCTCCTCCCTTATCTTGAATTTGTATAGATAATATAACAAAAAAGAGGCTTAAAATGAAAAAAGGAATTTTTTCAATAAATAGTTTTTTGTTTATTTTTCTAACTTTAAAATAATCAAATAACAACAATAACAATGGTAGTATTACTGCTGTTCCTTTTGCCAGTAATGACAATAAAAAAAACAATAAACAAGTAAAATAATAATAATACTTAGGGTATTTAGACGTTTTGTTAATATAAAAATAATATGCAATTAAAGAACCTAATAAAAATAATGTGTATAACAAATCCTTTCTTGCAGAAATCCATCCTACAACTTCAACATGCATTGGGTGTATCCCAAAAAAAAGTGCTGTTATAAAAGCTATAATTTTATTTTTGCTTAACAACTCTGCAAGGTAGAAAACTACACCAACTATTAATAAGTGTAATAATAAGTTAACAACATGAAATACAAATGGGTTTAACCCATCAATAATATAATCTAAAGACCAAGAAAGTAGTGTTAACGGGGCATAAGTGCTTACGACTTCAGGAGTAGTAAATATTTCTATAATTCCGTTAAAAGAAAAATCTTTTATTAAATCATTATTGACTATGTATACAGTATCATCCCAATTTAAAAAATTATTATATAAATTTGGGCTCATTACTATCAAAGTAATTAATAAACAGATGAACAGAAAAAAATACTTGTGTGTATGTAATTTACTTTCTAAAAAAGACTCTAATAACTTCAATATATAAATATTTTTAAATGTTCAAAAATAAGAAAATTATCATTGTATTACCTGCTTATAATGCATCAAATACATTAAAAAAAACCTACAATGAAATACCTTTTGACATTGTAGATGATGTAGTTTTAGTTGATGATTTTAGTTATGATAACACATTAGAAATTGCCACACAATTAGGAATAAAACACATTATAAAACATGATAAAAATACAGGATATGGGGCAAACCAAAAAACTTGTTATAAGAAAGCTATTGCACTAAATGCAGATATAATTATTATGCTTCACCCCGATTATCAATATACACCAAAACTAATTTATGCAATGTCTTCAATTATAGCTAACAAAGTATATCCTGTTGTTATTGGCTCACGGATTTTAGGTAATGGAGCCTTCAAAGGAGGAATGCCCGTATACAAATATATTGCAAATAGATTTCTAACCTTATTTCAAAACATACTAATTGGTGAAAAACTATCTGAATATCATAGCGGATACCGTGCTTTTTCTAGAGAAGCTTTACTAAATATTAATTATGTAAATAATTCAGACGACTTTATTTTCGATAATCAAATGTTATGTCAACTTTTTAATAAAAATTTTGAAATTGCAGAAATTACATGTCCTACTAGGTATACATCAGAAAGTTCATCTATAAACTTTGCACGAAGCTTAAGTTACGGTATAGGGGTTATTAAAACATCTATTTTATATTTTTTACATCGAAAAAAAATAATCTCTGTTAATCTATTCAAATAAAACATAAGCAATATACATAAAAACGTTTTTGATTTTACTAAGTCATTCTATTTTTTATATTATTTTATAAAACCCTGAAATATTTCTTTTACTTTTAACAAAAAAAAATTAATGTATAAATTGAATAAAATAATTAGTTTAAGTCTTTTTATATTAATTTTTATAGTTTATGCATTATGTGTTTCTAAAACAATTACTTTTTGGGATAGCCCAGAGTTTATAACAAGTAGTTATAACTTACAAGCTACTCACCCACCAGGGGCTCCTTTTTACACTATATTATGCAATGTTATTTTACATTTTTTCACTGCAACTCAAGCTGCGTATATTTCTAGTTTAATATCAGCTTTTTTTGGTGCACTAACTGTAACTTTTTTATTCAAAATCACATATTATATTACTATTAAAATACAAAGAAGTACTTCTAATTTAAAAAACAAATACCTCCCTTTTTTTACAGGCATTACAAGTGCATTAACTCTAGCATTCTCCAATAGCTTTTGGACCTCTTCTACAGAAGCCGAAGTCTATACGCTTTCATTTGCTTTAATGACCATACTAATATATATTATATTAAAATGGGAAAATACTTCAAACAAAATAAAAGAGAAAAAATATCTTCTATTGTTTAGCTTCTTATTAGGTATAGCTTCAGGTGTTCATTTAATAATTCTTTCTTTAATTATCCCTCTATCTCTTCTATATACATATAAAAGGTATAGCTTAAGTTTAAAAAATATAATACTATCCTTAATTATTGGATGTGGACTCTTTTTCTGTGTTTACCTAATTGCAGTTCAGGGGCTTATAAAAACAAGCGCTTTTATAGACACTTGGTTAGTTAATACTTTTGGTTTTTCTGTAAATATAGGTGTATTGATAACTATAGCACTACTCTTGATATTCTTTTCTTTCACTTTATGGTATTCCTACAGGAAGCAAAATATTATTTTACACCATGCTTTATTAATTTCAATCTTTTTTTTAATTGGTTTTTGTTCTTATATAATGCCAATACAAAGAGCTAATGCCAATACTCTTGTTGCTAACAAAGTCAAAACAAGTAATCAAATGTTAAAGTATTTAACTGGAGAGCAATTTGGAATTGGTAAAATTCCACTTTTAAAAGGTTATTCGTTTAATGCTCCTTTAGATATAAATACTCCTTTTGTAGATACTCCTCCAACTTTAGCTTATAATATTGATAAGAAAAAATATACAACCGTAGATAATGGTAAATACAGTAAGGCTAAATATGATGAAAGATTTTCAATGTATTTCCCTAGAGTATTTGCTCCTAAAGATAAAGATATATATAAATTATGGACTAGTATAAAAGGAGAACCTATTAACTATAATACAAACGGACAAACAAAAATTATACACAAACCAACCTATAAAGAGAACTTTATCTTTTTTATAAATTACCAAGTAAATTGGTTGAATCTACGTTATTTATTTTGGAATTTTATTGGAAAACAAAATAACAATCATGGAATTGGATATATAAAAGATGGCAATTGGATAAGTGGAATAAATAGTTTCGATAATTCTAGAGTTGGTAATTATATAGACATGCCAAATCGATTTAAAAATGATAAAAGTAGAAATGCTTATTATTTTATACCTTTTATTTTAGGAATTTTTGGTTTTTTTGCCTTAATAAGACATAAACAGTACCTGTTTACAACGCTATTTCTTTTTTTAACCTTTGGCTTAGGTATTACATTATATGTTAACCCTATTCCTTCAAGTATTTTAATAAGAGAACGCGACTATATTTTTATTGGTTCTTTTGTTATCTTTTCTCTTTGGGTTGGATTATCAATTATTTCTATATTCAAGATTTTACAATTTATTACACCAAATAAAACTAAAATAGCTATTATCGTTGTATTCGTTTTTATTGGTGCACCGCTTCAGTTAATAGCAAAAGGTTGGGACGATCACCAACGACACTACGACACCTTTTCTTACGATTTAGGAAAAGCTTACTTAGACGCTTGTCCAAAACAAAGTATACTTATTACTAATGGAGATAACATGACTTTCCCTTTGTGGTACTTACAGGATATAGAAAATTACAGGACAGATGTTAGAGTTCTAAATTTTGATTTAATGAGTTTAGATAGTAATATAGACAACCTTAAACGAAAAATAAAAACATCCAACCCTATAAAAATCAATTTAGAAAAACGTTTTTATTTCAGTAAAAAAGATCGGTTAATTCCTTTACAAAAAGAATTCGATGAAGCAGTAATTTTATCAGATCTCTTTGAAAAGTTTCAAGACTCAACTACTAGAATTAATTGGAATGGTAAACTAAAACATTATATACCTTCAACTAAATTTTCTATCCCAATAGATTACCATAAATTAAAAATTAACAACCTAAAAGCAAAAGCATTTAATGCGTCAAATACGACTAAAATAGAATGGAATTTTCCTAAAAAATTTTATGGTTTAAATGAAATTGTTTTATTAAACATTATATCAAATAATATACATGATAGACCTGTTTGTTTTGCTATAAATGGAAAAACTACCCATTATTTAGGATTACAGAATTATTTTATTCAAAATGGATTAGTAGAGCAATTAGCGCCAATACAACGATTAGATTCTTTAAAAAACCCAAAAATTGTAAATACCAAAATGACGTATCCATACATAATGAATACATTACAATTTAAAGGCTTAAATGATGACAATAAATTTATACCTTACGAAAATAGAGCATACACTCAAAACATATTAAGACGCAGTTATTACTTTTTAGCTCAAGCATTATTAGAAGAAGGTGAAACAGAAAAAGCTATAGCTGTTTTAGACAAATCATTTTCTCTTTTCCCAAATAAAACTATAGCTTATAAACAGTATGCCTTCGCATTAGGTAAATTATACTTTAGAGCTAAACAATTTGAAAAAGGATCGAGAATATGTGTTTTAGCAATAGATAATATATGGGAAGAGTTACAATGGACAACTTCTTTTAATCCACCAAATTCCATTATAAATATAAAATATGCAGAACAATTAAAAAGCATGTATTTACAAATGGTAAATCAATTTCCTGGTGAAATAAATATTACAAAATTTAATCAACAACGTTATAAAAACTTTGAATCCAAATATAAAAATTGGATAAAAGTAAATTGGCCTTACTAAGACTTTTTAAACTATTATGCTTTCTTTTTCAACAGAAGTTACATCATCACATATAATGTCAGATAACCCACTATTTCAAAGAACATTAAAAGCTTATTATTTAATTTCCGATAAAATAAGTGGAGAAGTTTTAGAGATTGGCTGTGGTGAAGGTTATGGAATAAACATAATCATAAAACAAACAAATAAGTTAACAGTCCTCGACAAATCTAAAAATGTGTTAAATAAAATAAAGCATAAACATCCAAAAATAGAAGTTTTACACCAAAAAACACCCCCATTAAATAATATAGCAGATAATAGTTTTGATGTTGTAATTTCATTTCAAGTTTTAGAGCATATTAAAGAAACCTCTCTTTTTATCAAAGAAATCCATCGTGTTTTAAAACCTAATGGCAAAGCCTACATCACTACTCCAAATTCTAAAAAAACAATAGCTAGAAACCCTTGGCATTATAAAGAGTTTAATTATCAGGAAATCAATAATATTTTTAAAGATTATTTTAAAGATTATAAAGTAGAAGGTATTCAAGGAAATGAAAAAACAGATCTTTATTATTTAAAAAACAAACAATCTGTTCAACGCTTTTTGCGCTTTGATATATTTAAAATCCAATATAAAATACCAGCATTACTACTTAAAATTCCTTACGAAATATCAAATAGAATAAATAGAACCAAGTTACTAAAAAGCAATACAGAATTAGTGAATAGCATAACACTTGAAGACTATACATTAGATGGCTATTCCTGTAAAACTTTAGATTTTTTCTGTACACTAACAAAAGAATAATAAGCTATGGATGATGAAAGGATAGATATCGTTACCAAAACTGGAAAATATACTGCACGTTCTGCTCAAAAGTCTGAAATACATGCTAAAGGATATTATCATAATACAGTCCATATATGGTTTTATACTAATAATGGAAAAGTATTGTTACAACAACGTGCTAAAACTAAACTTATTTGCCCTTTACTTTGGGATGTATCGGTTGCAGGACATATAGATGCAGGGGAAACATTAACTAATGGAGCTATTAGAGAAATCAAAGAAGAAATTGGCTTATCTATTTCTAAAAATGATTTACATAAAATAGGTGTTTTTGAATGTTTTAATACTTATGACAATGGCATTATAGATAATGAATTCCATCATACGTACATAGCCGAATTAAAAGTGAATCTTTCAGATTTAAAACCACAAAAAGAAGAAGTTGAAGACTTAAAACTAGTTTCTATTCAACATTTTGAGGAGTTACTTAATAATAGTAATGTTAATGGCCATTTTATCGCATCGAATACAAAATATTATAAGCAAATACTAAAAGCTATTACTAGTATTCTTAATTAATTTTACACATTATTTTTATACATTCGCTTAATGGATTTAATTCTTTATGCACTTGCTCCAATTACTGTCATAATTTTTTATATTTATCTTAAAGATAAATATGAAAAAGAACCTAAACGATTATTAATTATATCATTTATTCTTGGAGCTGTAGTTAGTGTAATTACAACCCTAATACTGTACTCAATTTTTGATATTGTAATTCCACTAAATGATAAGTATAGCGTCTGGGAACAATTTAAACAAGCCTTTTTTGTTGTTGGTTTTTCTGAAGAATTAAGTAAATATCTTATTGTGTTATTTTTTGCGCAACGCCATAAAGAATTTAATGAACCTTTTGATGGTATTGTTTATGCTGTTATGGTATCTATGGGCTTTGCTGCTACCGAAAATATTATCTATGTATGGAATGGAGGGGCTTCTACTGCATTAGTTAGAGCTTTTACTGCCGTACCTGCTCATGCCACTTTTGGGATTTTAATGGGCTATTTTATGGGAAAAGCAAAATTTTCTACAAAAAAAATGCAATTAAACTTAGCTGGATTAGGATTAGCAATACTATTTCATGGCGCATACGATTTCTTTCTATTCATACAATTTATCCCAGGTATCTGGATTGGAGCTTTTGTATCTTTAGTCATAGGGCTTGTATTATCTAGAAAAGCAATACAAAGACATCAAAATAGTTCGTATTTTAAAACAGAAGATGACATCTAATCATCTAACAATTAAACTTTTAATTACTAAAGATAATTGTATTTATGTTTTAAATTATTTAAGTTTGGCTAACCACAAACTTAATATTCGCTATTATGTCTATTTTCGAAAAATTTAAAAAAGTGCCTAAATGGGCTGTATTATCTCTATCCATAATTATTATTTTTGTCTTAACATCTGTTGGTTTTAAACTATCTTTCAATAAATTTGAAAAAATTAGTACAGAATCTTTATCGTTTTTTGATCTTGCTTTTGCAGAAAATATAGATTTGAGTAAACAAAAATATAGCGACTCTTTAAGTACAAAAGAAATTGATATTTTATTAAAGAAAGTTTGTGTTAATGAAGAATACAAACAACATCATTTAGATTTAGTAGAAAGATTGTATAAAAATAATTATGCCCTTTTAACATTGCTGCCCATCTTTTCTGCCATTACAGCTATATTTGTATTCTTATTGATTCAAAAAGGTTGGGAATCTAGTCATTTTTATATAAAAACTTATTTTATAGTATTTACTACACTAACGGCTTTAATTGGTATTTATCCAGAAGTTTACAAGCAAACAGATAGTATAGATAAAAACTTAAAGGCTTATATGAGCTATGAAAAAATTCAGAAAACAATATTTAGTTACACTTTAACGGCACCATTAATTGATAAAAAAGAAGTTCCCTTCAATGTGTTTTTAGATAGTATAAATACAAAAGAAAAAGAGTTGTTCGGTATTCTATTTGAGTTACAACAAAAAACAATAAATGAAGACATTTATAAATTATCTAATTAATTCAATTAGGCTATAAACCATTATCTTTGCAAGACTAATTTTAGTATTGTAAACGTGCAACAAATTAAAGAATACTTAGAGCAAATTGCGACTATATCCGATTTAGATTGGGACTTTTTTACTTCGAAATTAAAACGCCATATTATTCCTAAAAAGGAAGTTTTTTTAAAGATTAATGAAATAGAAAACCACATATCCTTTATAGAATCTGGAGTTGTTAGATTATTTATACCTAAAGATAACCCCGATAAAGAAATTACTTTTGGCTTTAGTTTTAAAAATCAATTTATAAGTGCTTACGACTCATTTTTAACCCGTAAACCTTCTCATTATCAATTACAGGCGCTTACTGATACGACTATTTTAAGTATTACATATAATGATTTACAAGAAGTCTACAATACAACACAAATTGGAAATTTAATAGGCAGACTTACCGCAGAACGTTTATTTTTAATAAAATCTAAACGCGAACAATATTTGCTAAACCTATCAGCAGAAGAACGTTATTTAAAGTTATTTAAAGAACGTCCAGAGCTTTTAAAAGTAATTCCGTTAAAATATATTAGTTCGTATATAGGTGTTACAGCACAAGCTTTAAGTCGTATTCGTAAACGACTTTCTTAACTTAGGTTCATTGTAGAACTTATTTCGTAGAAGTAACTTTGCGAAAATTTTTATTTATGATTATTATTCTTTTCGTTCTTTTACTTTGGTATGGCGGATTATTTTTTCAATCGTTTTTTTTACATCGTTATGCAGCCCATCAGGTATTTACCATGTCTAAAACCATGGAACGTATTACATTTATTTTAACTTGGGTTTTTCAAGGGTCTAGTTATTTAAGTGCTTATGGTTATGGCATTATGCATCGCATACATCATGCCTATACAGACACAGAAAAAGACCCTCACTCTCCCGCTTACGATGCTAATTTGTTTGCTATGATGTGGAAAACAAAGACAGTATACCAAGATATAAATAAAGGTCGTGTTGAAGTCGATGAGCGCTTTACTAAAAATGTACCACAATGGAAAAGATTTGACACCTTTGCTAGTTCTAGATTTTCTAGAGTTTTATGGATGCTACTTTACATTTTAGTTTTTGTAGTTTTCGTCTCTTCTCCATGGCAATGGTTATTACTTCCTATAACTTTTTTGATGGCTCCAATTCATGGTGTTATTATTAATTGGTTTGGCCATATTTATGGTTATGTAAATTATAAAATGAAAAATACCAGTAAAAACCTATTTCGCTTCGATTTTTTAATGATGGGTGAAGGATATCATAACAACCACCATAAACACTCTAGTCGTGCAAATTTTGGAGTAAAATGGTATGAAATAGATATTACATATTTAATCATACGTGCTTTAGATGCCGTTGGATTAATACAATTGAAGACTATAAAAATTAAAGTCTAATATAAAACCAAGGCATAGCATCTACTACTATTATCTTGGTTTTATATGTTATTTATCTTCTAAAGTTTTCATAAAAGCTATAATATCTTGTATTTCTTTAGTATTTAATTTTAAAGAATCGGTTGGTAAGGTTTGATGTTCTAAATTAATACCAATACCAGCTCCTCCTCCATTATTATAAAAGGTCATTACTTGATTTAAAGTTGTATAAACGCCATTATGCATATACGGTGCTGTTTTAGAAATGTTTCTAACAGTTGGTGTTTTAAAAAAGTATTTTCGTTCTTCTGTTTTAAATAAGTTATAACGGCCAAGGTCTTCACTTATTCTAGAACCTTCTATTGAATCTTTTGGGATTCCTATAGCTTCAAGTTCACTCTCTTTAAAGTTTGGAGGTACAGTTCCATTAAATACTGGAGCAAAGTGGCATGTTGCGCATTTGGCTTTTCCATTAAACAGATTAAAGCCATTTATTTCTCTTTTAGTTAGTGTATTTTCTTTATTGTTAATATTTCTATCAAACTTAGAATTAAAGAGTGTTAAACTTCTTATATATGTTGCAATAGCATGTCTAATAACTCTATCATTAATTTTTCCATATAATGTATTGAAATCATCTACATAAGTAAAATTAGAGGTTACTGCATTAGTTATTGTTTTTAAATCTGAATGAAATTCATTCTTATTATTAATAACATTAATTATTTGTCCTTCTAAGCTACCTGATCTACCATCATGAAAAAAGCTTTTTTGAAGAGCTGCATAATGTAACGTAGGTGTATTCCTTGTTTGCCCCATAAAATGCTGTAAACCATCTGTAAACCCCTTCTCTTGTTGATGACAAGTAGCACAACTAATGTCTTTAGATTTAGATAAATTAACATCATTAAATAATCGCTTTCCTAAATTGGCTTTTTCTACAAATTTAAAAGTCTGCTTATTCACATCTGAAAAATAATTAAGGTTAAATGTTTCTTTAGAAAACAACGAGGTCATATTATTCTTTAATGCTAATTCAAAAGGAAATTCTACTTGCCAATCTTTTTGTGTTTTAACTAATAACTCTAACTGTTTATGCGTATGGTTTTTTATGAAATAATAGCGATTAAAAGCCCCAAAATTTGATTTTAAATTTTCTTGTGTGCTCTCAAGCTCATTAATCCATTCTTGTAAAATCGATTGGTTTATAAAGTTAGATTTATAAAGAGTTATAAGATATTCTATTTCTTTATATACTATTTTTGCTTCGTCTAATGATTGTTCTAAAACAGGAGAGTCAAAACCAGTAATCCCTGTTAGTGCTACTCTAGTAATAGCATCTCTTAGTAACCAAATAATATGATGTTTTTTTATATTAAAATGCGTATTGGTTGCTATTAATTCTAGGCGATTTTTAATGGTTTTAGTATTATTATAGATTTCCTTTTCTGATATACCACAAAAAAGTTGCTCTTCTAATACCTGAAAACCGAAAGGAATCTTCACTTTAATATCTGTTACATTTTCTTCTTCTACTTTAAGGATATTAGGTTGGTTTAAAAATTTATAATTATCACTATCAACAAATGCTAAAAGTGTTTCTATTGTTTTAAAACGACTTCTTGCTTTTTTATAATAATTCAATCTTTCACTAGATGCCACTGTTTCTAATGAATCTAAAAACAAAATAGTTTCTATAATATTTTGATTAAAATGTTTTTTTAAAGCAATTTCTGGTGTAGTATTTTCATATGCTATAGATTTCTTATTCTTGCAGCAAAATAATGTAATACAAAATAAACACGTGTATAATAATACACGTGTTTTTTTGACTAATTTAAATTTATAAAATATCATTTATCGTTCTAATCCATTTATAGTGTAAATCATGCTTCCTTCTCCTGTCCATGGTGATGTATTAGCATTGGGATCTGTAAAACCACCTTCCCATCCATGGTTTTGAGTAATAAGCATGAAGGTTTCATCTACACCTACAATATCCGATATGTCAATCATTCCTGTTATTTCCCAAATCCCATTTGTTGTACCATAACCTTGAGTTTCTGCTGTTGCTTGATCACATTCCAATACTGTTTTTAATTCTCCAGTCACTAAATTATATTGATATAGTCTAGCAAAATGTGTTTTATCTGCTGTATCAAAATATCCATTTGGATCTTCTTGAATGTAAGCGTAATTATTAGTTACCAAAATATTATCTGGGCTATGAAAATATTTTGCTTTTCCATTTAATTTATCTCCATCTAATACACATGTAATTGTTCCTGCTCCTTTTGGGTCATTCTCATTTAAAGTAACTTTATATACTCTTCCGTATGTTGTTCCTTTCCCAACCAACCCAGGTTTTTTTCTTCCTGTTACACAGAAGTATATTTCTCTATTATTAGCTGCTGAACCTCTTCTCCAATCAATATCTTCTAACCTAGAAAACCCCATTGCTCCTTTAGTTTTTGCTTCTGCATCTAACATATCTATCTGTGTTTCCTGTAATGCAACAAAATCTATTGGATAAGTTTCACCTTCAAGCATATCGACTTCAAAATCTATACTATCATCAGTTACTCTTAAAGCAAATAATTGCCCTCCATATAAATCTCCTTTATCTCCTACATACATTCCTAATTGTCCAGAAGGTGTTTCGTTATTAGAGTGGTCATCTCCAATAAACACAACTGTTTTATCTGGGTAAGCATTTTGCCCAATAGCAACTGCATTTTCTGTAGACCACTGTCCCATAGCTGGTAGCATTTGTGCAAACGATGCCGAATTAGCTTCTCTTAAAGGGTCTGTTACAAAAACACCTTTTGATGCTCCTCCCCATTCTCCTCCTGAAAGGTATAATGGCCCAAACCCATGTTCTTCTGGTGTAATTAAAGATCCTGAGCATTGTGCTGTATTAGCAGTTGCTGTTGCATTTAAAATATGTTCTCCTTTTATAGGTTTAAAGGTTTTATCTAAAGTTATTCTAGCAATAGCAAAATCTGCTTCGATATTATTAATTAAAGTATAAGTGTCATTTTCATTTTTAATAAGCCCTGCTCCATCTGCCATAGAGCCATACACAAAAGCTGGAGATTCAGGCAAAATATCCTCAGATGAAAGCAAAGGATATATGTTAACACCTGAAAATTCTGAGGTTGTTTTTAAAAAATTAGGAGTAGCTGAATGTGTTTTTAAAGTAACAAGGTTAGTTGGTTCTGGATTTATATTGTTTTCATCATCATTATTGCAACTTGTTAAAAACAATAATGTTAAAGAGATAAAACCAAATTGTAAATAGTTTTTCATTTTTTGAGTTGTTGTTTTAGTTTGAATATGTCAAATTAACAACTCAAATGTTAAGTATGTTTTAGTACTGTTTTAACAGATTTTAATTTAAATGTTATTTATATTAAATAATAGTAAACTTAACTTTTTGAGAATGTATTATTCGTTACATTCTTAAATACTATATAATTAGCTATAACAAAAAAAAACCTCAATAATAATTATTATTGAGGTTTAAATTTTATACTAATAAGTTAAATTAGATTTTCTTAACACGAACGGCATTTAATCCTTTCATACCTTTTTCTAATTCAAATTGTACTTTATCGTTTTCTGTAATCTCATCTAATAATCCACTAACATGACAAAAGTATTTTTCGTTATCTAATGCATCTATAATGAAACCAAAACCTTTAGAAGAATCATAGAAAGAAACTTTACCTTTGTGTATTGGATCTATTTCTTCTACATCACTATCATCTTTTTTTGGCACTCCTAGAACAATGTTTTTTGCTTTAACCTTAATTTTGTCTTCTGGATTTGGAGGTGTATCTGTTAGATTTCCATTAAAATCTACATACGCAAATTGGATTCCTTTTTTTCCGTTTTCAGCAGCTTCTGCTTTACGGGCTTCCATTTTCTTTCTCTTCTCTTCTCGCTTTTTAAGGCGTTTTTTTTCTTTTTCTAATTTGTTAAATGTCTGTTGCGACTTTGCCATTCTTTGTTTTAAATATTAAATTTTATATAAACTGTACAGTAATTTACAATCTATTTTTTACAAAAATAAATATTTTCATTGATTTTTCTAAGTTTATGCACGTTATTCTTTGAAGTTATTGTTGAAATAGCATTAAATATTTAATTTCCTTCTTTTTGCTTAATAATCGTAATTGTGGCTTTCACACCTGTAGCTAAATTCCATTGGTTTACTGATATGGCATGCCCTTTATCATTCAGTACTTGAAATTCTGCAGTATTTGGCCCACTTGTTCCTTGATTTAGTGCTTGAAAGTCTATAATATTATCACCTTCTTTTAAGTTTAAGAAGATTCCTTTATAACCAGTTTCTAATAAAACTCTTGATTGTACTACCTTTCCATTTAAAAATACCCGTATTAAATCTCCATCAGGGTATTGATGATCTCTATATATTACATTTACTCGTTTTGCTGAAGTTCTAAATTCACCTAAATATTGAGTAATTTTACTTCCATTGTTACGTTTTTCACTTTGTTGTCTAAATTTTAAACTCCTTTGTAGTTTCTTTTCATATAATTCCGCAGGGTTTCTAAACTTATTCTCTTTTACTATAGAAAAATTAGGGCGTTTAACTACAGGTTGCTCTTCAGTTTTAGGAAGTACTACTTCATTTTTAGTAGCTTCAGGTTTTGCTTCTGCTTTAGGCTTAGGTTTTATAATTAACTCGTTATCTTCCTTTGGATCGTCTACATTTTCAGCAGGAATAGCTATAGATTTATTCTCACTATCTAACTGTGCATTAACTGATAGTACAAAAAAGAAGGTTAATATGGATAATAAACGTAACTTCATACGGGTTAAATAAATGTTTTGTCGAAAATAAAACAAAAACTATACCTAAATATTAAAATTTTATTAATCTACTCAAATTTAATAAATTTTACTCCTACTTCCCTCTACATCATTAACTTTTGAGCAAAAATACTACAATTGATTAAATGTTAAATTTTGTTAAATAACTACTTTGCAATACATAGTACTGTAACAAAATTTAAACTATGTCGTCTCAATAGTATAAACAGAAAATTATTCATCAATCAAAAAAATTAAAATCATTATGAGAACTTTAAGCAATAATCAAATATCTGGTATATTAAAAGGAACAAAAAGTAATACTTGGAACTCAAAAAGGCGTTACAGATAAAACTAAAAAGTATTTCATCAATCAATCAATCAATCAATCAAAAAAAGGGAAATCATGAAAACTATATTTAATGTTTTAAGACAAACAAATACTATAACACAAGAGTCAGTAATAGTAAATAGAAGAGTGTTAAAATTTAATAATTCAAAAGGTACGCTTTGGAGTCGTGCAAAGCGTTATGCTCATTAATACAGTTTTTATCTTCCAAATAAAAGCCAGTAAACATAATGTTTACTGGCTTTTACTTTATTTAGTATTTTAATAATTCTAGTAACTCTCCTTCAAATTTATCTCTAGATAAATATTGGTCTTCTAATTGATTTATAAAAGGGATTGGAGTCTCTAAACTTGCTACTCGTTTTACAGGGGCATCCAAATACTCAAAACAATCTTCCATTATTAAAGCCGAAATATCACTGGCTATTCCTCCAAATAGAGAATCTTCTTGTAAAATTATAACACGACCAGTTTTTTTAACTGAAGCAAAAATTGTTTTTGTATCTAAAGGTTGTAATGAGCGCAAATCTACTACGTCTGCATTTATATTTGGATGTTTATCTAGTGTGTTTAACGCCCAATGTACAGCTGCTCCATAAGCAATTATTGTAATATCTTCTCCTTCTCTAAGTATTGCTGCCTCTCCTAAAGGAATAGTGTAATAATTTGTTGGTACTTCTTGCCTAATACTTCTATATAATGCCTTATGCTCAAAAAACAAAACAGGATTAGGATCATTAATTGCTGTAGCTAATAATCCTTTTGCATCTTTAGGAAATGCTGGGTATACGACTTTTAAACCAGGTGTTTTTGTAAACCAAGCCTCGTTAGTTTGTGAATGAAAAGGTCCAGCAGCTACTCCTGCTCCACATGGCATACGTAATACTGTATCTGCATTTTGATTCCACCTATAATGTGATTTTGCTAAGTAATTAACTACTGGATTAAAACCAGAAGTAACAAAATCTGAAAATTGAAGTTCTACTACACTTTTTATTCCCGCTATAGATAGCCCCATGGCAGTTTCTATAATAGATGATTCACAAATTGGTGTGTTACGTACTCTGTCTTTTCCAAATTGCTCTACAAATCCATCTGTAATTTTAAATACACCACCATATTCTGCAACATCTTGTCCCATTATAACCATATCTGGATGGTGTTCCATGGATTGTTTTAAACCTTCAGATATTGAATCAATTAAACGTAATTCTTTAGAACTAGTACTTTCATCAACGTGTTCATAATTAAACTCTTTATAAACATCACCTAATTCAATAGTTTCACTTGAAACTATAGCTTCCTCTGCATTAGCAATACGTAACGCTTTATCAATTTCTGTTTTAATCTCTACTTTATATGTTTCATCTAGCGTTTCCGTTAAAACTCCTTCTTCAATTAAATATGCTTTAAAGTTATCTAATGGGTCTTTTTTAGCCCAAGCTTCCATTAAATCTTTTGGTACATATTTAGTTCCACTAGCTTCTTCATGTCCTCTCATCCTAAACGTTTTAAATTCAAGTAAAATTGGACGAGGATTATTTCTAATACTTTCTGCTAACTCAAAAACTTTAGTGTACACCTCTAAAATATTATTACCATCAATAATATGAGACTCCATGCCATACCCCAAAGCTCTATCTGCTAAATCCTTACAATTATATTGTTCACTTGTTGGTGTTGATAATCCGTATCCATTATTTTCAATACAAAACAATACTGGTAATTGCCAAACAGAAGCTACATTTAATGCTTCATGAAAATCTCCTTCACTTGTACCTCCTTCTCCCGTAAATACAGCTGTTACTTTTTTCTCATTTCGTAATTTATTAGCTAAAGCAATACCATCTGCCACACCTAATTGAGGTCCTAAATGAGAAATCATTCCAACAATATTATAATCTTGAGTTCCAAAATGAAAAGAACGATCTCTTCCTTTAGTAAAACCTGAAGCTTTCCCTTGCCATTGCCCAAATAACCGTTCTAGAGGAATTTTACGAGTTGTAAAGACCCCAAGGTTTCTATGCATTGGTAAAATATACTCTTCTGTTTTCATTACTGAGGTAACTCCAACCGAGATAGCTTCTTGTCCTATTCCAGAAAACCATTTACTTATTTTACCTTGTCGAAGTAGGATAAGCATCTTCTCCTCTATCATCCTAGGCTTTAACATGCTTTTATACAGCATAATAAGTGTGTTTGAATCTAATCCGTGTTTTTTGTACTTAATATTACTTTTCATCAAGGTGATTTAATTTCTGAAAATGTTTTGTCAAATATAGCATAATTGAATAATAAACATAAAAAGACGAATAAAATTATCAATTATATATTCTGCCTACTTTTCTTTACATTTGTATTAATAACTTCACTTAACTATAACTAAAATAAAGAGCCAAATGTGTTTTTGTTTTTTAAACGGCTATTTATATGTGCTTTATTTTTAATGTGGATAAAGATTAATTTAAGATTATAAAAAATAATAACGATGAATAGTATTCCTAGCGTTAATTTACAGGATTTCCTTTCGGAAGATCCAAAAAGAAAACAAAAATTTATAGATGAAATTGGTAAAGCATACCAAGAAATAGGCTTTGTTGCATTAAAAGGACACTTTTTAGATGACCGATTAGTTGATAAATTATATGGAGAAATTAAAAACTTCTTTTCACTTCCTGTAGATACTAAACGTAAATATGAAATACCTGGCATTGGAGGACAACGTGGTTATGTTTCTTTTGGAAAGGAAAGTGCTAAAGGTAAAAAAGAGGGAGATTTAAAGGAGTTTTGGCATTTTGGACAATATGTAGACGATAACCCTGAGTTAGCAAAAGAGTATCCAGAAAATGTTAATGTTTCAGAACTTCCTGCATTTAACGAGGTTGGTAAAGAGACTTACCAAATGTTAGAGAAAACTGCAAAATATGTGTTAAGAGCTTTAGCTTTATATTTAAATTTAGAAGAAACTTATTTTGATAATTATATACATAATGGAAACTCTATATTAAGACCTATACATTACCCGCCAATATTAGAAGAACCTAAAGCAGCAGAACGAGCGGCGGCTCATGGAGATATTAATTTAATAACATTATTAATGGGGGCTCAAGGTCGTGGTTTACAAGTACAAAATCATGATGGAGAGTGGATTGATGCAATTGCGGAGCCAGATGAATTAATGATAAATGTTGGAGATATGCTATCTAGGCATACTAATAACAAATTAAAATCTACAATACATCGTGTTATTAACCCTCCAAGAGAACTTTGGGGTACATCTCGTTATTCTATTCCATTTTTTATGCATCCTATAAGTGAAATGAAATTAGATGTATTAGATAGTTGTATAGATGATAATAACCCAAAACAATTTGATGATATTACGGCTGGTGATTTTTTAAATCAGCGTTTAGTTGAATTAGGGTTAATAAAGAAATAATATAGATATAAATGCTTTTAGTTATAATGCAATTTAATTATAACTAAAAGCATATATATTAGTTACTAGATAGATTAAAAATGGATTTACAAGATCAATTAAAGAACTTATTCCCAGAGCATGTTCCAGAAGAAACATCTATAGAGAATACTAAATCTGGTATATGGATGCAAGATGATCCAATTCTATGTAAATACGAAAAACGTAAAGGAAAACCTATTACTATATTGGAAGGCTATACTGGAGCTACTGAAGATTTTAAAGCTTTAGCAAAAGAATTAAAGCAAAAACTTAGTGTTGGAGGAAGTTTTAAAGATGATAGAATTATTATTCAAGGAGACTATCGAGATAAAATAATAACTATATTAAAAGATAAAGGCTTTAATGTTAAACGTGTTGGAGGATAGTTAAATGAAAACCAATACCTCTTTACATATTACTAATGGCTCTAGCCTAACATCATATCTTAAAACTTTACAAATTGAAGGAGACACCATCACATGGAATGAAATGCTTTGCGAGGGCCCTACAATTAAAGATATAGATTCTGAAGCATTTATAAAAATTAGAACCGATTTTTTTAAAACAGCATACAATGCAAAGTATAGCGATGGAGGTTTTATAAAAGAGTTAGCAAAATTCAATGATTTATCTAACTACTCTGAAATAAATTTATGGTTTGAATACGATTTATTTTGTCATATAAACCTTATCGCAGCAATTAGTCTTTTAAAACAAAAAAATGCAACAGCACAACTCTATTTGGTTTGTAGTGGTCGTGTTAAAAATGAAACAGAATTAAAAGGACTCTCTGAGTTAACTCCAAAACAATTAAAAGAGCATTATAAAACTAAAATTGCTTTAACAGTAGATGATATTGCTTTAGCTCAAAAAGCATGGAGTACCTATTGTGGTAACGATCATAATTTAATAAAACCTTTAATTGTAAAACCATCTAGTTTTAAGTATTTAAGTAATAGTTTAAAAGCACATATTAGACGATTTCCAGACACTCGTAGTGGCTTAAATACATTAGAGTACAACACATTAAAATTAATAAAAAAACACAATATAAAGTCTCGTCATCATTTACTAGGTTATACTTTACATTATCAAGGTTACTATGGCTTTGGAGATACCCAACTAAAAAAAATGATAGATCGGTTATCTATATTTTTTAATGAAACTGAAACAACTTTAACATTAAATAGAGATGGTCATTTAGCATTAGAACTACAACAAAATTTTTTAAACAAATTACAAACAGATTTTTATTTTGGAGGTGTTAATAAAGCCGATTTTTTATATAACAAAAAAGAAAATAAATTGATTAAACATATATAATTAAATGCCAATAAAAGATTCAGAATTAATACTTAACCCAGACGGTAGTGTTTATCACTTAAATTTACGACCAGAGCACATTGCAGATACAATTATTACTGTTGGTGATCCAGATCGTGTAGATACTGTAACCAAGCATTTTGATACTATTGACTTTAAAACGCATAAAAGAGAATTTCATACTCAAACAGGAACATACAAAGGCAAACAAATTACTGTTATTTCTACTGGAATAGGTACTGATAATATAGATATAGTTTTTAATGAGCTAGATGCATTAGTAAATATAAATCTAGAAACTCGGAAAATAAAGCCAGAATTAACAAGTCTTAATATTATTAGAATAGGAACATCTGGATCTATTCAAAAAGAAATTCCTGTAGATTCTTTTTTAATTAGTGAATATGCTTCTGGTTTTGATAGCTTATTACATTTTTATAATAGTGAACATATACAATACAAAGCAATTTCTAATGCTTTAATGACACATACAAATTGGTTCTCAGATAAATCTAGCCCTTATGTTGTAAAATGTGATGATACATTATTAAAACAATTAGCTTCTAATAAGACACATAATGGATTTACAGCAACTAATGTTGGATTCTATGGTCCTCAAGGCCGTATTTTAAGACTTCCAATACAGGATAAAAGTTTAAATGATAAATTGGCTAGCTTTAGTTATGAAGGTCAACCAATAACTAATTTAGAAATGGAAACTGCTGGCATTTATGGATTATCTGGTCTTTTAGGCCATAAAGCACTATCAATGAATGCTATTATAGCCAATAGAGCTACAGGACAATTTAGTAATAACCCAAAAGCTGTGGTTGAAGATTTAATTCTTTACACTTTAAATAAATTAGTTGAATAAGTATTTTTTCCTTTTATTAAGGAAATAAAAAAAGCGCTCGCTTTCTCGAGCTATAGGTATGAAACAAATTAATATTGGTGGTGTTCCAGAGCATTTTAATTTAGCTTGGTATTTAGGTTTAAAAAACGGAGAATACAAAGAAGAAGGTATCAATTTACGTTGGAAAGATTATTTTGGCGGAACTGGTGCTATGTGTAAAGGGCTTCGCGAAGGAGATATAGACATGGCAGTTATACTTACCGAAGGTATTATTAAAGATATAATTGCTGGTAATAAAAGTAGAATTGTGCAAACCTTTGTGCAAACACCTTTAATTTGGGGAATACATGTTGGAGCACAATCCAGCTATAATTCTATAACTGAATTAAAAGGGAGTAAAGCTGCCATTAGTCGTTATGGTTCTGGCTCTCATTTAATGGCCTATATAAATGCTCAAAATAATAATTGGAACTTAGAAAAAGACTTAAATTTTGAGGTAATAAAAAACTTAGATGGAGCTGTAGAAGGGTTAGCAGAAGGTAAAGCAGATTATTTTATGTGGGAAAAATTCACTACAAAACCTTTGGTGGACAATGGTACTTTTAGACGTGTTGGTAACTGTCCATCTCCATGGCCTTGCTTTGTAATTGCCGTACGAGAAGATTTTTTAGAGTCGAATAAAAAGGATGTAAAAACCATTTTAAATATTGTAAATACAACAACTGCAGAGTTTAAAGATATCCCTAGCATAGATAAAATGATTGCAAATAGATATGAACAAGAACTAGAGGATGTACAAGAATGGTTAAGTTTAACCGAATGGTCCCAAGAACTTATAGATGAAGAAACAATTAATAATGTTCAAAATCAATTACTAGCTTTAAATATTATTCCTGAGAAATGGGATTATAAAGATTTAACATATAAATTATAACTGCATAAATATATCTTATTAACTGTTTTACCTATATATACAATTCATATTAAATACATTCCATAAAAAACCGTTAAAAGTAGGTTTTTGTTTTTTCAACTATAGTTATATGCAAATAAGCTTTAATTACTGCTAAACATATTCATTATGTTTTAATTTTACACTATAATTAAGCATTAAAAATGAAACATTAAGTAAGTAGTTTTAAACTTCCTCTAAAAAGAAACATGTAATAATTGCTTAAAAATATTAATTGTATGAGAAAAAAATAAAATTTAATTAAAGAATATACCTAATAAAATATATCATTTTACCATTCTATACTCTTAATTTCTTTTTGTTCTAAAATTGCATTTGTCTTACTAAAATGTTTATTATTAAACCAATACCCTCTATTAGCACTTAATGGAGAAGGGTGACCAGAACTAAGTATATAGTGTTTAGTAGTATCTATAAGTTTAGATTTCTTTTTAGCAAAACCTCCCCAAAGTAAAAAGACGACATCTTTTTTATGTTCACTAATTGTTTTTATTACAGCATCTGTAAATGTTTCCCAGCCTTTTTTTTGGTGACTACCTGCTGTATGAGCACGTACAGTTAATGTAGCATTTAATAAAAATACGCCTTGTTCTGCCCAACGATCTAAATTTCCACTACTTGGATATTTAATACCTAAATCTGTTTCTATTTCTTTAAAAATGTTAATTAATGAAGGAGGATGTGTCTCCCCATCATTAACAGAAAAACATAATCCGTTGGCTTGATTATAATTATGATAAGGATCTTGTCCTATAATAACAACTTTTATATCTTCAAAATGGCATTTTTCAAAAGCATTAAATATTAGCTTTCCCGGTGGAAAACACGTTGCATTTGCATATTCATATTTTACAAAAGTTACTAAATCTTTAAAGTAAGCTTTATTAAATTCATCTTGTAAATGTATTTTCCAACTATCATGAACTACTACATTCATATTTTATTAAGTTTCAAAATTATTATTAGTGTAAAATAATACTATCTTTAATTTTATTAAAATTTAATCCTGTTTTTATAGAACAGATTTTGATATTATTTATGAAAAAAATAAAATTTCCTACAGCTCAAACTATATTAATAATAATAGCTGGACTTGTAACGATATTAACATGGTTAATACCGGCTGGTAAATATGATACTTTATTATATAATAAAACTGAAAACACATTTATACAGACTAGTACAAATGAGACTAAAAACCTTAAAGCTACTCAGGAAACTTTAGATAAACTAACCATTAACATTCCTTTAGAAAAATTTACTAGTGGTGAAATATATAAAGCAATAAATATTCCGAACACTTATAAGAAACTAAAAGCTACGCCTCAAGGAGTAACAGATTTTATAAAATCTCCAATACAAGGTATTATTGAAGCTGCAGATATTATTTTTTTAGTGCTTATTATTGGAGGATTAATCGGTATTATAAATAAAACCGGAGCCTTTGATGCTGCAATTTCATGGTTAGCAAATGTTTTAAAAGGTTATGAATTTATCCTCATTGTATTGGTTACACTACTAGTAGCCATTGGTGGAACAACTTTTGGTTTAGCTGAAGAAACTATTGCCTTCTACCCTATTTTAATTCCTATATTTTTAGCTGCAAAATATGATGCCATGGTCCCTTTAGCTTCTATTTATTTAGGTTCAAGCATAGGAACAATGTGTTCAACAGTTAATCCATTTAGCACTATTATTGCGAGTAATGCTTCTGGTGTTAACTGGACTACTGGATTTACTGGGCGATTAATTATGCTAATACTATGCTTAGTTATTTCCATTGTGTACATTATGAGATACGCAAAACGAGTTAAATTAAATCCAGAAAAATCTATATTATATGAACAAAAAACTCAAATAGAAGCACTCTTTGGAAACTCTACAGAAACAACAGTAGAATTTACTACACGATTAAGACTTGCATTATTAGTTTTTGGATTGTGCTTTGTAGTCATGATTATTGGTGTGTCTCTATTAGAGTGGTGGTTTATAGAAATGACAGCTGTATTTTTAGTTGGTGCTGTTATTATTGGTATTATTACTAAAATAAAAGAAACTGCTTTTGTTGAAACTTTTGTTAAAGGAGCTAGTGATTTATTAGGAGTAGCTTTAATCATTGGTGTCGCACGTGGTGTTTCTGTAATTATGGAAAATGGCTTAATAAGTGACACTATGCTTTACTATGCTAGTGATTTAACAAGTAGTATGCCTAAAGGTATTTTTGCCAATGTTATGGTTTTAATTTATGGTGGGTTATCATTTTTTATTCCTAGTTCTTCTGGTATGGCGGTATTAACTATGCCCATAATGTCTCCTTTAGCAGATACTGTTGGTATAGGTAGAGATATTATTGTAAATGCCTACCAATATGGAATGGGATTATTTGCTATCATAAATCCTACAGGGTTAATTTTAGCTTCTTTAGCTGTTGTAAAAGTTGGTTATGATAAATGGTTGAAATTTGTCATGCCTTTATTGTTTATACTAATTGGTTTCACATTATTAATCATGACCATTTCTGTTTATATATAATAATTAATTTTATTTTAATTATATACTTCTTATAAGTAACGAAGCTTCTTCAACAAAAAAACAAATAGCTAATAACAAGGTGCTTATATATTTTTAGTGTTCACTAATTTTATAAAATTCGTATACACTTACTTGTAATTTACTTCATTTTCAAATTACTTAGATATATTAAAATCCTCAATTGTATAGTATTAAGTATAACTTATACTAACATTTTGGTTACAGCCATCACTTTATCAGTTTTATATTTATACCCCAAATATGAAATAATATAAAAATACTTATTCTATATCGTTGAAGAAGAAATTTTTAAATAATTAAAAACATGTATTATGAAAACACAAAAGCAGAAACTGGAATTTCACAAAAATGATGTATTAGAATTAAATGACAATCAAATGTTAGATGTAAATGGAGGAACTTCTCCAACTCATATAATATGCTCAATAGTATTATCTATTATTATTACAACTATTCCAGGAGATCAAGGTCCTACAGGAGATGAGATATTTGAAAATGACTTTGAATAAGATTAAGGTTTTCTCTTTTTAAATCAAAAAAAAATGAAAAGAAAAAAGCCCAAGACTTTTATGTTTTGGGCTTTTAAAATTACAATAGAAAATTAAAATTTTCTATAATAGATTTTCAGGTATTAAATTACCCTTTTAACCAAGCATTACGTAATGTTTTTTGTGCTTCTGTAGCTTCTGGGTTTTCTGTTAAACTTGTTCCTGTAGTATAAGACTGTGTTAAAGTAGTTTTAACAACAACCTCTTCTCCATTTCTATCTAATTTTACATCAATATCTGTACCTGGTTGCCACATGAATGCTTTAGATAATACCTGATTTGCATTAGCTAACGTAAGTTCTTCTCCATCTATAGTTTTTATAACATCTCCTGGTAAAACACCATTTTCAGCCCAAAAACTATTATTTTTTACAGCTCCAGAAAAAGCAATTGTTCCTTCTTTTTGATTAGGAGTAAAAATAAATGCTCCATCATTTTGAATATAATTTGTTTTTACTTTTGCTTCTGCTATTGTTAATCCTGCTTTTGCAAAGAATTTACTATAGTCTATAGGAGTACCACCTACTACATGTGTATTTAAAAACTCTCCTACAGAAGGATATGTCATTGCAGTAATTTCCTCTATAATATTATCATCTACAAATGGCTTATTCTTTCCATATTTAAGAGACAACTCTTTCATTAAAGATAAAATCCCTCTATTACCATTACTAGCCTCACGCATTAATATATCTATACACATACCTATTAATGCTCCTTTTTGGTATACGTTAATATATTGAGGTGCATAAGGATCATCTAAAATATTTTCACTCATTTCTGTGAAACTCATAGAATCATTCATTCCAGCTGCTGATTTAATTTTACCCATTATTTTAGAATAAAACTCATCTTCTGAAACTAACCCTTGATCTACTTGGAATAATGTAGCGAAATACTCTGTTACTCCTTCGTACATCCATAAATGTTTAGAGAATGTAGGTTTATTATAATCGAAATAATGTACATCTTCAGAGTGAACACTTAATGGTGTTACAATATGAAAAAACTCATGAGACACAACATCTATCATACTCTCTGCTAATGCTGCATCTGGCATTGCTTCTGGTAATACTACCACTGTAGAAGTATGGTGTTCTAATGCTCCAAAACCTTTTGGTGCACCTTCATTTTGTCCTGCTAAGTATAAGTATATATCGTAACGTGCTGTACTATTTATATCTCCTAAATATGCTTTTTGAGCTTTCATCATTTTTTCCATTACAGCTTTAATTTTTTCTGCTGAATGAACTTTATTTGGAGAGTAAACGCTTAATACAATTTTTATATCTCCTACTTGAAATTCTTCAACGTCTAAAGCTCCATAAAACATTGGGTTATCTGTGATATCAAAATAACGAGGAGCAAAATAACTAGACGTTAATGATTTTCCGTCTGGACTAGATTTTATTCCTGTTTCTTCTAATGCAGATGTTCTTACCATTGTTGCAGGTGCGTTAACATCTAACTTATATTGGTTGTTTTTTAAAGAATCAAAATACCCAATAAATCCATGAAGATTTAACACATAATTAGTTGATTCTATATTCGTTCCTGCTGGAGAAAAAGGAGCATCTCCACCAATACCTCCATTAATTTCGGTATCAAAAGTATCATTTACTAAATACTCTATTTTATCAAGTTTAGCAGCATTGCTAATTGTCCAAGAGTTAGTATCTATTTTTTCTACTGGTAATTCCTCTCCATTATAACCTAAAGCCTTAAATCCATCTATATACTTACCAAAGTCACTAACAGAATATGTTCCTTGCACCACTCTAGGCAATCTATAAGTAACTGTTTCTGATGTAATACGTCCTGGATTTATAGTAACAGGTGCTTTATCTTCTATAATGCTTGTTAAATCTATTGTCGTTTCAATAGGGTTACTAATTGCTAAATCATTAACCGTTTTTGTCGCAGATTTAGTAGAATTACAACCTACTAAAAGTATTCCTGCAAGTACTGAAGCAAATGCTTGTTTTTTCATTATTTATTGTTTTTTGATAGTGTTAAGTCTTGTTATGACGCCCAAAAATACAATCTGTTACACTTATATATCTCAAAGTTTTGTTAATTAATGTTAACCCCTCTAAATTACTGGACTTACAAAAGCATAAAAATTTTAAATCTGTTCATTATCTTCGCATAATGCAACAGCCATTAATTAGTATTCTTATTCCATTTAAAAATACAGAAGCATATCTAGAAGAATGCATAGATTCTATATTATTACAATCTTATACTAATTGGGAATTACTTATTGTAGATGATCACTCTACAGATAGTAGCTATAGCCTAGTAAAAAGTTATGACTCTAAAGATTCAAGAATAACATTATTAAAAAATGATGGCAATGGTATTATTAATGCTTTAAAATTAGCTTTTAAACATTCCAAAGGAGATTATATTACTAGAATGGACAGTGATGATATCATGACTTCTAATAAATTAGAAACCTTATTATCTAAACTAAAAACAAAAGGTAGACAGCATGTTGCAACTGGATTAGTTCATTATTTTTCTGAAAAAGGAATTAGTAATGGTTATAGAAAATATGAAACATGGTTAAATCGCTTAACAATAAACGGTACTAATTACAGTGAAATTTATAAAGAATGTGTTATTCCATCACCCTGTTGGATGCTACATCGAGATGATTTATTAGCTATTGATGCCTTTACTCCAAATAGATATCCTGAAGATTATGATTTAACATTTAGATTTTACGAACATAACTACAAGGTTATACCTTGTGATACTATATTACACTATTGGAGGGATTATGGCACAAGAGCCTCTAGAACAGACTCAAATTATGCCGAGAATAGTTTTATAGATATTAAGTTACACTATTTTTTAAAGTTAGATTATGATAACTCAAGACCATTAGTAATATGGGGAGCTGGCCGTAAAGGTAAATCTATAGCAAAAAAACTAATAGATAAAACTATTCCTTTCATTTGGATTTGTGATAATCCAAAAAAAATAGGAAAACATATCTATGAGCAAGAACTAAAACCATTTACCTATTTAGAACAATTAAAACACCCACAAAGTATTGTTAGTGTAGCCAACCCAAAAGAGCAAAAAGATATACAAGATTATTTTAAATTACGAAATTGCTTACCTATGCAAGATTATTTTTTCTTTTGCTAATTTATTAATGATGCTAAAATTTTATGATTTTGTTAATCTTTTTCTGTTAAAGGATTACTAATTATTCTTTATATTTGAGCAATCAAAATTAACAATGCAGTTTAAACACCCAGAACTTCTTTACGCCCTATTTTTACTGCTTATCCCTATTATTGTTCACCTATTTCAATTACGTAAATTTCAAAAAGAAGCTTTTACTAATGTTGCATTTTTAAAAGAGATAACACTACAAACCCGTAAAAGCTCTCAGATAAAAAAATGGATCACACTATTAACCCGATTAGGATTAATAGCCGCTATTATATTTGCTTTCGCGCAACCATTTACTTCAAAAAACAACTCTTATAACACTAATAATGAAACAGTTGTTTATTTGGATAATTCTTTTAGTATGCAAGCGAAAGGAGCTAAAGGACCTCTTTTAAAACGGGCTATTCAAGACATTATAGGAAATATTCCCGAAAACGAAGAATTTTCATTAGTAACCAACAATAATATATATAGAAAAACTACCATTAAAGCAATTACTAATGATTTACTTCAAATAGATTATTCTACAAATCAACTAAGTTATGATGCTGCTCAATTAAAAAGTAAATCTTATTTTAGTAAAGGTTCTAATACGATAAAGAACTTGGTATTTATTAGCGACTTTCAAGAAAAAAAATCTTTATTTAATATTTCTGCTGATTCTTCTATTCAAACCAATCTAGTACAACTAAAACCAGAGAGTATTAATAATGTAGCTATTGATAGCATATATATATCTAAACGTACACCAAATAACTTGGAACTTTCTGTAAAACTTAGAAACAATGGTACACCTATAGACAACCTACCTGTTTCATTGTATGATAATGATAATCTGTTAGCAAAAACATCTCTTAGTATAACAGAAACAGCAATAGCTACATTTACATTACCAACTAATACTATTATAAATGGAGTATTAAAAATTGAAGATGCAAACCTTTTGTTTGATAATAATTTCTTTTTTAATATAAATAAAACACCAAAAATTAATGTTTTATCTATTAATAAAACAGATGATAGTTTCTTAAAGCGAATTTACACAGATGATGAGTTTAATTATAATACCGTAAAATTTAATGATCTAAATTACAACCTTATAACTGATCAGAATTTAATTGTTTTAAATGAATTAGACCTTATACCTAATGCCTTAAACACAGCTCTTAAGGCTTTTACAGATAATGGAGGAGTTGTCATAATTATACCATCTCAAAACATTGACATAGAAAACTATAACAGCACTTTATTAAGCTTTAATTTTACACCATTTAAAACACTAAACACCTCAAATAAACGATTAACAAATATTAATTATTCTCACCCTATCTATGCAAGTGTTTTTGAAAAACAAGTTACAAATTTCCAATATCCAAAAGTAAATGCCTTTTATCCTCACGAATTATCTAGTGCATCTGCCCTATTACTATTCGAAGACAATAAACCTTTTCTCTCCCAAAATGGAAATACTTATCTTTTTTCTGCTCCGTTAAATAAAGACAATTCAAATTTTAAAACGATAAATTTAATTGTACCAACTTTTTATAATATTGGAAAAAGTAGTTTAAAAAATGTAAGACTATATTATACTACAGGTAAAGTTAATAATTACGATGTAACTACAGTATTAAAACAAGATGAAATACTCACTTTAAGCAGTATAAACGACAATATAATACCGCAACAAAAATACTTTAATAACAAAGTTTCTATTACAACCAATGAAACCCCAAAGAAGGCAGCTATTTATAATATAAAAAATAAAATAAATGTAATAGAAAACGTAAGTTATAATTATGATAGAATAGAAAGCAACTTAATTTATCAAGACCTTTCAAGTATACCAAATGCAACTATTTCTAATTCTATTCCAGAATTATTTAACACTATAAAAAGTGATACTAAAATTAATGAGCTATGGAAATGGTTTATTATTTTTGCACTACTATTTTTAATTATAGAAATGCTCATCTTAAAATATTTTAAATGAACGTACTTATAAAGTCTGCCACAATAATTGATTCTAAAAGTGAATTTAACAATGCCACTCAAGACATCTTAATTGAAAACGGTAGTATTATAAAAATTGATAAAGTTATACCAAATACCAATAATTATACGGAAATTGCTTTAGACAATCTCCATGTTTCTCAAGGTTGGTTTGATAGCAGTGTATGCTTTGGAGAACCTGGTTTTGAAGATAGAGAAACTATAATAAACGGTCTTAAAACGGCTGGAAAATCAGGATTTACAGCAGTTGCAATGCAGGCAAATACTAACCCTGTAATAGATAGCAATTCTGATGTTGTTTTTATAAAATCTAAAGCACAAAATAATGCCGTTAAATTATTACCTATAGGTGCACTTACCGAAAACAGCAACAATAAACATCTTGCCGAATTATTTGATATGAAAAGTGCCGGTGCTGTTGCTTTCTATGACTATAAAAAATCCATAAGTAATCCTAACTTATTAAAAATAGCGCTACAATATACCAATGGTTTCGGTGGATTAGTTTACTCTTTCCCTCAAGAAAATAAAATTTCTGGTTCTGGAGTTATGAACGAAAATATTACGAGCACTACTTTAGGTTTAAAAGGTAACCCTAACCTAGCAGAAGCTCTACAAGTAGCTCGAGATTTATATATTTTAGAATATACTGGTGGTACATTACATATTCCAACTATTTCAACAGCTGAATCTGTTGATTTAATTAGAAAAGCAAAAAAGAAAAATTTAAACATTACCTGTAGCGTAGCCATACATAATTTAATATTAGCAGACGACGTATTAACCGATTTTAATACACATTATAAAGTTCTACCTCCATTACGTACCAAAAGCGACATCAATGCTTTAATTAAAGGGATTAAAGATGGTACTATAGATATGGTTACCAGTGATCATAACCCAATTACAATTGAAGGTAAAAAAGTGGAGTTTGATTATGCCGATTATGGTACTATAGGTCTAGAAAGTGCTTTTGGAGCATTACAAACAATATTTCCTACAGAGGAAGTTATTAATTTACTAACATCTGGAAAAGCACATTATGGCTGTAAAGACACTCCAATAATGGAAGGTAGTGCAGCAAATATAACTTTGTTTAATCCAGATACTGAATATGTTTTTTCATCAGAACATATATATTCTAAATCTAAAAACAGTTTATTTTTAGATCAAACATTAAAAGGAAGTGTATATGGCATTATAGCCAATAACAAAATTGTACTATAGTTAATTATGGATTTTAAAACAATTGAAGAAGGTAAAACAATGGCAGCGGTTGCCTACTTAACCATTATTGGTGCAGTTATAGCTTTAATAATGAATAATGAAAAGAAAAATCCTTTCACAGCATTTCATGTTCGCCAAGGTTTAGGCTTATGTTTAACCTTTATGTTATCTGGTTATTTTATTGGTTATTTTAATAGTTTAATGATCACTTTTGCTTTTTGGTTAGGCTTTGGTATCCTATTTATTTTTGGGTTAATTGGTGCTACTTCTGGAAAAATGCAAGAAGTACCTCTTTTAGGTAAATTTTATCAAAAATTATTTTCAAATATCGGTAGCTAATGTCAGCAAATTCACTTTATAATATAGTCCGTAAATCTTCATTAAAAGCAAATGCTCCTTTATTAATATTATGTCATGGCTATGGAAGCGATGAAAACGATTTGTTTTCTTTCGCTACAGAATTACCTGAAGAATTATTTATTATTTCTGTAAGAGCTCCCTACCCTATGCAACCCTATGGGAATGCATGGTATGCTATTAATTTTGATTCAGACAAAGGAAAATGGAGTGATACAGAACAAGCTATAGAGTCTAGAGACTTAATTGCTAAATTTATAGACGAAGCAGTAGCAGAATACCCTGTAGATGCTAATAATGTTTCCATTTTAGGATTTAGTCAAGGTACAATTTTAAGTTATGCTGTAGCCTTAACATATCCTGAAAAAATAAAAAATATTATTGCTCTTAGTGGTTATGTCAATGAAGATTTGTTTGAGACTAAAGCTCAAAGTAATTATAAGCATTTAAACTTTTATTGTTCTCATGGTAGCGTAGATCAAGTTATTCCTGTAGATTGGGCAAGGCAAGCTCCTAAATTTCTTTCAAAATTAAATATTAAACACGTTTATAATGAATTCCCCGTTGGACATGGTGTTGCTCCTCAGAATTTTCACGAGTTTAAGAACTGGCTTATAAATACAATTTAGTTACTTCTTTCTTGTTTTTATATCCTTAGATTCATTCTATTTATTTTAACTTTAATTTTGTTAAATATATAAATATAAGTAGGGTTTATATATGTCTAAATGTATTATTTATATACTATATAATCCCCTTAATTTTTATGATTAATATAATACAGTTACACCTTTTTATATCCTCACTTGTAAGGAAAGTACATATTACTTTCAAAAACCTTAATAAGCATAAATATTATTATAAAACAGATAGTTAAATCCGTTTTTAATGCTGTGATTTTATAAAAACAAGATGCTCTTTCTTGTTTCTTTTTCTTTTTAACAATTCCTTTGGATAACAATTTAGCTAAAATAGAAGCTGTTATTTATATAAGTTAATACCTGCATAAAATAGCACCTTATTAATATTAATACGCTAAACCAATTACTTAATAATATGAAATTAAAACTTCAAGTATTAATTCTATTTCTTTTGTTGTGCTCTTTCCTTACTAGTGCGCAACAAACCAATACCAAACGTGAAAGTTTAACTTTTTTTGATGATATAGTAGGTATAGAAAACACTAAATTATACAATGGGAATCGCTACTATAATATATATAAAATAACAGAAGATAATCATAACTTCTTCTTTACTCCTGAATATATAAAAGGAGAAGTTGTTTATGATAATGAAAGCTTTTATAATATAGATTTAAAATACGATGCTTTAAAAGACGTATTAGTAAGTAAACTAGATGATAAAAAAAGCTTTGTTAATCTTGAGCTAATAAAAAACAAAGTCAAGAGCTTTATAATTAATGAACATAAGTTTATAAATGTAGATGCTTTTATAGGTAATAACAAAGCACTCAATGGCTTTGCAGAATTAATAGCATCAAATAATAATTATACTTTTCTTATAAAACGTAAAAAAGAAGTACGAGAGCGTATTAAAGGAAGTAAGATTGTTCATTTATTTAACGAAGCAAATCTATATTTCCTGTATTTAAACGGTGAACTCCATAAAATTAAATCTTATAAGTCTTTACGTAAACAATTTCCAGACTATGAGAAAGCCATAAAGACCTATTACGAATCAAATAAATTACTAGTTAAAAATAATGAATATCAATTTATGGTAGGGCTATTTAAAAGATTAGATGAAACCATAAACAATACACTTCCAAAAAACGATTAATGCTATGAAAAAAAGAATAATCCTATACTTAGTATTCTTGTTAAGCATACATTTATCCTTTGCTCAGAGTGATAAACTAGACATTAGTTTTAATAATAGCACATTAAAAGAGGCAATAATACAGTTAGAACAAAAAACTAATTATTCATTCTTTTTTATTGACGAATGGTTTGAAGATATAACAATAACAAAATCATATAAAAATAAACCATTACAGTTTATTTTAAGTGAATTGTTACAAGATTCCTCTATTAATTTTTTTGCATATAAAAACAATATTATCTTAACAAAAAACAGCACTATTTATAGTAAGCTTCCTGAAGATTTTTTTAAAGAAAACACTACTGTAAAAAACACTTCTAATGATGCTTTATTTTACAACGAGTTTGATAATAAAAACCTGCAAACTGTTGGAAAACAAAACCCAAATAATCAAAAACAAAACTATATATTAAAAGGTAGAGCCATTAATGAAGATAATGGCAATCCAATTGAAGGTTTAATTATCTCAATCAAGAATACAGATATACGTATTACAACTAATAAAAACGGAAGGTTTTCATTAAAAGTTCCATCTGGATCAGTAGTATTAGAAACTAAACTATTAGGTTTTGACGATACAATAAAAGAATTATTAATTTACGGTAATGGTAGTGTTAAACTACAGGTTCCAGAAGCTGCTGAACAATTAGATGAAGTTCTTATAGAATCCACAAAAAACAGTAATGTTAAAGAAGCTGTTTTAGGCGTCAATAAAATTGATGTAGAAGGATTAAAGAATATTCCTGTTGTATTAGGAGAACGAGATATTTTAAAAATAGCAACAACATTACCAGGTATAACAACCACAGGAGAAGGCTCTGCTGGTTTTAATGTACGAGGTGGAAGAGCTGATCAAAATTTAATTTTATTAGACGATGCCGTAATATATAGTCCTTCTCATTTTCTAGGGTTCTTCTCTGCTATAAACCCTTTTGCAACAGGGTCATTAGATATATATAAGGCTAGTATTCCTGCAGAATATGGAGGTAGGTTGTCTTCTGTTTTCGATATAAAAAGTAAAGAACCCAATTATGAGAAATTCTCAGGTGAAGGAGCCATCGGTCCTGTTACCGGTAGTTTAAACCTCAAAACACCTATTGTTAAAGATAAAATATCTCTCACAACTGCTGCAAGAGCAACATATTCTGGTTGGATTTTAAGGTCTCTAGACGAAGAATCTTTAAAAAATAGTGAAGCTTCATTTTATGATGGCATTGTAAAATATAATCATAAAATTAATAAAAATAATGAGTTTCAAGCTACCGGTTATTATAGTAATGATAGGTTTAGTATTACTTCAGACTCTATATTTAGTTATAATAATGCTTTAGTTTCATTAAAATGGAATCACCAATTTAATGACAAGCATAAGGCAGAAGTTATCGCTGTTAATAGTCAATACAAATATGGTATTGAATATGAAGCAGAATCTAACAGTAACTTTGATTTTAACTATAAAATCAATGAAACACAGCTTAAGTTAAATATGAAATACTTTCATAGTAAAAAACATAAATTTAAATATGGAATAAGTACAAAATTATATCAAATACAACCTGGAAATGTAACCCCTCTAGGAAATAACTCTATTATAGAACCCCAAAACTTAGGAAAAGAAAAAGGTTTAGAATCAGCTCTTTTCTTTTCCGATTTGTTTGAATTTAATGATAAATTGCTTTTTGATCTAGGTGTCAGATATTCTACATTTACGGCATTAGGTCCAAGAAATCAAAATGTATACGAAGAAGGTGTTCCTAGAAATGAATCCTCTATTATTGAAGTTAAAGAATTTAGCAATAATGAAACCATTAAAACTTATGGAGGCCCAGAATTAAGATTGTCGGCACGCTACCTTTTATCTCCTAGTTTATCTTTAAAAGCTAGTTATAATACTACTATACAATATTTACACTTATTATCTAGTAACACAACTATTTCTCCTACAGACACATGGAAACTTTCAGACTTAAACACAAAACCGCAGAGAGCTAGTCAAGTTTCATTAGGAGTATATAAAACTCTTGAAGATAGCGATATAGAAATAAGTTTAGAAGGGTATTATAAAAAAATGAAGGATATATTAGACTATAAAGTTGGGGCAGAGTTAATATTAAATGAAAATATAGAACAAGAGTTATTACAAGGCGAAGGAAAAGCTTATGGGGTAGAATTTTTATTAAAGAAGAAAAAAGGAAAGCTTAATGGTTGGTTAGGTTATAGTTATTCTAGAGCTTTATTAAAGCTTAATAGTAATATCCCACAAGAACAAGTTAATAGTGGAGATTTCTTTCCTGCAAATTACGATAAGCCTCACGATATAAGTTTAGTGGCCAACTACAAACTAACAAATCGTTTTAGTTTTTCTGCAAACTTCATTTATCAAACAGGAAGGCCTATTACCTACCCTGTTGGTAAATTTATTTTTGCAGGTAGTGAGCAAGTACTATACAGTGACCGAAATGAGTTTAGAATCCCTGATTATTACCGTTTAGATCTTGGAGTAAATATAGAAGGTAATCATAAAATAAAAAAACTTGCACATAGTTTCTGGAACATTTCTGTTTACAATGTATTAGGAAGAAATAATCCTTATTCAGTATTTTTTGTAAATAATGATGGAAAAGTAGAAGCTTTTAAAACATCCATATTTGCAATTCCAGTACCAACAATTACATATAATTTTAAATTTTAAAATAGCACATGAGATTAATAAAAAACATAATAGGTATTCTAATCATTTACATGGTTTTTTATAGCTGCGTAGAAAATATACCTATTGAAACACAAGATTTTGAAAGTGTTTTAGTCGTTGAAGGCACTATCACAAATGAATTTAAAAGGCAAACTATAAAATTATCAAGAACCTTTTTTTTAGAAGAAATTGAACCTATTATAGAAAACAATGCTACAGTTACAGTAATAGATAGCGAGCAAAATAGTTATTCTTTCATTCAAAACAGTTTAGGGGACTATGTATCTAATATAGAGTTTGAAGCACAACCAAACAGAACATATAATTTAGAAATTATAACTAATGATGGTGTTACATATAAATCTCAAGATACTATGCTTACACCTATTTCTCAAATAGACGAATTGTATGCCGAATATGTAAATGAAAATAATGGTCCAGGTGTTCAAGTATTTATAGATAGTGATAATCAATCTACCAATGCTCAATTTTTTAGATATGAGTATGAAGAAACCTATAAAATAGTACCTCCATTTTACTTGTCTATAAAGGCTATATTATCAAATTATCAAGAAATTATCACTGCAGATATTAATGTATTTTTTGATACAACTATAATTGTTAGAGAACAGGAAGAACAAACATGTTATGTAAGTGTAACAAATAAAAATATTATCCAAACCTCTACTAATAATTTAAATGAAAATACTGTTTTACGTTTTCCAATCCGTTTTATTACTGAAGAAAAAGGAGACGAGCCTATAGATCAAGAAGAAATAGAAGACAATAAAACTCTAGAGGATCTTAGCATTATAAGAGATCGGTATAGTATACTTGTTAAACAGTATGTCCAAAGCCAAGAATCTTATACTTATTACGAAACTTTAAACCAATTAGGGAATAATGAAAATATCCTATCGGAGAATCAACCAGGTTTTATACAAGGTAATATTAACAATATTAATAATCCTAGCGCTAAAGTAATAGGTTTTTTCGATGTGTCATCTGTATCAGAAAAGAGAATTTATTTTGATGCCACAGATTTCAATTTACCTACTCCACGGTATATTTATGAGTGTATAGAAAAGGAATACGATTATAATGATAATACTCTTGGAGATATGGATCTAAACGAAAGACGAGAAATATATAGGTTTATAACCAATTCTAATTATCATATAACTCAGGACCCAAGACCAATTGGCGGGCCTTTCTGGAAGTTAGCAAATCCAGAATGTAGTGATTGTACAACGGTAGGATCTAACATACAACCAGATTTCTGGGAAGATTAGCACATAACTATGAAGAACTTAATTAAAATATCATTACTACTACTTTTTCCTCATCTTGTAACTGGACAAAAGATCAGTACAAAACATATAACTTTAGAAAATATCCCTATAGCCAAGGAACATGTAAGCGTTATAACCAATACAAATTTTTTGTTAGCAGGAGAATCTATCTACTATAGTTTTTATGCGTTTGAAGAAGACAGTTTTAGTACCATTAGTAAAATTGGTTATATAGAACTTGTAGGCGCTAACAAAAACAAAATTGTTAGCCATAAATTACGGTTAAAACAAGGCGTAGCACAAGGAGACATTTTTATTCCTACAAAAATTAAAACGGGGCATTATAAACTATTAGGTTATACTAATTGGACAAAAAACAATACAACCCAACATAGCTTTGCTAAAGATATTTTTATTATAAATCCTTTTACAACAAGTAGTATAATTAAAGTCAAAAATACTACTATAAATATCTCTAAAAAAGAAAAACTTATAGCGCAAACTATAAAAAATAGAAACATTAGTCTTACCACCTCAAAAACAAACTATAAAACCAGAGAACAGATAAAAATAAATGTATTAAATGATGGAAATAAAATTATACAAAATGGTAATTATACTCTTTCCATAAGAAAATTAGATTCAATTAATATAGACAATACTGTATCTAACCATAATATAACTTCAAAAACTAATAATAATGCTATTTATATACCAGAGTTAAGAGGTGAACTCATTTCTGGAAAAATAACCAATGTAAAAAATGTTAAAGCAATAAAAAATGTTAATATTTCCCTATCTATTACTGGTAAAGATTATATTTTCAAAATTGCAAAAACAAATTCAAATGGAGAGTTTTACTTTAATTTAGCAGACGATTATTTAAACGAGAAAGGAACATTTCAAGTTATTGATGCTAATAAAGAAGACTACATAATAAATCTAGATACAAATGAATATAATAATTATGACGCTCTAACTTTTAACACATTAAGATTAAATCCTACATTAAAATATAATATCGAGCAGCGCAGCATACAAAACCAAATAGAAAATGCCTATTACCAAAATAAACAAGATAGTATCACAACGACAAAGTCATCTAAACCTTTTTATTATCCATTAGGTACAGAATATATTTTGGATGATTATACCCGATTTAAAACAGTGAGAGAAACATTTATAGAAGTTGTTTTAGATGCAGCTGTAAGAATTAATAATGAATCTAGTCGTTTTATTATTTACGATTATCAAGCAAGAGATAATAATAGTGTAATAAATTCATTAAAGCCATTAATTCTAGTAGATGGTATTTTTGTTGAAAACAATGATGACTTGCTTTACTATAACTGTGATAATATTAAAAAAATTACAATAGTTAGAGGGCAGTATTTATATGGTTCTAAACTATTTGATGGCATAATAGATGTAGAAACATTTTTAAAAGATTTTAAATCTTCTGTAAAAGGTGATTTTATAAAAGAGGTTACAATAAAAAAACCAATTCGTGTTAAAGCCTATCATCAACCAGATTATTCTAATAATAAAACAAATAGAATTCCAGATTATAGAAGACAATTGTTATGGAATCCAAATATTTCTTTAACTAACAAGGCTTTAAGTTTTAGCACCTATGCTTCAGATAACACTGGAACTTTTGAAGTTTTATTACAAGGTTATGATGCAAATGGAAAGCCTATAACTACAAACAGTTATTTTACAGTAAGTAAATAATTTATTATTCTAATGGGTATAAAAAAGATTCGTTTAAGTTAAACTTAAGCTCTCCTTTGTCATTAAAATTATAAGTAATAAACAGTTCACCACTAAATTGGTTATCTGTAAAACTTGCTATAACCCATTTATGGTTTAAAATTCTAATTCCACTAATAAGCATTTTATTGCCTTCGCTTGATGCATAAGGTACTAATGGATGCTCTCCTGTTTTGAAATTAAGCTCGTATAACTCATCTTCAACAATAGATAATACATTATCTACTTTATAACCTTCATTTAAAAAATAAGTAATAGCAGACTCATTTCCATTCATAGAAAACTGAGATAAATCATGCACTTTCCCACTTAAAACCTCAATAGAATCTTTATATTTTTTTACATCATTTTTATAGTTTTCAATTTTTGCTTTATAAACAGCTACTTTTTGGTTACTGTCATCAAAAATATTTTTAGAGTTTATAAACTGAAATAATAATAACAACAGCGAAAAAATAAACAAATACATAAAAATTCTATTCTTCATAACTAAACAAGTTTTTCTATTAAGGTTTGCGAATTTATAAATTACAATTCAATTTCTAATCCATCGTAAGCCAAATAAACGTTTTCTGGTAAACTTTGTTGTACAAGATCATGAAAACCTAACAAATGACTAATGTGTGTTAAGTATGCACGTTTTGGCTTCATTTTATCAATAAGAGCTAAAGCTTCATTTAAATTAAAATGAGAAATATGCTCTTCTTCTCTTAATGCATTTATAACTAAAACATCTAAGTTTTCTAATTTAGATAACTCTTCATCTGTAATAGTTTTCATATCTGTTAGATATGCAAAATCTAAAAACCGGAAACCAAAAACTTCTAGTTTATAATGCAACCCTTCTATAGGTGTTACAGTAATGTTCTTTAAAGTAAAAGGCTCATTTTTAATTTCATTTTCTATAACACTTGGTGCACCTGGATATTTGTTTTCTGTTTCAAAAATATAAGCAAAACGTAGTCGCAATTGCTCTAAAACACGTTTATGCGCATATATAGGGATATCTCCTTGTTTAAAAAAGAATGGTCTTATGTCATCTAACCCAGCAGTATGGTCTGCATGTTCGTGTGTAAATATAATACCATCTATTTTATTACAATTGGCACGAAGCATTTGCTGCCTAAAATCTGGACCGCAATCTATTACGTAAGTATAACTCTCCCATTCAACTAATACAGAAACTCGTAGTCTCTTATCTTTTGGATTTTTGCTTAAACATACTGGGTGTTCACATCCAATTATTGGAATTCCTTGTGAAGTTCCTGTTCCTAAAAATGTTACTTTCAAAAGCTTAATGATTTCTCACAAAAGTATATTATTTTTTTTGTTTGCTCTAGTTATTTGGTACATTTGTAATAGTAAAACTATTGCCTATTCTACTATGAAAGTTAAGTTAAAAGGAGACAAAAATATTGAAAGTATACCATCGTTAAAAGATAAAGCATTACGCATTAATCTAAACGAAAATATCTATGGGACTTTTGCTGAAATTGGTGCAGGACAAGAAACTGTTCGTCAATTTTTTAGAGCTGGTGGCGCATCAGGAACTATTGCAAAAACAATGTCTGCCTACGATAAAGACTTTAGTGATGCCATATATGGTATAGAACAAGATAAACGTTACGTAACCGAAGCTCGTTTACGTAAAATGCTTGACCATGAAATGAGCTTAATAGAGCAACGTATAACTAGAGATAAGCATCCAAACAAAATATTTTTTAGTTACGCCAATACTGTAGCTACTATTGATTTTGCTAAAAAATTTAAAGGACATGGTTGGGTAGGTATAAAATACCAAGTAGAAGCAGGAAACCAAGATTATAACGAAATTGTATTACATGTTCGTTTTAAAGAAAACGATGCGCGTTTACAACAAGAAACATTAGGTAAACTAGGAACTAACTTAATTTATGGTGCGTTCTATAAATTTAAAGAGCCAAGAAAATTACTACGCTATTTATACGATCATTTAGATAAAGATCAATTAGAAATTGATACTATTAACTTCTCAGGGCCAATATTTGCAGATGTAGATAACCGTTTAATGAGCTTACAGTTAGTAAAAAATGGTATGACAGATGCCATAATGTTTGCTCCAGATGGAAATAATGTTCTACCAGCAAGAGTATTATATAAGAAAAATATTTTAGCCTTACGTGGTAGTTTTAGACCTGTAACAAAGGTAAACATGGATATGTATAAGAAATCGTACGACATGTTTATTAAAGAAAATAAAGTTGATGAAGAGAAAACAAAAGTAGTTTTTGAAATTACTTTATCTAACCTTAGAGCCGAAGGAGAAATTGATGAACAAGATTTTATGGATCGTGCTCGTTTATTATGTTCTTTAGGACAAACTGTATTAATCTCTAACTTCCAAGAATATTATAAGTTAGTAGAATACTTCTCTCAATATACGAAGTCTAGAATGGGCTTAGCAATGGGAGTAAATAACTTAGTAGATATTTTCGATGAAAAATACTATCGTCATTTAAGTGGTGGTATTCTTGAAGCTTTTGGTAAATTATTCTTTAAAGATTTAAGAGTATACCTCTACCCTATGGAAAATGGAGATGGAACTTTAACAACTAGCGATAACTTAAAAGTGCATCCTAGAATGAAAGAACTTTACAAGTTCTTTAAATATAATGGTAAAGTAGTAGATATTGCAGATGTAGATCCTTCTACTCTAAATGTGTTTTCTCGTAGAGTATTAAAAATGATTGCCGATAACGAAGACGGTTGGCAAAAAATGCTGCCAGAAGGTGTTGCAAACTTAATTGTTGAAAAAAGCTTATTTGGCTGCGAAGCAGAGGAAGCAATACATGATAAAAGATAAATAAACTTATTTATTTACCTAAATATAAAAAAACTAAAAACGGCCTCATAAAAATGAGGCCATTTTTTATATAACTTAAATAAACACAGTTTGTAATGATTAACCCCAATTAAAATACCATTATTAAACCGAGTTATTAAAGCTATAATTTTAAAAAGTTAATTTTTAACTAGTTTTTTAGTGCTAACTCTATTATTATCATCTTTAATGACTATTAAATAAATTCCATTATTATATAATGAAAGGTCTATTTTAGACTCTGTTAACATGTCCTTATCATAAGTCTTTAACTTCTGTCCTAATTGATTAAATACTTCTACAGTATTTAAACTAGTATTCGTTTTAATAGATGTTAATCCTGTTGTTGGGTTTGGATAAAAGGAAGTATCTACAATTTCAAAATTCATTACTCCTAATGTTTCCAATGAAGACACTTTAAAATCATCTAATAACACTATTTGACCAGGAGAAGAACTGTTATTAGTAACCTCAATAAACAAGCCAACAGTTTTACCATAAAAAGAACTAGGTATAGAAGAACTAACTAAATATGAACTAGGTATTGTTTGATTAACAGTACCTGTTAAAATTTGTGTTTTACTACCATAAAAATCGTCTGTAGTATTTACTGCTGTATCATATATATAAATAGTATAACTTGAATGTTGAAAAGAGCCTACTATCTCTACAGTATCAACAATTCTCATCTCAAAATTAACACTACTAAATCCTCCATTAATTAAAAAGGAAGGAGATGTTAAAACATCTGAGGCTCCTGGAATAATATAACCGCCAAAAAACGTACCTGTCATTCCTGCACCAGGGTTATTAGTTTGAGTATCTATTGTCCACGAAGTACCAATATCCCAATTGGCATTATCTTCTGAATCTGAAGTCCAGATATCAGTTTGTGCATTACCTATACTTGCTAATGCAATGAAAACTAAAAATGTAATTTTTTTCATATTGTAAATAATTTACTTTTAATTATATGCAAATTTACTGTAGAGGTAAATTTATAATTGTATATTATTTACAATTGTTGTACTGATTTTGGTAATAAGCTATACTGATTTAAGGAAAACCTAGTAAATACAAAGAAAATAAGGAATACTAATTAGTAGGTTTCTCCTTTTCTTTATTAAGTTTAATCTTGTTTAATAAGAATAAATTACAAAAAGAAATAATAAAACATGCAGTAAATGTATATGATAAGGTAAACAGCATAACCAATATAATTCTATTTTTATTAATACCTTCTTGAGTCCATATTCTTCCACTATCTCCTTGCACATGTTTAAGTATTTCCTCTCTCTCAACACTCTTTTTTGTTATATTTTCTATCTTAGTTAATGGATCATTTTTTAGTCTAACATCTCCAATAATCACATCGTATTGTTCATAAGGTAATGTACTATTTTCTCTAAAGTATGAATAAGAAATAAATGAAAAAATAAGAGCTATAAAAAAAAATAAAGATAATATATTCCATCTCCTTATCTTTTTGTTTTTAAGAGAGTACAAAACTAAAAAACCAGCAATTATTGTAGTAAAAAAAACTATAAACTGAGTGTAAGATTCTAATGTTTTTGTACTATTTGTCCATGAAGGTAAAGCTATTATAAAAGTTCCTGCTACAGAAGCTACCCATGTTCCTAATAGTGTAATCTCTTTCCAAATATTCTTTAATTTTGAAATAGGCATATTCTAATATTATTCTTCAAAGTAAATTATATTATCTTCACTTTTACTTGTTATTTCTATTTTTCTTTCTTTACTTTTATAATCTCCTTTTTCTATCCATATAATGTAATAACCTGGGGCTAGATCGCGCTCTGCATGATTAGTAGGATTATTAAATTCGTATCTTTTAATATATTCATCATCATAAGAATACTTTACAAAAGCATAATAACCATACTCTTTTAATGTTCTTACTTGTACGTTTACCTTGACATTAATGTTAGAACTTATTCCATAATTAATAGATTTCAATTTAATATTATAGTCATTAGTTACATCGTTCATTATATGAATAGATTTTTCTTTATCTTCCAATTTATTTATGATTTTTTCTAAAGCCTTTTGCGAATTACTCAACCCATTCAAATAATCTAGATTAATTTCATTAGTCTCACTATAATCGCCTAAAATTTTAAAAAGTTGTTTACTAGAATTCTCTAAACTATTTAAAGATTTTTTTAAATCTGTATCTCCATTTGAATATATAGATTCAGTTAAGTTTGTTAGTGTTTGTTGAGTTTTAAATGCTATTTCATAAAAATCATTATCTTCTTTAACCGTATAAGAGCTAAATAAAAATAGTACTATAATACTACAACATGTTAATGTAATTTTTTTCATTTTTTCAGTTTTATATTTAATCATAAATTTCAACTTCTAAATCCCAGATATATTCTTTTAAAGCTTTATCATATACTTTATCCAAAAACACTTCAATCCAAATATCTTTTAAATGATAACTAACTGTTAATGAGTCTTGTCCTTTAGAAACTTCTTTCACATAAGTTGGTAGAGCTAAATCAAACGCTTCAATTATTAAATTGAATTTTTTCATAGCACTATTTTCTTTATAAAACGTATTATAAGTAATAAGTATTTCTGTAGAGAAATTATTTTCTATAAAAAAATTTGAGTCTTTAAATAAATTTCTATAAAATTTCACCTCTGTTCCTTTATCAAAAGTTTCAGTAGAATTGTATTCAATGTACGATTGTCTGTTAGAATATATATAATAATCTCCTATTCCTGAAAATAGGTCATCTTGGTTATATCTAAATGCTCTAATTATTCTCTTAATATTTGTAGCAATTTGGTATTTCGATTTCTGGGATTGGGGTGTAGCTGCTAAAAATTTAATAGTTTGTTTTTCTAAATCTAAGTCATGAGTTTCGTTAGCGTAAGAGCACGAGATTATAAAATTAGAAGAGTTAGAACTTGGAAATACAATTCTTGGTATTTTATCAGCCGATAATAAGCTTATTCCAGCCTCATCGTTAACGCTTTTATCCCATCTTAGTTTACCTTCTAAGGTTTTAATTTCTTTTGGTTGAATTCTAAACTTATATAGATCTAAATTTCTTTTGGAATGATATTTTTCGGCATTTCTATTCTCTCTGCTAACATGAGAAACAAAAACTTCCATTTCGACATCTATAGCCTTATTAGAAATATTTAAATATTTTAACTTATAGTCTACATAAGGGTAGTCTTCGTTAGTATGCCACTTAAATTTAGGTGAGCTACTTTTAGAAATTAAGACCAAGTTTTTTGCTACTTCTGGATTATAATTAATGATTCTTTTTGTTATTTTATAACTCCAGGAGAAAAGATTATCTTTTTTATTATCAAAATCCAATAATTTAAGGGCTTCATTAATTAATTCATTATATCTTTGTTTACTTCCGTAATAGTTTGCTATTAATGATGGATTTAAATGAGCCATTTCTGTAACAGCATTTATTAATCCTACTTCCATCCCCTGTTTAATAAGCATTAATCTATCTCCTTTAGATGGGTGAGTTCCTAAAGTATGTTCTTCAATGCCAATATCTAGCATAAATTGAAAAATGGAATAAAAATCTTCCATTTTTATATTAGAATCATATAAGTTTTCTATTCCATTATCTTTAATTAATAAATACCCAAAACAATAACCTGCTAACATATCTGCCTGTCCTTCAAGCAACATTCTTAAAATAGGTTTATCTTCTAATTGCTCTTTATTTTTATACCAATTAAATTGAAACTGATGAGAAAGTTCGTGTGCTAATAATATTCTTATCAAATATTCTTTTCCAACTTTACTAAAGTTATTAGATATTTTTTTTAACTGTTCTTTACTAAATGTTACTTCTCCATTAATATCTGACTTCATTTCTCCAAACTCAACAATTTTTAATGTTGTATTGAAATTTGGTATTGCTACTCTCTTCAGTTTATTAAACTCTCGGGTAACATAAGAATCTATATTTTGGGAAGAAATTGTATTAGAAGAAAATAAAAATATCAGCAATATATATTGAAAATATTTTAGCATGCGTTAAAAATTATGTTAATAGCAATTACAATTTATAATTTTTTAATCAAATCAGTAAACATTTATTAAAATAACTATAAAAATTCAACAAACTATATTATTTCATTTACAATTTCACTACCCTCCCTCTCTACCCAAGCTTCTATATTGTATAGCTTGACTAATTAAATACAATAGAAGATAATATTTACATAGACACAGAGCCTATACATATATTACTAGACGATCTTTCTTAGACTATTAGTGTGATGCATTTACCTTGGCTAGAAAAAAAATACAAGTATCTTGGCATGATAAAAATGGGTTTTAGTTAGCATTTACCCCAACCACCCTTCTCTATCCATACTTCTATATTGTATAGCTTCACTAATATGCGAACCATTAATAGATGCTACACCTTCTAAATCTGCAATGGTTCTAGAGACTTTTAAAATACGGTCGTAAGCTCTAGCAGATAAATTTAAACGTTCCATTGCTGTTTTTAATAAGCCTTTAGACGATTCATCTAAAACACAATGTTTACTAATTTGTTTTGTATTCATTTGCGCATTGTAATGGACTGTATTAGATGTTTCAAAACGTTTTGTTTGTATTTCTCTAGCTTCTGTTACACGTTTTCTAATATCTACCGAAGATTCTCCTTTTCTATCTTCACTTAATTTCTCAAAAGGCACTGGAGTCACCTCAATATGTATATCTATTCTATCCAATAAAGGTCCAGAAATTTTACTTAGGTAACGTTGCATTTCTGCTGGACTTGATGTTACTGGAGCATCTGGATCATTAAAATAACCGCTCGGACTCGGATTCATACTAGCAACCAACATAAATGATGACGGGTAAGTTACTGTAAATTTTGCTCTAGATATGGTAACTTCTCTATCTTCTAAAGGTTGTCTCATTACTTCTAAAACTTCACGTTTAAACTCGGGAAGTTCATCTAGAAACAAAACACCATTATGAGATAACGATATTTCTCCTGGTTGAGGATAGCTTCCCCCTCCTACTAAAGCAACATTAGATATGGTGTGATGTGGGCTCCTAAATGGACGTTGTGCCATAATTCCTGCTTCAGATTTTACTCGTCCTACAACACTGTGTATTTTAGTGGTTTCCAATGCTTCATTTAAGGTCATTGGCGGTAAAATACTAGGTAGTCTTTTCGCTAACATAGTTTTTCCTGCACCAGGTGGTCCTATTAATATAATGTTATGTCCTCCTGCAGCCGCTATTTCCATACAGCGTTTTATACTTTCTTGTCCTTTAACATCGCTAAAATCGAACTCCGGAAAATTTAAATTCTTTTGAAACTCTGCTTTAGTATCTATAATGATTTGCTCTAAAACTTCGGCTTTATCGAAAAAATTAATAACCTGTTTTATATTATCAATACCATAAACCTCTAACCCATCTACAATTGCTGCTTCTTTTGCATTTTGATTTGGTAATATAAACCCTTTATATCCTTCTTCTAATGCTTTAATGGCTATTGGTAAAGCGCCCTTTATAGGTTGTAAGCTTCCATCTAAAGAGAGTTCCCCCATAATAAGATAGTCTTCTAATTGTTCTGCTGCTATCTGCTTTGATGCTGCTAGAATTCCTAATGCTAAGGTTAAATCGTAAGCACTTCCTTCCTTTCGTAAATCGGCGGGAGCCATATTAATAGTTATTTTTTTTCCTGGAATTTTATAGCCATTATTTTGTAGTGCTGCTGCAATACGGTAGTTACTCTCTTTAATAGCATTATCGGGTAAACCAACTAAATGGTATCCAATACCTTTATCTACATTAACCTCTACAGTTACGGTAGAAGCTTCTACTCCAAATACTGCAGCTGCATAAACTTTTTTAAGCATAATAAATATTTATTATGTTAAATATAAAAAGATTTATCGACTGCACTCGAAATACAAGTTAATTTCTAACAAACTTTATAACTCGCTTTGAATTACCTAATTGCACTTCTAATAAATAAATCCCATTAGATAAATTAGAAACACCAAATTGATATTCTAATTGCTGATTTGAAAAATTTTTAGAAGTTAGTAACCTCCCATTAATATCAAAAACTGAAACAATACTAAAACCTAATTTAGTTCTAATTGTTAATATACCATCAGTTGGGTTTGGGTATATAAAAAATGACTTTTTATTTTCTGTTTCAATACTCAAAGTATTATCATACTCAAATGCTCCAACATCAGGAACTATAGTGTTTCTAAGATTATCATTTGCATCATAAAAAACAGGAATACCTGTTCCGCCTGCATCTATAGTAGTACTATTAGATGAAATTTGATAATTAATAATATCGTTGACATCTGCTTCTGAATCAGGCAATGGATTTATTATATAATCAGCAGGAGTCGCTATAACATTATTTGCCGTAACTATATTATTGGTAACTCCTTGAGTTTCTAATACAGAGGCTTCTGCAATGGTAGGTGCTGTAATAAAATTGTTATTTACATTAACATTATCAACTTCACGAACTCTAACTATCCTACCTGTAGTATTACTTTGTGGACTTACCGCACGCCAATTGACCGTATTATGGAACACATCTACCCAACCAGAATCCACATCATAACTATCTCTTCCTACAAAAATAGCATTTCGATAACCATCAATCACATTATTCCTAATGGCAATGTTTGTTGCTTCTATGTTAATACCATTAATGGAGTTCTCCCAAGAAGTTCCAGTATAGTCAGGATTTTGACCTACATAGTTTCCTTCAATAGTTACATTGCTTATTGCAGCAAGTGTACTGGAATTTTGTGGGTTAACGCTTAAAATTCTATCCATCTTGTTTTTATAGAGCATAACATGTCGCTGACCATCTCCACGAATTGTAATTGCTGTTTTTGTTTCTATAAGATTTGTTAGTATATTATGTGCTATATATTGTTTTTCTCCTCCCTGAATACGCATACCATGTTCGGGTTGAGGTATGCCGATTAAATTATCTATTGTATTCCCAACCCAAGATAATCGTGTTCCATTACCTGCAAAAGTAGCTAATACACCAAAATCATGGATATAGCTATCAAATACACCTACCAGGTTACAACCGTCATTATAAATTGCTGAAGAAGTTGAGTTTTGTAGTTCTAAATCTAATAGTAATACATTAGAACTATCTTCTATACTGAAATTATAAGCTCCAACACTGGGAGCATTCACATCTATATGCAGGTCTACAAAAACAATGTCATCAATAAAATCCAACTCAAGCATTCTGACTTCATTTAAAACTCCAGATAATATAGGCTTATTGCCGTTTCCAAAGGCTCCTACGATCATCTTTCCTCCAGTTAGATTTTGAAAATTATAAGAAACATCATTAAATACATCACCTCTACGAAATAATATACGCTCGTTAGCGCTTAATTGACTAAAGGCGTAGTTAGCGGTTTGCCACAGTGTGTCTTCTGTCAGTCCGTCATTGGTATCATCTCCAGAAGCAGAGACATAATATGTGACTCCTGTAAAGTCGGAAACATTTATTGTAACCGTTTCAGTATCTATACTTCCATCAGGTGCATTAATGGTGCATTGTACCGTATACGTACCTGATTCTTCGAAAACATGCCCTGCTACCATCCCTTTAATAACTTCCCAATCACCGTTTGGGTCATTATTATTAAGATCAAAATTCCAATGAAAATCTGCATTGACTAAATCATTTACATCATTTAATCCTGTAGTGCCAGTAGCATCAAAAAACACATATAGAGGAGCAACTCCTGAAGTTTTACTAGGTTGAACTTGAAGATCAGCCTGTGCATAAAGCAAAGGAAGGTTAATACTGTAAAATAGAATGGTTAGAATATTTATATTAGGCATTGGTTTTTATTTTATCGGTTATAAAGCTGTTGAACCTCTTGATCTGAAAGCGCTCGGGTATAGAAGAAAAGCTCATCTATACAACCACTCCAAAAAGTTTGCAGGTCATGTGATCCTCCTAAAATAAAGTCTGAATAGGTTTGATATATAGGACTTCCGTTTTGTTCTTCACCTACTAGAAAGTCACCAAGGAATTCTCCATCAAAGTAAAAGCGTAAAACTTGCCCATCGAAACTCATTGCTAAATGATGCCAACTTACCACTTCTGCTGTATGTGTGTGACCATAATTAACCCCCGTTGTCTGGGTTATTTGATCAATTTGAAAATACATATTCCCTCCAATACGCGAAACATCTGCCGTGGTAGTTGTCATGGCTATTTCCCCATTCGGATGATCTGCTAAAAAGCGCTGTGCTATTGCAGGTTGTTCCATTTCGTTTCTTACGAAACATGCAATGGTAAAGCCTTGTTCCGTGCTAAAGGATTGTAAGTTGAGTTTGAGGTATTCGCCAGCGCCACTAAAAAAAATAGAGCCATTAGTATTTCCATTTTTATCCGCCTTAAATGTAGGCGCAGCAGAATTTGACTCCACAAAATTGTTGGGTGTTACTTCGTCTTCCCAATCGCCATCAAATGGGAAATAAGCCATTAATCCATCTGTCAGATAATCATTTGCACTTGTTTCCAGAACTGAAGATTCGTCATTACTACAACTAGATGTTAATGTAATGAGAATGATTATTGTTATGAGTTTTATTATTTTCATGTTGCTTTATAATTTGTATTCAATTGATTTGCCTCATTTCATACTCCATGGTATATCCGTATTCCCAACCATCGGTACCTATTGCGTTTAGGCTTATTGGGCGATTAAGTTCATCATCTTCTAGATAATTATTAAAAAAAATATGAACTGCTGGTGCAAATGGATAGGTTATTACTGTACCTAATAAATTGGCATCGCTCATACATAATACAGTATGAGGGCTAATATGTAGCATCCTTAATAGGATTAAAACTTGAATATTAGTATCTATATTTTTCCAAAATCCTTTATTATCAGAATAGTTATAAGTAATAGAAGAGCCATCATTTTCCATATTTAATAAATTGTTTTGATCATCTAAACCTATATCTAAATACAAACTATTATCTCCTTGTTCTACAAGAGTATATCGTTTAGTTGTTTCGTCATAATTAAATAATAATACACCTGCGGAACCATCTGTATAATTAAATGTTGCTTGAGTAATAATTTCTGCATCATATTCATATTGTACTTCCAATAGCGTTTCATCAATAGTGTTAAGTGACGTTGAAGCTATAGTATTGTTTTCATACACAATGTCAAGACGATGAAAATTTTCAGAATTGTGAGATATTTTTATTTCTACCAATCTGTTTAAATCATCATAGTTTAAACTAAAATTATAGTCATTAACAATTCCAAGGTCTGTATTTTCTACTATTGTTTGTAGTCTTTTTGGGAATGCATCAAATATAGGTGCTTCAGGTAACTGAGTATTGTCATCACTACTACAGTTTAGAAAACTTAATATTAGAAAAAGTATAAAAATCTTGTGGATTATATTTTTAAAATTCATAGTTATATTTTTAAATGTTTAGTAATTATTGTAATTCTCGTTCTTCATAGCTTATAACAACCGTCTGATTAGTAAAGGTTATCCATTGTCCTTCAGAATAATCAATTGTTGCCTCTATAAAATTATGCTCTTGAGTAAACATTGGGTTGTTAAAGTTTAACGGTACATCTGCTTCTGTGATACTTTGAGGGTTCTTTGAAGTGAAATACATCATATCAATAGAATGAGGAAAAAAAATATCAAACCATATTGTTAAAGGTGCACGATGATTTTGGTATTGAAATAAGGTAGTTAGCTCTCCATAATTAATTTGATATTCTATAAATTCATCCTCTCGTTCAATTAAATTATCATCATCATCAAATTGATACGCAACTAGATTATCGCCAGAATACCTATTTAAACCATTATTATAATTAAAATTAATAGTACTGTAAGGTTCAGTTGCGCCTACATTTCCAACATCTGTAAATTCTGTTATCATTTGTTCTAAACGATTGTTTTGATCATATAAGAAATAGCTATCGTATCGTAAAAACGTATCTGTGAAAATTGATATTAAATTTAAATTTCCATTATCTACATCATAAAACACATTGGCTATACCGGTTTGCTGTTCTTCGCTATTTTCATTTGGACGTACTATTTTAATTTCTATAATTCGGTTTTGGGTGTCATACCTATATACGTAAGATCTATTATTAGAGCTACTTTGTTGGTCAAAAAAGGAAATTTCATTTGGAAAAAAGCCTGTTTCAATAGGTTGGTGAACTATGTCATCCCCACTACAATTAAAAAAAAATTGTAAGCTAAAGACTATTGTTATTATTTTTATTATTTTCATTTCAATTTATTTTAAAGTTTAATTTTTAATTACTTTAATTACAGACGTTTTATAACCTTGATTTATTTCAAGAATATATATTCCACTTTCTAACTGGCTCATAGGCATAGAAAGTGTAGTTTGATTTTTTATTGAAGAAAAACTGTTGTTATAAACCACTCTACCATTAACATCAGTTATTTGTACATCTAGAAAAGGTTTATTATCGGTTAATTTAAGATGTAATACATCATCTATTGGATTAGGATATGCTACTATTTTAGAATCTCCAATTACGTCTTCTACACTTAAAGTAGTATTATTATCAAAGACTTGTACATGTCCTCTATTATTATCTGCTCCAACACTGGTGTCTACAGGCGCTCCAATAGCAATGGTATTTCCAGATTGGTTAAGACTTACAGAATACCCAAACCATTGTGTTGGTTGTTGAGCATTTATGTTACCATCTATTTGTAACCAATTAGCTGCATCTAACTCATAAACTTGTATATAACCTCCATCTGGGAATACACCACTATATCTATGGTCTGATACTGCCAAAATGTTTCCTGATCCGTTTAAGGAAACAGATTGTCCAAGCCTGTTGTTCAATGCAGTACTCCCTAATGAATTTCCTAACTGTTGCCAAGAATCTGTTACAAACTCAAAAACTCTTACTTGTCCACCTGGATTATGATGAGTAGCACCAATTGCTACATGCATTCCCGAATCGGATAATGATACGGAAGTACCAGCTCGATCACCACTAAATTCTCCAGTAATGAGGTTTCCCATAAGATTCCATGTTGAGCCTCCATTGTATTGATACACGCCTACGGCTCCAGGAATTGTATTTGAAGGAATTGTATCATAAAAAATGGCACCTAGTGATAAAACATCCCCAGCTTGGTTAAAACTTACAGAATAACCGTATCTATCATCCTGAGTACCTACAATTACACCAATTGACTGCCAATCATCTGTTTGAAATTCATAGATTCTTACTCGACCATTATTAGTTCCAAACTCTGGTTCACCAAAGGCAATTCTATTGCCTTCTCCATTAATGCTTACCGAAAAACCAGCATGATCAGATGGATTTTGCCCTTGCAATACACTTCCTTTTTGCACCCAACTGTTTGCTTGAAACTCATAAACTGTAACAACTCCTGCTTCAAAACCGTTTGTATTAGACTCAGGAGATCCAACAACCAATATAGTGCCATCATCATTTAAGGCTACTGAAGTACCGAATTCATCTAAGCTATTTTCTCCAAATATAGTATTGCCTAATTGTACCCAATTGCCCGATTGATTTTCAAAGACACGCACACTTCCTGCAGAACCTCCATTTTCATCACTAAATGGAGTACCTATAGCTACAATATCTCCATTCGCATTCATGCTTACAGAACGCCCAGCTTGATCATTTGTAGATAGACCAACTATTGGATCTCCTATTTGTTGCCATTGTGCAAAAGACCACAATGGGATAATTAATAATATAATTTTCAAATTTTTCATAACCATAAATATCTTGTTTACGATTATAAAATTAAGAGTGTTAGGAATATTGTTCCAGAAATTAGTACTATTGTTTACTCTCCTGTATTAAAGCTAGTTACCAGAAAACTCTTTCCAAGAACTAGGAGAACATCCTGTTAACTTTTTAAATGTTTTACTAAAATAATTCAAGTCAGAATAACCAACTTCTATAGCAACTTCAGTAATATTTAAAACGCCTTGTTCTAAAAGTGATTTAGCTTTTTCTATTCTAACATAATGAATATAACCAGTCGTAGACATCCCTGTAAGAGTTTTGATTTTTCGATGTAATTGACTTCTACTCATAGCCAACAAACTAGCTAGTTCATCTACTTTGATATTTATAGAAGGACTAAGTACGAGTGATTGTAATTTTTGAATAAACTCAAGTTCAGTAGGAATTAGTTTATGGTTTTTATCAACTCCAGATCCTAGTTGGTATAATTTTTTATAGTATTTTGAATTTTCTATGTTTTTTTGCAATAAACTTTCTATAATAGCTTTAAGTTCTTCCTCGATAAATGGTTTAGATAAGTAAGCATCTACTCCCAATTTATAACCTTTTTGTTTAGTAACAGTCAAATCTTTACCGCTTACCATAATAAAAGGAATATGGGAGGTTTTCCAATCTTTTTTTATCGCTCTGCAAAATTCAAAACCATCCATTTTTGGCATCATAATATCACTAAGTATAAAATCGTAAGACAAATTATGTAGTTTTTCCAAAGCCTCTTCTCCATTTGAGAAAATTGTTAATTTATACTTAGGTGATAATATCCTACGATAATAATTTTGCATATCAATATTATCCTCCAAAATCACTAAATGGTATGACTTATCGGAAGTTTCCATTCCTCCTAATTCTATTCCTATTACTTCTTTTTCTAATATTTCTGTTAGCAATAGATTTTTTTTCTCTCCTCCTTTTAAAATAGGTAAACGAACAGTAAATGTACTTCCTTTTCCTTGACTGCTTTTTACAGTAATTGTTCCTCCCATCAATTCCACTAATTCTTTACATAATGCCATACCAATACCATTACCTAGATTATTATCCAAATCAAAGGTGCGATAATGTCTATTAAAAATATTCTGTAAATGCTCTTGTTTAATACCTTCTCCATTGTCAATTATATCTATCTGAATATTCTCCATAGAGAATAGAGATAACTGTACTGTAACTTCTCCTTTTTCTGGAGTGAATTTTAAAGCATTAGAGAGTAAATTATTAATGATTTTTCTAAAATTGATCACATCTAGTTGCATCCAACATTCATCGATATCGGATTGAAACATAAGAGTCTGATTATTATTTTTAGCATGCGATTCGAACAATCCTATAGATAATTTTAAGACCTCTATAATATTATAATTATTAAGATCTAGCTTGAATTGTCCAGCATCTATTGAGGATAAATCTAACATTTGACTCACCAAATCTAACATCTGATTAGTGTTTCTTTCGGTAGAATAGAGTGTATGTATATCTTTAATAGACAGACTTTTACTGCTTCTCAATAATTTTGTATTGCTTTTTATTAAAGTTATTGGTGTTTTAAATTCATGTGAAATTTCTGCATAAAGTTTTGATTTGGCTTCATCTATTCGCCTTAAGTTAAATATTTTATTTCTTGCCTGTAATCTTTTCTTTTGAAATTTAATTAGTAAAAATATGCCTAGTAATAGTACCGATAGATAAATAATATAAGCTTCTAAAGTTTTATATATTGGAGGGAGTACATGAAGGTTAAAAACAAACTCTGTTGGCTTAAACGAAGAATTTTCTGCCTTAATGCTAATTTTATAATTTCCCTGTGGTAAGTTAGTAAACGAAAAGGTTGAATTTTCCCCATTAAAGATAAACTCATCAAACAGACCTTCTATTTTATAGAAAAACTTTGTCTCTTTTGGATTAAAGTAATTAACTTGATCGAACTCTAAAATTAGATTGCCATAATTATGGTTAACATTAAGTTCATTATTTGAAAAAGAAGTGTTTTTGTTAGCTCCTTTAGATTGTATATAGGCTTTACTTAAAAAAAAGTTTAGTTTTTTCTTTTTAGGAATAAAAATAGTATTAGGATTTATAATGGCTAGTCTATTTTCTGTTCCAAAAAATATCGAAGAATTAGATGCATAAACAGAACTCATTAAGCATTCGTTAGATGGTACTCCAAATTTTTTATCTATGTTTATAAATTCATTTTGGGCAAGATTATATCTAAATAACCCTTTTGAAATTGTACCTAACCACAGCTCATTACCATCATGAGAAGCTATTGACATTACTTTGGGGTCTATGAGGCCTTCATTTCTACCCCAATATTTAAACGTATTAGCTTTTTTATTATAAAGCTGAAGTCCATTATCTGTACCCAACCATATTCTCTTTTTGGGATCTTCATAAACCTGAACAATAATAGTACTTTTTAAGCCAGAAGCTTTATCGTAAAATTGGATATCATTCATGTTTATAAAATCATCTACTCTATAACATCCATTTATGGTAGCGATCCATAAACGCTTCTTTGAATCCAATAGCATATCCAAACAAATAACCTCATTCAAATCGTACTTACCTAGCTTTTTTATTACCTTAATTTTTTGAGTAACCTTATCATAATATCCAAAAAAAAGTTGAGCGGCTATCCATATTTTATCATCTCTCTCAATCATTTTCCAGATTTTCGCATTTCTGTAATCACCTATGTTTGAGAGCTTTGTTTTTTTTCCTGTATTTAAATCGAGATGAATAAACTGTATTCCTTCAATAGTATCAACACCTATATAAAGTTGATTACCTTTTGTTTTTATGAAAGATAATACACTTTCATTAATAATTTTCTTTGGTTTTTTATTTCCCGTAGTCCATAGGTAAAGACCTTTCTTACTACCAACCCACAAAGAATCTCTTTCTTCATAAATTTCTCTCACTTGCTCAGTATCTACATTCTCCCATTGGTTAGACGCATTTTTATAAAGCTCTAAGTAATTATGAATTAGATATACTCCTTTTTTTGAACCAACCCATAAATTCTTTTCTTCGTCTTGAAAAAATGTAAGTATAACTTGTCCTTTATTCTCATTATTATATTTCATAATGAGTTCTTCTGATGTAGTCTTAGGGTTATATGCAAGAATACCCTCTGGATGTGGGATTAAAATATTATTTTGGTAAATAAATGTACTTGCTGCTCCCCAAATAGTCGTTTCTCTAATAAAATTAGAGTTAAAAGGCACTAAAATCTTTGTTTGTAAATCATAAAAATAATAATTCTCTTTATAAGTGACAAGAAATCGACTTGTTCCCTTTAACTCTATAATAGATGAAAAGGGGCGATCGTCTATTTTTTTCAACAAACCTCCTTCTTCTGACAAAAACAAACCTTTGTTTGTAAGGAATAAACACTCTTTTTCTTTATAACTGAGTATCTTAAAAAGATTTCTTAGACCACTCACATATTCAAATTTCTCTAGGTTTTCATCAGATAATAAAAGCCCTTTATCTGTAGCCACCCATAATCGGTTTTCTTTAAATAAAATGTCCTTAATTCTAGTTGGATTAGCTCCATTTATTTTAAATTGTTTAGAAAAAGTCTTCGATTTAAGATTCAGTTTTTGAAGCCCACCTCCTGTAGTTCCTATCCAGAGATTCCCCTTATTGTCTTTTGTAACTACCTTTACCCAATTTGCAGATAAAGAGTTGTTATTTTGAGGCTTATTGAAAAACTGAAGGAAATTCTGCCCATCGAATCTATTCAATCCATTTTGAGTACCTATCCAAATATATCCTTCGTCATCCTGCTCTATACAAGACACCCAGTTAGACGAAAGCCCCTCATTTACAGTTAGGTTTTTAAAAGAAAATTGTTTTTTTTTATTTTGAGAAAATAACGCAGACGAAAAAACAAAAAATGATACTATAGTAACTATATAACATTTTCCTATTCCTTTTATAAAACTATAAACAACAGTTTTTTCCATTTATAATTAAACACTTTAATGCCTTATTCTTATTTATTGTTTAATTTACTTTAAACAAATTCTTTTTTTATTCTATAGATAATCTAACTCAGGAAGGTCTATTATTTCAGAACTCGTATTGATTTACAGCTATTATATTAGTTACTTCTACTCCAAACACAACACTTTTTGAGCATATATATAATTGATTACATACTAAATGTAGGAAAATTAGGTGTAACCGAAAATCTTTCAACACTTAATCATGTAAAATTTTCTTCCAATCTTTTAGTTTTAAAATATTAGTTCTATTTTTAAAAGCAACACTATTATAATTAGTGATAAAAATGTTTCAATATTATTAAAGCCCCTAATATGAGTAAAATAAACGTTTTAGTATTAGAAGATAATGCTTTTGAAGCTAAATTATTAAAAGATTACCTAGAACACTACAATTTTAATATTGTTAAAATCACTGATAACATAACAGAAGCTATAGATACTTATCATTCTCAATCTATAGATTTTATTATTATAGATATCTATTTAAACGGGAAGCCAGATGGTATTACATTTGCAAAAACACTATTAAAAGACAATGCAATAGTGAACACTCCATTTTTATTTTTAACAGGGCATTCAGAAAAGGCTATTTTTGAAGAAGCTAGACTAACAAATCCATATGGATATGTTTTAAAACCATTTAATGAACTAGAATTAGTATATAATATTGAATTAATACTAGAAAAACATAATAACTCAATAGGCTATAATACAACCTCAAACAATACAATGTTACCATATTTATTAAAAAAAATCAGTTTTTCATAAAGTACTCTCAAATGATATTTCTCGTGTAGAAGTAGAAGGTCGCTATTGTAAAATATGTACACAAGACAATAGTTTTTTATCACAATATTCTTTAAAAGATTTCCAAAAGCAGCTTCCAAACTCTTTTATACAGGTACATCGAAATTATATTGTAAACACAACCAAAATAAAAGAAGTTCACCCTAATGATAATTTAATTGTATTAGAAGATAATAATACTATTAGTATTAGGACGTAGGTATAAAAATGATTTGAAATCTATCGTATAGGATTTGATACTCTATATTGATTAGGATTCTCTATGATTTATCTTCACTAATACTAGGATTAAAATCGTTCCTTCTCCAAGAAAATTGTGTTCTTATTCTAACAAGAAAACCTTACTTATTTAACACTAAAAAGATCTATAACTTTTGTTGAATAAAAACTAAATTTCTGGTATTAAAACTACCTCCCTTTCCAACGTCTTATTACAATAGGATCATAAAATGCATAGTCCCTATTTTCGGGATCTTCTACGGTATTTAAATAAGTTTTATAAAAACGAACTATCTGGCTAAAACTATAACCATAAGTACTACTACTTGTAGGGACTACCATTACTCTACTACTACTAGTTCCTCCTCTTTCGTAATCTGCACCTGTTCCTGGTAATGCAGCATAAGTATTTATATTTGTATTATATGCCATTTGCCCAGCGTAGGTATGTACTAATCCTCTAATTAAAAAGTTTTTGACTTCTAATAATGTTCTTGTAAATCGCCTGTTATTTGTTGATCCAGGAGTTGTAGACCTATAGAAAAATAATGGATCATAGATAAAATTATCTTCAGCAAATTGTTGAGAGAATGATAAAGTAAATGTATCTGTATCTAGGTGTCTTCCATAACGTTTTGCTTTAAACTCTGGAGAACGTAATACTTTTTGTATTACCGTTTTGTATCGCCTACTTGAAGCACAACCCCAAACCCAAATATAACCATTATCGGTAAAAGCATTTTTGTAATTGAGCCAAGGTGTAAATCCCATATTGGTAACATTAGTGTCTTTCTTTCGGCCATCTTTGTCCCAAGGATCTCTTTCACTTGATCTCGATCCATTAGTTCTATAATCTCCTCTTTCGTAAGTATTCACTAAAACAGGGCCACCTCTCCATCCATGACCTAAAATAGAAAACTCATGGACTGTTCCTGGTTCGCTTTGTCCAATATTCTGAATATATTCGTAAGCATCGGTTATAGATATTACATTGGTATCTGCTTCTATAAACTTTCTATCATTAGTATAATGAGTGTTATCATTTATAGCATCAAACCTATCATTTTCTAGAGCCCAAGTAATTCTTCCATTTGTTACAGTTCCTTTATCTATTTTCCCCATACGCACATCGAATAGAATAAAGTTAACTTGAGAATCTGTTCTCCATGATCTATTTTTATGTAATAAATAATTAGCTCTGCGTTTAGCTATTGTAGCGATGTTAGTTCTTCCGTTGTGGTATTCGTAACCTGCAACTAAAATAATATACTTTTTCATCTGTTATTTCTTTATTAGGTTCTTTACCTTCCTTTTAATTATTTTTTTTGAACTTGTTTAAACTGGTTGGTGCTTAACTTATACTGTACAGCATTTTTTAGTTCTTTTCGTTTAGAAGCATCCAAATCAACAGCATTAACTGCTTTATATTCCTTAGGTATTATAATTTTTGAAAAGTCAACATGCTTAGCTAACAATGTTGTATTTAATGTTGGTTTTTTACCATGTAGCTTAGGTGGTGCTGTTGGGTTTGTTTTGTTTACATTATCTAGCTTATATGCCAAATCGTTTAATGCATATTCATATTTCGTTAGCATTTCCATAAGTTGTGATACATCTGTAGTTAATCCATTAACCTCTTCATTCAATTCATCATTTTTATCTGCTAATGGCAGACTAAAAAAGCCAACAACTACAGTAGATAATATTACTAGCCCCATAAACATCCATATTGTTTTAATAGCGATATGTCTTGGCAAGTCTCGTTTTAATTCATTTCTCATTAAATAATAGGTAAATCCTATCATTAATAAAGCAAATCCAGATACGCCATAGCTTAATAGCTTTCCTCCCATTGTGTCTATTATATTTTCCATTTTTTTAAGATTTTATTATTAGTTCTTTTGTTGTTATTTTTTTATATTTTCCTTTTTCTTTACTTCCATTTATATAGCGTTTTACAATACGCATGGTAAGAATACCTTTGTCTTCAACGATATAATGTATTGGTTCTGGTACTTCATCACTAGTAAACTCTACACGGTCTAATTTTACTTTAGTGCCATCTTCTTTTTCTAGTTTAAACTCTATGCGTACATAGTCTAAATCTTCTTTTTCAAGCTCAGGCCCATCCCAAATTATAGTAATAGCATGCTCTTGTTTTTGTTCTTCTTTAATTTTTAATAATAGAGCTCCTCCTGTAGTTTTACCTTCTTCTAAATCTACCAAATCACCATCTTTTGTTATGGCCGAAAACTTATAGTCTACAGCATCTCCTTTTTCGAGCACAGGAATTGTAATCTCGCTTAAAGTAAAGTCTGGAGTTTTCGCTCTAAATAGCTGACCAAATTCAAAATCACCATTAGAAGCTTTGTAACTAATATGCAATAGTATCTCTATAAAATCTTCTCTATTACCTGTTATTATCGGAATTAAGTCTACTTTTTTAAACTCGAATGGATCTGCTAATATTAACTCTTCATCTATTAAAGCAACAGCATTTTGTTTTAATGTAGGCCTTCCATCTGCAAAATGAAAATGACGTTCTTCCTCCAATGTCACTGCATTGTGTGGATGGTTTCTAACACGCCAAAACTCTTCTTTATTATCATTGGTAAGGGTTACTATCTCCTGACTAATTTGCATTCCTTCTTGGTCCTTAGCTCGTAAATAGATATCTATCCCTTTAATTTTATCTTTATCTATGCTTCCATATTTAAAGTTGAAAATTTTTAATGGCGCTAATACTTGTGGAATAAGTATTAGGTCTTGCGAACTGCTATAAATTACTTTACTAAAAATAGTTATAGGTGTACTTACATTATCTATGTCATCTCTATAAGTAAACTTTACTTGGTAGTAATACCCTGAAGGCTCATCGGGTTCTGTTATCCAAGCAATTTCATGTTCTTCTTGATCATCTTTTGTTACGGTATAACTTATTAAAGGAGTAGCATCATTTGATATAGCAAAACCTCCTATTTTAGACACCTCTTTTTTACCATCCTTTTTTCGCCATATTAAGACCTCAGCACTTAATAAATCGTTATGTTCAGCTTCAAAATCATGCAGCATTTTTGTTTTTAAATGATTTTCTCTCCATAAATCACCAAAGGTTACCGTTTGGGTATAGTTAGCTATATCATCTTTTATTTGATTCCCTAACAACCAAAGATGTGCTTGTGGATTATGTGTTTTTAGTGTTGTAGAACGCTCTCTATAGTCTACAAATATTTTTTTATTATGGAATAGCTTTTTCTTCTGAAACTTATAAGCAACTCCAATTATAATGCCGTCTCCTGGTGTTGGGTTAGCTCCCGAAGGCAAATTAATGTCTGGTAATTCTGGAGAAACGTAAGGTGAAAACAATTCGCGCATTACCTTATCTGTAAACTCTTTTACCATATCATCCACCATTTGTTTCATTTCGGGGGAGGTTACTTGAGAAATGATATTTACTTTTATATCTCCTTCTTCTATTAGTTTTTCTTTTATGAATTCGAATTCTGCTTTTGCAGATACGGTAAGCTCTCCATATTTTATTGCTGCTCCCACTGCGATCATATGTGATACTTTAGTATGACAACGATCTAAATCGGCTTCAATAGTCATATCTAAAGCTGGCCTCATGGCTTTCATTTTTAAATCGTAAAGTACTCCCGCTACTGAGCTACGATCTCCTTGTAGTGTTGCTGCCACTAAATTAGCTCCTTTTCTGTCTAACCTTACGTTAAAGACAGCTTTAAGGTCGCTACTAGATAATGATGGTTTCTTTGACCCTATAATACTATCTACAAAAGAATCTTCATTTATTGAATCTTCATTTTGTGTTGTTGAATCTAAAACAATTAAATCAATAGAACCATCTTTCCACTCAGGTGGCGAGAAAATAAAATCATCTTGTAGTTTATGGTCTTCTATAAGCTTAGTTCTTGCTTTTTCCAAGCGTTCTTCGTTAGCTATGCATTGTACACCTATGGACATTATAGCTCCAGAGGAATCTTCTAATTCTTTTAGCCCGCCTTGTATCGCTCTTCCTTCTTTGAAGATTTGAAGAAAAAAATCGTAAGCTTTTTCATTATCATCGCCATCATCTGAAATTATGGGTGCTAAACCTACTTCATTAGGTAAATAATATACTATATTTTCTTGTTCATGGTCTCCATAAAACAAGATGTTTTCGTGTACTCCGTATGGTTTTGATAGATCTAACATAATTACCAAATATTTTCTGGAAGGGTTATTTTTAAATGCTCTTCATTGGAGGCTATCCATTTTGTTTTATAACGATCTCCGCTTTCACTTTTAGCTTTAATTCTGTATTTATAATTTGTTAGAGATCTATCTAACATATCGTGTGTAAAATAGAGTGTTTCTCCTTCTCTTGTGAATTCTAACTTTTGATTATCGTCTGAGCTAACATCTATGCTATTAGCACTATCTTTATAAGCTATAGACAGTTTAACCTCCTTAATTTCATACTCTTCAAAATTTGGTGCTTCTTCTAGAGTTGTTTTAATAGTACGTTGTGGCTTTACACCATCTTTTATCATGAGTATAGGACCTTCATGCTTTTTCCACGCACCTCGTTTTATCTCTCCATCAGCTGTAATTTCTGTATTTTTGTATTCAAAAATTTCTTTTGTTGTATCTAAACTAGTTACAGCAGCAAAAGTATAAGCGTCTTTGTCTTTTGTGAAGTTATATTTCTCTTCAATCCATGTTTTTCTAGTATTATCCCAGACACGAAGTTCTGTTATAATTTTATTGGTTAATTCCCAGTTTATTTTACTCATCAATTCTACAGACCATTTATTCTCGAAAGGATTTGGAATGAAAAAATTAAAATCTTGATGGTCTTCTAAGTTTAACACATATTCTTCTGAACCTTCTATATAATATATAACTTGAAGATCTATTTTAACAGGATGAAGTTTACTATATAATAAGGATAATAGTTTTTGGTTTTCGTCTTTATCATCGTCTTTAAGCAAAAAGGATTGGCTTAATATTTTTTTATCTGTCTCACGTTCTATTACATTTATTGTCGTTTCAATAATATGAGTATTATTAAAAATGGTTTTATCGTCTATACCAATTTGTAATTTTACATTTTCAAAATATTCTGTTGGATTAAAATAAATAAACTCAGATGTGGTTTCTTTCCAATCAATTTCCATTTGAGATGGTAACCCCGTTCCATCATTATCTAAATATATTGTGGCCTTGTAACGGTACTCATAATCATTAGCGTTTTGCCTTGTATACTTAAATGTTCCTTTTACATCTTCTGCTGTATTAAAAATAAATGTCTGCTGATTTTCTTGCTTATCATTAGTTTTATCCCAAACAATACAATCTATTTTTACGGTTTTTATATTGTTTATTTTAAATGTATCTGCCGCTATATCTACTGTAACTGTTTCTGATCGAAACGGCATATCGTCTAGTTTGATCCACTTTAAATTATCTCCTAATCCACCAACATTTTGAATCATACTAGACAATAAAGCTTGTGGGTAAAATGGATATTTTTTGACTTTTCTTTCTCTTAAATCAACAATAAGCTCAGTTGTTTGCGCTTCTTTATTGTTTCTTAAAACATAATGCGACCCTGGAATTATAGAAGCATGAATCATTCCTACTGCATGTGCTATTCTATTCTCTATTTTTTTACTAGCACTCAATGGTGGTACAGATGGATTAAACAAGCGTTTTATTGCCTCTGTCTTTAATTCATTTAAGAGAGTTTTGGATGCATATTCTGAAACATCTGGATCTAGTTCTTCTATTTCCATTTCTACCAAACTTGTTTCTTTTAAATCGTCCAAGGTATTGCTTATTTCTTCTCTATAAAATATGAAGTTTTTAACTTTCATATCTTCAAAGTGCTTATATATTCTGTCCCATTTTACACGCATTTTAGCTTTAAACGTAGGAGCAATTCCTAACATATTTAATTCATAGTAAACATGTCCTGCTACTACATCTTCGTTAAGTGCAGAGACTAATCGTTTGGCTTCTTCTCCACTTGTTTTTACTACTAGTGCGGCACGGTTATCTCCAAATATAGATGGTGATATTCCTGAACTTATATACCAATCTTTTGGGTCTGGCTCCTCTCCTACAGATGCTATAACCATGTATACTTTTCCATCGGTAACTGTAACAGGGATTAAGCGCTTAGCTTTCATTCCCCATTTATCTTTTATTTCTAATTTTGCTTTTTCTAATATGCTATCTGTTACTTTTAAAGAGACTTCCAAAGATAAACTGGTGTCCATAACCTGATTTATATCTTCGTCTGTACTGCTTTCTGGCAAAATAGTATATGCAGATATTGCTGGGCCTTCACTTTTTTCTACTATAGAAGGCTGAATGTTTGCATAATAAAATGTCTCGGAGTCCGTATCATCTCTAAAAATGGTAAGGTTCCCCACATCCATAAATGGTGGCTGATAACTTAACATAACGTTTCTATTTTACATCTTTAATAATTAAAAACTTCCCTTTTCCTTCTAGGTCTTTTACTTCTACCTGATCTCCATCTGGTGGATATAACGTCATAGAATACGTGTACTTATCATGCGAATCATCTATTCTTGGTATAAACCAATTAATTGGCTTGTTTGCCGATTCTTCATCTAAAAAGATTTGATGATTTACATTCTGCTTATTATTTTTATAGAACAGTTCCAAAACTACATTTTCGTATTTTTCTCCAATTTTTAATCTACTTACGTTAATACCCACTTGTAATATTGGTAGTATTAAGGTTTGGTCTCCTGTACTATCTACCCATCCACTCCTTGAAAATAAATTATCGCCTATTAGTTTATAGCGGTATCTAAAATTTTGCATGTCTTTATTTAGCTGAACTAACTTGGCTGTTACTGGTTCCCAATCGTCTTCTGCTGCCAATTCAACTTTATCTTCGCTGGTAAATTCATTATCGTCGTCTTCATATTGGAATTCTACAATAATCTTTTTTAAACTTTCGTCTGGAGACATTCCTAGTTCTACATCTAACTCTAGCGTATCTTCATAAGGGTTTGGCGTAAAAATATCAGCTACTTGGTTTTCTGTGAAATAATATTTTTGAGAGGGCATTTCTATTACCTTTCCATTTTTACTGTAATAAGTCACTACATACTCTATTGGAGCATCTACATGTGTATAAATAGCACGTTCTATTTTTTTACCATCTACATCCTCTGGTTTAAACACTACAGATGTTTTAAAATGATCTGGACCATCTTCTGTTTTATAATTAATAGCGACCTGAATGTTTAATATTTTATTATCTCCTGAAAGTGAATTTAATGTTGGATGTGGCTTAAAATTAGCTTGCATAAAGCCTACTTTTCCAACTTCAATATTTATTAACCCATTAGTTTCTTGTGTTGGTATTACTAATGGTTTTGAAACACCTTTAAAGTATACTTCTGAAGTATATTTAACAACAGCATCATCTTTTTTAGGACGTCTAAACAACCACTTATCTTTTGTAGTATTTTTATCAAACAACCACGATTTATTCTCTTCTGCTGAAGGGTATTCTGCCATAACCTTTACTGAGGATACAAAAGGAGCTTCTTCCCATGGTGCATTTACTTGCAATGGAATTTCTACTGTTCCCACAATATCATCAGCTAAATCTACTAGTTTGGTTATGTTTCGTTTGTTTTCTTCTGAGACATCTTCTAAAAAGTTCATTATAGTTGCTTGCGGGGCCATTTTCCATTCTACAACATCACGCTGTGTAAAACGTAATTCTACAAACGAACGTATTTCTTCTTTCATGACTTCTATCATTGAGGTTTTACGCTCCTCTTCTGTCATACCATGAATTCTCGATTTTATAATTTCTTTTACTTTTTCTTCTATAAGTTTTATAGCCATATCACGTAACTGGCTAACATGTTCATCTGAAATTTCTGTAGAGCCTTTTTTAATTTCTATGTTTAATAACCCTTCTTCGGTCATTGTTTCTACAACACTAGAGACATCTATACGTTCTACATCGGCGTCTGAACAGCCTTGATCTACATTTTTCCAAACACGGTCTACTTTTCGGTTTATTTCCGATTTTTGCGTAGATCCTGCCCAAGCTCTAATTTCTAAACTTGGTAAACGTAATCTAAATTTTAAGTCATAACGTGTGCTTATTGCTTTATCACCTTGTTGTAATGCTTTATACCAAACTGCTGCTCCATCTGGACTTAAACGAATGGCAAAAGCAGCATTATTATCGCCCACTAAACTTGCTGGTCCTCCCGCGGATGACCAAGAGACTAAACCTCCTTCTTTTTCTTCTAATAAGGTTACAGTACCGTCTGTATACTCTAAAGCTCCAAATGTTATTTCTCCCACCAATGGAACATCTGGTTCTGGAACTCTAGATTCTCCTCTGGCTCTAGCAATTAAACCTAATCGCTCTTTTTCTAATTTTACAATTTCGCGTCTACGCTGTTGCTGAATTTTCATTTTCTTCAGCTTATTTGCAGCTTTACGTTTCTCTTCTTCAGAAATACCTAAATTAATATCGAAATTAACATAGCCTCCTGCTAAACCTGAAGTAGAACTATCTGATCCATCTGCTTTGTCTGTCCAAAATAAACCGTTAAAAATTGGCATATCACCATCCATTCTTATTTGTGGTGTAGAGCGTGCCAGATAAAACATGTTTGGGTTTTCGTCATCTGGGAATGCTATAATATCATCTAATACTGCTATTTGTGGTAAAGTTGTCATGTCTTTTAAGTTTTTTAATTGTTATAGTTCTGGATATACTTGTAAACGATTTACACTAGTACTTTCTGGCGTTTTCCATTCTCCAGAAGGCGTTGGTGGTAAGGTTATATTGGTAAGTCTGTATTGGTATTTTCTATTATCGTAATTAGTAGATTGTAATAGTTGCTTTACAGATCTAGACATTTTTATTGTACCGTCTGGTGTCTCTTTATTTAATTCTAAAGAGAATTCCTCTCCATCATCTGTTTTTATATCTACAATTAACCCAACAATACCCTTATAAGGAGCTTTTTGTTCTTCTGTCCAGTCATTCCAGTTTTTATATAACTGACAGACTACATCTAAATTCCATATTTCTGGATCTCCTGAAGCATGATCTATAACTGAAGCCATTATTTTTTCGGAATCTATATTTGCTCTAATACTATAAGGTTCGCAGACCAAATCGTTCCAGACCATGTGCTCATCAGCTAATTGATCTATATCATTATCATCTATAAAGATGGTTTTGTTTTCATTAGTTTCTATACTTATTGGCCAATCTTCTGCATCTATTTTAGTATTTAAATCGCTATCTACATCGTAAATATGATTGTCTTTTGAAGATAATAATGTTAACTCGACACCACCAATATTTAAAGGGATATCTGTTTTATTGAGTAAATCGAACCCACAAATAATAGAATGATTACCATAACTAACAGAAGATGCCTCTATATGTAATGGGATATTCTCTAGCTTTTTAAAATTTAGTTCTACATTTATTGGGTTACTTCTGGTTACACTTATTTCGCCATCTTTTTCTTCTTCTAAATCGAAATAAAGTTTTCCTATATTAATTCCATTGGTTAATAATTCTCTTTTAAAAACTTCGAAAGATTCTAAGCTATGATCTGCTGTAATTGTAAACCCTGTAGAAGGATCTATTTTTGATATTTTTTCGGTAAATTTTTCTGAAAACAAAGCATTATCACTTAAAAATCGATCTTCTAATTCAAAAGAAACTTCTTTATAACCGCTTAATATTAGGTTTTCTACATATTTAATTTTCCCTTCAGATTTTATATCTAAAGCTTTCATTAAATCTTTTTTTGCTCTTGGATGAAAATAAGGCACTACATGAAACGTCATGTTAATACGGTACTCTGTTTCTCCCGCTGTGTTTTCCTTATTGTACATATTAATATGCACTCTAGGCTCACCCGTTTCATGGTTTACACCTATTCTATATACTTGCGGCAAAAAGAATACTTTATTAGGATCGTTTGTTAATCTATAATAATAGGAATGTAATATACTAGCGTTTTGATCATCTATTTTGGCTCCTTGCTCCCATTTATATTCTTGTGTTTCTAATTCTGCGAAAAAACCTTGAAAAACTTCTGGGTCTTTGCGCTCATATAGCATATGTATTTGTGCTTTAATGTTTATTTTTTGAGGTTTAGATGGCTGTGCTGGTTTTGCAATTATAGCACTTCTAATCTCTGGTTTAATTATATATGGTTTTGCAACCATGTGGAACATTTGCATGCGTAATGGTTTTGTGCGTTTTAAATAGGTCATTCCAGGTTTTGGTCTTCCTACGTAACATACTGCATCAAATCCATAATGTTTAATTACTTTAAATGCTTGTGTTGCTTGTGTTCTATTAACACCAAAATCGAAGAGCATATGCTTTCCTTCTACAATTTTCCAACGCTTACTAATATACTTTACTTGAATTTTTGCTGGGTTAAAACGGATACAATCCTCTCCTTTAAATCCTCCTGAAGGTGTATTATTTCCTGATAAGAAATAATGAAAATTTGATCCTATTAAGCATTTCTTATTCATATTATAATGCCTTATAACATTAAATGCTTTTTTAACATCAACTTCATTTCTAAAATTCAAAAAACGAGAATTACCATTATAGATGTAATTTCCATGAACTTTAAGGTTTCTCACTGAAAAAGATTGGCATAAACTTGCCATCCAAGCATTTGGATCTACGGGTCTCCTACTTGGTATTGTTGGTTTAGGTTTCGTCGTAGCTGATTGTTCTGGTTTTTGCCACCATAAGTTTAAATCTATATCCAGTTTAGATAGTTTATTTGCTGTTACTAAAGCTTCATATATAGCTTCTTTATGCTCCGGTTTTATAATAGCATGTGCATAAATGTGTTTTAATACATTTGTTTTGTTTATTGGTAGTGTTTGAGTTATAGACAAAGGCAATGTTTCTTGTTTACCATTTGCATCGTACACTAATTTTAATACAACATCTCTAAAATCTAAAGGGGTAACATTAGCTTCTTCTCTGTAGGCTTCTACAATGATATTTAAATGTAAATTTCCATTATTATCTTTTGAAAATCTTAATCCTTGTTGTCCTGGAATTTTCTTACCTGAGTCGTTATTTGACAATAGCTTAAATAATGGTCTCCCGTACTGCTTTCCTTTATAATTATATATTTTGTCTGAAACTGGCGCTTCATTTAATGTATTTGTTACTGTATTGTTTACCATTAATTTTGAAAATGCTTTCATTTTTAATGGATCTACTTTTAGTTTTAACATCTTTGCTTGATGCACTTTAAATTTCGATGGATCTATTTGGAGTGCCATATCTTTTTGTTTTTATCCTACACATGACCATGTTATTTAAAGCTATTGTTTTAATTCATACAATAGCTTTAAACACGTGATACTTACATTGGTTATTAATTTCTATTCTGTATCTGGTAAAATAGGCTCTGTTTTTTCTTCTGGTGCTTCTAGTATTAAAATACCTCCTTTCGTAGTTTGAGGCTTAATGTCTATTACTTTCCCATCGCTTCCTGCATATTTTAATTCGCATACATACTCATTTGCTCCCGGATGAAATGAAAAGATTTGAAAAGACTTCATAAAATCACTTTCATCTAATCTAATGGTTTCCTGCTTTAAGTATTTATTTGCTTTATCTTCATACTTAATAGTGGCATATACCATTCTCCATTTTGTCCAATCTAATAAACCTGCATCGACTGTAAGACTTTGTTTGTATCGTTTAATATCTATTGGTGGAATATCTTCCCCGCTAGAGCCTGTTTTTAGCTCCGATTCAAATACTAATCCGTCTGTATATTGTACAAAATAGCGGTACTTAAATTCTGTAGTAGCTCCTTCACGAAGCCTCATACTCCAATCCCATGTTTCTGAGCCTTCAAACCATTTAGAAAATTCTTCTTTTACCTTACTATCTTTATCTTCATAAATAACCTCTATTTTTGCTGTTTTTACAGATTCTGTATCCATCAATACATCAAAAGATGCTTTAGCTCTTCCTACTAAATTATCATCTATTATTAATGATTCTCTAGTATCATTTTTATATTCTGTTTCGCTTTCTGTACCATCTGCATAGAAATATTTTACTTTATAACGATATGTTTTATCATCATGTCCATACATAAAACACTTCCATGTATCGGCTGGAGCATCCTGTTTTAAACGTATTTGTTTTTTAGAGTCTGGTTTATTAGGTTCTGCTTTATATTCTAATTCTATTACGGCTTCTTTAATTGTTGTCCAATCGATATCTCCTGCCGATACTTGTGTTGTAATAAACCCTAATCTATCGTAAGAGATATTTAAGACTCTATCACTAATATTATTTAATACAATTGGTGGTGGAGCATCTGCTGTTCCTTTATATGAAATTTTAGCTTCTGCCTTATAAAAATCCATTAATTCCTCTTTTGCATTTCTAGCCATACTAGCTCTAAACGTAAAGACCTCTTCTCCTGTTTCAAATAAAAATGATTTTGTGTTTTGACGTACTATACCCGATTTATAATCTTTTTGATTGTAACTAACATTAACAATAATAGAATCTATATTATCTTGTACAAAGTCTGCATTTACTTTTACCTGCACTTCTAACATTTGTACCTCAGGGCTACTTACATCTATATAACGTACAGCTGCTTTACGTTCACTATCGGTTAGCTGTACAGATAATGAACCATTAGGGTATCTTAAAAAGTCCACTACTCCATTTTTCTTGAAATGGAAATAAATGTCTTGTATTTGTGTTTTCTTTACATCGTTTTTAAAATAGTAATAGTGATCTTGGTTTTTAACACGCTTATCTCTTGCAGATAATTTTAAATCTGAATTCGGTTGTACTCCTGTAGTTGTAGAATTTTCTCCTTCTTCCCCATCATCAGACTCATCTTTATCTCCAATAAAAGCAGTTTCGAAAAAAGATTTTACAATAGTTCCAAAAATAAGTTCCATTAAAGACTGTCTTAAGTTATCTTCTACTTCTTTCTTTTCTTCACTACTTGAATCCATTCCTCCATAATCAGTAATATCAATACTAATTACTTTTCTATCAATCATTTGCTCTACTAATGAATTAATTTCGTTTTTATCGACATCAACTTTATGATCGTAAGTGGTTGTTTTTTTAGAATAGGTTACTCCTAAAATTTTCTTTGTACGAGTTCTTTTTCCTTGTTGAATATGTTTGCTGTAAGTATTACGTTGCTCTTGTAAGAACTCATATATTTGAGTAGACCTCCCTCTTACTTTAACCTCTAAGTTTGGAATGTGTGCATATCCTTTTAATTCGTATCTAACAATAGTTTGTAATGGTGTTTTTTCGGTTTCACCTTCTTTACTTTTAAAGCCTTTTGAAAGCGCATCGAACATGATTTGAGAGCCCTCAACACCAAACGTAGCATATAACGCTGCAGAATTTGAAGCTGTTAACGAAGGTTTTACTTCTGCACTTGAGCTTTTTTTGAAAGTGTCTCCTAATCCTTCTAATATTTCTAGTTTAACAGAACCATCTTTCCATGTTCCTGGATATGTTAATATAGGCTCTATTTTTGAAGGTATGGGCCTTTTAAATCGTTTATGATAACGCGCAACAAACTTATGATTTCTTTGATTTAAAATTTTCTTTAAATATGTTGTAGCAATCTTATGTTCCTCTTTAGAAAGCGATAAATCTACTGTAACTAATAGTTGCCCTAATTGTGTTTCTACCAATTCTTTATTAGCACTACTTGCGTAAGCTATATCAGCATTTCTAGAGAAAAAACTGTAACTTAATGCAGGTTTTCCATCTTGATCTCTTGCAATTACGGGTGTAGATCTTAAAGCATAAAAAATATTGTTTTTTTGATGATCTCTAAATATCTCTACATCTGGGAGTCCTGGAACTACTATTTTATCTAATAATGATAGCATGACTGTATGTTTTAAATTATATTTTGGATTAATTAATTGTTGTTATTGGTAGCATTAATTGCGGTGTGTTTGGAGGGATTGCATAGGCTTGTTCCTCTTGCGACCCATCGTTAGCAAAAATTCGTACTGTAGCGCTTAATGGCACTGTTACTGGTAAGTCTGGAATAATAGCGACATCATTAACCTTGCTTTGATTTAAAAACAATACAGCTGTACCTGGTGTATCTGGGTCTGTGCTATTTATTGTTATTTGTAGCGCTACTATTCTTCCCGAAAATGTTGCTGGTCCTAATAGCGTTTCCACTTTTATAGTTCTAAATCCACTATTGTCTAAATTTATAAAAGGTTGTTCTGTATCGTAGTTTACCCAATTCCCTTCAAATAAGCGTCCATCGTTTAGTATAAATCGGCTTCTACCCGACCAATTTCTAGAGTCCTCTTCTTCTACTAATACTGCAAAAGATTTACTTGACTCTTCTGGTGTTAAACTTAAAGTTGTTGCTTTCTCTTCATTATCAGCGGCTGTATATTTAATGTCTATTAATGCTTGCTTTACTAAATTATTACTATTAGCCAGGTTTGGTGTAATATTAAATATCCTTGCAAATGGCCTATCTACTACTACTTGAGAATCTTTAATATTCTCTTCTTCGAAAATTAACTTTTCATCTTTAAAGAAAAATTCTTGTCTTAGGTAATAATCGTACTTATTCTCCTCTGGAGGCTGAATTAAATAACGCTTCATTGCTGTACTACCTTGATTTAATATGGTTGTTCTTCCATTAGCTCCTTTGGATGGGGCTAGAAATACTTGTACAGATCGTATACTATCATCGCTAAATTGTAATTCTCCTGCTTGAATTTCTACTGGAATTAATGGAGAATGTGTATCCATATTTATACTTAAATCACGCCTAGTTTCATCTTCAAAAAGTTGAGACGTTATCTTAGTTTCTGGACTTCCTATTATAGATCCTGTATTATGTATAAACTCTACTTGATAATCGTAATTAAGTGTGCCATATTGATCTACAAAAAACTTTATTTTATCACTTAAATTGGTTCTATCTAGTGTTAAACTATGCTCATGCAAACGTTTCGATTTATCTCCTTCATCTCCTTTATAACCATATGAAATGTGAACTATAGCTTCTCTAACATCATATTCATCAAAATCAAAACTTGCTCTAACTTCTAATTCTATTTCTTTAAATGGTCCTTCTCCTAAAGTTACCATTAATAGCTGCTTATCTGCATCGAAAGCTGTTCCTGCTAATGATAAAGCTCCGTTTGGATGATATTTTATAGTTTTAGATTCTGCTTTATTAAATGTAAATTTTCTTTTTATTTGTTGAGATATTTCTCTTCTTCTTAACCTGTAACCAACATTAATATCTACATCTAAAGCTGAATCTGTTTCCCCATCTTCTGCATCATCATTGTCATCATCATTACTATCACTGTCGTCACTATCTGAATCACTTGGTGTTGTTACTTCATCTGAAGGAGCTTCATCCTCATCACTAGAATCACTTTCATCTTCAGGATCTGCAGCTTCTTCCTCTTCTGCGCTTCCTTCTTCTGTTTCATCACCTTCTTCTTCTGGTCTATCATCATCAGAATCTGTACCACCTACTGGGTCATCTTCTGTAGTATCTTCATCTGTAGTATCTCCTTCATCATCTGTACTTTCATCATCGCCTCCAGATTCATCACCATCACTACTATCATCGCCTCCATCTTCTGTTGGTGGATCTTCTTGGTCGTCATCTCCATCACCATCAGCATCTTCTTCTTCCCCTCGTACTCTATTTGCTATGGTTTCATTAATTCCAGCATTATAATCTTCTGATGGAATTGCTGTGGCATTAAACAGTGTTGGTCCCATTAATTTTTTAACTAACTCTATCCCTGTTGGGTCGTTTCCTAATATATTAGTTTGCGATTCTCCTTCTGCATATACCACTTGTTTAACTGTAATGGCTCCTTCACTCATTAACTCTCTTATCATAACATCCACATCTGCACTTGCTGCAATGTTAATGTTATCGTTTTTTACGCCTGCTCGCATATTAAAAGAGTGGTTCCAAAAATCTTCTGTAGCTTTAAAATCTACAGTAATTTCTAAATTATATGCCTTCATAACACCTAAATAACTTAAATCATATACCACAGCTACATGTGTTTGTCCTTCTTGCTTTAATAAATTCCACATTATTTGTGCAGGTTTATTACTTAATCTAGCAGAAAATACTGCTGTTTGCTTCATGCTTAAAGATGGCTTTGTAGATCCTGCTATTGTAACCTTAAAGTCTTCTGTATTATTTTCTCTACTACCATCGGTGCTAAACATTACTAGTTTTACATCTCCATCTTTAAAAGGCACCATAGATAAACTAATGCCATCTCCATATTTAGATTCTAGTTCACTTTTAATAGCTTCAAACTTAGCTTTAGATGGACCTAGCTCCACTTGTAATGTTAAAAAACCTCCTACTCGAGATTCATCTTTATCAAAATCTGGGTCTTCACCTTCTATTATTTCTCCATCTGTATATACTACATACTGTAATGTTTTGCCATTATCTGCAATTTTCACTTTCTCATCTGGCAAACAGTAAAAACTATTTGGATCTGTATAGTCTTGATATACTACACAACCTTCTATAACTTCTTGTTTTTCTATATTTAACATGATTTTACTTTTTAATTATTGATTGTTTGCTCTTTTATTAAATTGAAACTCCTAAGCCTCTAAAAGTGTTTTGTCCAGCAAATCCGTAGGCATTACCATTACAGTTGTCTTTTTGATAGCGTATTAAAGCTTCGGCTGTTCTTTTTCCAAAATCGCCATCCACACTCCCTGAATAGTATGGGTTTCCTGTTCTACTACTACGCATTCGTTTTAATCCTGTTTGCAGCTTTTCTACTAAGTGTCCTGTAGAACCATGTCTAACTTTTACATACTGCGGGTTCGAAGTTCTTGCTTTAGAAATGTTGTATATGTCACAGCTATTTAAAATGATATACTTAAAGTGCTCTTGTTCTTCTGCTTTATCGTCGTACACATTCTTTATAAACTTGTCCCAAGCATTCCAATCTCCATTTGTATAACCTCTAGGAATGTATTGTGGCGGACAGCCAGTTACGACTTGACAGCCATAACTGCTATAATAATCTGACATGCAAAATGATGTTGAATAAGGGGCGTTTTTTATTGATGCTACTTTTGTAGTTTTAGGGTTGTTTCTTGCACAATGGATATTATCTCCAGGATTACCTACAGATATGTCTGCAGATGGACCATAGTTAATGACTGGTTGTCCATTGCTCATAGTATAATTAGCTCTTCTCAAAGTTATTACCCCATTTAATCGTAATGCTCTATGTGGTTGAAATCCAGAATTACTTCTAGGATGTTGTCCTTTTTTATAATTGTAAAAACCAGGTTGCATGCTATTAAATTGATGCTTTCGTTTTCTATTACGTTGTACATTTTTAAGATTTGGTACTGTACTCGAAAGGAATACAGAAACTTTTCGTTCGGCTGGAAGCCATTGTCCTATAACGCACCTTGGGTAATAATAATTTATATTAACACGTTGTAATAAATGGCTAGTTTCAAATTTCATATGACCAGAATAATCCATTAAAGACACGTTTGGAGCAGCAGGAAGCGCTCCCCTTATTGCGAATAGAATCATTTCATCCTCTCTTCCTTCTATAGAAAAGCTATTATATTCGCAGGCTCTTCTTAATACAGCATCGGATATTGTAAAAGTTTGTACAGACATTTTATTTGGTTTTATAATTTGGATAATTGTTTTATTAATTCTGCTCTAGTAGCGTTACCAAAAACACCATCTATTTTTAGGTTTTTAGTAGATTGAAATAGCTTTAATGCTGCTTCTGTCTTAGGTCCAAAATCGCCATCGGAAGTTCCAGCATTAAAACCACAGAGTTTTAATGCATTTTGTAGCTCTACTACATCCTGCCCATAACTTCCCCTTTTTAATACTACTGTAGAAAGAGTTCTTTTTTTAGCAGGTCTTAACCTCCTAAAGCCCAATAATTGACTTTTTGAATAGGCAGTTTCTCCAACTTGATTATTTTGATTACCTCCTAATGTATATATACGGCTTTGGTCTTGAGAAAACCCCATAAAAACACCTACATGCCCTTTGTGTGAATTAAGACTATCTCTCCAAAATACTACTACATCTCCTGGTTCTGGATTAATAACAGAAACTCCAACATTTAGCCATGATCTAGCATTACCTAACCCAGAAGTTTCCATTCCTGCCTTTTTTGCCACCCAATTCATAAAAAAACTACACCATGGAGTTTCATCATCGTTTATATAATTAAACCCAGATTCTTTAGCATAATTAATGACTCGTTGATTATGTGCGCTTCCTGGTATTTCTTTTGTACCTATTTCTTTAGATGCTATTTGAATTAATGCGTTCATGATTTCTATTATTTTATTTAATTAGTGAAGTCACCATTTTCATTAATAAATAATTCTTCATGCTGTAGTAGTACTAAAACTGAAGGCAATAAGTTTAACGGATAGCTTACAGATATAAAACCTCCTCTATTAATAAAGGCTTTTGTTTGTTCTTCTGTAGATTTAGTTGTAGAGAATTGTATATCTCCTATTAACTCTTCTTTTGCTCCTCGAAGCCTAATACTAGTATTAGTATTTGATACTTTTATAGAATAACTATTGATTTTTGCTGGATAACTTAACATGACTCTTCTATTTATATAACGAATATATTTATGCTTTAAAAGACTGATAAACAACCTTTTTACGCATGTCAAAAATAGTCTCAAAGAAGACGTTATGTTACAGGAAAACTGTCCATTATAATGTGGGAAATACGCTGTTTTTTATTTAGGTTGATTAACCTATATAATTAAGGGAATAGACTTATTTATTAAGAGGAAAAGCTATAAACTCTAGAAGAAAAACCCTGTTATATTATGGTACTGAAAACACTGTATATTTATGGAGAAAAACACCTTTTTCATTATACAAAACCTCATTGAGTTATATAGTAGAAAAGACAAAAGGCTATTACAATATTGTAATAGCCTTTCTTAATATAAAAATTATAATCTTAACTCATTTTGTCTGCTATATCTTTAGCTTTTTGATAATTATGATTCGCTTTATTAGATAAAATTACTTTTAAAATCTCTTCTACTTTTTGCTTGTTTTCTTGCTTTAAATACACTAGTAACTTGTACCAATAGCCTCTAGAAATATCTAAGGTATCTAATGCTATAAATTCATCAAATATTTTTAGTGCCTTATTGTAGTTTTCTGTATAAAAATAAGCAGACCCAATTTTAAGTATGCTATAAGGATGCAACATATTTTTTGTTGAGATATTATTTTCATAATACTTAATAATAGCATTATAATCTTTTGCTTCAAATAGTGTTTCTATTTTTAAAGACTCGTCTAAGGTTCCTTTTTCTATTAATGAAGGAATAGTTTCCCAATCTTGATAGTTGTTATAATAATCATCTAAACCATCACTTGTAAATAAAAAAGGAAGACCTATACTAATACACAATAATACAGATGCCGCAATTGCAATAGTATAGAATCGTTTAGGTTTATGCTGCTTTGTTTCTTTAAAATAATGACGTTCTATATTTTTTATATGTTTAGAAGCATCTAGTATTGTTTCACTTTTTAATTCTCTTTTAATCTCTAAAAAGGCTCCTTTGTTTTTACTCTTATCTATTGTATGCCAATCGTTTTCATTAAATGATTCTTGTAAAGCTTTATATATATTAACTTCTTCTTGTAAAGCCTTATCTTCATTCATTAATGTTTCAAAATCGGTTTTATCATCAGGAGATAACGTATTATTTAAATATGCCTCAATCTTCTCTTGCATGTTGTCCTCTGGGTTAGAATTCATTTATCCTAATGCTTTATAACGGCTATCCGCTTTTATTAATTGTACAATTTTAGCTCTACATTTAAAAACGCGTTGTCTTACTACGTTAATAGAATTATAAGCTAAGTCACGCATAATTTCTTCATAACTCATACCATTAAAATAATTACTTAATATTTCTTTACAGTTATTAGATAATAACTGAAATTTTTCTTGGTAAAATTCTAACTGTTCCTGTTCTAAAGTAAAATTTGCTATATCATCTTCTTTTTCTACTAGTGGCAAAACTCCATCTTTCATTACCCTCTCTTTTTTATTTTTTATTCTACTACGCCATATATTTTTACAAATAGTAAATAAATAGGCTTCAAACGCTTCCAACTTTAAAGGTTCCTTTTTATGTTTAGTTATTAAATATATTAGTGCATCGTGAAAAACATCTTTAGCATCTTCTATTTTACCATTATTACGTTGAATAAAAGCTTGTACTTTTGGATAGAACTTATCGTAGATTTCCAGAGTTTTTTTATGATCTCCATCCATAAGGGCTTGTAAGTACTTTTCGCTTTCCGTCATACATTTATTTATGTGAGTAAAATCAAAAATAATTTAATTTTTTAAAAAATATGGGTAATGTTTTCTTTAATTTGACACTCATTAACGTAAACCACGTGAAAAACATATGCTATTCACAATTTATTGTTAAATTTAAAAATACACTTTATGAAATTCTTAAAACATTATCAATTAACAATGCTCTCCTTTCTATTTATCTTTTCATGTTCAAAAGATCCTATAGAAAACATCGTAAATGAACAAAACCTTAATACAGCTAAATATAATAGAGAAGACAACAACAAGTTTTATCTTGATAATATTAATACCCCTGTCTATAGTACTAATGAAATTATTATTAGATATAAACCTAATACACCAATGTATAAGATAGAACAATTAAGAAGTGAAAACGGTATATTTAAAGATCCTGATAGACCTGGAGCTAAGGGAGAATACAAAGTCTGTGATCTTTGCCCTGAGGATGCTATTATAGAGAAATGGACATTCAATCCTACTTTAGAAATAGATATAGAACTTGTTGCTCTATCTATGAGTCCTGACGATGAAGACGAAGTAGATTCAGAAGGCAATATTATTTTAGGTGTAGACCAAAACTTTGAGTTTGTATTAGAAAATGATACCACACCTAATTTTGGTACTCAAACATACGATAATTATGCTTATGATGATTTTTTATCTAAAATAGTACCAGATAACGCTGGCGTTACCATTGCCATATTAGATACTGGTTTAAATACTTTATTACCACAATTTCAAAATGGTGCATTACCACTATATAATGCAGATGTACCAGGTTATCCAGAAGTTAAATCTGGATGGGATTTTGTAGACTCAGATAATAACACGATGGATGAACACAATTTTTTACATGGTACTATAGTAGCAGATAAAATAGCATCATTAAGGCGAGGGTTTCCTGTACCTTATCAAATTATGCCCATACGTATTTCTAATGCTCAAGGAAAAACAACTCTGTTTAGAGCTATTTGTGGGGTTGATTTAGCTGGGCGCTATGCCGATGTTGCAAATATGAGTTTTGGTTGGTATGACACAGGAAACCCAAATAGCGTTATTAACAATACCATTTTTGCTAATTTAATTGAAGAATATAGTAATACCCTTTTTGTGACCTCTTCTGGTAATGCAAATAATGATAATGACAATGCATTAAAACATTATCCGTCCTCTTATCCTAGTGACAATTTATTGTCTATAGCTTCAGATGAAAAAAGAGCATATATCGGAGCTTCTATAAATGGGTTAATATCTGAATTCTCTAATTATGGTATAACTACTGTCGATTTTCTTGCGCATGGAGAAGATCTTTTATTTAAAGATATGTCAGGTAGTATTTATTATATTTCGGGAACTTCATTTGCTGCTCCTGTGGTAACCGCTACCTCATCCTATTTATTAAGCAATAGTAATAATACTACCTTAAATATAATCCCCGAATTAATAAATGAATTTGGAATGAATATAAATTTAAATCCTCAGAAACCTATTAAATATAATACAACTATAAGATTACCTCAGTTTTATAATACTAATTCTACAAATTAAAACATGATGATTATTAGTATTCAAAATAGAGAGTATTAAAACCTATCTCTTAACTTAAGAAACATAATAAAACGCCTAAAAAGAACACATTGAAATCTTTTATAGGCGTTTTTATATTCCTCTTGATTGCTTAATTTATTGAGCTTTTATAGTAATTTATAGCTTCTAAATAAGTCCATATTTATACTATATTAAATAGAATTCAATTTCATATCTTTGAAATTAAATCTTGTTCGTCTCCTATGAAAACACATTACAACATTACATTTCTATTATGTTTAATATTCTCTTTTTGTAATGCACAGTCGGAAAAAAAATTAATAGCACAAACAGACTCTATATATAAGCTATATAAAAAAATACCAGTTGAAGGAATCAATACACTAAATAATTTATTAGTATTACAAGATACACTTAAACCATCTGAAGGGATTGCTAATATCTACCATAGACTAGGATTATTATACGAGAATAAAAAAAATAAGACATATAATAAAGCTATTAATAGCTACAGAAAAGCTATAAAAATAAGACAAATTATTAGTCCTATAAATCAAAAAAAAATTAATAATAGTTTATATAATATTTCTAATTGTTATAAAGCTTTAAAAGAAATTGATGAAAGACGAAAGACTCTAGAGCAAATTGTTCAATCTAATTCTCTATGTAAATTTTTTTGTAGAGCACATATAAGATTAGCTTATATGTGTAAAAATGAAGGTGATTATTATACAGCACTTAAGTATTTGAATAAACTAATATTGTCTTATGATAAGCATAAGAATATAAAAATGTTATATGATGCACATGGTACTTCTATATATGTATATAGTTTAAAGGAAAATACCCCAAATGATTTAGTGAAAATAGAAACTCATAAAAATCAAATAGAACAGTTATTAAATACATACCAAAATTTAAAATTTAAATTAGACGTTTATAATAATCTGGGTAAAATCTATAAAAACTTTAAATTATATGAAAAAGCGTTAGAGATTTATGAATATGCTTTATTAAAATCTAAACAAGAAAATAATGCAATCAAATTAGCTCTTATATATAATAACTTAGGTGAATTATATTCTATTATAAAACAAAACAAAAAGGCTAAGTTATATTACAAATTAGCTATAGAAAATGCAAAAGAAAACCCTTATATCCTTTCAGGAGTATATGCTAATCAAGGTGATAATTTAAATACGCTTAAAACTATTGATAAAATACCATATTTTGAAAAAGCTATTCAAACACTTTTTAGTACAAACCAAAATACTTCTGCTTTTAAATTACCAACTTTAAAACAATTAGAAAATTCTCCATACAAGTCTTACGCTTTAATATACTTATCGGCTTTAGCAAATAATTTGGTTAAGACTTATGAAGAAGACAAAAACGCAATACACTTAAAACGTGCAAAAACCACCTTATATAAAGTAGATCAATTGGTCTCTTTAATGCGTTATGACAGTTCTAGTGATCAATCTAAATTATTTTGGATTAATGAAGGCGTAGATTCATACATGTTAGCTGTAAAGGTGAGTCATTTATTAAACGAGCCTGAAACTGCCTTCTATTTTATGGAGAAAAATAAATCCTTATTACTCTTAGAGAATTTAAATGTCGCTCAAGAAACAGAACGTTTACAAATACCAGACTCTATCTTAAAACGGGAGTTTAATTTACGTTATGCTATTTTAGATACAGAAGACAAATTACAGAATACTCCTAATGACAAGGTATTAACCAATTTATATTTACAACAAGAAGGAAATTACTCTCAGTTTTTAGACACGTTAAAAACAAACTATCCTAATTATTTTAACACTAAAAAAGAGCCTCAAATTTTAAGTTTAAATGATGCTAAAGCTAAACACATTTCTAAAAACACTAGTTATGTAGAATATATTCTAAATGATACCAATGGGTATGGTATTTATTGTGATAATGAAGGCACCAAACTGTTTAAAATACAAAATATACCTGAGCTGTTACATCAATTAGAAGCTTTAAAAAGCTTAGTTAGTACTCCAATTATAGACAAGAAAAATTATGAAAACTATAAAACAACTGCTTTTTCTGTATTTTCTAAACTATTTCCTTTTGAAAATGCGCTACAGCGTATTTCTAATAAAAAGTTAACCGTAATACCAGATTATAAATTAAGAACCTTACCATTTGAAGCATTAATAACTTCGCAAAATGATAATGATATACTCCCAAATTATTTAATACAGCATACAGAAGTATCCTATTATCAATCAACATCAGTATTTAAACAAATAGAACAAAAACAACGTACAGCAAAAAAAGAGCTTATAGGCTTCGCTCCTATTAACTTTAATATAGACAGTTTACCTAATTTACTAGGTAGTAAAAAAGAGATGGATGCCATTTCAAATTTAGTAACTAGTAAACTAATTACTAATACTCAAGCTACTAAAACAGCCTTTTTATCTGAAATAAAAAATTATGGTGTCATACATATTAATACACACGCTGGTTTAGACAAAAATAATGAACCTTGGATTGCTTTTTCAGATGATAAATTATCTCTTAAAGAATTATACGGTATAAATAACCAAGCCAACTTAGTTGTTCTAGATGCTTGTAAAAGTGCTACTGGTACTATGGAACAAGGTGAAGGTGTTATGAGTCTATCTCGAGGTTTTTTCTATAGCGGCGCAGAGAGTGTTATTGCTTCTCAACGGAATGTGAATGAACAATCTAACAATGAAATTCTAGTTAATTTCTATAAAAATTTAAAAGATGGTCAAACAAAATCTAAAGCGTTACATAATGCTAAATTAAACTATATAAATACGCATCAAAACACAGAGTTATCACCTTATTATTGGTCATCTTTAGTGCTGACAGGAAATCCCGATGCTATAGAGTTTTCAACATTTAACGCTCTTATGCTTAAAATAGGTTTAACTATTATTATTCTATTTACCTTGTTTTTTTTCTTAAAAAGAAAATTTACTAAATAAATAGTATATTCTATAAATTATTAATAAACTCTAGGGTACGGTATTCATTATAATATGTGTTACCGCTATCATAAAAACCAACATGACCTCCATATTTAGGCATCTCTAAATACAAATTAGGGTTCTCCTTGGCTTCTTTTACAGGAAAACATTCTGGGGATAAAAATGAATCGTTTAAAGCATTTATAATTAATGTAGGGATACCTATATTAGATAAAAACTGAAGACTACTACATTTTTCATAATAATCGTAAGCATCAATAAAACCGTGTGCTTTAGAAGTATATACATCATCAAATGTTTTTAAATCTTTGATTCGCTTAATATCGCTATCTAAAATTTCATCTGGAAAATACTGCCTTTTACGCTTGAGTTTTTCAATTAAATCTTTTTTAAATTTATTAGAATATAATATGTTTTTAAACGTATTCAACTGTAGCATTGCCCCCTTAAGCCAAACAGGTACAGAAACTGCTACTGCTGCTTTTACTTCTTTAGGTATTACGGTTCGTTCTCCCAAGTACTTTAAAATAACATTACCTCCTAAACTAAACCCATTCAAATATATATTGTTATAGTCTTTGTGTTTTATTATATAATTTATAACCGCCTCTAAATCTTCGCTAACTCCCGAATGATAAGACCTATATACTTTATTTTCTTCTCCACTACAGCCTCTAAAATTAACACAAACGGCATCTACATTATCTTTATTAAATAATTTAGCAACCCCTAAAGTATAATGTCGCTGGGCATTTCCTTCTAACCCATGTAATACAATAATAAGTTTATTTGTTTTTTCTTTTGAAAAACTCCAATCTAAATCCAAAAAATCGCCATCGTTTAATACAATACGCTCTCGTTCTTGATTTACTCCTTCAACATTTCTAATAATCCCTGAATATAATGTGGAAACGTGACCTTGTCTAAAAAAATAAGGTGGTTTATACTTTGATTGAATTATTGGCATTTTGGTCGTTTAAATTTTTGAGATTAAAGTTAATAAATTACTATTAGCTATTTAAAACTTTATTAAAGTAAAAAAGCGCATCAATTTATATTGATACGCTTTACTTTTTAAACTATCTAAGTTTAATTCTTAATTATCTTTTTTGTCGTAGTAATACCGTCTATAGTAACTTTACAAAGATACAAACCTGTGGGCCAATCTTTAGTATCAATTCTATACTTAGCATCATTAGTTTCTTTTAAAGAAAGCACACGCCCATTAACATCAATTATAGAAATTTCTTTTAAAGCTCTTGTATTATCTAGTGAGTTAAAATCGAAGTTTATATTATCTTGAGTTGGATTAGGGAATACTTTAAATTCATTTTCAATAGTACCTTCCCCAGCATTTACTGCAAAAGATTTACATGTTGTTTCACTACAGCAATCTCCTTTAGCTGTTAATCCATAAACAGTTAAACATAATGTTCCTCCTGAAAATGGTTGAGCAAAATAAGGAGCTGTAGACACTACTGTTCCATTAATTGTCCATTCGTAACCTACTATTGTAGTAAAGCCATTGGTTGTTGATGTAGATTCAAATAAATAAACTCCATTTCCAACTTCTGAAACTTTAAATTTAGGATATAATCCACATTTTGGTAAACAAGAAACATTTATGTATACCTTAGTTTGTATTTGTTTTACACAACAATCCCCATTTTCATCTAATCCATATACAGATAATGTTATAATATAATGACCTCCTACTTGATAAGTGTGTGTTGGATTTACTTCTGTAGACGTGTTTCCATCTCCAAAATCCCATAAATAACCAACAATAGAACTAGATCCTGATGCATAAGAATAATTACTTAAGCTAACGGAACAAAATTTAACTTTAGCTTCTAATTTTGGTGTAATGTCACATTCTGGCTCACAGTTTTCTACTACTACGGTCATAGAGTCAGTAAGTGTACATCCATTATCGTAAACTACGACTACAGAATACGTACCTGCTGCAAAAGTAGTAATTGTTTCAGCATTTACTGGTTGAGGAAAAGGTGATCCGTTTAAATACCAATTAATTGATACTATGTTTGGTATTTGTCCAGTAATATCAAGTACTGGCCATGGGTCTCCTTCGCATATTACTTTACTTTTACCTACTTCTAAAGTAGCGTTACAACAACTATTTACTGGATCATCTGTATATCTTCCAATAAAATATCCATTAGAGGTTGAAGAAGCATAACTACTATCTACATTTAAAACGCCACTTCCGCCACCGGTAGCATAAGATCCTATTAAAAGTTCTTTATTATTTGAATCTACTAATGCTTCATTTCCTGCAGATAAACATGATGTAGAGTTAGAGACCCATACACTTGTTCCATTTGTATTATTTAAAGATGCTGCAAAATAATTGGCTCCACAAGGTGCTTTCCCTTCAGACTTACTTACAGCTGTTCCTGCTTCACCAGTAACATAAACATCTCCACAGTTATTTGTTTTTAAACTGTATGGCTTAGAACCAATATTTCTAGACCACAATAAGCTTCCAGATCCACTTTTAGTATAAGCTCTTACTCTTGTATCTTCTGCCCAATAAACAGCATCATTAGTTTCATTAACTTCTACATCGTAACTTCTCCAATTATAATTATCTCCTATTCCATCTGTTTTTAAACCAAATGTATTATCAAAATCTCCATTATTATTAAACTTTGCTAAAAATGTCTCTGCTGTCCAAGTAGATACACTTGTAAACGAATGCGGTGTTGTTCCATTATAAAATGTAGCAGTTCCTCTAAAGTGTCCAGTAACGAAAACATTTCCAGAATCATCTACATCTACATTTACTGCGTTAGTAATATTAGATCCATGCACTTTCTTAGCCCAAACTAAAGATTTAGAAGGATAAGTATATTTTGCTACAAATGCACTTTTGTAACCTCCTGTTAAAGTAGTACCCCCTGCAAATGTTATAGATGTAGATGCAGAATTAATTCCTCCAAAATATCCAACTACGTATAAATAACCATCTTTAAGTTTAATATCTGATATACTACTGTAATCTGTTCCTGATAATTGTTCCCAAGAGGTTGTTGGATCCCCTGCTGCAATTCCAGACTCTAATACCACACCATGTCCTCCTTTATTACCTACAAAATATATTTTTGAGTTAGAATATTCAATACCTCCAACTCCTCCAGCCATTGTATTATCGTTCGAATAATCTATTAATGAAGTAACATCTTTTGTCCATTGTATGTTACCAGCGGAATTGAACCGTCTTAAAACACGAGTATAACCTGTTTCGTATCCATAAGCATAAATATTATTTGAATCATCTATACAAGCATTATTAAGTGTTTTATTACTTCCTTCTGTGAAGTTAACATAATCCCAACTTTGGGCACTTGCAAAATTTAAGCTAAACATAGCTAATACAAAAAAACATAATACTGTTTTTAATTGCGTAATTGTATTTTTCATAATTAATTAATTTGTTGGCTTACTCTCTTATATAGGTTTTTCAGCTTGCACCTTTTAAGAGTGTTAATGAAGAATAAAATCTGTTACCCAAAAAAAATTAATTATTTACTTTTTTAGTTTTACAACAATAAAGAGAACTAAAAAACAGACCACCAACAAAGTAATTATGTAATAGTTCAGTCTAATATTAGACGTTATCATTTTAGTTTTTATAGAACCATTAATTGTATTAGAAGCCCAATAATATGGTGAGTTTTCTATACCAAAATGTTTTTTTAAATATTCTTTTTTTGCATTAGCTAATGCTACGTTCTTTGGTATATTATTTTTTAATTGCCTATAAAAAGCAACCATTATATCTGTATTACTTTTATCATTTGTATTCCATAATGAAGACAATACGCTTTTAGCTCCAGTACTAAAAAAGCCTCTCGATAAACTATTTAAACCTTCTCCTTTTACTAATTCTCCATCTAACGTTTTACAAGCACTCAACACAACCATATCTGCTTGACTTTTTATAGTATACAATTCTGTTTGTTTCATTTTCTTGTCTGCAAACCAAAGCCATGCTGTTTTATCCTTATCATAATCCGCATGTGTACTAATATGTATAATATTATAATTATTTAATGTTGACATAAAGTTCTCCTTTGTAGCTTTTTCCCGCTTTAAAATTGTTCCATCAAAAAAAGTATTAATATTATCAATTTCTATTTCAGAATCTGTCAACTTCGCTAATTCATTATTAAATTCTATTGGTGCTAATCCTAAAAAGTTAGACTTAGGATTTCTAGTTACTTGATCATTTTGTAGTAAAAAATTAACAGAGTATGCATAGCTAATATATTTTGTGTATAATAAATAATTAGGCAATAATGCGTTGCCATTATTGTGAGTTTGTAATATTTCGAAAGGGATATAAGCTAATGTATAATCTGGAATTATAATTAACTCTTCCTTATCATTAAGTATGCTTTCTAACTCTTTAAATAATTTCACATATATATTTACAGCTAATCCATTAAAGTTTTTAAAGTTAGATTCATTATAAAAAGGTTTAGATATAATTTTTTTTAATGCTTTAATTTCTTTATTTAAAGTTTTTATATTTTCTATTTTTATTAATTTAACTTTAGAGGACGTTTTTGCTATAGCATATCCTTGATTATCGTCTAATATAAATTCTACAATAGCTGTATTCTTCTTTAAAATAGAAGTATCTATTGCATCAATAGATGTAATCTTTATATCTTTTTTTGATTTAAAATAATTTGGAAAATTTACTTTTAATGTATCTGTAAAAAACTGATATTCTTTCTTTAATGAAAAAAGTATATTTTTAAGTTGTTCTCTATTTTTAATAATATTTTCATTAGCTAATTTTATTTCTGTTTCTTTTATTTTAGAATTAAAGTTTAATTCTTTTATAGTAATGCTATCTGGTAATTCACTGGCTTTTCTTGCTAGCTGAACTGTTAAATCTTCCAATAAAAGTAGCCCTTTATTTTTTTCCATAAAATAAAAAGCTTGAGCAGGTTTATTTAAAAGATAGGCAATTTCTACCCCTTTCATATATATTCTTGCTCCTCTTTCTCTCCATATAAGTTTAGATATATTTTCGGTACTGCTTAATCTTATTATATCTACTAATTTTTCTGCCATAATAATGGCTTCCATAGCTTTTTCTAAAAACTCTTTGTTATTATCAAATTGATATTGCTTATAATAAAAATCTGTTATATCCCCTAAGTAACTTAAGGCATCTAATTTATTAGGTACATTAATCAATTCATTTGCTTTAGGCAACCTATTTTCTGTTACATTGTTTAATAAATTAAAGGCTCCTAAATAATTAAGTTCTGCCTTTTTGTAATTATTTACATTAAAATAATAATCACCTAAATTATTCTTAATAAGAGATTTAACAATGTTACTATTAGCATACGATGCAGCTATACTTAATGTTTCTAATGTTCTTGAATGATCTTTTCTCTCTATATAAATATTACTTAAATTATTATATACTATTGCTAAGTTACTCGTGTCTTTTTGTTTTAAAGCTATTATCAATGCTTCATTTAACTTTTTTTCTGCTTTATTAAATTCATGCTTCTCTAAAGCTAAATTGCCTAACCTTTGTTTTATTATAAATAAATCACTTTTTTTTGCTATCTTATTTTCAGAGTTAGAAAAATTTGTATTAATAGAATCTGCTAGCTCTAAATGTTTTACGATTTCTTTAGAATACTCTATTCTCCCCATATCGGTATATAAGTATGAAAAACTTAAATGGGTTAAAAAAAGCTCTCTTCTATTTTTATTAGCTACAAAATAGCGTTGTGCCTTTTCAAGATTTTCCAGTGCTTTCGCAAAATCTCCTGTTTTTCTGTAGAACTTACCAAAGGCTACATATACTTTAGAGTGATAACGATCTTCTTCACCTATTGTTAATAGTTCTTTATATGTTTTATACCATGCATTTATAGCTCCGTTCTTTTTATAAAAAAAGCCTAAATTAAATAGGCTTTTTTTTAACAAATCAGGGTTTGTATCTTTATATTTTCTTCTAATTATAACTGCTTTATTAACACTACTAATGGCTAATTGAAGTGCTTTATGTTTTTTATAAAACAATTTAGAAATATCATGATAATATTGAGATTTATCTAACTCAGTTAGCACCATACTACTATCTAGAATAGTAATTATTTTATTGAATTTCTCTGAACTTTCAATATTTTTTGCATTTAAAATAGTATTGATTTTATCATCTAATTCATTAGTCGCAAATGAAAATAAAGTAGTATAAAAAAATAGTAATGTGATAATTTGTGTGCTAACTGTTTTATAAATCATCAATCGAGGGTATATGGATATTTAATATTATTTAAATGACCTAAATAGACCCCTGAATATATAACATCATTTTTTAATATCATAGGATTTACTCCATTTGTATATAATGTTGCTGCTCTTGCTGTTGTTACTGCTGCAGAAAAAGAGGTTCCTTGATATACTTGTGAAATATTACTATGTGAAAAATTAAACTGATTTGCAGCAGCTATATCTACCGTTTCATTTCCAAAGTTTGCCATTGATGCCAATCCTTCATATGTTTTTTTAATTCCAGTAGTATTTATTATAAATTCATAATCATATCCAGATGGAAAATGAGCAAAATCATCTGTATCTAGTCCTTTATTACCTGCCGATGTACTTACTAATATGTCTTGAGTAGTCGCTATGTAACTATTAAGGATTGATAACTTTTTAAGGTACCAGCCAAAACTCATGTTAATTATATCTACATCTGGGTTGTTAATAGCATATATATAGCTACACACTATAGTAGAGTATTTTGTTTTTCCATTTGCATTAAAAGCTTTTATAGGTAATATTCTAAAAGGTACTCTAGTATCTCTTAATTTTTCGAATATTGAGTATGTTACTATAGTACCATGCCCATTATCATCATAAACATCATTATCATCGTTTACAAAATCCCATCCAGAAATATTTTGCTTTAATGGATCATTACTACAGCTTTGCTCTTGAGATGTATCATATAAAAAAGGCATATTAAACCCTTCGTAATTATAATCTACTCCTGAGTCTATTACAGCAATAACAACGTCTCTTTTAGGTGAAGTAAGAACCTTTTTTTGTAAGTTTTTTAAACTACTTGTATTCAAGCTAAATAGATTATTAGTATTCGATATGTAATATTGTAATTCTGATCCTTCTAAATCTGGATCGGCTTCTGTTTCTCCTAACTTACTTTTTATATTAGCTCCTGAGTTGAAATGCCATACTTCTACATCTTCGTTAGAACATGAGCAAGTTTCATATTTAATAACGTCATGACTTTCTCTTATGTTTTGCTTATTCTCTTCAGATATTTCTGGGTTGAATTTTATTACAAGTTCTGTTGGAGAATATTGTAAAGGTTCTGGATTGAATGCACTAGATTGAGCGGTTGATTTGTTAAATAATTTAGTGGTTTCTGGTTCTGTTGCAAAACTTTCAGGCTCTACAGAACATCCTAATAAAATAAATATGACTAAGTAAATTACAGCTTTTGTTTTCATTGTGTATTATTTTTTGGTTTGTGTATTTACTAACTTGTTTTCAAAAAAACTTTTTTGTTACCCACAAAAAAAAGCATTAATCATTTATATTTACAGTTTCAGCCTTATGATGACAAATATGAGTAATGAAAACACCAAATATTTTTGTGATAGTTTAATTAATGGAGACAATAAAGGGATTTTAAAAATTTACCAATTAGTGTATCCCAAAGTTCTAAAATTTGTTCTTAAAAATAGTGGACAAACAGAAGATGCAGAAGATGTCTTTCAAAAAGCGTTAATTCAATTTAGCGCAAGATTAAAATTAAAACGAATAGAATTTCACTCGTCATTTGAAGCTTATTTATTTACTATTTGTATGAATTTGTGGAGAAGAGAATTAAATTTAAAAAAAAGACGGGTAACAAATATTCCAAATCAAGAACACTATGATGAACAATCGGATTCAATACAAGAGATATTAGAACAAGAAAAGTGGGAATTATATACGGAAATGTTTAACAAGCTTTCTAATAATTGTAAAGAGGTTTTAGGCTTTTATTATAATAAGGTTTCCTATGCTGATATTGTAAAAAAACTATCTTATACAACCGAATCTGTAGCACGACAACGTGTTTTTAAATGTAGAAAGAAACTAAGTGACTTAATTAAAAAAGACAAAAGATTTAAACAATTAAAAGCGATATAATGTTTGATGATAATACATATGATGCAATTGATGGCTATCTAAAAAACACTTTAGATGCTACAGAAAAGCTAGAGTTTGAAAATAAATTAAAAAAGGACTCTAATCTTTATAAAGAATTTATTATTCAAAAAGATTTATTCAATGCTTTAGATGAAAACTCATGGGCTTTCGAAGACCAACCAAATATAGAGGAGGTAAATACCATTGAAAACTATTTAAAAAGTGACGAAGCAAAATCTATTGCTTCTGTTATATCTAACACAAATAAAGAATATCAAAATTCTAAGCAACGTGTATTTAAATTACCAAGATTTATTTACCCTATTGCTGCATCTATAGTATTATTACTAGGATATTTCTTGTTTTTTGGCAACTCGCAAACTACAGAAAATCTTTATGCTGAATATAAAAACTGGAGTGATTTACCGTCTTTAACTTACAGAGCTGATGATGATGGAGATCGCCTTTCAAAAGGACAAGAAGCATTTAAAAATAAACAATATAAAGAGGCTTCTACTATTTTCAGGAATTATTTAAAAAACAATACTAACCCTCAAGTAACAACATATTTAGGTATTACTCATATAGAATTAGAGCAGTATGATTTAGCTTTAAAAACGTTTGATGATTTATTAAAAGAACAATCATTAGATAGCTCTAAAGGCTATTGGTATAAAACCTTAGTTTATTTGAAATTAGGAAATAAAACTAAGGCTTTAGAAACTTTAAATCTGCTTTTAGAAAAAGAAAGTAATTATAACTATACTTTAGCTAAAGCATTAAAGGATAAATTAGTTAAACTCTAAAGAAGTAAACTTAAAATCTTTTCCATTAAACAGACCTTTATCACTTAATTTAAGTGATGGTATTACTAATAGTGCCATGAATGATAATGACATATATGGTGCATTAAGAGTACACCCCATATTTTTTGCCATTTTATCTAATGCTGCATATTGTTTACCTATAGTTTTCCCATCTTTATCGCTCATAATTCCTGCAACTGGTAAAGGTACAGTATGAGTATTAGTCGTACTTACTGCACAAATTCCCCCTTTTGCTTCTATAATAGCGTTTACGGCTTTACAAATAGATTCATCATCAACTCCAACTGCTATAATATTATGAGAATCATGACCTACAGAACTAGCTATAGCCCCTTCTTTTAAACCAACGTTTTTTATAAAAGCTATTGCTGGTTTTTGATCTTGATAACGGTTTACAACGGTCATTTTTAAAACATCATTATCTGTATTAGAAACTAAGTTTCCATTTTCAATTAAAGCTTCTGTTATAATTTCATTAGTAACTAATTCACCATCTAAACACTCAATGACTCTTATTTTCTCGGCAGATGATTCATACCTAAAATCGTTAACCTTTTTGATATCAGTATTAAAGTTATTTAAGTTATTAAATTCTATATCTTTAATATATGATTGTCCATTATTATATACTAATTCTCCGTTAATATAAGTTTGAAGGGTTTTAAACGCTTTTAAATCTTCAACGATAATAAAATCAGCGAAGTCTCCTTTTCTTAATAATCCAACATCAAGATTATAATGCTTAACTGGGTTAATACAAGCGGCTTGTAACACTTTAAATACATCTATTTCTTTAGCTATAGCCCTAGAACATAATGCATTAATATGGTCAACTATTAAATCATCTGGGTGTTTATCATCGCTGCAAAACATCATTTCATTATAATATACTGATAATAAACCTATTAAAGATTCAAAGTTTTTAGCAGCACTTCCTTCTCTAATAATTACTTTCATTCCTTTTTGAAGCTTTTCTAAAGCTTCTTCATAAGTAAAGCACTCATGATCTGTAGTCATTCCTGCAGCTATGTATTTTGTAATATCTTTACCTCTTACTCCTGGAGCATGACCATCTATAGGTTTATTATAATACTTTGCCCATTCTATTTTTTTTAAAACTTCGGCATCATCAAAAAGTACTCCTGGGTAATTCATCATCTCTGCTAAATACTTAATATCTGGATTAGCCATTAGTTCTTTAATATCGTTAGAGTCTATAATAGCTCCTGCAGATTCGAAAGCTGTTGCTGGCACACATGATGGCGCTCCAAAATTAAATTTAAAAGGTGTTTTTTTTCCATTTTCTATCATGAACTCTACACCTTTCACCCCTAAAACATTTGCAATTTCATGTGGGTCTGAAACTGTTGCTACTGTTCCATGTGTTACGGCTAATTTTGCAAATTCACTAGGTACTAGCATTGAGCTTTCTATATGTATATGGGCATCTACAAAACCTGGCATTATATAATGATTAACATCATGTTCTTTTTCTATTATAGAAACTATTTTATCATTTTTAACTGTAACTTCCCCTTTATATATACGTTTATTTTCTATATCTACTATTTGCCCTTGCAACTTCATCTTCTATATGTTTTATAATTTGTTGTAAAACTAATATTTTAAGCTAAAAAAGCGAGGACAAATAGCCTCGCTTTATAAATTCTATTTTTATGTGATTATTTCTTAAAGTTATCTATTCCAGTTTTTAACCAGTTATAGTATTCTTCTACATCTGGTGTATATCCTACTGGTTTAATTAAATTAGTTTCATCATGATCCATTAATACATAAAATGGTTGCGCATTAGCTTTATATTTTAATTGCTGTAATTCGCTCCACTTCTGCCCTATGTATTTTAGTTTTTTACCTTCTTTTATTTTTGACTCTACTACTTCTCCATTTGGTAATGGTCTTTTATCATCCACATAAAGAGAGATTAGTACAACATCGTTTTTAAGCGTATTTAAAACATTTTGCTTTGGCCAAACATTTTGTTCCATTTTTCTACAGTTTACACATGCCCACCCTGTAAAATCTATCATAACAGGTTTACCTACTTTTTTAGCATATGCTAAACCTAAATCGTAATCGTTAAATGCTAAAATATCATGCGGCGCTAATAAATGTCCTCCTTCTGGTAAATCTGAATGATCTGCACTAACTGCTCCACCTCCAATTTTAGAATACCCAACTCCATAAGGCGATTCGCTATATTCTAATGGTGGTGGAAATGCACTAATTAAATTTAATGGTGCTCCCCACAAACCAGGAATCATATATATAGTAAACGTTAGTGTGAAAAGCCCTAAAAATAATCGCCCTACCGATATATGCTTTAATGGAGAATCATGCGGTAATTGTATTTTTCCAAACAAATACAAAGCTAATGCTCCAAAAATAGCAATCCATATTGCAATAAATACTTCTCTTTCTAATAAATGTGTTTGTAATACTAAATCTGCCTGTGATAAAAACTTAAATGCTAATGCTAATTCTAAAAACCCTAAAACTACTTTTACTGTATTTAACCAACCTCCAGATTTTGGTAATGAATTTAACCATCCAGGAAATGCTGCAAACAATGCAAATGGTAAGGCTATAGCTAAAGAAAAACCAAACATTCCAACTATTGGAGCGATACCTCCTTTTGAAGCTGCTTCAACTAATAAGGTTCCAACAATTGGTCCTGTACAAGAAAAAGAAATTATTGCAAGAGCTAATGCCATAAAGAATATACCAATTAATCCTCCTCTGTTTGCTTGAGAATCTACTTTATTAGCCCAAGAATTAGGCAACATAATCTCAAATGCTCCTAAAAACGAAGCTGCAAATATTATTAAAATCAAGAAAAATATAATATTAAACCAAACATTAGTAGCTAAGGCATTTAAGGCATCTGCACCAAATATTGCGGTAACAGCACTACCTAATAATACATATATTATTATTATACTTATCCCATAAATTATTGCATTTCTTACTCCTATAGCTTTAGTTTTACTTTGTTTAGTAAAAAAGCTAACCGTCATTGGTATCATAGGAAATACACAAGGTGTCAACAATGCAGCAAAACCAGATAGAAATGCAACAAAGAAAATACCCCATAATCCTTTCTTAGAAGAATCTGAATCTTCATTTTTATTTTCCTCTACAACATTTTTCTTTGTTTCTCTAGTTTCAGTTTTTACAACTTCTTCTTTCTTTTTATTTATAACAAATTCAAACTCTTCTTCTGTAGGAGGTAAACACTTACTATCATCGCACACCATAAAATAAACTAAGGCATCTATTTTATGAACCTTTGGATCTAGCAGTTTTACTGTTTGCCTAAACTCTGCATGATCAGAAAAATATTTAATTTTCATATTAAACACAGGATCATCTACAACATGTCCTTTCCCTTCAATTGTTTTACCAATCAATTTATATTTATCAGATTTAGTGAAAGTAAATTCTGTTGCTTCAGGTCCATCTGGCGGTACATCTTGCGAATATAAGTGCCAACCTTGATCTATAGAAGCTGTGAATACTAAATCGATTTCTGTATCCGACTTTTTCTCTATAGAGGTTTCCCATTCTACTGGTTCAAATATTTGAGCTTTTACTGTAAGTATAGAAAATAAGACTAGTAAGTATGCTAAAACTTTTTTCATCATTTTATAATTAAGATGTTTTATGTCGCAAAATAAACGTATAACTTAGTATTAACATGTTAAATAGTGTTAAGAAGTATTTCGTTTTGTTAATCTTGCAGTGTTATTTTAAAAATTCTATTCGTTTTTTCGGTAACTCTATAACGATTATCGCCTCGATAATTAATGATCCAAACGACTTCATTATTAGAGTACAATAACAGACATTTTTCTTTATCTAGCAAAGAAAACTTCTCATCTTTAAAAAATTTACTTAATTTCTTTTTCCCTTGCATTCCCATAGGATAAAAGAGTTCTCCGTCTTTCCAACTTCTAATTTCTAATGGAAACTGTATCAAATCTGCATCTACGTAAAGTTCATTTTTTTTAGACTTAAACTCCTTATTAATTTCTTCAAAAATTATAGTTCCTATTGGTATTTTTACTTCTCGATTTTCTTTAGAAATTAAAATACTTTTATCTGCTTCATTTTCAATAACAGTTAATATTAGTGTTTCTCTATTTTTAATTAATCTATGTGTTTTTGAAAATACTTGTTTACCTGATTGTGCTTCTAATAAATTATACACATCATTATAAGCTGTAAATCCGTATGCTTTAAAAATATGGTATAAATATGCTTTAGGATTCTTTAATACTTTAAAAACAGATATATTATAAGTAATAGTTGTTTTAGTTTCTTCAGCTATAGCTCTCTCTGACACATCATTTACACTATCTTTAATAATATCGGCGGCATCTTGTAAATGTTGCAATGTACTTTGAAAACCATTTAATAGCTTTGGATTAATTTCTTTTAATAATGGTATAACCTCATGGCGTAGCTTATTTCTAAGATATTTTGTTGATGCATTACTACTGTCTTCTCTCCAAGTATAACTATTAGTTTTAGCAAAATGCTTAATTGTTTCACGAGAATATGGTAGTAAAGGCCTTACTATAGTATTATTTAATTCAGGAATACCAGTTAATCCTTCTAAACCAGTAGCTCTAGTTAAGTTTATTAAAAATGTTTCTAAAGTATCATCTGCATGATGTGCTGTTAATATATAATCATACCCTAACTCCTTAGATAAGTCTTTAAACCAAGTATAACGCAATTCTCTAGCTGCGACTTGAATAGACGTTTTATTCGTTTCTGCGTAAATAGAAGTTTCAAAACTTTGAGTAAATACTTCTAAATTTAATTGCATGGCTAATTCTAACACAAAAGTTTCATCACTGTCACTCTCTTTTCCTCTTAAATTAAAATTACAGTGAGCCAAGCTTATATTTAAACCTAATTTATAACATAGATGAGTTAATACAACACTGTCTAAGCCTCCAGAAATAGCTATAAGTAACTTTTTTTCTTTAAGAAATGGTAATTGGTTTTCAATATGACTTTTAAACGTTTTAAACATAATGCTAATTTACATATTGTCCAACCATTTTAATACAGTATCTATAAATTCTTCTTTACAAAGATCATGATGCAACTCATGATAGCCATCTTTAAACAATACCAATTTTGCTTTTTCTGTATTGTTACAAAACTCTTCTGCTGCTTTATAATCTATTATTCTATCGCCTGTACCATGTAAAACAAGCATTGGTATTTGTAACTTACTTGCATTATTTAAAGCATATTCTCCTGCATTAAATACAGGAAAAGAAAACATAGAGCTTATTTTATTATGTATTAAACTGTCTTCGCTATAATTTAATACTTCTTTTGGATCTCTAGAAATTGCAGAGACATCTAATTCATTCGATAAAGTTACTGAAGGTAATATTTTAAATAATAATTTACCTATGGTCAATTTCCATTTTGGTGGTGTAAAAGCAAGACGAAGAAAAGGGCTCGTTGCTATTACACCATTTATTGTATGTGTTTTTGTTAATGTATAATTAATAACGATGTTACCCCCTAAACTATGTCCGTAGAGGTATACTTGTTTTTCTGGAAATAATTGTTTTGCTTTATTTATGGTATAATCTAAAGCATCTAATAATGCTTCATAACTTGGGCAATGCCCTCTTTTCCCCTTACTTCTTCCATGACCATATAAATCTAATGCTACTACTGCATAACTAGATTGTAATAAATGACGTATTACAGAGTTTTGAAAACGTAACATGTGCTCTCCCATACCATGCACTAATACTATAACCGCTTTCTCGTTTTGCGGCTTCCAATATTGCCCAAAAAGCTCTGTATCATGCAGTTTAAATGAAAATGTATTTTCCATAAGTATTTTATCTTTTATGTAAATAAAGGGATATTACCCTTCTAATACTTGCCTCATAGCTTTTGCTTTTACCAGACATTCTTCGTATTCTTTTAAAGGGTCACTTTTTGCAGTAATAGCTCCACCTACAGAATACGATACGTATTCTCTTGTTTCGTTATATAAAATGCTTCTAATAACTACATTAAAATCAAAATCACCTTCTGGTGTAATATACCCCACTGTTCCTGAATATAACCCACGTTTTGTTTCTTCTAAAGCTTCAATAATTTTCATAGCTGAAATTTTTGGGGCTCCTGTCATGCTCCCCATAGGAAAAGTCGTTTTTATGACGTCTATTGGATGTGTTTCTTCATCAATTTCTGAAACAACAGTAGAGATCATTTGATGTACTTGATCGAATGTATATACCTTACACAATTCTTCTACTTTTACACTTCCTCTTGTAGCGGTTAGAGATAAATCGTTTCTAACCAAATCTACAATCATTATATTTTCGCTCCTCTCTTTTTCATCTAATGCTAATTCTCGCTTTAAAGTTTCATCTTCCTTTTTATCTTTAGAGCGCTTTGCTGTACCTTTTATTGGCTGAGATGTTATCTTACAACCTTCTTTTTTTATATAGCGTTCTGGGCTTGCTGAAAGCAAATACTTATCTCCTAATTTTAAGAAAGTGGCAAACGGAGGTTTAGAGATATTATTAAGGTTTTTATAAGTTTCTAAAGGGTTAATTATTGTATTTTCTGCATAAAACTCTTGGCAAAAATTTGCTTCGTAAATATCTCCTCTATGAATATGATGCAATACCGTTTCAATTTTATTAAAATATTCATCTTTATGTATCCTAAGTTTAATTTTTACAGGTTCTTGCTCAATTTTTAAAGCTAAATCAAAAGTTTTAATAGTATTAAAATCTCCTTCAAATTCATCGTCAACCATTTTTAGATACTGTAATTCTACTGTATCGCCTTTAATTAAAAATAGCTTTTTAGGCTGAAAAAAATATAACTCTGGAAAGTTTAAGCCATCATAATTATTTGAGTGTAGTTTTTCTACATCATTTTTTAAATCGTAAGTTAAGTATCCTAAAATCCAATCTTTTGTTATTGTTTGGTATTCTTTAAACTTATCGAAAGCATTTACATAATCGGTTTGTATTGCTGTAAACGCATCTACAGCTAAAATAGCATCGTAATTAGAGTAATGTCCATTATGATGATTTGAATCTAACCAGACAACATCATCAAATTGAGAACTCCAAGCTAATAGTTTTTGCTTAAACGCTGTTATATTTTTTACGTTGTATATTTTTTTCTCCCTCAATAGAATATCTTTTTCAGATAAGTGCCAAATTTATTAAGAATCTCTCTATTTTCGTACAATAATCCCAATAAAAGACTTTACTCAACCAATCTTATGAATTCACTTTTAAAAACATTGTTAAGGAAACAGTTAGTTTTACTATTTCTTTTAATAACATCTTTTTATTTACATGCACAAAATAATAATTCTTACAGTTTATTATGGAAAATTGAAGGTAAAGGTTTAAAAAAACCATCTTATATTTTCGGTACAATGCATATTGATGACATTAGAGCTTTTAATTTTAGTGATGCTGTATTACCTGCTATAGAAAGTTCAGAAAAATTTGCTTTGGAAGTACAACCTGACTCTATATTAGAAAGTGTTTTAAATCCTAAAGAAAAAAACACTCAAAAAGCATATTTAAAATTTAAAGACCTGTTAGATGATAAGGACTATAAAAAATTATCAAAGCGTTTTTTTGATGTCAATGGCTATGTAATAGAAGAAAGTGAAGAAACAGATCCAGACTCTTTTATCTTTTCATTAAACCCGAATGAAGATAAGGAAACTGACAAAAGTAACTTTGTAGACTTCCATTTACTTGCTCATGCAAAAACAATGAGGAAAGATGTTATTGGATTAGAAAGCATTGATGACCAAATGAATACTTTTAAAAATTTGACTGAAAGTAAGCAAAAGGAGTATATACTAGATTATTTAAAGTATGATATTGAAGATTATAAAAAAAATCTTGAAGAAATGACTAAGATTTATATTTCTGGAGATATAAACAGAATAAATAATTATTTAATAGAGAACAAATGCTATGATTTACAATTAGAACGTAGAAATAAAGTAATGTGTAAAAGCATCATTAGTGTGCTAGCTAAAAACGAGTCATTATTTTCTGCAGTTGGAGCTGCTCATTTACCTGGTAAAAATGGGCTTATTAAATTACTAAGAGCTAAAGGTTATAAAGTAACCGCTGTAGAAGCAAGCTTTACTGGTGTAAAAGAGTTATATAAAATAGACACCTCAAAAATGAAATGGAATACTTTTAAAGATTCCAATCTAGGCTATAGTGTTAAAGTTCCTTCAAGAATAAATACAGATAGTACCAACATAATTAACATTAATATTAGTGTAGACTTAACAAATTTAAAATGTTATACTTTTTATGGTTTGGATGTTAGAGAAAAGAAAAAAAATGAAGATGACAGTACTATAATAGCAAGAATAATTAATAAAAATATTGAACAATATAAAGCTATAGAAACTAAGAGAGAATCTATTATTTTGGATAATGTTTCTGGATATTTAGTTACTATGCAACTAGATAAAAACCAAGCACTAGACTCTGGTTATTCAACCATTAAATCTGCATATGTTGCCAAGAATGATATTTTTTATCAATTTATTATTTTAGGAAACCCTGATAATATTGAATCGAGCTCTTCAAAAAAATTCTTTAATTCGGTGAAATTTCAAGAGCCAAAACCTTTACCAAAAACAAAACCTGCAGACTGGATTAATTATATAAATGATACTGGTGCATTTTCCATTGAAATACCAACAGAACCTAAGGATTTATCACGTAAAGCTGAAATTCTAGATAGTGAGGGTAAAACAGTTACTTACGACTTAAACATTTTCTTCGCTTCAGATATAAAGAATAATAGAAATTATTTATTCCGATACAATGATTTGCCTTTAGGGTATAAAATAGAAGATATAGAAGCTTCCTATAAAGAAATGTCTAAAGCTTTTTTAACACAAGCAAAAATTATAGGAACTCCAAAAGATATTATTTTTAAAGGTTTAAAAGCAAAAGAATACGAATTACTCATTAATAATAAATACCCCTCACTCTGTATATTATTTTTTAGAGGCAATAGAACATATTTGCTTCTAAGTCAATCTTCAAAATTTGATGAAAAGATAAGCAAAGACGAACGCTTCTTTAATAATTTTAAACTATTAGACTATAAAGACAGTAATTTAATATCCATAACAGAAGATTCGTTTAGTTTTAATTTTTTCAAAAAAAATAAAATTGATATAGATAATGAAGATTATTCAGAAAGCTATATTTATAATTCTAAAGATTATTATACAAAAGATGATAACAATGGGAATGTATATACTTTTGGCTTCTCTAAACTTAAACCTTATATTAAAATTGATTCTCTAAGCACTATATATGATAATATTGTTAATGATTTTAAGGGGTGGAATGATTCTATTGTTAGTAAAGAACACATTAAAATTAAAAATAAAAATGCACTAGAGTTTCGTTTATATAATAAGAAAAGTAAATTTACAAGTAGACATATACAATGGTTAGATAATGATTTCTTTTTTATTGCTAGCGCTTACACAAGTAAAGAAAGCATAGAGAGCAAAACAACTAATACTATTTTAAAAAGTTATCTACCAATAAAAAATAATAAAACTATTGACTATTATACTTCTAAAACAGATCGTATTATTACAGATTTAAAGTCTAAAGACAGTATTGTTTTTAAAGACGCTATTGGAGCTTTTAGCTATTATGAATTTAACAAAAAAGATTTACCAAAATTATACAAGGCAGTAGATAAAGAGTATTCTTCTTTAAAAAATAAAGCATTGGTAACTCAAGCTATTGTAAACGAGTTAAACAATATCAACGATGAGAATACTATACCATTTTTAAAGGCCATTTATTTAAGAAAAAATACTCCAGATGACTTAAAAGCTTCTATTATAAGAAGTATACCAAAGTTAGACTATGAGAATAATATATCTGTTTATAAATCTTTATTTTTTAATACACCTCCTATAATTAAAACTAATTACCCTTATAGATTATTTGCTCCATTATATGATTCTATTCCTTTAGCAATAGATAGTTATACAGAACTATTAAAGTTAAATACAATTACTAATTATCGTAAACAAATTTTAGATATATCAACTAGGATTTTAAATTCTACGTATAACAAAAAAAATGTTGCCTTATCTAATTTTAAAAATATAAATAAAAATGCAAATGAGGATTTAGCAGATTATTTAAGTATGTTAAACGAAAAAGAATATAATTACTCTAAGCATGCTCTTATATATAATTATTTAAATTATTATAAAGCGACAGCTAATAAAATAGATTCTGTTTCTACAGGAAATTATATAGATGCATTTACTTCAAGTTTAATAAAAGCTAACTCTAATACTTGGTTAAGTTCTAAAGCTGCAGAAACGCGGATTATACATGGCTATAAACTTCCAAAGGAATTAAAAAAACAATTATTGGATAGTATGGATACTAGAATGGGGCTAATGAAAGCCTATTATAAAGTAAAAACATTTAAAAAGGTTCCTAAAAAATATAAGTCTATAGATGAATATGTTAACCTATCATTACAAGAATATCTAGAATCTAGTGAAGAATACCCAACAAAAAAAGAATTACTAGGCCAGTTAAAAATTGATAAAAAAACCTATTATGTTCACAATCTCATTTATAATTATGAAAATGAAGTTGATGATACTTCTGAATCTTATCTAATAGTAACAGAAATTGACGATGCCGTTTATAAAAAGGAAGAACTAAAACCTTACCCTGTTTATACTAATTGGGAAAAAACAACAAATGATTGGAAAGCTCAAGCGAAGGCTTTAATTGTTGAAACAATTAAAAACAATGAAAATTAAGTTTTTAAGTTTACCTTTGCGCACATAATATATAGATACTGTGACTTTTCAAGATTTAAATTTAAATATACCCTTATATAACGCATTAGACGATTTGGGTTTTACTACACCAACTCCTATACAAGCAGAAGCGTTTAGCGTTGTTGCAAGTGGGAAAGATATGGTAGGTATTGCGCAAACTGGTACAGGAAAAACCTTTGCCTATATGCTTCCTCTTTTAAAAAATTTAAAGTTTTCTAAACAAGAAAACCCAAGAGTGTTAATTTTAGTGCCAACTAGAGAATTAGTCGTTCAGGTTGTTGATGAAATAGAAAAGTTATCTAAATACATTAATAATCGTGTATTAGGTGTTTATGGAGGTACAAATATTAATACCCAAAAACAGGCTATTGCTCTGGGTATAGATATTTTAGTAGCTACTCCTGGTCGCTTATACGATTTAGCTTTAAGTCGCGTATTACAATTAAAATCTATTCAGAAATTAGTTATAGATGAAGTTGATGTTATGTTAGATCTTGGCTTTAGGCATCAATTAATTAATATTTTTGATATTCTTCCAGAACGTCGTCAAAACATTATGTTTTCGGCTACTATGACACATGATGTTGACGCCTTGATAACAGATTTTTTTATTGCACCTCAAAAAGTGTCTATTGCTGCTTCTGGTACACCCTTAGAAAATATAACTCAAGAGCGTTATAACACCCCTAATTTCTATACAAAATTAAACTTATTAAAGCATTTACTTCTAGATACTGAAACATATAATAAAGTATTAATTTTTGTTGCTTTTAAAAAAATGGCAGATCGTTTATTTGAAAATTTAGACGAAGAGTTTAAAGAAGAGTTATGTGTTATTCACTCTAATAAAACGCAAAATTACAGGTTACGTAGTATAGAACAGTTTAGAGAAGGTTTTAATAGAATTTTAGTAGCTACAGATGTAATGGCTCGTGGTTTAGATATTGATAATGTATCTCATGTTATTAATTTTGATACGCCTGCTTATCCAGAAAATTATATGCACCGCATTGGTCGTACTGGTAGAGCAGAACGTAAAGGACATGCATTAGTGTTTTCCTCTGAAAAAGAACAGGAAAGTTTGCAAAACATAGAGCAGTTAATGCAAATGAAAATCCCTTTATTAGAATTTCCTCAAGAGGTTGAAATCTCTACAGAATTAATTGAAGAAGAGCGTCCGCAAATAAAAGAGCGTAATAATCCACATAAACGTAGAAAAGATGAAGATGCACTAGGTGCAGCGTTTCATGAAAAATCTGAAAAAAATTCTAAAACAAATAAAGGTGGTTCATATAAATTTAAGATAGCTGCTAAATATAAAAAGCCTAAAACTAGAGGCGACAAAAATTACAATAAACGCAATAAAAGAAAATAACCTCTGTTTCATAATAATTTAAGAGTTCTAACACAATAAACTTCTTTTTTTTACATTAATTAGTTATAGTAATTAATAACATTATTTATAATTAAACTATACTATTACAATACCTTATCTTTTATTTAGATTACTTTAATCTTAAATTTTGTTAATTCTAAAAATTAAAATGTATTAATCAAAAAATAAAGTAAATTTATAGAATGGAAGATTTATTTAATTTATTAAACCAGCAACAGGACATACCTCCCAAAGAAGGAGATATAAAAAACCTATTGGTAAATCAAACTTGGGTTTTAGTAAATAAAATTAAGGATGAAAAGACATTCTATTTTTTTCACGATGATAATAAACTAACCCGCACAACAAACGGTTCTACTTCAAAAGCGCAATGGCATTATGTTAATGCCAACTATATCCGTATCACTTCTAATGGTGAAATTAATGTTATTAAAATGAATTTTAGAGATGAGGATATATTAACTCTAGATATTGATAGGCACTCCAACAGTTTAGCTGTTTTTATAAACGAAACTAGAAGCAACACCTCTTTTAATACTTACGATGATATTACAAACTATTTACATGACAAATATGTAAATAAAGCAAAAAACATAATTAACAAACATCAATATTATTATATAGAACAATCTGAAGAGTATGGTCCTGTTACTGCTGAGTATCTTATAAAACGCGTTGAGGACGATAGTATAAATGCGCAATGCCTTATAAGAGACATAAATGATTATGACTACAGTAAAAGATTACGCATTCAGGATTTGATTGATGTAATTTAAAAAGTTTATTCTCTCATTTTTGTAATTTCTTCTATTCTATTTTTATAATAATCTAGTTTATCAATACTATAAGCTTTAGTGACATTCTTTAAAGCTTTATTGTATTCTTTTTTCGAAAGATTATAATCTGCCATAGAATCATAAACGTTAGCACTTTCTGGATAATATTCTATAGCCATTTTAAAAAACAACAACGATTTTTCTGGTTCTCTAGACAAGTACATATAACCTAAATTGTTTAACAATTCTTCCTCAGGTTTTACATCATATCCAAGCTTTGTTGAAAGTCTCTTAAAACGACCATTAAAAGCCTTTTTTGCATCTTCCGCTTTAGCATTTGGATTTTGCATAACTTCAACAAACTTATTTTTCATTTTATACCAAGAGAACAGGAATTTCATTCCGTCATACATAGACACTAGAGGAACAGTACCATGATTTTCATTTTCATAGTATTTGTATTTAAAATTTAGCTCACTTTCTCTAGCGTTCGTTATCCTATTAGAGAAACTATAGATAGCGCGTAATCCTTCAGTTTTGTGAGATGCATCGTTTACTAATACATTAAGGTCCTTCTCTTTATCTGGAGGTAAAGGATTTGCTATAGATATAAATAAGGATTTATTAACATACTTCTTATTAATTAACTTGTTAGCTATATCTTTAGAAAGCACTTCATTATCCCACCACAGACTAGGGTCTATTGCTATATAATTTGTAAATAACTCTGGATGCTGTATTAAAGTATTAACCACCATTAAACCTCCAAAAGAATGCCCTATTAAAGTCCTATAGTTTTCAGTAGGGTATTTAGCATCTATATACGGTATTAGTTCTTGCGTTATAAAATCTGTAAAACGTTCTCCTCCTCCAGAGTTTTTAACCCACTCTGTAGTACCTTTTGCCTCTTTTACTTTTGTAGGTGTTAAGTCTCTAGTTCTATTATTTCTATTTGCTATGCCTACAACAATCATTTCTGGAATTTCTCCTGTTGACAATTGATTTAATACAGAACAAACTGATAGAAAATGTTCGCCACCATCTAAAACATAAAGTACGGGATAACTATTTGCAGTATTCATACTTTCTGGCACATGCACCCATATCTGTCTATTCTCTTTTAAAATTTTAGAATATAGACTATCAGTTTTACCTAATGTTATTAGTGAATTAGACGTTTTATTCTGAGATAAAGCCTTAAAAATAAAACTATTAATAAGCAAAAAAATAACAGTTACAATTATTTTATTTTTCATGCTATTAGTCTCTTATCCATCTTAAAATTAAAATTCCAAGTCTAGAAACAACAAATGTAAATAAGCCAAAGGTTGCTGTTAATAAAGACACTTTAAGACCAGACGCAAATATTGCTGGATCGGTTTCTCCCATAGATTGCAGTACATCAAACATTTCTATAAGTCCTGTAATTGATCCTAAAAAACCAATGGTTAACCCTAAAAGACCTGCATCTATAGATAAACTTAGCATTTTTTTAGATTGCTGAGCATTTTTTTTGTTAACGACAATTCCGCGTATAGTAAGAACTAATGATAGCATTAGACAAATTAAAATTAAGGACATAAATAACATTCCTCCTTCTTCAAATTTGTTTGTAGCTAAACTTAATAATATAATAGATTTCATAATAATAGTTTTTTAATTATTGTTTTTTTGTGAATAGGACCGTTGGATTAGCTGCTCGTGTAAATAAAAGTGTTTCTTCTTCTGGATTAAAGTTTAATATTATACCTAGCGTGTCAAATCTAAATTCATTTTTTTTAGTAGCTACTAACTCTTTTAAGTTACTTGCTTCTGGCGCTCCTTTTAAAATAGTTCCATGTGCTTCAAAAACTAAATCGAAAGGTAGTTCTTTACTTTCATAAATACCTTCAAATTGTTTAACTTCTGCTACCGATAATTCAATTTTATCAAAAGTTGGTATTACTATTTCTTTTCCAAAGCAAATAGAAACTGCATGAAGCATAATTGTCATTTTACTATAATTTAATGCATTTGCCGTAAAAGCAACTCCTATTTTGTGATCTGGAAGATATATTAACATAGAATGAAAACCATCTATACTACCTTCATGTCCATAAATAGTTTGTCCTTCCACTTTAGAATAAAAAAGACCACTACAGTAATCATCGTTTGAAACTGTAATCATTTTCTCCAAGCTTTTAGAAGATATTAGTTTATTATTAAATAAAGCATCTATAAATAAGGTTAGGTCTTTAGGAGAAGATACAATAGCTCCAGCTCCACCAGGATTACTCATATCTGTTTCTAAACTTTTATTCCATGATTCGTTTTCATACGTATAAGATAAACATTCGTTATTATTACTATTTATTTTATGGCCATAATAGGTATCTTTTAAATTTAATTTGTCAGTAATACGTTCTTTTAAAACCTTCTCGTAACTTTTATTCTCTATAGCTTCAATAATATAACCTAGTAATAAAAAATTGGTATTACTATATTCGTTTTTTTCTCCTGGTTTAAATTCAACATCATATTTTTTAATCCTAGATAACATTTCCTTACTAGTAGATGGTTTATAAACCCATTCCGCTACATTCCTTGCATTGGTTATATTATATAAACCACTACTGTGTGTTAACAAATGATGAATTGTAATTTTTGAAGCATTTGTCATCTCTGGAAAATATTTAGATAGTTTATCTTTTAAAGTTATTTTCTTTTCATCAATTAATTGAAAAATTAAAGTAGCTGTAAATGTTTTTGTAATAGATCCAATTCTATATTTTGAATCTATACTTGATGGAACCTTACTATCTTTAGATAAATATTGATAGCCAACAGATTTATTATAAACAGATTCTCCATTTTTAATAATAGAAAGACTTCCCATTATTTTTGTATTATTAGACAAAGTCTCTAATAACCGATCTAATTGTTTATAATCTTGTGCATGTACTCTTATAAATACTAAACAGAGCAAAAATAATACAGTATGTTTTTTCATATAGTTTACCTTTTTTAATTAAACTTAAAGCAAAAATAGTAACAGTTATTACTGAAAAAACTAAAATGCGACGAGCAACCAATTTATGGGAGTAGATAACATAAATGCTAAAAAGGTTACTAAATCTGTTATTCGTCTATAAAAAGAATAATTACAATAGAAAATATCCTATTATTGTATCATTAAATAATATAAATGCTGAAAAAAAGATATATTTTTAAAACAATAAAACAAGTGCTTCTTCATATTACATTCTGGATAAGCATTCTTTTCTTTTTTACTTACTTTTTTGGAATTGGCAATAAAAATTATTTCAACGCATTTAATTTCTCCTTGTTTTTGATGCCAGTAACCATAGCTACAACTTATGTTATTATCTATAAACTAATTCCTAGTTATTTAATTACTAAACGTTACTTCCGTTTTGGTTTATATATGTTATATACCTTAATAATATCGGCATACGCCATTTTTACATCCATAGCGTTAAGTGTATTGTATCTTTCACATTTCGAATACAATGCTATTGGTCCAATCAATAAGAATATTATTTTTGTTATGACAGGAGTTTACTTGGTTGTCATTATAGTTAGTGCTTTTAAACTGCTACAGTTAAACCAAAAAAATATTACAAAAACTACAACATTAGAGAAAAAAATTTTAGAAGCTCAACTTAAACTAAAAGAACAAGAGCTTAACTATTTAAAAATGCAAATACATCCACACTTTTTATTTAACACATTAAATACAATGTATGGGTTTGCTATAAAAAAGGCTGAAGAAACACCTGAAATGATTTTAAAACTCTCTAATTTATTAGACTATTTACTATATCAGGTAGACAAACCTTTTGTAAATTTAACAGAAGAAATGAATCATTTAAAAGATTATATTGCTTTAGAACAATTGCGTTTTAATGATACTTTAGATGTTTCTTTTGTTTCAAACGCCATACCTGAAACTCTTCAAATAGCTCCTATGCTACTAATTCCTTTTGTTGAAAATAGTTTTAAACATGGTGCTATAAAAAACGGAACATTAAAAATAAACATTTCTATTAATTTTGAAAATGATAAGCTTATTTTTTTCATAAAAAACACAGTACAAACCACTAATAATAAACAACAAGGTATTGGGCTAGAGAACATAAAAAAAAGACTAGAACTATTATATAAAAACAGTTATAATTTAGATATTAATAGAAATGATAATTCTTTTAAAGTTACATTAATACTAAATACAAAATCTCAATTGCAATAATGACCAAACAGATAGCATGCATTATAGTAGATGACGAAGCTATAGCTAGAGAAGTTATAGCAACACATCTTGCTAAAATTAAAAACATAACTATTATAAAAAGTTGTAGCAATGCTATTGAAGCCTTCAACTGTATTAGTAATAATACTATAGATTTAGTTTTTCTAGACATCAATATGCCTGAAATATCTGGGATAGCTTTTGCTAAATCTATTAATAAAAATATAAAAATAATTTTTACAACAGCCTATAGAGATTATGCTGTAGAAGGGTTTGAGTTACAAGCAGTAGATTATCTTTTAAAACCTATAGCTTTTGAACGTTTATTAAAAGCAGTAAACACCTATTTTGAAGTTTATAACACTACTATAGAAAACAAACCTAAGGCTATTGAATCTACAAATGACTTTATGTTTGTACGTTCTGACAGAAAAATGTTAAAAATAGATTTTAATAGTATCATTTATGTAGAAAGTTATAGCGATTATATAAAAATACATTTATCAAATGAAACTATTGTTACTAGAGAAACTATAAGCGCTATTGAGGCCAAATTACCAAAACGGCAATTTATGAGAATACATCGCTCATTTATTATTTCTCTACAAAATATTGAGTCCTTTACTAACGAGCATATTACCATAAATAAGCAAGCATTACCAATTAGTAGAAGCTATAAAAAAGAAGTGCTTGCCCAATTAGAACAATACTAAATGTTTTACTTAGGTTTTAGTGTATCGCTATTTCAGGACGGGACACTAAATACAATAAAAAAGCGAACCTAAATTGTAGGTTCGCTTTTTTTAAAATTCTTCTTCAAAATCATCATCCCATTTAAAAGCATTTAATATCCAGCCTTCTTCAGAATGAAAATAAGTGTAAATGTATCGTAAAGCTAATATGTTGTATTTAACAAAATAAGTAACTCTAATAGCAACATCTCCAATCTTTTTTGTACTAATTTTTACAATTCCTTTTTCCTTGCCAAACCTATCTTCAACAGCATTTATAGACTTAACTGTTTTTTCTTTTAGAAGCTCTACTTCTGTCTCAGCAAGTGGCCAATAAAGACTGAGTTCACTAAAAGCTTCCAAAGGCTTATTTTTACTAAACAAAAGAGTTATTTTCTTTGAAAAAACTTCAATGTCATCTTCATCCTTTAAATACTTTTCTTGAGCTATAGAAATACAGCTCATTAAAATTAAGGTAAAAAATATTATAATTTTCTTCATTATAGTTTTAAACGTGTAATGCTCTATCACCTGTAGCTGCTAATGCTGCTTCTTTAATAGCTTCTGTAAAGGTAGGGTGTGCATGAGACATACGTGATACATCTTCTGCACTTGCTCTATACTCCATAGCTACAACTGCCTCTGCAATCATATCTGCTGCACGAGCTCCAACCATATGTACGCCTAAAATTTCATCTGTAGTTTTATCTGCTAATACTTTAACAAAACCATCTAGATCCATACTTGCTCTACTTCTACCTAAAGCACGCATAGGAAACTGCCCTGCTTTATACTCTACTCCTGCCTCTTTTAATTCTTCTTCTGTTTTACCAACAGCAGCAACTTCTGGCCAAGTATAAACAACACCTGGAATTAAGTTATAGTCTATATGTGGTTTTTGTCCTGCTAAAGTTTCGGCTACAAAAACACCTTCTTCTTCTGCTTTATGCGCTAACATTGCACCTTTAACAACATCACCAATAGCATAAATATTACTAGCAGATGTTTGTAAGTGTCCATTAACTTCTACCTGTCCTCTATCTGTTAATTTTACTCCTGCAGTTTCACAGTTTAATCCTTCTGTGTATGGACGACGCCCAACAGATACTAAACAATAATCTCCTCTAAACTCTACTTCCTCTCCTTTTTTGTTATCAGCTTTAACAACAACTTCATCTCCAACACGCTCAACAGACTTTACTTTATGAGACGTATTCATTTTAAACTTCTGCTTCTTTAAAACCTTATTTAACTCTTTAGAAACGCCTTTATCCATAGTAGGTACAATCCTGTCCATATACTCTACAACAGAAACATCAGCTCCTAATCTTTTATAGACTTGACCTAACTCTAAACCTATAACACCTCCTCCAATAACAATTAAATGCTTTGGTATTTCTTTAAGTTTTAAAGCTTCTGTAGAAGTTATTATTCTTTCTTTATCTATAGATATAAATGGTAATGTAGATGGTTTTGATCCTGTAGCAATGATGGTATTTTTAGCCTCAATTTCTGTAGCATCTTTCCCCTCTATTTTTATATGAGTAGCATCAATAAAACTACCTACACCTTCATAAACGTCAATTTTATTTTTCTTCATTAAAAAATCTATTCCCCCAGTAGTTTGATCTACTACAGATTGCTTACGAGCAATCATTTTTTCTAGATTTACTTTAATGTCTCCTGGAATCTCTATACCGTGCTCCTCAAAGTGCTTTACAGCATCTTCATAATGATGAGAAGAATCTAATAAAGCTTTACTTGGAATACACCCTACGTTAAGACATGTTCCTCCTAATGTTGAATATTTTTCGATTATTGCAGTTTTCATACCTAGTTGTGCACAACGTATTGCTGCTACATATCCTCCAGGTCCTGAGCCTATAACGGCTACATCGTATTTACTCATAAATAAGTTTTATTTAGTGTAATATTTCCGCTTATACGGAAAGACATAAATTATAAATTTAAGCAAAAGTACAACATTGAATGGTCTTATACGAATCACTGATAATGATTTTTTTATCGTATTTACTTTTATTTTTATTTAGTGTTTTATCTCTACATTAGATATTAAAATCTGAAGATGGAAACCCTAACATTTCCCCCATACCAACAGTAAATAGCCAAGAACCATATATGGTATGTTCAATGCTCACTAAAACAGTAGATCTAGTTTTATTGTAGGTAAAAGCAAACAGCAGGCCTCCCAAAAAGGTAAGCACAATAACCAATGTGTTCTTAAAAAACAAATGTGCTAACGAGAATACAATAGCATTTATAAACAAAAAATGTTTCCTGCTTTTAAATAACACTTTATATCGTTTAAAATAAAATGTTCTATAAATTAACTCTTGAGGGTAAACAGAAAGAAAACTATATATAATCAAAATCTTAATCCATAATGACGGATTCTCTTTTAAAACAATAAATAAATTTATGGCATTTGTAAAATAAACGTACAAAGAGGTTAATACTGCAATACCCAATAATTTAAGTACTGTGTCCTTAAAAAAAGTTTTCCAATCTAAACCTTTAGAAAGTCTAAATTTCTCTTTTTCTACTCTTAAAAGCATAAATACAATATATAAAAATCCCAAGAGACCAATTGTCATTTTAATCCAAATAGGAAATTCTATAACAAAACTTATTGGTACTATAATATATATTAAAAAAAATTCTACGAGTTTATATAATGTGGATTGCATATTCAAATTTAAAATTAACTATTATAACCTCCTAATCGGTATTATGTAACTAAACAGAAATGGCTGTAGTATGCTTAACCTCGTTTATCATAAACATACTATGGGTACTACCTATGTGATTTATAGAGGTTAACTTTTCAACCATAAACTCTCTAAAAGCTTCCATATCTTTTACTAAAACCTTTAAAAGGTAATCATAGTCACCACTTATATGATAACACTCTAAAACTTCTTCTAAACGAGTAACTTCTTTTTCAAACTTAACAACATAATCTTGTGTATGTTGAGATAACTTAATGTGGCAAAATGCAACAAACGATTTATCTACTTTTTCTTTTTTTACTAAAGCCACATACTTATCTATAACTCCATGGTTCTCTAGCTTCTTAATACGCTCATAAACCGCTGTTACAGATAAATTTAACACATTAGAAAATTCTTTATTGGTCTTCTTACTATCTTCTTGTAATAAAGCGATAAGCTTTCTATCTATACTATCAAATTGCATTATTGAAAATTTTTCTATTAAACTCTTCAAACTTTGTTTTAAAATAAAATTAAAACTAATTAAAACAAAAATAATAGTTTTATTTTCTAAATAAAACAAAAATGATTGATTATTAATCTACTTAAATTTAATTTTGATTATTATTATAAATAATCTCATGAAAGATTTCATTATTGTTGGAGCAGGACAAGCCGGATTATCAATGGCTTATCATTTAAAAAAACAAAATCGTGACTTTTTAGTTATAGATGCTAATTCCGAAGCTGGAGAACCTTGGTTAAAGCGTTGGGATTCTTTAAAATTATTTACTCCATCGGAATTTAATAACTTACCAGGCTTACAGTTCCCTCATAAAAAAGGGCACTATGCAAGTAAATACGAAGTAGCAGGTTATTTAAAACAATATGTTGCTACCTTTAATATTCCTATCGCTTTTAATGAAAAAATAATTGCATTAAAAAAAGAGGGTGACCATTTCGTTTTAAATAGTAAAGATAATACTTTTAAAGCTAAAAATGTAGTGATATCTACTGGCCCATTTCACACTCCTTTTACACCTTCTTGTCACACAAAAGTGGCAAATAACATTACTCAAATCCATAGTGAACACTATAAAAATCCTAATCAATTACAAGAAGGAGATACTTTGGTTGTTGGTGCAGGGGATTCTGGAGTACAAATTTTACAAGAAATATCAGAAACCAATAGAAAAGTATATTTCTCTGGAACAACTAATATAGCAACATTACCTCAAGAAATTCTAGGAAAGACATTATGGTGGTGGTTTAAAAAGATTGGTTTCTTATCTGCTACAAAACATTCGTGGGTAGGTAAAAAACTAATAAATGGTAGGCAGCCAGTAATAGGTACTGATGTAAAAGCGCTATTTAAAAAAAACAATGTGCATTGTGTTGGTAGAACTTTAGACGCAAACAAAGAAGCCATTACTTTTGAAAAAGAAACCGTTTCTTCTATAAAGAATATAATATGGGCTACAGGATTTAAACCAAATTTTAATTGGATTGAAGGAGAACAAATGGATTCTAAAAACTACCCTAAAAACTATAGAGGAGTTAGTAATACAAAAGGATTATATTACTTAGGATTACCATGGTTACACACTAGAGGTTCTGCTACTCTTGGTGGCGTAAAAAATGATGCGAAATATTTAAATGATTACATTTTAAAAACAACACCTGTTTATAAAAAAACAATTAAAACCATAGAAAAAGAACAATTAATATCAGTATAACAAAGTAAAAAACTTAAACTTATGTGGTTTAACGATTTAAAACGCAAAAGGGAAAAAGGCCCTACTCTACATAAAGAAACATACACAGAATTTAACGATTCAACAAAATCTGTACATGCTGGGCAATACAACGATCCCAATACAGGAGCTTTAGGCACGCCTATTTATCAATGTTCAACATTTCATTTAAATGAATCTACATATAAAGCCATAGAAGAAGGTCGTGGTAGAGATGAAATGATATATTCAAGGTATGGCAATCCTTCACAATGGAGCGTACAAGAAAAACTATCATCTCTAGAAAATGCAGAAAGCTCTATTGTATTCTCTTCTGGTATGGCCGCTATTTCTTCTGCTTTACTAGCTATTTTAGATAAAGGAAGTCATGTGGTATCATCAAGAGATATTTACGGAGGTACTTACAACTTTTTATATGAAGATTTATATCGTTACGGAATGTCTGTCACCTTTACTTCTCCCACAGATATAAAAGCTATAGAAGCTGCAATACAAGACAACACCAAAGTGTTATATTTTGAAGCATTAACTAACCCGCTTTTAAAAATAACTCCAATACAAGATATAGTAGCATTAGCCAAAAAGTATAATTTAAGAGTCATTATTGATAACACATTTTTAACTCCCTATAATGTAAAACCTTTAGATTTAGGGGTGGATTTAGTAGTTAACTCAGCTACAAAATATTTAAATGGGCATTCAGATTTAATTGGAGGGACAGTATCTGGTTCTAGAAAACTAATAGACCGAGTATGGCCACAAATGCTTAAAAATGGAGGTTCTATGGATCCTCATGCGTGTTTTTTATTAGAACGAAGTTTAAAAACTTTTGCTCTTAGAATGCGTACACATAATGAAAATGCTTTAAAATTAGCTCGTTTTTTTGAAGCAAATAATAAAATAAAAAGAGTATACTACCCTGGATTATCATCTCATACACAACATGATCTTGCTTTATCTCAAATGAAAGATAAGTACTCGGGTATGATAAGTTTTGAAATAGAAGGTGGAGATAAAAATGCACACAAACTATTAAGCTATTTAAAACTACCTATAGAAGCTACTAGTCTTGGAGGAGTAGAAAGTTTAATATCGCTACCATATAATACCTCTCAAGCTTCACTAACAAAACAACAACAAAAAAGTATTGGTATTAACGAAGGTCTTATACGTTTATCTGTAGGCATTGAAGACATCGAAGACCTAATTTCAGATTTTGAACAAGCTATTAATAACGTATTTAAAAAAGAACTGGTATGCTAAATAATATTAATATCGCTGGACTTAGCGAATTTACTAACGAAGTAAAAGATAGTAATAAAGAAGGTAAAGCCTCTTATGGTATTTCTTTAGATTGGGTAAGTGGCACTAAAACAAAAGTAAAAACTAAAAATATGGTTTTAGGTGACCATAAAATCATAAGAGATTTTGAATTTGCTATAGACGAGCCTTCTCAATTATTAGGTGTTAACCATGCACCTAACCCTGCAGAATACATGCTAGGTGGTCTGGCAGGCTGTATGGCTGTAACATTTATGGCTGGTGCAACTGCAATGAAAATAGAAATAAATAAGTTAAATATTGAAATTGATGGAGAATTAGATCTAAAAGGTTTTTTAGGAATAGATAAGCAAGTAAATTCTGGTTTCCGTGAGCTAAAGTTTATTTTTAATGTTCAAGGTAGTGGTACTCAAGAACAATACAATAAATTAATAGAGCGAGTAATACAACATTCTCCAAATTTTAACACTATTAAAAATGAAGTTAGAATGGTAGGGGAATTAAAGACTGAAGCTGAGGCTTCTTTAAATTAAAAATATCCTGAATGAATAAAAAAGGCCTGCAGTTTAATAACTACAGGTCTTTTTATACACCTTTTAAACGTTTCCATAGCGTTGAAATAGCTTTTTTAAAATCTCCTCTATCGGGTTCAAAAGGTATCATATCCAAGCGATTGTTTTCTTTAAATAAGATAAGACTAAAAACTGAAGAAGATTTGTCTTTTGTTTTAATAATTGGATACCTCAAATCTTGATACAAAAAAGTATCATCTTCGTTTTTTATAATATTATAATATGCATTACTAAACCAAGATAAAGCCTTTAAATTTTTATATTCATTTGTTTTTATAGCTCTTTCTTTAGGCAGTTCTTCCCAATCAGAAAAATATATTTTTGAATCCAATAGGGAATAAAATCCAACAAAATAAGATGTTTCTGTTTCTGCAATACCATACCATAAAATATTATTTAAAATAGATTGTTGTGTACTAAAACGCTTATAAGAAATACCTCTATCGTTTAAAGTTTTTTTAAACACCGAATCCATGTAAAATTTATTTCCAATTGTAAATAGTATATAAATAGAGCTTAAACCAAAACCTATTTTTAGCCATAAGCGACGTTTATTAGTTTGCCTCTCATAAAACATTAAAATTAGCATACAAACTAAAAAAGGAAGGGTATACATCGAATCAGCAACTGCTATATTATTGAAAGCTACTCTATAATTTGAAAAAGGTGCAAATAATTGTGTCCCATATGGCGTAAAACAGTCTAAAATAGGATGCGTTAATAAAGACAAAAAAATAAATTAATTCAATCTCGTTTTGTCGTTGTATTTTCTCGTTTTCCAGTATCGTATAATTTGTGAACCAGCCACCCTAACAGAAAAGCGCCTAAAACAGAAAATAAAATAGAATGCATAAAACCACAATGAAAAAGCATAGTATCAATTTCATTAGTATATAATAAGCTTCCTATAAAAACATCAAAATCAGGAATGGTTCCTCCTATAGCTCCAAACAAAAGTGCTTTATTTCCTATTTTTTTCCTAAAACAGCTTCCCCACAAGCCGCTCCAAGTACAATTTGAGTCATTGAATCCATATAAAACACTAATTTACAGTAATCAATTCAATTTGCATAATTTCTACTAAAATCGTAACATTACATTTCTTAAAAACCAAATGATAATGCAAGACGAAAACCTTTCTGAAATAAATATAGAAGATCAAAAAATAATTGATAATAAAGAGTTAAATATTTGGGAAGCTTTAATTCCTGTTATTGCTTTAGTTGGTATGCTTGCATTTAACATCTATGTTTATGGAGATGACGCATTAAGTGGAAGTAACCAGTTTGTACTTTTATTAGGAGCAGCTATAGCTGCTGCAGTTGGTTTTAGGAATAAAGTCTCTTACAAAAGGATGCTGGAAGAAGTTGCAGAAAATGTAAAATCAACTACAGGTGCTTTATTAATACTTTTAATGGTAGGATCATTAGCTGGAACTTGGCTAATTAGTGGAATTATACCTACTATGATTTATTATGGACTACAGATACTTAATCCAACAATATTTTTAGCCGCTTGTGTTATTATATGTTCTATTATTTCTATTGCTACGGGGAGTTCTTGGACGACTTCTGCTACTGTTGGTATTGCTTTAGTAGGTATAGGAGAAACTTTAGGCATATCCATAGGTATGACTGCTGGAGCAGTTCTTTCCGGTGCTTACTTTGGAGATAAAATGTCTCCTCTTAGTGATACAACAAATCTTGCTCCTGCCATGGCTGGAGGCGAATTGTTTAGTCATATAAAATACATGGCTTTAACAACAATACCAACAATAGTAATAACTTTAATTATATTTATAATAATAGGTTTAAACCTTGATACAAGTGGATCTCCTCAAATAGATGATAAATTATCTGCCATAGATGGAGCTTTTAACATTACTCCAATACTATTTATAGTACCAGCGCTCGTAATTATAATGATCGTTAAAAAAACACCGCCATTAATTGCGTTATTAACAGGTTCACTTTTAGGAGGTGTTGCTGCATTAATAGCTCAACCAGATATTGTTGTAAAAGTAGCAGGCACAGATACATTAACATTTCAATCAGCTTATAAAGGAATAATGAATGCTTTAACTGTAGATACTGCTGTAGAGACTTCTAGTAAAGAATTAAACGATTTATTTACAGCTGGAGGCATGAAAGGTATGCTTGGCACTATATGGTTAATTGTTTGTGCCATGGTATTTGGTGGTGTTATGGACGCTATTGGAGCTCTATCTAGAATAACCAAAGCATTGTTAAGCTTAGCAACTACTACATTTGGTTTATTTGCAAGTACGGTTGCAAGTTGTTTAGCTTTAAACCTTACCGCATCAGATCAGTATTTAGCTTTAGTCGTTCCAGGAAAAATGTTTAAACAGGCATATGAAGATAAAGGTTTAGCACCAGAAAACCTTAGTAGAACACTGGAAGACTCTGGAACAGTTACCTCTGTACTAATTCCTTGGAATACATGTGGCGCATACCATTCAAAAGTATTATTTGGTTATGCAGGAGCTACAGCATATATCCCTTATGTTTTCTTTAGTATAATGAGTCCTTTTATGACATTACTATTTGCTGCTTTTTCTATAAAAATCAAACAATTAAAAGCCAGTAAATAAAACATAACTCACTCATTATCAAACACCATAAATAAATACTATTAAGAAATAAGTATTTAAAATTTTATTAGTGTTCTAACTTCTCATGATGCAACGTATCTTTGCGCACTGAAAAACGAATCATTAATTATAAAATTAAATACAATGGCTATAGTAGGAAAACAATTTCCAAACTTAAATGTGGATGCAATGAACGAAATGGGAGATACTTTCAAATTAAATGTTCTTGAAGCAGCAAAAAACAACAAAAAGAAAGTATTATTATTCTGGTACCCAAAAGATTTTACTTTTGTTTGCCCAACAGAATTACACGCATTCCAATCTGCTTTAGCAGAATTTGAAAAGCGTAATACTATCGTTATTGGTGCATCTTGTGATACTCCAGAAGTACACTTTGCATGGTTAAACACTGCGAAAGATAATGGAGGAATTGAAGGTGTTACTTACCCTCTCTTAGCAGATTCTAACAGAAACTTAGCTTCTACTTTAGGTATTTTAGATATTACTAATGAGCAGTATAACGAAGAAACTGGAGTTGTAACTGTAGATGGTGATAACGTTACTTATAGAGCAACTTACTTAATTGACGAAGACGGAGTTGTATTCCACGAAGGCGTTAACCATATGCCTGTTGGACGTAACGTAAACGAATTTTTACGTTTAGTAGATGCATACACTCACGTACAAACAAATGGAGAAGTTTGTCCTGCTAACTGGGAAGAAGGTAAAGAAGCAATGGGAGCAAATAGAAATGCTACTGCAGAGTACTTAGCTGCTCACGTAAACTAATCTTTGTCATGGTACAAGAATTAAGTCAAGACAATTTAAACGAAGTCGTTTCTAATAACGAAACTGTAGTTGTACAATATTCTGCAACATGGTGTGGTAACTGTCGTATAATGAAGCCTAAGCTAAAAAAGCTAGCTTCAGAATTAGACAATATAACATTTATTATTGCTGATGCAGAAAAATTTCCAGAGTCTAGACAATTAGCAACTGTAGATAATTTACCAACATTTGCTACGTTTAAAAATGGAACTTTTGTAAACCAAGTACAAACTAACAAATTTGACGTTTTAAACGAATTAGTTAACGAAGTTGTATAAAAAACACCTCTTCTATTAGGCTAACTATTAGAAGAGGTTTTAATATTGTTTCCATTGAAATTTATTTTTAATAAAATTGAAATATGGAAATGAAAATAAAAATTTTCTATGAAATTACCAGTAATAAAACACTTAACACAATTCATCGAAAACAATGACGAAGATTACATTGTTGAAACTATTGAAACATTAGAAGCTCTAACAGAAGTACCATCTTTAAAGGATGAAGAACTGGATGTTATTGGAGAATTAATCTCTAATATGTATGGTGCTATAGAAGTGAACAAAATGATAAAAGAAGGTACACCTCAAAAAGAGGCTTTAAATAGTTTTATGAAACGTGTTTTAGGATCTATAGATAAATAGAAAAAGGAAAATAATTGTATAAAAAATCCACTTTGTATAAAGTGGATTTTTTTATTTATTAAGTCTTTACTTTAAGCAATCAACAATAGCGTCAAAATTTTTCTCTTTAGCATAATCTAATGCTGTTTTACCAGCGTTATCTTTCATATTAATATCTGCATTATTACTATGTAAAAGTTTTACCATCTCTTTCTGGTTATACATTGAGGCAAATATCACAGGAGTTACTCCTTGATTGTTTTTAGCATTTACATTAGCTCCATTTTCAAGCAATAGTAGAGCCAAATCTATATTACCTTTAAAAGAAACTCCAATAAGTGCTGTATTACCTAAAGCATCAGTATCATCTACCAGAGCATTGTGTTTAAGTAATACTTCTACACAATCTTTTTTATCAAAATAAGAAGCAAATATTAACGGGGTAAATCCTCTAGAATCCTTAGCATTTACAATATTAGGAATACTTTTTATTTGTGTTTCTACACTTGTTTTATCTCCTAATTGAATCGCTTCAAATAACAATTTAATATCATCCATTATAGTCTTTTTTATAAAATAAAATTAGGGCACATATTGTATTAAACACCTACCTCAACAATATCATTTATCTAATTCAATTTATTTAACATCATAACGATCTAAATCCATCACTTTTACCCAAGCAGCAACAAAATCGTTTACAAATTGATCTTTAGCATCTTCGCTTCCATAAACTTCGGCAACAGCTCTTAATTCTGTATTAGAACCAAAAATTAAATCGGCACGAGTACCTGTCCATATTACATTACCTGTTCTTCTATCTTTACCATCAAAAACTTTATCTTCAGAATTTGTGGCATTCCATGTTATTCCAAAATCTAGAATATTCGTAAAGAAATCGTTAGTAAGGCTTCCTTCTGTAGTAGTAAACACACCGTGTTTAGAACCATTGTAGTTAGCTCCCAAAACACGTAATCCTCCAACTAATACTGTCATTTCTGGAATAGAAAGTGTTAGTAGATTTGCTTTATCTACTAATAAATCTTCTGCTACAACATTTAAGCCAGGTTTTATATAATTTCTAAATCCATCGGCTAATGGCTCTAAATATCCAAAAGACTCTAGATCTGTTTGCTCTTGTGAAGCATCTCCTCTACCTTGAGTAAATGGTACTTCTATATTATGACCAGCTCTTGTAGCTGCTGCTTCAATTGCTGCGTTTCCACCTAAAACAATCAAATCTGCCATAGAGACTGTACCACTAAACGATTCTTTAATCCCTTCAAGAACATTTAAAACTTTATTTAACTCAACTGGGTTATTAACCGCCCAACTTTTTTGTGGTTCCAAGCGAATTCTTCCACCATTAGCTCCTCCTCTCATATCTGAACCTCTAAAAGTAGATGCTGATGCCCAAGCTGTTCTCACTAATTCAGATACAGATAATCCAGACGCAATAATCTTAGCTTTTAATTCATCTATATCTTCATTACTTAAAGTATAGTCTACAGTAGGAATTGGATCTTGCCAAAGCAGTTCTTCTTTTGGCACTTCTGGACCTAAATAACGAGATATAGGCCCCATATCTCTATGCGTTAATTTATACCATGCTCTAGCAAAAGCATCTTCAAACGCTTTGTGGTCTTTATGAAAACGTTTAGAGATTTCTAAATACGTTGGATCTATTTTTAAAGCCATATCTGCAGTAGTCATCATTAAAGCTTGAGTTCCATTAGCATCTCCTGCTTTTGGCGCCATTCTAGCTTTTGAAGCTGCTGTTGGAGTCCATTGATGAGCTCCTGCTGGGCTTTTAGTCAATTCCCAATCGTAATTTAATAGCACATCAAAATAATCATGATCCCATTGCGTTGGATTTGGTGTCCAAGCACCTTCAATACCACTAGTAATCGTATCATCTAATACACCTGAACCAAAAGTATTTTTCCAACCTGTACTCATTTCTTCTATAGAAGCTCCGTGAGGTTCTGCTCCAACGTATTGATCTGGATCAGCGGCCCCGTGTGCTTTTCCAAATGTATGTCCTCCAGCTACTAATGCTACAGTTTCTTCATCATTCATTGCCATACGTCCAAATGTTATTTTTATATCGTGTGCAGATTTAGATGGATCCGGCTCTCCATTTGGTCCTTCTGGATTTACATAAATTAGCCCCATATGTACAGCTCCTAAATGCCCTTCTAAATCACTATCGCTAGTATCATAACGATTATCGTTTCCTAACCATTGGTTCTCTGACCCCCAATAAATATCTTGTTCTGGCTCCCAAACGTCTTCTCTACCTCCTGCAAAACCAAATGTTTTAAATCCCATAGATTCTAATGCACAATTACCTGCAAGAATCATTAAATCTGCCCAAGACAATTTTTTTCCGTATTTCTTTTTAATAGGCCATAATAATAAACGAGCCTTATCTAAATTACCATTATCTGGCCAACTATTAAGTGGAGCAAATCGTTGTGTTCCAGAATTTGCACCACCACGACCATCTCCTACTCTATAGGTTCCTGCACTGTGCCACGCCATTCTAATCATAAAAGGACCATAGTGCCCATAATCTGCAGGCCACCAATCTTGCGAATCAGTCATTAAATCAATGACTTCTTTTTTAAGTGTTGCAAAATCAACACTATTAAAAGCATCTGCATAATTAAAATTATCACCTAACGGGTTAGATTTCATTCCGTTTTGACGTAATATGTTTAATTTTAGTTCATTAGGCCACCAATCTCTATTAGAAGTTCCTCCTCCAGCAGCTTTGGCTTGTTCACCGCTCATAAAAGGGCATTTGCTTATATCCCCGTTTTGATTATTCATAGTCTTTATAATTTTAGTTGTTATTCATTTAATCGTGTTCTAAAATTACTTAATTAAAACGCGCAATCGACATTCAAAAAATTGATTGTCCTTATTTTTAAATAGGTTTTGACTATACATAAGTCAAAAAATAATAATTATAATTTATTCAAAAGTAAAATCAATAGAAATAATATAGGGTAGCATTTAATTAATGTTTATTTTTAATTTTCTAATTAAAAATAAACATTAATGGCATCAATAACATTAGGTGGTAACCCAGTAGAAACATCTGGAGATCTACCAAAAACAGGAACTAAAGCTCCAGATTTTAAATTAACAGTAAGTGATTTATCAACTCAAGTCTTATCGGATTTTGAAGGACATAAAGTTGTATTAAATATATTTCCAAGCGTAGATACTGGTGTTTGTGCTACTTCTGTAAGAACCTATAACAAAGAAGCTGCAGAAATGGAAAACACAAAAGTATTATGTATTTCTAGAGATTTACCATTTGCTCAAGCACGTTTTTGTGGTGCGGAAGGTATAGAAAACGTCATGATGTTATCTGATTTTAAAGATGGCAGTTTTGGTAAAGCTTACGGATTAGATTTTGTTAATGGAGCTTTTGAAGGTTTACACTCAAGATGTGTTATCGTTTTAGATGAAAACGGAATTGTTAAATACACAGAGCAAGTTTCAGAAATTGGAGAAGAACCAAACTATAAGGCCTCTTTATATGCTTTATTAGATGAATAATTTTTAAAGATTTAAAACAATAATATGCTTTACTATAATTTTATAGTAAAGCATATTTACTATGTAAGTATGAGTAAAAAAGACTCTTTTATTGTAAATAGAATAAAAAGTGTAGGCTATGCCTTTAAAGGAGCTTATCTTTTAATTACTACAGAAGCCAGCTTAAAAGTCCAGTTTTTTATAGGTGTTATCATGACCATTGCAGGTATTTATTATGGATTATCTGCTACCGAGTGGATTATTCAAATTCTAATTATTGCCTTAATTATGGCGTTAGAAGGCGTAAATACAGCTATAGAAGAGATTGCAGATTTTATACATCCAGAACTCCACCCAAAAATTGGCCTAATCAAAGATTTAGCTGCAGGTGCTGTATTTATTTTTGCAATTGCTGCAGTAATTGTTGGGGCTATTATTTATATCCCTAAAATTTTCTAACTGTAATTAATCTCTAAGTAAAACCTATACGTATAAGTTAAAACGAAAAACCTTTTACCTTAAATACAATTATCAATTAGGATAAACGTTAAGTATTTGTATTTTTGTTTCACCTAAAAACAGATAATGGCCAAAGCAAAACCGAAAGCAAAAACAACCAAAAAAAAGATAAAAAAGAGCAGATTTAAGTTAAAACGCCCTAATATTGTTTTAAACAGTCAACAAAAATTAATTGTTGGTAGTTTTTTAATTATTCTAGGCATATTATTATTTATAGCATTTTTATCTTTCTTTTTTACAGGAGAAGCAGATCAAAGTACTTTGTCTGAATTCTCTTCAAGACAAGTAAAATCTGAAAATTGGCTTAGCAAGTTTGGTGCTTGGGTAAGCGACCTATTTATTCAGCGAGGTTTTGGAATTTCATCATTTATATTTTCTGGATTAGTCTTTTTATCTGGTGTATATATTGTTTTAGATTTAAAAAAAGAAAAACTACGCCAACATTGGTTTTGGGGAGTTTTAACAGCCATTTGGTTATCTGTATTATTTGGTTTTGTAGTTATTAAGGATGGATTATTAAGTGGTGTTGTAGGTTATGAAATAAACATGTATCTACAAGATTACTTAGGAAAAATTGGTACTATACTCCTACTTCTTTTTGTTTTAATTATATATTTAGCCATGCGTTTTAAAGTAACTCCGCAACGTATTGGCTCGTTTTTTAATAGCGCAAAAAAAGATATAGAATCAGAATTTGAAAATGCTTCAAACGAAACAGAAGCGATTACACCAATTGATAATAATTTAACGGAAGAAGCAGAAGCTATAAAAGCTGCTTTCGATACTACACCAGAAGTTGTTGAACCAACCATAGAAAATCATTCTCAACTAGAAGTGACTCCTCCAAAAACAGAGATAAAAGTAGAAGAAACACCATCTACAACTTTAGAAGTAGAAATACCAAAAGAAGAGACTGAAGAGGAAGCATTAGAAATAAAAGTAGAAACGGTTGTTGAAGAAAAGTCGGAAACCGATAATTTATCTGACAAATTAGTTGAAGACTTTGGTTTATTCGATCCTACTTTAGAATTAGGGAATTACCAATTCCCTCCTTTAGATTTACTTAAAAAGTATAACACTGAAGGAATTACTATAAATCAAGAAGAACTTGAAGAAAATAAAAACCGAATAGTTGAAACCTTAAATAATTATAAAATAGGGATCTCATCTATTAAGGCTACTATTGGGCCAACGGTAACCTTATATGAAATAGTTCCAGAAGCAGGTATACGTATTTCTAAAATTAAAAATTTAGAAGACGATATAGCCTTATCACTTTCTGCTTTAGGAATTCGTATTATTGCGCCTATTCCAGGAAAAGGAACGATTGGTATAGAAGTGCCAAATAAAAACGCTACTATTGTATCCATGCGTTCTGTAATTGCATCACAGAAGTTTCAAAAATCTGAAATGCATTTACCAGTAGCATTAGGTAAAACAATTAGTAATGAAACTCTTGTTGTAGATTTAGCAAAAATGCCTCACTTATTAATGGCAGGTGCTACTGGGCAAGGAAAATCGGTAGGATTAAATGCAGTATTAACCTCTCTTTTATACAAAAAACATCCTGCAGAAGTTAAGTTTGTATTAGTAGATCCTAAAAAAGTAGAATTAACGTTATTTAATAAAATAGAACGCCATTATCTTGCGAAACTGCCAGATAGTGCCGAGGCTATTATTACAGATAATACTAAGGTTATAAACACCTTAAACTCTTTATGTATTGAAATGGATAATCGATACGAAATGCTTAAAAATGCATTTTGTAGAAACATTGTAGAATATAATACTAAATTTAAGGCTCGTAAATTAAATCCTAACGATGGTCACCAATTCTTACCTTATATAGTATTGGTTGTCGATGAGTTTGCCGATTTAATTATGACGGCAGGAAAAGAAGTAGAAACTCCTATTGCGCGTTTAGCTCAATTAGCACGTGCTATTGGAATACATTTAATTGTAGCAACACAAAGACCTTCTGTAAACGTTATTACAGGTATTATAAAAGCAAATTTCCCAGCAAGAATAGCGTTTAGAGTAACATCTAAAATAGATTCTCGTACCATTTTAGATGGTCCTGGAGCAGATCAATTAATTGGTCGTGGAGATATGCTTTACACACAAGGTAATGATTTAATTAGAATACAGTGTGCTTTTGTTGACACACCTGAAGTAGAAAAAATCACCGATTTTATTGGGGCTCAAAAAGCTTATCCAGATGCGTATTTACTTCCAGAATATGTTGGTGAAGAAGGTGGCACAACTCTTGATATAGATATTTCAGACAGAGATAAATTGTTTAGAGAAGCTGCAGAAATTATAGTTACAGCACAACAAGGTTCGGCCTCTTTATTACAACGAAAACTTAAACTAGGTTATAACAGAGCTGGTCGTTTAATCGATCAATTAGAAGCTGCTGGTATTGTGGGTGGGTTTGAAGGTAGTAAAGCAAGACAAGTGTTAATACCAGATTTAGTTGCACTCGACGAACATTTAGCTAACGAAGGTAAATAACAGTATAACCCAAATGATGACGGTTTCCTTTACAATGGAAACATGTAAAAAATAAATTTTAAAATGAAAAAATTAGTATTACTCCTATTATTAGTAAGTTCTGTAACTTTTGCACAAAACAAAGGTGACGCTAAAGCATTATTAACCGAAGTTTCACAAAAAGTAAAAAACTACGATAATATTACTATAGATTTTAAATATGTATTAGAAAATAAAGAAGAAAATATTAAGCAAGAAACACGTGGAGATGTTACTATGCAAAAAGATAAGTATAAGCTTGATATATTAGGAATTACAAGAATTTTTGATGGCTCTAAACTATACTCTATTAGTCCAGAAGATGAAGAAGTAACGATTTCTAAAGAAAGCGGAGAGGACGAAAATAGTATTACACCAAGTAAAATGCTTTCGTTTTACGAAGATGGTTTTACTTATAAAATGGACATTGTACAAAATGTAAAGGGAAGAAAAATACAATACGTAAAATTGGTTCCTATAGATTCTAAATCTGAAATAAAATACATTTTATTAGGGATAGATTCGCAAACAAAACATATATATAACTTAATAGAAATTGGTAAGAATAATACAAAAACAACTTTGACTGTTAATTCTTTTAAAACAAATGAACCTATTTCAAAAAGCTTGTTTACCTTTGACAAAAGTAAATATAGCGATTACTACATCAATACATTAGATTAGTTACCTTTTGAAAATATTAGATAGATATATATTAACCTCTTATCTTAAAACTTTTATCAGCGTGTTTATTATACTCATGCTGATTTTTGTATTACAAGCTATTTGGTTATACATTAAAGAATTAGCCGGTAAAGATTTAGATATATTAACGGTTTTAAAGTTTTTATTTTATATAACTCCTACCCTAATTCCACTAATACTTCCACTTACCATATTATTATCCTCTATTATGGTATTTGGTAATTTTGCAGAAAACTATGAGTTTGCTGCAATGAAATCTACAGGTATTTCATTACAACGTGCTATGTCTAGCTTAAGTGTATTTATTGTACTCTTAGCTATAACCACTTTCTTTTTTAGTAATAATGTAATTCCGTGGGCAGAGTACAATAGTTATAATTTAAGAAAAAACATTGCTAAAGTAAAGCCTGCTATGGCTATTGCCGAAGGGCAGTTTAACCAAATAGGAGATAACTTTAATATTAAAGTTGCTAAAAAAACGGGGGAACGCGGGCAATTTTTAGAGGATGTTGTTATACACCAAAGCCAAAAAGGAAAGTCTGGAAACCATAAAACAACAATAGCAGAAACTGGCGAGTTAATAAGTAACGAAAAATCGGATGTATTACAATTAGTTCTTTTTAATGGCTATCATTACGACGATACACCTCCAAAAGATTATAAAAAACGATTAAAACATCCTTTTACTAAGAGTTCTTTTAAGAAGTATATTATGAACATCGATTTATCTCAATTAAACTCTGTCGATTTGAGCCAGAAAAACATTGATGATAAATACACTATGTTAAGTATTAACGAATTAAGCTATGCTATAGATTCTTTAGATACACAACGCACAAAATTATATACTACAAACGCTAAATCGTTATACGATAGAACAAACATTGGAACATTAAACCTTACTGTAGAACCCAGAAAAGATACAGTTTACAATGGTAATGATATTTTAAGTTTATTTAAAACTAAACGACAAGTACAATTATTAGATTATGCTGTAAATGCATCTTCTAGTACCATTCAAATTATTACATCAAAACAAAATACTATAAAAGCTAGAAACATATGGTTTAATAAACATATTATTGCTTTTCACGAAAAGTTTGCCTTAGGTATTGCTTGTATTATTCTCTTTTTTGTTGGCGCACCATTAGGAGCACTCATTAGAAAAGGTGGTTTAGGTTTACCAATGGTAATAGCTATTGTATTATTCTTATCCTATCACTTTATAGGGATTTTTGCAAAAAACAGTGCTAAAGATGGTTCGTTTAACCCGGCAATAGCAACTTGGTTTTCTACTCTTATAATGTTGCCTTTAAGTATTTACTTAACCACAAGAGCTACAAAAGATAAAGGTGCTTTTGAATCTGATAGTATTTTAGAACCAATTAAAAAACTTCTAGGTATTAAGAGAAAAACAGTTTCAGAAAGTGAAGCGCTTTTAACAACTAATTCTAATGCTTATACCACTCTAGAAGGCTACGATAATAACAAACTTATAGATGTTATTAAAAACTATAGAGAATACGATTATAGTATAGCCTACAAAAACTCTTCAGTAGCTATTTTAGAAGCCAGAGGTATCACGGCACAAGAGTTAAAAATTGGAGGGCATTTCACTAACCATAAATATGAAGAAGCAGTACGTTTAAAAGATATTTATGTTGAAGATTCTAAATTAACATTTGCACTATATATAGCCATTCCTTTAATATTATTAGGTAGCATATTAAAACACAGCGAATTCCCTTTACTTGGTAATATTATATTTATTACAGGTATTGTTATAGGTGTTTTGTTTTTGTTTTCGTTTATGAAATCGTTTAATAGTTATTCAAACTTAATGAAACACCTAGATAGAAGCAATTCAGGGAATGCCTTAATATTTATATTATTTGGTATACCATTATACATAGCAAACTATTATATTCAGAATAAGCAAATAGAAAAAGAACTTTATTTAAAGCCTCAAGCATCAAAAGAAAATAGCACTAGTACACCAGCGATAGAGAGTGAGAGAACTAAAACAGTAAAAACGTCTCATGTTATAGTCCCAGAGCAAAAACTAAAAGACTATAAAACAGTGGCTACATTCTCTTATATATTCTATGCACTAGCTGTAGTACTTTTTATTTTATACTTTATATTAAACAATAACAAACCATTATTAGCGCCTCCAACACTGAAATTAAGTGCTATTTCATTTATAATCTATTTAGTACATTATGTAAAGAGTTATTTTAGTTTTAATAAACTCTATTCTGAGATAGAGAAACTTACAGCACCTAAAAAAACTTTATTACTTGTTTTAGGTTTACTAATTTACCCAATAATTCATCTATTCCGAAATCGAAAAATAGAATCCGATTTTACACATTAATCACAAATAAGCAATATCTTTGTGAAACTTAAAAAGTCATTGTAATGATTACCAATACAGAAAGCAAAGTAGAGTTTAAACTCAATACTATACAAGAAGCTATAAACGACATAAAAGCTGGTAAAGTTATTATTGTTGTAGATGATGAAGACAGAGAAAATGAAGGTGATTTCTTGGCCGCTGCAGAGCTTGTAACTCCAGAAATGATAAACTTTATGGCCACCCACGGACGCGGATTAATTTGTGCGCCTCTTACCGAAAACCGCTGTAAAGATTTAGGTTTACACATGATGGTTACCAATAATACCGACCCTATGGAAACAGCATTTACAGTTTCGGTAGACTTAAAAGGTAATGGGGTTACTACTGGTATATCTGCAAGCGATAGAGCAAAAACCATACAAGCTTTAGTTAATAATGATACAAAACCGTTCGATTTAGCACGTCCAGGACATATTTTCCCATTGGTTGCTAAAGAAGGCGGTGTATTACGTCGTACCGGCCATACAGAAGCTGCTATAGATTTTGCACGTTTAGCAGGATTAGATCCAGCGGGTGTAATTGTAGAGATCATGAATGAAGATGGTTCTATGGCGCGTTTGCCACAATTAATGGAAGTTGCCAAAAAATTCGATTTAAAAATCGTATCTATAGAAGACTTAGTCGCTTACAGAATGGATCATGACTCTTTAATAAACAAAAAAGAAGATTTTACTATAGAAACTCGTTTTGGTAGTTTTAGATTAAGAGCTTACCAACAAACCACCAATAAGCAAGTACACATAGCGCTAACAAAAGGAGATTGGACTACTAACGAGCCTGTTTTAACACGTATTAACTCTACCTTAGTTAATAACGATATTTTAGGAACCTTAACTAATAATGCTGATAAAAAGTTAGACGATATGTTTAAAGCCGTTAATAAGGCTGGAAAAGGCGCTATACTATTTATTAATCAGCAAGCGCAATCCTTAAACCTATTAAACCGTTTAAGCCTTTTAAAAGCTTCTCAAGAAGAGAATAAAGTAGTTAAAGCTCCTGCTATAAATATGGATGAAAGAGATTTTGGTATTGGAGCACAAATTTTACACGATTTAAATATTCATAAATTAAAACTAATTTCTAACTCACAACAAAGTAAGCGTGTGGGAATGATTGGTTATGGTTTAGAAATTGTAGAATATGTTACCTATTAATTAAGATTATTTTTTTATAAACTTATGTTTTAGTAATTTATTTCCATCATACAGAGATAAAAAATAAGTTCCTGTTGAAAGCTTGCTAACATTTAAAGAATTTTTTTCTACTGTAAAATCATAAACTCTTTTTCCAGTAATATCAAAAACTAAGGTCGTCACATTACTTAAATCAACACTAGGGATATTTATAAAATCTGAAGTTGGATTTGGATAAACAGATATATTTTCAGAGACAAAACCTATAACACTTAAGATGCTACTTCCTTCTATTATATTATGAGTTTGATTTATTCCTGGGTTAATAATAGTATCTACAATACCAGATGGCCATTTAATAATAATTTGAGTTATAGTGGTTTCTGTTCCTAAACCAAAATGAGTAGTAAGGCTACTCATATGTCTAAAACCGTTACCTGTAAGCACTTCTCTAATTTGTTTTCCTAAATTAGCAGTATATACTTCTACACGAGCACCAATACCGTTACTATTACTTTCAACTCCTTGAGTATTTATTTTTACCCAATTATTACCACTATTAGCATCATTTATGTAAATACGATCATTACTGGTGTATACATCTAAAAAGCCATCATTATTTAAATCTCCAACAGCACCAACAGAAAACCCAACATTTACAGGGGTAAAAGTTAAATCTTGATTGTTTAACATTATTGTGGAATTTGCTGTAAAAATATCTAAAAAGCCATCATTATCAAAATCATGTGTAATATGCTCTATGCTTGTTCCTGTAAAAGTATCTAAACCTGTTCCAGTAGTACTATCAGTAAAAGTACCATCATTATTATTAGTCATTAATTTATGCTGACCATCAGTAAAAGAACTAGCTCCTACAAAAACATCTAAATCACCATCATTATCATAATCACCCCAAGCAGACGACCAAGTCTGGATTGGATCACGTAAACCAGAGGCAATACTTACATCTGTAAAAGTACCATCGCCATTATTTCTATGCATTTCATTGTGTCTAGCATCTGCAGAAGCACCTCCTCCATTACATTTTGCTAAAAACAAATCTACATCACCATCATTATCATAATCGATCCAAGAAGAGGCATAATTTCCTCCTGTTGGAGAATCACCTAATCCTCCTTGATTATAAACTAATGTATTATCTACTCCGTTATTAAGGTAAAATACATTCGGGTCTACATCATGGCAAATAAAAGCATCTAAATGTCCATCATTATTAATATCTACAAAGTTTGAGCGTTGGGAAAATATGTACTCTGGGTTAGACGTTACAGTATAAGCAGTTCCTGTTGCATTAGAGGCAACAAAAGTTGCACCACCAGAACCAGCATACAATAAATCGTTGAACCCATCGTCGTTATAATCACCAGCAGCAATACTCCAAGAAGGAATATCATCTGCAACTGGAGTCGAAATATTACTTTCTGTAAAAGTTCCGTTAGCTTGTTGGTAGTGAATATTCAAGTTGTTATTATCTACTGTAATGATATCATCTAAATAATCACCATTCATATCCACAACACAGTTTTTATATGTTCCTGTAGCACCTAAATTAGAAGACGTAAAGGTAATAGGGCTAACTACTATTGGGTCTTCTGTTACTTGAAAGTCAAAATTATTAGCATCGGCTCCCCACCAATTATCAAAAACGATATAATAAGTAGTTCCTACTGTAGCATTAAAGGTATAAACAGCTAGATAACCTGTAGTATCATCATTTCCTCCAACACAAGTTAAGATGTTACAATCTCCTGTATAAACTTGAATTCTAGTATCGCTACCAACACTAGCAGGCAAAGCTGTTGTGACCGTAACTGAAACATTTGTAGTTGGTGTATATGCGTACCATTCGCCATTATCGGCAATATTTAAATTTATACAAGAACTCTCTGGTGATTCTCCATCTACAATCCCAACACTATAAATAGTATCTACTGTTATTGGTGCTGCTTGAACGCAAGAATTTGAATCTTGGGCTAATAATAGACCAAAATTAAAAATACTAATTATTAATAGTATCACTTTTTTCATAAGTTATTTTTTTTAATTATAAATATATAAATTCTTTTTATTGACAAATGGTGGTTAAAGAGTTAATCCATTCTTCCATGAGTGCTACTCCTTCATCATGAATAATTGTACGCCCAATTAAGGGCATTCTTATAGATTCGTTTGTAGTATTCATTCTATAATACATAACAGAACGATTGGGCCTTGAAGGTGAAACTACATATAAAAGTGCATCGTCTATATTTTCATCAGGTGTAACACATTCTCCATAATTAGTTCGGTCTAACGTTTGGTTAAATGCTAGACGAATAGGTCTGTAAGAGCAATGACCATTATCTATATGACAATGAGCGCAATTAATATCTAGGTAAGAACGTGTTCTTAAATCTAATGAATTCGAAGTATCTTTCCAATCAACAACAGTTTGAATTTCTGAAGAACTAGGCAAGTTATCATTATTTAAATATCCAAAAGAAACTAATTTTTCTAATTGATTCATGTTACCGTCACTATAAGAATATTCACTATTAATATTTTGAGGTTTTATTCCTATAGGAATTGCCATGTTACTTGTTTTATGGCAAACTAAACATTCCGCATCACTAGGTATCCTGTAATTAGTTGACTTTGTAGTTGAACCTTCTATCCATTCAATTTCAATTGTACTTCCAGTCATATCTAAACTAGCTTCTGTTTGGTCGTCGTTCCATATGTAATTAGCAAAAATCCACTCTGTTTCTTTTCGTATCATTAATCTAGTTTCAATAATCTTAGTAATATTAGATGGAAGTACGTTATCGTAATAAAATGTTTTTATTAAGATGGTTCCCGTAGGAAAGTCTAATGTTTTAAAATCTTCAACATATTTAGCTTCAACATTACCTGGCATCCATAAAAAACGTTTTTTACGGGCATAATCAGTATACAAAGCACTAATGGGTTCGTATGGTAAAACACCATAAACAGGCGCTTGATTTTTTAAATCTCCTTCAAAAAAATTGTATTCTGAAAGCATGTTGTAAGGCACTGCCTCTATATCAAAATTTACAGGGGATAAAGGTTCTGGAACATAATCTTCACTATCATCAGATTTACATGAAAAGACAAAAAGGCATAGCATAATAATTAGTAAGTAGTTTTTTTTCATACTTTTTTTATTTATAAAGTTTTATAATATAAGTAAAAAACAAAGATAAAGTTCCAATTATATCAATAAAGAATCAATATCCTAAATTAATTAAACACCTATTTTCTTGAGCTATCAGAACATCTAAAACTTAAATAGGTTACTTAATATACATATAAGTAGAAAAAAACCCTATATTGTACTAATATCTTTTTTAGATATTTTACAAATCGTCGTTTAAAAGATTCCCTAAATAACTTTTATTAATAGCTTAATCATCCTTATACAAAACTTATGCTAAATAAATAGACGCTTTTATAACTTCTACCATTTTAGCAGCTCTTGCATTAACTTCCTCTTCTGTCCAAGATAGTTTTATTAATGCCGAAATGTTGCGTCCAATATAATGATCGGATTGTGTAAAGGTTTTATCTGAAAGACTTTCTAATCCTTTTTTAATATCTGCGCTCATTGGATATAGCGATTTCGCATTTTTTAAATGTTCCCATCTACGCACATAATGCCAATTATTATCGTAATAATGAAAACAAACGTCTACGCCTTGCTCTTTAAAACCTTTTGAAGCTTTTCTTGCCGATTCTAAATCTGGTAAAAAGAAGTTTAAAAACGCATAGCTCTCCACTCCTTCTTCTGGTACGGATCTAAATGTTACTTCTGGTATTTGCGATAACGCGTCGCGTAAAATAGTGTAGTTTTGTTTTTGTACAGCTAAAAACTCTGGTAAACGCTTTATTTGCGCTAAACCTACTGCGGCATGCAATTCCGATATTCTAAAATTATATCCTAAAAACGGATGTGTTTCTGCACCTCTATCGTTACCAACATGATCATGCCCATGATCGCTATAATGATCAGAGTTTGTATAATATTCTGCATTGTTTGTAATAACGGCTCCTCCTTCTCCACAGGTTACTGTTTTAACAAAGTCGAAAGAGAAACATCCTAAATCGCCTATACTTCCTAAAGCTTTATTGTTATAGGTTCCTCCTATAGCTTGGCAAGCATCTTCTAACAATAACAAGTTATGCGCATTACAAATTGTTTGCAACGCATCCATATTACCCATACTACCGCACATATGTACTACCATAACCGCCTTTGTTTTTGGTGTTATAGCTGCTTCTACTGCTTTAGGGTCTAATGTTAATGTAGCGTCTATGTCTACTAAAATTGGTATAGCTCCAAGCATGGTTATGGCTTCAAAACTAGCTACAAATGTAAAGGTTGGCATAATAACTTCATCTCCTGCTCCTACTCCTGCTGCTGCCAAAGCTACAGATACGGCTGCTGTTCCGCTAGATACTAATTGCGCGTGTTTTGTATTAAAGGTACGTTGTAACTCTTGCTCTAAAGATTTTGCTTTCCAATGGCCATTTCGCATACCATCAAACCCATAGCGCATCAATACGCCGTTATCTAATACATCTTGTACTTCTTTTCGTTCTTGGTCTCCAAAGCGTTCAAATCCTGGCATTGTATATTATTTATAGTTTCAACGTCAAAACTAACAGAAATTAGTCAATTAAAAAAGCCTGTAGACACTAAGTTTTACAGGCTTTTATTTTATTTTTTTGTACTTCTATTTTTAATAATTCTCTAAAACAGAATCTATAAAATTAAAGTGCGTTTCGGTCTCTCTTAAAAAAGTATAGCCAGAGAGTTCTCCTATTACGCTTAAGCTTCCATTTAAGGCTACTAAATTGGGGTAACTTCCTTTTTTATTGTATTTGCTAACTAATATGTTATTTTTTTTACGCTGTTCTGGTGTAATAATATCTGTTCGTCTTGGAATATCTACCATAACTAACACGAAGTCTTTCGATTTTTTTTCGAATGCTTTAGAGTTAAAAAAGTCTTTTTTTAAAGATTTACATGGCGGACACCAATCGCTTCCTGTAAAAAATAGTAATATTGGCTTTTTGGATGCCTTTGCTTCTTGTTTTGCTTCTTCTATATCTGTTAACCAATTTAGGTTAGATACTTCCTCTTCATCATACTGTGCAAAGCCTTGTGCAGCAAAACATAATGTTAATATTACAATTAATTTTTTCATAAACTCATTCAGATTAATACTACAATAATAAAACTTTTATCTAAATAACAAAAATCTTGCCATTATATTGTGTTACAATACAATAACCGAGTCTTTCAATGGTTTTCTTACCTTTTTAAAATCTGCAAACATATCATTATCAGCACGGTAACCTATTGGCATTGCTAATACAGATTGTAAACCTTTAGCTTTTAAATCTAGCATTTCATCATATTTAACAGGCTCAAACCCTTCCATTGGGCAAGCATCAATACCTTCTACAGCGCAAACGGTTAATAGGTTGCCCATTGCTAAATAGGCTTGTTTTGTAGCCCAAAGTGCTATTTCGTCTTTGGGTTTGGTTTCAAAATCGTTAATTAAATAGGTTTTAAAATCTGCTAAAATCTCGTCTGGTGTGTGGCGTATACTTTTTACACGGTTAAAATAGTTTTCTATATAAGCTTTATCTACTGTTGTTTCTATACAAAATACGAGTACGTGAGAGGCTTGTGCAACTTGCTGCTGGTTCATAGAAACACTCACTAACTCCTCTTGTAATGGTTTATTACTAATTACAACTAATTTTAATGGCTGTAGTCCATAAGAAGTTGCTGTTAGGTTAAAAGCCTCATATATAGTGTTTAACTTGTCGTCTGAAATTAGTTTCGTAGCATCAAAACTTTTTGTTGCATAACGCCACTGTAATTTATCTATAATATTCATTAAATACGGTTTATCTTTACACAAAAATACTATTTGACATTTACATAACAGGCCTTGCTGTTATAATAAAAAGTGATACAACTATTATGAAACTAACTGATGATTTAATTAAAGCTTCAGAAACCAGAATTTTTAAAGCTATTTTCCCTAACACTACAAACCACTATAACACCCTTTTTGGTGGTACTGCATTACATATGATGGATGAAGCCTCTTTTATTTGCGCTACACGTTTTAGCCGAAAAAAAGTAGTAACCATTTCTACCGATAAAATTGACTTTACAAAACCAATTCCAGAAGGGACTATTGTAGAATTAGTAGCAACTATTAATAAAGTAGGGCGAACTAGCTGTGTGGTTAAAGTAAATATTTTTATGGAGAAAATGTACGATAAATCTCGTGAACTATCTGTTACTGGGTTCTTTACATTTGTAGCCGTAGATGAAGACATGAAACCGATTCCGATACAGGATTAAAAAAAATGAAAAAAATGAAAAAAATGTTTTTTTAATCTAAAAAGGGTCTTATATTTGCACCCGCAATCAGGGAATACCTGATGAGACACTCAAGGAGAAATGGCAGAGTGGTCGAATGCGGCAGTCTTGAAAACTGTTGAGGGTCACACCTCCGGGGGTTCGAATCCCTCTTTCTCCGCAAAAAGCCTTGTAATATTTTGATTTACAAGGCTTTATTTTTTCAGGTGTCAATATAGGTGTCAGAAGTATCTTATTTAACTACTTAATTTATATAACTAAACATTAAAAAATATAAATTTAATGTATAAAGTTATTTTAACTCTAACCTTATTAAATTGTAGTTTATCTGAGCACCTTTAATACTACTATCTTTTTCAATGATTTCTAAAGGGTAATATTTATCTAAAACAAATTTATATTTAATTACAGGATGATAACAGTTTTTAATTTTATCTGTAACATACATTATATATTCAGTTTCAGTATTAAGTATTGCTTCTTTTAAAATAGTAGGCATGTCTTGGCTTATTTCATTACTATTATCTGATTGTTCTTTAACTGAAAAAATTACTTTAAAACATTTAAAACCTTCTATAGTTTTAGTGTCTTTTTTTAATTCAGTAATAGAAAAATCCCGACTTATTTTATATACTATAGGCAATGAATCTTGAAAAAGATATGTAATTTCACTTTTTGAGCTTTTATATTTGGGAGTAAGTTGCATTTCTTCGATAGCAAATCCTATAGCTTGAATTTTCATTTCTAAATTCATACTCATTTCATCTGAAAACAAACTATCTTTTTTAGCATATTCTCTTAATGCTTTTTCAAATAGATGTTTATACGTTATAATAGACTCATTATATGCTTCTTTGTTTGTTATGTTACCTTTTTTGGAAAAGACAACTTCTCTTAAATCTAACCTTTTATCTATTTTCTCTTGACCTATTACGTAGTTAGTATTTATCAAAAACATCAAGATTACAGTTATATTCTTTACCTTTTAATTATTGTTTAGTATTTAACTTCTATACTTTTATCTATAGTTTCTATTTCTTTAAACTCTATTCCTGTATAACGACTTTCTTCGTATCTACTTTTAAATTTTTCCGAAACAAAATAACCATTACTAAAAAGATAAATATTACTTATTCTTATCATATCCTGTTTTATATTAGAAAAGTCAAATACAAGTTTTTCAGGTATAATCCATTTCCCTGTATTTTCTTTTCTAAGTAAAAAGGATATATTTACATATTCATTATATGAATTAATATCAATCTTCTCTCTATCTTCTTTTATAAAAGGTTTACCAACACAAAAGTTGCTCTTTTTAAAGTCTAACACCTCATTCTCAATAGAGTTAACAAGACGAAATAAACAATAATCAGTTACTATTTTATTATTATGAGTCATTTCTAAATCCCATATTTTAAATTCACTTATATTAAATTCTTTTAAAGAATCTAAAAAATGATTTTTAAAAGTTAAAAAACTTTTCATTCCAATAGTAACAGAATTCATAAAAGTAGAATATTTCGCTTTAGGTTCTAATATGATATGAGGAAGCTTATAGTCTTCTTTTATTGTACCGTCTAAATTTAAAAGATCAATTGTCTCCCAATACATTTTAGGAGTTGTACTTTGAGGATATACACCTAAATCTTTTATATTTAAACTAGTTATTAGTTTATAATATTTCATTTTATGGGTAATTAATTAAATCAGCTATTTGTCCTAAATTTAAATTAGGATTAGCTTCTATCAAGTTTTTCAAATATACTACAAAACCATGTAAAGCATCATAAGCTTCATTTAAAGACATACCGTCTGTATATAATAACTCTAGCTTTTCATAAATTTTTGTATTATATAAATGATGACCTGTTAAATGATTACTAGACGGTAAGGCTACACCATTAATAAGCTCGTTTATATGAAAAGCACTACTTGACTTTGCTGCTTTTTGAACTAAATTCTGATTTTTAAGAGATAAAGGAATTATGTGATGAGCATGGGTTGTATTTCCAACTATTCCAAGTACTTTCCTCAACACCTTCCTACTATTACCATCGGAACCGAAATGCACTAAACCATTTGGCAATAACTTCCACACTAATTTTGTTTTTGTATTTATATCATAAGCTACATTTACTACTTTAAAGGCATATTTAGTCCCAGTAGTAGCCCAACCAACAAATGGTATAGCGCTTGCATAACTTAAAGTAGCGTTAACACCATCTCCTTCTATGGTGTAAAGCACTCCATTTGTAATATCTGCAACTTCACCTACAACTGGTATTAAACCAAATACATCTAAACTTATATGTATTAAATCCTTAGATGCTTCCCATAGAACCTTTCTCCAACTCCAATCTGGGTTTGTTACTCTTAAAATTGCAACTTTTCTAGAATAATGAAAGTAAATTGGATCTGTATTTTCTGCAATATCTAACGCTGTTAAATCAAAATATTGAGTATTAGCATTTAAAAAATCTGCATCAAAATCATTAAATATTTTATCTTGCTTCTTAGCTTCTAAAACAAACCCTAAAGCGTTACTGTCCACAATAGCATCTTCTTTTATTACATCTATTAACTCTATAACAAAGTCGATCGTTTCTTGTGAATAAAATGAATCTGAATTACTATTAGGATCAAGATCACCTTCTAAAGCAGGATTATATTGACTTTCTAAATAATTAAAAAGGTGATTTCTTATATCATCTGGTTGTCCATTTAACCATGTTCTATTTTCTTCAGATAAAATAGATACAAATGCTGCTCTTCTCGCTAACTCAGCAGGAGAAACATAAGGTACTGTAGTTACACTTCCATCATTTACTGTTCCATCATCATTTGGATCTATCCATCCACTTGGAGGCGTTCCTCCTGTTTCTGTATAAAACGAATCTATACATGCATAGTCGATGTTTACAGACCCCGCAATGTATGGAGAGGGACCGTTTGGCCCAGGATAGAGATTACATTGATTCCTTTCATCCCAAGAGTGAGACAAAGTACTTGTGCATCTTTTTCCTGCTTGCTCAAAAACTATAGTTATACACTGATCTATTGTAGTTACTTTAGAAGATAATGCACTAGTAAAACTTCCATTTTCTAATACTGCATAAGACACTTTTCCTGTTAAATCTATAGTTTCTCCGTTTCTAAATGCTATCTCCTCATCTCCTTCCACTTCATAACGCACTAACACCTCTAAGTAATTACCATTAGGTAATAAGCTTAACACAACATTCTGTACACCATAAGGATGTTCATGATCTATAGCTTGAAATGTATACGAATGGTAGCTACCATCTGCATTTTCCATATACATTGCAGATTCATCATCTATAGTAATATTAAGAGTTTCGTTAAACACTAATTTATTATTTAAATTACTCTTAACTTCTTCTTTTGACTTACATTGGAGTTCTTTTAAATGCAAAAGGGTTTCAGAAAGTTTTTGATTCCTTTCTATTTCGTCTCCATAAACGATGTAAGGTTTTAAATGTGCGGAACTTGTAATTGTGTTTTTCGTTGAGAGTGCAAAGTCATCTTCTTTTTCACAGCTAAAAACTAGTGCAAAAATACTAAGTAGTAAAACTACTTGTTGAGTTAATTTTCTCATAATGAATTAAAAATTTTGATTAATTGTACTTACGCCCTAAAGTACTGTTTGCGAAAAAAGAAGCGTGGACGAATAGCTTACCGATAACGAGGTACTACCAATACCACACACAATAAGTACAGTCCACGCCCATAGCGTGAGTAGTAAACTTATTATCTTGTGTGTTTAAAATTGGTAGTTTTCGTTATCAAGATAATAGCATCGCTACTATTTTATATTTATTTTATTATTCTTTCTTATTTTTTAGGTTAAAAACGTGGTGGTTAGCCCGATTTAATTATTTATTATTTTAAGTGTGCAATCTTAGATAAATACTTGGAAAAAAAAATACGTAGAACTACCTACTATATTTTTTAATTCGTTAAAACTTGTAATACTTAAACGTTTTACTGCAAAGACAAATGAAGAAGCAATAGCTTGTATAAGATCAGGACTAACTGAATTAAATGAAACAGTTACTTAGGGAGCAAAACACTTTGGTGTATATAAAAAACTAAAATTGAAAATCATAGAATTTGATAAGCCAAATATGTTTCAATACATGATGCTAAAAGTAATATTTAAGTATCTGAATCACAGACATTCTTTTGAAGAAGAAAATGATTTTACAATAATGAAAGCCATTTTTTAATTTGAAACGACCTTAGGTTTTTTGGGTAAAATAACTTATTATTGTAATGAAATATAAAACTTATTCATCGATTGCAAAAAAATAGTTTGAATAACCCTCAATAATTTATATACTTCTGTTATTAGCTATTTAAGTTTTATTTGAATAATTTCTAAATATAAAATCATGACTATAAAGACCCTTAGATTATTTTTATTTCTGTTTACAATATACTTTACGGCTTGTACTGTTTCTCAAAGCGCACCAACTTATAAAGCCAATGAAACGGTAAGCATGGATGTTTTCCTACAAGACGCTATTGCTGAAGGCTTAAATCGTGATAAAATTACAACAGATTTGGCTTTAGAAGTAGCCGCTGTAGATCGTTTTTTTATCGAAAAATGTAATATTTGTAAAAACGTCCGCAAGGCCTTAAAAGAGCATAAAGGCTTTAGCAAAGAAAGCAAAATGAGTGGTCAAGTAGCCTATCTTAAGCAGGTGAAAGGTGAGGGAAAACCCGGAAAAATTGCATTTCAAAAGGTTGTTAAGTCTTATATTGAGCAACACTTTGAAAAGGCTGCGCTTACTGTAAAACAAAAAGAGGCTATTCAAACAAAATTAAAAGAGGAAGCCAAAAAAGGTGAAATGTTGGCCGGCTTTTATAATTTTTGCCCAAGTTGTGATGGAGCCGAAGGTGCTTGTAAGGTTAAGTAGCTAAATTGTTAAATCACTAGGCCAATACTGCTATCTTGTATATAAATGTCGTTAAAAGAAAGTAGAATAGATTACAAAAAGGGAACACCATCTGATGAATTTAAAGATGAATTTCCTTTTGATTTATTTAAAAATTGGTTAAGAATTAGCTAAGAAAAACCAAGTATTAAAAGAAGTTACTGAAAGCGATAAATGGAAAACATTGTTAAATGAAAGCGGTGGATAACATTGTGTAAAATTGCATTAAAACACAGTTTACATTGACCGTTGTACTAAATAGTAAAAATGAACTTTCTTAATAAAATGTTACTCATGTTTTTTACTAAAAAAATATAAATTAAATATTTAAAGTATTTGAGATACTAAAGTAAGAATATAATTATACTAAGATATAAAAAATTATAACCCAATTTTCTTCTAATATAAACACGCTTTATAAAAATTAACAATTTATTTTAATAGTATTTTAATTCAGATATAAGCGTTTCTTATATTTGTTTCTAATTTCATTTAGAATTATTACTCACTATGGATAGAAGAAAATTTTTCAAAAGCGGTTCACTTTTCGCCTTAGGAGCATCAGTATTAACACCTTTTGATGTAGCTGCAACACCTAAAGATTTTGATACTTATAAAAAGAACAAAAAAGCTAAAAATATCATTATAGTTGTAAGTGATGGAATGAGTGTTGGATCTCTAAATATGACAGACTTATACTTGTCTAGAAAAATAGGAAAAGGTTCTAATTGGCTTCAATTGTATAGAGATAATAAAGTTACACGAGGTCTTATGGATATGGCTTCTCTAAGCTCTATTGTAACCGATTCTGCTGCTGCTAGTTCTTCTTGGGGAGGAGGATTCAGGGTTAATAACGGAGGACTTAATGTTGGTCCAACTGGAGAAAATTACTTACCTATTTGGCAAAAATTTAAAATAGCTGGTAAAATGGCTGGTTGTGTTACTACTGTTCCAATTACACATGCAACTCCTGCAGGGTTTTGTGTAAATAGTAAAACACGTAAAGACCAAGCAGGAATTGCAGAAAAGTATTTAGACCTAAAATTTGATATTATGATGGGAGGTGGAAATGAGTATTTCTCTCCTGATAATCGAGATGATAAGGTTGATATGTATCAAAAGTTTACCAATAAAGGCTATGAAGTTGTAAAGACTAGAAAGCAGATGTTAGCAGCAAATACCAAAAAACCAATTTTAGGGGTCTTTTCTGATAGCGGTTTACCTTACACTATAGATAGAAATAACAACAAAGAGTTAGCTAAAAATGTTCCTACACTTGCCGAAATGACTCAGAAAGCTATTGATAGAATGAAAAATCATCCTGAAGGCTTTGTATTGCAAGTAGAAGCTGGAAAAGTAGATTGGGCTGCTCATGGAAATGATATTGCTGGTTTACTTTATGACCAAACTGCTCATGACGATGCTGTAAAAGTTGCTATTAATTTTGCCGACACCAATGATGAAACTTTAGTGATAATTACTACTGACCATGGCAACTCTAATCCAGGAACAATTTATGGTAGTAACGCTAATGAAAACTTTGATACCATTCAAAACTACAAACATTCAAACGAATGGATATTGAAAGGTATTGGAAGAGAATCCACTATCAATCAGATTAAAGAACGTATTGAATATGCTAATAATTTTGTTGTTACAAATGAAGAAGCAAAAACTCTTTTAACACATTATGCCAATATAAAAACTAAAGAGGGTTTGTATAATCCTCGTCATTTACCTTTCAAATTGATGGCTGAAATTCAAAAACAACATAACTCAGTAGGTTGGATTAGTCAACACCACTCTTCAGATTATGTAGAGATAGCTATGTATGGTCCAGGTAGTGATTTGTTAAAGCCTTTTATTAAAAATACAGATTTACATTATTTAATGTTAGAAGCTGCTGAAGTGGAAAATAAATTTTAAAATAAATTTATGAAAACTCTATAAACATACTACAAAAGCAGTACTCATCTTTCTATCAAAAGAACAAGCTAGACCAATGTATGGTCGTGTAGTATTTAATAATTTTGGCTCAAAACGAATATTAGAAAAAGTTGGATTAAAAAATTAAAATATCTACTAATTACAACACCGTATAAAATTAATTGCTCGTTATAGCCACTTTACGATAGTCCTTCTAAACTTTCTATCTGTTATTTATTTGCTAACTTTAGTACTTAAAACACCTAATATGGCATATAAAGTATCAGCGTAAATTCAATTTTAACCTGTAGCCATATTTCAGGACTAGACATTCCTCATAGAGTCCAAAAACTCTTCAGCACGTCCGCTAACGTAAAAATTGAGTGAATTGTCGCTGACAAAATTTAGTAAAAGACAAAAAAAATGAACACTATTAAAAATCTGATTTTCAGTAATCTAATTTTACATTTAGTCAGAATATGCCTCGAACAAAAAATACATGATAAAATCAATGCGGCAATCGTAAATTGCCGCATTGATAAAGTAGACCTGATAATTATTTTTGAACAGAGATTTTCTGACTTTCTTTTACCCATCCTGTAGAAGTTGCATATTGGTAATGAACAGTTCCGTTATTCCAATTCTCATCGAATAAAATCATTGCTGAGAAGTTCTTAAGAATAACTGGTCCAACACCTCCTCCAGCAGGCCAATGAATCACAGGGTAACCTGACAAATCAATTCTAATCATAGACTTGCCTGGCGCCATTGCTGTTTCATAAATAAGGTTTCCCGTAACGTGAGAAGTACAAACTACTGGTTTAGCTAAAGGTTGAGTAACAGTTGCACCACCTGAAACCTTATTGTTCACACTATCAACAGTTAGTTGAAGATGTAAAATTGGCGCTCCTAATAATAGGCTTTCAGATTGCAACGGCAAAAGAAATAGACCAGTCGTTGCTGTAGAGCTTAGTTGATTAACATCTGACCATTCTAATTTAACCTCTTTGTTAGCTCCCTTAATTATTACTCCTTGCGTATGTTCTGCTTGTGAAACATCGATACTTCTAGAATAACTCATAGACCCAATCGCAACTCCATCTTCTCCTTGTACCTCTAGTACTAGGTAACCATTGTCAATCTCCCCTGTGTTAACAAAGTTGATAGTTGGATTTAACGATCCAGTTTCTCCCGACACCTCAACGTAATAAATTGGTGGAATGATGGTAGCTGCTGTAATATGCATTTTAGCATTTTCAAATGAATATAATTCTTGTGACATAATTATTTAGTTTAAGTTTTCCTACTCTAATTAAATCAGGCTTTTCAGATTCCGCCTTTGTAATCAAAAAAAAGATAGCAGCTACTCAATCGAATAATTTGTTTTTGATTACGTTACAAATGTCTAAAGATAATGGAGTACTTTTTAGAATAGAAATATCTGTTTTAGTGTAACAGGTAAAATTACCTAAATCCTATTATTACATATCTTTTGACAATTCAAAATTGATGAATTGATGAATTGAATTCTAAAAAAATGTCATAACTGCTTGATAGTTGTACACGAAAGCACGAATTTGGGGTATAAAAGAAAAAGGGCATAACACGGCATATAAAAAATAGCAGGAAATTGCAAAATAAAAAGTTTGTGCTTTTCTACTATCTTGTTTCTAAACGAAGAGTAATTACATTTCCAATCTACTACTTTTCATACACTTATACGTTATAGACAATTGAATTAAAGAAATTATTGGCATAATAGTTGAAAGTATTTCTTAAAATTTAATTAACAATAAATATGAGAAATAGCATTTTAATTTTATTTGTGTTTGTGTTTTTCCTAGGTTGTAAAGCTCTAGAGAATGAAAATAAGAAATCTGAAAAACCCTCATCTGATATACTTCAAGTCAATGAACAATTCCAAGAATTTATTGACCAATTTCCAGAGATTAAATTGCCACTAAGACTAAGTGGTTGCGATTATCATTTTCTCCCATTAAAAAAACTGAATGAGGAAATAAGTTCACCTTATGAAAAGAAACCTTATTATATTTTTGGAAAAATCAAAACAAACGGTTCTTATATAGCGACAATAGTTCTTGAACTTAATCGAGATGTTGAATGTTTTTTACCAATATTAACGACCTATAAATTAAACGGAGAAAGGATTGACTCAAAATCGATTGCAATTGGCGAATGTTATAGAGGAGCTTGTGATAAATGTGAAGACCAAATTGAAATAGATATGAGTTTAAATTTATATACTGCTGATAATCACTTTGACCTTTGCGGCGACCCCTTTGACGAACCCGATAAAGAAACAATATATAAAACTGGAAAAATCACTGTAAATGGAATAATTGAATTAACAAATAAACAGAAAAAATAAAAAACGCACTACAACATAAACTAAACTGCATTAAAACTCAGCTTAGCCAAAACGTGAGTTTGCGCACAAACTCTGATTAAAAATATAAAGGTAGCTATTATTTTGTTTTTAGTTTGTTCTAAGGGAGCTTAATTATTAGTGGATTTATAACTAGGAAGTTACTTTTAAATAAATAGGGTGTTGTAAAGGCTAAAAACAGCTTGTAT